>ENA-UOJC01000001-UOJC01000001.1-human-gut-metagenome-genome-assembly--contig:-C104-NODE-1-length-452958-cov-26.530900_pt1 | contig 452958 bp, 403 predicted proteins | sample MGYA00242339_ERZ723886 | MGnify/ENA metagenome assembly ERZ723886 | reverse complement strand
TAACATGTAAACCATGTGCTTGCACAAAGTGTAAACCATGTTACTCTTGACAAAGACCTCTCCCCTACGAAAAGCGAGTGGGATAGTGCGGTTTTGGAAAGGGTTGGTGTGGCGAAAGGCGTGGTGTGCTTTTAAGAGGGTTGTGGGAATGGCAGTATTCGGTGCAACGGGAGGCAATCCCTTCGGTAGTCGCCCGAATTTTTTCGGGCGACAGCACCTCACCTTTGACAAGGGACGGGCATGGACGCCCGAAGTTGAACGCCCAGAGTTTCGCAAGGATGCGAAACCAACAGAGCGTTCATAAAGGGGCATGGACGCCCGAAGTTGAACGCCCAGAGTTTCGCAAGGATGCGAAACCAACAGAGCGTTCATAAAGGGGCATGGATGCCCGAAGTTGAACGCCCGAAGTTTTGCAGGACGCAAAACAAACAGAGCGTTCATATGGCAAGTGTGTTGGCAATTTTCGAGGGATAGTGCGGTTTTGGGAGGGTTGGTGTGGGCGAAAGGCGTGGTGTGCTTTTAAGAGAGTTGTGGGAGTAACAGTATTCGGCGCAACGGGAGGAGCAAGCTCACTCCCCTACGAAAAGCGATGGTGATAGTGCGGTTTTGGGAGGGTTGGTGCGGAGCAAGGGATTATCGTCCTTTTGCGATGGTTGAGTGTTCGGTGTGACGATCCCTCAGTCTTGCGACAGATAAGGCTGAGAGAATAATAAATATACTTGAATCGCAGAACAAGACAATTTATGATAAGAAGTAACCTTGTCGCAAGCCAGCTCCCTTTGGCAAGGGAGCCAAGAATGTGGTGCGGAGCAAGGGTATGTTGTCCTTTTACAATGATTGTGGAAATTGCAGTATATTGATTCGGATTTGTTGCGTATGCGGTTAAGGGCTTACTCGGAGCGTTTTCGGGTAAGGCGGTAGACGGGTTTTTCCTCGCAGAACATTTTCCAGCGGAGAATATCATCTGTAAAAATTCCGACGGCGGAGAGGAAAAACCACAGCACCGTGAAAAGCAGGCATATCTGACCGAAAAGGTTGAAAGGCAGCTGTTCGTAGTTCCATACCTTCCAATCGAGCCAGAGGTTGACTATACAGCCGCATAAGAATTCGAGGGCGGTGATTATAAGCGATGATACAGCCATCTGGACGGGGAGTGAGAGGTCGAATTTTTCGTTAATGCCGCCGACCAGCAGAAAGCAGATTCCTCCTAAAATAAACATTGTCCAGTGGCTGTTTCCTCTGAACAGAAGCTCTGTTATCGTATAAGCACAGCCGCCGAAGCAGAACAGCATAAACAGCTTCATTGGCAGACAGATCTTGTAATTCATATTGTTACCTTGCCTTTCGTGTTTGTATCCTTATTTTAAGCTGTTAGGCTAAAATTATGCAGATATGGCAGAATATAAGCATATAATTATCTTAAAGGAAATTTTGCAAAACGGAGGTTATTATATGGTGCTTATAAAAAGAATCACGGCGGGCATGACGGCATTTGCTCTGGCGGCGGTGATGCAGGGTGCGTCCTTGACCGCATTTTCGGAAGGTGATGTGAGCGGGGCGGACAGCATAACGAAGGCGGCAATCGTTACCGAAGTATCGACAGGGCAGGTGCTGTACGAGCATAACTCGCACGAAAGGCTGCCTATGGCATCGGTAACCAAGCTGATGTGCCTGCTGATATGGGCGGAGGAAATGGAAAAGGGTACATTCGATATGGATACTGTGATAACGGCTACCGCAAGAGCGAACGCTATGGACGGCTCGGTGATATGGCTTAATGTCGGGGAGGAAATGTCGGCATACGATATGATACGCTCGGTCATTATTGCCTCCGCAAACGATGCTTGTGTGGCGGTATGCGAATATATAACGGGAACGGAAGAAATGTTCGTGGAGCGAATGAACAAAAGGGCACAGGAGCTTGGAATGAGCGATACTCATTATGATAACTGCGTAGGATTTGACAGCGACACGCATTACACCTCCGCTTATGATACGGCAATTCTAAGTGCGGCTGTGTCGGAGTATGACTGCTACAACGAATTTTTTGCCACCAGACTTGATTATGTGCGTGAGGGGGAACGGCAGACACAGCTTCTTAACACGAACAAGCTGATGCAACGCTATGACGGCATCATCGGCGGAAAGACCGGCACTACTGACAAAGCAGGGTGTTGTCTTGCAGTGTGGGCGAAACGAGGAAATATGAAGCTGTGTGCTGTGGCGCTTGGCTGTAAGGAAAGCGAACAGCGTTTTACTGCGTGTACCGACCTGCTGAATTACGGCTTTTCGGGCTTTGAACTGTACAGGACGGCGGTAGACTCTGATGTGCTGACACCTGTAACTGTAACCGAAGGGCTTGAAAAGCAGGCTGACATAAGGGTCAAAAGGCTCAATACTATCGTGATTCCTAAAGGAAGCTCAAAAAGGATAGAATACACTCATACGGTGGTCGATAGTCTGTCTGCGCCTGTCCGGTACGGCGAAAAGGTCGGTGAGGTCAGGGCGAGCCTTGACGGAGAGGAAATCTTCTACAGCGATATTGTGACTACGGGCGAGGTCGGAGAGCTTAACTTTTTCAGCAGTCTGCTGATAATTATAAGGCGGTTTTTCTCAATGTAGAATTAGAAACATCCCCGTGCGGTTTGTGCGGGGATGAGGAGTTATGAATATGGAAATCAGGCGGGTATATTTTCTTTGTCTGAGATTATCTCGCCGTCGGACAGCTCTATTATCCTGTTGCACTTTTCGGCAACAGAGCGGTCATGGGTGACAATTACTACGGTCTTGCCGTTTTTGTTAAGGTTAATGAGAACGTTCATTATATCGTTTGCGGTGTTTTTGTCAAGCGCCGCTGTAGGTTCATCGGCAAGTATTATATTCGGGCGGTTGACAATGGCTCTTGCAAGCGCAACACGCTGTTTCTGACCTCCGGAAAGCTCTTTTACGGGCTTTTTCAGAAGATCGGATACAAGCATATCTTCCGCCGCCTTGGTTATCAGCTTTTTCATCATTTTGTATTTTACGGCAGGGTTGAAGATAAGCGGATACGATATATTTTCATATACCGATTTATCGCTCAGAAGTCCGAAATTCTGCAGTACAAAGCCTATTTCTTCGTTTCTTATCTCCGCTATTGTGTTGGAGGAATACTTGCAGACCTCATATTCGCCCAAAAAATATTTACCTTTAGTCTGCGAGTCAAGGCAACCGAGGATATGAAGCATAGTGGATTTTCCCGAGCCTGAAACGCCCATTATAGCTACCATTTCGCCGTCATTGATAGTCAGGTTTACGTTTTTCAGTGCGTGAACCTCGGTATCCATATGATAATTATAATATTTGTCCACATTTTCGAGTTTTATCATTGGTTTTCGTACCTCCGTATTACATCAAGCATTTTGCTTTTAAGCAGTGTGATATTTCCGATAATGCTTATCAGGACGGTGAGTATCAGAAGATATAACGCTGTGAACAGTATGCTGTCGGCGTTGATGATGTTGAGACCGGATATAAGCTTTATGATAAGCAGAATTATAAATGAAACAATCGTGGAAAACAGCATTACAACCAGTTCGCACACGGTGTTTATAATAGCTATCTTACTTGTGTTTGCACCGCAGGAGCGGAAAACAGCGGCGGCTTTTATGCGGCTTTCGGCATTCAGAAAACCGTTTGCGACTATACCTATAGAGCCGACAACCGCAATAGCGATAAAGGCAGGGAAGAGCTGCAGGAGGCTGATATAATCACGGCTGAATGTGTCTTTATCTACGCCGAAAAGCGGATTGCCGAATATAATATCGCCTTTCTGTTTATCGTTCGCAGACCATGTGTTACGAATTCTTGACTCTAACTCCGCATAAAACATATCATCGGTTTTGAGCAGTATGACATCGCAAAAATGCTGGTGAAAATAATTATCATCATTTTCGTACTGCTTTTCCGTAAAGTCCCGATTATCAGGGGTGTAACAACCGCTTTTTTCAAGTATGCGATAATCGGTAAAATAAGAACTGTTATATAGCAGATCGCCGGGAGATAGCAGCAAGTCCCATACTTCATTGCTTTTATACTTTCCGACTACCAGCAGCTCAAACTTGCCCTGTGCGGCTCTGCCTTTCACGGTGTCACCGATTTCTTTGTCTGAAACGGATTGAACAATTACGGGAATTTTCCCGCCGTAATCCTTATTTATATCGGGCTTTTCTCCTTCAAGCTCTACATCAAGATATTCGCTGAGCTCGGTCGTATAACCGCTGACATTGAAGGAATCTTTTTCATATCTGGTATATAGGGATAAATTATCCGGATGCAAGTTATAGGTCAGCAGCTTTATATATTCATCGCTTATTCTGCTTTGCTCGCTGTACATTAAAGAGTTATTAATGTTAAGTATTTCCATACGACATTTTATGCCTTGTCTTTTCAGCTCATCGGAAATGCGCTGTGCCGACAATGGCTTTAATGAAGTGGTATGTGTTACAATTGCCGTCCTGTCATAGCGGTTTTTTGATATATAATTGACGCCGTTTATGTAATCACTGCTTATTGCAATCATAAGATTAAACAACAGCGTTGTGAAAATAAAGCAGAGCGATATCATAATACAGTTGCGTTTTCTTGACAACAGTACAGATCGGATAAGAGATAGTATTTTCATATCAGCCGCCTCTCTTTCTGAGCGGGTTTCTGACTGTACGCTTTAGTCCCGGAAGCGTAGAGATCAGCATTATAGCCGAGAATATAATGAAAGAAATAAGATAATCGTCCAACCGGGGAATATATTCAAGTCTTAGCTGCTTTGTAAAATATACAAGAAGCGGAAGCAGAACAATACTCGCTATAAATGCCGCTAAAACGTAGGTCAGGTTTACACACATAAGAAGTGCTACGGCATACTTATCTTTACAGCCTGTTGTTTTGATTACGCTTAGCTGTTCGGAACAGTTTTCTGCGAGGTGAAGCATAAGAGTCAGAAGCTGAATGGCAGTGAAAACCGAGGCTATGGCTACAAAAGTGCTTGAAAATGCATAAAAAAACAAGTTTCCGCCATTGGCTGTAGACGGTGGGGTGATTTCAAGGTTTCCGTTTACGGCATTGTATAATTTCTCCGTTTCCTCTTGTGAAAGATCACGCTTAAAAGCTACATTTATATTTACAGATGTGCCTGTATAACAAATACAATCAAACGTACTATTTTTTTCTTTATCGTAAACTGTAATATCTTTGTCTGAAGAAAAGAATGAAAAGGGGAGCACGAAATTGTCAGATGTTCCTATGATTTCAAGCTCAACATTTCCGTTGTCGGACGGAAGCGTGAGTGTATCTCCCACAGAAAATCCGCTTTCGGAATCGACAATTATTTTCCCCATATCTTTTTCCAGTTCTTCTTTTGTAAAATCCCTGCCGGATTTTATGGGGTAAGCGGGATTTATGTTGTGATGAAGCTGTTCAAAATATGCGGGAAAACGTTGAATACAGCCATAAAATTTGCAAATCATTCCGTCTTTTGTCAAATATGAAATTTTTGTTTTGCCACACGTTATAAAAGTGATTTCGGGAAAATTATCAGTAATGAAGTTGATGTCATCAGTTGTGTAATCAGTAATTTCAAATTTGTATTTTGAACGGTCATACATACTGCTGTAGGCATATTCGGAACTTTTATAACCGACATTAAAAAGCAGGAATGAAAACACGGAGCACAGAGAAATAAGAAAAATAAAAATATTCAGTTTGACGTCACTTTTCAGGTAGGTTTTTAACAGGCTGAAATAGAGGGTGCTATATTTCAAAGGTTTTCCTCCTTGCTTTCTTGCTTTCGACGTCGTTCTTTTCCGGCTTTTCTCTTACTTTGTCGAAGGGTGAGGGAAGGTAGAAAGCAGGTTTCATAGTAATGATGTTTCTCCTATTCGTTAAATTTTATCGGTATCTTAGCGAATACCTATTGCAAATTTATTGCAAACTTTTAGCAAACTTTATTTTTATTATACAAAAACAATTTTTCCGAATCAAGCATTAAAAGCTATAATATCGGGACTTTGCCGTAATCTTGGAGGTTGTTAACAAAAATTCTCAGTAAATATATGAAATATAAACAAAGATAATACAGATTTAACTATCGGCAGGAAAGCAGGATGAAAAAATTCAATTCAAAAGTTTGCGGTTTTATGAAATTCAATTATGTCTGATAGTGAGGGTTAAAAATGCACAAAAAAATTGAATTTATTTTGTGAAATCAGACGAAAGTGTCAGTTCTTAGCAAAACATCTTGCAAATCACAGCCGATTTCGCTATAATAGAACTATATAAAGAACGGCATCGGCAGACAGAAAAAGTTATGAGTACCGTAAGCTTTATAATTTGTGTGTGGAAAGAGCATAAAAGGAGAGAATAGTATGGCAGTTACACTTAACGACAAGTACCTTAAGGGTGTTGTAAACGCCGATGAGCTTAAGGGCATGGAGCCTATGGTAAAGGTCGCTCACGAGATGATCGAAAACAAGAACGGCTTAGGAAACGACTTTTTAGGCTGGGTAGATCTTCCTGTAAACTATGACAAGGAAGAGTTTGAGAGAATCAAGAAGGCTGCGGCTAAGATAAAGGCTGACAGCGAGGTACTTATTGTTATCGGTATCGGCGGTTCTTACCTCGGAGCAAGAGCGGCTATCGAGCTTTTAAGAAGCACGCTTTACAACTCGCTCGCTAAGGATACGCCCAAGATATTCTTCGCAGGAAACAGCATAAGCCCTACATATCTTAATGAGGTTATAGAGCTTGTTAAGGACAAGGACTTCTCTGTAAACATTATATCAAAGTCCGGTACGACGACCGAGCCTGCACTCGCATTCAGAGTATTCAGAGAAATGCTCGAAGAAAAGTACGGCAAGGACGGCGCAAAGGGCAGAATTTACGCAACTACGGACAAGGCAAAGGGTACACTCAAGGAGCTTGCTGACGCTGAGGGTTATGAAACCTTCGTTATCCCCGATGATGTCGGCGGACGTTTCTCGGTACTTACAGCGGTAGGTCTTCTTCCCATCGCTTGTGCAGGCTGTGACATCGACGCTCTTATGGCAGGTGCCGCAAAGGCAAGAGAGGACTTCTCCGTATGCGATATTGAAAAGAACGATTGCTACAAGTACGCTGCACTGCGTAACGTACTTCGCAACAAAGGCTACAAGGTAGAAATGCTGGTAGCTTACGAAAACTCATTTGCTATGATGAACGAATGGTTCAAGCAGCTGTTCGGTGAGAGCGAGGGCAAGGACGGAAAGGGCCTGTTCCCGGCATCCGCTACATTCTCGACAGACCTTCACTCACTCGGTCAGTTCATTCAGGACGGCTCTAACATTCTGTTTGAAACAGTAGTTCATATCGCAAAGGCTCAGAAGGACTTCTTCTTAAAGAATGACGCAACAAACGGCGACGGACTGAACTTCTTATCAAATCAGAATATGTCAGTCGTAAATCAGAAGGCTTACGAAGGTACTATAATTGCTCATACCGAGGGCGGCACACCCAATATGGTGCTTGAAATGCCCGAAGTAAACGAGAGCGAGCTTGGCTATCTCATCTACTTCTTCGAGAAGGCTTGCGCAGTATCAGGCTATCTGCTCGGTGTAAATCCGTTCAACCAGCCCGGTGTTGAGAGCTATAAGAAGAATATGTTCGCACTTCTCGGTAAGCCCGGCTATGAGGACGCTAAGGCGGCACTCGAAGCCAAGATAGGCTAAGGATAATAAATCGTGATGTATGGCTGTAATCGGCCGAAGCGAAAGCAGTCAGACAGACGGTTTTTATTATATTAAACGGCGACTCTGCCGTAAAAATACGGAGGACTTTACAATGATTAAACTTATCGCAGGTAAAAAGGGAACAGGTAAGACTAAGTTACTTATAAACGCTATCCACGAAGCTGAGCAGGCAAGCAACGGCAACGTTGTTGCTATCCAGATCGGTTCTTCCCTCAACATAGACATCTATCACAAGGTACGTCTTGTAAATATCGAGGACTACAACATTGATAACTACGATGCAATGTACGGCTTCATCGCAGGTATGCTCGCATCTGACTATGACTGCACAGACATCTTTGTTGACGGCATTCTCAAGATCTGCGGCAGAGATATGGAAAAGGTCGGTGCTATGTTTGATAAGGTAGCGGCTGTAAGCGGCGAGAACACACACGTTACATTCACTATATCTGCAGAGGTAGCTGACCTCACAGAAAATATTAAAAAATATCTCAAATAAGTGTTGACAAATTTTGATTTTTGTAGTATAATATCACTCGTGTTAGCTTAGACGATGATAAATCGGCTTAATTTTGAGATAATGAACAACAGAGGGGGGTGCTAAAATGGCAGTTCCAAAGAGAAAAGTATCTAAGGCAAGACGTGACAAGAGACGTTCACAGGTATGGAAGCTATCTGCACCTGCATTCTCACGTTGCCCTCAGTGCGGTGAGTTAAAGCTCCCTCACAGAGTATGCGGCAATTGTGGTTATTACAAGGGCAAGGAAGTTATCGCTAGTAAAGAGGCGTAATTCTTGTTGGCGCAAACATTGTGGCAGTATGTCAGAAATGACTTACTGCCTTTTTGTTTTGCAAAATTTTGTTATGACAGTTTGCAGGGCAGGAGATAAAAACTATCTTTTTTGATTTTATGTTGACGGTTACACAACAAAAGTGTATAATATATATGTATGCTTAATTGAGAATTCGGAAAGAAAGGACTGATAACGTGTCTGTAAGGATAACCTCCGTAGATAAAGGTTCTCCTGCCGATAAGGCAAGGATAAAGGCAGGCGAAAGCCTTGTTTCGATAAACGGAAACGCTATACACGACATACTTGACTATCAGTTTTATGCTTCTGATAAAAAACTCGTGATAGAGCTTGAGGACAAGACGGTAAAGGTAAAAAAGGGCGAGTATGACGACCTCGGACTTAATTTTGAGACCTATCTTATGGACTGCAAGCAGCACTGTAAGAATAACTGCGTGTTCTGCTTCATAAATCAGCTTCCGAAGGGTATGCGTGAAACGCTGTACTTCAAGGATGATGACTCACGTCTGAGTTTTTTGCAGGGCAACTATATTACTATGACAAATCTCAGCGACGAGGATGTTGACAGAATTATAAAGATGAAGCTACCGATGAATATTTCGGTGCATACGACAAATCCTGAGCTTCGTGTAAAGCTTACCAAAAATCCGAATGCAGGAAAGTGCCTTGATTATCTTTATAAAATGGCGGCGGCAGGGATTGAGATAAACACACAGATAGTGCTTTGTCCCGGACTTAATGACGGCAAGGAGCTTGAGAAAACGCTGACCGACCTTTGTATGCTTTACCCTGCGGTAAAGAGCGTGGCCTGCGTGCCTGTAGGTGTAACGAGATTCAGGGACAAGCTGCCGAAGCTGGAGCTTTTCAACGAAGAAACCGCAGGCAAGGCGATAGACACGCTGGAGTTTTTCGGTGATATGATGTTTGAAAAGTATCACGACAGGGTAGTGTATGCGTCGGACGAATTCTATCTTACGGCTAAGAGGAAAATGCCCGATTATGAGTTCTACGGTGATTTTGACCAGTTTGAAAACGGCGTGGGAATGTGTGCGAGTCTGCAAAAGGAGTTTATAGACGCACTTGCGGATAAGCGTGAATTCGGTGAAACGGACGATAAGGAGCGGCACGTTTCGGTGGCGACCGGGGTACTGGCCGCACCGCTGATAGAAACGCTCGGAAAAATGCTGAAAACGGATTTTCCGAATACCGTGGTTGACGTTTATACTATAAGAAACGACTTTTTCGGGGAAACTATTACCGTTGCCGGACTTATAACGGCGGGGGATATAATCGCACAGCTTACACCTTATAAAGACAATCTGGGGGAAAGACTGCTTATAACAGAAAATATGCTGAAAACAAACAGCGATATTTTTCTTGACGATAAGACGGTAAGCGATGTTGAGCAGGCACTCGGAATTGAGATAATGCCGGTTGCAACGGACGGATATGAGCTTCTTGACGCTATTTTAGGGGAAGGGGCGGATATATGAAACTGAAAAAAAGAATATTTTCGTTTCTGGCGGTGCTTGCCGTGTCGGGTCTTGCGATACTGACGTGTACGGCTTGTATGTCGGCTGAGGAAAAAGAAAAGGCGAAAGAGGATATAAGGGAGGCAAAGCCCGTTGCCGAGAAATATCTTGAAGATAATTTCGGAGGGGGTCAGGTAGTCAGCATTGAATTTATGCAGGCCAAGAAAACCCCCGGGCCTGTGCCGGACTTCAATAAATATGCAAGCGGTTTCTGCAAGGCTGACGTGCGTCTTGAGAACGGGACGGAATTTCAGCTGATAGTTGATACCGATAACAAGATATGCTATGATAATCTGAATGCCGATAAGGTAATAAACGAGGCTGTTCAAACGATTGTTTCGCTGACGGACGGTACAAAGCCCGATAATATTGAGGTCAATGTTGCGGTAAGAGGCTTACTCGGTGCTGTAGGAAGCGGCTATGAGGGCTTTTTGTCAAGAGATACCGACACGGCGGAAAAGCTGCTGAACGGCGATTATTACTTCAATGTTGTACTGAAATACGGCAGTTCGGTAAACGGTGTTGATGTATCAAGACTTGAGAACACACCGTACAAGGCAAGTATTACTGTAAGGCTGATACAGTTTTCACAGTTTGCCGAAAGCGGCACCAAGACGGATCTTCTCGGTAGCTCCGACTGTAATCTTACGCTTGGTGACAGCCTGACATATCTGTATCTGAGAGAGAATTTATTTCTTGATAATTTCAGAATGGGCGATGATGAGAACTTCACACGCTTTCAGAAGGGCAATATGGTTACATATCTGCAAAATAAGGTCGATGATCTGATTCTTGCGTGGGATAGCAGTGTTGCCGATTTAAGCGTAAGCTCTGTTCCTGCGGAAAAGCAAATCAGTACCGAATATTACAGCGGTCAGAGATTTACGGCATTGTGTGACACTGCGGCGAAGATTGATTATGTAATAAAGACAGAATCAAGATATTCCAAAGTGTACGCATTTACAACAGATGATTTCGGTGACACACCGTATCTTGCAGGCAACGGCGGCGGAGAAGGAAAAGATGTTGCCGACTGTATGATGCTGATAAGCGGCACTGATTATCACAGCGCAGACTTTAATATAAAAGGCGCCGGCAGTTTAACTGTCGGATTATATAAGAGATAAAAGGAAGGAATGAGTGAATGAACGGAATAGTAGCGGTAGTAGGACGTCCCAACGTTGGAAAATCAACACTCTTTAACCGTATTGTCGGCAAGAGAATGTCTATAGTTGACGATACGCCGGGCGTTACCCGTGACAGAATATACGCAAAGGCGGAGTGGCTCGGCAAGGAGTTTATGCTTGTTGATACGGGAGGTATCGAGCCTGACAGCAAGGACGTGATACTCTCACAGATGAGAATGCAGGCACAGCTTGCCATAGACAAGGCAGATGTGATAATATTCGTGACCGATGTTACATCGGGAGTTACGGCGAATGACGCAGATGTAGCGGCTATGCTCCAGAAAAGCGGCAAGCCTGTTGTGCTGTGTGTAAACAAGTGTGACGGAATAGGAGAAGTTCCGCCTGAGTTCTATGAATTCTATAATCTCGGGCTGGGTGATCCTATTGCGGTATCGTCCGTACACGGTCACGGTACGGGAGATCTGCTTGACGCTGTGTTTGAAAATATGCCTGAAGAAAATCCTCAGCGTGAGTATTCAGAGGATGCTATCAAGGTTGCGGTCATCGGCAAGCCGAATGCGGGTAAATCTTCACTTGTAAATAAAATTGCGGGCGAGCAGAGAATGATAGTGTCGAATATCGCAGGTACTACCCGTGACGCTGTCGATACGGTCATTGAGCGTGACGGTCAGGAATATGTGCTTATTGACACGGCAGGAATCCGCCGCAAGTCCAAGGTGAACGAGCAGATAGAAAAGTACAGCGTGCTTCGTGCGTATATGGCTGTAGACAGAGCCGATGTATGCGTTATTATGATTGACGCTACGGAGGGCTTTACAGAGCAGGACAGCAAGGTTGCAGGATACGCTCACGAGCAGGGCAAGGCAAGCGTTATTGCTATAAACAAGTGGGACGCTGTTGAAAAAGACGGAAAGACGATGCAGGAATTCACAAAGAAGCTCGAGGTCGATTTTTCGTTTATGTCATACGCTCCGTTTGTGTTTATTTCGGCGCTTACAGGGCAGAGGGTGGATAAGCTGTTTGAGCAGATAAAGTACACCTATTCGCAGAATATAAGACGTATCTCGACAGGTACTCTCAACGATATGCTGGGATATGCTACCGCAAGAGTACAGCCGCCGTCGGACAAGGGCAAGCGGCTTAAGCTGTATTATATGACGCAGGCATCGGCAAAGCCGCCGACGTTTGTAATTTTCTGCAACGATAAGGAGCTTTTCCATTACTCCTATCAGAGATATATAGAGAATCAGATAAGAGAAAGTTTCGGTCTTGACGGAACACCTATAAAAATAATAGCAAGAGAACGAGGAGAATAACGGATAATGATATATCTGTGTTATGCAATAATGATAGTAGTGCCGTATCTGCTGTGCGGAATCAACACTGCTATCATCGTCACAAAAATTAAAACGGGAGAAGATATAAGAACGCTCGGAAGCGGAAACGCAGGTCTTACAAATACTCTCAGGACACAGGGAAAGATAGCGGCACTTTTTGTACTGCTCGGAGATGTGCTTAAAGGCACACTGTCGATACTTATAGTAAGGTTTTCGTTCTTGTGGCTGACGGGAACAGATACGGCAGATCCCGACAATATGATGACCTATGTAGGCTTTGCGGCGGCGGTTGCGGCTATAATCGGACACGTTTTCCCGATATATTTCGGCTTCAAGGGCGGAAAAGGCATACTGGTTTCTGTGGCTGTGCTTATGACGGTCGAGTGGATACCTGCGTGCATACTGCTCGGAATATTCATCATAGTCGTTGCGCTGACACGATATGTTTCGCTTGGTTCGTGCATAGCGGCGGTATGTTATCCTGTGACGATACTTGTATACAGCCTGATAACAGGAGATCCTTGCGTATGGATAAATGTGATATTATCGGCGCTTATCGCTGTGCTGATACTGTTTATGCACAGGGGAAACCTTGTAAGACTTAAAAATCACACTGAAAAGAAGCTCGGGCAGAAGGCCTGACAGAAAGAAGGTTTACAGATGGCTAAGATCACAATATTAGGTTGCGGTTTCGGTACGGCTCTTGCTATTATGTGGGACAAGTACGGACATAATGTGACTGCATGGTCAAAATATCAAGAAGAAATAGACGCAATAATGAACGACGGCGAGCATAAGCGACTCCTGCCCGGAGTGATTGTACCGCCAACAATAAGGCTGACAACGGATATAAACTGTGTGAGCGACTGCGATATACTTGTGTTCGCCATACCGTCAAAGTTTGTCCGTGAGGTTGCACAGAAGGTCAAAAACTATGTGAAAAAGGATACCATAGTTGTAAATGTCGGCAAGGGATTTGAAGAAAATACCGACAAGCGTCTGTCGCAGGTGCTTAAGGAGGAACTTCCCGACAACCGCATAGCAGTGCTTACGGGTCCTTCACACGCAGAAGAAATAGGCAGAAACGTGCCTACGACTATAGTTGTTTCTTCTGAAGATGAGGACTCTATGATGTATCTGCAGGAAACCTTGCAGAACGATCGTTTCAGAATATACAGGAACAGCGACCTTGTCGGCTGTGAACTTGGCGGAGCATTAAAAAACCCCATCGCCCTCTGCTGTGGAATAGTAGAAGGTATGGGGCTTGGCGACAACACTATTGCCGCACTTATGACAAGAGGACTTGCCGAAATCACACGTCTTGGCGTGGCTATGGGCGGCAAAAGGGAAACGTTTGACGGATTGTCGGGCGTAGGCGACCTTATCGTTACCTGCACGTCCTCTCATTCGAGAAATCACCGTGCAGGGCTTCTGATAGGTCAGGGCATACCTGCCGCACAGGCGGTAAAGCAGGTCGGCACTGTAGAGGGCTATCAGTGTGCAAAGATAGCTTATGCGATAGCCCGTGAGCATAATGTGCAGGTGCCGATAATCGAACAGCTTTGCGAGGTATGCTATAACGGTCAGAGTCCGCTTGAGGCTGTTTCAAAGCTGATGGGCAGACCGAGCAAGGCTGAGGAGGAAATATTCTGATTCAGACCGCTTTGCGTGTTTTGTTGTCGGTGAAGGTGATTTTTTCAACGGAACAGGAATGTTTGGAAACGGCTTTCGCTCTTTTGGCGAGAGCTGTTTTTATTTTCCGTTCAAGATGTTCAAGCATCAGCATCCCGAGAAGGCATAAAATCGGTGTGAGTATCAGGTAAATTATAAAAAGCATATTGTTTTTCCTTTCTGTTGCACAAAAATTGTCGGTTTATTTCTCTTACACACATATAATAGCAGATAAGCTGTACTAAAAAACTGACTTAAATAAGATATGTCGCTTTAAATTGCGTGTGAGGTAAGCCAAAGGAAATCTTGTATCGTGAAAATAAAGGCATTGTATGAATTTTATTCGTAAATAACTTGCAAAATTATTGCAGATGTGATAAAATATAAGTTAATGTGCGTATTAACGCAAAAAATACGAAGGGAAAAGTAAAAATGGAATTACAACAGATAATTATGCTGATAACAATAGCCGTTTATCTTATTATGATGGTAGTTGTCGGTGTAATATGTGCAAAGAAAACGGATAATGTAGGCGACTTCTATTTAGGAGGAAGAAAGCTGGGTCCGTTTGTTACCGCAATGAGTGCGGAGGCATCGGACATGAGCGGATGGCTGCTTATGGGTCTTCCGGGCGTTGCATATGCTACGGGTATTGCGGACGCTGCCTGGACAGGTATAGGTCTTGCGATAGGCACATATCTCAACTGGCTTATCGTATCAAAAAGAATCAGAAAGTATTCTCATGTATGCAATTCGATAACTATACCGGATTTCTTCTCAAACAGATTCAGGGACAGCAAGAAGATACTTACTCTTATCTCGGCGCTGATAATCATAGTATTCTTTATTCCTTATACAGGCTCGGGATTTTCCGCCTGCGGCAAGCTGTTCAACAGCCTTTTCGGTGCTGATTATCATATCGCTATGATAATAAGTGCGGTAGTAATCATCGCATATACCACTATCGGCGGATTCTTAGCGGCAAGTACAACAGACTTTATACAGAGCATTATAATGTCGGTAGCGCTTATTATAGTAGTGGTATTCGGCATTTCATCGGTCGGCGGTGTTGTCGAGGTAATGAACCACGCAACATCAATGCCCGGATATTTCTCACTGACACACACGTTTGACGTTCTTAAACAGCAGACGGGCGATTATGGTCCGCTGACTATCTTCTCCACACTTGCGTGGGGTCTCGGATATTTCGGTATGCCTCACGTTCTGTTGAGATTTATGGCTATAAACGACAGCAAGAAGCTCAAGGTTTCAAGACGTGTTGCTACGGTATGGGTGGTTATTTCGCTTGCTGTTGCAATATTCATCGGCGTTGTCGGCCTTGCTATGACAAAGAACAATGTAATAGATCCTCTGGCAGATCCCGAAACGGTAATAGTTGTAATAGCTAATCTTCTTGCAAAGGCAGGTCCTCTTGCGGCTATGGTAGGCGGTCTTATCATTGCGGGTATTCTTGCGTCCACTATGTCGACAGCGGATTCACAGCTTCTTGCGGCATCATCTGCGGTATCCGAAAATCTGTTCAACCAGGTATTCAAGATAAAGACAAGCGAAAAGACGGCAATGCTTATCGCAAGAATCACGGTCGTTGTAATAGCAATCGTCGGAATCGTTATTGCGTGGGATCCCAACAGCTCGGTATTCCAGATAGTATCGTTTGCGTGGGCAGGCTTCGGTGCGGCATTCGGTCCTGTTGTGCTGACGGCTCTGTTCTGGAAGAGAACGACAAAGTGGGGTGCATTTGCAGGTATATTCGCAGGCGGTGCAATGGTATTCATATGGAAGTTCCTTGTAAGACCGCTCGGTGGATTGTTCAACATCTATGAGCTTCTTCCCGCTTTCATAGTTGCACTTGCTGCTATAGTAGTTGTATCGCTTCTTGACAAGAAGCCCTCGCAGGAAATTATTGATGAGTTTGAGTCGGTGAATGCGGCTGAATAACAGAAATTAAATAAGTATGACAGCCACGATCGAGTATCGTGGCTGTCATTTTTTACTGCTGTATCAATCTCCTTTTTCAAAGCGTGAGCGGAGCTTTTCGAGGGCTTTCTTTTCTATTCTTGAAATATAGCTCCTGCTTATGCCGAGCTCGTCTGCGACTTCACGCTGGGTCATTATCCTGTCGGTGCGGTAGGATGTTTTAGACAGACCGTAACGCTTTGTGAGTATTTCTTTTTCACGCTCGTCAAGCTCCTCGTCTATATATCGGTACATTTTATCAAGCTCAATGTTAAGAGCAGCCTCCTCGGCAACGTCCGTTCCGTCCTTGAAAATATCGGCAAGGGTGACGGCGTTTCCGTCCTTGTCACAGTCCATCGGGTCATTCATATAGACTTCGGTCTGCTGATGCTTTGTTTTACGGAAGTACATTCTTATCTGATTATTTATGCATTTTCCCGCATAGGTGGAAAAGCTGATGTTCTTTCTGTAATCAAAGGTTTCTGCGGCACGGATAAGCCCGATTATGCCTATCGAGATAAGATCGTCCGCTTCCTTGCTGTCGGGGTAGTGCTTTTTTACGATATATGCCACAAGGCGAAGGTTGTGGTTTATCAGCTTGTCACGGGCGGCAAGGTCGCCCTGAGCCGCTTTTTCAAGGCATTCACGTTCTTCCTTTGCGGAAAGCTGTCGGGGAAATGAACCGTTGCTTTTAAAATGCAGAGCAAAGAAGATAAGGCTCTGCAGTGCGGTTTGCAGTACCGATATAAACATAATATCACACTCCGGAAAGATAATGATACAGTTTATTCCGGACATTCTGCCGGTTATGCAGGTACATTCTTCTTGACAGCGGAAATTTATCGGTGTATAATTAAAATATATAATTCAAGGAGCGTAAGAGTATGAAGCAGAAAAATCGTGAAAGGCTCGGAATAGGTATGAAGATAGGTGCGGGGGTGCTTGCGCTTATTATGATCATAGGTGTTGTGATACAGGGATTTATGTATTTGAACTGAGTTATTTATATATGGATAAAGTGAACCGCCGGCTGTGAGGTCGGCGGTTGTTTTTATTTATGAATCGTTATCAGTCATCTGTGTATAGCTCATAAAAGTTCAAATAATTATATTCTATATTATGATATACCGCAGTAAGAGCGTTACAATTATAAAATGCCTTATCGCCAATTTTTGTAACACCGTCAGGAATAACCAGTTCTCTTAAAGCAACACAGTTATAGAAGGCTTCTTTGGGTATAGCTGTTATATTGTCGGGAAGAACAATTTGCTTTAAGTTTTCACAGTCCTTAAATGTTCTTATATCGAAATATATCTCGGATGCATCTTGATTATCATCTTCAAATTTGACTGTAGTCAGATTTTCGCAACCGTAAAAAGCACTATCTCCAACTTTTGTAACAGAGCCGGGTATAGTAATTTCCTTTAGTGAGGTGCAGAATGCAAACGCATTATAACCTATGCTAACCAGATTTGAAGGGAGATTTATTTCAGATAACTCACTGCAATTATAAAATGTAGAATCATCAATATATTTTAAAGTGCTTGGTAAGGAAATTGATTTTACCTTTTCGCCGAAAGAACCTATTGCAATTACTCCTTCGGGTATAACAACCGATTCAACATTTTCTCCGCTTATTCCTGAAATGTATGTGAAACCTTCTTCAAATTCAAGATGTGTTACTGCTTTGTTAAGTACATTTCCTGTCACTTGATATCCTGTTCCGAGCCAAGTAACTTCGGTGTATTCTTCTCCCAAAAAAGCAATAACCGGATCTCCGTCAATTTCTGTTGGGATTCGTATGGAAGATTCTGTTCCCGTATACGCTCTTATTGTTATACCTTCTAATACTGCATCGTATTCATATTTGAAATCACTGGCGGGCGGTACTACAGCTGTATCCTGTGCTGTGCTGTCTTCTGTGCTTGAATTGTTTCCAGTATCAGGTACTGAAACATTTGCAGAGTTTGTGGTTGATTTGCTGTCAGGTTTGAAATCGCTGGCGGGCGGTACTACAGCTGTATCCTGTGTTGTGCTGTCCTTTGTGCTTGAATTGTTTCCGGTATCAGGTACAGAAACATTTGTAGAGCTTGTGGTTGATTTGCTGTCAGGTGACGCAGATGCAGTCGGTGCTGTAATATTGTTACTGCATGAAGTCAGCATGACTGCGGCTGTTATTGCACTAATCAGTGCAATTTTTGAATTTGTTTTCATTTTGACTCTCCTTGTGTAACTAAATTATTACGCACAAATAAAAAAGTGCGTAACACGAAGCTACGCACCGAAAAATGCTTAGCTCCGATTGTTGCCACACAATTATCGAGCCTTAAGAAAGGTATACGAAATAAGAGTAAGCACTTTTACCATATAAAAATGCATACCTATCCCATCAGCTCGATTATTAAATTGTGTGGCAATATTATTTTAGCATAATTATCAATAAAAGTCAATGAAAATTTGAATATAAAATAACCGCCGGCTGTAAGGTCGGCGGTTGTTTTTATTCCTGTCTTGTTCTGTCTGTTCTGTTGAAGATAAGCGATACCGCAAGAGCGAAAATCATTGCGGCGGTAACTCCTGCCGAGCAGGCGGTAAATCCGCCCGTGAAGATTCCGAGTAAGCCGTCATCTTCGACAGCTTTTTTCATACCCTTTGCAAGCAGATTGCCAAAGCCTGTGAGAGGTACGGACGCACCTGCGCCTGCAAAATCGACAAGCGGCTGATAAAGGCCTACCGCTCCGAGAATTACGCCCGAAACAACGTAGGCAACAAGTATTCTTGCTGGGGTGAGCTTTGTAAGGTCGATAAGTAACTGACCTATAGCACAAAGCGCACCGCCGACTAAAAATGCCCATAAATACTGCATAAATTTTCTCCTGTTATAAAGCGTCTGAAATTTCTACAAGGTGGGATATGCCTGGGATGCTTTCGCCCTGCTGTACTTTAGTTGTTGACATAAGCGCACCGGTAGCGGCAAACAGCACTCTGTGGAGCTTTCCCTCGGCTATCTGCGGCAGGATATGTCCGCACAGTACCGAGGCACTGCATCCGCATCCTGAGCCGCCTGCGTGTACGTCCTGCTTTTCACGGTCGTACAGCATAAGTCCGCAGTCCTTGTGCTTATGGCTGATTTCTGTTCCGTCACGGCGGAAAAGCTCGCACATAAGCTCCGAGCCGACCTGTCCGAGATCTCCGGTGTAGATTACATCATAATCGGCAGGAGATGTTCCGGTGGCGAGCAGGTGTCGGTTTATCGTATCGTATGCCGCACCTGCCATAGCCGCACCCATATTGTTTGCGTCCTTTATGCCCATATCGGTTATCTTGCCTATCGTGACACTCTTTACATAAGGCGGTTTTTCAGCTACCGAGGTTATACAACAGCCTGCGCCGGTAGCTGTCCACTGAGCAGTAGGGGGACGAACGCCGCCGTAGTTTATAGGGAATCTGAACTGCCTTTCGGCAGAGCAGAAGTGTGACGAGGTAACGGCGGCGAAATATTCTCCGAGCCTCATGTCCGCAAAAAGCGAAGCCATTGCAAGACTTTCAGCCATTGTCGAGCAGGCACCGTAAAGTCCGATAAATGATATATCGGTGTCACGCAGACCGTATGCCGAGCCTGTGCATTGGTTAAGCAGATCGCCTGCGAAAATGAATGAAATATCCTCTTTTATTAGCTTGCCTTTTCTAAGGGCAATATCAAAGGCATATTGCTGAAAGGTGCTTTCGGCTTTTTCCCAAGTGGTAAGTCCAAGCTCTGCTCCCTCTGCGGCATAGTCAAAGCAGTTGCCGAGAGGTCCGTCGCTCTCCATTTTTCCGACTGCTGCGGCGCAGGAATAAACCGACACACCACGGTCAAGTTCTATTGTACCCTCTGAAATCAGTTTAGCCATATCAACCTCCGAAAAGACTTATAACGAACAGAATTATGCCGTAGACAAATGCCGCTGTTATGCCGTAGACTATTACGGGCCCTGCAATGATGAACATTTTTGCGCCCGTACCGAGAATGAGACCCTCGGTCTTGAATTCAAGGGCAGGGGAAACAACGGCATTCGCAAAGCCTGTTATAGGAACGAGAGTGCCTGCGCCTGCGTGCTTTGCTATCCGCTCATACTGACCGAAGCCCGTCAGCAAGGCACTTATCAGCACAAGAGTTATTGAGGTGTACGCTGATGCAGTATCTGCATCGTTTCCTATCATAATATATAAATCGGTAAAGAACTGCCCTGTACAGCAGATAAGTCCGCCTATTACAAACGCTTTCGGCACTGTTATATATAGCTTGCTCGGTGTGGAATAACGGTCGGCAAGCTGTGCGTATTCTTTTTTGGAAATATTCAAAATATCACCGTCCTTGATGATATTTTTGATTTTATGTCGGAAAATATCCGTGTAAAATTCTGCTTACCGATACGGCAAGATAAAGCAAAAACAAGTCGCTTTGCAATTTTTATATTGATTTATTGCAGACATTGTGCTATACTTTAATAGATAAGACAGGAAAAAGCGGTTTTTTCAGCCGAATTTTCGGTCGGATTTTTTATGCAAGAAAGGGATAACAAAAAAATGAAATACGCAGTATTACTTTGCGACGGTATGGCCGATCTTCCCCGTGAGGATATAGGCGGAACACCTATGAGTGTTGCACACAAGCCTAATATGGACAAGCTCGCAAAGGTATCAAGAGTAGGTCTTGTAAAGACGGTCGAGGACAATCTGAAGCCCGGCAGTGACGTTGCGAATCTTTCCGTACTCGGTTATGATCCTGCAATATATTATTCGGGAAGAAGTCCTTTAGAGGCAGGCAGTATAGGCATTGATATGAAGCCTACGGACGTTTCTTTCAGAACGAATCTTGTAACGCTGTCGGACGAGCCGGTTTACGAGGATAAGACAATACTCGACTACTGTGCCGACGATATATCTACTGAAGAAGCCGCAGAGCTTATAAAGTTCATTGACGAAAAGCTCGGTACGGATGAATTCAGATTCTACAGCGGTGTAAGCTACCGTCATTGTCTGATATGGGATCACGGTACGACCGATATAGGCACGCTGACTCCTCCCCACGATATAACAGGCAAGCCGATAAAGACGCATCTTGGTGTGAATGAAAACGGCAAGGTGCTTATCGAGATGATGAAGAAGAGTTATGATCTGCTGAAGGATCATCCCGTAAACTTAAAGAGAATCGAAAGAGGTCTTCGTCCTGCAAACAGTATATGGTTCTGGGGCGAGGGTGTTCGCAAGGAGCTTACTCCTTTTGCCGAAAAGTACGGAAAGAGTGCCGCTATGATCTCTGCGGTCGATCTGCTCAGAGGTATCGGCAAGTTCACAGGAATGGATGTTATCAAGGTTGACGGTGCAACAGGCTACATAGATACAAACTTTGACGGTAAGGCTCAGGCGGCTGTTGACGCACTGAAGAGCGGCAAGGATTTTGTATATATCCATGTTGAAGCTCCCGATGAATGCGGTCATCGTAATGAGGTTGACAATAAGGTAAAGGCAATAAGCCTTATTGACGAAAAGATACTCGGTAAGCTGCTTGACGAATTCAAGGACGAGGATATAAAAATCCTTATCTGTCCCGACCATCCCACACCGCTTGAACTGAGAACACATACAAATGCTCCTGTGCCGTTCATGATATATGACAGCAGAAAGAAGCTTGACGGTGTTGATTGCTTCTGCGAGGAGAGTGCGGCTAAGACGGGCGATTATATCGCTGAGGGTCATACACTTATGAGCAGTTTTTTGGCTGACTGATAGATAATACTAAATGAATATTTTACCGCCCTGTGTTTTTCACGGGGCGGTTTTTGTGTATTTCGGCAAGTGCTGGACTTTTTGCCGTTTTAATGGTACAATATACTTGAGGAAATAGTGTCGAATTGAATGGCAAGAAATATAGTAAAGGCAAAGCTGGATATAATATTCAAGAAGTTGTTTACGGACGAGGGAAATCAGCATTTACTACAGGCTTACTTATCGGATACGCTCGGTATACCGTATGATTCGATAGAAAGCCTCGTTGTACTCAATTCCGAGATAATGCCGGACAGCATAACCGAGAAATACAGCCGTATGGATATTCGTATGAAAGCCAATGGCAGACTGATAAACGTTGAAATGCAGATAAAGGACGAGGGCGATTACAAGGATCGTTCGCTCTACTACCTGTCTAAGCTGTACAGCGGACAGCTTAAAAGCGGAGAGGTGTACGGCTCGCTGAACCAGTGCATTTCGATAAATATCATCAACTTCAATCTCTTTGACTGCGAAGAATATCATTCATCGTTCTCAATGAGAGAGGACAGCAGAAACGAACAGCTTACAGACAAGTTTACGGCTCATTACTTCGAGCTGAAGAAAATAGGCAAGAATATCGACAAGAACAACAAGCAGGAGCTATGGCTCAGACTTATCAATGCAGAAACGGAGGATGAACTTGATATGTTACAGCAGACAGGCGTAAAGCAGATACAGGACGCAGTAGTTGTACTGCATAAGATGAGTGCGGACGAAAAGACAAGAGAGCTTGCGGAAATGCGTGAAAAGGCTCTGCATATCGAAGCAACCGAAAAGGCACACGCAAGAGCCGAGGGCGAAGCAATCGGACTTAAGGAAGGCGAAAGAAGAAAAGAAGCTGAAATTCTCGCCAACCTCAAAGCGATGGGCTTATCTGAAGAACAGATAAAGCAGGCTCTCGGCAAGTAAGAAACAGACCAAATCCCACAAAGGAGGACCCCAAAATGAAACGTAAACGTACCCACACCATACTCGCAACAATAACCCTTATCAGCGTAATACTGACCAGTGCTTGCACGGCAGGCAATGCAAGCAGCACAACGTCCTCTGCACCCGAAACGGCAGTGACAACTACCGCTCCGGCAGTAACGGGAACGGTGATGGATAGGATTGACGAGCCGAAAGCAGAAACAACTACTGCTCAGACCACTACAGCTGTCACCACAAAGCCACAGGAAACAAAAAGTGCTGAAACTACCACTACCACTACAAAAGCGGTAACAACGGCAAAGCCAAAGCCGGCAACGACAACAACCGCCGCCACAACAAAGCCTGCTCCCGAATGGACAGAAATAAAGGCAAGCGGTACAAAGTACGTCAACACAGACTGCTACAGCAGAAAGAAAGCCGTACTCGGCGCTGACACAGTTAAGCTGTACAGTGTGAACGATAAAGTCACGGTAACAGCCAAGACCGACACAGGCTACTATAAGCTCGATACAGGTGCGTATATACACAGTGACTATCTGAGCGATAATAAGGTAGCTCAGACTGCAACCACAACCACAAAGAAAGCTGAAGCACCTAAGCCTTCACAGACAACAACGAAGAAGCAGGAAAGCAAGCCGAAGTCGATATATGAGTATCCATTCGACCTTGAAGCAATCCGACAGGTCATTATAGACGATGCCATCAACAACTACGGTCTTGTACTTGCCGAAGATTCAACTCCGGATGATAGTTCGTGGAATGCCCCTGGTGTTATTTCAAAAGATATTCCGGAAAAAGTAATTAAGCGTAATGTGGAAAGCTGTGCAGGAGCTAATTTCAAAGTAGCACAAATGAAAAAAGGTGATTACTTTAACGTATACATTGAAACCATACCGGATTTAAAAAAAGACGAAAACGGTAACAGTATAGAAGGATATGCAATATACTTCTTGAGAGGAGGACCGTCACGTCAGTGACAACTGAATATATATTTAAAGAGCTTTGATTTTTCAAGGCTCTTTTTCTTTTTCTGAAAGTTAACTGAATATGAAAATCCAAAGCAGTCCGCAACCCGTAGGACTGCTTTTTTATATATATTTTCAAAAAAATCAAACAAGAAAGGAAATCAGTATGAAAAACAAATTCAAAAAGCTGACCGGACTTTTCCTTGCGGCAGTTATGACATTAGTCGCTCTGCCGATTCAGACGCTTGCGTCAGAATGGGGAGTTGGCGATAATGTCTATGCGGCTATGCTCGGAAATTACATCGGATCAGACAACGGAACATACGGTGATAAGCGTAATTACACATTCATCTATTACAAAGCGGACGGCGATATTGCTACCGCTACAAGAGTAAAGAGCAATCACGCAAAGCTCGGTGTCAGCAAGAACGGCGTGACACAGCAGGCAATCTGCATCGAAGCCGGTGTGTCATACAGCACAGGAAGTTCATATGTTGGTAAAGAATCCAGTGACGCATATATGCAACTGCTTCCTTGGGATATACAGCAGATGGTTAAATATGCTTTGCTGTGTGGCTTTAACAGTGATGTTAAAAAATCTCCTGTTGCTAACACAAATCTTGATGATTTTTCCTTTGCAACGCAGATAATTGTATGGGAAATTCAGCAGCAGTTAAGAACAGGCTATAACAAGGGCGATTTAAAAGCGAACAAGTGGGGTACTCCTGCTACTGTTTACTATGAACAGTTGAAAGGCAGACCTGCTGAAAAATGCTACGAATACATCTTAAACAAGATGAAGGCATATTCAATTGTGCCGAGCTTTACTAATGAAATGAAGTCTAAAGCTCCTACTCACACAATGAAATATAATTCTTCAACGAAGAAGTACAGTATTACACTGCCGGACAATAACAAGAGCAATATGCCGGCAAGTGCATTCAACATTCCCGGTGTCACAGTAACAAAGAGCGGATATGACTACACTTTCAGCACAACAAGCAAGATAAGCGGTACTAAGGCTTGTACATACAAGGCAAATCGCACATATCATTACTTTCAATTAATTCGACATAATTAGACATACTGTATAATAAAATGTATTCAATTATATTGACTTAGCATAAAAATAGTAGTATAATGTCAATTAATGAAACATATTTGGAGAATATGAAATGAAAACATCAGAACTGTTAGCTGCAAAAAGCAGCTTTGAAGACAACACAAAATGGTTGCCTTTCAATGTTCACGCAAGTGATACGGCCGGGATAATAAAGCGACTTTTCAATAAATGGATCGCTCAGAATGTCAGAAGGCGCTTGTGTGCTGCGATTGGCATTGAGAGTTCGGAGAACGCAGAAGAAATTGTGTGCAACTATTGTAAGTTCATTGCACTGGTGCATGATATAGGAAAATTAACTCCGGCGTTTCAACGAAAGCTTAAAGATAATATTCAGGGTCTTGCTGACAGACTGTTTGACGCGGGTATCGACCTTTCAGATCTGACACAGATATCAGAGTCACCGCATAACATAGCGGGACAGTATATTCTGAAAAAAGAATTTGAGGTTGCACCGTCAACCGCAGTCATTGTTGGTGCGCATCACGGCGATTGTTCGGCGGATAGGGGGCAATGTTCATATGAGGCTAACTATTACGGACACGGCAATGTTAACGTAAACGAATGGACACGGATAAGAGCGGAATGGATGGAATACGCTCTCAGCGTAACCGGATTTGAAGATGTCAAAAATCTGCCGAATCCCGATGTTGCGGCACAGATGCTGATTACCGGACTGCTCGTAATGAGTGACTGGATAGCGAGCAACACCGATTATTTTCCTTACATAGACATCGAAGAAAAACTCACCGATGAGCAGTGTGAGGAGCGTGTCAGAAGAGCGTGGAACAAGCTTTCGCTTACGGACAGCTGGTATGCCGATTTTATCGCTGATAGCGACAGCTTTTTTGAAGAGCGTTTCGGCTTCAAACCGAACTGCGTACAGCGTGAATTTATGAATGTTGTAAGCCTTTGCAATAAGCCCGGTATATACATACTTGAGGCACCTATGGGAATAGGTAAAACTGAGGCGGCACTTGCGGCAACGGAGATACTTGCATCACGTTTCGGCTATGGCGGAATGTTTTTCGGACTGCCGACGCAGGCAACCGCTAACGGAATATTTGATCGTATTCATTCCTGGGCGAGTGGTACTGATGATATACATTCGCTCAGACTTGCACACGGTATGACGGATATGAATGACGAATACTGTGAGATGTTCCACGGAAGAGCATCCGACATTTCCGATGACGATAATGACAATATAATGGTTCATACCTGGTTTGAAGGAAGAAAACAGGCGCTGTTGTCCGAATTTGTTGTTGCTACAGTTGACCAGTTTCTTATGGCATCGTTAAAGCAGAAACACGTTATGCTAAGGCACCTGGGACTTGCAGGTAAGACTGTTATTATAGATGAGTGCCATGCTTATGACCGATATATGTACGTTTATCTGGAAAATTCATTGCGCTGGATGGCGGCGTATAATGTGCCTGTGATAATTCTTTCTGCAACATTGCCGCCGGATAAGAGAGCGGAACTGATAAAATGGTATACCGGCAGTAAGAACAGTTTTGACAACAGCAGTATGGCATATCCTGTGCTGACTTGGAGCGACGGTGCGGAGGTAAAGCAGAAGGATATACCTGTTGATATCCCCGATAAGCCTATCACAGTAATCAGAAGAGAAGAAAATGACAGCAACGATATTGTAAACCTGCTTGAAGATAAACTGTCGGACGGCGGTTGTGCGGCTGTTATTGTGAATAGCGTTGCTTATTCCCAGGAACTTGCCGACACAATAGCGGCGAATATGCCTGATTATCGTGTTATATGTTTCCATAGCAGACTTATATCGACTGACAGAGCGGTAATTGAGCGTGAGCTAACAGAACTTGTCGGTAAGAAGTCGACCTGTGAGAAGAGGGACAAGCTGATAGTAGTCGGTACACAGGTGCTTGAACAGTCGCTTGATATAGACTTTGACTATATGATAACCGAACTTTGCCCTATGGATCTGTTGTTACAGCGTTCAGGCAGACTGCACAGACATAACCGCACACGTCCGGATAAATTATCCGAACCGGAGCTGTGCGTGTTGATCCCGGAAGATTTCAGCAAGAGTGTTTACTCCGGTTGGATACTGAAGCAAACTGAAAAATATCTGCCGGATAAACTTGTTATACCGGGATGTATTCCTGAGCTTGTCGGCGCTGTTTATTCCGAACCCGACAATGATGAACAACAGACCGCAGAGTATAGAAAATATAGTGATGAACAAAAAGAGAAAAAGCAAAGAGCCAAGAAATATTGCATACCGTCACAAAAAATTAATCGCAGTGATTCAACGCTTAGCGATATGATCAACAGGCGAGAGCTGAACAATGATTCAGACGGTGAAGCGGCGGTGCGTGACGGGCAGGAAACCATAGAAGCACTTGTGCTTGTGAAAACATCCGATACGGAGTATTCGCTGTTTTCACGGGACGCAGTGTTTGATATTACTTCTGTACCCGATAATGCACAGGCAAAGCTGATAGCAAAGCAAAGACTGAGATTGCCGGCATTTTTCAGCAAGTCTTATAATTTTGGTAAAACGATTGAGATACTGGCAAACTCTATGCCTCAGGCGTGGAGGAATGCAAAGTGGCTCAAAGGTGAGATATTGCTTTTGCTTGACGGAAATAACAAGATAAGTATGCTCGGCAGAACGTATAAATACAGCACCGAAAGAGGTTTTGAAGAAATAAAGGAGGAAGAAAGCTGATATGGACAGAGAGTTCAATCTGATCGATGAACCGTGGATATGCGTCCGTGACAACGGGTGCGAGGTGAAAGAGATAAGCATAAGGCAGGTCTTTGAACACGCACAGGATTACACGGAGCTTGCAGGAGAAACAAAAACGCAGGATATGGCTGTACTGAGGTTTCTGCTTGCGGTGATCTACACGGTATTCTCAAGGTACGACAAAAACGGTGATGAAGTTGATCCCGAGGACGATATTAATTATCTTACGGATAACTGGATCGAGGTTTATCGGAGCGGCAAATTTCCGATGAAGCCGTTTGAGAAGTATTTTGAAAAATGGTATGACCGTTTCTGGCTGTTTGATGAGGAGTATCCGTTTTATCAGTCTAACAAGGTAAACGGTAAAGGTAAGGCTACAAGTATAGCAAAAATGATCGGCTCGCTTTTTGAAAGTGCCAATAAGCCCAGGCTTTTCTCTGACAGGAACAATGACGGAAGACTGCTTTCATATTCGGAAGCGGTTCGTTGGTTGTTACATATAATCTGTTTTGACGATACAGCGGCAAAACAACCAGTACCTAAGAAATCATGGGTTAGTATATTGGGGCTGATAGCGGTCAGAGGAAACAACCTGTTTGAAACGCTTATGCTGAATTACAACGCAGAAAGCGATTCTGAATATGACGTGTATGTAAGTACTCCGTCGTGGGAAAAGGATAACAACAAAGCTGAGTTCAATACTCTGATACCTGTTCCCGATAATCAGGCGGCATTGCTTTCATTGATGTCAAGACGTGTGTATCTTTGCAGAGAAAACGGAAAGGTGAACGGTTATTATATTTCAGGCGGAGATTATTTTGAAGAAGTTGAAGTTTTCGGTGAGCAGATGACGCTCTGGAGGTCGTATAAAGAAAAAGGAAGCGACAGCATAAAATATAAACCTCAGCTTCATAAGCCTTCGACAAAGGCTTGGCAGGAATTCGGAAGTATCGCGGCGCTTGAAGGTGATGAAAATTCAAGCACTGCAAGAAAACCGGGCGTTATAGCTCATATTGAATCGTACATAGACAGGAGCTATCTGGATAATTGCTTTTTACTTAATGTAACAACGGCGTCTGTAATTCATGATTTCAACGATAGTATGTGTTTTAAGATTGTTGATTCTATCAGTGATGAACTGTCGTTCCATTCAGATCTGCTGATGAAAGTCGGAGAAGCGTGGCGCTATCGTATAGGAAACGAGATAGGCAAATGTGAAAGTGCGGCTAAAGCGGTAAATAAACTCAGTATCAATTTGCAGAAATCCGCAGGAGCAAGCGGTGACAAACTATCCGGAGAAGATGCAAAGACGCAGTTCTACAGTATGATAGACAAGCCTTTCAGAGATTGGCTGTCACAGCTTGATACAAGTTATGATATTGATGAATACACAGGTAAAATCGAAGATACTGTAAGGAAAATCGCAATCGTATTCGGAAACGACTGTGTTCATCAGATGAGCGCAAATACGATTTTCGGTAGATATGAGAAGGATGGCAAGGATAAAAACCTTGTGACTACGGTAGAGGCTCTTAACATTTTTAATGCTACAATAAATAAAATTTTCAGAAAAGAAGGTGATAACAAATGAGTAAGAGTGATATGGTTTATCGTTATACCGCATCAAAAATCGAGTATCTGCACAGCATTGCAGACACAGGAAGAGGCAAGGGCTATCTTGCCGAGCTTCGACACGGTATCGGTAAAAAGCCGGGAGAACTCCCGTCGCTTTGGTGGCTGATATTCGACAGAATCGATGAAGAACTTAAAGGTTCAAAGTGTGCGTCAAATGCAGAATGGGCAGTTTATACGGCTCTGACGTTGTACGCTTTGCATCAGCAGGGTAACGACAGGTTTATGTATGAAAAGGGCTATACTCTGGGAAGAGCGGCTTATCACATTGCAAACAGCAATGATGATGAAGAACGTGTTGTAAACAGACTTAACCTTGTTGTAACATCAACGACAAAGGAAGAGCTTGCTTACCAGCTCAAAAGCATAGTTCAACTGCTCAAAGGCAAGAGTATACCGCTTGATTATGCGAAGCTTGCCGAAGAACTCTACAGGTTCAATTATCCTGAGCAGGCGGCAGATATAAAACTGTCGTGGGGAAGAGATTTCTATTCCGAAAAGTATAAGACCGAAAAAGATAATTCAAAAGGAGAGTAAAGAAAATGAGTAACGAAAGATTATATGTTGATTTCCATGTAGTACAGACAGTTCCGCCTTCATGCGTAAACCGTGATGATACCGGCAGACCTAAAACAGCTTTTTACGGCGGTGCAAACAGAGCGAGAGTGTCAAGCCAGTCGTGGAAGCACGCAATGCGTCTTATGTTCAATGAACTTTTTACAAGTGAAGAACTCGGCTACAGAACAATGCACGCTGTTGATCTTATTGCAAATGAAATCAAAAAGCTTGACAGCAGTTTTGACGATGAAACAGCCGTTAAGGAAGCTATAAAGGCGATGAACTCGGCAGGTGTGAAAATAAACGAAAAGAAGGATAATAAAACAGGAGCACTGTTCTTTATAAGTGCTGTGCAGGCTAATAATCTTGCACAACTTGTTATAAACGGCGAAAAAGACGCCAAGCTCTATAAGCAGGCGCTTAAAGAAACGCCTTCTGTTGATATTGCTTTATTCGGAAGAATGGTAGCAGACGATGCTGACCTGAATGTAGATGCGGCATCGCAGGTTGCTCACAGCATTTCAACTCATGCTGTTCAGAATGAGTATGACTACTTTACGGCAGTAGACGATTGCTCGCCTGAGGACAGTGCGGGTGCGGGACATCTCGGAACAACAGAGTTCAATTCTTCAACGCTTTACAGATATGCGACTGTGAATGTTGCACAGCTTAAGAAATCAATAGGTGTTTCTGTAGCAGAAGTTATAAAGGGATTTGCCGAAGCATTTATCTGCTCTATGCCTACCGGTAAGCAGAACTCATACGCAAACAGAACATATCCCGATATGGTTTATGTGACGATCAGAAAAGATCAGCCCGTAAACCTTGTAGGTGCATTTGAAAAGCCGGTTATCAGCAATAACGGCTATGTTGAAGAGTCCGTGAAGAAATTGCAGGAATATGCAGGCAAGGTATATGACAACTTCAGCGGAAAGCCTGTAAAGAGCTTTGTGATAGGTGCGGACGCTATATCCGATGCCGAAAGGGTAAATCTTGACGAGCTGCTCGAAAAGCTGTATAGCTACATAAAAGATGAGGTGGTATAATGCCTGTACTGCTGCTCAGACTTGCCGCTCCGTTGCAGTCATGGGGCGTTGAGTCGAAATTTGATACACGCCGCACGCTCGGATATCCGACCAAGAGCGGTGTAATCGGACTTGTGGCATCGGCTATGGGAAGAGAGAGGACGGAACCTCTTGACGATCTGAATGAGCTTAAGATCGGTATCAGAGTAGAGAACGAAGGTCGGCAGATAAGGGATTATCACACTGCCAACGGTGAAAAGACAAAAAAGTATATCACGCACCGTTTTTACCTTTCCGATGCGACTTTCCTTGTAGGACTCGAACATGAAGATGCAGGGCTGATAGAAAAAATCGAAGACGCTCTGAAGCATCCGGCGTTTCCGCTATTTTTAGGCAGGCGCTCATGCCCGCCTACACCTCCGCTTGTATGGGGATTGCGTGACGGAGATCTTCTTGATGTGCTTAAATCGGAAAGTCCGTTGCTTGACAAACAGCAGAGAAAAAACGCCGACACAAGGCTCAGAATTATCGCAGAAAGCGAAGACGGTCCTGCAATAATCAAGGATGTTCCTGTTTCGTTTGATCCGACATTCAGACGTTTCGGGCTGCGAAAAATAAAAGACTGCTATGTGGAAATCGATAAGCCGGACAGCACGGCGGATATGGTTTCTGCAGAGCACGACCCTATGGCTGAATTGAGGTGAAACAATGTACTTATCAAGAGTTTATCTGGATCTGTCAAACCGCAATACATTGAAGGCGGTCAATTCACGCAGTGTTCTGCACGGAGCTGTAGAAGCGGCACTTACGGATGACCGTTCAAGAAAGCTCTGGCGCATCGACAGCCTTGGAGGAGAGCTTTATCTGATGATTCTCAGCAATCAGAAGCCTGACTTATCTGTTATAGCATTGCAGTTTGGTGATACCGGCAGAGCAGGAGAAACAAGAGAATATGACGGTCTGCTTGGCAGAATAAAAAAGGGTGATATATGGCAGTTCCGCCTTACTGCAAATCCGGTGAAAACGGATAATGTAAAACAGGGACAGGGTAAGAAAAGGGCAGTCACCATTGTTGACTTTCAAAAGCAGTGGCTGATTGACAGAGCAGAGAAGAACGGGTTCTGCCTTAGTGAAGATTCATTTGATGTGGTTCAGAACAAGTGGTGCAGATTTTTCAAAAAGGACAACAGAGTAGTAACTCTTCTGTCGGTGACGTTTGAAGGACTGCTTGAAGTGACGGATGAAGAACTGTTCAAAAATATGCTCTTAAACGGATTAGGCAGAGGAAAAGCGTACGGTATGGGACTTATGACCGTAATGCGTCCGGGAAATAATACAAATGGCTGAAATACCCGGAATGATAAAACCCGATATCGTAGAACTGCCGCAGATTGCCGACAGAATTACATTTCTGTATCTGGAACATTGTAAAATAAACAGAAAAGACAGTGCAATCACCGTTATTGATGAGAACGGCGTTACGCATATACCATCCGGTACAATCTCTGTACTTATGTTAGGTCCCGGAACTGATGTTTCACACAGGGCTATGGAACTTATCGGCGACAGCGGAATAAGCATATGCTGGGTTGGTGAGCAGGGTGTCAGATATTATGCCGGCGGCAGACCGCTGACGCACAGTTCGAGGCTTATTGTAAAACAAGCGGAAATGGTCACAAACCAGCGCAAGCATCTTGATGTTGTCAGAAAGATGTATATGATGCGTTTTCCCGATGAGGATGTTTCGGGGCTTACTCTGCAACAGCTGAGAGGCCGTGAGGGCAGTCGTATAAGAAAAGTGTACAGACAGCAGTCTGAAAAATGGAATGTCGAATGGAACGGTCGTGTATACAATCACGAAGATTTCCAGTCGTCCGATCCGGTCAATCAGGCTCTGTCGGCGGCTCACGCCTGCCTTTACGGGCTTGCTCACGCTGTTATATGTTCTATGGGGTGTTCGCCTGCACTGGGGTTTGTACATATTGGTCACGAATGTTCGTTCGTATACGATATAGCCGATCTTTATAAAGCTGAAGTCACGATACCGATATCTTTTGAAGCGGCTGCATCGGTAAATGATGATATATCAAGATTTGTACGGCATAGGGTCCGTGACGAAATGGTGAAAGCTCATATGCTTGAGCGAATGGTACACGATATTAAATATCTGCTGATGCCTGAAGAAAATCCGGATGACGAAAAAGCCATGTATCTGTGGAATGATAAAAACGAACCTCTCGATTACGGTAAACAATACAGGTGACGATATGATGGTAGTAATTACACTGAGTTGTTGTCCGCCTAAACTGCGCGGAGATCTTTCCAGGTGGATGCAGGAAATAGACACAGGCGTGTATGTCGGAAATCTGAACGCAAGAGTTCGTGATAACGTATGGGATAGAGTGTGCTCAAACATTGGAAACGGTCACGCTTCAATGTCATACAGCTCAAATAACGAGCAGAAACTGGAATTCCGTATTCACAATACGCAATGGGAGCCGGTAGATTATGACGGCATAAAGCTTATAAAAAGACGTGTGACAAAAAGTGACGATGAAAACGTTATTCGTCCTAAGGCTATGACAAATCACATAAATCGTTTATCGGAGAAAAAACAGAAATCATCCGGTGTATCGGATACATATACGGTAATCGATATTGAAACAACGGGACTTAATCCCGATGATGAAATAATAGAACTCGGTGCAGTGACGGTTGAAAACGGATCAGTAGCGGAAACATATTCTGTGCTTGTCAAAACAGATAAAAAAATACCGGAGGCGATTATCAGGCTTACAGGTATAACGGAGGAATTACTGGCAAGTGAAGGAACAGACAAAAGCAAAGCACTTAGTGAGTTTGCAATGCGATGCAACGGAAAACCTCTGGTTGGGCATAATATCGGTTTTGACCTGAATTTTATTAAATCTGCGTGTGCTGAAAACAAAATTGATTTTGTTCCGTCAAAAATTATTGATACAGTTAAAATATCAAGAAAACTACTTGATATTAATTCATATTCATTATCAGCTATTGCGGATTATCTTGATTTGCATTATAATAAAGATAGGATTCATAGGGCGCTTGACGATTGTCTGCTTACACAAAGGATCTATGAAAAGTTAAAGGAAATCTAAGCGGTTGATTTTGCAAAACCGCTATTTTCCTTGATTTCTTTAGTCTTGTCCCCACACGCGTGGGGATGATCCTATAGTTTATGCGAACTCTGTATTGTTGCAAACCTTGTCCCCACACGCGTGGGGATGATCCCCTCCTCTGAGGGCGTGGATTGAAATAAATAAACTTGTCCCCACACGCGTGGGGATGATCCCTGATGAGTGCCTATTCAAAATCGAAGGAAGCACTTGTCCCCACACGCGTGGGGATGATCCCAGGCGCTACAGTCTGCTGATACACAGGCGTACCTTGTCCCCACACGCGTGGGGATGATCCTGTGCGAATTTGCGTGCGGAATAAATGAAGTTTCTTGTCCCCACACGCGTGGGGATGATCCTGTCAAACGTTCATTGTTATTGATGAAGCACATCTTGTCCCCACACGCGTGGGGATGATCCTACCAGACTAACAAAGGGTTTTATCGCTGATAACTTGTCCCCACACGCGTGGGGATGATCCTGCGTACAAGACAGTATTTTGATTATTTATTAACTTGTCCCCACACGCGTGGGGATGATCCCAAGATACATAGTATTACCATTAGCGTCATAAACTTGTCCCCACACGCGTGGGGATGATCCTAATTCCGCTCGGACGTTAGAATGGTATCATAACTTGTCCCCACACGCGTGGGGATGATCCCAAGCTTTACCACTCGACGATTCAGTGAAAATACTTGTCCCCACACGCGTGGGGATGATCCTCACCACCTTATAACAATCGATTTCGGCGACCACTTGTCCCCACACGCGTGGGGATGATCCCCGTATCAGATTAGCAAAAATCTTACGAAAAAACTTGTCCCCACACGCGTGGGGATGATCCTTTGACCAGGAGCACCATCTAAAGGAATTGCAGCTTGTCCCCACACGCGTGGGGATGATCCTATATCAGTTGTGTATTTTGTACACCTTATTTCCTTGTCCCCACACGCGTGGGGATGATCCTAGCACAGGAGTTTTAACAAGCGAAGGACTAAACTTGTCCCCACACGCGTGGGGATGATCCTGTTTGCGACTGTTAATTTGTCGTTATTATCATCTTGTCCCCACACGCGTGGGGATGATCCTTGGCTGCAATATCAGCATACTAAGGCGACTAACTTGTCCCCACACGCGTGGGGATGATCCTGAACACGAATAGAGGCAAAATGACAGTAGTTGCTTGTCCCCACACGCGTGGGGATGATCCTTGGTTGAAGGCGAGATGCGAACGACAAGAATACTTGTCCCCACACGCGTGGGGATGATCCTAGTTTGCGGGAGCAGATATGCCCCCGCATATACTTGTCCCCACACGCGTGGGGATGATCCGTTGTCAGTGCGTGTGCTGTCAGTATCTGTTACCTTGTCCCCACACGCGTGGGGATGATCCTCTCTGTCGATTTTTGCTGATAACTCCGTAAACCTTGTCCCCACACGCGTGGGGATGATCCCAGCAACCCGCCAAATCTTCATATGTTTCAACCCTTGTCCCCACACGCGTGGGGATGATCCTAGTATTTTTAGCGCACCATATGCGATAGACGACTTGTCCCCACACGCGTGGGGATGATCCTCGGCAGATTTTTAGCGATGTACGGCATTGACACTTGTCCCCACACGCGTGGGGATGATCCCCGTAGGCGCACAACTCCATACTATGAGTATACCTTGTCCCCACACGCGTGGGGATGATCCCGGCGGCTTCGTCCGCCGTTGCAAAGCGATAAACTTGTCCCCACACGCGTGGGGATGATCCTATCCGAGGTTTGCGCTTCCTTTTTTGTTATTCCTTGTCCCCACACGCGTGGGGATGATCCTTACATTTATTTACACTGCCAATTGATATGACACTTGTCCCCACACGCGTGGGGATGATCCTATAATAGTCGATACTTTCAACTCGATAATAATCTTGTCCCCACACGCGTGGGGATGATCCTTAATTACAAATAATGTATTTTTCCCTTTTTCTCTTGTCCCCACACGCGTGGGGATGATCCCCGTAGGCGCATAACTCCATACTATGAGTATACCTTGTCCCCACACGCGTGGGGATGATCCTACAATAACGATGAACGTTAGCGGAGAGGAAAGCTTGTCCCCACACGCGTGGGGATGATCCTCAAACTATCGCTTGAAGTGTAAACCGCCTTTGCTTGTCCCCACACGCGTGGGGATGATCCTTGCAGGTGTGAATGGTTGCAACGTCATTGTTACTTGTCCCCACACGCGTGGGGATGATCCTATAATAGTCGATACTTTCAACTCTATAATAATCTTGTCCCCACACGCGTGGGGATGATCCTTTTGTAAATAATGTCATTCGACTTTTTGAGAACTTGTCCCCACACGCGTGGGGATGATCCTTTTTCTCCGTTTTTTTCGTAATTTTGAACTTGCTTGTCCCCACACGCGTGGGGATGATCCCATTTGCATTTGTTAATACTATGCCAAAGATAGCTTGTCCCCACACGCGTGGGGATGATCCTCATATAGTTATCCACTGCTACCGTGATGGCACCTTGTCCCCACACGCGTGGGGATGATCCCTACAGAGGTTTTTTGTTAGATTGGGATAGTAGCTTGTCCCCACACGCGTGGGGATGATCCTGTCGGAAACTATAGCGTTGATAACGGTCTTTACTTGTCCCCACACGCGTGGGGATGATCCCCGAGCCTGCACCATGCATAAGCCCAAACCTCGCTTGTCCCCACACGCGTGGTGATGATCCTAACTGTAAAAACACCTGCTGTTAAACCCTCTGCTTGTCCCCACACGCGTGGGGATGATCCCAATTACATTAGGGTAGTAGGCGAAAACGGTATCTTGTCCCCACACGCGTGGGGATGATCCTAAAGTCTCTCTCATCTTTCCTTCTCCTCTCCGCTTGTCCCCACACGCGTGGGGATGATCCTTCGTGAACTATATGGGAGACGAGCTCCAGTTCCTTGTCCCCACACGCGTGGGGATGATCCTCAATCGGGGCAAGCGAAATCATCGGGTTACTACTTGTCCCCACACGCGTGGGGATGATCCTATAATACCCTTTGCAGTTTATAACAACGCTCCCTTGTCCCCACACGCGTGGGGATGATCCCATCTTGAGTTACATCGTATAATTCTAACGGTTCTTGTCCCCACACGCGTGGGGATGATCCCCTACAAGCGTTCCTATCAGCGAAATTCCTGCGCTTGTCCCCACACGCGTGGGGATGATCCGTTGTTGTGCCGTGCGACTTTTTCTTCCAGTTGCTTGTCCCCACACGCGTGGGGATGATCCCCCTGCAATCGCAAGCCACAGCTTTCTGCTTGTCTTGTCCCCACACGCGTGGGGATGATCCCAACTATTTCGTTTTTTCAAACTCGTTTATCTTCTTGTCCCCACACGCGTGGGGATGATCCTCCAGCCGAATTAATTACAAATAATGTATTTTTCTTGTCCCCACACGCGTGGGGATGATCCTTGACGAAAACGGAGAAGTTGTAGAAAAATCCGCTTGTCCCCACACGCGTGGGGATGATCCTACAAAAGTTCGACCCGAGGTAGTGCCAAATTTCTTGTCCCCACACGCGTGGGGATGATCCCCATTCACTTATTGAATTATTCTTAACCGAATTTCTTGTCCCCACACGCGTGGGGATGATCCCACCAAATACATATTGAGTATGTGTTCGAATTACTTGTCCCCACACGCGTGGGGATGATCCCCCGTATGAAAACTATTTGATAGTTTTGTGAAACTTGTCCCCACACGCGTGGGGATGATCCTTTTACCCCGTTGTTTTCGTAATTTTGAACTTGCTTGTCCCCACACGCGTGGGGATGATCCTCGTTGCTATCGTATGCGGATACTTGATTAACACTTGTCCCCACACGCGTGGGGATGATCCCCTCACTTTCTTCTTGATAATCGTTATTGATTTCTTGTCCCCACACGCGTGGGGATGATCCCAGATACAACAACATACAACAATACTTTAAAAACTTGTCCCCACACGCGTGGGGATGATCCTAAGCTGTCTAATTACATTTGGTCAGACAATTTCTTGTCCCCACACGCGTGGGGATGATCCTTTACCCCTGTTGTTGTACTGGCTGTTCCACGTCTTGTCCCCACACGCGTGGGGATGATCCTTTTCCGCTTCAGCTGGAACTGCATGGAAAATTCTTGTCCCCACACGCGTGGGGATGATCCTCCTTTCATTTATAATTAAACTATCTAAGTGACCTTGTCCCCACACGCGTGGGGATGATCCTTTTTACGGTCGATTCCAAGACCAAAACGAATACTTGTCCCCACACGCGTGGGGATGATCCGTCGTCAACGTTGAGTTTGACCCGAAGAAGAAGCTTGTCCCCACACGCGTGGGGATGATCCCAACGTGTTGAATACCCTTTGAAAACACGAAAACTTGTCCCCACACGCGTGGGGATGATCCTGTCATTGTCGCTACCTCCTATCTTGTCAATAACTTGTCCCCACACGCGTGGGGATGATCCGATTGACGTGATGTCATTGAAAAGGTGTGAGCGCTTGTCCCCACACGCGTGGGGATGATCCCAAAGCGGGTGCAACACCGAAAGTACCTGTCGGCTTGTCCCCACACGCGTGGGGATGATCCCAGACTTAACCGTGAAAAGTGCAAGTATAAGCTCTTGTCCCCACACGCGTGGGGATGATCCCAAGTCCACTATCGGGGCTTGCTGTATACACGACTTGTCCCCACACGCGTGGGGATGATCCCCTCAATCACTCTGTCGGCGATAAACACTCTGACTTGTCCCCACACGCGTGGGGATGATCCTTACTCATAATATTACTTCCTTTCTAACTTGACCTTGTCCCCACACGCGTGGGGATGATCCTAGGAACCCCAAAATACTCGGCAATTTTTGAAACTTGTCCCCACACGCGTGGGGATGATCCCTCAAATATATCGTATGAGGAACAAAAAAAGGCCTTGTCCCCACACGCGTGGGGATGATCCTGTTACTAAAGAAGATATAGAAGCTACTGTTGACTTGTCCCCACACGCGTGGGGATGATCCCTAATACTGTCGGTGCAAAAATCAAAGGCAAAACTTGTCCCCACACGCGTGGGGATGATCCCTATTTCCTGCGGGTCAAGCAGAAAAGCGACTGCTTGTCCCCACACGCGTGGGGATGATCCTCGGAACGCCGAACATCTGTGAAGCAGACGCTTCTTGTCCCCACACGCGTGGGGATGATCCCAAGTTGTTTTTTAGTGCCTATATCTATAGTGTCTTGTCCCCACACGCGTGGGGATGATCCTTCATTCTGAATTTCGGGAAAATCCATTATCACCTTGTCCCCACACGCGTGGGGATGATCCCTATGCCAACAGGCTTAATGTGCTGTGCAGCCTCTTGTCCCCACACGCGTGGGGATGATCCGATAATTAAAAATGGAAGGAGCTGCTACTACAGCTTGTCCCCACACGCGTGGGGATGATCCCCTCGTTGGGGTCAACAACTTTGCACTTAAAGACTTGTCCCCACACGCGTGGGGATGATCCCATGCGCAAGGTCGATAAAAATATCCTCGATTACTTGTCCCCACACGCGTGGGGATGATCCTGAAGAAGTTGAATTGTCAGAGTTCACTGATTTCTTGTCCCCACACGCGTGGGGATGATCCTTTTCAGTTGAATATCCTTAGGGTTATCAGCCTCTTGTCCCCACACGCGTGGGGATGATCCCAAAATGGATATGTGTACATTTTGTTATTTTTTCTTGTCCCCACACGCGTGGGGATGATCCTAGCCGTGTTTTTGTTCGTAGCTTCTTCGAGTTCTTGTCCCCACACGCGTGGGGATGATCCTTACTTAGAGGTTAATCACAAAGATGTTAACGTCTTGTCCCCACACGCGTGGGGATGATCCTATACATACACCCGTCAAGAATGTTGCGCTTCGCTTGTCCCCACACGCGTGGGGATGATCCGAATAATCTAAAAATCGGTGATAAAGTCATTATCTTGTCCCCACACGCGTGGGGATGATCCTGTTCAGATTAGCCCCAAACAGGCTGAGTATATCTTGTCCCCACACGCGTGGGGATGATCCTGGTTGGTGTGTACCAGTCATTGAACATATCTTCTTGTCCCCACACGCGTGGGGATGATCCCGGAGCGTGGCAGATACCCTGCATTCCTGACCTCTTGTCCCCACACGCGTGGGGATGATCCTACACAGTTCGTGCGAACCGTGGGAGGGAACCCCTTGTCCCCACACGCGTGGGGATGATCCTGTGCTTGCCTAAAATATTTCTGAAATTTATTCCTTGTCCCCACACGCGTGGGGATGATCCTTCTTTTAGACTGTGCTTTTTTTCTGAAACGCTCTTGTCCCCACACGCGTGGGGATGATCCTACTTGCGCACTAACATAACTTCTTCGCCTACTCTTGTCCCCACACGCGTGGGGATGATCCCGTTGATTATATATTCGGCGGTCTGCGCTACCGCTTGTCCCCACACGCGTGGGGATGATCCTAGGTTTGTATTATGGAAGAAGTAAAAAAGCCGCTTGTCCCCACACGCGTGGGGATGATCCTCATCTGTACGGGTAAAACCCAAACCAAAGCGGCTTGTCCCCACACGCGTGGGGATGATCCTAAACCGTAGTTAAAATCTCACATAATTTTCACCTTGTCCCCACACGCGTGGGGATGATCCTTACAGTAATGTTAACAGAGGTTGATTTTAAAACTTGTCCCCACACGCGTGGGGATGATCCTTTTGCCTGTTGCAAGCATATCATTATACATTGCTTGTCCCCACACGCGTGGGGATGATCCTGTTTTCCGAAGCTGTAACCTGTGTTACCCATCCTTGTCCCCACACGCGTGGGGATGATCCTTTAAAAAAGCCTTTTCTACCGTCATTGTAAATCTTGTCCCCACACGCGTGGGGATGATCCTAGGTGTGAGTGTGTAACCAACAGCCCAACGGTCTTGTCCCCACACGCGTGGGGATGATCCTCGGTATTGATATAACGTACTTCTGTGTCACGACTTGTCCCCACACGCGTGGGGATGATCCTCAGCTCCGGAGCATTGAAGCCAAAATTAACAGCTTGTCCCCACACGCGTGGGGATGATCCTTCTTTTAATTCGTCATCAGTCGGTTCGTCTTCCTTGTCCCCACACGCGTGGGGATGATCCTTATGCTCGTTCTGACGTCGCCGGCGAACGTCGCTTGTCCCCACACGCGTGGGGATGATCCTACTTTTCATTTGTTTCAATCCTTTCATTTGTACTTGTCCCCACACGCGTGGGGATGATCCTGCAAAGCTGAAACGGGAGTATGAAGCTCAGCACTTGTCCCCACACGCGTGGGGGATGATCCTCTATATCCGGCTCTTTGTCCCATTCGTTTTTTCTTGTCCCCACACGCGTGGGGATGATCCTAATAACATATACAATGCAAACACTCTTTAGGCCTTGTCCCCACACGCGTGGGGATGATCCTATTATATACTGTTCTCAGTGGGTGTACGGCAACTTGTCCCCACACGCGTGGGGATGATCCTAGAGATAGTAAAAATTAACACAGAATTTCGTACTTGTCCCCACACGCGTGGGGATGATCCTCAGGACAATACAATTCTCAGGAGCGTTAAGAACTTGTCCCCACACGCGTGGGGATGATCCTAAGTTTGCCCACGTTCAACCACATTCTGTTTTCTTGTCCCCACACGCGTGGGGATGATCCCTTTGTCTGCTTTTTTGCGGGTTATCTCGCTTGCTTGTCCCCACACGCGTGGGGATGATCCCATTGTGATGAAAGACTGGTTTCGTGGTATGCTCTTGTCCCCACACGCGTGGGGATGATCCTGGAATATGAAGATGATTCTACAATTCTTGCTACTTGTCCCCACACGCGTGGGGATGATCCTTTTAGAGCGCACAAAGTTGACGGAAAAGTCATCTTGTCCCCACACGCGTGGGGATGATCCTCCGCAACATAAATCATAACATTTGTAACCGTTCTTGTCCCCACACGCGTGGGGATGATCCTAATCACACAAGCACAAACTGTATATATTATACCTTGTCCCCACACGCGTGGGGATGATCCTGGGCAAATCTGCAAATAATTTGTTTATCGGGGCTTGTCCCCACACGCGTGGGGATGATCCTTATTTGTTGTAGTATCTTTACCGCTGTAAGCTCTTGTCCCCACACGCGTGGGGATGATCCTACCATTTTCTTCCGTAATACCATACATTATTACTTGTCCCCACACGCGTGGGGATGATCCCAAGCGATGGGAAAACCAACACTGGAAATAATTCTTGTCCCCACACGCGTGGGGATGATCCTAATCCTTTGCGCTCAAGATAAGGAAGTAGAAACTTGTCCCCACACGCGTGGGGATGATCCCCAGCTGTTTAGACGTGAGCGTTATTAACTCTCCTTGTCCCCACACGCGTGGGGATGATCCCCGTGGGAGTGTTGTGGTACGACCGTTGTAAGACTTGTCCCCACACGCGTGGGGATGATCCCTCACGACAGTTGACGAGGTGCGGGACTATACGCTTGTCCCCACACGCGTGGGGATGATCCTATCCTATACCCCTGCTGGCGGACCTGAGGTGGCTTGTCCCCACACGCGTGGGGATGATCCTTACTGTGCCACGATTAAGTCTTGCACGAAGTGCTTGTCCCCACACGCGTGGGGATGATCCTCAAGAAGAGGCTTTCCAGTTCGCAATGCGGCACTTGTCCCCACACGCGTGGGGATGATCCTTAGCATTTATGTATCTAGGCATCAAATCTAACCTTGTCCCCACACGCGTGGGGATGATCCTGTGATTTCCCTGCAACTGTCGGCCAAAGATTACTTGTCCCCACACGCGTGGGGATGATCCTATGTCAATATCCTGCCGATTTCTTCAATTCTACTTGTCCCCACACGCGTGGGGATGATCCTCAGGACAATACAATTCTCAGGAGCGTTAAGAACTTGTCCCCACACGCGTGGGGATGATCCCCAGCAGTCTTTGAGAGATTTGCTGGATAGTGTCTTGTCCCCACACGCGTGGGGATGATCCTGGCATGCCATGTTGTCGTTCTGTCGATAAAAACTTGTCCCCACACGCGTGGGGATGATCCTCTGACAACAAAGGTAGCAGGTGTGTCTATCGACTTGTCCCCACACGCGTGGGGATGATCTTCTTTGCTTGAGGGCTTCGGCTCTCGCCCTTCGCTTGTCCCCACACGCGTGGGGATGATCCTTTTATTCCATGAAGCGTTTAAGACTTGTGCTACTTGTCCCCACACGCGTGGGGATGATCCTGCAGATGAGGGGTAGCTTCATCTTGATGAATGCTTGTCCCCACACGCGTGGGGATGATCCTCAAGCTGTATACGATTTTGAGAAATAAATCCACTTGTCCCCACACGCGTGGGGATGATCCTAAACGAGGCAATGGCGCTTGTCAATGCTCTTGCTTGTCCCCACACGCGTGGGGATGATCCCAAGTCGAACTATATCTTGACCCATGAATTGAACTTGTCCCCACACGCGTGGGGATGATCCTGTATCTGCATTTAGCGCAGAACAAGCAGTTGCCTTGTCCCCACACGCGTGGGGATGATCCCGTCAAAGCTCAAAAAACGCCCGTCCTCATAAACTTGTCCCCACACGCGTGGGGATGATCTTCGTTAAAGCGGTTACGAAATCTTCGGCGTGAACTTGTCCCCACACGCGTGGGGATGATCCTGCAATTTGCGAGACCGCTAAATATTGTGTCAACTTGTCCCCACACGCGTGGGGATGATCCGGCAAAGGGCATGATACTCACTTTTGTGCATGCCTTGTCCCCACACGCGTGGGGATGATCCTTCTTTACCTAAGATATTATTTCAGCATTTATGCTTGTCCCCATACGCGTGGGGATGATCCTAGCAAAAAAGTACAATCTATCAACAGATTACACTTGTCCCCATACGCGTGGGGATGATCCGTGGCAGTTATCAACGTATCGAGGAAACCGTTACTTGTCCCCATACGCGTGGGGATGATCCTGGCGGTACTCGTTATGATTTACGGGCAGAGCGCTTGTCCCCATACGCATGGGGATGATCCTAGGGCGAACGGAAAAAATCCGATAGAAAAAAACTTGTCCCCATACGCGTGGGGATGATCCCTGCTTGTCTAAGAAATTCCAACGCTGAACAGTCTTGTCCCCATACGCGTGGGAATGATCCTACTAAATCTCTTAAATCGCCCTTACTCAGCGGCTTGTCCCCACACGCGTGGGGATGATCCCGTTTGACAGCTTTAAACTGACAAGCGAAAACGCTTGTCCCCACACGCGTGGGGATGATTCAATTGTTGACGGTCAGACATCGGGCAATTCACGCTTGTCCCCACACGCGTGGGGATGATCCTCTACATTGATGAAGCCCATATGTTCAAAAATTCTTGTCCCCACACGCGTGGGGATGATCCTAACGCTGTCTGATAAAACATCAGAGTAATAACTCTTGACATCATCTAGAAAATCTGCTATACTAATTTTAGAATCAGTAGAGGCACTATCGGTTTCAACACCAAGTCCTCGGCGTTTAGTCGCAGCTGGTTCTATTTCTTTTGCATTAAGCGCCTTGTCCCCACACGCGTGGGATGATTCTTACCTCTTTGTTTTGTGTTTGTAAGCACACTACTAAGCATACCGTCATCTATCGCTACGGAAAACGCTACCGACTTGATTGATTTTCCGGCAAGTACCTTTGCCACCAATTCGTAGAGTTCTTCGGCACTCCATTCTTTGTGTCTATTTTTTTGTTTTAACACCTCCGAACTGCAAGCATATTCGAGCCGAACCCATTTCCTTATCATCTGGCGGAAATTTGTCTCATTTGCTCTTTCCGGTGTTTTCATCCATTCTCCTTTTCTGTATTTTTCAACAGCTTTTCTTTTGTACGCATAATCGTATTTCACAAAATTACCCTCCTTACCGGATGTCCGGTAAGGAGGGTAAATATCGCTATAACAACGGGGTTAACGTATTTTTTGAGTATATTACTTTATATCTGCGTGGTGTGCCTGAATTGACTTTACGCCGAAGTGCTTGTTCGCTTTAAGTGACTTTATACCCTCGATGCTTGCCTTAGCGGCCGCCATTGTTGTGATATAAGGCACCTTATGTCTGATTGCTGACTTGCGGATGTAGCTGTCATCGTTTGCACTCGTCTTTCCTGCGGGTGTGTTGATGATAAGCTGGATTTCGCCGTTTGCTATTGCATCGGTGATGTTGGGCCTGCCCTCGTACATCTTGTTGATACGTTCAGCAGTGATGCCTGCGTCCTTTATCATATCATAGCTCTTGCCTGTTGCAAGGATACGGAAACCAAGCTCGCTGAATGATTTTGCGATTTCAAGCAACTCGGGCTTATCTCTGTCGCATACGCTGAGGAGAACAGTTCCACCAAGAGGAAGCTTTACCTGTGTTGCCTCCTGAGCCTTGTAGTACGCTTCTCCAAATGTGGGAGCGATTCCGAGAACCTCGCCTGTTGAACGCATTTCGGGACCGAGAACGGGGTCAACCTCCTGGAACATATTGAAGGGGAATACCGCTTCCTTAACACCGTAGTGATTGATAACCTTGTCGTGAAGCTCGGGTACGGGGGAGGGCTTGCCTGTCAGCGATGATGTGATTATCTGAGTAGCAAGCTGTACCATGTTTATATTGCAAACCTTTGATACCAGCGGTACTGTACGGGACGCTCTGGGGTTAGCTTCAAGAACATAGACAGTATCGTCTTCAATAGCGTACTGCATATTCATGAGACCGCATACATTCATTTCAACGGCAATCTTCTTTGTGTAATCCTTGATTGTTGCTACCTGCTTTTCCGTAAGGTTCATAGAGGGCAGGATACAAGCGGAGTCACCGGAGTGAACACCTGCAAGCTCAATATGCTCCATAACAGCGGGAACAAAGCAGTTCTTGCCGTCCGAGATAGCGTCAGCCTCGCACTCTGTTGCGTGGTGGAGGAAACGGTCTATCAGTATGGGTCTGTCGGGGGTAACGCCTACTGCCGCAGACATATAGACCTTCATCATTTCGTCATCGTGAACAATCTCCATACCTCTGCCGCCGAGAACGTATGAAGGACGCACCATTACGGGATAACCGATGCGGTTTGCGATTTCAAGCGCTTCGTCAACGTTTACAGCCATTCCGGATTCGGGCATCGGGATTCCGAGTTTGTCCATCATAGCACGGAAGTGATCTCTGTCTTCCGCAAGGTCGATAGTTTCGGGAGTTGTGCCGAGAATGTTTACGCCGTATTTCTTAAGGTCGCTTGCAAGGTTGAGCGGTGTCTGACCGCCGAACTGAGCAATAACGCCGAGCGGCTTTTCCTTATCGTGAATCGAAAGAACGTCTTCAAGGGTGAGCGGCTCAAAGTAGAGCTTATCCGATGTATCGTAGTCGGTTGAAACTGTTTCGGGGTTGCAGTTTACGATGATAGATTCAAAGCCGAGCTTTTTGAGTGCAAGTGCCGCATGAACGCAGCAGTAGTCGAATTCGATACCCTGACCTATTCTGTTGGGACCGCCGCCGAGAATCATTATCTTGGGCTTGTCGCTGACAGGGCTTTTATCCTCGTCAAGATGATAGGTGGAGTAGTAGTAAGCCGCATTATCAGTACCGCTTACATGAACGCCTTCCCACGCTTCCTTTATGCCGAAGCCGATACGGGCATTTCTGATCTCTTCCTCTGTAACCTCAAGAAGTGAGCTTAAATAACGGTCGGAGAAACCGTCCAGCTTTGCCTGCTTCAGTACAGCCTTTTCGGGAACAGAACCCTTGATCTTGAGCAGTGCTTCTTCTTCGTCAACAAGCTCCTTCATCTGCTGTAAGAACCAGTCTTTTATCTTCGTAAGGGCGTGAATCTCTTCAATAGTAGCACCTTTACGCAGAGCTTCATATATAACAAACTGTCTTTCGCTTGTGGGGTATCTCAGCTGTGCTAAAAGCTCTTCCTTTGTCATATCGTGGAAGTTCTTTGCAAAGCCAAGACCGTATCTGTCCTTTTCGAGTGAACGTATAGCCTTCTGGAAAGCCTCTTTATAGGTCTTGCCGATGCTCATTACTTCACCGACGGCTCTCATCTGTGTTCCGAGTTTATCCTCTGCGCCCTTGAACTTTTCGAACGCCCAACGTGCGAACTTGATTACAATATAATCTCCGTCAGGGTAATACTTGTCGAGTGTGCCGTACTTACCGCAGGGGATATCCCCCAGCGTCAGACCGCAGGCAAGGAGGGCGGAAACGAAGGCAATAGGGAAGCCTGTAGCCTTTGAAGCAAGAGCGGAAGAACGTGATGTTCTGGGATTTATTTCGATTACAACAATACGTCCTGTTTCGGGATTACGGGCAAACTGACAGTTGCAGCCGCCGATAACCTCGATGGATTCGATAATGCGGTAAGACATTTCCTGAAGCTCTTTCTGAACATCTTCGGGAATAGTCAGCATAGGAGCAGAGCAGAACGAGTCGCCCGTATGCACGCCGATGGGGTCGATGTTTTCGATAAAGCAAACGGTAATCTTGTTGTTGTCGGCATCACGGACAACTTCAAGCTCAAGCTCTTCCCAGCCGAAGATACATTCCTCGACAAGAACCTGACCTACAAGAGATGCCTGCAAGCCTCTTTCGCATACAACCTTAAGTTCGTCTACATTATAAACCATTCCGCCACCGGCACCGCCCATTGTATAGGCAGGACGAAGAACAACAGGGTACTTGAGTTCCTCGGCTATCTTGACAGCTTCATCAATCGTGTAAGCAACTTCACTTCTCGGCATACCGATACCGAGATCCTTCATTGCATTCTTGAACTCGATACGGTCTTCACCACGTTCGATAGCGTCGACCTGAACGCCGATTACCTGTACGTTGAACTTTTTCAGTACACCTGCCTTGTCAAGCTCAGAGCAGAGATTTAGTCCTGACTGACCGCCGAGGTTGGGCAGAAGCGCATCGGGACGTTCCTGCTCGATAATCTGAGTAAGTCTGTCGAGGTTGAGCGGTTCAATGTATGTGATGTCCGCTACATCGGGGTCGGTCATAATAGTTGCGGGGTTTGAGTTTACAAGAACTATCTCGTAACCGAGCTTCTTGAGCGCTTTACAAGCCTGTGTGCCTGAATAGTCAAACTCACAAGCCTGACCTATGATGATAGGGCCTGAGCCTATTATCATAATTTTGTTAATGTCCTGTCTTTTTGGCATATTTCTCATCCTTACCGCACTTTTGCAGTGCGAAATTTTTATTTGCCGTATTGTTGGCATATTTTATTAGGATAATAATATCACAAAATCCGACAGAATGCAATAGAAAACTTCCGGATAGGGCAGATTTGTCATAAAAGTAACATTTTCAGGCGGATGTTCGGTTTTGGGTACAAAAAAGCCGACCTGCCGGAAAAGGTCGGCTGATGATATTCAATCATATTTTTTCAAATATAAGGATTTTCTGAGTTACTTTCTTGATTAAAGGGAGGTTTCTGAACGGTTTCAATATCGGCATGATTTCTGTCATACCACGGATGATATTATCGTTTTTGATACATCTGAAGCCGTCTGCCGCTTTACCTAAATCATCAAAGGTATCAGCACCAAACACGAATTTTGCACCGGTGTCCTGAATTGATTTTTCGGTATGCTCCTTGTTTACCCATTTTTTAGCAAGGCACTCCATAAGCACTGTCGCATTATCGAATTTATCTCTGATAATCGACAGCATCTGAGCGTTTTCATCAGAGGTAAGGTACATTGAAAGACCTTCGATTATAAATAGCATTTTTCCTCTTTTTGTTACCTTGTCAGCCCAAGCGGGATCAGTTGCGGAAATGCCTATTGTAGACACCCTGCCTGATTCGTGATATATTGCGTCACGAACCTCTATAGTTTCCGGCAGATCGACATTGTACCATATTATTCTGCCGTTATCCATACGGTAAAATCTTGTATCAAGACCGCAGGCTATGTTTACAACTGTGCAATCGGGATTTTTGTTTATAAAGTCTTTGACCAATTCGTCAAATACGATGGTTCGTGCGATTACTCCGTTGCTCATCGTAGAATCCTTTTCCGCTTTTGAAAAGTCATAGTCTATCTTATCGACAAGCTCTATTGCCTTGGCATCGTAAAATTTAGCATTCTTTTTTCTTGAATATTTGGCTCTTGCGTAAAAACTCTGTAGCATAGTTTCTGCTGAGCCCGTAAGCAGTGGATTGATTTTTTTGTCTTCCATAATATCTCCGTTAATACACAAATACATTTTGGTTAATCCGGACTAACCGAAATCATTTTACCACAAAAATGCGCCTCTGTCAATAAGAATCCAAGAGTATTGCGGCTGAAGAGCGGATTTAAACAGGTTATAATCGGTTATAAATCAAAATTTCATAATATCGAAATAAAAATGTAAAAAAAGACTTGACAAAGGAGTCAGGATTTGTTATAATAAATCACGTTGTGAAAACAACCCAAAAGTTTATAGCTTTTGAGCCACTAGCTCAGGCGGCAGAGCACCTGCCTTTTAAGCAGGGTGTCCCGGGTTCGATTCCCGGGTGGCTCACCAAAGTCCTTCGATTAAATTCGGGGACTTTTTTTATTTGTGTTTTGATAAGTACCGAATCGCACTGACTGAAGCTGTTTTTGCGGTATCGGAAAAAATTTTGCGACAAAACTTGACATCGGGGCAGATATAGTATAATATGTAGTTATAATTATCAGAAAAGAGAACTGTATGACCAAAAAGGAAAGAGCAGGGCTTGTTATAGACGGGCTTGCCGAGTGCTATCCGGATGTGAAATGCGCTCTTGTTTATAAAAAGCCGCATGAGCTTCTGATAGCGACAAGGCTTTCGGCACAGTGTACCGATAAGCGAGTAAATATGGTTACTCCCGCACTTTTCGAAAAATTCCCCGATATTGACAGCTTTGCGGCGGCAGAGCCTGACGAGGTTGCGGAATATATACATTCGTGCGGACTATATAAGACAAAAGCTGTTGATATTGTTATGATGTGCAGAATGCTCCGTGATGATTTCGGCGGTGAAATTCCCGATACAATTGAACAGCTTGTAAAGTTGCCCGGGGTCGGAAGAAAGACAGCTAATCTTATAGTAGGCGACCTCTACGGTAAGCCTGCTCTTGTATGCGACACACACGTTATAAGAGTGAGCGGAAGGCTGGGCCTTACCGACGGAACAAAGGATGCGCTGAAGGTTGAAAAACAGCTTGCCGCAATAATAAAGCCGGACGACAGATTGATGATGTGTCACAGGCTTGTGTGGCACGGTCGGCTTGTGTGCAGTGCGGCAAAACCGAATTGCAGCGAATGCAGGCTGAGCGGTTTTTGCAAGTTTTTTTCGGGGACAAAATAAAATAACGGCTTGGAGTGAGTATTATGAAAGGGAAGGTACGCAACGCAATAATAATTGCCGCAGGCGTGCTTATCCTTACCGTAATGCTCACTGTTGTTTTATATTACTATAACGACAAAGTAATGCGTGATAACGCATGGGTGTTCTCTGTGAATGAAACCTCATACGATGAAAGCTCGTATTCGTATGTGCAAAAACCGGATCTTAATTCAGCAGATCTTGAAACTCTGATGCAGATAAAAGGTGTCGGACGGAAAACGGCACACGATATTATAAACTATCGTGAAAAGCACGGGAAATTTACATCTATGTCACAGCTTAAAGAGATAAACTCGGTAGATGATGAAGTATATATGATACTGTGCAGTCGGTTTACCGTTGCCTCGTCGGGATATTACACTAAAAACGAGTCTTACGGCATTCGCAAGGTAAACCTCAATAAAGCTACCGTAGACGAGCTGATGAGCGTTGAGGGAATAACGGAGGAAATCGCAAAGAATATTATATTGCGCCGTAAAGACCACGGAGATTATACCTCTGTAAGAGAACTTCTTGATACCGAGGGCATAACGATAACTCTTTACAGCAAAATTTCCGATAAACTGACAGTTTGATTTTATATTATTTTAGTGAGAAATTGCCAAAAAACTATTGATTTTATTGCAGTGATTTGGTATACTTAATTAATAAAGCATAACGCTTTATATATTTACAGGAAATACAAGGCGTTACGGAGGTCATTATGGATTATAACATCAAAGACGTATCCGGCAGACTGAAAAGCACAAGAGAGTACCTTGATATATCTGTCGGCGAAATGGCAAACAAAACAAACGTCACCACAGACGAATATATTTCACTTGAAAACGGAGAAAAGGATTTTTCGCTTTCATTCCTGAATCAGGCGGCGGACGCACTCGGCATTGAGCTTATAGAGCTTCTTACAGGTGTTACGCCTAAGCTCAATACATATTCGATAGTCCGTAAGGATCAAGGCTTACCGATCGAGCGTCGGGAAAGATTTGCCTATCAGCACCTTGCCTATCTTTTTAAAAACAAGAAAATAGAGCCGTTGCTGGTAACAGCTCCTTATGATGAGGAGGAGCAGAAAAAGCCTATACACCTGTCTGTACACGACGGTCAGGAAATGGACTATATAATATCGGGAACGTTGAAGTTCCAGATAGGCAGTCATATTGAAACGGTAAGTGAAGGCGACTGCATTTATTACGACAGCATGAATCCGCACGGAATGATAGCCGTTGACGGCAAGGACTGCAAGTTCTTGGCAATACTGATCTGATAAACAAAGGAACGGAAAGAAAAGTATATGGAACAGGTTAAAAATTACTACAAGAGATTTGTAAAAGAAGGCTTTGATGAGAACGGGATACTGAATAAGTTCGAGATAGATTGCCCCGATAACTATAACTTCGGTTACGATATTATAGATAAGTTCGGAGAAATCGACCCCGACAGGAGAGCACTTATCCACATCGACCTTCAGGAAAACCGTCACGATTTTTCCTATTCACAGCTTTCGAAGCTGTCAACGCAGGCGGCAAATCTTTTCAAGTCATACGGTATAAAAAAAGGCGACAAGGTAATGCTGGTACTGAAAAGAAACTACCAGTTCTGGATTGCGATAATCGCTCTTATCAAGCTCGGTGCGGTTGCTATACCCGCAACGCATCTGCTGACAACACACGACTTTACCTATCGCTTTGAACGTGCAAGCGTAAAAGCTATAGTCTGTACCGGCTATAATCCCGATATAGCCAAGTATGTCGATGAGGCGCAGGAAGAAATCCACGCTGACGGTCTTGTTAAATTTATAGCAAACGGTCACAGGGACGGCTGGATCCCGTTCGATGATGAAATTGCCGGAATGCCCGAAACTATGGAGCGTGTGCAGACGGATACAAGGGAGCATATGCTGTTATATTTCACATCGGGTACTACGGGCTATCCCAAGATGGTTGTCCATAATCACAGATATGCACTCGCACATATTCAGACGGCGGCACACTGGCAGAATGTCGATTCTGACGGTGTTCATCTTACAATATCCGATACAGGCTGGGGAAAAGCCGCCTGGGGCAAGCTGTTCGGTCAGATGTCGCTCGGTGCGTGCGTGTTCGTGTATGATTTTGACAAGTTCATACCGACCGATATGCTGAGGATAATGCAGAACTATAAGATAACCTCATTCTGTGCGCCTCCCACCATGTTCCGTTTCTTTATAAAGGAAGGTCTTGAAAACTACGATCTTTCGAGTCTTAAATATTCCGCTATTGCAGGCGAGGCACTCAACCCTGAGGTGTATAACAAGTGGCTTGAGTTTACCGGCCTTAAGCTGATGGAGGCATTCGGTCAGACCGAATCGACAGCACTGCTTGCAAATCTTGTAGGCATGACGCCTAAGCCCGGCTCAATGGGCAAGCCTACTCCGCTCTACGATGTCGACATTGTCGATGATGACGGAAATCCGGTGCCTGTCGGAGAAGTCGGTGAAATAGTAGTCCGTGCCGAACGTGGCAAGGACGGCCTTTTTGACGGTTATTACCGTGATGATGAGCTTACCGCTCAGGCATGGCACGATGGGCTGTATCATACAGGCGATACCGCTTGGAAGGATGAGGACGGCTACTTCTGGTATGTCGGAAGAAATGATGATGTTATCAAGGCGAGCGGTTACCGTATAGGACCTTTCGAGATTGAAAGCGTTCTGATAGCACACCCGTCTGTGCTTGAGTGTGCCGTTACAGGTGCACCCGACCCTATAAGAGGTCAGGTGGTAAAGGCAACAATCGTTCTTGCAAGAGGATATGAACCGTCTGAAGAGCTTAAAAAAGAGCTTCAGATTTACGTTAAGAAGAACACTGCGCCTTATAAATATCCGAGAATAGTGGAGTTCGTTGACGAGCTTCCCAAAACTATCAGCGGCAAGATAAGAAGGGTACAGATTCGTAACGAGGATAACAAGAAAAACAGTTAACGACAGAATTCGCCGCAGGTAATACTTGCGGCGATAGTTTTAGAGGGCTTTATGGAGTATTACATCTATCTGTTGCAGATATTCGGCGGCGGTAACCCGAAAATTCACGAGGTGATAAAGGCATACGGTAATGCAAGACTTGCGTATGAGCATATCAGCAGTGGCGATATGTCGCATATACCTTCTAACCGTCACGAGTATGTCCGCAGAGCGTCGCTCGAACGCTCGAAGGTGATAATTGATTATTGCGCCGGGAATAATATCGGCATTGTCACAATTGACGACAGGAATTATCCAGAACAGCTTAAGAATATATATAATCCGCCCGTTCTGCTGTTTACTGCGGGAGATATAAACTGCCTGCAAGGTAAGCTGGCAGTGTCGATAGTAGGACCCAGAAAGCCGTTTGGCAATGCGATAAGGCTTGCGGAAAACATATGCTACAATCTTGCGAGAAGCGACATTGTTCTTGTAAGCGGCTTTGCACTGGGTATAGACAGGATAGCGCACAACAACAGCATCCGTCACAGCAAGCCGACCGTGGCTGTGCTTGCCTGCGGAATAACTATTGATTATCCGAATAATTCATTCGGGCTGAGAAAGAACATAATCGACAACGGCGGACTTATTCTGTCGGAGCTACTTCCGGACACACCGTGCAATTCCGATTATTTCAAATTCAGAAACCGTATTATTTCAGGGCTTTCAAAGGGTACTGTCGTGATAGGCGGATACAACGGAAGCGGAAGCCTTATCACTGCAAACCATGCGTTCGAGCAGGACAGAGAGGTATTCTTTACTATACCTGACGATACGCTGGATAAGAAATACAGCCGTGTTATCAGATTTTTGCGTGACGGGGCGCATTCCGTTTATGATTTCTATGATATTATCAACGAGTTTTATCCGACTTACCGTGACAGAATCGATGATACATATCTTGATAAGGAACAGCTGACAAGCTTTGTGATGCACGAGGATGTCAGGGAAACAGCGCCTGCTGAGGATCTGCCGACGGTTTGTGAAGCAAAGGAACCTGAGCCTGCGAAAAAAGATGAGAAGAAGCCTCTGCCTAAGGTAAAGGCGGCAGACGCACCACGCTTTAAAATTACAGGTGTCAAGGATAAGGAAAAGGAAATAGATTATTTCCGAGTAACTCCCGAAAATGTGCTGAAAAAGCGGAAAAAAGCGGGAAAGCCTGCTACACTGAATGATACGGCAGTAAAAGAAAGAATTCCTATAATAGCGCCGATTGCCGAAGCCGATAACACGGATATGAGTAAGGCAGAGCCGGTAACGGATACAAAAGAAAAGCAGAGCGGACAGATTGCGGAAGCCGCAGAAAACGCATCGGGAGCCGCAGAAATTCTCGGCATCATCGCAAACAGTGACGGAGTAACGCTTGATGCGTTGCTTTCTGCCTGCAGCTTATCATTCGGGGAACTCAGTGAGATACTCGCTGACCTTGAAATAAGCGGCGCTGTATCCTGCGGTGCGGGCGGAATATACACGATAAAGAAGGAGCGGTAATGAATCGTTCACAGCTTGACAAATATATAACCGACTATTATGGCGTTACAGCCGAAAGATTGTTTGAAAAGAATCCCGGTTTTCAGGCGTATCGTCATAATGATACGAAAAAGTGGTTCGCTATGATAATGGATCTGCCTGAAAGCAGGCTCGGGCTTGACGGGCAGAAAATTATAGATGTCGTCAATCTCAAGTGCGACCCTATCCTCATCGGATCGCTGAGGCTGGAGCAGGGCTTTTATCCTGCGTATCATATGAATAAGGAAAACTGGATAACGCTCGCCCTTGATGAAAGAGTACCCGATGAAAAACTCAGGATGCTTGTCGATATGAGTTATGAGCTGACAAGGAAAAAGCTCAGAAGAAAAAATAAGTAAAGAATACCGCCTGTGAATGCAGTGAGCAAACACGGGCGGTAAATGTTTTATTTACTTTCTCATAAGTCTTAATGAATTGAAGATAGCGATTATCGAAACGCCAACATCTGCGAAAACAGCCGCCCACATATTAGCAAGACCTAAAACGCCGAGTACCTGAATTATCAGCTTTACACCGAGTGCAAATATGATATTCTGGAGAACTATGCGGTTTGTTTTTTTGCTGATTGCAAATGCGTCGGCAAGCTGCATTGGGTCGTCCTTCATAAGAACGCAGTCTGCGGTTTCTATGGCACTGTCTGCGCCCGAGCCGCCCATTGCAACGCCTATGTCGGCAGATGCGATAACCGGAGCGTCATTTATGCCGTCGCCTACAAACATTACCTTTTCATTGTCAGGAAGCTCCGATTTCATCTTAAGCGTAATTTCGCTCTTGTTTTCGGGGAGAAGCTCTGCGTAGTAATCTGTGATACCGAGCTTTTCAGCCGCCGCAGCCGCCGCAGATTTATTGTCGCCTGTGAGCATTACGACCTTCACACCGTGATTTTTAAGCATCTTTACGGCTTCAGCCGAGTGTTCCTTAGGCATATCTGCGATTTCGATAAGACCTGCATATTTATTGTCGACAGCCACATAAAGCACTGTGCCGTTTGCTTCGGGGCAGTTTATGCTGTAGTCAGCCATAAGTCTGCTGTTACCGCAGAGAACTGTCGCACCGGAAATCACAGCCTTGATACCCTTGCCGGCTATCTCACTGCACTGAGTAATCTGCGACTGGTCAATATCCGCACCGTATGCCTTTCTTACCGAAACGGCTATAGGGTGGTTGGAGTTGCTCTCGGCATAAGCCGCATATCGTAACAGCTCATCCTTGCTCATTCCTGCAGGCTCTGTTCTTGTAACCTCAAACTGACCTTTTGTAAGCGTGCCTGTCTTATCAAACAGTACGACCTTAGCCTTTGAGATTGCTTCAAGGTAGTTACTGCCTTTAACCAGTATACCTTTTGACGAAGCCTTGCCGATTCCTGCAAAGTATCCGAGCGGAACAGAAATGACAAGTGCGCACGGGCAGGAGATTACGAGGAAGATAAGACCTCTTTGTACCCACGTTATGAAATCAAAGCCGGTGAACAGGGGAGGGATAAGCGATATTATCACCGCCGCAAGTACGACTATGGGGGTGTAGTATTTTGCAAATACCGAGATGAAGTTCTCCGTCTTTGTCTTTTTCTCAACGGCAGACTCGACCATCTGAAGCATTTTGTATACCGTGCTGTCGGTGAACCGGCGTGTTGTTCTAAGCGTGATAACGCCTGAAATGTTGATAGCACCTGCCGGAACTTCATCACCTACCGTAATATCTCTCGGTAAACTCTCGCCTGTGAGGGCTGATGTATCTATTGATGTGTTACCGCTTTCGACAATGCCGTCAAGCGGTATTTTTTCACCGGGCTTTACTCTTATTATACTGTCGGTTTCAACGTTTTCGGGATCGACTGTTATATATTCGCCGTCAATAAGAACATCGGCTGTTTCGGGCTTTGTCTTGATAAGAGAAGATATGCTTCTTCTTGACTTGTTCACGGCTATCGACTGGAAGAATTCTCCGACAGTGTAGAACAGCATAACGGCGACCGCTTCTTCGTATTCTCCGAGTACGATAGCACCGATGCTTGCGATAAGCATAAGCGTGTTTTCGTTGAAGAAATTCTTCTTTGCTATTGCTTTTATTGAAGTGATTGCTACCTCAAGTCCGCAGATAACGTAAGCCGCAAGATACATCGTAAGTATCGCTATCTGCGGCACAAGCTGCTCTGTACCGATAGTTTTTTCAAGGATAAAAGCGACTATGAACAGAATGCCTGCGCTTATCATCTTGACTATATCTTTAGTATAGCTTACCTTTTTCTCAACATGGTTTTCCTTTTCGCTGACCGTTACATCCGGTTCAATGGCAGTTACCGTTGCTGTTACCTGTTTTAACAACTCCTTGTCGGAAATTATCTTTGACGGTGTTACGGTAAGCTCCTTTTTGATGAAATTCATCTTTGCGCCGTTCGCATAATCCGACTTTTCAACTGCCTCTCTTACTTCTTCCGCACACTGTGCGCAGTCAAGACCGTCTATTATATATTTCTTTTCCTTGAAACTCTGTTTTTCTCTGACGGTTACGTCGGGTTCGTGCTTTGCGACAACTTCGGTGACCGTTGCCATAAGCTCATCGGGCGAACACGAATTTTCCGCTTCAACGGTAAGCTCCTGCTTCATAAAGTTCATTCCCGCCGATTTCACATGTTCGTCCTTTTCGACTTCCGCACGGATATCCTCTGCACAGTGAGCGCAGTCAAGACCTTCTAAAATATAGATTCTTTTCATAAGCTACCACCTTTGATATGCTTGAAGTTTTGAACAATTGAGTAATTGTTCAAATGTATTGCCCGAAAAAACAGGAGATGCTATCTCCTTTGATTTTTCCCGTTTTACTCCATAATATGTTCAAGCGCATTGCTGAACACCGTGTTTACATGGTTGTCGCTGAGCATATAGTAAACGACTTTGCCTTGCTTTTCACTGCGTACAAGCTCTGCCTGCCGTAATACTCTCAGCTGGTGAGAGATTGCCGATGCTGTCATTCCGAGCAGGGCAGCGAGGTCGCATACGCACATTTTTGAGCGTGACAGCGAGTAGAGGATTTTAATCCTTGTTTCATCGCTTATAGCCTTGAAGAACATTGACAGCTTTTCAAACTGCATCTGTTCAAGCATCCTCTCACGCACATAGTTTACTACGTCCTCGTGTATCACATTGCAGTTACAGAATTCATTTTCGTCTTTTGCAGTGATATTTTCCGATTTTTCTGATTTGCTGACCGCCATTTTAACCTCATTTCATTTGAACGGTTGTTCAACTGTTTGTATTATAACACCGTCATACTGCATTGTCAATAGTTTCTTTATGATTTTTTGCTTTTCCTGCAAAATATTTTTCTGCGATACAGGAAAAGAATGTTGTCTTATCGTTTTCGGTGAAATCCTCATCGTCAAGCATAGCCGATACTTCGTTCAGAAGCACATCGGCCTTTTCTCTTGTTTCTATCGGAGAAGTTCCGTTGAAATACAGCTTTTCATCGCCTGACAGTATCAGATCCACAGTGTCGTCTGTCAGCAACTCCTCGCTGACGCCGAGCAGTACCGCCATATCCGACAGCGTTTTTGCTCTCGGGGTCCTTGCACCGCTTATGTAGTTCGCAAGCGCTCTGTAGGTTATGGATACGGCAGACGCAAAGTCCGTCTTTTTATAGCCGTTTCTTTTAATAAGTATTTCCAGCTTGTCCTTAAGTTCCATAATTCCTCCGACTGAATTTCCTTTTACTATTATTATATCCTTACATTTACGGCTTGTCAATCAAAAAAATACATAAAAATTCGCTAAAATTCAACAATTATTCACTATATGCAGTATATTATGCAGTTTTGTGCATAAAAATACTTGACTTTGATGTGAAAAGGTGTATAATATTCAATGTAAGTTAAATCAGAAAGCAGAACGCCCGAAAGCGTCTGTGAGATAGAAAGGAAATAATAAAATGGCTAATGAAATCAAAAAGATCGTACTTGCTTATTCAGGCGGACTTGATACGTCCATCATCATTCCGTGGTTACACGAGAATTATCCCGGCTGTGAAGTAATCTGCGTAGCAGGTAACGTAGGACAGGACTCTGAAATAGTAGGTCTTGAAGAAAGAGCTAAGAAGACAGGCGCATCAAAGCTCTACATAGAAGATATACAGGACGAATTCGTAAACGACTTCATATTCCCCACACTCAAGGCAGGCGCAAAGTACGAGGGCTATCTGCTCGGTACTTCGTTCGCTCGTCCTCCTATAGCTAAAAGACTTGTTGAGATAGCTAAGAAGGAAGGCGCTGACGCTATCTGCCACGGCTGCACAGGTAAGGGTAACGACCAGGTACGTTTTGAGCTTACTATCAAGGCTCTCGCACCCGAGCTTGAGATTATCGCTCCCTGGAGAATATGGGATATCAAGTCAAGAGATCAGGAAATCGAGTATGCAGAGGCACACAATGTTCCGATAAAGATTACACGTGAAACCAACTACTCAAAGGATATGAACCTCTGGCACTTATCACACGAAGGCCTTGACCTTGAAGACCCCGCAAACGAGCCTCAGTACAATAAGAAAGGCTTCCTTGAACTTGGCGTTTCACCAGAGCAGGCTCCCGACAAGCCCACATATGTTACAATACACTTTGAAAAAGGTATCCCCACTTCGCTTAACGGCGAAAAGATGGACGGCGTAAAGCTTATCAAGACTCTTAACAAGCTCGGCGGCGAGAATGGCATCGGTCTGTTCGACGTTGTTGAAAACAGACTTGTAGGTATGAAGTCGAGAGGCGTTTACGAAACTCCCGGCGGAACAATCCTTTATCACGCTCACGAAGTTCTCGAAACTATCTGTCTTGATAAGGAAACACAGCACTACAAGTACGGTCTTGCACAGAAGTATGCAGACATCGTATATAACGGTCAGTGGTACACACCTTTAAGAGAGGCTATGGACGCTTTCGTTGACAAGACACAGGAAACTGTTACAGGCGACGTTAAGCTCAAGCTCTACAAGGGTAACATCATCAACGCAGGCGTTACATCACCCTACACACTGTACAGCGAAGACTTCGCTTCATTCGGTGAGGACGATGTTTACGATCAGACAGATTCAAAGGGCTTTATCAACCTGTTCGGTCTGCCGATAAAGGTCAAGGCTCTGCTTGACGCTGAGAGAAACAATAAGTAAGCTTTAAAAGCGTTACGGTAAATCCCGCAAGGTGTAAAACTATGCCTTGCGGCTTTTACGGTTTTTAAGATGCGATTTAAAACACGGTCGGTACGGCTGTGTTTTAAAAAGCGTTTTAATTACTTTTATATTTATAACGGAAAAAACAAAACGCTTTTTGCGTTATGAACATAAATCTGAAAGGAAATAACAGTATGTCTAAAATGATGTGGGCGGGAAGATTTTCAAAGGAGGTTGACTCAAAGGTCAACGATTTCAATTCTTCCATCTCATTTGATGCAAGAATGTACAAGCATGATATAAAAGGCTCTATAGCACACGCAACCATGCTCGGTGAGTGCGGCATTATCGACCCTGCGGACAGCAAGGTGATAATAGAAGGTCTTAACGGAATTTTAAGTGATATTGAAAACGGAACACTGCATTTTGATCCCAATGCGGAAGATATTCATATGTTCGTTGAGGCTGAGCTTACCGCACGAATAGGCGATGCGGGAAAGCGTCTGCACACTGCAAGGAGCAGAAACGATCAGGTGGCTCTCGATATAAAGCTCTATCTCAAGGATGAAGTCGATGAGATTGCAAAGCTTGTCCGTGAACTTATAAACACTGTTATAGATATTGCAAAGCAGCATACAGAAACGGTAATGCCGGGCTACACCCATTTACAGCGTGCACAGCCTGTTACATTCGCACATCATCTTATGGCATATGCACAGATGCTGACAAGAGATCTGACAAGACTTGCGGACTGCAAGGAAAGAATGGATGTAATGCCGCTCGGTTCGTGTGCGCTTGCAGGCACTACATATCCTCTCAACAGAAAGAGAACCGCCGAACTTCTCGGCTTCAAGGATATTACGATGAACAGCCTTGACGGCGTATCCGACAGGGATTTCTGCGTTGAGTTATGCTCTGATATTTCGATGCTTATGATGCACCTTTCGAGATTTTCGGAAGAGATAATCATGTGGTGCTCGTGGGAATTCAAGTTTATTGAGCTTGACGATGCGTATTCTACAGGCAGTTCGATAATGCCGCAGAAGAAGAACCCCGATGTTACAGAGCTTATAAGAGGCAAGACGGCAAGGGTATACGGCGATCTGCAGACGCTTCTCACAATGATGAAGGGACTTCCGCTTGCATACAACAAGGATATGCAGGAGGACAAGGAGGCAATATTTGACGCAGTGGACACAGTAAAGCTGTGTATCTCGACATTTACTCCTATGCTTGCGACTATGACGGTACTTAAAGACAATATGCGTACTGCCGCCGCAAAGGGCTTTATCAATGCTACAGATTGTGCTGACTATCTTGTAAAGAAGGGACTTCCTTTCAGGACGGCATATAAGATAACCGGTACACTCGTTGCACTTTGCATAGAGAAGAATACAACGCTTGAACAGCTACCGATAGAAGAATACAAGAAGCTGTGCGAAACATTTGATAATGACGTATATGACGCTATCAGCCTTGATACCTGCGTTATGCAAAGAGGCGTTGACGGTGGACCTGCTCCCGATGCGGTAAAGCGTCAGATAGCTGAGCTTGAAGACAGACTGGGCGGTATCGACATCTGATGATAACTTATGAATACAGATTGCCGCACGATATAAATTCGTTCAGACGAAGCGTAGGTTGGTATGAGCTTTCGCCAAGACAGCTTAACTGTGCGCTTAAAAGCTCGGTGTTTGCGATAACGGCGCTTGACGGAGAAAAAGAAGTCGGCTCGGCAAGGGTAGTCGGTGACGGAGGCTATCAGTTCTTTATCAGCGATGTTATTGTGCGTCCCGAATATCAGGGACAGGGAATAGGCAGAGAGATGCTTTCAAGGCTTATGGACAAGGCGTTGTCGGTAGCTGACGAGGGCGAAACGATAATGATAAATCTTATGGCGGCAAAGGATAAAGAGCCGTTCTACGAAAAGCTCGGATTTATGCGCAGGCCTAATGATGAACGTGGCTGCGGAATGACAAGATTTCTTAAAAAATAAGAGGTGCTTATATGAGCGTAAAGGTGTATATTGACGGTCAGGAAGGAACGACCGGACTTAAAATTCTCGAACGTTTCAAGGACAGGAACGATATTGAAATAATGAAGATAGATGAGGACAAGAGAAAGGATAACGATGAGCGTAAGAAGTTTATATGCTCGTCCGATTTCACGTTCCTTTGTCTGCCCGATGCCGCCGCAAGAGAGGCGGTAGAGCTTGCAAAGGGCAGTAACGTCCGAATTATAGATGCTTCTACGGCACATCGGACAAATCCCGACTGGGCATACGGTTTTCCCGAACTTTCAAAGCAGCACAGAGAAAAGATTGCGGCTTCATCGAGAGTAGCTGTTCCCGGCTGTTATGCAAGCGGTTTTATTTCGCTTGTATATCCTCTTGTAAAGGCAGGCATAATGCCGAGCGATTATCCTGTTGTCGCTCATGCGGTATCCGGTTACAGCGGAGCGGGAAAGAAGGCTATCGCAGTGTACGAAAGCGATGAAAAGCCCGAAGAATTTTACAGCCCAAGACAGTATGCGCTTCCTCAGGAGCATAAGCACTTACCTGAAATGATGAAGATAAGCGGACTTGATTACAAGCCTGTATTTAATCCTCTGATATGCGATTATTTCAGCGGTATGGTCGTAACTGTTCCGGTACTCACAAGACTTCTGCCGAAGAAATATACGCTTGCCGATATTCATAAGGCTTTCACTGAGCATTATGCAGACGCAAATCTTGTAAAGGTGTTGCCTGTTATGGGCGAGGGTGTGCTTGAAAACGGTTTCCTTGCCGCAAACACATTATCGGGTAAGAACAATATGGAGATATTCGTTTGCGGAAACGATGACCGTATAGTGCTTTGCTCAAGACTTGATAACTTAGGCAAGGGTGCAAGCGGTGCGGCTGTTCAGTGCCTTAACATAATGATGGGCATTGACGAAACGACCGGACTTGTATAATAAGTGAGGTAATAACAATGGTTGAATTTGATAATTATAAATTAGTGGATAAGGGTGTATGCGCCGCAAAAGGCTTTAAGGCGGGTGGCATCAATGTCGGCATAAAGCCCGGCTCGAAAAAGCGTGACCTTGCTGTGATAAGCTGTGACACAAAGTGCACTGCGGCGGCAATCTACACGCAGAACAAGGTAAAGGGCGCACCGATAACCGTTACAAAGGAACACCTTAAAAACGGTATCGCTCAGGCTGTTATCGTAAACAGCGGCAACGCAAACACCTGTAACTCAAACGGTATTGAGATTGCAGAACAAATGTGCGAGCTTTGCGCAAACGAACTTGGTATTGATAAGAACGATATGATAGTAGGCTCTACAGGCGTTATCGGACAGAAGCTGTCGATCGACCCTGTGAAGAACAATATCAAGACACTTGTAGACAGCATAAGCGAGGACGGAAGCTCGCTTGCGTGCGAGGCGATAATGACGACCGATACACGCAAAAAGGAGCTAGCGGTAGAGTTTACGCTTGACGGCAAGACCTGTCACATCGGCGGTATCAGCAAGGGCAGCGGTATGATAAATCCCAATATGGCTACAATGCTTGCTTTTATCACAACCGATGTAAAGATAAATGCGGAGCTTCTGCATAAGGCACTGAAAAGAACAGCCGACATTACTTACAATATGGTAAGCGTGGACGGTGATACATCCACAAACGATACGCTGTGCATAATGGCGTCGGGACTTGCAGGAAACAAGGAAATAACGGCAGAGGACAAGGATTATGAAGTGTTCATCAACGGTCTTTACGCTGTAATGATGAACCTTGCAAGAGAAACCGCCCGTGACGGCGAGGGTGCAACGAAGCTGATGGAATGCGTTGTTGACCACGCACCTACAGAAGCTGTTGCAAAGAGCGTTGCACTGTCTGTTATAAACAGCAGTCTTTTAAAGGCGGCTATATTTGCGGCAGACGCCAACTGGGGACGTATTCTCTGTGCGATAGGATATGCCGAGGGCGATTTTGATATTTCGAAGGTCGAGGTCGTTCTGTCATCTTCAAAGGGCAGTGTAAAGGTCTGCGAGAACGGCGCAGGTGTTGACTTCTCGGAGGATGAGGCATTCAAGATACTTTCAGAAGATGAAATTGTTATCAGGATTGATATGCACGACGGTGCCGATAAATCGGTAGCGTGGGGCTGCGATCTGACTTATGAATATGTAAAGATAAACGCAGAATACAGAAGCTGACACCGAAAGGACAAAAGAAGATGGAACTTGAAAACGAAAAGAGAGCAAGTATACTCAGCGACGCACTTCCTTATATACAGCAGTATTCAAACAAGGTAGTAGTAGTCAAGTACGGCGGTAACGCAATGACAAACGATAAGCTGAAGCAGGCGGTAATGTCTGACCTTGTTCTGCTGTCGCTCTGCGGTATCAAGATAGTGCTTGTACACGGCGGCGGACCCGAAATAAACGCAATGCTGAAAAAAGTCGGCAAGGAGAGCAAGTTTGTAAACGGCCTTCGTTACACCGATGAAGAAACGATAAACATCGTTCAGATGGTGCTTTGCGGTAAGGTAAACAAGGATCTTGTCGATCTGCTTTACAGCCACAAGGGCAGAGCGGTAGGTCTTTGCGGTCTTGACGACCATATGATAGAGGCAGAACAGCTTGATCCGGATTTAGGTCTTGTAGGCGAGATTACTCAGGTAAACGTAAGCCTTATAAACGATGTTCTCGAAAAGGGCTATATCCCTGTAATTTCGACTGTTGCGGCAGGCAAGGACGGTACTGTTTACAATATAAACGCGGATACGGCGGCGGCAAGAATTGCGGCTGAGATGAAATCCGAAAACCTTATCCTTATGACAGATATAAAGGGACTTCTTGAGGATAAGGACGATGATAGCACGCTTATACATACTGTCGGAGTTTCCGAAGTGCCTTATCTCAAAAAGCAGGGCATAATCTCAGGCGGTATGATACCTAAGATAGATTGCTGTGTCGAGGCTGTCCGCAGAGGTGTAAAGAAAGCGAATATCATTGACGGCAGAATACCTCATTCAATACTTATAGAGCTGCTTACAAACGAGGGCGCAGGTACTATGATTATCTGACGGCAAACGATGCAGGCGGAAAGGACAGATATGAATACTATAGATAAATTCAATTCTCATATAATGGGATCATACGGCAGGCTGAATGTTGTTCTTGACAAGGGCGAGGATGACAAGGCAGTTGACGAAAACGGCAAGACGTATATAGATTTCGGAAGCGGTATCGGCACAAACTCGCTCGGCTACTGCAACAAGGAATGGGCTGACGCTGTGTGTGAACAGGTACGCAGTATCCAGCATACCTCAAATTATTATTACACAAAGGTTCAGGCTGAGTTTGCCGAGAGATTATCGGAAGCGGCAGGAATGAAGAATATGTTCCTTTGCAACAGCGGCGCCGAGGCAAATGAATGTGCTATCAAGATAGCAAGAAAGTACAGCTTCGACAAATACGGCAAGGGCAGACACAATATAATCACTCTTGTAAATTCATTTCACGGCAGAACGCTCTGCACGCTGTCGGCTACGGGACAGGACGTGTTCCACAACTACTTCTTCCCGTTCGTTGACGGATTTATAAACGTTGAAGCGAACAATATAGAGGACCTTAAGGCAAAGCTCGATGATACGGTATGTGCCGTAATGTTCGAATACATACAGGGCGAGGGCGGTGTTGTGCCGCTGGAGCAGAAGTTCGTTGATGCTATATTTGAGCTTTGCGCCGAGCGTGATGTGCTGACGATCTCGGATGAAGTACAGACAGGCGTCGGCAGAACGGGTAAATTCCTTGCAGGCGATAATTTCGGAAAGAAAGCCGATATAATAACGCTTGCAAAGGGCATAGCAGGCGGTATCCCGATGGGTGCGTGCCTCAGCGGCGACAAGTGCGCAGGTGTACTAACTCCCGGAACACACGGTTCGACATTCGGCGGAAATCCTATCGCTTGTGCAGGCGCAATTGAGGTGCTGAAGAAAGCGGCAGATCCGATTTTCTTGTCACAGGTTGCAGATAAGGGAAGATATATAGCCGGAAAGCTGAAAGAGATACCCGAGGTCGAATCGGTTACGGGTATGGGTCTTATGATCGGCATAAAGCTAAAGACCAAGAATGCAAAGGATATACTGAATGCCGCTCTTGAACACGGACTTCTTATCCTTACCGCAAAGGAAAAGTTAAGACTTCTTCCTCCGCTCACTATCTCTTATGAGGATATTGACAGAGGTCTTGAAATACTCGCAGAACTTTTAAAATAAAAACTAAAACCGAAAGGAAAAAATTATGAAACATTTACTTAAGATGATGGATCTCAGCACAGAGGAAATCATTGAGATTCTCAATCTCGCAGATCAGCTCAAGTATGAGCTTAAGCACGGCATTCCCCACGATCATTTAAAGGGCAAGACGCTAGGTATGATCTTCCGCAAGGCTTCTACAAGAACAAGAGTTTCTTTTGAAACAGGTATGTATCAGCTCGGCGGCAATCCCCTTTACCTTTCAGCAAGCGATATGCAGATAGGCAGAGGCGAGCCTATACAGGATACTGCTAGAGTTTTATCACGCTACATTGACGGTATTATGATAAGAACATTCGATCAGGCAGAGGTTGAAAATCTTGCGGAATACGGCAATATCCCGATAATCAACGGTCTTACAGACCTTTCTCATCCTTGCCAGGTGCTTGCTGATCTTATGACAATCCGTGAGTACAAGGGTAAGCTTGACGGTCTTAAGATGTGCTACATAGGCGACGGCAACAATATGGCAAACTCGCTCATTGTCGGCGGCTTAAAGACAGGTATGAGTGTATCTGTTGCCTGCCCTGAGAACTACCACCCTGCCGCTACAACACTTGCGTTTGCTAAGAAGTATGACTGCTTTGAACTGACAGACGATCCGATAAAGGCCGCAAAGGACGCAGACGTTATCTTCACAGACGTATGGGCATCTATGGGTCAGGAAGGCGAAGCCGAAATCAGAAAGAAAGCATTCAAGGGCTTCCAGATAAACGATGAGGTTATGGCTGTCGCTAAGCCCGACGCTATGGTACAGCACTGCCTGCCCGCACACAGAGAAGAAGAAATTACAGCCAAGGTATTCGAAGAACACGCAAACGAAATCTTTGACGAGGCTGAAAACAGACTCCACGCACAGAAGGCAGTAATGGTACTGCTTATGGGCAATAAGGATTAATCCGGATAAAACTTAAATATCCGATACGGAGCAACGCATTATGTTGCTCCGTATTCGTGTAATATGGGGTGATAGTCATGACTAATCTGCTTATAAAACTGTTTGTAAAGGACAGCAAAAACACATCCGATCCCGCTGTCAGAAAGCGTTACGGGTATCTCGGAGCATTTACCGGTATCGTACTTAACATACTTTTGTTTCTCGGAAAGCTGATTGCAGGTATATTATCAGGCGGTATCTCCGTAATCGCAGACGCATTCAATAACCTTTCAGACGCAGGCTCATCAATAATGACCTTTGTCGGCTTTAAAATGGCAGGAATGCCTGCAGACAGCGAACACCCATACGGTCACGGCAGAATGGAATACGTTTCGGGCATAATAATATCTTTTATCATAATGATGATGGGCTTTGAACTTGGTAAAAGCTCGGTCGAAAAAATCTTCTCGCCCGAAAAGTCGGAGTTCAGCATACTTGCCGTATCGGTGCTTGGAGCGTCGCTTCTTGTGAAGCTGTGGATGGCACTGTTCAACACAAAGCTCGGTCGGAAAATCGACAGCGCCACAATGAAGGCCGCAGCGGCAGATTCGCTGTCCGACTGCATTTCTACATCGGTAGTAATCATCTGTATGTTTATACAGCTGTTCAGCGGTTTTGAACTTGATTCATACGCAGGTATCATTGTTGCGCTTTTTATCCTCTACACAGGCTTCAATACATTCAAGGAAAGCCTTACTCCGCTGCTTGGCACAAAGCCTAAAAAGGAACTGGTGGAGGAAATTGAAAACACTGTAATGAACTATGACGGAATAGTCGGCGTACACGATCTTATGGTGCATGATTACGGTGTAGGCAGAATGGTAATATCGCTCCATGCCGAAATAAGCAGTAAAACAGATATAATGCTTGCACACGAGCTTATAGATCTTATAGAGGACGATCTCAGAGAAAAGTACAGATGCAGTGTTACGATACATATGGATCCTGTCGTTGTGGACGATAAGAAGGCGGACGAGGTAAAAAAGGTGGTTCTTGATATAATAAAAAATGTCGACAGCAGCCTTACTATCCACGATTTCCGCATTACCGACGGTGTTTCAAGGATAAATGTAATTTTCGATCTCGTAACGCCTTTCGGCTTCAGATATAAGGACGGGGAGCTTGCTCTTATGATAAAGAACGCAATTGCGGAAAAGGACGGCAGGCTCAATGCCGTAATCACCGTTGAACGTTCAATGTGCTGAATAATGCTTTTTAACGCACAAAGTCACAAAAGGCTTTGTGCGTTTATTTTAAGTTGACTTGACACGGATTTTGTGATAAAATAAAACTATACTATATTATGAGAGAGTGTTTGTATGAACGGCAATAACGGAAAATGCGGAAAACTGTTTGTTATAGAAGGGCTTGACGGATGCGGTAAAAGCACACAGCTTGAGATGCTGAAAGCAAGCGCAGACAGCAATATCCGTTTCATCAGCTTTCCGAATTACAACAGTGCAAGCGGTGAGATAATCAAGGACTATCTCAGTGGTAAATTCTGTGAGGAAAACGGCAGAACGGGCGCATATACGGCCGGCAGTTTCTATGCGATAGACCGTTATATCAGCTACAAGACCGACTGGGAAAAGGATTATAAAGCAGGCAAGACCATAATAGCCGCAAGATACACCTCCTCAAATGCGATATATCAGATGGCGAAGCTGGAAAAATCCCAATGGGATGAGTACCTTGAGTGGCTTGAGGACTACGAATACGATAAATTCGCAATTCCACGTCCCGAAAAGATAGTATTTCTGGATATGCCCGTAGAGGTGTCGCAAAAGCTCCTTTCCGCACGTTACGGCGGAGATGAGGCGAAGAAGGATATTCACGAAAGCAACGTTGCTTTTCTGAAGGCCTGTCGGGAAACGGCGCTATACACAGCCGACAAGAAGGGCTGGTATATACTGCCGTGCTCGGACGGTGAAAATCCTTACACTCCCGAAAAGATAAATAAGGAATTATCGGCGCTGATTTACGGCTGATAACAGGCAAAAGCAAGGTAATATAAAGTGTTGGAATTAAAGAAAATTGAACTCAGCGACAAGCAGTGGATAGATCCGCTTCTGAAGCTGTCTGATTTCAGAGGTTGTGAGTATAACTTCACAAATAACTTTGTGTGGAGCGGTGTTTACAATATTACTGTAGGACGTTTTCAGGATTTTTATGTATCAAAGCACGGAAACTGTTTCGTGTTTCCGGCAGGAAAAGGCGATACGGACGCACTGCTTTCAGAACTGAAAAATTACTGTGACAGTACGGGAATACCGTTTGAATTCTGCAGTATGGATATAAAGGATAAGCAGATGCTCGAACAGCGTTATCCCGGTATGTTCACCTTCGATACAAGCGAAGATCTGTATGACTATGTGTATCAGTCGCAGTCGCTTGCAACGCTCGGCGGAAAGAAGCTGCATTCCAAGCGTAATTATATAAACCGTTTCAAACAGCTTAACTGGAGCTTTGAGGATATTACGCCGGACAATATTGACGAATGTAAGCAGATGAGCCTTGAATGGTGCATACGCAACGATTGCGATAAAAGCGAGGATAAATCGGAGGAAATGTGCGCTGTCGGAATAGGACTTGAGCATTTCTTCGACTTAGGTCTTGTCGGCGGTATACTGAGAGTCGATGGCAGGATACAGGCGTTTTCGTACGGCGAACAGCAATGCAGTGATACGTTTGTGACCCACGTTGAAAAAGCGTTTACCGATTATGACGGAGCATATCCGATGATTAACTATATGATGGCAAACAGGTTCTGTAAAGGACTTGAATATATAAACAGGGAAGAGGATATGGGAGAGGAGAATCTCCGCAAGGCGAAGAAGTCTTATCACCCGTGTTTTATGGTTGAGAAGTTCAGTGCGGTTTATAATGCCGGGAAAGGACAATCAGAATGATATATGTATTTTTAGCAGACGGATTTGAAGAAACCGAGGCAATTGCCCCGATTGACATTTTAAAGAGATTCGGAAAAGAGGTAGTCACCGTCGGAATAGGCGGCGGTAAGATTACAGGCGCACACGGAATTACAGTTATTGCCGATATTACCGACAGCGATGTTATTATGACAGATAAGGTCGAGATGATAGTTCTTCCCGGCGGTATGCCCGGAACACTCAATCTTGAGAAAAGCCCCGTTGTACAGGCGGCTATAAAATTCTGTGCCGATAATACGAAAGCAATAGGTGCTATCTGTGCCGCTCCGTCTATAATCGGAAAGCTGGGACTTCTGAAAGGCAAAAAGGCAACTTGCTTCCCCGGCTTTGAACAATTCCTTGAGGGTGCAATGTTCACGGGCGACCTTGTAAATATTGATGAAAACATAGTAACCGCAAAGGGCGCAGGTGCGGCTGTAGAATTCGGACTTGCACTCGGAGCATTGCTCTGCGGTGAAGGAAAAGCAGAAAAGACAGCTAAGTCTTTACAGTGCAGATGAGCGTAAACGAGCAGAAAAAACAACTGAGAAAAGCCTTGCTTCAGAAGCGAAAACTGCTTTGCGACAGTGAAACGGCTGTTAAAAATGCCGCTATAACCGAGAATCTTTTAAGCCTTGAAAAAGTGCGGACGGCGGATACTATACTGCCGTTTGTTTCGACAGACGGCGAGGTGGATACGAGAGAATTCATAACGCAGTGTCTCAAAGCAGGAAAGAATGTAGCTGTACCGAGATGTATAGACGGCAGTAATATGGAGTTTTGCGTGATACATACGTTTGACGATCTTGAAAAAGGTATGTACGGAATTGACGAGCCGAAAAAGAGCTGTGCTGTGATTGATGCCGCCGGTGCAGAAAACAGCGTGCTGATAGTTCCTGCACTCTGCTTTAATGCTAAAGGCTTCAGACTCGGTTACGGCAAAGGCTATTATGACAGATTTATAAACGGTTACAAGGGCTATACTGTCGGAGTATGCTATGAAGAATTTCTGACGGAGGATATACCTGTCGATGATTACGACAGATGCGTTGATATAGTCATTACAGAAAAACGGAAAGGACAAAAATATGGAGAATAATCCTATGGATTTAACTCATAAGGATGAAAATACCGAAAGCACCGAAGAACGCACGATTATGATGGATTCGATAAAAGCGCTTCATACAGGCAAAGTGCGAAACGAAGATTCATCTGATGACAGCGGATACGAAAGCGTTCCGGGCAGTGAAGAATCGCTTTCTGGGGACGGTGAGCCTGCGGAGGACGAGGTAACCGAAGAAGAATATCAGGAATATCTTACGGCAAAAAAAGAACGCAACAAGAAAATCAAAGCGAAAAACCGCCATAGAAGAACGTTTTCACATATTCTCACAGGCGTTCTGCTGTCAGTTTTTATCATATCAATTTCTGCGTTTCTTGCTACATACATTGTAAAGTCGGCACTTGATTTTACGGGTATCGGAAAAACCTATTGTCAGGCCGAGATACATATAAACGAGGATTCGACAACTGATGAAATCGCTCAGGATCTTGCAAATCTCGGTATTATAAATATGCCGGACGTGTTCAAGCTCTATACCAAAATGTTCGGCAAGGGTGATAAGTTCATAAAGGGTACTTTCACGGTTGACACAACTATGTCGTACAGTGCGCTTATTTCTGAGCTGCAGACAGTGTCTACTGTAAATCAGACGGTTTCAATACAGATAACCGAGGGTATGACTATTGATGAGATCGCTCAGATGATGGAGGATAACCGTGTCTGCCGTGCCGAAGATTTCATGGAGCAGTGCAAGACGCTCGGAGATACTTATAAATTCCAGAAACGTCTTGAGAATAAAAAGCTGAAATATTATCAGATGGAAGGATATATATTCCCCGATACATACGAGTTCTATATTCTTCCTGCCCTTGAGGACAATAAGGAGCTTGATACAAGCGAGTATGCCGCAGATGCTCTTGACATTATATATCAGAACTTCAATAACAAGCTGACGGCACGTTACTATAACCGTATGAGCGAGCTTGGGCTTACGCTTGACGAAACCATAACGCTTGCTTCGATCGCACAGCGTGAGGCAGATACTACGACCAATATGGGCAATGTTGCATCGGTATTCTTCAACCGTATGGCTGATGCGGAAGCATTCCCGCATCTTGAATCGGACGTTACCGTACATTATGTTGATGAGCATATAAAACCGCATCTCACTTCATCGCAGTACGATCAGAAAATGTTTGACGCATATAACACCTATAAGTGTGACGGTATACCGATAGGACCTATCTGCAACCCGGGACTTGACGCTATAAAGGCAGTGCTTTATGCGCCTGAAACAAGCTATTACTACTTCTGTGCTGACCCTGACACAACAGAAATGTATTTTGCAGAAACTATTTCGGAGCATGAGGAGAATCTCCGCAAGTGCGGACTGGATCATGCGATAGCCGAATAATCAAACAATCAATATTCCGCCGCAGAGTTTTCTGCGGCGGAATGTCATAATAAGGTAAAAGAAAGGTTAAGTTTATGTTAGAACTTTTATCGCCTGCGGGTGATCTTGAATGTCTTATGTCAGCCGTTGATTACGGTTGTGACGCTGTATATCTCGGAAGTACAATGTTCGGTATGAGAGCAGGTGCGGCAAAATTCGATCCCGAAACGTTGAGGAATGGCGTTGAATACGCTCACGCAAAGGGTGTAAGAGTATATCTTACCTGCAATACCGTTCCGTCAAACGATGAGATAGAACTGCTCCCCGAATTTATAAAAACCGCATACGACTGCGGAATAGATGCCGCAATAGTAAGCGACATCGGCTGTATTGCTCTGATAAAGCGTACCGTTCCCGATCTTGAGATCCACGTTTCTACACAGGCGGGAGTAGTAAACTATGTAACTGCAAACGAGCTGTACAAGATGGGTGCAAAGAGAGTAGTGCTTGCCCGTGAGGTAGATATTGAAAATATAAAGCGTATAAGGGATAACATACCTGATGATATGGATATTGAAGTGTTCGTTCACGGGGCAATGTGCGTTTCATTTTCAGGAAGATGCCTGCTTTCCGCTTTTATGACAGGCAGAAATGCCAACAAGGGCGAATGCGCTCAGCCTTGTCGCTGGAAATATCACTTAGTTGAAGAAAAACGCCCCGGCGACTACTATGAGCTGTCGGAGGGCGATGGCGGCTCTTATATCCTTAACGCTAAGGATATGTGTATGATAGAGCATCTTAAAGAACTTAAGGATGCAGGCGTTACCAGCTTCAAGATTGAAGGCAGAGCGAAATCCGCATATTATACGGCAACGGTAACGAATGCCTACAGAGCGGCGCTTGATGCAGTGAAAAGCGGTGAACCGATTCCGAAGTGGGCGGTTGATGAAGTTTATAAGGTAAGTCACAGACAGTATTGCACCGGCTTTTATTTCAACAAGGATGACGCAAACCAGTATTACGAGAACAGCGGCTACATCCGTGAGTGCGACTTTGTCGGAGTCGTTGACAGCTGTGAGAACGGCAGGGTAAATATCACGCAGAGAAACTATTTTACCGTTCACGATGACCTTGAAGTGCTGTCGCCCGGAAAAACGCCGGTAAAGCTGGATATTCCTTATCTGATAAATTCAAAGGGCGAACAGACGGAGATAGCAAACCGTGCGACAGAAAAGATGTACTTTGACTATCCCGTTTCTTTCCCTCCTCATTCGATAATAAGAAAACCGTTGAGCAAAAAGTAAACTACGGAGGTAACTATCATGCTGAAAGCTCCGCAAAACCTGTTCGCTACCGCTTATGACGGATCGGTGCGATCCGACTGGCAGACGGTAGAGGGCGCAGACGGCTATATATTGCAGTTCTATAATGCAGATGAACCGGAAAAGTGCATTAAAACACGCTATGCGCAGAATAATTCAAAGCTGATACTTGGGTTTCGCAACGGCAGAAAGTATCTTGTACGGGTAAAAGCGTTCAGCTATCGTGACGGGAAAGAGGTATACGGCGAACTGTCACAGCCGGCAGAATTTACGCCGATGTGCCATCACCTTAAAGCTCAGAATGTAATCACGATGAACAAGGGCGAAACGTCACAGATAGTATGGGAATGCAGAAATAAAGTGCCTGCCGTCAATTTTGAATGCGATGACAGCAATGTGGCGACCGTAACAAAGGGCGGACAGGTTACCGCCGTTTCGGACGGTACGGCTGAGATAAAGCTGACGGCTGATGACGGTCAGACTTTTACTGTTAAAATAGTTGTCGGCAGGGATATGTCACGCTATCCGGCTACGGCAAGAATCATGCTCTGCGGCGATATAATGTGTTCGCTTGAGCATCAGCGGAAAGCCGCTTTGCGTTCGCTTGATTTTACAGACGCATTCGGAACGCTTAAAGATACGGTCAGCTCAGCCGATTATTCTGTAGCAGTGCTTGAAACGACCTGCTTTGACGGAGCGCCGTTTGAATATGAAAAGATACGCACAGACAGCGGAAGCCCCAATTGCAATTCTCCGTCCACTTTCATAGATGCAGTGAAAAACTGCGGATTCAATGCACTGGTAACCGCTAATAATCATAACTGTGATACAGGGCTTGAAGGGCTTCACGCTACCGTACAACGTATCAGAAACAGCGGTATGGCAAATATCGGTACACTTGACGATGAAACTCATATTGCCGATATAAACGGCATAAAGGTAGGATTTGTCGCAGTAAATTCAATATCAAACGGGCTTGAGAAAAATATACCGCCCGAAATTATCGGGAAATATGAGCCTGAGCATTTCAGACAGCTTGTTGAAACGCTTAAAAATGAAGGCGCAGAGTATATAATCGCATATCAGCACTGGGGTGTTATGAATTCCGTTACGGTTCGAAATTCTCAGATAAAGACGGCTGAATATATGGCACAGTGCGGTGTGGATCTTATTATCGGTTCTCATCCGCACGTTATGCAGAAAGTCGGTAAAATACACACATCCGCCGGCAGAGATGTGACGTGCTTCTATTCTTTAGGCAATCTTTTGTCATCTATGAAAGAGCTTCGTGAAAACCGTGAGAGTGTAATTGTAAATCTGATTCTCACAAGGACCGAAAGCGGAATAAAGTCCGATATATCGTGCATTCCGACACTTTGCAAGGATACCTCCGACGGATATACGGTAAGCGTTCTTGACGGGTCGCTGACGCAAACAGAACAGGTTTCCGAAAATCGCATAAGAGATATACTCGGCAAGGAGGGCGTTATCCGAAAATACCCTAAATTCTTGCTGCAAGGCTCAGCCGTGCTGAGAAATATTTTCCGTGACAGCGGTTTTTCTTATGATGATACTGCTCTTATTCTGTCGCCGTTATCGCTTGTAAGCAAAAAAAGCAATCTTTCGGGAAAATCCGGCAGCCAAAGAAATAAAATTGATATAAATAAAAATTTCAAATCGTTTTTAGACGGCTCAGACAGCAATTATATCGTAATCGACCTTTATACTGCGGCGGCTGTTTCGTGCTACAAGTACGGCGACAGCTTCTATACAGCATCGGGCAGTTTTATTTCTTCCGATTTTTACAATTCCAATAAAGACAGGCTTGAAAAAATTTCTCCGCCTTTTGACGAAAAAACAGTAAAATCAGCACTTAAAGAATATGCGAAAATTGTCTTGTCAAAATATGATAAGGATAAAATCATATTAGTGCGTTTAAAATTCAGCAATATCTGCGTAATAGAAAATCAGCTAAGAAACGGTAAAAGCAGAAATGCGCTGAATAAGCGGTTGAGGCTGTATGAGGATTATCTGATTTCGCTTTTACAGCCGGTGGTTATTGATGTTTCCGGCAATTATTTTATGGAGTCAAAAAGTGACAATATGATGTCCTTTGAGCCGCTTTTCTACGATGATGTAAGAATCAAGCTGAACTCAGCGGTAAAACGTATCCGCAAGGATACATATTTTTCTGCACCGGAAATAAGGCTGCAGCTTATGCGTGTCATAAAGTACTATGATAATATGACAGCAAGAGCCTATCAACCTGAACTGCTTGACAGAAATTATCTATCGGACAGAATGGCAGAGCTTACATCAAAGCGGTTTGTCGCAGAGAATTTCGAGTATTTTGTATATCTGCGTGAAAATGAGATCCGTACCTATGATGATGCAAAAATCCTGCTTTCTGCTAAAGCCGGTGCAGAAAGGCTTATCTCGGCGATAAAAGCGGCTGAGTGTATTGACGGAGATATTTCCGATTGCAGTTACGATGATATAAAGATCGTTTTCGATGAGAACTTCCTTATGAAAAAGCAATTATCCCGTAAACTTTTTGGGGTTTACAAATATACTGTTCCCGATAACTGTGAACATATTTTTCTTATCAGAAACGACCGCAAATTGCTTGAAGACTACGAAGCACGGCACAAACCTGTATTGGTTGACATCTGGGGCAGCTGTATTTCCCGTGAATCCGTTAATCGTAATTCCTCAGGCATATATGTCGATAAGTACATTTTCAAGCAGCCGTTTTTGCTTGCAGATGAGCCTGAAATACCGTTTGACAACGATTTGTCGGCTGATAAATTCTGCGGCAGTAAGTGGCGAAGACGCACTGTCAAAGAGGCATTTTTGCACGAAGGAAAACGCATTCTATCTGACAGTAATGCCGAATGGCTGATTGTTGATATGTACGACCTTATCTGCAATATGCGTAAGTGCGGCGATTCGCTTTTCGAGGTGGATGATTTCATACTTCGCACAGCTTTTTACAAGTCGATTTCCGATAAATGCGAAAGCACATATTTATTTAACGAAAGAAGCCGTGAATATCTCGAAAGAGCGCTTGAAAACTTCTGCAAATTTGTCACAGAGCGCTATGGAAAAAACATTATTTTAATTAAAGCCGATCTTAAAGACCGTTATATTTCGCTTGACAATCGGTTAGAAATGTTATCCGACAGCGATAACACATTCAAAACCAAAAAAGCATTTATAAACGGATTTGAAGAAGAATTCGCACGTCTTACCGATTGCTGTGTAATTGATATTTCTAAAAGGTTTTATGCCGATGACCGCTTTGCACTTGGCGGTGCGCATATCGTCCATTATGAAGATGAGTTCTACAGTCAATGCTGTAAGCATATAACGGCTTTCCTCGCCGGTGTCGATAGCCGCTATACCGATAAGGTCGATGAGGAGTATATCGCTCTGAGAGATATGAAAATTAGATAAAGATTAGCTATCCCCGTACAGTTTAATGCTGTATGGGGATAGTTTTGTATATATGTCCATTTTATCGGACAGGGGATATGGTAAAATTTATAATGGTAAGGTGAATGCACTTCTACACTTCTACACAACGAGAGCCGCACAGACTTTCGACTGTGCGGCTCAGGTTGGTGCCGAACCTATTAATAACACGGAACTAATTTCAATCCACCGATGTTATCACCGGACTTTTATATTATATAGTTTAAGCGAAAAAAATGCAAGATGATATTAACCTAAGCAATGGATTTGTGGTTATGCATAAGAAATATTGTTTGCAATTGTTGATTTTTACGCTTGACATCAGTATTTAATTACACATAACTATAAAGTGATTTCAATAAATTCGACAAAATCTTTCAATGATTGGCAAAGAAATTACTTTTTCTTACAGAAAAGCATTGAAATTTACATTTGCTGATAGTATACTGAATTTAGTGATATAATTTGATGGAGGATTATTATGGATCATATTGCTCATATAAAAAATACAGGCGGCTTAGATAATGAAAGTGTTAGCGAAGAAACAGTCAGCGAGCATTGTAAGAAAACTGCTTTGTTGGCTCGTAGTTATTCAGCCCCGTTCAATATGGAAAGTACAGTTTTCGTTTCTGCTTTATTACATGACTTAGGAAAGTTAAATTACGATTTCGACGGATATATAAAGCACGAGAACGGCATTAAAAGAGGCGAAATCGATCACAGCTATGCAGGAGCAAAATTTCTTTTGGAGCTGGTTTCAAACGATGATGATAAATATAAAAAAGAAGTCGCAAGATTAATTGCGAGAATCATCATATCTCATCACGGGCTGAATGACTGGTACACACGGAACAATGATGATTATTTTGATTACAGATGCAGTAAAAATGAACGTTATGACGAAATCAAGAGCAACATAAGCGAGCTTACCTCTGATAGCGAACTTGATGAGTTGCTTAATAAAGCGGCTGATGAATATCGCAGATTTTTTGAAAAGATGAAAGAAATCTGCTGTGCCAAAGACAGAAAACAATATTTCACAACATTAGCTTTTTATCACGGATTGTTGGAAAGACTGACCGAGTCCTGCCTTATTGACGCTGACAGGACGGCGACAGCCGAATTTATGGAAGGTATTGAAATTACAGCACCGTCTGAAGATGAAATACGGCGTAATTGGCTTGATATGAAACAGCGTTTGGATAACAAGCTGAGTAAATTTTCCGGAAGCGACAGTTTAATATTAAAACTGCGAATGAACATTTCGGACAGATGCTGTGCATTTGCCAAAAATGATGTAGGTATAGCTCAGCTTATTGTTCCTACAGGTGGCGGCAAAACGCTTTCGGCATTGCGTTTTGCGATTGAATATGCTGTTGAGCATAAAAAGGAACGCATTTTTTACATTTCTCCGTTTATGTCTATACTTGAGCAGAATGGAGATGTGATCCGTGAGATAGCGGGAGATGATAACTACCTTGAGCATCACTCCGATATGTATAGCAAGATTATCGATAATAAGCATAAGAGTAAAGATGAAGTCGCTGATGAACTTGAGGACTATGAGCTGCGCTGCAGGCATTGGGATAAACAGGTTATTTGCACTACTATGGTGCAGTTCTTTGATACATTATTCTCGTCCAGGACCGAAGCTCTGAGAAGGATGCACAGATTTACTGATTCGGTAATCATAATTGATGAAGTGCAATCAATACCGATAAGGTGCGTATATTTGTTTAATCTTGCTATGAATTTTCTTTCCGAATTTATGGGATGCACGATAGTGTTATGTTCCGCTACACAACCTACATTTGAACAGTGCAAGTATCCTATAATGCTTGACAAAGATAGCTCAATGACAGGGGATTATACAAAGGATTTTGAAGATTTTAAAAGAACTGAAGTTGTATCGTTGCTGAATAATCAGGGAAATACTTATGAAGAAGCTGCGGTAATATGTATGGACAAGTACCGTGAGAACGGGAATCTTCTGTTCGTAGTCAACACTAAAACTGCGGCGGCAGAAATATTCAGGAACGTGACGCAACTTAATGACGAAGAAGAAATCAAAGCAAAAGTGGTTCACCTCAGCACAAATATGTGTCCGGCGCACAGACGCAAGGCGATTGATGATATACGCTGTATGCTTGATAATAATGAACGTGTGATATGCATAACGACACAGCTTATAGAGGCAGGGGTCGATATCAGCTTTAAATGTGTAATACGTTCAAGTGCAGGTCTTGATAACATAGCTCAGGCGGCAGGAAGATGTAACAGAAACGGTGAAGATGATCACAGGAATGTATATATAATCAAACTGAAGGATGAATATATAGAAAAGCTCGGAAAACTTAAAGAGGCACAGTGCCAATGCGGTTTGATAGTACGAAAATACGGATGTGAGCAACTGTTGTCGGTTGATATTATGAAAAGATATTTTCGTGATTACTATGAAGATTGTGCCTGTGACAGTAATGGCGATATGCTTGAATATCAAATCAGAAACTCAAATTACAGCCTTCTTGATCTGCTGTCTTGCAATATAGTTTTCAGTAATGATAAAGGAAATTGGAAGTCAAGACAGGCGTTCAAAACAGCTGGCGATAACTTCAGAATGATAGATAATAACTCTATTGATATAATAGTGCCGTATAATGAAGAGGCGAGCAGAATAATCGAAGCTCTTAACGGAGAAACAACTATATCGCAGGCTCTTGAGCTTCAGCGTAAAGCACAGCAGTACATTGTAAATGTATACGATTATACATTTAAAAAGCTTGCTGAAAACGATGCTTTAAACGAGATTAAGGTAAGGCGGGATGAAAAAGTGTATATCTATGCGCTGAAAAAAGAGTTTTACAATAACGCTACAGGGCTAAGTACAGAGGGCAAACCTCAGGAAGCAATGTTCGTCTGAGTTTGCCTCAAATATCGGATATATACAACACGATATGTGACCTGTCTGTTAGAACAGGCTGACATAAATATCAAAATGCAAAATACGGGTAAAAGCGAAAGCACAAGCCCGAAAATAAAGGAGGTAAGAATTTTGAGCAAAACCAAACACGATAATATTGTCGAGTTCAAGGTGAGCGGAGATTTCGCACTGTTTGCAGACGTGCTGACACGTCCGGGCGGAGAAAAATTCAGTTATCCCATACCGACTTATGAGGCATTGAAAGGCATACTCATGAGCATATACTGGAAGCCGACTATCATATGGGTGATAGACGAGTGCAGGGTGATGAATAAGATCTCTATGGAACGTAAGGGCATCCGTCCGATAAAATACGGCGGAGGCAACGACCTTTCGTATTACACCTATCTTAAAGATGTGGAGTACAGGGTAAGAGCTCACTTTGAATGGAATGACAACCGTCCCGAGCTTGAAAAAGACCGGAACGAAAACAAGCATCATAACATTGCAAAACGCATGATACAGCGTGGCGGAAGGCGTGATATTTTCCTCGGTACAAGAGAATGTATGGGGTATGTCGAGCCTTGCAGCTATGATGAAGGTGTAAGCTATTATCAGGGTACAGAAATTCCGTATGGCTTTATGTATCATGGCATTACTTATGCAGACGAAGCTGAGAGGGAAGAAGACAAGGGCAAACTTACCGTCAGATTCTGGCGGCCTGTTATGAAAGATGGGGTTATAAAGTTTGATCATTCGAATGATATTCCCAAATCTCAGAAAAGGCATATCCGTGATATGAAAATAAAGCCGTTTGATAAAGAACTTGATAATTTCAGCGGACTTGAAGAATTCGACTTTATAGGCAGGGGTGATGATATTGAGTTGGACTGATGAATTGATGAGAGCATATGACATTCTGAATTCAACGAATGACCGGAATTTACTTCCGCTTTGTCATTCGACACAGAATGCACAAATTACAATAGATATCAATTCAGATGGCACTATACCGTCAATAGGATTCGCAGAAAAAGTCGAAAAAGAAGATGCTGTTACAATAATTCCCGTAACAGAGGATTCATCGTCCAGAGGAGCAGGTATCAATCCGCATCCGCTTGCAGATAAACTGATATATATTGCAGGCGATTATCCTAAGTATGCAGATGTCAAAAAAAGCGACAACAGCGATTATTATAATGCGTATATCGAAAATCTGAAAAAATGGTGCGAGTCAGGCTCTGCACCGCAGGAAGTAAAGGCTGTATACACTTATCTTTCCAAAGGCACTATAATTGCCGATCTGATTGACGCAGGGATATTCACTTTGAATGAAAAAGGCAAATTATCAGATGAAAAGATAGCCAATACCGATCCCACAGATTGCTTTGTGAGATTCAGCGTTGACGGAAAAAAGCTATGGAAAGACGAGAGCTTGTATCAGGCATATATAGCGTATGCCTGCGGCGATTGTGCAACTTCTGATATTTGCTATGCTACAGGCGAACATGGCGGTATAACATATAAGCATCCGTCTAAAATACGAAATACCGGCGATAAGGCAAAGCTGTTTTCCACAAACGATGAAAGCGGTTTTTCATATAGAGGAAGATTTGCGGATAAAACTCAGGCTACCGCAATCAGCTTTGACTACTCGCAGAAGTTACACAATGCGCTTAAATGCCTGATAAAAAAACAAGGCTATATTGTAGACGGTCTGTGCATTCTGGTATGGGAAAATAATCTTGAAGAAATTCAAAAGCCTTTTGAGGGATGCAGTTTTGATGACGATGAAGATGGTTATATTCCTGAAAGCAACACCGGCGAAATAAACAAAACGCTTACGATAGCTTCTATTACGGGTACCAAAAACAAATACAAAAGCGATTCTAAAACTCTTTTGATTATGTTCGACAGTGCTACAACGGGAAGACTTTCAATGACGGAATATGCTGAGGTTGCAACCTCGGATTATCTTTCTAACCTTGAAAAATGGCATAGAGATACCTCGTGGATATGCTATGGTAAACGCCGTTCTTTTTCTGTATATGAAATTGCCGCCTGTGCTTATGGCAATGAAGAAGGAAGTGTGCTTAAGCCGGGCGAAAAAACAAAAAAAGATGTTTATCAGCGACTTATTCCGTATATCGTATGCGGCGGAAGAATACCGCAGGATATAGTAAACCAACTGTTCATCAGAGCTTGCAGATACAATGCCTTTGATAATAAAAGCAACAACTGGCAAAGAGTTGTTAACTGTGCCTGCGGCATGATACGAAAAAGAATTATCGAAACAAAAGGAGAGTGTACAATGTCACTTGAAAAAGAATGCTGCGACAGAGATTATCTGTACGGCAGACTGCTTGCAGTAGCAGATTATGCGGAAGGTTCAACGTATGACGATAACGAAAACCGACCGACTAACGCAAAGCGCTTGATTGAGGCATTTTCAAATCACCCGTGCGAAACATGGAAGGTGCTTTGTCTGAGTCTCAGACCGTATCTCAACAGAATGAATATAGGTAAGAGAAGTTATTTTGAGCGTATGATAAATCAGATCACAGCGATGTTCCCGTTGGATACCTACAACGATAATTCACCGTTGTCTTCGGAATTTCTGCACGCATACAGCTGTCAGATGAATGATTTTTTCACAAAGAAAACAGATGATAACAAGGAGGAAGAATAATTATGAGCACATTAGCAAACAAGGTTGATTTTGAGGTTATTATCTCAGCAACGGATGCAAATCCCAACGGAGATCCTTTAAGCGGTAACCGCCCCAGAATAAATTCAAAGGGTCTGGGTGAGATTTCAGATGTCTGCATCAAGCGTAAGATACGCAACAGACTTCAGGATATGGGCGAAAGAATATTCGTACAGAGCGATGACAAGTGTGATGACGGATGCGACAGCTTAAGAGCAAGAGCGGATTCTTGCGATGAACTCAAAAAAGCATCTTCAGGCAAGAATACCAACAAGGATGAATACGCAAGGATCGCTTGTGAACAGTGGATAGATGTCCGCAGTTTTGGTCAGGTTTTCGCCTTTAAAGGTGATGCGGTTTCTGTTGGCGTAAGGGGTCCGGTATCAATCAGCATCGCAAAGAGCGTATCTCCTGTTGAAATAATCAGTATGCAGATAACAAAGAGCGTAAACGGAGAGAGCGGTAAGAACGGTAAAGCTTCTGATACTATGGGTACAAAAAACCGTGTTGGTTTCGGCCTTTATGTATTCAAGGGCAGTATTAACTGCCAGCTTGCTGAGAAAACAGGCTTCAGCGACGAAGATGCGGAAAAGATAAAAAAGGCACTTGTAACGCTGTTCGAAAACGATTGTTCTTCAGCGTGTCCTGAAGGAAGCATGCAGGTGTGCAGAGTTTACTGGTGGAAGCATGACGGTAAAACACCTAAGGTATCTTCTGCAAAGATACATAATGCTGTTCAGATAAAGGAAAAGGCTGAGCTTAACGGAAAGGAACCTAATTCTGTAGCCGATTATGATATTATACTCAACAATCCCGAGGGTGCAGTACAGCCTGAGATAATTGACAATATTTAATGAGCTACAGCGAAGATGAATATCTAATGATTTTATTGATGGAAAATGTCCGAAATGTGATATTTAGCTTCAAAATAAAGATAATCATTGTATAAATTTGCTGTCGCCCTCTTCACGAGGGCGTGGATTGAAATAGAGTGCAATCGCATCCTACGGTGAGCGGACACAGTCGCCCTCTTCACGAGGGCGTGGATTGAAATTACATTAAAGCATACAGATAATTCGTTTTCTTTGGTCGCCCTCTTCACGAGGGCGTGGATTGAAATTTCATCAGCAGGAAGAACGTAACCCTTTGTGGCGTCGCCCTCTTCACGAGGGCGTGGATTGAAATCGCAAATTTGGGTTACATATATGGGTTGCTAAATGTCGCCCTCTTCACGAGGGCGTGGATTGAAATTAATTCGCCGTTATAAAAATGTTTATTTATTGCAGTCGCCCTCTTCACGAGGGCGTGGATTGAAATGGTCACGGCTGACAGCTACTACAACAAAGAGAAAGTCGGGCTCTTAATCCACATGATGCTTGCTCACCACGCTACACAGGAATGGGGTACAGTATCTTGTCAGGCGATTCCTGAAGCATTTCTTTGCGCTACATTGACAATCTCGATGCGAAAATGTATATGTGTGAAGAGAATTATGAGAAGTTAGAGTTAAGGAAAATCACGGAAAAGAAGCCTTTTGGCCTTGATAACCGTATTTATAAGCCCAATTACGAAAATAACCTTGAACCCATTGGATTCAAGGTTAAAGCGGAAGTTCTGATTTGAACTTCCGCTTTTGGTTTTATATTAAGTTAATCTCTGTCAGTCGGTCATACGATAACGCTTCCCAATGTGCGAGCGTATTTCTCGCATCACGCATTTTTTTCAGCATTTCAAACTCCGGTAAGTCGATGATTTTTTGTGAACGGCAGATAAAGTACAGTTGTCCGATCTCCAAGTCAGTAGCCTTGTCAACAACATCATTGTTTGAGCTTTTGATTGGAAGAAAGCGTGAGATCTTGCTTTCGTACTTCCTGATGAGGTCAGCTCGGAAATTTTCAATCTTTGGAAATACAAGTTTTATCTGAGCTTCCCATACAGCCATTCTCACTCGTTCTTTAAGATTAGTGACCTTTACCTCGTTTTCTTCAAAGACCTTTGCTGAAACATTGTAAGGATTCTGTATCAGGTTTGTTCTTCTCGATGCGAGCATTGCTGCAAGCTCCACGTTGTTGTGTGCTATGTTGCTTGCGACTTCACATAAGTACATCTTTTCGGCTCTGCTGCATTTAAGGTCAGAAACCAATGTAAGACAAAGCATCATGCAGTCGTAGTCAGTTACATAATCGTTATACCTGAAAGTTGTCAGATGTTTTGAGCCCGGTACGTTCATACCATCTAAGATAATAATGAACACACCATGTTCATGTACATCTTCACAGTTTTCAAGGTACTCGACAACAGAAGATGCCCATTTGGAAGCATCATCCGGCTTTATGTCCGTAAGACAAACATAACGTTTGTTCAGCGGAGTCACTTTATTCTGTCCAAGAAACCTTTCGGGACTGCCGTGTGTTGTTGGCCAATACTTCTTTTGCTCCTCTTTACTACAATAGCGTTTCATAAGATAAGACCCGGGATCATCTGCCTTTGAAACATCAAGTACATCAAATGTCCTGTTGTCATTAGCATCTGCGAGCTTTTGCTCAAGAGTTTCCGTCATAATATCCAGCCACGGAATATCTGTATCAAATAGGAGCAGTACGGACTTGTCATCAGCCAGCGTGTCTTTCAGATCATCAAGAAATCTTGCGGAGTTGACAAGCCTGCGCCACCAGAGTTCACCTGTCATACTGTTACAGCCTCCTCAAAGTATTCGCTGATGCTCTTTTCTACCTGTTCCTGATTGCCGAGATACTTGCGGAAACCGTCCGTTGCAAAGCGGTAATTTCCTTCCATAACCGTGATAACATTCAGATCACACATTTCATTAAGTATTTCAGACAGCTGTTCAGGTTTCAGAATAGTTACACGGTTTATGCGGTATTCCTCAGCAATTCTCAGCAGATCGGCTTCGGTGTAGCCTTTATCGTTCGGCTCTGCATAGTACAGATACGCTATGATAAGTGCTATGATATGGTAGTTGCTGTGTCCCTCTTCCTCTGTGAACAGCGTAGCTTCAAACTTCTGATCTACAAGCTCTGTGAAAGCCTTGTCTGAAAGAACCTTCTTGTAGTGGCTCTCCGTTACTTCATATGTCGGAGTGGAGGATTCGTTATATCCTGCGTAATCTTCGTTCTTCATAGCTTCCAGGAGCTTCTGGCAATAGAACTGTATCAGACCGGGATAATTGTATGTAGAAGCAAGAATGCTGTCAATGATCTTCTGATTGAATTTGAAACCGAGATAAGCAAGTATGCTGGTCAGGAGCTTTGTGGCTTCTTCACGGCGGAACTGCTTTATAGTGATCGGTGTCAGGTGTATCAGATTTGAATTCATGTGCATTGACTTTCTGTTATAACGGCTGAGATTATGCAGACCTGCCATAACCAGCTTGAATCTGTCGGAAGGCAGATTTTTCAGTGCTGTGATCGGCTGATCTTCTGTTTCACCGCTTGTTGCGATAAAGGTGTCGGCTTCGTCCAACATAAGGAGCAGGTAGTTGATACGCTTTTTAGGATCATCGCTCATCAAGCGTCTTTGGATATGTCCTGCAAGTTCGTTCCAGGTTTCACACTTGCAGTCTGCGTCAAGAATATCTTCAAGTATCAGTTTATCGCAGACCACTTTGAGAGCATCTGCCGCTGTCATATCCTTGATCTCGATCCAAACGGCTCTGTCTCCGTTAGCGTTTCTGTCAATGTTCTTTCTTGCCATTTTCAGCAGAGCGCTCTTTCCGAGCTGTCTGCCGCCGTATACGAGGTTTGCACCATCGGGAGATTCGATAGAGGTGAGTTCGGTCTCTCTGCCAGTGAACAGCTCAGGTGGCATATCCTGTCTTGATGCTTCTACAAACGGTTGATAGTAAGCAAACGGCAGTGTGACGGCGAGAAGTCTTCTCAGAACAGTATTCTCGGCATAATGCTTTGCCAGATAGAAAAGAATAACACGGTCAATAACAATGAATGTTTTGGAGAACGACTTTTCTTCTTTTATCTTTCTTGCAAGCCTTCTGCGTTCCTCGATGTTCAGTGCGAAGTCCAACAGAACAAGAGTGTGCTTAGCCGTTGAATTTGCCGATCTGAACTTGTCCATAAGTGCATCGCAGTTGTATGTTCCATAAAGGCAAAGCACACGGAAGCCCTCAGTTTCGCTCTTTGAGCCAAAGGCAGGAATGTGATGGACATAGTTTACCTTGCCGATCTGCTTTCGGCAGAATACATGATATGCTTCAAAATCTATGCTTTCATCGGGATCAATAGAAACGGGCTTGAATCCCAGCTTAGTCAGGAGGTTTGACAGCAGTTCCGTATTTGCCGGGCCTCCTCTCGGGATCCAGTTTTTGAGCAGATTTGCACCGCCCTTAGTCTCTTTACGGGCGTTGTTTGTCAGAACTTGCAGAGCCTTTTCAAGATCCTTTTTGCCCGAATACTCATAAATAGTATCAGCTATGTCACGGCCTGCACCGCGCACAGCACGGGAGTTGGTGGCATATTCGTCTATAAATTCCTTAAAATAGCCGAAAGGCTCGTCTGAGTAGTCAGATATAGCGTTTACATCACCACGAAGGATACAGCCCATGATGAATTCAGCCGATGAGAAATTCTGATCGTTTATCTTCGCTTCTATCATTTCCTTGCTGAATACACCAAAGTTGTAGTTAGGATTGCTTGCAATATCATCAAGCTGGCGCATAAGCTGTTCGCCCTTCTTTTCGGCCTTGACGGATATATCATGCCTCAGCACTTCAAGAAGTCTGACATAGAAGCCGTAATCTCCTGTTATCTTGCTGATACGGTACCAGTCATCGGCTATTGACCAAATCTTATCCTTTTCACCGTTGATATTGGAGATTGTACCATAGCTTTCACAAAGTTCAAGCTCAGCATAGAAGTCCTGGCTCTTGGTCTCAAAGCGTTGTCTTGCCTGCTTGAGACAATCGTTGTACTGTGCCAGATCCTTATGCTCGGTGATCTCCTTAATGTCCATATCATCTCCGTAAGCTTTGATAAGACGTGCAGTACGGAAATTATGCTTGGATTCATCGTTGCTGAGTATTTCTGTGAAACGCTCATGGAGTTCAGGGTGAGACTTTGAAGCGTGTCTTTCAATTCGTGAAAGTATGTTGAATCCGGGGACACCGCAGAATGTAGACTGCATTTCCGGGAGATAGCTGTCATTCAGCAGTACGTCTTCACCTTTGAGGAAGTCGATGAAGAAATAGCGCCTTGACTTATTGTTGTATGTACCGTTCATCTTAGCCAGTATTTCCTCAGCGGCTCTGCGTATGCTTTCTGTACCCCAATCAAAACCGTTATTCAATATAGAATTGCAGGAAGCGATTATGTCATTCAGCTCGCTGATCACTTTTGGTGCAAGTTTATCATAGTGAGAAGAAACATAATTATTATCATTACTGCTCGAATGTTCAGCAACAGAAAGCCAGTCACAGATACATGACAGTATGCGGCGTATTGTGATAACAACGTTGTTGCGCTTGCTACCCTTGATCTTGTCATGAGGCCTTGAAATGTGTCTGCCTTCATCAAGGATAACGTCCCTTGCCTTATCCCAATATCCGTCGATGAATTTATCCATTTTTTTAATGTCAATGTTATCAATCAATGCTGTTTTTCCTGAACGGATAAACAAATCAGTGATCGCTTTTTTTGCATACTGATACTTATTAATATCATTTTCGGCAACGATATTCAGGCAGGTCCTGAGTTCACTGTCATCGTTAGAGAACATAAATTCACGAAGTCTGCGGACTTGTCCCTGACTTTCAAATACATCGTTGCGCATATCTACGGATTCACAGCAAGCCTGTGCTTCTGCAATAATAGATTCAAGTACACGAGTGCTGGTTTTATAGCCTGCAAATGAATCCATACCATAGCCGGTGTTTTCACGAAAAGATACAAGATCATTTATCAGCGGAAGCAGTGCAGGATACTGTTCCAGACCATAGTCCTCTATAACAACTGCAAAGTCACCGATGCTATAGTCGGGAATAGACGGTGTGTTGAAAAGTGCATACAGAGCAGAAGCTGCAAACATGGAATGTGCCGTATACGGTAAATACTTCTGCACTTCTTCATAAACAGCTAGTATCTCTGTGCTGAGATACTCCGTATCCATGAGTGGACTGTTAAAAGCGTAAGCAGCTGCTGTATCTATCGCCTTGATTGTCTGTCCGACATAGACAGTCTCACCGTTTTCATCTGTTCTTGTTTTCTTAGATGATGCAGAAACTGCCGATGCACCGTTAAGATAAGCGAGGAGACAGTAAAGGTGGTCTGCGTCAAAGCTGAAAGCCGTTGAGATAACTGTCGTATCGTCCAGATCGAGTACATCGAAACCGTCAGCATCTTTATATTCCTCATAAGCTGTCTGGAGCGATTCCTCCGGCTCAGAAACAGCTTCGTTTATCATATCATCTTCATCGTCAAAGCTGTCTTCGTCGGTTTCATCGTTGTTTTCGGCAGCAGATTCAGCTTTCTTGGCTTCAAGTTTCTTCACCAAAGCCTGTCTGCGTTCACTTTCGGCACACAGACCGGCATATTTTTCTGCATTTTCATAATCTTCTGCTTCAAAATACAGTTCGGCAAGTTCGGTATATGCAAGAGTGTCTCTCTGAGCATAACGCTCTTTAATTTTATTGCGTTTTACAATATCAAGCCAGTCAAGCATTTCGCTGATAGCTGAACGGTAGTTTTTCATAAGCCTGTAGCAGCGTTCTTTTCCTATGGTATAATGAAGTATACGTCCCAATTCACTCGGAGCGCATAACTCCATAAGTTCATTCAGAACACGGAGAGCATTTTCGTAATCCTGGATCTTAGAGTAGAACTGCTGCAGGGCTTCAAGAGTTTTGGGATTCTTTGAAGTACGGTTTGAATATTTTTCAACAAACGCACGAAGCTCCTCTAAGTAGCCGAGTTCCTCGTTCTCGTTGCTGAGAGCAAGGTAGCACATAATGACCTGAGCAAAGGCGACTTCCCACTCTTCATCATCCATGTGCTGTTTATAGATCTCCATAGCGCCTGTGAAGTCTTTGTTTGTAAACAAATAATTAGCAGAAGCTATTGTGATTCCGTTTAAGTTTATGGGTTTAGAAACAACAGGCTCGGACTTTGGCTTAGAAGGTTCTATGCCTCGCCTCATAACGGAAACAACATATTTATTTGCCATTTTAGAAAGTGTAAATTTTACGTTGATAGGCTCAAACTGTTTTGAGAATATTTTCTTGACCTGATTTTGAAGCGATGCATCTTTGATGTCCTTAACCGCAAAAGGATATTCTCTGCCGTCATCGTCTTTGACTGTACCTTTCCATTCAAAATAGTTATAAGTAACTATCTTTCCTTTATGTTCTTTAGTAATGTCAGGCTCAGTGTCAGACACAGAGGACTTAATTTCAGCTGATTCTTCCTTTTCATCAACAGGAACTTTTGAAAGAAAATCAGTTATTTTATTTTCAATCTCATCAGAAGGATAAAACTGTCGGAGTCTTTCAGAAAGTATCTTGGCATCAGACAGCTCTGTATTGTACTTCACATAGTCCTTACCCAATACTTTAAGGACTTCTAAAAGATTTTCTTTTATTTCTTCTGATGATGTGTGTTTCAGAACATAATCTATTCCTGAAATATCCTTTGAAATAACTGATGCTTTCCTCAGCACTTCTGATGCTTCAGCAATTTCTTCCGGCGCTCCTGATAACAGATAAACTGCAGAGAAGGCCGCTGCCAGCTGATACAATCCGTTGTACTTTTCAGAGCCCTGATAAGCGGCACAGTATGCGTAACGGTAGTTTCCTGCATAGAAGAATGACTCCGAAGCCGCACTGTATTCATTATGGGAAAGCTGAATGTGTGCGAGCATAAAGTTTACTCTGGAATTGAAATCCCACTCGTTATCCTCAATAATATCCCATATAAGATTTATTGCTTCATCGTACTTTGTTTCATCGTGGCTCTGCAAATAGCTTTGAAATTTATTATAAGGCTGTTCAAAGGCCTTCTTTTCATGTGGTTCCATTGCTTTGTAAGCCCGTGAAACTGATTCTTTATCACCCTTCAGCTGTTTTATTTCTATGGTCAAAGGCTTTACTTCTGTTGTTAAAGGTTTTGGCTCAGCTGCAGGCTCGGTTGCTTTTGCTGGGGCAGAGACAGAAACAGCAACTGTGTTATCTGCAAGAGATGGCTCTTGCATAACGATTGTATGCTGACCGTACTCGTCAACCATTCCGATTTGATCATACCTGATCGTTGCCATTGACGTAACCTGAACAGAGAGCGATTCTTTCCCATCATTCTCAGCAATTATTCCTTCAATGACCTGTCCTGACAGGTTAGTGAAGCGAACGCGACTTCCCGGCAAAAGCGCAGAAAGCTTTTTGTCTAACAAACTCATAATAAACCTCCTAATAAAAATAGTTTTATACAATTGGTCGGCTGTATAAGATTATTATACTATATTTTTGGCTAAAGTTCAATAATATTTTATGAAATATGACAATATTTCATTGTAGGATTTCAATAGAAGGGTACAAAAAGAAAAAAGATTGGCAGAAACGCTTGACATAATCTATTGGAAAGGCACTGCAATTTTGCTTTACCGGAACAATGAAAAAATAAATTTTTCTTGACTGAGGTATAAAAAATGATATAATTATATTTAGCTGAAATTCTGAGTATTTATGGGGACTATAAACAAATGTATTTTATTGTATGTGATGATAATAAGGATTTTGCGGATTATTTCGGTAAACAATTGTCTGAAACCGAACCTGACAGTATTGTAAAAGTATTTCATTCAGCCAAAAGATTGCTTTTCAATTTACCTGAGTTATCCGGATATGTTGATGCGATTTTCCTGGATATAAACCTTGAAAACATGAACGGTATCGATGTGGCTGTCGATATTCAGCATCGTTATCCGAATATCAGCATTGTGTATATCACCGGTTACCCTGACGACTATTCGCAGGCGATATTCAATTGTCCGCCGGATGTTGTGCCTGCTGCATTTCTTGTAAAGCCTGTGAAAACCGAATATCTGAAAAATGCCATCGAGCGTATTAAAGGGATAAATCGGAATTCGGAAAACGATAAACGTTTTATATGCGTCAAAACCCAGCAGGAGAAATATATTATCCGTACCGATAAAATCACGCATATTTCCGTTCAGGGCAGAAAGCTGACTATTTATACGCCTTGCGAGGAAACAAAAGAGATTACCGTCAACAGTACGCTTTCTCAGTTTATGAATATGTTGCCGAAAAATTTTGTGCAGTGCCACAAAAGCTACTGTGTCAATCTTGAGTATGTCAGGAATTTTAACGGATGGAAAACAGTCACTCTGACCGACAATACCGAGATCGATATAGGTCGTAGTTTTGTAAATGATTTCAAGCGTATCGTTACGGAAATGTATTCTGTGTTACAGCACTGACGGAGGGCATATGGATGAACAATTAATAATCGATATTCTTTATTTTATTTTTCATGACGTGTTCCAGTGGCTGTCGTATTTTACGATTCTTACGCTGATGCTGACTCCCAGATTCAACAGGGCGTTCATCATCCTTGTTCCGTTTGCTGTCGCATTCAGTCCACCTGTTTATCCGCTTCTTGACGACAAATATTTCTCACAGTATTTTCTTGTTGCAATGATGGTGATAACCGTTCTTGTCTGCTTCAAAGAGAAGAAGCGCATCTGCATTGCGGCGCTTGCCTTATCACAGCTTTCACTTACGTTGATAGCACTTGTGTCAACTTCTGTTGTTTACAATGTACTTGGCTATTACCCGACAGAGGTGCGACCATATACCAAAGACGCAATCATATATACTGTTGTACTTGATATAATACTGTGGATCAATTTCCTGATATTGCTCAGAATATGGAATAAGCTGCTCAAGCGTAAAAATACAAATAGTCTGGGGTATTTCTGGCTGTTCCCGTTTGGACAGGGACTGTTCTTTACTGCGTGCCTGTTCAGAGCGTGGGAAGAGATGGACAAATATCTTCTTACCAATCCTTATCTGATAGTAGCCGTAGTAGTTGCTTTGCTGTCCGATTTCCTTATGTATCATGCGCTTAAGGAAAACAGCCATGTTCAGGAAATGAAACAGACTATAGCGTTGCTTGAAAACGAGATGCAGCTACAGCTTAAATATTATGACGACCTTGCGGAGCAGTATACGCAAATCAGGGAATACAGGCACGATATTCTCAATCTGCTTGCGGCGGCAAGGACACTGACCTATACCGGCGATGATATAAGCATGCAGGAACGTGATTCACTTCTCAGCGAAATGGAAACCAAGGCTGAGAAAATGTCGGTGCCGATTTATTGCGGTGACGCTCTGGTAAATGCTGTTCTCTGGCAGAAAAGCAACGAAGCCAAAAAGAAGAATATCGGATTTACCGTAAACATGGATAAATCTGAAAAGCTTAATCTTGAGAGGATAGATACCTGCTCGCTGCTCGTTAATCTTATTGACAATGCAATGGAAGAGGCGGCAAAACACGAGGATAATTCTTTCGTAACTGTCACTATCCGGAGAAAAGCCGGTTTGCTCTTTATCGAAACGACAAACAATACCGATATGACTATTGACACAGAGGATAAGCCGAAAACAAAGAAAACGGGAGATCACGGACACGGAACGGATATAATTAACCGGATAGTAGAGAAGTACAATGGCGCTTATGTACTCAATGCCGACGGCAATACGGCACGATCGGTAGTTTCACTCACTGAAATCGGCTGATTGCATTTCATTGCAGAAAATGTGCATATTATGACAAAATACCGCCGTTAGCGTTTTTTGTTGCTATAATACTTATGTAATCACATTTATACGGCATTTTCCGCCGTAAGATGTCTTCCTTATTCCCATATCCAACGATAGCAGAAGTTGCTTTATCAGCTTCTGCTATCGTTATTTTTTTTGACAAAAAACGAGTTGTAACTGCAATTGATGACATAAAAAGTGCATTTTGTGTATGAAAACCACCTTTTTGATTTTTTAAAGCTATAATAGGAGATAGCAAAATAAACAGAGGTGAAAATCTATGCTTGATACGCAAAAGTGCAGATTCTGCAGGAATGCAGAAGTCAGACACGGTATTATCGGAACGTCATATTTATGTGCCGTACATAATAGCGCTAAGGTGAAAAAGAATTTCTGCTGCGAGAAATTTGTTCAGGATGATGACATGGTACTGGAATACGCTCTTTTCAAAGCACGCGATCCGCATAAAAAGTACGAATGTGGCAATTGTGTCTACAGAGAGGGAATATTAGAAGGTCATGTGCTGTATCACAAATGCCGGTATCTGAACATAACATTTTGCAAGGAATTCTCGCCGCATACAGCCGTTTGCCTGTATCATGAAAGCGGCGGAAAAGAAGCAACGATAAATTTAATGTGCGATTTGGTTAAGCAAGCTCACAGTTACGATAACGGCAATACAGATGGTAATAATGACAAATAAACTTGACAAAGGGTGAAGCATATGTTCAATGAAAAGTGCTGCCTGATGTGTATATTCTATGCAACCCAAAAAAATTGTATCGGCATCAGGAAGAATTTCTGTGTAAGGCACCAGATGAGAGCCGTACCGGGTAATATCTGCGAATATTATATACGGGATTACAAGAAAGTGATGCATTACAATAATTTCAGATATACTCGCGATAACGAATCGAAACACACTTGCGAATACTGCGCAAATCGTGCAGGCAAGCCGGGAAAGACAAAAGAACGTATACATTGGTGCAAAGCAATGAATGTTGATTTTCCCGACGACTTCAATCCTGTGTGGCATACCTGTGACAGCTTTGTTGACGGAGGAGATGACGCATTTATAGATTGTCTGTGCGATGAATATTATGAAGCACTGGAAGAAATGAGAGGAGGAAAAAAGTAATGCCAAGATGGAAAAAAGAGCAGTATATGGATGCATCCGGAGCGTGGAGAACGCCAGATGAGGATTATATTGATTACTCAGGATCATGGAGATCGCCGGACGAGGACTACGTTGATGCGTCCGGCGCATGGCGCTCGGTGAACGATGATTATGTTGATGAAGACGGCAGCTGGAGAAGCCCCGGAGAGCAGTATAAGGATCGTTCGGGTGGATGGCGCTATTGATTTAAATCTAAAGGAGAATTGACAAAATGGATTTTTCGCTTAGTACGATATTGATTATAGTATTTGTTTTCTGCTATTTTGCATTCGGACTTATCGGTGCGGCAAGGTTTGCAGACAACAAGCTCGGCAGGTTTTTCAGCGATCCCAAGAAAACATGGATGAAGGTCGTGTTTATAATTCTCGGTGCATTTGTGTTTGCGTACATAGAATTTGCACGTATCATTATTACGGGAATAATCAAGCTGGTTCAGCTTTTGATCAAAGGCTGGTAACTGTATGAAGATAACAGCCAGTGTATGTAGACGTATTCTGAATGCAATGCCGATGAAACCGCCTGAAATAGGAGGCATTCTCGGAAGCTCAGACGGCATAATAAGCAGGTATCAGCTTGATGATGGGCGTAACAGCGGTTGTGGATGCTTCTATTCACCGGATGTCACCAGGCTGAACACGACAATAAAGGCATGGCAAAGGGAAGAAATTGCATTCAGAGGGATATTCCATACGCACTTTTTCGGTGTCTGTACATTGTCCGAGGGCGATATACGCTATATCAATACCATTATGGAATGTATGCCGTCAAGCATCGAACACTTATACTTTCCGTTGGTCGTGCTTCCGGAAAAGCAGATAGTTCCGTTCATTGCGGTACGAAACGGAAGAACAATTGAAATTACGAAAGATGAACTTGTTATTGTATAAAAGGAGGTGATAGCATGAAAGAAGTAACAGAAATCAGATTACCTGAGGGTACATTCTTCGGTAACTGCCGTGATTGTCGCTATGCCGACTGGAACGATAAGGACCAGTATGGCAGAGTACACTGCGATGGTGGATACGGCGGATATAACAATCCGTCAGACAGAAACGGATGTTTTTACTGGAAGGAAGACTAAGTAGTACGTATCCCAAATATCCAGAATGCAAACGCCCGGAATAAAACCGGGCGTTTCAGTTTGTAGAAAAAGTCTGAAACACCCTCGAAAGGGTGTTTTTAAATTAAATCTTTTTTGCGAGATTTAGCACATAATTCTCAAATTCTGTTGGCAATCTGAGATTATATTTGTCAACATGATACGCAAGGTCACTCCACCATGAGTATTTCCCATCGGAGAAAAGCTCAAGACTGAACAATCCGCTTATTCGTTCATTGGTAAGCCTATCTTTTGCATTTTTGCTTGAACCATTATACACTTACCTTCATTCTTTAAGTACGAAACAATCTTTTGCTTTTCAGGATAAGATTGTTGACAAGCAGAGTCTTTTATCGACACTCCATTGTTACACCCGTATTCTATAAAATTGCAAAGCCTTATCATATTATCACCTCTTTTTTAGCTTAAAGAAAACATATGTGCTGGTATCTGCCTTTAGTGATAATTCAAATGTTGTTCCTGTACAATTAGAAGTCAAAAATTTTGAAAATCAACCAAATGGGCTATATTTGAATGTAATACTAAGCAAAATAAAAGAACCAGCCGTCATAACGGAGAGCCATACCGATTACTCGGAAGCATCTACTCCGCTGGTAGCTGATTCTATTATTAGCTTATCACAACTTTTTGCAAATGTCAACCCCAGTGACAAAAGGTTTTTAAAATATGTGCCGGATAACTTCTTATCGACAGAGCAAATCGAAGCAAAGTGTGAAGCTCAGAAGAGTGATTACAAAAATTACAACAGATATGTTGAGGTATTTGAAAATGACAAAAACGGTAGCAATAACAAATTCTCTCTGAACCAGTTGAAGAAAAAGATAATCTCATAGCTGTATACAATATCTATACAGATAAACTCGCCAAGTCACTGAAGCTCGGTGGTTTCCCGATGCCGTCTATAGCGGTTATAAAATCTGATATGGGACACGGAAATTACGGCGAATGCTCCTTTGTTTTTGACAAATCAACGATTGATCCGAAAGTTGATAAAAGAAACAAGGCTTATGGTGGTGATGAGTAGACACATACTTATCCTAGTATAGACAACTTTAAAAATCTCTTACTTGACATATTAGATTTAGTTTGATATAAGATTTACATATTAACGTTTAAACAGCACTTTCACGGTGCTGTTTTTATATTACCCGTTTTGCAAAAATGAAAATCGTTATGGATGAAAAAAACGCAACGTTGACGCCTTGCAAACGCCGAAATAGGCGTTGATACAGAGCATCTGGGCGATATAATTCAGAATGCGTATATGCAGACGGTTTTCGATGTGACGAAGGGTGCGGATTACCGTGCGGCTTTTGATTTAATTCCCGAAAGCCGTGTTAAAGTTATCCTGTCTACCAACTGGAGCGGTCAGATGTTCTCCCGGCGTGTCTGGGATAACACAAACGCACTTGCAGACGGGCTGAAGCACGATATGCTTGTGGGCATTATGGCAGGAAAGTCCGAACAGCACATGGCGGACGATATAATGAACCGTTGCGGTGTCGGTGCTTTCGAGGCACGCAGGCTTGTCCGGACGGAAACTACCTGCGTTGCGAATATGGCGGAGCTGTATGGCTACAAGGAGCTTGACATTGACGAATACGAGTTTTCCGCCTGCCTTGACAGCCGTACAAGCGATCTATGCCGTGAGCTTGACGGTAAGGTGTTCAAGCGTAACAGTGCACAGGCAGGTGTAAATCTTCCGCCTATGCACCCGTTCTGCCGTTCTACAACGCTCCCTGTTCTGCCGAGCGAGGAGGATCTTGATAAAGAACTTGCCGAACTGGGCAATGAGATAGGCGCAGATGTTGACTTTGACGAGTGGGAGCGGAACTTACAGCAGGGGGAGGACGGCAAGTGGTGGTACGTTGCAGGGTGCGGCTAAACGCTTTGCAGAGCTGGGCTATGATACTATTCTTATATCGCAGTACGGAGGCTGCTCAGAAACCTGCGAGCCGTATCAGGGCAAGGTTTACATTGATGATGTATTCACAATATGGAACGGCGAGAGAAGCGGCGACTTCGGCAAGTCAAACTACTGTGACAAGTGGTTTATGCTGTTGTCTGTGGCAATACGAGGCGGGCTGTTCCACCCTAACTGCCGTCATACTATGGGGCAGTACATAGAGGGGCTTACAAAGATACCTCAGCCGATTCCTGCCGAGAAGATACGGGAACAGCGAGCACTTGAAGAAAAGCAACGGGCTATGGAGCGTAAGATAAGAGCACTCAAACGCAAGGTTGAGGGCACGCAGGACGAGAAGAAGGTCAAGGAGTATAAGCGTAAGCTCCGAGAGGAACAAGGCAAGCTCAGAGAGTTTATCAAAGAGCATGACGACGTTCTCCGCAGAGATTATTCAAGGGAGAAGATCTACAGCGGTGAGGGTAAGCCGAAACAGGAAGCACCGAGAACGGAAGAAGCGCCTGTTAAAGCTACCGATGCCGAAAGCAATAATCCTGTTCCGACAAATAAAGAGCCTAATATTCCTCAGCCGGATAATAACGTTTCTGAACCGGAAAATAACGTTTCTGAACCGGAAAATAACGAAAACACAATGAATTTTGTACAGCCTGAGCCTTTAAAGACAGTTCAGAGCAACGAAGACACAGACAATGCGCCGACTGCGGCTACGACTGATGAAGCCGATGAAACTGCCGAAACGACAGAAAACGTACAGGAAACTGTAAAACAGCCTGTCGAAGCAACGGCAGACAGCGAAGAAAGCGTACAGAATTTTACAGACGATACTGTTGACAATTCGGATGAAAGTGATATAATAGAAGAAACAGATTTCGAACCGTTGTCGGCAGATACTGTTGTTCCTGTACTGCGTGAGGATTCAAATGAATGGATTAACCGTCTGTCCCCCGAAGAAATCAGAGCAATCAAGAAGTACACGAAGAACAGCGGAGATCCCAAAGACGATAAGTTCTATGCAAGGCTTAATTCAATGCTTCGTGGGGATATTCCCGAAGATGACACTTTGAAATATTATTCCGATGTTATATCGGGTGCGATAGCAAAGTTTGAGTTAAAGCACGACATTATCTGTTACCGATCTGTCAAACACAATCCTGTGGAAGAAATGAAGGTTGGCGATATATATGAGCCCAAGCAATTTATCAGCACATCGGTTGTTTCATCGAGAACGCTTAAAGGTGATTACAACATCGTGATAATAGCTAAAAAAGGAAGCAAGGGTGCGTATATTGAATTATTGAGCAAATACCAGAATCAGAGAGAGTTTTTATTCGACAAGAATTTGAAATATCGAATTTTAAAAATCCGCAATAATAAAATAGTGTTAGAGGTGATAATATGAAAGGCAAGACTAAAGTAATAATTTCTGACGAGTTAATCGAAAAAGTTTTAGATGATATGGAAAAAGCCCAAGAAACTGTTGATGAAGACTGGGACGAAGAAAGTCGAAAAGACTGGGAAGAAAAAATGAACTCATAAGACCGCCCACAGCAGTGAGCGGTTTTCTTATACCCGTGTGCAATTGATTGCACTTGGTTTGAACGCAAACTTCACAAAAACAGCCGTTTTTTGCAAAGTTCGGCACAAATCAGAACCAAACTTAATAATTTTACCGCTCTTAAAAAGGGCGGTATTTTTATACCCAAAATCAAAGAAAGCGAGGTAAAGCAATGGAAACCGAAAAGAAAACTCCCGAAGAGGAGAAGAAGCCCACTCCCGCAGCGGAGCAGAAGGACGAGCCCAAGCCCGAAGAGAAGCCCGCCGAAAACAAGCAGACGGACGATAACGGCATGGCAGAGAAGCCCGATGAGAGCAAGGCGGAGGACAAGAAGGACGATAAGCCCGAAGAAAAGGCGGATAAGCCCGAACCTGAGCCTGCCCCCGAAGCTCCCGCCGTTCCCGATGCAAAGGACGAGGAGATTTTAAAGCTGAAAACACAGATAGCCGCAATGTCGCTCGGTGTAAAGCCCGACTGTATGGACGATGCTGTGGCTATTGCCGAAAGCTACGTCAAGTCCGGCAAAAGCGAGGACATCAACTCGGCACTGTCGGCGGTAGTCAAGAAATATCCCGATATGAAGGCTGACGTGGGCGACAGCAAGAAGCAGGGCGGATTCAAAGTCGGAGCAGGCAGCTCCGACAAGGATGAAAAGCCCGACAACAGCAGACTTGATAACGCATTCGGTATCAAGAAAAAGAAGTAAGAAAGGTAAGGTGTAAAAATGTCAAACACAATCAACTATGCTGAACAGTATACCAATCAGCTCAGAGAGCTTTACGGTCAGGAATCAAAGGCCGACGCTCTCTATCACTCAAATTCCGATATTCAGCTCAGAGGCGGAAAAACAATCAAGATACCCACTCTGTCGGTATCCGGCTATAAGGACCACACAAGAGCATCGCTCGGCTTCCCTCAGGGTACATACGAGAACAACTACGAAACAAAGACGCTCGATCACGACCGTTCTATCGAGTTCGTAGTAGATCCTATGGACTTTGACGAAACCGATACCGTTGTATCACTGGCAAACATTCAGAGCCGTTTCGACAGGACGCAGGCAATCCCCGAACACGACAGCTATACATTCTCAAAGCTGTATGCCGAGGCTGTAAGAGTGGGTGCAACAATAAAGCACGACAAGCTCACGATTGAGAATGTCCTCAAGGACTTTGACGAGAACCTCAAGACACTTGAAGATAAGGGCGTGCCGCTTGACAGAATGATACTCTATGTCACCGCAGACTATAAGACGATACTCAAGAACGCAGAGGGTATTCAGAGAACGCTCGACATAAAGAGCGGCGGCGGTATCGACAGACGTATCCATTCCGTTGACGATATAGGCAATATCGTTACAGTTCCCTCAGCTCGTTTCAAGACCGTGTACGATTTCACAGACGGCTGTAAGTCCGGTGTCGGCGCAAAGCAGATAAACTACATTCTCATTGACCCCGAATGCCAGGTGTCAAGAGATAAGTACGCATATATACATCTGTTTGCTCCCGGCTCTGACAGCAGAACGGCAGACAACTATCTGTACCAGAATCGCAAGTACAACGGTACATTTGCGATAGATCACCTGTTTGTTGACGGCTGTATTATGAATGTATCTGCTCTGACGCAGACATTCGCAGGTAACGGCTCGACAACCACATTCACAGTGACCGACAAGCCCGAAAAGCTCATCGGCGTAACTGTGGACGGTACAGCGACAACAGACTACAGCTATGACAAGTCATCGGGCGTGATAACATTCAATACCGCTCCCGGCAACGCAAAGGCTATAGTCGTAACATACTAAGGAGGTAACTATGGTAGCAATAAAGGCAAACAAGCAGTATACTATCACGGAAGCCGAGAAGAAGTCATATCTTGCACAGGGCTATGACATCATTGGCGATAACGGGGCTGTGGAGCATTCTCCGCAGGCTACCGTGCCATATGCCGAATTTGAAAAGGCTCAGGCGGAGATAGCAAAGCTCCGTGATGAGCTTGCTCAGGCAAGGACGGCAAAGGCAAAAAAGGGTGAGGCTTAATGTACCTCACTTTTGCGGAATTTCAGACCTTATGCCCCGACAGCGCAATAACAGAACAGCAGTATAACGCCCTTGAAAACAGGGCGGAGAGCGACATCGACACACTGACCTTCAACCGCATAACAGCTATAGGATTTAATAATCTGACAGCGTTTCAGCAGGATAAGGTAAGGCTGGCACTGTCACAGCAGACAGCATTTGTTTTTGACAATGCCGAGCTGCTTGACAGTCCGCTCAGTTCCTATAGTATCAGCGGTGTGTCAATGTCCTTTGACAGCTCGAAGGTTATAAATTACTGCGGTGTCACTACAACACGGCAGGTTTATAACACGTTGTTGCAGACAGGCCTTTGCTACAGGGGGTTATAATGTGAAATATCCGAAACTTGTACCCGAAAGGGTTTGTACAACGCCTTGTACCGTGTATCGTACAGACGGACTTAACCGTGACGGCTCAAAGAAACGGACGGTCATATTTGAGGGTAAGTGCTTTCATTCGGAAAAAGCACGGCAGAAATTATCCGCAGAAAAACAGCTTATAACGCTGTCTGGCGAGGCTCTTTTCTGCGGTGATATTGCCCCGGACAGTCCGATAGTTGACGGAGCTGTGGAGATAGGCGGCAGAGAGTACAAGATATACGGCTCGGAAAAGGCTAAAAATCCCGACGGGACGGTAAATTACACAAGACTGGAGCTGATATAGTGATAAAAGTAACCGTAAAGCTCGACAAGGCTGCAATAGCAAAGATTGAAAAAGCGGTGCTTGACAGTGCGCAAGCGGCGATGGAACAGGTAGTGACCGAAGTACAGAACACAGCACCGCTTGACCAGGGCGACCTTATTAACGGTATATTTGTTCGTTCGGAAAAAAGCGGTAATACTGTCATTGCTACGATTGACCACAGTGCTTTATATTCTCGGTATCTCTACTATGGCAAGCTGATGGTTGACCCGAATACCCGAAGTGCTTGGGCGAAGAGCGGTATAAAGAAAGAACTAACCGATAAAAAACTTAAATTCCGTAACGGCAGGACTGATCACTGGCTTGAACCGTACATAACAGGTGACAAAAAGGATTTTGTCAAAAACTCATTCACAAAAATTTTTAAGGAAAAAACAGGCGTATGACGTTACTTGAAACAGCCGATATGCTTGCTGATGTTCTCGGCATAGAGAATGTATACGCAGGCTGTATAAACGCAAATCAGGATAAGTGTATCGGCGTGTATGCGTCAAAAAACACCTATCCTAAGAAAATCAGCATAGGCGGTAAGCCTTGCACGAAAACACTTGAAAAGCACATCAGCGTACTGATACACTGGACGGACAATCCGACAACAGCCGAGAGTGCGGCAAACGAAATACTTGATAAGCTGACCGATGTACACGGCTATACTGCCGGGGGGCACACGGTCGGCTTTTTGAGTTGCAGTGAGGCGCATAACGCAGGCAGAGATGAAAGAGGTATCTGCGAGTACGTTATTGATGTGACGGTTTATTACGAAAGGAGTAATTAACAATGGCTAACAAAACAGGAGTATATCCCGTATATGAAAATCAGTTCAAGATTGACAAGACAGGCGGAACAGGTGCGACAGCCGAGAATCTTGTAACTATTGCCGATATGGAGAGCTTTTCGGTTTCCATTGACGGCAATGTCGAGGAGTGGAAGCCCTTTGACCAGGAAGGCTGGACAAGAAGACTTGTGACAGGTAAGGCGCTGACCGTCAGCGTATCCGGCAAGAGAAACATCGGTGACGCAGGCAACGATTATGTTGCCGGACTTGCACTTAAGACAGGCGCAGACAGCCACACAACTGTAGTGTGGACGTTCCCCAGCGGCGCAACGCTGACAATACCGTGCGTTATAAACGTGACGGAGTGGGAGTCGGGCGACTCCACAGCGGTCGCACCTCTTGCATTTGATATTATGTCGGACGGCAAGCCCACATTTACAGACGCACAGTAAAGGAGATAAATACAATGGCTAAGATGTACACACTTGATGAGAAGTTACTCGCAGGCGTTCCCGAAATACGCATCGGAGAAAAGGTCTACAAGGTAGACGATCGTGAAAAGACGGTCAAGAAGGTAATGGCGCTTTACAATAACGGCGATAAGAAGGACATTGAAAAGATTGACGAGATGTTCAAGCTGGCGTTCGAGCCTGCCGCCGCTAAGGAGATAAGCGAAATGAATATGCCGTGGGCGGCATATCAGAAGCTGTCCGAGATAGTAATATCCGCCATGACGGGACAGGAAGATACCGAGCGATTTCACGAGTAATGAAGTCTGGTACGATGTCGAGTATGACCGTGAGCTGATACGGCAGTCGATAGCAAAACAGTATCACATACTGCCGTCCGAGCAGGACGATCTGCACTATTCTGACTGGCTGAGCCTTGTATCCGGCATTATGAATGATACTCCGCTCGGTCAGACAGTGCGGATACGAAGCGAGGATAACAAGGAGATGCTCAAACACTTTTCGCCGTATGAAAACCGCATACGGCGGGAGTGGGCGGCATTCAGGGCGAAGAAACAGCTTGCGGAGAAAACTCCAAAACAGATACAGAGCGATTTAACGGCTCTTGAAATGATGATAAAAAGGGCATTCGGGGGAGGTGAGTAAATGGCTGACGGAAACGGTGCGTCAGTAGGCACTATCAGCCTGTCGCTGATAATAGACGCAGAGCTTGACAAACAGCTTTCGGCATTGCAGAAAAGCATACAGTCGCAGTGGGATAAGGTCGGTGAAACCGCCGAAAAGGCACTTACCGACAGTGTGGCAAAAGCCGCCGATAAGGCTGTAAAGCCTGTTGAGGAAGTCGGCAAGGCTGTAGAAAAGACCGTGACGCAGAGCGTTGAAAAGGCTGTGCAGAAGGTCGAAAAGCCCGCCGAAGAGGTAGGAAAGACGCTTGAAAGCTCTATATCCGAAAGTGCCGAAAAGGCTTCCGAAACGCTGGAAAAGGCGCTTGTCGAGCCTGTAAAGGAAGCAAAAAAGGAAGCAGAAAGCCTTGGCAAAGCGATAAATAACAAGTATGAGTTCGGACCCGGTTATAGCAAAGAAGCTATGGATTTCGTGAACAACTATCAGCCGAAAAGCGATAAGAAGAAGTCCAAAGAAAAAGAGGAGCTCCCCGAAATTGATGTCGGCAGTTTTGAAATTCCTTCCGAACCTATCGACCGTCTGAACAAAAGTCTTGAGCTGACTAACGAAAAAATAGAGCTTGCACAGGAGAAGTGGAAACAGCTTAACAGAGAAATGGCGGCAATGTCTGATAAAGACATGGCAGGCGAAAAGGGCAATGCCGTAATAGAAAAAATAAACGCCGTGGAAACAAGTATGCTGAAACTGCAGCAGCAGTCCGAAGCTACTAAAGCCAAGATAGATAAGGCAATGCAAGCGGATGCAGAAGCCAAAAAGCTGGCTGAAGCCGCACGGCAGGCTGCCGAAGCGGTAAACAAGATACCTGAAAGCACAAACAACATAAATCTGCAATCGTTACCTGTCATAGCGATGCTGATAGACAAAATGCTGCAGGTTAAAACAGCGGTAACAGAGGCTGCTGCATCAAACGAAAAAGTGCAGAGTGCGGTAGAAAAAACTACTGCCGTACTGGATTCGGGGTGTAAAAAGATTGAGCAGGTGCTGGAAACGGCCGATAAGGCGGCAAGCAAGATAATACAGCCTGTTTCAAAGGTGAAAAACACGTTGAAAACGGTAGGCACGGCGGTAAATAACTCGGTCATTGCTCCTGTGAAAAAACTGGCTTCCTCTTTTGCAAGCCATTTCAAAAGAGCAGAAAAACCTGTTGATAACCTTGAAAAGTCGGTCAAAAAAGTAGGTGCTTCTGCTGAAAAATCGCTCGGCAAAGCAAAAACTTCTGCCGGTGGATTCGGCAAGACAATAGGCGGACTTGGTAAAAGTGTCAAATCCGCACTTAAATCTACGTTTCTTATGGCAGGGCTTTATGCGGCGTTTCGTGGCATAAAGTCGGTAATGTCGGACGCTATCGGTGCAAACGAGGAGTTCGGCAACAGTGTAAAGCAAATAAAAGGCAATCTTCAGGTTGCGTTTACGCCTATAGTAAACGCTATCATGCCGGCGCTTAATACATTGGCATCCGGACTTGCCACAGCAACCAAAGCTATAGCGAGCTTTATTTCGGGGCTGTTCGGCACAACGTATAAAAAGTCGCTTGAAGCGGCAAAAAAGGTCGAAGCTGTCGGAAAAAAGGCTAAGGAAAACAGCCGTTTCCTTGCAAGTTTTGATGAGATGAATGTTGCTTCAAAGGACGAGAGCGACAGCTCCTCCTCTGATCTCTCTGCACTTGACAGCGAGGGCGATAAGACAGCCGAGGGTATCGGAAATAAGATTCGTGAGCAGATTAAAAAGGGGTTTGCTCTGCTGAAAAAGCAGTTTGCAAACGTCAAAAAGTATTTCGACACAAATTTTGCTCCGATATTTGCGGAGATAGGCAAAAAATTCGCACCCGTTATAGAGGGCTTCAAGGATAATATGAGCAAGGCCTGGAGTGATATGGCAACTCTTGCCGAGCCGTTCAAGAACTATTTTACAAATAATCTGACTCCGGCGCTTCAGACAGCGTTTAAGTCAATAGGTACGATAGCTTCAGGGCTTGGAGATACGTTTAATCTTGTGTTCGGTCAGCTGTGGGATAACGTTATTTTCCCTTCGCTGAACACAATGATAACAACCGTGTTACCGTTGCTGACAGATCAGTGGACGGCGACCGCAGAGGTTATGACGACGCTCTTTGAAACCGTCAAGACAATATTCGACGAGGTTTTTGTAACCGGTGTTATGCCGATACTGACAACCTTGCAGGGCGTATGGAGCGATTTGTGGATAACCTCGGCAAAGCTATGGTCGCAGTATGGCGAACCGATGATGGAAGCTATTCAGTCGCTTATAACTTCAGTCGGTGATACAGTGCTGACGGTCTATAAAGAGTGGATACAGCCCGTTATACAGTGGGTATGTGACCTTATAAAATCCCTGTGGGACAAAGCAATAAAGCCTGTCTATGTAAAGGTCGTTGCCGTTGTCGCAAAAATCGTGGATTGCGTAAAAGCAGTATGGAATTTTCTAAAGCCGTTTGTCGATTGGTTCGTGAAAACGTTGGGGCCCACGATAAAAAATGTACTGGCGGCGGTCAAAGGCGTTTTTGACACTGTATTTACCGCTATCGGCGATATAATCGGCGGTATTATTAAGACCTTCGGCGGACTGATAGACTTTATAACAGGTGTATTTTCAGGCGACTGGAATAAGGCTTGGCAGGGAATATGCAACTTTTTCAGCGGTATCTGGAACACAATCTGGGGCGTGATCAAAGGAGTTATCAATCTGATAATCGACGGTATTAATATGCTCTGGACAGGCATTTACAACGCAGTTAAGGGTATAGTTGACGCTATCGGCGGTGTGGCAGGTGCAATAGGCGATTTGTTCGGTCAGGACTGGCATTTCTCAATGCCTGAAAATCCTCCGCTGATACCTAAACTCGCAAAGGGCGGTCTTGCGTATGCGCCTACGCTTGCAATGGTCGGTGATAACCGTAATGCAGGAACAGACCCGGAGGTAATTGCGCCTCTGTCAAAGCTCAAGGACATCATCGGCGAAGGCGGAGATATGACGGAAGTCGTACTTCTGCTTCGTGAGATACTGGAGTTTCTGAAAGGTCTTAACATTATTGCTAAGGGTGAGGTTGACGGTAAAACGCTTTACAGACTGATAGTACAGCTGAACAAGGAGAATACATACAGAACGGGGGTAAATGCGCTTGGCTAAAAATCTGATATGGGTTAAGGGTGTTCTGCTCCCGCCGCCCGATATTGACGGCTATAATGCCACACGATGCAAGACGTGGGAACCAAACACCGGCAGAAATGCCGCAGGAACAACCGTCGGAAGCATACTTTGCTGGAAATACAAGATAGAGCTTAAATGGTCTTTTCTCACAGAAGCGCAGGTGAAGAGCCTGCGTAATCTGTTTGAGAACAAACCCGATTATTTTGCCGTAAAATTCGACTATGACGGCGAATATAAGGAGATAACCGCATACAGTACAGATCTCACCGCCACAGGGAAGCTGTACGCAGGAAGCGGCTATTATTACAAGAGCGTGTCAATAAATCTGATAGAAAGGTAGGTGATAGCTTGTATACAAATGTTTCGGATGATTTTCTGTCAGCCATTAATGGTGCTGAGCCTGTCTACTGCTGCAAGCTGGATTTCGGTAATAATGTAACGGTGAACGATCTGTTCAGCGTAAGCTATTCGGGCGGATCGTGCAGTGAGAGCATAGTGCCGGGCGGAACTGTCATAGCAAACGCAAAAGTCGAGCTGTCGGCACTTCCTGCGTCGGTCAGAAAGGGAAGCACTTGCACGTTGTATTTTGGTGTGAACGGAGAATACGCCCCGCAGGGAGTGTTCACAATAAAAAAGATTGAGAAGAGCGGAGAACGGTTGTCGGTAACGCTTGAGGATAACATGGCGAAGACGGAAAAAGGCTATTTCTCAAGCCTTGCATATCCGTCTACAACGCTGAAAATGCTGTCTGAGATAGCGACAAAGTGCGGCGTTGCCTTTAACACTTCGGGGCTTACGGCGGTAACGATAAAGGACAAGCCGGAGGGCTATACCTGCCGTGAAATAATCGGATATATCGCAGGGCTGTACGGCAAATTCGCCGTTTGTGACCGTACCGGCAAGATAGCGTTCAAGTGGTTTGACACTACGGTGCAATTGTCCGAAAACTGCTATGACACACCCACAGTTGCTACCGACGATAGTACAGTCGGACGTGTGGTGTGCGGAGATTTTACAGCCGGCACAGGCACTGCGATAACATACGACTGCCTGTTTATGACTCAAAATCAGCTGAACACGGTGCAGAAGTCATTAAACGGATTTAAATACCGCACGGGTGAAATCCCGTTAAGGCTTGGCAATATGCTGATAGATGCGTGGGATATGGTGAGCATAACCTACGGCGGAGAAACTGTGAAAATTCCTGCCGCTACTATTTCCGTGGCATATAACGGCGGCCTGTCTATGACAATAGAAGCACCGGCTGAAGAACAGTCTGCGGACAGCGGCGAAAGCTATAAGTCGCCTGCGCAGAAGCAGGCGGAACGAATAACCGCAGATATAATCAGCGTAAAACAAGCATTACTCGAAAAAGCGGATATTGCAGAGCTTAATGCACAGATTGCAAACCTCGAAAACGTCTATGCCGCAAAGGCTGATATTACCGAGCTTTCCGCACAGATAGCCACGATTGACAATCTGACGGCTAAGAAAGCAGATGTTGAACAGCTGTATGCAAAGAAAGCGGATATAGATGAGCTTGTGGCCGATACGGCAACGCTTAAATCACTGAAATCCAATGTTGCAAACATAGATGTTCTGCTGTCGGGCAAAGCCGGCACGGGTGAACTGACATCTATAAAGCTGACTGCCGAAAATGCGGAAATAGCGACTGCGCTGATAAAGGACCTTACAGCCGCAAACTTCCGGTCAAAGACTATCGAAACCGATGATTTTACTATAAAATCAAGCAGCGGAAAATTGCAGATAGTCGGAAACACAATACAGATAAAGGATGTAAATAATACCGTCCGTGTCCAGATAGGCGAGGACGGTAAATCCGACTATGGCATTTACGTTACCGATGCAGGCGGAAAGATAATGTTCACCTCTTACGATGGCTTGCACGAAGACGGCATAAAGAGCGGCATTATCAAAAATGATATGGTAGCTGATGATGCACATATCAGCGGCAGTAAGCTGGATATTTCGAGCGTTATTGACGGTATCAATGCCGACAACAGCACCTATCTTAATACAAGTAAGGTCGTTATAGACGGAACATCTCAGACGATAAATGCAAAATTCACGGAGCTGACTGCAAGCATAGGCAGTATCGGCACCCGCACTTCAGTTCTTGAAAGCGACCTGTCGGGCTTTCGGACAACAGTGTCGGAAACATATGCCACGAAGTCAGCGGTTGACAGTATACAGATAGGTGGAAGAAATCTGCTGTATGACAGCACGGGGAACATCAAAAACGGCTGGAGCGGTAACACTATAATAACGGTTGATGGCGGAATATCAGAAAATAGCCTTGCAATATCCAGAACCGGCTATTCCGGCAATACACGATATTTTGGCACGAACAAGAGGCACTTTCTGACGGATTTCGAGGTTGGCACAAGCTACACTCTGTCGGCATGGATAAAGGTCAGAAGCGATGTAGAGCTTGACGCAAGCGGGTATGTAATGGCACGATTTCGCTCGGCAGATGATAAAAAGCTGTATGCCCTGTCGCTGACGGTGAGCAGTCAGACAGAAAAAGACAAGTGGATTTACTACGAAAAGACGTGGACGATAAATGACAGCGACATAGCGAAGCTCGAATGCGTGGCACTTGCGCTTGATAAAAACGGCATGATTGAGGCTTGCAACATCAAACTTGAAAAAGGTACTAAGGCTACAGACTGGTTACCTGCTCCCGAAGATACCACAGCCGAAATAACATCGTTATCAAGCAAGCAGTCAAGTCTTGAGCAAACGGTAAACGGCTTTAAGGCAACTGTTGAAAGCACATATGCGACAAACGACAGCGTAACGCAGAAGGTTTCCGCCGTAGAGCAGAAAGCCGACAAAATATCGTGGCTTGTGAAATCGGGAACATCGGCAAGCAGTATGGAACTGACAAGCGAGGCCTTGAAGATTATTGCGGAGACCGAAATCAAAGGTGATGTGATTGTGGGCGGAGTTATCAAGAGCAGTAACTATGTTGCAAACAGCACCGGTATGAAGCTGTCGCTGGCAACGGGGGAGTGGGACAGCAAATACTTCAAAGTAAGCAGTACCGGCACTATTACAGCTACGGGCGGAACGATAGGTGGCTGGAACATAGAAGATGGCATCGCTTCAACATCTTCCGATAACCTTATGGCAGTAACTATAAGACCGATAAATGTTTCAGGCATCCCGTGGCTTTATGTTGGAAAAAAGGCGAAGGCTTCCGATACGTCATGGAGTTATCCGTTTCAGTTGCTTCCAGATGGCAGTGCAAAGTGTGACAGTATCACAATTAACGGGTCGGGAAAAGGTCTGACAAGTTCGTTGACCGATGGTAGCTATTCTCAGAATATAACTATTAATTCCGGGGTATTTTCAATGACCTGTAAGAATGCATCGTCGCCAAATGTATATTCCGCAACGGGAAGTATTCACTGCGGAGCTATTCATCGAAATATCGGAGGAATGTTTATAGATTCCGCAAACGGAGTGCTGATAAATCAAGCGGTAAAAATTGACCCGTATGGTATTACTTTTATGTACCCAGATAGCGAATCTGTTAAAGGTAACAGCATATACTTCCAAACAGCATCGGATTCCGGTAACAATGGAAGAACTCCATACGTCTCGGTATCTTCGGATGGAGTGTTCTATATAGGAAATTCGGGAAAAACACTTTACCTAAGTGGCACTCCTATTAATGCATCAAGAAGCATAACGGTCGTGTCTGATGCCCGTATGAAAAATCATATAGCCGACTTGCCGAGCGGATCTGAAAATTTATTCGACTATCTTGACGGAAAGTCATTTTTCTATAACGGTGACACATCAACCGCTAAAAACTACGGCTTTATTGCACAGGATGTGCTTACAGCATTGCAAAAATGCGGGCTTACAACAGACGATTTTGCAGGATTCTGCGATATACACGGCGATGGCAGTCAATACGCACTTGCGTATGAGCAGTTTATTCCGCTGATGTGGAATGAGATAAAAAGATTAAGAAAAGCACTAAGCGAAAGGAGTTAATTATGCTTAAAAGTAACAAAACAACACAGTTTGACGGTACAAGCTATATCACTGACGGAGAGGGCAACGAACAGACCGTAGCGTATTTCAGCGCTACCATAAGGACGGACAAGACTGTAACAATGAGCATGACAGTATCGAACGCCGTGCTGTACGAAGAAAACAAAACCACAGTCAGAGCGGATTATACGGAGTTTCAGACCGCAGTATATACCGCCCAGGACGCAGAGTAAGGAGAAGCTATGAAGTTATCAACTGTAGTAAATGCAATCCCCGTCATAAGCAAGCTGATGAGCAAGGAACTGCCCGTCATACAGTCGTATGCTGTGGCAAAGCTGGCACGGAGAATAGATGAGGAAACGAAGCTGTACAATGAGCAGAGGCAGAAGCTCTTGCAGAAATACGGCGAGCAGGATGGCGAGAAGTACGTTATCCGCCCTGAAAACGTAGATGTTTGCAATGAGGAGCTTGAGGAGCTGCTCAACATTGATGTTGATATACCCGAAAAGATTGATATTCTCTCGACGAATGTCGCTCTGACACCTGCCGAGATGATAGCAATAGAAGATTTTTTAGCCGAATAGGCAGAAAGGACGAAAAAATGAGCAAGATACAGATAATTATTGACAGCATAGCAGGAGCTGTCGGAGCGGTTTTAGGCTTTATGTACGGAGAGGTTACGGGGCTGTTCTGGGCGTTGATAGCGTTTATGGCGCTGGACTATATCACAGGTGTGGTTGTGGCAATCATAGAAAAGCGCTTATCATCAGAGGTTGGTTTCAGAGGTCTGGCAAAGAAGTTTCTGATACTGGTCTTTGTAGCAGTTGGCCATATTGCCGATACATACATACTCGGTGGAACGCCTGCCGCAATGTCGGCCGTGATGTTGTTCTACATGGCAAACGAGGGTATCAGCATTATCGAGAATGCCGCCGCACTGGGGCTTCCGGTGCCGAAGAAGCTGAAGGATATAATGGCTCAGCTGAAGAAGGAAAGCGAGGAAGAATAATATGCTAAAAATCAAGGGAATTGACATCAGCAGGGCGCAGGAGCAGTTCGATTTTACGGCGGCTGTGTCGGCAGGCGTGAAGTTTGTAATTATCCGTGCCGGCATACGCACGGACGAGGACACTTACTTCAGACGCAATCTCTCCGAGTGCCAGAAAAGAAATATCCCTTACGGGCTTTACTGGTACTTTGAAGCGACATCTGACGATGCGTTTAAGGCTGAGTTGTCCGCTTGCAAGAAGGCAGTAAAAGGCTTAAAGCCGTCATATCCAATATTTTTTGACGCTGAAGAACAGGCGCAGATAGATAAGCTGACAACTGCACAGCGTACTGATATGGCGCTCAAATTCTGCGCCGAAATGACCGCTATCGGACTGCCGTCCGGTGTCTATGCTAATCCTTCGTGGATGGAAAATTACTATGACAAAAGCCGCCTTGCAGATGTTGATATATGGCTTGCGCACTGGACCGAAAGCCCATACTACCCGAGCGGGTATGATTACGGGCAGAAAATGTGGCAGTGGGGCGTTGACAGTATCGCAGGCAAGGACGTTGACGGGGATATTTGCTTTGTAAATTATCCTGCGAAGACTGACTACTGGTACAAGACGCACAGCGGCACAGATACCCCCGCAAAGCCGTCAGAACCCGTCAAGCCTACTACGTCCACTGCAAAGACATACAAAGCAGGTGAGGCGGTACAACTGTCAAATACCGCACTGTATGGCTCTTCAACAACCTCACAGCCCGCAAATCACCTGACAGGCACATATTACATACACATCGCTGATGATGTTTTAAACGGCAGGATCCGCATCACCACACCGAAAGGCTGTAGCGCAGTGACAGGCTGGGTAAAAGTTAGTGATATAGGCGGTAAGACTGCTGAAAGCAAGCCTGCGGCAGAAATTCGCAAGGGTGACCGTGTGCAGATAAAGCAGGGAGCTACATGGTACGGCGAAACGAGTCCGCTTAAGGACTGGTTGTTTGAAAAGATCTGGATAGTCACCGAAGTTGTCGGCAATCGTGCTGTACTCGGTAAGGATACAAACGATATTTTTGATATTCAGAGCCCGATCGATATTAAGTACCTCATAAAGAAGTAAAATGACAGAATCCCCCGGTGGAGCAAAAAAGGCTCTGTCGGGGGATTTTTTGTTATAAAACGTGTAAAAATCGTGTAGAGTAAAAAACAAACCGCATAAAAATGCGGTTTGAAAGAAATATGGTCGAGGTGACAAGATTTGAACTTGCGACCTCTGCGTCCCGAACGCAGCGCTCTACCAAACTGAGCCACACCTCGATATTATCCCTCTTTTTCAAGAGGGAAGAGTATTCAATTAATATTCTACGCCGTAAGTGCTGCGGTACTGCTTCATAGCGTCAAGGTACTGCTTGCCCTCGATAACACCGTTTTCAATGGCGCTGATTATGTCATTGATATTAACGATCGAGTAAACCTTTACGCCGAAATCCTTGTCGGCAGACTGTACTGCGCTTAAATCACTGTCAAGTGCTTTTTCCATACGGTCAACTGTTATTACCATTGCCGTTATATTTACATCAGCCGCACCCTTGAGCTTGGGAAGAACTTCTCTTAAAGCCTTGCCCGATGTCATTACATCTTCTATGATAACTACCTTATCGCCGTCGGCAAGCTGTTTTCCTACAAACATACCGCCTTCGCCGTGATCCTTGACCTCTTTTCTGTCAAAGCAGTAGCTTGCATCAACGCCGAACTTGTTGAACAGCGCCACACAAGCACTTACCGAAAGGGGAATACCCTTGTAGGCAGGTCCGAACAGTACATCGGCTTCAATGGCGTTGTCGTGGATGCACTCTGCATAGAACTCACCGAGCTTTGCAAGCTGTGCGCCGGTCTTGTAGTTGCCTGTGTTTATGAAGTAAGGAGCTTTTCTGCCACTCTTGAGTGTGAACTCGCCGAATGTAAGAACTCCGCTGTCAACCATGAATTTAATAAAGCTCTCTTTATACGTCATACTGTTCTCCTTCTTGGCAGTTACTCCAAAACTTAACGCTATATATTATAGCATATCAATTTTGCCTTGTCAAGCCTTTCCGGTAAAATCATCAAAAGTGAGTTTTTTAAGTTCGTCACATACTATATCGGAAATTCTGGCAAACGCTATGCGATAATTGCAGGGAAGACCGTTTTCGGCACGATTGCAGTTATAATGCCCGTCAAGGCAACGGCTGAACATATATGTACCCTCTACCGCTTCGACCACGTCATACAGCGATAATTCAGACGGCGACCTGCCAAGTTCATATCCGCCCTTAGTGCCTTTGTACGAGTTTACTATACCGGCATTTCCCAGCTTCCGCAGAATCTTCATAGCAAATGTCTGCGGCACATAGGTCTTTTCGGAAATCGCTTTTGCATCGAATCTGCCGTCATTCTTTACCATAAAATCAACTATCCTGATAGCATAGTCGGTTTCCAGAGTAATGTGCATTTCTTACTCCTTATCAGTCCAGAAAATCCTTCAGCTTCTTGCTTCTCGAAGGGTGTCTCAGCTTTCTTAAAGCCTTTGCTTCTATCTGTCTGATACGCTCTCTTGTAACGTCAAATTCTTTACCTACTTCTTCAAGAGTTCTCGGTCTGCCGTCTTCAAGACCGAATCTCAGACGAAGCACCTTTTCTTCACGGGGAGTAAGCGTACCGAGAATTTCGCTCAGCTGTTCCTTGAGAAGCGTTCTTGATGCCGCTTCTGCGGGTGCCGGTGCATCCTCATCGGGAATGAAGTCGCCTAAGTGGCTGTCTTCTTCTTCACCGATAGGGGTTTCAAGCGAAACGGGATCCTGAGATATTCTGAGTATTTCTCTTACTCTGTCAACCGTGATTCCGAGTCTGTCCGCAATTTCCTGAGGTGTAGGCTCGTGACCGTTTTCGTGCAGGAGCTGGCTTGAAACCTTCTTTACCTTTGTTATGGTTTCAACCATATGAACTGGGATTCTGATAGTTCTTGCCTGGTCTGCAATAGAACGTGTGATTGCCTGTCTTATCCACCATGTAGCGTAGGTCGAGAACTTGTATCCCTTTGTATAATCAAACTTTTCAACTGCCTTGATAAGTCCGAGATTACCTTCCTGGATAAGATCGAGGAACTGCATACCTCTGCCGACATATCTTTTTGCGATGCTTACAACAAGTCGCAGGTTTGCTTCGCTCAGACGCTTTCTTGCATACTTGTCGCCCTGTGCCATACGGGTAGCAAGCTCAATTTCTTCTTCCGCTGTCAGCAGAGGCACTCTGCCTATCTCCTTGAGATAGATTTTAACAGGGTCGTCTATAGCGATGCCTTCAGATGAAAGAGAAGACTCGAAATCGTCGCTGTCGGTAAAGTCAAGCGCACTGTCAAGGTCTTCATCCGCAGAGAAGTCATCGACGATCTCGATATTGCTGCTTTCGAAATCGTCATAGAGCTTGTTGATTTCATCGGCATCAAAGTCAAGCTCCTCAAGCACATCGGTTATCTCCTTCGTTGTGAGCTTACCGTTCTGCTTACCGTGATTAATGAGTTCGTTTATTTTGCTGTCTGCCATATTTATCGTTCCTTTCAAAACCTTCCGGTCATGATTTATTGTTTTTTATTTTGTCAGCGAATTGCCTGAGTTCGTCCTCCGACATATCCGCAACACTTTTTGATTGCTTCTTATCTCTGTATTTTATCAGCACATTCAGATAATCGTTCAGCCGTTCAACGCTGAATGGCAAATTATTGTTTTCGTGTATCAGCTTGTATATTGACGCAACTTCCTCCGCAGAATATCTATCGGCAAGCATTGAAACGTCATTTGAAAGTCCGCAGGAGATCATTGCCGTGAGATCGATAAACAGCCGTTTGTTGAACTCCGTAACAAAATCATCGGAGCTTATTTTATCGGTTATTTTTTTCAGAGCGTCGGGCGAGTGGAACAGATATGCTATGATACCCCGTTCCGCCTGTGTTTCAGCAGGATAGCGTGACGCTTCCGGATTAATCTTATCTCTGTTTACCGAGCCGTTAAGTATCGCACGGCGATTATCCTTTTCCCGTGTCTTGTTTCTCTTTGAGATAATCTGATTTACAGCTATGTCTACATTTGCACGGTTTACATCGCATTCCTGCGCTATAGTCGAAATGTACACGGCACGGTCGATGGGGCTGTTTATATTTGCTATAAAGCTGACCGCTTTTTTAAGATATTCCGATTTTCCTCCGGGTGCGGAGAGGTCAATCTCTGAGCGTATTTTTTTAAGCTCGTAATCCATTCCCGACTGACTGCCGTCAATCAGAAGCTGAAACGCCTCTTTGCCAAACTTTTTGATATATTCGTCGGGGTCTTTTGCACCCTGCATAGTCAGCACGTTTGCAGAAATTCCTACTTTGTCAAGAATATTCATCGCTCTTGCGGTAGCTTTCTGTCCTGCGGCATCGCTGTCATACGCAAGAATGACCTTTTTGAAGCCGAGATTCGCAATGTTCCTTGCGTGAGAATCCGTTATGGCTGTACCGCAGGTCGCAACGGCGTTTTTAAAGCCCGCCTGATACATTGAAATGACGTCAAGGTTTCCCTCGCACATTATCAGAACGCTCTCGCCAGCATTTTTTGCGTGGTTAAGGCTGTACAGGAATGTACTTTTATTATATACCGCAGTCGCCTTTGTATTAAGGTACTTTCTGTTATCGTCGCCACCGATGACACGGCCGGAAAAACCGACTATATTGCCTCTGACATCAATAAACGGAAACATTACCCTGTACTTGAAAAAGTCAAAGTAATTACCGCTTTTTGATGATTTTGAAAGCAGTGACGATTCTTCCATCTCGGAATCGCTGTATCCGAGCGAATTCATATGTTTTTTCAGTGAATCCCATGTATCGGGAGCATAGCCAAGACCGTATGTCCTTATCGTGTGGTCTGTTAGACCTCTGCCGTATAAGTAATCAAGGCCTTCCTTGCCGGCAGGGGAGTACAGATATTTATGAAAGAACCTACCTGCCTCACGGTTCATTTCATAAGCCCTTGTACGCCTTTTTATGCCGTTGTCGCCTTCCTCGTCAGGCATAGCTATACCTGCACGCTGAGCTAAAAATTTCACACTTTCCATATAGTCGAGATGCTCATAGAGCCGTATGAAATTTATAACATCGCCTGCCGCTCCGCAGCCGAAGCAGTAAAAACTCTGCGTGGCCATATATATATGACAGGACGGTGTTTTTTCCGAGTGGAAGGGGCAGTTGCAGACATAATCCGTACCTGACTTTTTCAGTGGTACATACGATGAAATCACATCATATATATCGTTGCTTTCTTTGATATTTAAAAGAAAGTCTTCCGATAAACGCATCGTTCTTCCTTTCTTTGAAAACTGTTAATAAGACCAGCTTTTCGGAATGCAAAGTTCCTTGAAGTAGTCAACTGCAAAGTCATCCGTCATTCCGCTTATAAAGTCGCATACCGCACGTTCAAGCCCGTATTCTTTTGCGAAGCCGACATAAAGCTCCGGCATTTTTTCGGGGGAACCGATGAAATACTTATACAGATATTCAACTATGTGGCAGGCCTTGCCTTTTTCGGCGTTCGTACTCGGTGCGAAATAAACCTTGTCGAACATGAATTTCCGCAGCTCGTCATGCGCCTGTCTTGTAACTTCATCGTATTGTATAAGATCTGTGCTGTTTGCGATTATTGATTTTATCAGAGTGGTTATTCTCTCACTTTTGCTTTTGCCAAGCACCTCTATAGGTCCTTTCGGCAAATCCTCCTGTCTTAGAACACCGCCTCTTATCGCATCCTCAATGTCGTGATTTATGTACGCTATCTTGTCGCTGAATTTTACGACCTGACCTTCAAGCGTTTTAGCGGTAGCGTTGGTGTGGCACAGGATGCCGTCAATCACTTCGCTTGTAAGATTAAGCCCCTGACCGTTCTTTTCAATCACCTCGACTACTCGCTTGCTCTGCTCGTAATGCCTGAAATGGTCGGGAACAAGCTGATCCAGCGTTCTCTCTCCGTCATGCCCGAAGGGAGTATGCCCAAGATCGTGACCGAGCGCTATAGCTTCCGTAAGATCCTCGTTGAGCCTTAACGCTCTTGCTATTGTTCTTGCAATCTGCGATACCTCAAGGGTATGCGTAAGACGTGTTCGGTAGTGGTCTGATTTCGGTATCAGAAAAACCTGCGTCTTGTGCTTGAGCCGTCTGAAAGAATTGCAGTGGATTATTCTGTCACGATCCCTTTGAAATTCCGTGCGTATATCACACGGAGGCTCATACACCTTTCTGCCCTTCGTAGCTGTGCTTTTGCAGGCGTAGGGCGAAAGCGTCAGATTTTCAATTTCTTCGGTTACCGTGCGTGGTGATTTACCGTTATTTGAGTCCAAATATCACACGACCTTTCCGTCAACGACAAATCGAAGATGAGCAACCGTCCGGCTGTTCATCTTCCGAAGTAATATACTTTAAAATACGAAAAAAGTCCTTTATTTTTTTATTTTTGTTTAAAATTCGACATATCCGCTTTTCAGCTTCTCAATTTTGACCTTGCCGTTGCACCTGTCGATAAGCTTTGCCGTAAGACTTTCTGTAAGCTCGGTTTTTACGTCGGAATAGATACATACGCTGTCTGTAAATTCTGTGTCACGGATAATCGACTCAAATTCAGGCAACACAGAATTGACTATACCGTACATAGTATAGTCGCAGCTTATTTTAAGGCTGTCCGCTACCTCCATATTTACAATTTCGGCATTTGCAAGGGCCATCGATGCACCTTTTGAGTAAGCGTGGACCAGCCCTCCCGCACCGAGCAGAATCCCTCCGAAATAACGGGTCACAACGCATACGACATCTGTTATGCCGTTTTTGGAAAGAACGTCATAAATGGGCATACCCGCAGTACCGCCCGGCTCGCCGTCATCGCTGTGTCTGCCTGTATTGTTGTTGCGAAGAATGTAGGCATAGCAGTTGTGGGTGGCTTTTCTGTGCATCGCTCTTATTTCGTTTATGAAGCCTATCGCTTCTTCCTCTGTTCCGGCAGGCGAAATGTATCCGATAAATTCTGATTTTTTTTCGGTAAAAGACGCTTCAGTGCGGTTTCTTATCGTTTTGTAGCTCAATATACGCCTCTGTCAGTTTTTGCTGTCTTTAAGCGACGCTCTTGTCTTTCTTACATCGGTAAGGTTCGAGGTGAGAAGCTCGTCAACTCTGCTGAGCATACTTTCAACATATTTGTTGGTCGCACTTTTGATCTCTTTGGACTTTGTCTGCGCCGAGGTGAGTATCTCGTGAGCCCTGTTCTGCGCCTGCTTTGTGATAACTTCCTCGGATACCATAGCTTTTGCTTTTTCTTCGGCTTTTCTGATTATGCTTTCGGCTTCTGCCTTAGCATCGTTAATAATCACTCTGCGGTCGTTTACAAGTGCCTGTGCCTGTTTTATTTCGCCGGGGAGGTTCAGCCTTACCTGTCCGATAAGATCTCTGAACTGTTCAACGTCAATAAGGGATTTACCTCTTGTCAGGGGAACGCTCTTTGATTTGTCAAGCTCAATGTCCATTGCCTCAAGAATTTCTTCAATGCTCATTTTAATACCATCCTTTCAAACATCCGATTTATTGTTACGAAATATAATTCGTCAGTATCTTTTCAGCCTTTCGTTTATTCTGTCAAGTATGCACTCCGGAACGAAATCGCTTATATCTCCGCCGAACATCGCTATCTGCTTTACCATACTGGATGACAGATAGGTATATTCGCTTTTTGAAGTCAGGAATATCGTTTCGGCTTTGTAGCACAGCTTTCTGTTGGCCTGTGCCATCTGGAATTCATATTCGAAGTCAGAAATAGCACGAAGACCCTTTACGATAACATCTGCGTTATGCTCGTTGAAATAGTCTATGAGAAGTCCTTCGTTGCTGTCAACTTCGACATTTCCTATGCCTTCCGCCACAACGCTTTCACGCAGGAACTGTTTTCTTTCATCTATTGTAAAACTGCACGGCTTGAGCGGATTTACCGATACAAGCACGATTACTTTATCAAACAGCTTTGACGCTCTTGAAATAATCTCAAGATGACCGTATGTTACAGGGTCAAAGCTACCGGGATATATAGCTGTTTTCATATTTTATTCCTCGTCTTCCGTCTGTGGTTTTCTGTAGAATGTAAGTGCGGTTTTGCCGTATTTTTTTGATTTTGTAATGACAAATCCGTTTATTTCTTCGGGCAATCTGCAGCCCGGTTCATGCTCGCATATTATTACGCCTGTATCCTTCATTTTCTCGGTAAGAGCCGGCAGAGAACGCTGTATAAGGCTTTTCTCATACGGCGGGTCGAGCAGGGCAATGTCGAATTTCTCTCCGGTGGTTCTTAAGAATGCGGAGTTCGGCATATTGACAATCTCGCACTGACTTTCAAAGCCGACGTGGGCTACATTCTGCTTTATGAATTTTATCGAATTCTGACTGCTGTCCACAAGATACGCTTTTTTAGCGCCCCTGCTTACAGCCTCTATTCCAAGCTGACCGGAGCCTGAAAATAAATCAAGCACAACGCTTCCTTCTGTTTCAAACTGTATAGCGCTGAATATTGCCTCTTTTACGCTGTCCTTTGTGGGACGCACATCAAGTCCTTCGGGTGCAATCAGCTTTCTGCCTCTTGCCGTTCCTGTGATTACTCTCATCTTATTTCCTTTCCTTTGTCAATCAAAAATTCTCTTTAATAAAATCGTATATTTCTATTGCTTTTTCTTCTTTAACTTTAGCTACGGATGCAATCTCATCGGGAGATGCGTCCTTGAGTGCCTGCTTTGTCTTGAAATGCTTTATTAGAGCGAGCGCCTTTGCTTCTCCTATGCCTTTGATTTTTGTCAGCTCCAGTTCATAAGTCTTTTTCTTATGCGTCTGCTGCTGGAATGAAAGCGAGAAGCGGTGAACCTCGTCCTGAATGTTTGTCATCAGCGAAAACAGCTTCCTGTTGGCATTTATCTGTATTTCTTCGCCCTGTGCCGCAATCGCTCTTGTGCGGTGCTTATCGTCCTTTACAAGTCCGTATAGCGGTATTGAAACATTCATACTGTCAAGCACCTGCTGTACAGCGTGTACATGACCCTTTCCACCGTCGAGAAGAATGAGGTCGGGCAGCGGCGCAAAGCTCTCATCGCCGTCAAGATAACGCTGTATGCGTCTTTGCAATACCTCCTGCATACACGCATAGTCGTTCTGGCCGATAACATTCTTTATTGTGAATTTCCTGTAGCCTGCCTTATACGGTCTGCCGTTGCGGTACACTATCATACCGCCGACCCTGCTGTCCTCTCCGAGATTTGATATATCATAGCTTTCGATAACTGTCGGTATCTTAGGTAAGCCCAGCAGCTTTGCAAGATCCTCCAGTGCGTTTATTTCCTTTACCGTCCTGCCGACCTTCATCGAAAGGTACTCAGAGGCGTTCTGCTTAGCTAAAAGCACCCTTGACAATCCTTCGCCCCGCTGAGCCACCGTGACAGTAACCTTATGTCCGCAAAGAGCGGAGAAGTATTCTTCGAGGATCGCACTGTCCTCCATTTCCTTGTCTATATAGATCTGTTTCGGTATCGCATCTGTCCTTGCACTGTAGTATTCGACCAGAAAATCCGAACGCATCTGACCGGGGTCATATTCGTCACCGATGAAGAAATTCATCTTGTCGGTTATTCTTCCGCCACGGTAGCACATAACAGCAATACTCGCAAGTTCAACGTTCTGAGCCAGCGCTACAACGTCAAAATCATATGTCTTGTCGGAGAATATATCCTGACCGTCCTTCATTTTCTCAATTGCGTTTATACGGTCACGGAGCTTTGCGGCTTTTTCAAACTCAAGATTTTCCGATGCTTCGTACATCTGCTCGGTAAGACGTTCTACGCTCGCCTTACTGCCGTTTTGCATATACTCTATTGCAGAGTGTATAAGGCTGTTGTATTCGTCCTGCTTTATCTTGCCGGTACAAACGCCCATACATCTTTTTATATGATAATTAAGGCACGGACGCTCTTTCCTGAAATCTCTCGGAAAGACCTTGTGACAGGACGGGAACATAAAGATCCTGTTGACCTCATCGACCGCCTGCTTTGCGGTAAATCCGCTCGTGAACGGACCGAGATACTCCGCATTCTTATCGTTGCAGTTAAGCGCATAAGAAATTCTCGGATACGGCTCTTTGGTGATTTTAATATAATTATAGCCCTTATCGTCCTTTAGCAGTATATTGTATTTGGGATTGTACTGCTTTATCAGACTGCATTCAAGAACAAGTGCGTCAAGCTCGCTCGGTGTGACGATGAAGTCAAAATCATAGATATTTTCGACCAGCTTCCTTGTCTTTGCGTTATGGCTCTCAAGCGCATGAAAATACGTTGTTACACGGTTCTTCAGGGCTTTTGCCTTACCGACGTAGATTATCCTGCCCGTCTTGTCTTTCATCAGATAGACACCGGGGGACAGCGACAGCTTATTCGATTTATCTCTTAAAAAGCCAAGTCTATCGTTCAATGGTCACACACTCCGGAAAATCAGATAAATTATCCATATAGATATTTATATTGTATCATTTTTTATGTCCGATTACAAGTAGTTTTTGAAAATATTGACGAATAACGGCGCAATGTGTTTTTACGCCTTTTTAAAAAATGCTTTGACTTTTAGAGCCGAGTGGTGTATAATAGCAAGAGATATATTTTTTATCCTGAAAAGAGAGGTTTATTTTATGAGAGCAGTAGTTGCGGTTATTGGTAAAGATACAGTAGGTATTCTCGCTAAGGTAAGTAATATCTGTGCGGAGTGCAATGCAAACGTTATGGACGTTACACAGACGATAATGCAGGATCTTTTTGCTATGACAATGCTTATTGACATAACAAAGTGTTCCGTTGATTACAACGTACTTGCAGACAAGCTGAAAGAAGCCGGAAACGATATGGGTCTTCAGATACACGTTATGCATGAAGATATTTTCAATTCGATGCACAATATATAATTACATACGGGAGAAACTAAATGTTCAATTCAAAAGATATTCTTGAAACCATCAAGATGATACAGGAAGAAAATCTTGACATCCGTACTATCACAATGGGTATCTCGCTTCTTGACTGTATCGACAGCGATATAGACAAATCCTGCGAAAAGGTATACGAGAAGATGATGCGTGTTGCGGAGCATCACGTTGAAACAGGTGAGATAATAGAAAAGCGCTACGGTATTCCGATAATCAACAAGCGTCTTTCGGTAACACCCATCTCGATGCTTGCGGCAGCCGCAAAGGGAAGCCCCGTAAAGTTCGCAAAAACTCTTCAGAGAGTAGCAGAGGGTACGGGCGTAAACTACATAGGCGGTTATTCCGCACTTGTTCAGAAGGGCTTTGCGGCAGGCGACCTTGAGCTTATAAACTCTATACCCGAAGCGCTTGCAGAAACATCAAACGTATGTTCTTCGGTCAATGTCGGCTCTACAAGAGCGGGTATCAATATGGATGCCGTTGCTCTTATGGGTAAGATTATAAAGCAGGCTTCTGAGGCAACTAAGGATAACCATTGTTTCGGTGCCGCAAAGATAGTGGTTTTCTGTAATGCCGTTGAGGATAATCCTTTTATGGCAGGTGCCTTCCACGGTGTCGGCGAGGCGGATTGCGTTCTTAATGTCGGCGTAAGCGGACCCGGCGTTGTTCGTTCGGCACTTTCCAAGATGCCTGACGCAAGCATAAGCGAAGTCGCAGAGCAGATAAAGAAAACCGCATTCAAGATTACCCGTATGGGTCAGCTTGTAGGCGCTGAGGCAAGCAAGATGCTCGGTGTACCCTTCGGTATCGTTGACCTTTCACTTGCTCCTACTCCGGCAGTAGGCGACAGTGTTGCGCATATCCTTGAGGAAATCGGTCTTGAGAGCTGCGGCGCACACGGTACAACAGCCGCACTTGCAATGCTGAACGATGCGGTAAAGAAGGGCGGCGTAATGGCGTCCTCAAGCGTAGGCGGTCTTTCAGGCGCATTTATCCCAGTATCAGAGGACGCAGGTATGATAGACGCTGTAAACCGTGGCGCATTATCAATAGAAAAACTCGAAGCCATGACAGCCGTTTGCTCTGTCGGTCTTGATATGATAGCCGTTCCCGGCGATACATCCGCCGATACGATCTCGGCAATCATCGCAGACGAAGCCGCTATAGGTATGGTAAACTCAAAGACAACCGCAGTCCGTGTAATTCCCGCAATAGGAATGAAGGAAGGCGACACGCTTGAGTTCGGCGGTCTGTTCGGAAGCGGTCCGGTAATGAAGCTCAGCAAGTTCTCCTCGTCAAAATTCATTTCAAGAGGCGGACGTATTCCCGCACCCTTACAGAGCCTTAAAAACTAACATTGAACCGCAGGACATCCTGCGGTTTTTCAATATGTCGATATTTGCATTCGACAGAAAAAAGTCTTGTCAAGGATATTATCATACAAATTTTTCAAAGTCTTTTTGGTAATAATTCGGCTTGTTTTTTGTGAATAATTGTAGTAAACTTAATTATGATTTTAGATTTATGCCTACTGAAAGGTGGTGTTCCGATGGATGTAATCAGCGAGATTATCGCTTATGAGAAGCACGCCGAAGAAATAGTTGCTCAGGCAAACAAAAAAGCCGAAGCCATTCTTTCCGATGCGGCGGCTCTCCGTGAAAAAGAACGTATCGTCTGCGAAGAAGAACGCAGCGACAAGATAAACAGCTATCACGATGAGCTTAAAAAGAGCGGAGAAGAGCATTGCTCTGCGACTGCAGCCGAGTGCAACGCTGTCATTAAGCGTCTTGACGATGAATTCTCGAAGAACAGGGATAAATGGACAGACGAGATATATAAAAATATCATTTCGGTTGAATGACAGCATAGCATAAGTATTCGGAGGTGATTTCATGTCGGCAGGTTCGGCGGCGGTCATTGCCAAAGCAAGAGCCAAGTACGGCGGGCTTCTGGGTCTTGATGAATATAAGACCTTGATCTCAAAGGCAAATGTCGGTGAGATCGTGGCTCAGTTGAAAACATACGGTGATTTCTGTGAGGATTTTTCAGCGGTTGACAATACGGTAAGGCGCAGTCAGGCTGAAAGGCTGATGGAAAAACGTCTTTTCAGAATATATGACGAGCTGAGAAAATTCTGTCCGGGCAGTAAAAACAAGTTCTATGATTTTCTGCTTATACAGGAGGAAATAAAACAGATCATCAATGCCGCAATGTATATCGGCGCAGGCGTTTACGATCTGTTCATTCCGGGCTTTCCGGGTTATCTGACGAATATCTGTTCTTACGATATTCGGGCACTTTCAAAATCAAGAACATTTGATGAAATACTGGATGTTCTGAAGGGTACGCCGTATTATGACGTTCTTGCTCCTCTTTCCGACGGAACCAAGGCATTTCCGCCTATTGTTTCTGTTGATTATGAGCTTACAAAATATCTTTATACGACGCTTTTTTCCCGTATAAAAAAGGATATGTCCGGCAGTGAACGCACGGAAGTAGAAAAATGTATACGCAGACGTTGCGATATGTACAATATCAAGATATGCTATCGGCTAAAGGGACTTTTCAAAATGTCAACCGAAGATGTGGTTGCACATACTCTGCCTTTTTGCGACAGATTCGATAAAAAGACAATGGAACAGATACTGACGAAAGCCGATAACGAGCCGATATTGCCGCTTCTGCTGAAGCTTCCTTATTTCAAGGATATTAACGAGGAGCAGGCAACGGACATCGAAACGGCGGTATATACGTCAAACAAACGTTATTATGACGCAAAGCTCGCATTATCGCAGTGCGACAGCACGGTTATATATTCACTGACTGAGCTTTTGCAGATTGAAAACAGAAATTTAACAACTGTGATAGAGGGCGTAAGATACTCGCTCGAGCCGTCACAGATAGAAAAAATGCTGATATTATAGAGCAAATATACAGCGAAAGGAATGATATAATGGCAGTTGAGAAGATGTCACTTATATCGGTCAGCGGACCTCTCAAAAAAGTCAACAAAACTCTTGTACGATGTTGCGAAACGAAATGCTTTCACATTGAGCCGTCATTTTATACCATGACCTACGGCTCCGCACATTTCAAGACGCTGAAAGACAAGGACATTTACGGCGGTCTTATGAAACGAGCGGATGTATTGTCCGTCGGGCTTGGGATAAAAAACAAAACCGTTTCGTATGACGATATACAGATGGAGGCAATCCATGACTTCGATATGTATTTCACGGAGCTTGAACAGCGTGTGATGCCTGTCATAGAGCAAAAGAACGAGCTTGAGAAATCAATAGACGAATACAGCCATGTATTAAGGCAGGTCGGAAATCTGTCGAATCTAAACGTTGATTTCAAGGATTTGTTCAGCTGTAAGCACGTCAAGATACGTTTCGGCAAATTGCCGTCGGAAAGCTATACGAAGCTCGATTTCTACAGCGAAAAAGGCTTTGTGTTTGAGCCTCTTGAAGAAAAGGACGGTTATGTCTGGGGTCTTTATTTCGCTCCGGTGGAAGAAAGCGTACAGATAGACGATATTTTCAGAAGCCTTTATTTTGAGCGGATACGTTTACCGGACTTCCTTCACGGTGACGGAGAAACAGCCGCCGCAGAGCTTAACAGACAGCTTAAGGAACTGGAAACAAAGCTGAAGGATGTAAAGGAAGAGCTTGCGGTCATAAAGAAAAATGAAGAAACGCAGTTTGAAAAGGTACGCAGCAAACTGATTTTCCTTAACAACAGCTATGAACTGAGAAGTCAGGTTTCGGTAATCAACAATAAATTCTATATGGCGGGTTTTGTCCCGACAAGAGAAGTAGAAAAGTTCAGGGAGCATCTGTCGGGCGTATCGGATATTGTTATCGAGGAAAAGAAGTATTTCGTTGACGACAGGATGAAGCCTCCGACAAAACTCAGAAACAACCGGCTGTTCAGACCGTTTGAGATGTTCGTCAATATGTACGGCTTACCGTCATACACTGGCATCGATCCGACGCCGTATGTCGCTATAACGTATATGCTGATATTCGGCATAATGTTCGGCGATCTCGGACAAGGGCTTGTAATCTCGCTTTTCGGATTCATACTCACAAAGTGGAAGAAAGCAAAGCTCGGTCCGATAATGGAGCGTATCGGCATAAGCTCGGCGATATTCGGCTGTCTTTATGGCTCGGTATTCGGAAATGAAGATATAATAAAGCCTTTCTTCCATATTGAACCGCTTTACTCTGTACTCGGAAAGCCGAACAGCATATTCCAGATCTCAACCTATCTGCTTATAGCGGCGCTTGCGATAGGTGTCATATTGATAGTGGTTTCAATGACAATGAATATCGTGCTGTCATTCAGGCGCAAGGATTATTCCTCCGCACTGTTCGGGGCAAACGGCATAACCGGTATGATATTCTATATCGCAGTCGTAGCGGCGGCAGGACTTCAACTCGGATTCGGAATTGAGATGTTCACATTGCCGTATATACTTCTTCTGGTGATACTGCCGCTCGGTGTTATGATGTTCAAAGAGCCTCTTGCACACCTTGTCGCAAACTCGATAAAACGCAACGTTGTCAATTTAAAGCATAAGACGGTTGCCGATGCGGCAATTATGGCTTCCGATACGATGAGCGAAGAATTGCTCAGAAAAACAAGAGAAGACCTCGAAAAGCTGAACGATCTGAAATTTGTCCGTGCGGTTTACGGAAAGATGCCCCGTGAAAGCTATGACAAGCTGGGATACTTTACCGACAAGGAATTTGTGTTTATTCCTATCACAGAAAACGATGATAACATCTACGGTGTTTATTTTGTATCAAAACAGCACAGGGCAATGGTGGATGATATATTTGCAGGCCTTTATTTTGAACGTATGAAGATGCCCGCAGAGCTTACGTCACCCAGAAGACCCGACCAGAACGATAAGGATAAGCCGAAGGAGAAAAAGTCTGTCGGCAACTTCATTATTGAAGGCGTCATCGAACTGTTCGAAACCTGTCTTTCATATCTTACAAACACAATGTCATTCCTACGTGTAGGCGGATTTATCCTTAGCCACGCAGGTATGATGCTGGTCGTAGGAGTGCTGGCTGGCGACGGAGGTGTCGGTACCGTGATTGTACAGATACTCGGAAACGCTTTCGTAATCGGTATGGAGGGATTCCTTGTAGGTATTCAGGTATTAAGACTTGAATTTTATGAGATATTCGGTCGTTTCTATGTAAGCGACGGAAAGAGCTTTGAGCCGCTTAAGGCTAATTTGAATTAATTTCGGGAGGAACTGAAAAATGTTACTGTTTTTACTGCCTTTATTTGCACTGGCACTGATCATGCTGCCGTTCTTTGTAATGCTTAAGAGAAGAAAAGAGGGTAAGCCCTTAAAGACAAGAAAAGCTATACTTATAAATGCAGGCTCGTTTATCGGCGTTATGGTCATGATGAGCGTATTCGTACCGCTTTTTGCGTTTGCATCGGCTGAAGGTGCCGCAGAAGCCGCACAGACAGCGCTCAGCGTAGGCGACGGACTTAAGTATCTCGGTGCGGCGCTTGCAACGGGTCTTGCAACGATCGGTACAGGTATTGCCGTAGGAGGTGCCGCTCCCGCAGCTATCGGAGCTACCGCAGAAAACGACAAGAACTTCACGAAGGCTCTTATCTTCGTTGCACTCGGCGAAGGTGTCGCTATCTACGGACTTCTGATTTCGATACTTATCCTTTATTCATAATAGCCGAAAGGTACAGAAAAATGAAATTTTTTCTTATCAGTGACAACACAGATACACAGATGGGTATGCGTCTTGCAGGGATTGAAGGCATAGTAGTAAGCCGACCCGAAGAAGTCACGGATGCACTGGAAAAAGCAAAGGCCGATAAAGACATCGGCGTTGTACTTATGACGGAAAAGCTCATCAATATGTGTAAGCAGACAGTGTATGATATGAAACTGAACAGCACAAAGCCTCTGATAGTGGAGATACCCGACCGACACGGAACATCGGATATAAGCAAATCCATTGACGGCTATGTGCGTGATGCAATAGGACTAAAATTATAATTAATCAGAAGGGAGCAGCTGTATGCCGGAAGTTCAGGACAGAATAGAAAAGCTGGGCAATTCAATTCTTTCCGACGCTCAGAAAAAAGCGGAAGAAATAATCAGCAAGGCACAGCAGCAGGCTGACGAGCTGACAGAGCAGGCGAGAGAGCAGTACAGACGCAGTGAAGAAAACGAGGTCGCACTCGACAGACAGAAGACCCATACTCTTTACGCAAAGGAATTATCAAAGAGCGACTTTGCCGCACATAAGTCGGTGCTTGCTCACAGGTGCGGGCTTGTAGACAGCTTGTTTGAAGATATTAAGAATAAACTTGAAGAATTTGCAAAGAGCGATAAATATAGCGGATTTATGACCGCTCTTGCCGAAAAAGCAGACAAAGAGCAGGCTTTCAGCAAAGACTGCGTGATAAACGTCGGCAGAAACGATAAACAGCTTGCCGATGATATAGCGCAGAAGTACGGCATCGGTGTTGCTGTTGACCGTAATATCGAGCTTGGCGGATTGTCTGTTTACTATCCGTCGGAAAATATATATATCGACTATACGCTTGACCTTGCTTTAGAACAGGAGCGAAAGGCTTTTGTGGCAGGTCACGGCGAACTGTCACTATAACGGGAGGAGTTGCAATGAACTGTATTTATGCGATCAACGGACCCGTTGTAAAGGTCAGGGATACAAAATCGTTCTCAATGCGTGAGATGGTAATGGTCGGTAAGAGCAAGCTCATAGGAGAGGTAATCGGCGTAACCGATGAAATGACAACGATTCAGGTTTACGAGGGTACGGCAGGACTTATGCCGGGCGACCCCGTAGAGCCTACAGGAACACCTATGAGCGCAACGCTCGGACCGGGCATAATATCCAATATTTATGACGGTATCCAGCGTCCGCTTAAAGCTATGACGGCTCTCAGCGGCGTATATGTTACTGAGGGCAGTGCAATAGCCGCACTCGATGAAGAACGTGAATTTGATGTTACTGTGACTGTAAAGGTCGGCGATAAACTGCACGGCGGAGATATATATGCGCAGTGTCCCGAAACGCCGCTTATTACGCACAGATGTATGGTACCTCCTTATACTGAGGGTACAGTAGAATATGTTGCGCCCGACGGCAAGTATAAGGTCAACGATGTGATAGTAAAACTCAGGATAGACGAAGAAACGGTGCAGGAGCTTACTCTTGTACAGAAGTGGCCTATCAGAACGCCAAGACCTATAAATAAGCGTCTGCCGATCTCAAAGCCGCTTATTACCGGACAGCGTATAGTAGATACCGTGTTACCGCTTGCAAAGGGCGGTACAGCCGCTATACCCGGCGGTTTCGGTACAGGTAAGACGATGACTCAGCATCAGCTTGCTAAGTGGTGCGATGCGGATATTATCGTGTATATTGGTTGCGGTGAGCGTGGCAACGAGATGACTCAGGTACTTGAGGAATTCTCTGAGCTTATCGACCCGAAGTCGAACCGTCCGCTGACGGACAGAACGGTGCTTATTGCGAATACTTCAAATATGCCCGTAGCCGCCCGTGAAGCATCCATCTATACCGGTATCACGCTTGCCGAGTATTATCGTGATATGGGTTATCATATTGCTATAATGGCGGATTCAACATCACGCTGGGCAGAGGCACTGCGTGAAATTTCAGGACGACTTGAAGAAATGCCTGCTGAAGAAGGCTTCCCGGCATATCTTCCGTCAAGACTTTCCGAATTCTACGAGCGTGCAGGTTATGTCGAAACATTGAACGGCAGAGAGGGCAGTGTTACGATTATCGGCGCCGTATCTCCGCAGGGATCGGACTTCTCTGAGCCTGTAACGCAGAATACAAAGCGTTTCGTCCGTTGCTTCTGGGCGCTCGACAAGAATCTTGCTTACGCAAGACACTATCCGGCTATCAACTGGAATATGAGTTATTCGGAGTACAGCGACGATTTAGCCGAGTATTACAACGAACACGTCGGCGAAGAATTCTGCCGCTACAGACAGGAAATATCGACCTTGCTGGTTGAAGAGAACAACCTTATGGAGATAGTAAAGCTTATTGGTGCGGATGTTCTGCCTGACGACCAGAAGCTGATAATAGAAATCGCCCGTGTTATAAGAGTAGGCTTCTTACAGCAGAACGCTTTCCATAAGGACGATACATTCGTTCCGCTCGAAAAGCAGAAGCTGATGATGAAAGCGATCTTACTTCTTTATCACAACTCGCTGAACGCTATAAACGGCGGTAAGCCGATATCGGAGATTATCTCATACGGTTTCTTCGATAAACTGATAAAGATGAAGTACGATATACCTAACGACAAGCTCGAAATGTTTGACGAATATTTTGATATGATAAACAGCAAGTTTGCCGATGATTAAACCCGATAGGAGATTATTTTATGATTCAATATGCAGGACTGAGTGAAATAAACGGACCGCTTGTCTGCCTTGAGGGTGCCAAAGGTGTTTCTTATGATGAGATAGCAGAGATAAAGCTGGAGGACGGCACAAAGCGTTTAGGCCGTGTCGTTGAAATGCAGGGTGATAAAGTCGTCTTGCAGGTGTTTGAGGGTACAAACGGCATCTCGCTCACAAATACAAAAATCAGCTTTACGGGAAAGCCGCTTGAGATTCCGCTTTCTACCGAAATGCTCGGCAGAACGTTCAACGGTGCAGGCAAGCCGATTGACGGACTTGGCGAAGTCTTTCCGCAGAAATACGGCGATATAAACGGCCGTGCATTGAACCCCGTTGCACGTTCTTATCCCAGAAACTATATACACACGGGTATTTCCTCAATAGACGCACTTATGACGCTTATCAGAGGTCAGAAACTGCCTATATTCTCAGGCTCCGGTCTGTCGCATAACAAGCTGGCGGTGCAGATAGTAAAGCAGGCTAAGATTGCCGACAGCGAGGGAAAGGACTTTGCGGTTGTATTTGCCGCAATGGGCGTTCAGAATGACGTTGCGGAGTATTTCAGACGCTCCTTTGAGGAAACCGGTGTTATACAGCGTGTTTGTATGTTCCTTAATCTCTCGAACGATCCTATCATAGAGCGTATCCTGACACCCAGATGTGCGCTTACTGTGGCGGAATATCTTGCGTTTGAGAAGAATATGCACATACTTGTTATCATGACCGACCTTACCTCATACTGTGAGGCTCTGCGTGAGTTCTCTTCATCAAAGGGAGAGATTCCCGGAAGAAAGGGTTATCCCGGTTATCTTTATTCTGACCTTGCCTCTATGTATGAAAGAGCAGGCGTAGTAGAGGGCAGTACAGGCTCTGTTACGCAGATACCGATACTTACAATGCCTAACGATGATATTACACACCCTATCCCCGACCTTACGGCATATATCACGGAGGGTCAGATAGTGTTTGACAGAAATCTTGACCAGACAGGAATTTATCCCGGACTTTCCGTATTGCTTTCGCTGTCACGTCTTATGAAGGACGGCATAGGAGAACAGTACACAAGAGCGGATCACGCCGATGTTTCAAACCAGCTTTTTGCTTGCTATGCAAGAGTGCAGGATGCAAGAGCGCTTGCATCGGTTATCGGTGAAGACGAACTTTCCGCATCGGATAAGGCGATTATGAAGTTCGGCACGATGTTTGAAAAGTACTTTCTCAATCAGGGCTTCGATGAGAATCGTTCTATGGACGAAACGCTGGATCTTGCTTGGGATCTGCTTTCGCTTCTTCCCGCAAGTGAACTTGACCGTGTAAACGAACAGCTTATAAAAGAACATTATCACCCCGAAAATGCTAAGAGATTTGTATAACAGTTACTATATGAAAGGCAGGTGAGTGTATGGCTGAACAGGTTTTCCCGACCAAAGGCAATCTTATCAAGGCTAAACGTTCTTTACAGCAGGCAAAGCAGGGCTTTGAGCTTATGGACAGAAAGCGTAACGTTCTGATAAGAGAAATGGTGGCGCTGACCGATAAATCAAAGCTGGTGCGAGGAAATATCGAGCAGACTTACGAGAAGGCTTATGCCGCCTTACAGAAGGCTAACATTACGCTCGGCTCTGTATCAACGCTGACGCAGTTTGTACCTGAAGAAACCGATCTTAAAATATCGTTCAGAAGCGTTATGGGCGTTGAGCTTCCTACAGTTGAGCTTCCCGATAAGCCTATAGTTCCGCAGTATGATATTGCAATGACAAATTCATATCTTGACAACGCTTATATCTGCTTCAATGAAACAAAAAAGCTGACAGTCGTACTCGCCGAGATTGAAAACAGTATATACAGGCTCGCCGTTGCTATAAAAAAGACGCAGAAACGTGCCAACGCACTGAAAAATATAATTATTCCGAAATACGAGGCACAGGTCAGATTTATCTCAAACTCTCTTGAAGAAAAGGAACGTGAGGAATTCTCACGTCAGAAGGTTATCAAGAGTACCAAGATAAAGAAAGAGCAGGCGCAGAAGGAAAAAGAACAGGCAAAAACTGAATAAATAAAAGCCGCACAGAAGGGTCATCCATCTGTGCGGCTTTGCATTTATATCTGATTAATTATACCTCAACAAAAATTGCACCGCTTGCGGGAACGGTAACTGTATTTGCGCCAACAGAGCCGTTTTCGCCGAGCGTGTAAATTGCCTTTCCGCCCTTTGCATAATCTGCATTGACAGTTACGGCCTTATCGGACGGATTGATGAACACATAAACCGTCTGATTATCGCTGCTTCTCTTGTATACCAGCGGATAACCGTCACTGCTGACAAACTCAAAGGCTGAGAGATTGTGAAGTGCGGAATTTTCGTTTCTTAGCTTTATCAGTTTCTTTATTTCGTTGTAGAGCGACTTTTCATCGAGCATCTGCTTTTCGACAGTAGGTCTGTCGGGTGCGTCATCCTGCTTTATATAAAGCTGTGACTTGTCCGCAGTTGAAAATCCGTCATTTGCGGTGCTGTCCCACTGCATAGGACTTCTTGATCCGGTACGGTTATAGCCGCCCTCTACCGATACAAGACCTTCTACAAAGTTCATTCCGATCTCATCGCCGTAGTATACAAACGGTGCGCCGGGCATTGTGAGAAGGAAAGCAAAACAGCATTTAAGCTCGTCCTCATCCCTGCCTCTTGCAAGCCTGTCCATATCGTGATTGCCTGACGGAATGCAGATAAGTCCGCCGCCTGTTGTTGCCTTTTCGTGATAGCCGTTGTACTGCTCGGCAAAGATTGCGGGAGTACCTTTGCCCCTCTTTGAAAAGAACGGTTCGGCACTTCTGAACATCGAGTTGTAGCCCTCAGGACCGAAGTGCAGTAAGAAGTCCATATCAAAGCCGCCCTGCAGCGAATATTGCGGCTCTCCCCACTCAGATACCATAGCGGCTTCGGGATATTCGCTCTTAAGATAACCCGTTATATCCTGCCATAGCTTGATTGTTTCTTTATATTCAGGATCGCATTTGACAAGCGAGCCTGCCATATCCACTCTGAAACCGTCACAGCCCATGTCAAGCCAGAACTTCATAACATCCTTGATTGCGGCTCTTGTCGCCATAGGTCCGGGATCTGTAGGCTTTTGCTGATAAGCATACTTAGGCTCGGCATAGCCGTAGTTCAGCGCAGGCTGAGATGAGAAGAAGTTGACTGCGGCACTGCCGTCACGGTCAGATATGCCTCTTATACAGTTAAGGCCTTCCGGTTGTTCCCATATATTGCTTGTCCAGATATATCTGTCGGTATACTCGTTGCTTTCGGGGAGCATCGACTTTTTGAACCATTCATGCTCTACCGAAGTGTGACCGGGTACAAGGTCAAGAAGAATGTGCATCCCACGCTTATGGCACTCATCGAAAAGTCGCTTTAAATCATCGTTTGTTCCGTATCTTGCGGCGGCTTTTTTATAGTCCCTTACATCATAGCCCGCATCACCGAAGGGCGAATCAAAGCAGGGATTCATCCATATTGCGTTGAAGCCTGTTTCCTTGATATAGTCCAGCTTTTCGATTATACCCTGAAAATCTCCGATACCGTCACCATTTGTATCATTGAAGGATTGCGGGTATATCTCGTAAAAAATTGCATTTTCCAACCACTTAGCCATAAAATACCTCCTGTTTGTCGGAATTGTAAATTGAATTGACATCGTTTACATACTGGTATTATAAACTAAGACGGCGGAAAATGCAAGTGCTATTTCATGAAAAATACATAAAAAAGTACCAGGATCAGCTTGTAGTCGGCGTGGTCACGCCATAAGATAAACGCTACAGCGGCAACCTTCATCAAGTCGTCGTCCTTCATCAGCTTGCCTATAATATCCATATCGGTACTGCGGGCTGAATTTCAGTTTGGTTTTTGCCCGCCCTTCTCCTGCATACGACCGCCGCTTTGACAACGGCATCGTTCACATCCGCAGGTTTTTCCGCTTTTATCTTGGTTGTTATTATGGTTATGTATCTTTGCGGTGAAATCGGGCGCAGGTCGGGAGTCTGAAACAGACTTAGAAAAATCTTCTATCTTTTTATCTGCTTCCTCTTCACTCATAAAAGTGCTTTCAAAGCTGCGCAGTATTTCGTCTACAGTGTGATTTTCGGTTTTGTCGGAAATTTCGGAATCGGCTGTATTATCAGACTTATCGCCGTAGATTTCAGCGTTGCTTGCTTCATCATCTGTGCTGCCGGCTGATGAATTTTGCTGTTTGTCATCAGTATCGGATTTATCCGTGTTTTCGTCAGATTTTTCTTCATTTACGGAAATATTTGTTTCGGCTTCTTCGCTTTCTTTATTTTCATCTTCAGTGTCAGAAGCTGTAATCTCGCTTTCGGCTTCGGTAATTTTCACCTGCACTGTTGCGATTTTTACCGAATCGGGCTTTATTGTTTCGTTCACGTTTTCTTCTGCCGGCGTTGGAAGGTGTGATATTGCCGCAGCGATATTTTCGGCTTTCGGAATTTCTTCTTTCGGTTCATCCGCATCGTAACTGAGCTTTGCTTTTTCGGCCGTTCTTATTGCCGCCTCGGCATATTTTTTCTGCAAACGCTCAAATTCGGCTTTTGACATTCTTATATTACTCCATTCCATAAATTTACTCCTTTTCATAGTAGATTATCAAACAGACCGCTGTCTTTAAGATAGGGAAGCAGTGAAATCAGCCTGAACAGCTTTACCGCCGTATCTATTTTTGCCCTGTTTTCTTCTCTCAGGTGAGGCTTCAGAGCAAGCAGCAGACCTGTATTTCTGTCCTGCTCGCTCATCTTTGACATTATCTCGCCTATCTTCATAAACATATCTATGTTTATTCCGCCGAAAATATCATCGCTGTCGGTATCGGTCGTGAATTTTTCCTCGTTTTCCGTACCGCTTGTTTCTTCTGAGGTTGAATTGTCGTTTTTATTATCGGACAGCATCGCTTTAAGAATATCATCTATCTCACTCATACTGCCCTCCGTCTATTACTGATTTTTCATAGATTTTTTCAGTTCCTGCGCCTGTGCGGATTTCATCATTTTTTTGATAAGCTCCGGGTTTCCGAGTATGCTTTTTAGCTTTTTTGCGTCTTTTTCCGGCATTTTTTCGAGTGCTATCGAAATATCGCCCTTCTGCATCGCTTCTTTAAGACGCTGAGGTGTGATGCCGAGTTTACTGCTGACCGCCTCAAGCATTGAATCAACGTTGTTATTCATAACTGCCTCCTGAAATTATATTGTCAATGCGGAAAATATATTCCCGTTAAGACTGCCCTGAAACCGTATCTGATGAACTTTTTGACAAAATCAACGATAAAAGGATATTTACGTTATATTCAGTTCATATTTTTTTGTAAAAATATACAAAAGGTTGTTTTTGTTTTGTGTAGAATTTCTAAAAATACGGATACTAATCTTTTCTTTTTACACATTATGTGTTATAATAACAAAGTGGGCAATAAAAGCCGTATCTGGCTTGCCCGACTGAAAGGATAGAAATTATGAAAATTGTAGTAGTATCCGATTCGCACAAGGAATTTCATAAGCTGAATTCGGTGGTTGAGAATAATCTTGATGCCGACGCTTTTATACATCTGGGTGACGGCGAACACGAATTCAACGATGTAAGGAATCTTCACCCCGAAAAGAGTTTTTTATTCGTAAAGGGAAACTGTGACTTTGCCGACAACAAAACGATAAGAATCGCAAATGCAAAGGGCATCAAGATACTTTGCGTGCACGGCCACGAGCATCATGTGCATCAGGGACTTGACACGCTTATCGCTGTTGCTAAGCAGAACGGCTGTAAGATAGCTCTTTACGGTCATACTCACCTTTACCGTACCGAGCTTATCGACGGTATATACGTTATGAATCCCGGAAGCATTGATTCTCCGAGAGATAAACGTCCGCCGTCATACGGCATAATCACCATAGATGATAACAAGAAAATCACAATGAACATAGTTGCGCTTGATTACCATGCAGATAAGCAGTAATATAGCCGGCTGTCCTTTATTGACGTTTGACACCTTACCGTCAACCAACACCTATCTTAAAGAACACGCCGACGAGCTTCCCGACAGAACAGTAGTGACAGCAGACCTGCAAAGCTGCGGTAAGGGCAGGATCGGCAACACATGGCTTGCTACCCGTGATATGCTCCCTGTTTCAATGCTTATAAAGGCACCGGATAACGCACACGATCTTACGGTTATATGTGCGGTAGCGGTTTGTCGTGCGATTGAACGGCTGAGCGGTATCAAAGCAGGCATAAAGTGGACAAACGATATAATCTGCTCTGAACGCAAGGTATGTGGTATTTTATGCGAAAGCACCTTAAAAAGTTCCTGTAACGGAGCAATTTACAACAATGTCATCTGCGGAATGGGGCTGAACGTAAATCAGGATGAGGATTTTTTTGAAAAAAGCGGTCTTGTGAATGCGGCGTCCCTTTACACGCTGACGGGCAATAAATATGATAAAATGCTTGCGGCGGAGTATATAGTGGACGAGCTTACACGGCTCATTGACGAGGATTTTTCTACAGTTATTAATGAGTATTCGCAAAGATGCGTAACGCTCGGAAAAACAGTGAAACTGGTGCAGAACAATACAGAAACAACTGCATTTGCTAAGGCTATCGCCCCTGACGGTTGTCTTATCTGCGAGAACGAGAACGGTGAATTTACAGTCAACTCGGGTCTTGTCAGAGTGAGAGGTGTCGGAGGTGAATACGTCTGACGCTTAACCGAAAGGAGTTCATATGGCAGAAAATTTGTACATACCCGAGATCAGCGGTCCGCTCAGGAGCTTTATGCTGAAGGTCCCCGAGGAAATTCAGCAGGCAAGCGGTATAAGAGTAATGGGCAAGCTGATAAAATCTATAGTATTTACAACAGATATATGTATAATCAGAAATGTAAATGCCGATGCGGTAATAGCGGTTTATCCGTTTACGCCACAGCCGATAATCACGCAGGCAATTATGAGTGCCGCTGATATACCTGTTTTTACGGGTGTCGGCGGAGGGCTGACGCAGGGCAAGAGAGTAGTCAATCTCTCGATGCACGCAGAGTTTCAGGGTGCTATCGGTGTTGTAGTGAATGCGCCGACATCGAATGATGTTGTGCGTCAGGTATGCGACACTATTGATATTCCCGTAGTTGTTACGGTTATTTCGGAACACGAGGATATTGAAAGCAGGCTTGAGGCAGGCGCAAAGATATTCAACGTATCCGCCGCAGGCAAGACAACAAATGTTGTAAGAGAAATACGCAAGCGTCACCCCGACATTCCGATTATCGCAACGGGAGGACCTACAAGCGAGTCGATCCTTGCGACTATTGAAGCCGGTGCGAATGCTATAACCTGGACGCCGCCCACAAACGGCGAGGTGTTCCGTGATATAATGAATGCCTACAGAGAAGGCAAACCCCACCCCTAAGGTGCCGATGCGGCACCGCAAATTCCGCCTTTGAAATTGTCTGAGTTATTCGCAGGACGTCGAAACGGCGGGCGGCAATGTGCCGTTTCAAGTTCCGCCTGTGGCTGAAAGCCACTGTAAATTCCGCCTTTGGAATTGTCCGAGCAATTCTCAGAATAGCAAAACGGCGGGCGGCAATGTGCCGTTTCAAGTTCCGCCTTTGAAATTGTCTGAGTTATTCGCAGGACGTCGAAACGGCGGGATTACACAAAGCAATAATCAATATAAAGCGGTCACGGTGATATGCTGTGACCGCTATTTATATCATTGTTAAGTTTAGCGAAGCAGTGTACGGCTCGTGGAGCAAAGAACTTACGGTAAGGACGAAGAGGTAAGCGGTTAAACTGAATATAATAACGGGCATCGGCATTTACCGATGCCCGTTTTTCTGTGTATTTATCGCTGATATATAAGGCTATCCGAAATCAAGAGTTTTTTTATAAAAGTAGTGCAATTCTGTTTCAATTGTGGTATAATTATAAAGAATAATTTAAAATAATACAGATAAAAACGGAGCAGATATGAATTATAATATAAATCTCGGCGGCTGGAACAGCATTTTTGCTGTACCGTCCGATGTGGTGGATAAATACATAAAGATAGCAAGCGGAAGTAACATCAAGGTGCTTTTGTATTTTTTAAGGCACTGCGGTGAACTTCTCAACGATGAAATTATAGCAACGGCACTTTCTATGAACGAGGAAGATGTCAAGGACGCACTTTCGTTCTGGGTGCAGGTAGGGCTTCTTGCACTGAACGACAGTGTTTACTCTCCTATGCAGGCTGTACCCGAAGCCGCAAGACCGCAGGAAAAAGAACCTGCAGTGAGCGGTGTGTCTGCAAGCGTAACAGTGCCGTCGGGCGTTACGGCGAAAGATGCCGAATTTGCCGCAGTCAAGGCGGCAGCACTTCGTTCTCCGGAATTTTCACCTGCTGAAATTGCGGATACGATAAAAAGTGACGATAAGATCGACTTTCTTTTCAAGACCTGCGAAACACTTTACGGCAGACCGCTGAAACACACGGAGCAGAATGCAATTATCACGATAACGGAGCATATCGGGCTTCCTGCCGAGGTTGTACTTATGATGGTCGATTACTGCTTTTCGATAAACAAATCATCGCCTGCATATCTCAAAGAAACGGCGATGAACTGGATGGAAAACGGCATAACCGACCTTGCCTCCGCTGAAAGACAGATTTCAATGCTGCAAGCGAAAAATGTTGCCGAAAGCTCGGTCAAGTCAATGTTCGGGTTAAACAGGGCGCTGACGCAGAAAGAAAAAGACTTCGTGAATCTTTGGTTCAACGTGTGGAATTTCGACTCCGAAATGGTAAAACTCGCCTACGAAATAAATGTCAACGCAAAGGGGCAGTTTGCATTCCCCTATATCAGCAAGATACTTGAAAACTGGCATTCAAAGGGCATAGCTACAGCAGAACAGGTAAATGACGAAAATATCAAGCGACAGGAACAGCAGAGCAGTAACTCTTCATTCGACGTTAATAAAATAGATGAGCTGTTGTTACAGGATTACGAATAAAGGAGAAACGACCGATGGCATATCCTTCCGAATACTATACAAAAGCGCAGGAGATAATTGACAAAAGACGTTTTGAAAATTCTGTGAAGGCAGAAAAACGTCTGCGTGAGGTAAGAAGCAAGATACCCGAAATAGTTGAGATTGACAGCAAGCTCAGTAAAACTATTGATGAGCTTGTGAAGATAATCCTTTCAGATAAACCTGACAAGAAACAGCTTATAGAGCAGGTTAAGGAAGAAAACCTTGCATTACAGGAGCGTATGAAAGAGTTGCTCAGAAAAAACGGTTATGCTGTCGATTATCTTGACCCGATATACACCTGCAGGAAATGTCACGATACCGGTAACGGTGACGGAGGAAGATGCTCGTGCTTCAATGACGCTCTCAGAACTGTGGCGGCACAGGAACTCAGCAAGAGTCTGCCGATGGGGCTTACCTGCTTTGAGAGTTTTGATTTATCGCTGTACAGCGACACGGTAACGCCCGGAATGAACACCAAACGTTCTCCCCGTGAAATGATGACGCAGAACTATGAGTACTGCAAGGAATATGCAGAATATTTCCGTGTACCTAATGAAAGTATTTTTATGACGGGCGGAACGGGGCTCGGAAAAACGCATCTTTCGTTATCAATAGCAAAAAAAGTGATAGAAAAGAATTATTCCGTTGTTTACGGCTCTGTGCCTGATTTGCTCAGAAGAATAGAGAACGCTCACTTCAACAAATCGGAAGATGAAACAGAGGTTATCAACACTCTTAAGGAATGCGACCTGCTTTTGCTTGACGATCTGGGGGCGGAATTTGAATCCACTTTCTATGTGTCGTGCCTTTATGAGCTTATCAACAGCAGAACCGGTTACGGTAAACCTACAATAGTTAACACGAATCTTTCGGGTGCGGAACTGAAAAAGCGTTATTCCGACAGAATAGTATCACGTCTTTATTCGATGAAAACGCTTGTTTTCAGCGGTGAGGACATACGCATGAAATTAAAGAAGAAAAAGTGACAGCTAAAGTATAACCACAGACAGCAGTAACAGCTTTAATAAGGGGTGTATTATGAACAGAGGTTTTGCGGTATTTATAATACTGGCTTTGATTTCGGTTATTTTATCCTACGTCATACCTGATAATTCAAAGAGGGGATTTACCAACGCTTTGTCATCATATATGATAGCTGATGAAGAAAACAAGCTGAATTATGATGATACAAGAGAACATCTGAGGATGCCGTCAGAGCTTCCTTTTGAGTATTCTTTTGATAATAAGGAATTCAACAATGGGTTTGAGTATGAATTAAACCCGAACATTCATTCGGGATATTATCACAAGCCGCAGACACTGAAATTTGACAGCAGTGACACGATATGGTACACCACAGACGGAACATTGCCCGAAAAGAACAAAACTGCTTATCTCTATGACGATGAAAAGGGCATAAGGCTTGATACCGGCGTGACAAATATATGCGTCAGGGCAGAGAAGGACGGTAAAATGAGCCGTGTATATGTCGGCTCTTATGTGATACTCGGCTCGACGGAAGACGCATTTTACGGTTACGGCTACAACTCGCTTGACAAATACGACCGATATATCTACAGAAGTCTTTACAAGGCTATGAGTAACTATGAAACGAAGTTTGACGTACCGTTTACAAATGTTTCTTATCAGAGACTGTACCGAATATTCATGTGCGTAAACTATGATAATCCTCTTCTTATTCAGGCACCTCTTTCTTTTGTCAGCTGGAGCGGCAATAAGAAAGATGTCAGATCTATAAAGCTGATTTATGATTTTTCAAAAGAAGCAAGTGAATACCATGTTGAAAAGACAAAGAAAAGGGCAGAAGAAATACTGAATACCGCCGATGGTTCCGAATCTCTTTTTGATTATCTTCTTACAATACATGATGAGATTCTGAAAAATGCCGAATACGACTATACGCTGGAAAGTGACGGAGCATATGAGGCTTTCGGTGTTCTTACGGCAGGAAGCGGAGTTTGTGAATCGTATTCAAGGGCGTATCAGTATCTTTGCCAGTGCATAGGTGTTGACAATCTGCTGGTTGTCGGAACGAGCAATGACGAACCGCATATGTGGAATATGGTTATGCTCGGCGGAGAGTGGTATCATGCCGATTTCACATGGGATGACGGTGACGGCATCAAAATAGGGTACTATTATTTTGCGTTCAATGACAAGAATCTGAAGGATTACGGAGAGCGGACAATCTCGCCGGAGTTTAACGAGAACAGACCTATACTTGAAATGTACAACGATTCTAACTATTATCCGATACCTGCGGCGAGAGGAACGGAATATTCTGTTTCAAATATGCTTTTATATTAATGTGATTGATGTTATTAAGGATGTGATTGATTGAAAAAAAGTGTTTTTAATATAATTGCCGTGATTATTTGTGCAGCCGTATTTATATCATGTGTCAGCGGCTGTTCGGTAAGCGAAAAGGATAAGAACAACAAGGAACACAGCTTTTCCGAGATGAAGACGGACGGTGAGCTTGCATATAACAGCAAGGGAGAGTTTTCGGTCAATCTGTCGGTCGATAATATAACTCTGTCGGACAAAACCGGAATAAATGATGTAAAGGTGTTTTATTCTGTTATAAACAGCGATAAGCTGACAGATATAGACGCATCTGACGCAGTGAAGCTGAATGACAGCGAATATAAGGCTGTATATGCAAAGGTTTCGGCGGTGTCGCTGAATTCCGGGCATTCGGCTACGGTTTCGTTCAACGACAGCTCTTTCAGCAAAAACAAGCCCGATTGCTTTTTTATCGTATTCGATAAGAGCACAAATGAAACGGGGCGGTATCTTGTGTCGATGATACCTGTAAGATACCCCGCTTATTCGGCGGTAAGCGACACGACACAGATACGTTCTGAGAGTAGCGCCAACAGGTTCAAGCTGACGCTTGACAAGAGCAGTTTTGCAAACGGAATAAACGCTGACGATATTGTGCTGTCGGGCGGTTTTGAAGGCTGCAAGGTAAGCGAAATCGAAAGAACGGGAGATAACACGTTATCTCTTGTTATAAGCACCGATAACGGCTATAAGTCGGGTGAGAACGGATGTATCACTATAAAGCGCAGTGCGATAGCCGATGCCGCCGTTGACGTATCTGCGACAGTAAGCATCGTTTCACCTTCGGTAGTATTTTCATCTGCTGACTTTGAGGCGTCTACAAATTACGCCAGAATAACCGTATCGCTTGTTGACTGTTCGTTCAGTGACAGTGTATCAGTGTCAATGCTCGGGTGCGATAACGGCAATGTTGATATAACACGTTTTGATCGTGTGTCGGCAAGTGAGGGTGTGCTGTATCTGTCATTTGACACGGAAACACCTGCAAAGGCAATCGAACTGATTTCGGGATGCACATTTACAATAAAGGATACCGCACTAAGCATAAATTATCCGCTGTATTTCAATGTAAGTCCTGAAAACCCTGACGTAAGTGCGACAATTACGGAAGTTAAGGAAAACGGCTCAGATTTCAGCGTTACGGCACAGCTTGGCGTTGTTGACGGCTCGTTCAATGTAATAAGCAAGAACAGCTTTATATTCAGCGGCGACTATTCGAAGGCGGTAATAACGTCAATCACGGCACAGGATAATTCCGCTACGGTATGCTTTGACATACCCAGAACATCTTCTGCCGGCAACGCTGAACTTTACGGTACGCTGGGTCTTAAATCCGGTGCGGTCGTAAGCAGGTGGGGAACTCAGACGGGTATATCATCTTTTCCTCTTTATTATAGCTATTCGGAGAGCAACAACAGCAAGATTGTAATTCCTGATGTGCAAAAGCTGAATAAGGTATGCGAGGCGCTCAGTGAGTATACCGGTTTTACCGGAGTGAGTGGGAACGCTTCGCTTGAAGATCTTGCCGGCTATAAGATCGGCGACACAAATTTCGGAAAGATTTTCTTTGAACAGTGCGAAAAGTACAGCGGCGTTTACGGGCTTATAAACAAGACGGATAAGCTTGTGAAATCCGATCGTATCTCGGCAGGTACTCAGAATGTCGAATATGTATTCACTGTTGAAAGATATATGAATGACATAAAGGCACTTCATTCTCTGATAAAGCCTGTCAGCGACAGCCTTGCGAGATTGTTTGCCGTATATGAAAGTATGAATTCGACTAAGGATAAGCAGGAACTTGAGGCACTTACCTCTGAGGCGGATGAACTTATCGGAAAAATCACTTCCGTATATTCTACGAAAATCAAGGGCATATCATATTCTGAAATGCTTGACAGGGTGACAAAGGAATATTGCGGCGGTGCATTGACAGCATTTGATAGCATCTGTGACGATATATATAACTGGTATCCGCAGAGCGTCAATGACAAGAAAATGTTCAGGGCTATGTCGCAGAGCGTTATTGTGAATGCGGCGGCGATACAGTTTATTTCGGTTGCAGGAAGTGAGGATACGTCGGGAGCATACGCATCGTTATCTGATGATATTTCAAAGCTGTACCAATACACCGATTCTAATCAGGTAGAGGAGATAGATAACGGCGACGGCGTGTTATGCACCACGCTTGACAGAACCTTCAGACTTCAGAAGGTCAATTCGGCACTTCATAACGCTGTCAATGAAATATCGCTCTCAGAAATCAGCCAGCTTGAGAATATGCTCGAAAAGGACAGCACATTGGAAAGTGAGCTTACAAAAGTCGGTTTTGACGTATCGCCCGTAAGGTATATTGTCTGCTCTGACAGTGATATTACAAGCAGATCACAGGCGGAGCAGGGCAGACGTGCATATTCGTTTGTAAGACGTGCCACGCTTTACGATCTGACCTCATCGCAGACGGTGAGCGAAAAGGAATATTGCAATTATTACTACAGTATCGAAATCGGCGAGGACGGAACACCCGTTGCAGTGCCTTATGTAAATGTGTATTACCGGCTTTATACGCTGAAGTGAGAGTGCAGAATCTATGAGCAAAAATGTGATAAATACAGAGCGACTGACTTTAAGACCCGTTTTAACCCAGGACACAGACGAAATTCATAAGTATGCAGGCGATAAAAGCATTGATATGATGCTTTTTCTGCCTAATGATACTGTGGAACAGACAGCTGAATTTGTCAGAAATGCGGTTTTACGGTGGGCGGATGAAAAACCGTCCGTTATGGAATTTGTGATGCTATATGACGGCAGAATCATCGGCGGTATCGGTCTTGAAGCGGTGGACGAAGTAACTTATGAAATAGGTTGGGTATTAAGCAAGGATTACAGGAATAAAGGATTTACCACAGAGGCAGGTAAAGCACTTTTGGAATATGCGTTTGATGTTCTGTCCGCCGATAAGGTGATAGCTCATTGCGATATAAGAAACAAGGCATCCGAAAACGTGATGAAAAAGCTTGGAATGACGCTTAAAGATAACAGCGGCACAAGATTTTACGAAAAGACGGGCGTAACATCGGGAGAGTTGATGTATTGCATTGACAGGCAGGAAAAACAGAACAGAAAATAGCGGCAAAATAAACGGGGCTGTACAACTGATACAGCCCCGTTAATATTATTCTTTTTGATTATTCCTGAGTTTCAGCCTCAGGCTCTTTTTCTTCTGCTGTTTCAGCTTCAGCGGCATCTTCAGCCTTTTCTTCTTCAGGCTTGTTCATTACCTCTGCAGGATCAAGAACTTCATCGTCATCATCAAAGAATTCGTCATCGAAATCTTCATCGCTGTCCATAATGTCATCGAACTGATCGTAAGCGATCTCCTTTTCTGTCTTCTTCTTGAGATATATAAAGACAGCTGCAACAGCACCGAGTACTGCAAGTGTGCCTATGGCAAAACCGGTAAATGCTTTCATTTTAAACCTCTTTTCCAGTGCTTTCACACCAACTTTATTGTAATTATTATACTATATTCACTTCGGTTTTTCAAGTGCTTTTTATCAATATGAGCATATTAAACAAAATTATTATAGGTTTCCTGTTAAATTCATCAATATAGCAAGTGCCGCAACAGGTGCCGTTTCGCATCTTAAAATGCGTTCGCCCAGATGTACAGCGGTAGCACCTTTTGAAAGTGCATAATCTACTTCCTCTTTTTCGAAGCCGCCCTCACTGCCGATGAATACAGCAATCTTCTTATATGAAAGGTCAAGCTCCGACAGCTTCTTTCCTCCGCATTCATAGAAAATTATCGGCAAGGTGTCGCTGTCGATGCTGTTTACAGCGGATTTAAAATCCGTAAACGGCATAACTCCGGGAATTTTTCCTCTGCCGCATTGCTTTGACGCTTCATACGCTATGCGCTGTAAGCGTTGTACCTTTTTATCGGCACTTTTAGCGTCCGGTCTTGAAACACAACGTTTTGACAGGAACGGTACTATTCTCACCGCACCAAGCTCAGTTGCTTTCTGAACGATAAAATCCAGCTTATCGTTTTTGGGAACGGCCTGAAACAGCGTTATTTCAACATCCGGTTCAGCTAAGTTGTCCTTTTTATCGAGTATAGCAAACTCTATTGCGTTTTTGTTTTCTAAGGAAGAAAGCTCGCAAAGGTAATCGTGTCCGTTTTTGTCGCAGATTATTGCCTTGTCGCCCTTTCTCATTCTGAGTACCTGAGCGATATGCTTTGAGTCCTCGTCATTCATATATATTATTCTGTCGTTTTCGTCTATTGTATCCGAGAAAAATCTTGGATATCTCCATTTTTCGAGTTCTTCAGCCATATATTCTCCTTTAAGCATTTGGTGCATTTTCAAATAAATTGTTTACCATTTCTGTATAACAGCGGTTTTCGGGCTTTTCAAGACGGCTGTCATCACGCAGAATATCGTCGGCCGCTTCGCCTGTCATTTTCAGTATATCAAGGTCTGCGTAAATATCTGCGATTTTAAGCTGCGGAAGACCGTGCTGTTTACTGCCGAAGAAATCACCGGGTCCACGCAGTTTCAGATCCTCGTTTGCGATTTCAAAGCCGTCCGAGGTCTTTACCATTGTATCCATACGCTGTCTTGTGTAATCGCTTTTATTATCTGTGACAAGGATACAGTGAGATTGCTCTGTGCCTCTGCCTACTCTGCCTCTCAGCTGATGGAGCTGTGACAGACCGAACTGCTCGGCATTTTCAATCACCATTACAACGGCATTTGGAACGTCTACACCGACCTCTATTACCGATGTCGCAACAAGGACTTTAAGCTTATTGTCCTTAAAATCCTGCATAACTGCGTCCTTGTCTGCCTGCTTCATCTTTCCGTGAAGAAGCCCTGTCGGAACATTGGCAAGGCAGGTATTCTGAAGCGAATTTATATATTCTGTCGCAGCCGCTTTTTCGGATACGCCTTCTTCGATAAGAGGGCAGACGACATACGCCTGAAAGCCGTTGTTGACATATTTCAGGATGAATCTGTACAGCCTTTCACGGTAGCTTGTATCAACGGCATATGTTCTTATCGGCAGTCTGCCTTTCGGCATTTCGTCAAGTATGGATATATCAAGGTCGCCGTAGATTATCATTCCGAGCGTGCGTGGAATAGGCGTAGCTGACATTACGAGAACGTGAGGCTCGTTGCCTTTTGAGCCGAGTGCCGCACGCTGACCCACACCGAATCTGTGCTGTTCATCGGTTATTACAAGTCCGAGAGAGCTGAACCTTGTGCTTTTCTGAATAAGTGCCTGAGTACCGACGGCAACGTCGATCTGCCCGTCGGCTATAAGCTGTCTTATCTGCTTTTTCTGAGCGGGTGTCTGTGAGCCTGTAAGCAGAGCAATAGTCACTCCGAGCGGAGCTAAGAACTTGTAAAGCGTGTCGTAGTGCTGCTTTGCCAGAATTTCGGTCGGTGCCATAAGAGTAGATTGATAGCCGTTAAGGTATGCAAAATAAGCCGCACCTGCCGCCACGGCGGTTTTACCGGAGCCGACATCGCCCTGCAACAGTCTGTTCATCGGAACGGATTTCTGCATATCGTCACAGCATTCCGATATGGCTCGTATTTGTGCGCCTGTCAGAGTGAAGGGCAGAGAGGAGTAGTATTCATCTATGCTCTTGCTTTCCATAGGTGCGCCGGCAAGCCTTTTTTTGCGGTTTTTCATAGATTTAAGGCCAAGCTGTAAAAGAAACAGCTCTTCAAAGGTCAGACGATATTTTGCCTTGTCATACTGTTCCTTGTTCTCCGGAAAATGAATCCAACGTAAAGCGTTATCATAGGAAATAAGGTTGTATTTATCCATAAGTGTGTCGGTGAGATGCTCAGGAAAGGTAAAATCACGCAGTACATTTTTAATGCAGTTTGACATAATGCCTTGAGATATACCTGTTGTCAGGCTGTAGCGAGGCATCAGCTTATTGGGGTCTTGAGAATCTATAAAAACAGGCGAGTTCATTTCTTTTCTCAGAAAATCTCCCGCCATCTTGCCATAAAAGCAATATTCATTGTCGAGCTTAAGCCTTGTGAAAGAATAATCGCTGTTGAAGAATGTTATCAGCATATCGCCTGTGCCGTCACTGACAAGCACCTTGAATATATTGATCCTGCCGTAGTATGCAGGAAATTTCTTCGTGACAATCGCTTTTACAACGTGATTTTCGCCGTCATTTACCAGATCCGATATTGCGGTCGTTTCGTTGAAGTCGATATATCCTCTCGGATAATGCTCGGCAAGCTGTAAAGCCGTTGTTATGCCGAGCTTTTCGAGGAGCTTTGCTCGTTTTTCACCGACTCCCTTGATATAGCAGACAGGGGAGTCGGGAATCTTTTTTATTTCATTCATAAATTATTCTACTGATATGAGATAGTAGTATACGGGCTGACCGCCGTTTACAAGTACAATTTCAATATCGTCGCTTATCTTGGCTCTGAGCGCTTCAAAAGCAGCCTGAGCGGTTTCGTCGGTAACATCGCTTCCGTAAATAATCGTGATATATGATGAGCCTGAACGAATCAGCTTTTTGGTTATCTTGATGAGCGCTTTTGTAACATCCTTTTCAACAAAAGCAAGCTTGCCGTTTTCCATAGCAAGAATTTCGCCCTTCTTTATCTGCTTGCCCTCAAAATCACTGTCACGGACAGCAAATGTTATTGAGCCTGAGCCGACATTATCAAGCGCCTTTGTCATATTTACGCCGTTTGTGCTGAAATCGCTGCTTTCATCAAAGGCGAGCATAGCTGTGATACCCTGCGGTATTGTTCTTGTCTGTAAAACGATAACGTTTCTGTCGGTGAGCTTTACAGCCTGCTCAGCCGCCATAATGATATTCTTGTTGTTGGGAAGAACAAAAATGTTTCTTGCGGGGGTAGCGTTGATAGCCTCAAGAATATCCTCTGTCGAGGGGTTCATTGTCTGACCGCCTCTTACTATCACGTCAACACCGAGATCCTTGAACAGATCCTCAAGTCCGGCACCGGATGTAACTGATACAAAGCCGAAATCCTTGACAGGCTCTGCGGGAGCAAGCTTTTGCTTCTTCTGCATTTCAGCCTTTGCGGCAGCACCCTTGTGCTGTTCTTTCATATTTTCAATCTTGAGGTTTATAAGCGAGCCGTAAAGGATACCTTCTTCAAGCGCCTTACCGGGATGCTCTGTATGAACGTGAACCTTTATGATGCTGTCATCATCAACGACCACAACACAGTCGCCTATTGATTCAAGGAAAGCACGGAGCTTTGTTGCGTCCTTGTTAACGTCGCTCTTCACAACGATAAATTCCGTACAGTAGGTGAATTCTATATCGGTTTCAAATGTACCTGCGGCATTTGTTACGACAGCTTTTTCTGTTGCAGTTTCTTCCTTTGCACTAATCATCACTCCGCCGCAGATAACGGACGCCATACCCTTGAGGATAGTATAGTATCCCATACCGCCTGCGTCTACAACTCCCGCTTTTTTAAGAACGGGGAGCATTTCGGGTGTCTGATCGAGAGTTTCCTTTGCGGCTGTTGTAAGAACATCGAACAGCTCTGCAAAGTCTTTGCACTGTGCGTCGTTTGCCTTTTCTGCGGCAACTCTTGCAACGGTAAGGATAGTACCCTCAGTGGGCTTCATTACTGATTTATAAGCCGCCTCTGCACCTAATTTAAGTGCATTGCAGTAGTCTTCGACAGTAGCCTCGTGCTTTCCTGCAAGACCTTTTGAAAGGCCTCTGAATAACAGGGAAAGGATAACGCCGGAGTTACCTCTTGCGCCTCTCAGCATAGCAGAAGCCGCTGTCTGTGCCACTGTTTCGACAGTTACGCTGTCACTGAGCATATTAAGCTCAGCAACGGCATTTCTTATAGTCATCGACATATTCGTGCCGGTGTCGCCGTCGGGAACAGGGAACACGTTAAGCTCGTCTACGCTTTCTTTATTATTGATTATATTGTTTGCACCTGAGATGATCGCATCTCTGAGAATTTTTCCGCTTAGCATTAGTCAGATACTCTCCTTGATATTATACTTTAACAGCATCGACAAAAACGTTTACCTTGTCAACGGTAAAGCCTGTTTCGTCCTCAACTGCAAATCTTACCTTATGAATGATGCTCTTTACTATCGTAGACACATTTACCCCGTACATTACGGAAATGTGAAGGTCGATATAGAGCTTGTCATTTTTATATCTTACCGTGACACCTTTTTCTGAAAGGATAGTCTTTTCGGCAAATTTCTTGATGAATTTAAGAGGTACTTTTTCAACGAAGGTCTGTTTTGCGTCACCGGCATTCATTCCCACTATGCCGAAGCAATTTGTAACAGTTCCGCCGATAAGGCTGTAGAAGAACTGCTTTGAATAGGTGATCGTTCCTAAGTGGTTGTTTATCGTGATCATTTGTATAACCTCCTTGTAAATCGGACTATATTATTATACTATATTTCACGGCAAATTTCAAGCGTTAATGCCAAATTACCGTTCAAGGACATAAACTCCGCAGTTGACAGGGTGTGTAGTAAAAACATGGGGATATTTTCCCGACAGGATTTTTTTTGCATAGGCGGCTGTTTCTTCGCTTTCAAATACTCCGAAAACAACGCTTCCGCTGCCTGTCATTTCCGATATTACGGCTCCGCTTTCAAGCAGGTCGGTTTTCATTTCTTCTATCCTGCTGTCGTGATAGATCTCTGTGAATACGTTGCTTATAAAGCCTGCACCTTCAGAAAGACTTCCGCAGACAATGCTGCTTACAAAATCGGCATAATGAGGATTTATCTCAGTCGGATTTTCATCGTATTTTGTGTAAGCCTCAGCCGTACTCAGAGTAAAATCGGGGTAAATGCAGACAAATACGCAGTTCGTGTTGCATTCAGCCGCAATCATATCTCCGCTTGTTATGCTGTAAAGCGTGCCGCCTTTAATGCAGATAGGAACATCTGCACCGATTTTATCACCGACAGCACACAATGCTTCGGCATCGAGTTTTTTGCCGAACAGCTCATTTAATGCGACAAGCGTTCCTGCACCGTCAACGGAAGAACCGCCCATTCCTGCCATCAGAGGAACGTGCTTTTCAATATCAACAGCTATCTCGGCGGCAAGTCCGGTTGCGTCGAAAAATGCTTTTGCGGCTTTCCATACGATATTCTTTTCATTGCACGGAATGTCGGGGTTATTGCAGGTTATCCTGCAATCGTAACTATCCGTACTCATAACGCTGACGGTTATATCGTCATAAATATCAACGCTTTGTGTCGCAATGTTGAGCGAATGTCTGCCGCTCGGCAGTCTGCCCGTTATGTCAAGAAACAGGTTCAGCTTTGCGTATGCTCTTACCTTTATTTTCATAGATTACAGTACACCGAGGTCTTCAAGAAACAGCCTTATGCGTTCAAGCGCTGTCTTGATGTGCTGAAGCGAATATGCGTAGGATACACGGATATATCCCTCTCCGCATTTTCCGAAAGCGTCGCCGGGGACAACGGCTACTCTGTGCTTTTCAATCAGCTGTTCGCAGAATTCCTGTGATGAAAGTCCTGTTTTCCTTATAGACGGGAAAATGTAGAATGCACCCTCCGGTTCAAAGCAATCAAGACCCATTTCATTGAAGCCTTTTACGATAAGACGTCTTCTCATATCGTATTCGCCACGCATATATTCAATGTCTTTTTTGCAATCCTTAAGTGCTGTTACTGCGGCATACTGGCTCATTGTAGGCGAACACATTATGCCGTACTGGTGAATCTTCAGCATCTGGGTAACAATAGGAGCGGGGCCTGCGGCAAAACCGAGTCGCCAGCCTGTCATCGAAAACGCTTTTGAAAAACCGTTTATAAGAACGGTACGTTCTTTCATGCCGTCTATTTCAACGATAGAACAGTGTTCCTCATCACCGTAGGTAAGCTCTGAATATATCTCGTCGGAAATAACGATTATATCTGTGTCTCTTATCACTTCTGCAATTGCCTCAAGGTCTGATTTTCTCATAACCGCACCTGTGGGATTGTTCGGGTAGGGAAGTACAAGAGCCTTTGTTTTCGGGGTTATATGTGCTTTCAGTGCTTCGGCGGTCAGCTTGAAACCGTTTTCAACGCTTGTTTCTATAGCAACGGGTGTGCCGTTTGCAAGTGTTACAATAGGACCGTAACAGACAAAGCTGGGCTGAGGGATAAGTACCTCATCGCCCGTATCAATGAGCGCTCTTATAGCAAGGTCTATCGCTTCCGAGCCGCCGACCGTTACAAGTATCTCGTGCAAGGGGTCGTAGCTGACGTGCAGTCTGTCTTTGATATAGTCGTTGATAGCAATGCGAAGGTCGGCAAGACCTGCGTTTGCGGTATAGTTTGTACGTCCTTTTTCAAGAACTCTGATTGCTTCTTTTCTTATTGCCCACGGTGTCTTGAAATCAGGCTCACCGACCGACAGTGATATAACATCATCATAGCTTGCGGCTATGTCAAAAAACTTTCTTATACCCGAAAACTGCAGATCCTGCACCTTTCGGGAAAGTATATTTTCATAATCCATCACGGAGATACCAAACTCCTTTCGTCCGTGTTCTTTAAGAACATCTTGTCTTTTTCCTTATATCTGTGCAGAATGAAATGTGTTGTTGTGCTGAGAACGCCGCCTAAAGGCGCTAATCTGTCCGTTACGAACATAGCTACATCACGCAGATTTGTACCCTTGATAGTTACGGCAAGGTCATAACCGCCGCTCATCAGGTATACAGATGAAACCTCATCATACTGAGCGATAACTGCCGCTACATCATCATAACCGCACTGTATTTCGGGGGAAACTCTGACTTCGATAAAGGCGCAGACTGAGTTTCTGTCGAATTCTTCTTCGTTGATGATTGCAGTATAGCCGATTATCATTCCGCTCTTTTCAAGCTCCGCTATCATCGCCGCCACATCGTCAGCCGAAGTATCAAGCATCGCCGCCAACTGTTCGTTTGAAAGTCTGGCGTCCTGTCTTAAAAGGTCAACAAGCTTTTCTTTCTTTGTCATAATCTTATCCTCCGAATTATTTTATGCTTATAAATGTGGGATTACGTTTCTTGAAAAATGCAAGTTCTGTAAAGCCCACATTTCTTGCGAGTTCTATAGCCTCCGGAATACCTTTTCCGAGGTCTTGCGTGCAATGTGCGTCCGAGCCGACAGTAAGTATTTTACCGCCAAGCTCTTTATAAAGTCTCACATAGTATTCGTCAGGCAGCGTAAGACCTATCTTCTGCCTGAGTCCGCTTGAATTTATCTCGATACCTGTATCGTTTTTTATAAGGGCAGAGAATATCTCCTTGATTATCGGAAGGTACTTGCTCATATCTATGTAAAGTTCCGATTCGCCCACAATATAACGCAGAGGGTATGTCAGGTGACCCAGTACGTCAAATTCGCCCCACCGAGCCATTTCAAGCATTTCCTCAAAGTACAGCTTCATTATCATTTCGGGCTGTACCTCGTTATAATCAAGAAGATAGAAATCTTCCCAGCCGTTGCACATATGGAGCGAGCCGATTATAAAGTCATAATCATAGCTTGACAGCATTCTTTTTGTAAGCTCCATATCCTGTAAAGGCTGACCCAGCTCAACACCGTATGCCATATTTATCTTATCCGCATACTTTTTAATAAGGGCAGGAGAGATCTCCGACGCTCGTTTTACAGGTTCTTCATAGAGATATTCCTCATCGTAGAATTTATTTATTTCAAGGTGATCTGTGAGCGAGTAATATCTGATACCAAGCTCTGTCGCTCGTCTGACCATTTCTTCCGGATCGTTACTGCCGTCGGGCGACAGATTTGAGTGATTGTGTACGTCCATCAGAATTTCGGGGTCGTTCATATTTGCTACCTTCCTTTTGCGGTTGTTCTATATCTATACATATTTTATTTTACCACAAACAAAGCTGTTTGTCTATTGTAATATTCAAATTAATTGTGAAGATTGCAAAAAAATACCGAGGAAATAAATTCCCCGGTAAGATTTTATTTGTCATTGTCAAGATTGTTGTTGACGCCGTATGAAAGCGTCAGCAGGCTGTCGCCCAGATGAACGTTTTCAACAATTATGTTTTTATGCTCAACGTTAATGTCGTAGTGTGAGAAGTTCCAGAACGATCTCACACCAAGCTCTGTAAGGCGGTCGACTATCTCCTTTGTAACCGATTTCGGTATACAAAGAACAGCAACCTCCGGCTTATTTTCACGGCAGAACTTTTCAAGATTGTCAATATCGGTTATTGTCAGCTTTCCGAGAGGATTTCCGACTATTTTCTTGTTGGAGTCGAATATACCGATAAGACTGCATCCGCTTTTTTCAAAATTAATGTGAACGGCAAGCGCAGTGCCGAGATTACCAGCACCGATAAGAATCGTTTTTCTGTGCTTGTCAACGCCGAGAATACGTCCTATTTCTTTACGGAGTTCCGAAACATTGTAGCCGTAGCCCTGTTGCCCGAAGCCGCCGAAGCAATTGAGATCCTGTCTTATCTGTGATGCGGTAAGGTGCATTCTCTCCGATAATTCTCTTGAAGAAATCTTAGAGATCTGCTGATCCTCCAACTCGCCGAGAAAGCGGTAGTAGCGGGGAAGTCTGCGTATTACTGAATTTGATATATTAATGCTTTTCGACAAGATACTGCCTCCTTACAGTTTTTATTGAGATCAGAGTGTTGCTTTAAGTCTGTTGTTGATTTCAAGCAGGAAGTCCTCTGTGTTTACCTTTCTCTTGTTGTCGAGGTTTGAAAGTACATAGAGGTCGCCGGTCATAACACCGTCTTCAATCGTCTTTATAGTAGCCTTTTCGAGCTTATCTGCAAAGTCGGAAAGCTCCTTGTTTCCATCAAGTTCGCCACGTTTTCTTAATGCGCCCGTCCACGCAAACAAGGTAGCTACCGAGTTCGTTGAGGTTTCCTCACCCTTTAAGTGCTTGTAGTAGTGACGTGTTACCGTGCCGTGTGCGGCTTCATACTCGTAAACGCCTGTGGGAGAAACAAGTACGGATGTCATCATACCGAGGCTTCCGAAAGCTGTTGCCACCATATCGGACATTACATCGCCGTCATAATTCTTGCAAGCCCAGATATATCCGCCCTCAGAACGTACAACTCTTGCTACAGCGTCATCGATCAGTGTATAGAAGTATGTGATACCTGCGGCATCAAACTTTTCCTTGTATTCATTATCGAATATTTCCTGGAAAATATCCTTGAATGTATGGTCATACTTCTTGGAAATAGTATCCTTGGTCGCAAACCAGAGATCCTGCTTTGTGTCGAGCGCAAAGTTAAAGCAGGCTCTTGCGAAGCTGGCGATACTTGCGTTTATGTTGTGAAGTCCCTGAATGATGCCGTCAGAACCGCTGAACTTGTGGATAAGCTGTCTTGTTTCGTTTCCGTCCTTATCTGTCACAACAAGCTCTGCTGTACTGCCGTCGGCAACCTTCATTTCGGAATTTTTGTAAACATCGCCGTAAGCGTGACGTGCAATGGTTATCGGCTTTTTCCAGCCGGGCAGCAGAGGAGTGATACCCTTTACGATAATGGGGGCTCTGAATACGGTACCGTCAAGGATAGCACGGATAGTGCCGTTGGGCGACTTCCACATTTCCTTTAAGTTGTATTCTGTCATTCTCTGTGCGTTGGGAGTGATTGTTGCACACTTTACCGCTACACCGTATTTCTTTGTAGCGTTTGCGGAATCAATCGTTACCTGATCGTTTGTTTCGTTTCTGTGAACAAGACCGAGATCGTAATAATCTGTCTTTAAGTCAACATACGGGCAGATAAGTATATCCTTGATCATCTTCCAGATAATTCTGGTCATTTCGTCGCCGTCCATCTCAACGATGGGGGTGGTCATCTGAATCTTTGCCATTATAGCCGTTCCTTTCGATATTACTTGTTGTGCTTAGTGTAGTTAAGCAGACCGCCTGCGAGCATCATACCCTTGCCACGCTCGGATAATTCGCAGGTAACCTTGTATTCTGTACCCTTTGTTATATTCTTGACGGTTATCTCAGTACCGTTTTCTATAGCGTTTCTTATGCCGGGAAGCTCAAGAACATCGTCACGGTCGATCTTGTCATAATCAGCCTCGTCTACAAAGCACAGAGGAAGAATACCGTTGTTGATAAGGTTCTGCCTGTGGATACGGGCGAACGATTTGCAGATTATAGCCTTTACGCCGAGATAAAGAGGAGCAAGTGCGGCGTGTTCTCTTGAAGAACCCTGACCGTAGTTTGCACCGCCGACGATAATGCTCTTGCCAAGCTCCTTTGCTCTTGTCGGGAATGTTTCATCGCATACTGTAAAGCAGTATTCCGAAATCGCAGGGATGTTTGAACGCAGAGGTAATATCTTTGCGCCTGCAGGCATAATATGGTCTGTGGTGATATTGTCACCGACCTTGAGTGAAACTTCGGCCTTTATATCTTCCGCAAGAGGAACGTTTACAGGGAAGGGCTTTATGTTCGGTCCTCTGAGAACTTCTACATTTGGAGCTTCCTCAGGTGAAGCGGGAGGAACTACCATATTGTCGTTTATAAGGAACTTTTCGGGCATTACATAGGGAGGCATATCTCCTGCAAGTCTGGGATCTGTGAATACGCCCGTGAGTGCCGAGATTGCGGCTGTTTCGGGAGATACGAGATAGATCTGACCGTCCTTTGTTCCGCTTCTGCCTAAGAAGTTTCTGTTGAAGGTACGCAGAGAGATTCCCTTTGAGTTGGGCGACTGACCCATACCTATGCACGGACCGCAGGCACTTTCAAGTATTCTTGCACCTGCACCGATAAGAATTGATAACGCACCGCAGTCAGCAAGCATATTGAATACCTGCTTTGAGCCGGGAGCTATTGAAAGGCTTACATCGGGATGTACCGTCTTGCCCTTTAATATATGAGCAACCTTGAGCATATCCTGTAATGAGGAGTTGGTACATGAACCGATACATACCTGATCTATCTTGATTGCACCGATTTCTTTTACGGTTTTTACATTGTCGGGGCTGTGAGGACAAGCTGCCATAGGAACAAGCTCGGAGAGATCGATGTTGATTTCTTCATCGTATACAGCATCAGGATCTGCGCTGAGAGCAACGAAGTCTTCTTCACGATCCTGTGCCTTTAAGAAAGCAAGAGTTGTTTCATCGGAGGGGAATATAGATGTTGTAGCGCCAAGCTCCGCACCCATGTTCGTGATAGTTGCACGTTCGGGAACGCTGAGACTCTTAACGCCTTCGCCACAGTATTCGATAACCTTGCCTACGCCGCCCTTTACGGACATTATCTGAAGTACCTTTAAAATTACGTCCTTTGCAGAAACCCAGTCGTTCAGTTTTCCTGTGAGGTTTACCTTTACAACCTTGGGCATTGTTATGTAATATGCGCCGCCGCCCATTGCTACCGCAACATCAAGACCGCCTGCACCCATAGCGAGCATACCTATACCGCCGCCTGTGGGAGTGTGGCTGTCAGAGCCGATAAGTGTCTTGCCGGGCTTGCCGAAACGCTCAAGGTGTACCTGGTGGCAGATGCCGTTACCGGGACGTGAGAAATAGATTCCGTGTTTCTTTGCAACACTGCCTATGTATCTGTGGTCATCGGCATTTTCAAAGCCTGACTGGAGCGTGTTGTGGTCGATATAAGCGAGTGAACGCTCGGTTTTTACTCTGTCGATACCCATAGCTTCAAACTGAAGATAAGCCATTGTACCGGTAGCGTCCTGTGTCAGAGTCTGGTCGATACGCAGACCTATTTCAGTGCCTTTTATCATCTCGCCGTCAATTATGTGGTTCTTGATGATTTTTTCGGTAAGGGTAAGTCCCTTGCTTTCGTTGTTTCCCATTTTTGTCCTCCTGAAAAAAAGATTACAGTTAATTATACATTATATTAATGTAAAAGTCAAGAATTTGCAACCGTTTATGAAAGAAGGAGTGTGTGAAATTGCAAAAAATTATTTGTGGATGTTGCACAAGCGACAAAGGAGTTTATTAGAGGATTTATAGAAATTCGTTTCTGAGCGATCCGATTTTATGAAATTTGAGAAAATAAACCCGTTTCGGTTGACTTCGACAGTAGGAATATTGTATAATTTACTGTGTATCCCGTATTGACGGGAGCTTTTACGAGGCGTATTTACTGCGTGCTGAACAACATTAACGAAAGATCCGAGGAAGATATATGTCCGTAAAAAAGAAAACAGGTATAATACTGCTCACCGCAGCTGCAATGGTGATTTCCGGCGGATGCGGCAAAGCGTTGGTATTTGATAACGAACCGCAGGATACAACCGGCGGAAATATAATAAGCGGTATTCCGTTGACGGAAAGCAAGGTAAAGCCCGCACTCAGCATACCCGAACAGACAGGCTCGCATACTACGGCCGCAGCAACAAAAAAGAAAACAGAAACCTCACCGAATGAAGATTCATCCGCCGATGAGCCTTCTGTCGATACGTCTTATGATGAACCGCCCGTTCCCGATGAGGAGATTCCGTCTGTGGAAACTGTGACATCGGCTGCTATGACAAAAAAAGATGTGACTGTAACATCAAAAAAGAATGATAATGTTCCTGCCGCCACCGATAATCTGCCTGTAAACAGCTATACGGCACTGAATTATAACGAGGTGAAGGGCGTATGGATATGGTATTCCGAATTGTACCCGATTCTTACCGGAAAAAGCGAGTCACAGCTCAGAAGCGGTATAGGCGAGTATTACGATAATTGTCTTTCACTGGGCATCAATACAGTCTATGTTCATGTCCGTCCCTTCGGTGACGCAATATATAAATCCGACTATTTTCCGTGGTCAAAGTACTGCACGGGATATATCGGAAAAGATCCCGGCTATGATCCGCTCAAGGTTATGATAGACGAGGCACATGCAAGAGGTATTTCTTTTCAGGCGTGGGTCAATCCTTTACGCTGTTATTACGAAGATGATGCACCTGATGTAAGTACAACGTATAAAACGGGTCAGTGGTATGACACGAAGGACGGCGACTATATAGTCAAGGTCAAATCTTACTGGTGGCTCAATCCCGCTTATAAGGAGGTTACAGACCTTATCGCAAACGGAGCGGCGGAGCTTGTTTCAAAATATGATGTAGACGGCGTACATATAGACGATTATTTCTATCCCACAACGGAAGCGTATTTTGACAGCATTGCGTTCAACGCTTCATCATATAGCAGTCTGTCACAGTTCAGACTGGATAATTGCAGCCGTATGGTAGCGGATATGTATAAGGCTGTGAAGTCGCACAATCCTACCGCATTGTTCGGGGTCAGCGCACAGGGCAATGTTACAAACAATGAAACACAGCTTTATGCAGATGTAGAGAAATGGTCAAAAGAGGACGGCTATGTCGATTATATGGCACCTCAGATATATTACGGTTTTGATAACGGCGGTCAGCCGTTTGAACAGGTGGTCGAGCAGTGGGATAAAATGCTCGCCGGTACCGGAAAATCGCTTATACCCGGTCTTGCGGTGTACAAGATAGGCACTGAGGACGAATGGGCAGGAAGCGGAAGATACGAATGGCAAAATGATAAAGAAATAATTAAAAGGCAGATTGTAAAATCACAGAAAACGTCGAATTACGGCGGCGTTATTCTTTACAGCTATCAGTTCATTTTTGAGCCTGACAGCAATGTTAAAACAGCTGTTAATAAGGAAATAGCGGCATTCAAGCCGCTTCTAACGCAGTAAGTGCCGTAATAATCGGAAGGAAGAGCAGAAGATGAGAAATAAATTTATCAGAATAATGGCAGGAGTGCTGTCGGCTTTTTTGCTTTTGTCACAGCTGACTGCCGTTGCTGAGGAAAACACAAGTGAAAACACATCCGCATCGGCAGAATCGGCCGAGCAGTCAAAACAGACAACTCCGCAGATAGCCGAGCCTAAGCTGACTTTATCGAACGAGCTTAAAGCAACGGTGATAAATTTAGGGGATTTTGCGGCTGAGAAGTTCGGTGAGAATTTTTCAAAAAAACTGGATACCCTCATTGCTTACGGTATGAACGGAGTGTACATCAATCCTTACGGAAAAGACGGTACATATTATACCACAAATATGAACAAGAGCGGCGACAGGCTCGAAAAGGCTCTTGAGGCGGCTACTAAAAAAGGAATGCAGAGATATGTCTATTTTGACATAAACAAAACGATGGCAGCCTGCCCCGATGGCGAGGACTGCTATGATTATCTTGTGAGCGAGGCTCATAAATTCGCACTCAAATACAGATGCAACGGCATAATACTTACGGGATTTTACGGTACGAACAATAACAGCGCTTATGAAGAATATATGAAGAACGGTTCGGGCATAGGCTATAAGAACTGGCTTTATGATACGGTTGAATATAAGTTCTCAACCGTGAGCGGTGTTATTCGTCTGTCTGACAATTCCATAGCGGTCGGCATTGACGCAAAGGATGTCTGGGCAAACGCTTCGAAGAATAAAAAGGGCAGTGATACATCCGCAAAGTACACCGCTTTCTATAACGGCTATGCCGATACCAAGTCTTTCATAGAAAAGGGTCTTACGGATTTTATTGTAGTCAATGCGTCCGGTTCGCTTGACAATGAAACTGTCGGATTTGAGAACGTTTGTTCCTGGTGGAGCAATGTTGCTAAATCTGCGAAGATACCGTTCTATATTGTTCATCACAATGAAAAAATAGGAACAGATGAAGACGGTTGGGAAGTTGAGGATCAGCTTCTCAAACAGCTTGCAAAAGCCGATGAGCTTGATAATTATTCGGGAAGCGTATTCTATTCGGAGAAATCTCTTGAGGAAAATCCGATGGGAACAACAGATACGCTTACGAAGTATTTCAACGAGCAGATAAATGTTGACAGCCTTTTTGAAGACCTTGAAATGACATCGCCGTATTACACGAATTATTCAACGGATGATACATCGGTAGCGTTCATGGGTACGTTTGACGAGAATTTTGACGTATATTTTGACGGTGAAAAATTATCGCTTAACGAGGCGGGAAACTTCTACTTTGAAAAGCAGCTTGAAGTCGGAATGAACACTTTCGTTATAACGCACAAAGGAAAGACCATATATTATAACATCGAACGTACAATCAACGTTCTTAAATCTATAGGAAGCTCAGTAGCGGAGGGCAAGACACTTAAGGTCGACGGAGGTATGGCGGTATCCGTGCTTGCGGTCGCCTATAAAGGCTCCTATGCTACAGCAACGCTCGGCGGCACTACAATCGAGCTTACCGAAAACGCAAAATCGGATGTTGTTGACATTAACTCATCGTATGCGGCATTCACAGGAAAAATTGTCGTTCCCGAAGGCATAGTCGATGAGGAACAGTATCTCGGAAACGTTGAAATTTCCGCATCATACGCAGGGTATTCAAGAACATATATAGGTGCCGAGGTCATTGTAAACGCAGTAAAGCTGCCCGATAAGAACATAGAGATAATCGACAAGATTCCGACGGATCAAAGCTCTTTCGGTACGGGAGAGATAGTCGGACGACTGTCTGCCGCCGTTTCGGAGGATACAAGCGTTACTTATGTAAAGCTGAACAAGAACTTTGCTTATATCTATGACGGTGCAAATACCGATTCTGTCAACCCTCCGAACGTTGGACAGCTTCCCGAAGGCACACTCGACTATTATAAGAGCGAATGGGACGAATATTATGTCACAACATCGGGCAAGCGATTCCTCAAGGAAGACGCCGACCTTGCAAGCGGTGTCGGAATGGGTGAAAATCCTCTTGTTGTCAATGCAATAGGAAATATGGGCGGAGATTCGTTTATACAGATGGCGCTGGAGGATCGCTCGTCATTTACCGTTACGCCTATCGGAAATGACTATTATTCCGGTTATGACGGCGAGTTCAATCTTGATGATTTCACCGCTACTCATATCAATATCACGTTTGATAATATAACCTCGGTTACTGCACTTCCCGATTTTGACAACTGTACAGTGTTCAGTGCGGGTGAGTGGCAGCAGGTAGACGTTGACGGCGTTATGAAGTTCCGGCTCGTGCTTAAATTAAGACAGCCGGGAGTATATGCCGGAAACAGCGCCACATACGACAGCGAAGGCAATCTGCTGTTCAAGTTTGAAATACTTACAAACGACATCAGGAATATGACTATAGTAATCGATCCCGGTCACGGTGTGACCGAATACGGCTATGACGATCCCGGTGCGATAGGACATATTGAAGAAGCGGGCGCAAACCTTGCGGTAGCAAAGCTGGTTGAATCAAAGCTCAAGGCTCTCGGCGTAAACGTTGTAAGGCTCAAGACCGAAAGCGAATTCTACGACACAAAACGCAGACCTTATTATGCCCGTGATTACGGCTGTGATTTATACATAGCCATTCATTCAAACAAGGCGGGTTCGGAAAGTCCGAGAGGAACAGAGTGCTATTATTACACATCGTACTCTCAGCCGCTTGCTGAGTCGCTCACAAGGCATGTTTCTTCATATTTCAGCAATAATGTTTATTCAGACGGAGCAAACTGCAACAGAGGAGCGCAGTACAGCTATATGTGGACAACAAAACAGCAGGATTTCCCGTCGGTACTTATAGAAATGGGATTTGTCAGCAACTATGAGGATGCGATGGCTCTTGCAAATTCGACCGACCAGGACGGTATAGCACAGGCTATTGTGGATGGAATAAAGGAATATGTAACAAGAAGCGGCGTATCATCATATTGATATACCTGCGTTTAAAAAATGCGGCAAGTTAAAATTGCCGCATTTTTAGTATACTTTCTGCAAAAGAAACAAAAAATACTTGCAATTTGCGACGGTCTTTGATATAATAACAATGTACTATGCGAAAGGACAGGTTTCCTTTGCGGATATGATACTAATTTAATTAAAAGAAAAGGGGACTTCCAATGCCAGCAAATATAGTTGTAGGAACTCAGTGGGGTGACGAAGGAAAGGGTAAAATTATTGATATTATCGCTTCCAGAGCCGATGTGGTCGTTCGTTCACAGGGCGGTAACAATGCAGGACATACTGTAGTAAATGACGGTCAGACTTACAAACTTCATCTGATCCCTTCGGGCATTCTTTATAAAAATACGGCCTGCCTTATAGGCGCAGGTGTGGTACTTGATCCTAAGGATTTTTTATCCGAGATTGACGACCTTTCATCAAGAGGCATTTCTTTCGATAACCTCAAGATTGATCCCAGAGCGCACGTTGTTATGCCGTGGCACATTACTCTTGACGGACTTTCCGAAAAATTCAGAGGCAACTCCGATATAGGTACTACAAAGCGTGGTATAGGTCCTTGCTATATGGATAAATACGAGCGTTGCGGTATCCGTGTCTATGATCTTGTTCATCCCGAAGTTTTTGCAGAAAAGGTAAGAATGACAGGTAAGCTCAAGAATAAGATAATCACAGAAGTTTACGGCGGCGAGCCTCACGATATTGAAGCTATCATAAAGGAATATACCGAATACGGTAAGCGTCTTGCAAAGTACGTTGACGATGTATCGGTAATCGTATACGAGGCAGCAAAGGCAAACAAGATGATAATGTTCGAGGGCGCACAGGCAACACTGCTTGACATTGACTTCGGTACTTATCCTTATGTTACTTCTTCTCATCCTCTTTCTGCAGGTGTTTGTGTAGGTACAGGCGTAGGACCTATGATTATTTCAAACATCATAGGTGTTGCAAAGGCTTATACAACAAGAGTAGGTAAGGGTCCTTTCCCGACAGAGCTTGATGATGAGATAGGCGAAGCAATCAGAAACAAGGGCGGCGAGTTCGGTACTACGACAGGCAGACCCAGAAGAACAGGTTGGTTTGACGCTGTTATTGTACGTCATTCCGTAAGAGTAAACGGACTTTCTTCGCTTGCTATAAACAAGCTGGATACGCTCGGCGGCATTGGTGATTTAAAGGTGTGCGTTGCTTATAAGAAGCCCGACGGCACTGTTATTGAGAACTTCCCTGCAGCGCTTGAAGAGCTTGCCGATTGTGTACCCGTATATGAAACTCTCAAGGGCTTTGACGATGATGTATCTTCCTGCCGCAGTTTTGACGAGCTGCCCGAGGCGTGCAAGAAGTACATCGAAAGACTTGAAGAACTCTGCGACTGCCACATCTCTATGGTAGGTGTAGGCCCCGACAGAGAGCAGATAATCGAAAGATAACAAATACGATAACAATACTGTAGGACGTGTTTTATTGAATATACTTTTTATCGGGGATGTTGTAGGACAGAAATCCTGCGCTAATCTCAGAGAAAAATTACCGCTGCTCAAAAAAGAGTATAATATTGATACCGTCATTGTGAATGGCGAAAATTCTGCTGACGGTAACGGCATTACGCCCGTTACCGCAAAATACCTTCTCGAAAGCGGAGCCGATGTTATTACTACCGGCAATCATTGTTTCCGCAGAAAAGAGATGGACGCTTTTTACGAAACGTCGGATTTTGTTATCCGCCCTGCAAATTTTCCGGATGATGTTGTCGGTAAAGGATATACGATTCTTGACCACGGGAGATATTCAGTGTGCGTCATTAATCTTATGGGTGTGGTTTTCATGCAGAACCTTGAAAATCCGTTCCACTGCATCGACAGGATTCTGAGTGAAGTGAAGTCAAAGGTGATCATCGTTGATTTTCACGCTGAGGCAACATCGGAGAAAAGAGCGCTCGGACACTATCTGACGGGCAGAGTATCGGCGGTGCTTGGTACTCATACTCACGTCCAGACAGCCGATGAAGAAATTCTTGGCGGTCATACAGGTTACATCACCGATGTCGGAATGACAGGTGTAACAGATTCCGTACTGGGAATCAAAAAAGAGATTATTATCAGCAATATGATGACAGGCTATCCGCAGAGATATGAATACGCAGACGGCGACTATTTTATTTGCGGCGTTGTCGTATCTGTTGATGAAAAAAGCGGTATCTGCACCTCTATCAAGAGAATCAGATACTGAATAAATTACCGGGAGGTTTAAAATGGAAGTAGTAAAAGTTTCAGCAAAATCCGTTCCAAAGTCGGTTGCAGGCGCTATAGCAGCAGTTATTCGTGAAAACGGCGAAGTTGAAGTTCAGGCTGTAGGCGCAGGTGCTTCTAATCAGGCAGTAAAGGCTATTGCAATATCCAGAAGCTATATGGCTTTATCCGGCGTGGATCTTGTTTGCATTCCCGCTTTCACAACTGTCAGCATTGACGGTGAGGAACGCACTGCGATGAAGTTCATCGTTGAATGCAGATAAGCAATTATTATTATCGTTTTAAGTAATTAAGAGGAGAATTATTCCGGAATTTCGGGACCGCTCTGACGTATTTTGTCAGGGCGGATTTTTTTGCATATAATATGCCTTACTGTAAATTATATTGATATAGTACGGAGGAATTTATGACGGATATAATTGTAATTGACAGTGAGGAATCACTATCCTTGCTTATAGCGGAAACTCTTTCACGTTCATTTTCGGTACGGTTTTATAATATGAATTCAATGTATCTGTCGGGAGAGGGCAATGCAGTGAACTTGTGGCGTACCGATTCGCTCCATGGCCTTGTAACGGATGATTGCGTTGTTGTAATGGGTGAAAATACTGCGGCTATTCCAAGACTTATACCCGACACGGCGGTAATAATAGCAAACGCTCTGAATAAAGAACAGATGAAAACTTTGTCATATCTGACGTGTAATGTGATAACGTGCGGAAATCTAATAATGGATACGGTTTCATATACAAGCATTACCGATGAGGAAATATCGGTTTCATTCGGCAGGACGGTAACCACGCTTGGCGGCGATGAAATACAGCCGTTTGAAATACCCGTAAAGAGAAACGGCTCTGAGAGTCTGTACGAGATTATGGCGGTCACAGCTTTGCGTCTGCTGACAGGCGACAATTCGATCATAGAAGAAGTGTAAAGTGCATTAAAGAGATGAATAAAATATAGCTTATGCACTTGTATTTTTCTCGTGTCTGGTGTATAATGTATATAATAGCATTATAGTAGTTAAGTGTGCCCTTTGGCACGGATACTGTTATTTACGGTTACGCAGTGCATATTTGCCTGCGGGAAAGGCAGTTAATCTATGAATAAAAAAGTTAATAATACAGGCGCAAGCCTGAGAATATCAAATGATGTGCTTACAAAAATCGCAGAGGTTGCGGCAACCGAAATAAGAGGCGTTGCGTCTGAGGGCGAGCATCTTGTTATCTGCGACAAGAATATGGCTCAGTTTACGGGAAAAATTATGCCTCAGTCACCGGTTAAGGCAGTGCTGAAAAACGATGCTGTCGAGGTTACAATAAGCATTGTTGTGTTGCAGGGCTTTAAGGCGGAGAATGTAGCACGCTCAGTACAGGAGAGCGTAAAGTCTGCTATACAGAATATGGCAGGCATATCCGTATCTAAGGTAAATGTAAAAATTGCTGATATTATGCTTTCAAAATCAGCTGATTAAATAAAGGAAACAGATTAAATGACAGAAAGAAAACTTACACGTCACGAAATGAGAGAAGCGGCTTTGCTCATTCTCTTTCAGATGAAACTTAACCCTGAAACGCTTGACGAGATACTGGAGGATTGCAAAGAGTCCTTTGAGATGGAATATAATTCCCAGTCTGTGAAGCTGGTGAAGGGTGTTGCAGAGCATGAAGATGAGCTGAACGGCATAATCGAAAGCTATTCACCTTCAAGAAAGCTCGACAGAATTTCGTACATAAACCTTGCTATTATGAGAATAGCCCTGTATGAAATGAAATACTGCCCGTCCGTACCCGATAAGGTAGCCATAAACGAGGCAATAGAATTTGCAAAGGAATATGCCGACAAGACAGATGTACGCTTTATAAACGGCGTTCTCAATTCATATTATAAGGACAATCCGACAAAGGAACAGCCTGATGCCTGATTTTTTTACCGTAACGGTTTCTCAGGTGACAAGACGGCTTTCGATGATAGTAAAGGGCGATAAGGCTCTGAACGATTTGTATGTTTCGGGCGAGATTTCGAATTTTACTTTGCATAAAGCGTCAGGACATATGTATTTCACATTGAAGGACGAAACGGCTTCAATAAAATGCGTTATGTTTGCAGGTAATGCCCGCAGTCTTGATTTCACTCCGTACAGCGGTCAGAGCGTAATCGTTCACGGAAGTGTGAATGTTTACGAGCGTGACGGAGCTAATCAGATTTATGTCACTGATATGATCGAAAGGGGACAGGGCGAGCTTGCTCTTGCGTATGAACAGGCAAAGCGTGAGCTTGAGGCAGGCGGATACTTCAATAAAAAGCGTCCCATACCGAAACAGCCGAAAAAGGTTTGCCTTATAACCGCTGAAAAAGGTGCGGCGCTTCAGGATATGCTGAATATCATTGCAAGACGAAGACCTATACTGGAAGTGGTTTTTATTCCCGTAACGGTACAGGGAGCATACGCACCGTCAACTCTTATCAAAGCATTGGCTCTGGCTCAGAGTACCGGTTCGGATCTGATTATCATCGGCAGGGGCGGAGGCTCGGCAGAGGACTTGTCGTGCTTTAACGATGTCGGATATGCGAAGGCACTGTACAACAGCGATATTCCGACAATTTCCGCTGTAGGACACGAAACTGATTTTACCATTTCCGATTTCGTAGCGGATTTTAGAGCGCCTACACCGTCTGCGGCGGCTGAGATAGCTACTGCGGTTACCTGCGATGATCTTTCGGAGCATATCGAGCTTGTATATGACAGGCTCAGCGATATTATCCACTCAAAGACAGACAGCTACGAACAGCTTATAGACAGTATACAAAGGCACATTTCAGCTTACAGCCCCGGACAAAGAATAGAAAGATCCGAAAGGGAGCTTGTGCTTATAAGCGGTAAAATCAGAACGGCAACCGATGCAGTTATTACAAAAAGCAGCGTGTTGCTTGACAATTACTCGGACAAGATAGAGGCGTTAAGCCCGATAAATGTGTTGAAACGTGGATACAGTGCAGTAACCAAAAACAACAGTGCCGTAAACAGTATCGGTGATATTGAACAAAACGATACCGTTGAGATATTATTCGCGGACGGTACGGCTACAGCACAGATAAAGGAAATACACGAAAATAATAAGGAGCGTTTTAGATGAGCTTTGAAACAGCCATGAAAAGACTTGATGAAATCTCAGTACAGATGGAACAGCCCGATATAACACTTGACAATTCGATGAAGTGTTATAAAGAAGCGGTCGAGCTTATAGCTTTTTGCCGTAAGTATATTGATGAAGCAAAGCTGACGGTACAGAAACTGGAAGAGGTTTAAAATGACAGCAGAGAAGTACACATTTCCTGCAAACGATGGCGGATTTGACGCTGTGTTCAGGGAATACCGTGCGATTTTTGAGAAACAGCTTAGAACGGTATGTGATTCATTCTGTGATAACGGTGCAAAATACAGAGCTCTTTACGATGCGGCGTCATACAGCCTTGAGGCAGGCGGAAAACGCATAAGACCTGTGCTTGCTTTTGAAATGTGCAGGGTATGCGGCGGAGATATAAACGATGCCGTGCCTGCCGCTGTTGCCGTTGAGATGATCCATACATTCTCGCTTATTCACGATGATCTTCCTTGTATGGACGATGACGATATGAGACGAGGCAGACCGAGCTGTCACAAGGCACACGGCGAGGCTGTGGCACTGCTGGCAGGTGACGCATTATCTGCCTACGCAGGTAAATATATCTGCGACAGCAACTTATCCGCCGAAAAAAAGACGGCGATGATAAAAGAGCTGTATGACAGAACGCTTGGCATGATAGAGGGGCAGACGATAGACACGGACGGAAAATTCGACACGCTTGACGGATTGCTGTCAATGTACGAAATGAAGACCTCCGAGCTTCTTACTGCGGCTTCTGTTATGGGATGTATAGCGGCAGGCGCAGATGAGGAAAAAATATCGGCGGCAAGAGCCTATGCGCACGATGTCGGACTTGCTTTTCAGATTGTGGACGATATTCTTGACGTTACATCTACAGCGGAAGAACTCGGTAAGCCTATAGGCAGTGACGCACAGCAGAAAAAGACTACAAGTGTTACTCTTTTAGGGCTTGATAAAGCAAGGGAGCTTGCAAAAAAATATACCGAAGGGGCTGAAAAGGCACTTTCGGCATTTGAAAACAACGAGTTTTTGTGCCGGCTTACCGATTTGCTTTTAAACAGAAAAAATTGACAGTGGAATATAACCCCGGAGGGTCAGACATAAATGAGAACTGATCAGATCAATGTTATCCTGCTGATTGCACTTATCAGCTGGGGTACTGCACAGATTTTAAAAACGTTGATACATTTCATAAAGACGAAGAACTTTAAAGCGGAGCGCCTTACGGGTGCGGGCGGTATGCCGTCGGCACATTCGGCTACCGTATGTGCGACAGCAATAACCACCTGCAGAGTCTGCGGAATATGCTCGCCGGAGTTTGCACTTGCTATGATACTTGCTATGGTAGTAATGTATGATGCTATGGGTGTAAGACGATCCGCAGGACTTCAGGCTAAGGAGATCAATCGTCTGAGGCGTGTCGTCAACGAGCTTGACGAGGAATTTATGGACAAGTTCGACGATAAGGTTGACGAGATTGAAGAAAAGAAGCCTGAAGAAATACACGAACTGAAGGAATTTCTCGGACATACGCCGCTTGAGGTGCTCTGCGGCGCATTGCTCGGAATACTTATAGCTATGGCTGTACCGATACAGGTGGTCGGCTGATAGAATAATATCGGGAGATACAATTTGATACTGAAAAACGATATGTCCGCCGAGTATTTGAAATCGCTTACTCCCGAACAACGAAAAAAGCTGTGTTCGGAGATAAGACAGTTACTTGTGAAAACGGTAACGGTAAACGGCGGTCATCTTGCGTCAAACCTCGGTACAGTTGAACTAACAGTGGCAATGCACACCGTGTTTGACTCTCCGAAGGATAAATTTGTTTTTGATGTAGGACATCAGTCCTATACACATAAGATAATTACGGGCAGAGCGGGAAAAATGAATACTCTGCGCTGTGAGGGCGGTATTTCCGGATTTCCGAAGGCGGAAGAATCCGAGCATGACGCTTTTATCGGCGGTCACAGCAGTATTTCTATTTCTGCGGCACTCGGTATTGCCGAGGCTATGAGGTCAGACGGCGACGATCACAGCGTTGTTGCTGTTATAGGCGACGGCGCATTAACCGGCGGAGAGGCTTACGAAGGCCTTAACAATGCCGGAAAAAGCCGTTGTAATCTGATAGTGGTGCTGAATGATAACGAGATGTCGATCTCCAAAAATACCGGTGCGCTCGCTTTGTATCTGGCACAGATACGTTCTACAAGAAAATATTACAGCACAAAGAATTCCGTAAAGAATGTTCTTGATAAAACACCTATAATAGGAAAAGGTATCGGAAAAGCGGTAAAAGGCACTAAGCAGCTGCTGAAATATGCGATTTATCATTCAAACCTGTTTGAAGATTTAGGCTTTAAATATTTGGGACCGATAGACGGTCATAATCTTGATGAGCTGACAGAGGCACTTATGGTTGCAAAAATGATGCAGCGTCCGTGCCTTGTTCATATTTATACAAAAAAAGGTAAAGGCTATGCTCCCGCAGAGGATAATTCGGGAGAATATCACGGTTTGCCGCCTAAAAAAGATGATGATAACAATTGCAAAGGTGAGTGCTTTACAGATGCTTTCGGAAAAGCTCTGCTCTCATTTGCCGATAATGACAACAGCATATATGCTGTTACAGCCGCTATGAAATACGGAACAGGGCTTCAGCATTTTTACAAGGCTTTCCCGGAGCGTTTCTTTGATGTCGGTATTGCGGAGCAGCACGCAGTAACTTTTTCGGCAGGACTTGCAAGTCAGGGTAAGCTGCCTGTGTTTGCAGTGTATTCTTCATTTCTTCAGCGGTCGTATGACCAGCTTATACACGATTGTGCAATAGAGAAACGTCATATTGTGCTTGGAATAGACAGAGCAGGCTTTGTCGGTGAGGACGGTGAAACGCATCACGGCTTGTTTGATGTTGCAATGCTCACGACCGTACCCGGCGTCACCGTGTATTCGCCGTCAGATACGGCGGAGCTTTCACAGTGTCTTGAGCAGGCTCTTTACAAGGATAAAGGCGTAGTTGCCGTAAGATACCCAAGAGGGTGCGAGCTATACCGTTCAGGCACGAAGGCGTACAGCGACTTCAGGCACGTTTCAAATAAAAGCAGAAAGCTGATTTTCACATACGGCAGAATATCCGCCTACGCTTATACCATTCACGGTGTCGATGTTTTACAGGCAATAAAAATTTTCCCTATCGCCGATGAAATAATTAATATTTGTCTTGCTTATGATGAAATATATGCCTTTGAGGAAGGCGAAAGAGAGGGCGGAATTGCTCAGAAGCTGTGTACCGCTCTGGCTCTTGCCGGATTTAAAGGCAGGTTTACCATAACGGCGGTTGACGGATTTGTCCGTCATGCCGATGTTGCGACACAGCTGCATAACGCAATGCTCGACGCAGACGGAATGAGAAAAATTACAGGAGAATAAGATGCAGAAACGACTGGATGTTTATCTTTCCGAAAACAACACAGTAAAAAGCCGCAGCCTTGCCGCATCGCTCATAAAGCAGGGAAGCGTTGAGGTCAACGGCAGAATATGTACAAAAGCATCGTTTGCGGTTGATGAGAACGATAATATCAGAATAATCGGAGAGATGCCGAAATATGTCGGCAGAGGCGGATTGAAGCTTGAAAAGGCATTATCCCACTACAGACTTCATCTTGACGGTTCGGTGTGTATAGATATAGGAGCGTCAACAGGCGGTTTTACCGATTGTATGCTTCAAAACGGTGCGGTAAAAGTCTATTCTGTCGATGTCGGAACAGATCAGCTTGACGAAAAGCTGAGAAACGATCCCAGAGTAGTTTCTATGGAAAAGACCGATATAAGAAACTGCGTAGGTTCTTTACCTGCGGTGGATTTTATCGGTATCGACGTTTCGTTTATATCGCTGAAGCTCGTTCTTCCGTCGGCTTATGCACTGCTTAAGGATGGCGGAGAGTGCGTAGCGCTTATCAAGCCGCAGTTTGAAGCAGGAAAAAGCCATCTCAGCAAACACGGAATAGTAAGAGATTCCAAAGTACATAAAAAAGTATGCGATGATATATCGGAGTTTGCCTCAACTCTTGGGTTTGAACGGGGAGAGGTCATATCCTCGCCCATAACCGGCGGTGACGGCAATACCGAGTATCTTATATATCTCAGACGTTTATAACATATGACTTACAAAGGCAGGTGAAATATCATGAAGGTAATGATATGTGCCAATCTCGCTAAAGAACGGAGCAGAAAAGCGGCGGCAGATGCGTGCGCTAAGCTGAATGAAATAGGCTTTCTGCCCATGATAGAAAAGCAGTACGAAAATATCATAAAGGTGGATAACGCCGTATACGCTGAAACAGACAGCCTTATAACCGACTGCGATATGTTTATGACTATAGGCGGTGACGGAACTATTCTCAAGTGGGGACAGAAAGCCGCCGCCTGCAATAAACTCCTGCTTGGAATAAATACGGGCAGGCTGGGCTTCATGACTTCTATAGAGAGCGGTGAGCTTGATACACTGGAACGTCTTAGAACAGGCGAATATACAGTGAGCAGAAGAATGATGCTCGATATTGAATATGAGGGCAAAGGCAATTACAGCGCCATAAACGATGTCGTGTTCAGCAAATGCCGTTATTCAAAGCTGCCGGAATTTATTGTTTCGGTAGAAGAATACGAGGTGACAAAAATCAGAGCCGACGGAATTATCTTCAGTACGCCGGCAGGCTCTACGGCATATTCTTTATCGGCAGGAGGACCTATTATATCCCCTGATGCACAGTGCATTGAATTTACTCCGTTGTGCGCTCATTCGCTTTTCGGCAGACCTATGATATTTTCAGCAGATTCGGAAATAACGGTGCGTTTTTCCGCATATGAAAACAGCGGCGTTTCGCTCAGTATTGACGGTAATGACGATATGGATTTCAAAGAGGGCGAAATAATAAAGATAAGACGCTCGGAGCAGCAGCTTTCTATTATTGATATAAACGGCAGCAGTTTCTATAAAGCGGTACACAACAAGCTGATGAGACCGCTCAAATAAAATCTTACAAGGGGTGATATTGTGAAAAAGAAAAGACAGGCAGAAATTCTCAGAATCATATCTTCAAACGAAGTGGAAACGCAGGAAATGTTGCTTAATCTGTTGAAGCAAAAGGGCTATGATGTGACACAGGCGACCGTTTCCCGTGATATAAACGAACTCAATATTGAAAAAACGGTTTCTTCAAATGGTGTCAACTGCTATGCAAAAGCGGAAAAGGTACACACGGTCAAGTTTCATAATATTATTTCGGAAGCGGTTGTCAATATAGATTACGCAATGAATATAGTTTCAATAAAATGCCACAGTGGTCTTGCAAATGCTGCTTGTGCAGGTCTTGATATGATGAATCTTTCCTATGTTGTCGGAACTATCGCAGGCGATGATACGATATTTGTACTGACAAGAACGGAGGGTGATGCAAGAATGCTGACACGTCACCTGAAGGAACTGCTTTAAGATAAGGAGGTCGGCGTTTTGCTCAGAGAATTATCTATTGAAAATCTTGCTGTGATTGAAAAGGCGTCGATAGCCTTTGACGATAAGCTGAATGTGTTTACGGGTGAAACGGGTGCAGGTAAGAGTATACTTATCGGCGGCATAAATGCGATACTCGGAGGAAGGGTAAGCAAGGATATCGTAAGAGCAGGCACAGAAAAGGCTGTTGTGACCGGTCTTTTTGACGATTTACCCGAAAGCGTCAGAACTAAACTCAGCGATAACGGTTTTGCTGTCGATGACGAGCTTTTGCTGCAGCGTGATATTCATGCGGACGGTAAAAGCACAGCAAGAATAAACGGCAGAGCAACAACAGTGGCGATACTTCGTGATATAGCGTCTGAACTTATTGATATTCACGGACAGCACGATAACCGTCTGCTTATGGACGGGGATAATCAGCGTGAGATACTCGACAGCTACGGCAAAAACAGCGGGTTGCTGTCGGAATATGCGACAGCTTTCAAGGAGTTTTCGGCTTTATCAAGGAAAATTAAAGAAGTCAGCCGTAAGAAAACCGAATCGCTTGAAAAGGCGGAGCTTCTGAGAGAACGTCTTGAGGAGCTTGACAGGTATAATTTTTCCGCAGATGAAGAAGAAACCGTAAAGCAAAAGATTGAGGAACTTCGCAATGCCGAATACATAAGTGAGAATCTGTATAATGCACAGACGGCAATATCGGGAGATGATGATACTGACGGAGCATATTCTATGCTCGAGCATTGCAAAAACAGCGTTTCATCTCTCAGCGAAACTATCCCGGAGCTTGATAAACTGGCAGAGCGTATATCGGATATGCTGGTAGAGCTTGAGGATATAAGAGAAGAAATAGTGCAGAGAATACCCGATGAAGACGAGGATACCGCAGGAATGCTCGGCGTTCTTGAAGAAAGGCTCAGCGTTATTTTGCGTCTTCAAAGAAAATACGGCACAGACCTTGCGCAGATACTTGAAAATTCGGAGAAATGGCGCAACGAACTTTATGAAATAGATAACGGCGACGATATAATAGAAGAACTTACAGAAAAGAAAAAAGAAGCAGGCGAAAAAGTAAAGCGTCTTGCAACAGTACTTACAAGCAGAAGAAAAAAAGCGGCGGACGAGCTTGCAAAGCAGATTTCTGCGGAGCTTACGTTTCTTGATATGCCGGATATAAGACTTGTGTTCGATATATCGCAGGATAAAGTCACTCTCAGCGGAATGGATAAGGTGGAAATGCTTATATCCGTCAATAAGGGCGAAGATTTGAAGCCTATGAGCAAGATCGCTTCGGGCGGTGAGCTGTCAAGAATAATGCTTGCCGTCAAGAACGTGCTTGCCGAAACCGACAAACTGCATACGATGATTTTTGATGAAATTGATACGGGTATAAGCGGCAGAGCCGCCGCCAAGGTCGGATTAAAACTGCATGAGGCGGCGGAAAACAGGCAGATACTCTGTGTAACGCATCTTGCACAGATTGCGGCAATGGCGGATACACAGCTTCTTATAAAAAAGACCAGCGATGAAAAACGCACCTATACGGGCATTACAAAGCTGGATTTTGAAGGCAGAAAGAGAGAAATAGCAAGGATTATTTCCGGTGATGAAAACGATCCGATTTCGCTTGAAAATGCCGAAATGCTGCTGCTAAGAAAAAACGTGATATAAATTACAGAACAGTCTGAGGAAACTCAGGCTGTTTTTTTGTGTCCGTATCACAAACCGACACTTTTTTACTTCCGTTTGTCCTATAATAAACGAGGGGCATAAAAATGGTTATTTATCTTGATGTGCTGATTCTGATAAATCTTTATGTTACATATTTTCAGATTCTCGCCGTATCTGTATTTACTCACAGAAAATCAATATGGTACAGAAAGCTGTCTGCGGCAGGCATAGGTGCGGTGGCATCACTGAGTATTTTCATTCCGCAGGAAATGGTTCTGACTCTTACTTTACTTAAGATATTTCTTTGTGCTTTGATTGCTTTTGTCGCATTCGGTTATACGGGATTTCGTGCATATGCTGTGAGCGTGCTGTTTTTGATGCTTGTCAGCTTCGTCTTTTCGGGACTGATGCTTTGCGTGTGGCTGTTTGCCGCTCCTATGAAGATGCTGTTTATAAACGGCACTGTATATTTCGGTATTGATACGATGACGATAATTCTGTCTACCTGTGCGGCTTACGGAGTTGTCAGAATAATAAGATATATACTCGATAAAAACGGAAAAACCGATGGCAAGTATACTGTTATCATAAAAAATAACGGCAGGGAATGCAGGCTTTCGGCACTCGCAGACAGCGGAAACGGAATGGTTGATTGTTTCAGCGGATTGCCTGTGATAGTGTGCAGACGTGATATGTGCGCCGATGTTTCACCTCCTGCAATCGAAATGATAGAAAATAACAGCGATATTTCGGATATAGGCACGCAGATGATAAAGGGTGTCAGGATAATGCCGTTTTCCACAGTTGGAAAGGGTGGACTTATCTGTATGTTCAAAGCGGAAAGTGTTGTTATTGACGATGAAACGAATGAAGAAAAATATCCCGTCAATGCGCTTATCGGTATAGTGATAGGCGGAAGACAGGAATATGAAGCAATATTCAATCCGAAAATACTTGTGTGAGGTGTAAAATGCTCAAGATAATTGAAATTGTCAGCAATCTTATTGCAAAACTGCGTAATTCGGCAAACGGAAAATGCGAGTGCGATTATATAAACGGTGCGGAAACCTTACCTCCTCCGCTTTCAAAGGAAGAGGAAGCAAAAACGCTTGCAAAGCTGAACACGGACTTTGAAAACGCAAGGGAAACGTTGATTGTGCATAATCTGAGGCTGGTAGTTTATATCGCAAAGAAATTTGAAAGTACCGGTATAGGAATCGAGGATCTTATTTCCATAGGTACTATAGGGCTTATCAAGGCGGTGAACACATTCAGCGTGGAGAAAAACATAAAGCTCGCTACTTATGCCTCAAGGTGCATAGAAAACGAAATACTTATGTATCTGAGAAAAACGAATCCGCAGAAAATGGAGGTTTCAATAGATGAACCTCTTAATGTTGACTGGGACGGAAACGAATTGCTCCTATCCGATATTCTCGGAACGGATGATGATACTGTCAGTGTGGATATAGAATCTGAGGCAGAGAAAAGAATGCTTCTTGAGGCGGTGGAAAAGCTTGACGAAAGGGAAAAGCTGATAATGGAACTTCGTTTCGGGCTTAATAACCGCCCCGAAAAAACACAAAAGGAGGTCGCCGATATGATCGGGATCTCCCAGAGTTATATATCACGTCTTGAAAAGCGTATTATAAAAAGGCTCAAAAAGGAAATGGAAAGCCTGTGCAGTTAGGTGCTTCTGCTGTTCCTGCCAACTGCCGCCATTGCACATTTAAGTCCGTCCATTGCCGCTGTCACAATACCGCCGGCATAGCCTGCACCTTCGCCGCAAGGATAAAAGCCTTTCACACTGACTGATGAAAGTGTTTCATCTCTTACTATTCTCACAGGCGATGAGCTTCTTGTTTCAGGGCCTGTCATAACCGCATCAGGAGAGCCGAAACAGCTGATTTTCCCGGCAAACTGCGGCAAAGCGTATCTTAAAGCGTCGCATACGAAATCGGGCAGGTATTCATCGGGCGGCACAAATGTTGCGCCTATAGGATAGGAAGGAGTTACGTTGCCGAATTTTTCGGAGGTGCGTTTACTGAGAAAGTCGCCTACAAGGCATACAGGTGCGCTGTAATTTGCCCCTGCCGCTTTAAAGGCGGCTTTTTCTATCTTGCGCTGAAATTCTATTCCTGCCGTAATATCATCATTTTCAAAATCATCCGGAGTTATTCCGACAAGGACGGCACTGTTTGCATTTTCTCCGTTTCTTGCGTAATAACTCATACCGTTTGTGACTACCGTGTTTTCTTCGGAGGAAGATGCAGTGACCACTCCGCCCGGACACATACAGAATGTATAAACGCCTCTGCCGTTTTTGTCGTGAACCGACAGCTTATAGTCGGCGGCGGGAAGTGAAGGGTGACCGCTCATTTCCCCGTACATACTGCGGTCAAGGTCGGATTGTTTATGCTCGATTCTTACTCCTACGGAGAAGTTTTTGGGCTGCATAGTAACGTTGCGGTTTTTCAGCATATAGAACACATCTCTCGCACTGTGACCTATGGCAAGAATCACATTGTCGGTTTCAATGGTGAATTCGATGTCGTTTTTTATATAGCTTATGGCTTTAATTCTGCCGTTTTCGGTATCATAGCCGCAGAATTTTGCTCCGAATATTACCTCTCCGCCAAGCGATATAATATCGTTTCTTATGTTCTTGACGGTTTCGGACAATTTGTCTGTTCCAATGTGCGGCTTTGCCTCATACATAATTTCTTCGGGTGCGCCGTGACGGACAAATTCTTCAAATACCGTTTTTGAAAGCGGATTGTTGACACCCGTGTTCAGCTTTCCGTCTGAAAAAGTGCCTGCACCGCCCTCACCGAACTGAACGTTGCATTCTGTATCAAGTATTCCTTTTTCCCAGAACGTTCTGACTTTCTCTTTACGGCTGTCAACATCAAGACCACGTTCAAGAACAATCGGACGTACTCCGCACTGTGCAAGATAGAGCGCCGCAAACATACCCGCAGGACCGAAACCGACTACCACGGGACGCTTTGACAGCTTTGCTCTTTGAGGCAAGGAATAAGGTATTTCTTTATATGACGAAATGTTCTTGTTGCCTGAGTTCTTCTTTAATACTGCATTTTCGTTTTCGCAGGTAAACGCAACGGTATAAACAAAGTGTATGTCATCCTTGTGCCGTGCATCAACGGATTTTCTTATAATTTTCAGCCGTGACGGGTCAGGCTGTGATGTTCTGAGCTTTTTGCCGATAAATGCCGTTATGTCGTTTATTGTATGCTCCGGCGGCATTTTGATATTGCTGTATTTTATCATTTTCTACTCCGATAAAGAAAGACTTGCGTTCATACCAGCGGTATATCCGCTTTTCCACGCCCAGTCAAGATTATATCCGCCGCATTTGCCCTGGATATTGAGTATTTCACCGCACAGATACAAGCCGCTTGCCTTGAGGGATTCCAGCTTGTCGGAAACCTCGTTTGCAGGTATACCGCCGCAGGTTATCTGTGCAAGGCTCCAGTCCGATACGTTTCTTATGGGGTAGCGGCTGTCCTTTGCAAGATTACATAACACTGAAATGTCCTTATCCGATATTTCGCCGCAGGTTGCAGAAAAAGGAATACCTGCTTTTTTCAGCATTGCCTGTCCTACACGTTTGTGGTATATTCCCGTGAGAAGCTCTTCGCACGGCAGTGACGCTCTTATTGCGGCAGTGCTTTTTATAAGCCCGTATAACTCATCTTTGCCAAGCGTAGGGGCGGTATCGAGTGAAATTTCACCGTTGTTTATATATTCTGCCGCTTTTGCCGACAAATTGAAAATACAGATTCCCGACAATGCACCGTCGGTAAACTGAACTTCTCCGGATTGCCTGTCTATCACCCTTCCGCCCGAGATAAGCGCAGCGTCTGCCGCCACACGAAGCCCCTTAAGCGATTTTACAAGTTCAATATCCGTTCTTACAGGCGCAAGGGCAGGAAAGAGCCTTGTCACCGAGTGACCTAAGCTTCTGCAAAGCTCATAGCCTTCGCCGCTTGAGCCGAGTGACGGAGCCGCTTTTCCTCCTGCGGCAATGATTACACGCTTTGCTTTTACCTGTGTTTCGCCGTCTGTTATGAAAAAACTGTGTTTGGTTTTTGTTATTTCAGATACCGTAAAGTCGCATACTGTTCTGATGCCGGAAGAATCAGCGGCAAATCTGAGAGCGTCAAGCACAGAGGTTGCGGCATTGCTGTAGGGATATACTCTGCCGTTATCATCCGCACGGCAGATAAGTCCGAGCGAAGAAAAGAAATCCTCAGTGTTGTCAATATCGGGGCTGATGTATGATAGAAGCTCCGTATCACCGGTATAATCCGCAGGAGATATATTGCGGTTGGTGAGGTTGCATCTGCCGTTACCGGTTGAAAGTATTTTCTTGCCTACTCTCTGCATTTTTTCGAGTATGGTCACATCGCCGCACCCGTAACGAGAAGCGGCGATGGCGGCGGCAAGCCCCGATGCGCCTCCGCCTATAATTGCTGTTTCGGTATCAATTATTTTCATTTCTGCTCCGTTCAAAGAAGTTAATTAAATTTATAATCTGTTAACATAAGAAGTATACCATATTATCATCGGGTAAGCAAGTGGTTTACTTGATTGAGGAATGATTGATTTTTGCAGGCAGTATGGGAATAACTGTGAGAAATACAAAGGAGAAGAATTATGGACAACAGAATAATGAGACTTATAATCGCACTTGGTAAATTTTCCGCACAACCAAGACAGTACAGAATAATGGAAGGGCTTAATGCCAGTGAAACAGGAGTTTTCTGGGCAATGACGCAGATTATTGCGGAAAAACCCGATACCGAGCTGTTCGGACTGAGCGAGCTTAACAGCTATCTTAATTTTACCAGACCGAATCTTTCGCAGACTATCAATAAGCTTGAGGACAAGGGCTATGTTGAGAGGGTCGTACTTAAGGATGACAGAAGAGTAACATATATCAGGCTCACTGAAAACGGAAAAGCAACGGCAAAAGCAAAATATGACGAGATTTTTGTAAGACTTGAAAATATAGCTAAAATACTCGGTGAAGAGGACACGGATAAGCTGATTGAGCTTGTTCTGCGTTTTGCGGACGCTTACGAAAAGTCGGCTGAGCTGAAGTAAGAGAAAGGGAGCATAGTATTTGTTTAAAATATTCGGGTATCTCAAAAACAGCATACCGCAGGTCTTGCTGATAATTGTACTGCTTATAATTCAGGCATGGGGCGACCTTACCCTACCGCAATACACATCGGATATTGTGGATATAGGCATACAGAACGGCGGTATAGGAAATGCGGCGGCTGATGCACTGAGCGTTGACGGCTATAATGCGCTTGAAGCATTTATGAATGACGAGCAGAAAAGCATACTTGCAAAAAGCTATACTCTTGTGAAAAAAGGCGAAGCGACCGATTCTCAGAAAGACCGCTTTCCATGGTCTGCCGATAATGACGTTTATTTTCTGAACGAACTTACGGAAGATGAAAAACAACAGCTCATTAATGCTGTCAATATACCTATGACGGCGGCTGAGATGACGAAAGAGCTTTCCTTTGAAGATTTGTCCTCTATGACCGAAAAGCAGGGGATTAAACTGCCTTTTACTTCTTTTGAACAGGCAGGAGAAATGCTCGGTATTTCTTCCGACAAAGCAAATGCACTTACGATTATTACGGCACTTGCGGAAAAAGGTGGCATGGGAGATACCGATCTGTCGGCATTGTCTGACAAAATATCGGAAATGCCGGGAACTATAACAGAGCAGTCCGCAGTACGCTTTGTAAAAGACGAATATTCATCGCTGGGCGTAGATATGAACGTATTACAGCAGAACTATCTGCTGTCAGCCGGCGGAAAAATGCTGCTTATCGCACTTCTTATGATGGCGGTATCCGTGACGGTAGGTTTCTTTGCGGCGACAACAGCGGCGAAGGTCGGCAGAGATCTAAGAGCCGGAGTGTTCAGAAATGTTGTCAGCTTTTCAAGCGCCGAGATTGACAGATTTTCCACTGCCAGCCTTATCACGAGAAGCACGAACGATATACAGCAGATACAGATGGTTATTGTAATGCTGCTCAGAATGGTTATATATGCGCCTATTCTTGGCATTGGCGGTGTATTTATGGTACTGACTACCGGTACGGGTATGGCGTGGATTATTGCCCTTGCCGTAATTGTTATTCTTGCGGTGGTGCTTATTCTGATGAAGATTGCGATGCCTAAATTCAAGCTGATGCAGAAACTGGTCGATAAGCTGAACCTTGTTGCAAGGGAGATACTTACCGGTCTGCCTGTTATCCGTGCCTTCAGCCGTGAAAAATATGAAGAAGAACGTTTCGATAAAGCCAATAAGGATCTGACATCCGCAATGCTTTTCACAAACCGCACAATGACGTTTATGATGCCTCTTATGATGATGATAATGAACCTTGTCACCGTTCTTATCATATGGGTAGGTGCAGGACAGATTTCGGACGGCTCTTTGCAGGTCGGAGATATGATGGCGTTTATCACATATACGATGCAGATCGTAATGTCATTCCTTATGCTGACAATGATTTCAATAATGCTTCCGAGAGCGGCAGTTTCCGCAGAGAGAATAAACGAAGTCATTTCAGCCGAAAAGAGCATCGCTGATAAGCCGGATGCGGCAACATTTGATAAAGCGTCGCTCAGGGGCGATGTTACTTTCGATCACGTTTCGTTTCGCTATCCCGATGCAAATGAAGATGTTCTGACCGATATATGCTTTACCGCAAATGCGGGTGAAACGACCGCTGTTATCGGCAGTACGGGCAGCGGCAAATCAACGCTTATAAATCTTATACCGAGATTCTTTGACGTTACCGAAGGCAGTATTACTATAGATGGAACCGACATCAGAGATGTAACACAGCATTCTCTCCATGACGTTACAGGCCTTGTGTCACAGAAAGGCGTACTGTTCTCGGGCACGATAGACAGCAATATAAGATTCGGTGCGGAAAATGCCGATGATGAAACTATCCGACTTGCCGCAGAGATCTCGCAATCGTCTGAATTTATCGACAGCAAGCCGCAAAAATACAACGAGCCTGTTTCACAGGGCGGCACGAATGTTTCGGGCGGACAGAAGCAGCGTCTGTCTATCGCCCGTGCAATTGCCAAAAAGCCTAAGATATATCTGTTTGACGACAGCTTCTCCGCACTTGATTTCAAGACAGATGTGAAGCTGAGAAAGGCACTCGCCGACAATATTCACGATTGCACGATAATAATCGTTGCACAGCGTATCAGCACGATATTGAATGCCGACAAAATAGTTGTGCTTGACGAGGGCAGAATAGCAGGAATCGGAACTCACAGCGAGCTTATGGAAAACTGTGAGGTATACAGGCAGATAGCACACTCGCAATTGTCGCAAAAAGACCTTGCGGCGATAGATAACGCAAAAGGGGGTGCTGTAAATGCGTAATTCTCACAGAGGAGGACCCGGCGCTCCTGTAGAAAAGGCAAAGGATTTCAAGGGCAGTATCGGAAAACTGGCAAGGTATATGAGCGAATATAAGATTTCGCTTGTTTTCGTTGTGATATTCGCAATTACATCAACCGTATTCAATATTATCGGTCCTAAGCTGATGGGTAATGCCACAACGGAGATTTTCAACGGCATTATCGCTAAGGTAAACGGTACGGGCGACGTGAACTTTGATACGCTCGGCGCTATACTTCTATTGCTTATAGGATTTTATCTTATCAGCAGTATCTGTTCATTTATACAGGGCTGGCTGATGACGGGCGTTTCACAGAAGGTCAGCTACAGACTCCGTAAGGAACTTATCGCAAAGATAAACCGTATGCCGATGAACTATTTTGACAAAAGTACACACGGCGAGGCACTGTCAAGAGTAACAAATGATGTGGATACTCTGGCACAGAATCTGAATCAGAGCATTACACAGCTTGTCACCTCGATTACCACTATCATAGGTGTAATGGTAATGATGCTGTCGATAAGCCCGCTTATGACGCTTATCGCCGTTCTTATTCTTCCTGTTTCGATGATGCTTGTGCTTTTCGTTGTAAAGATTTCTCAGAAGTATTTCAAGTCACAGCAGGAGTATCTCGGTCACATAAACGGACAGGTCGAGGAAATCTACAGCGGTCACAATATCGTTAAGGCGTTCAACCGTGAGGAACGTGTTATCGAAGATTTTAACGAGGCAAATGACATTTTATATAAGTCTGCGTGGAAGTCGCAGTTTTTCTCCGGTGTTATGATGCCTGTTATGACCTTTGTAGGAAATCTGGGATACGTTGCCGTTGCTGTTGTCGGAGGTTTACTGGCGGCAAACGGAACTATAATGGTCGGTGACATATTATCGTTTATCCAGTACGTCAAGAACTTCACACAGCCTATAACACAGCTGGCACAGGTATCAAGTATGCTTCAGTCGACTGCCGCAGCCGCCGAGAGAGTATTTGAATTCCTGGCAGAGGACGAAGAAGAGCAATGTGCAAAGGAACACGCAATGCTTACCGATACCTCAGGCAATACAAGAAATGTGACAACACTTGATATTACCGGTGATGTAACGTTTGAACACGTTCGTTTCGGCTACACCCCTGAAAAGATAATAATCAACGATTTCAGTGCAAGGGTCAGACAGGGACAGAAGATAGCCATAGTCGGTCCGACGGGAGCAGGAAAAACAACCATTGTCAAACTGCTTATGCGTTTCTATGAGCTTAACGGCGGAAGAATACTCATTGACGGGTATGACATAGCGGACTTCGACAGGAGCGAGCTTAGAGAGCTTTTCGGAATGGTGCTTCAGGATACATGGCTGTTCAAGGGCAGTATTATGGAGAATATCCGATACGGAAAGCTTGATGCGACAGATGATGAAGTTATTGCCGCCGCAAAAGCGGCTCACGTTGACCATTTCATAAGGACGCTTCCCGGCGGTTATGATATGGAGTTAAACGAGGAAGCATCCAATGTATCGCAGGGTCAGAAACAGCTTCTGACAATAGCAAGAGCGATTCTTGCAAATAACAAGATACTGATTCTTGACGAGGCTACAAGCTCGGTCGATACCCGTACCGAGATACAGATACAAAAGGCTATGGATAATCTTATGAAGGGCAGAACAAGCTTTGTAATAGCACATCGCCTGTCTACGATAAAAGATGCCGACCTTATACTCGTTCTTAAGGACGGAGATATTATCGAGCAGGGTAACCACGAGGAACTTATTGCAAAGAACGGTTTCTATGCCGAGCTTTATAATTCACAGTTTGACAGCTGATACTGCAGAGGCTTGGAGATTTATTAAGAATTTGCAAAGGTGCAAAGCAGAAATGTTTTGTGCCTTTCAGTCTGTCGAAAAACCTCTATAGTTGATAAAAATGGGGTCGCTGGGGCGCAGCCCCCGACAGGGTCTAGGGGCGGTAGCCCCAGTAATATAGCCCCTTCCCACGGGGAAGGGGTTTGGGGTTAGGGATAGAGAAATTTCACTATTCTTTAAAAAACAGACATTTTCTACAAGCTGAAAGGTGCAAAGCAGAAATGTTTTGTGCCTTTTGCTTTTTGCCCGGAGAATTAATCGCCAATCGTGCTGTTTCGCTTTATACAGCGGTAAAAGCAACACAGATATTCTGCCGTAAATAAATTATCTGCCTTGTTGTTTCCGACCTTGACAATGAATTTAAAAGGGAATATACTTATACCAACGACAGATTTCGGAGGTGTCTATTTGTTACAGGACGTTGTATCCGTTTCACTCCCTGTGAATGAGCGGATGATGATAAAAAAGAACCATTTTGAGCCGTACAACCTTACAGGCAACGAAAAGCGTATATGTATAGTTACAGGTATTCACGGCGATGAGCTGGAGGGGCAGTACGTTTGCTATGAGCTGATAAGAAAGCTCAGCGAAAACAGGCATTTGCTCAGCGGTATAGTTGATATATATCCGTCTATGAATCCGCTCGGAATGGATTCGATAAAGCGTGAGATGCCGATATTTGACCTTGATATGAATATGATATTTCCCGGCTCGGAAACCGGTGCGGTGGCTGAGCATATTGCCGCCGCTATCATGAACGATATAAAGGGTGCGGATATATGTATCGATATTCACGCAAGCAATATATTCCTGCGTGAAATTCCGCAGGTGCGTATTTCGGAAGAAACTGCGCCGAAGCTGTTGCCCTATGCCAAAATGCTGAATGTTGACTTTATATGGGTACACTCGAGCGTCACTGTTATGGAGGCTACTCTCTCGCACAGCCTTAACAAAGAGGGAACACCGACACTTGTTGCTGAAATGGGTGTTGGAATGCGTATAACCAAGTCTTACGGCGATCAGCTCCTTGACGGAATATTCAACCTGATGGCTGAGATGGGAATATGGACTGGCGAAACGAAGAAGGTTTCTCATCCTATTGTTTCGACAGACGGAAACGTATCGTTCATATATTCGGATACATCCGGTATTTTTATGCCCGCAATAAAGCACTGGGCAGGAATATCCAAGGGAGATCATATAGGCGATATACTCGATCCGCTTTCGGGTGCTGTCGAACAGGAAATATTCGCACCTTGTAGCGGTATTGTATTTACGTTGCGTGAGTACCCCGTTGTATATGAAGGCTCGTTGCTTGCAAGAATACTCGGAGGGTGCTGAAATGAATAAAGAAAACATAGTTACATTGAAATCGCCTTACCGTGATGATTTTCAGATAAACGGATACAGATTCGGTAAGGGTGAAAAAACCTGTTGTATAGTCGGTGCAATGCGTGGCAACGAGGTTCAGCAGTTATATGTATGCTCACAGATCATAAGAGCCCTTTCAAATATTGAAAAAAAGGGCGATCTGGTTTACGGTAAACAGATAATGGTCATCCCTTCGCTGAATCCGTTTTCGATGAATATCCAGCGCCGTTTCTGGTCAGTAGATAATACCGATCTCAATAGAATGTTCCCCGGTGACGCACACGGAAAGACCACACAGAGAATAGCCGCAGGCATATTCGATTTTATAAAGGAATATCAGTACGGCATTCAGTTTACTTCATTCTATATTTCCGGTGACTTTATACCTCATGTAAGAATGATGGATACCGAGCATAAAAACATAGGACTTGCAAATTTATTCGGTCTTCCGTATATACTTCTCAGAAAACCCAAGCCGTTTGACACGGCAACGCTGAACTTCAACTGGCAGAACTGTGATACGAGCGCATTTTCCGTATATACAAACGAAACAGAGCATATTGACGAGGAATCGGCAAATATAGCGGTAAGCGCTGTACTCCGTTTTTTGTCGAGAATGGGCGTCATAAAGTATCAGAGCCACGGCGGTTATATGGCAACTACGCTTGAAGAAGAGCATCTGATGTCAGTACACGCTAAAAGCGGCGGAATATACCGCAGGATAAAACAGCCCGGCGACGAGGTGGAGCAGGGAGATGTAATGGCAGAGATACTCGATCCGTTTGAAGGCACGGTCAAGGAAGAAATCAAGTCACCCGCAAATGGAATTGTGTTCTTTGCACATAAATCACCGCTCGTGCTTGAAAACTCGGTCGTTTATAAGATAATCAAAAGATTGCATATCTGATGCTGTTGCGATTATTTCAGAAAACAGATAAAAAATGAGCCATACAGAGTAGGTATTCTCTGTATGGCTCTTTTACAGCGGCCGTGTATGTGGATGTTGGCGGATAACAGGGTGTGGCTTTGAGGGTAGTTTTGATGGGAATTTGCTTTTGATTTATGCCGGATAACCTGTATATTAATAAGCACTGCTAAAAAACGACCTATATATATAACGCAGAAACTCCGAAAATGTGACATCTGATTTGATGTTAATTTTGCATTTTGCTGATATTTTGTACACCTGCACAAAAAATACATTTGTAGCGTCTTGGTTTTATGCACGATAACAACATTTATTATTACAAAAATGTAAATAAAGAACAAGTAAAAATGTGGCACATATTTCAGCTTTATTTGGCGGATAATAAAAAACCGGGCAAGATACCCGGTTTTTATAATATGATTATGAATTTTGCGTTTGTAATTAACCTTGATTGGTGCTGTCCGGATTTGCCGCACCGCAGTTTGAACAGAATTTCTGTCCTGCGGCATTTTTGTTTCCGCATACGCAGTACCACTCGCTGTTTTGAGAAACGTTGCTCGTCGGCTGAGTCGGCGCTTCTGTATTGCTCTGTGCATAAGTCTGATAATTCTGCTGAGGACTGCTGTAGTTATAGTAGCCGTTCTGAAAAGAAGTATTGCAGTTATTGTAACCGGGCATATTATATGCCTGATTGCGTGCCGCCGTATTTGCCTCTGCGGCTGCCGTAAGCGTTTTATCGGCCATTGTTTTGAAGCCGATAACGGTAGCGAATATGCCGAATGCGGCCATAAGAATGCACACTATCATTGAAACTACAAATACCGCATTAACAACGGAAAGAGCAAAATCCATCGCTTCATTTGCCGTTGCAAAATCCTCAAAATCAAGTTCTCCGCTTACAATAGCGTCATAAAGCATCTGCCTGAAAGCGTCGCCTCCGAAAATACCGTTCATAACACCGAGAGAAACAACGCCTGTCAGCTCGAAGAATGTGATTACCGCTGTAATTATTGTTGTTACCGTTATGCCTGTACGGCTGTTCGTCAGTGGCTCCTGCTTATATCTGGAACAGAGAACAAGCACAATTATCGAAAGTGCTATAAGTACCAATTTGCATATCTCCTTTGATGAATTTATCTTATATGTCCGCAGTAAATACAGAATTTGTTGTCCGATTCGTTGTACTTACCACAGCTATTGCACTGCCATGCGGTATTTTCGGTTGTAAAGCTCTGCTGAACATTTGCGGCAGATTGTGCGTGGTATATCTGCTGTGCTCTTGCGGCGTTTACTCTCTGCTGTTCGCTGTAAGCCGCAGAGGTGAGCTCATTGTTGCTCATACACTTGTATCCTTTGATACAGGCGATGACACTCAGAGTGATAACGCCGCAGTAGTATATCACGGTTATTGCAAAAACGCTTGAAGCGAACACTGACAGAATGGGGTGATAGTTTTCGCTCTCCGAACCATAATACATCGGTAATACGCCGAACAGAAACGACATCAGCTTAATTGATGCCAGAACTGTCAGAATAATAGTCAGCACCTTGATTCCGGTGAGTTTTGAAACGATAGGACAACTCTTATAAGAACTGCATAAAACGAGTAAAGCGATAGCAATACCTATATTGAGCATACAGGTCCCTCCTTACTGACCGTTAGCGTTTCCGGAAGGCGCATTGTTTTTTGGTGCGCCGCACTGCGAACAGAAATCTCCGCCTATATCCTTGTTTATTGTACCGCAAATGTTACATCTCCATGTGTTGCACTGAGGCTGCTGCATCTGCTGGGGCGGAACTGCGAAGCCTGCTCTGTACTGCTGCTGTAATGCGGCCGCTTTATCGAAGGCTTTCTTTTTAAGCTCTTTGTCAGAAAGCGTTGTATATCCCACAATACACATTATAATTCCCGCAATGACCGTTGCGATTATAACGATATAGTACGACACATATATTGCATATTCGCTTGTTCCCGGTACAAAGGAAGTGAAATTGTAGCTTGTGAAATAGTCGTAAGGGTTGCAAAGAAGCCTGAAAAAGTCAATCTTGAACAGCAGAAGAAGTGAATCGAATACAGTAAGCAATACAGTTATTGCAGTAAGCGATTTCCTCTTGCCGAGTGTGGGATTTTTTCTGTATTTGGCAGTAATAATAAGCACTGTTATTATAAAAACAACAACTGCCAGATAAAAAATAAATCCGTCAAATAAGCTGGACAACAATTTGTCTGTGGTCGAATTGAAATTTTCTGTGTCATTCAGAAATCGGCTTGCAGATGTAAGTAAATTGATCATTTTGAATCCTCCTTAATAATTAAAGCAAATTTATGTAAAAAAACTTCTACTGATGTGATTTTATCACATTATTTCCTCTTTGTCAATCAAAGTAAAAAATATTGACAATCCGCCCTTGCGGATATATAATATAAGTTAGTGTAACGGTTATGTTTTTGAAAACCGTTTTGCATACAGCGTTTATAGGCTGTGGAAAGGAACATTATTATGGCAGTATTGGTAACAGGCGGAGCAGGATATATCGGCTCTCACACCTGCGTGGAGCTTCTTAACGCAGGCGAGGATATTATTGTAATAGACAACTTCTACAACTCAAAGCCGAAGGCTATCGAGGCAATCAAGGAAATCACAGGCAGAGATTTCAGATTCTATGAGAACGACTGCTGTGACAGAGAAGCTCTTGACAGGATTTTCAGAGAGAACTTCATCACAGAGGTAATACATTTTGCCGGCTACAAGGCAGTAGGCGAAAGCTGTGTAAAGCCTATAATGTATTATGAAAACAACATCAATTCAACTCTTGCGCTTATCGAAACAATGCAGAAATACGGCTGTAAGAAGCTCGTATTCAGCTCAAGTGCAACGGTTTACGGCATACCCGATAAAGTGCCGGTAACAGAGGATTTCCCTTTGAGCGCTATCAATCCCTACGGTTCTACAAAGCTGATGATTGAGAATATGTGCAGAGAGCTGTACGCATCCGATGATCAGTGGAGCATTATCCTTTTACGTTACTTCAACCCTATCGGTGCGCACGAGAGCGGTAAGCTCGGTGAAGACCCCAACGGTATACCGAATAACCTTATGCCCCTTATCCTCCGCACAGCCTCAGGAAAAATGGCAACACTCAGCGTATTCGGTAACGACTATCACACTCCCGACGGCACTTGCGTAAGAGATTACATTCACGTTGTTGACCTTGCACTCGGTCATGTTGCCGCAATAAAGGCGGCAAGAGCGCATACAGGCTGTCCCGCATACAACCTCGGTACAGGTAAGGGATACTCTGTGCTTGATATTATCAACGCTTTCGAAAAGGTAAACAAGGTCAAGGTTCCTTATGTTATAACAGGCAGACGTCCCGGTGACGCAGCCGCTTGCTACTCAAATCCCTCGCTTGCAAAGAAAAAGCTCGGCTGGACAGCAAAGAGAGGTCTTGAGCAGATGTGCCGTGACAGCTGGAACTATATAAAGGCAAATTCCTGATAAAAACAGAATATATAAAAGCCGCTTGGCGCATAGGCTGTGCCGTGCGGCTTTTTTGTAAAACGGAGAATGATATGAGATTTACATTCTGTCCCGATTGTGCAAGCAGACTGGTGGGACGTAAGACCGGAGATGACGGCCTTGTGCCGTATTGCGAACAGTGCAAACGTTTGTGGTTTGATATGTTCTATAATTGCGTGATAGTCCTTGCAAGACGAGGAGATAAATACGCCCTTATCCGTCAGCACAGCGGTGACGGCAGTATAAGCGAGGACAGATTCGTCTGCGTGTCCGGCTACATAATGACGAACGAAACAGCCGAACAGGCGGCGGTGCGTGAGGTCACGGAAGAACTCGGACTAAAGCCGGTCAAGGTACGCCTTGTTGCGACATACACCTATCAGAAAAAGCAGATGCTGATGACGGGGTTTTTGGCTGAGCTTCCCGAGGGTGATTTCTCGCTTTCAGATGAGCTGATTACGGCACAGTGGTTTGATGAAGCCGAAGTCGGCGCAAGGCTTGCAGGCAGCTCTGTCGCAAAGCTGTTATTCAATGATATAAAAGGAGCAAAGCTATGAGAAAAGATCTACCGCCTATAGAGCCGTATGAGCGTACCGCTCATTATTACGAAACCGACAGAATGGGCATAATACACCATTCGAATTATATAAGGTGGTTCGAAGAAACGAGAATACATTATCTTGACAAAGCAGGCTACCCATATTCCGAAATGGAAAAGGACGGAGTTATGATACCTGTGCTTTCTGCCGAATGTACTTATAAAAATGCCGTGCGTTTTGACGAAACGGTGCTTATAGACCTTAAAATCACAGAATTCAACGGCTTTAAAATGACCATTGATTATGTGGTAAAAGGCAAGGAAAACGGCGATGTCAAGGCAACAGGCAGAACACGTCACTTCTTTGTGAACAGCGATTTCAAGCCGGTAAGAGTAAAGGACAAGTATCCGAGAGTGTACGAAGTGTTCAACAGTCGCAAGGAGGAAGAATGAAAAGGATAAACATAAACGAGAACAAAATCAACATTGTATTTGATATTGAAGATAACGGACAGATAAAGCTGATGCACTTTTCGGCGCTCCCGTTCAACGAAAATGATATATGGGACGAGATGTTCGAAAAGGATCATCTCGGCTGTTTTGACATAGCGCAGGTCGAAATAGCGGGACTTGACCGTCCGTGTGAACGTCACGGCACGAAGTACATAGTAACGGCACCGGGCTACAGACTTAAGTACAAGGATTTTTCCGATACCCGTGACAATATCGGCAGGCTTATAAAAGTAACGCAGTATGACGAGCCGACAGGTATAGAAGTAATCAGCACGTTCCGTTTCTATGACGGCATAAGCATAGTGCGCACCTATACGGAAGTCAGAAATACGTCTGCGACCGAAACATACACGTTGACCTATGTTTCATCGTTCAACTATCTAGGTTTTGAAAAAGAGGGCATTCTTCCCCGTGACGATAAGTTTATTATAAAGATACCGCATAATTCGTGGCAGAAGGAAATGCTGTGGCAGGACTATACCTTTGAACAGCTTGGTATGCCGCAGTCGCAGAAAGACGGCTGGGAGCACTGCGGCAAGGCGATAAATGTAACGAATGTAGGTAACTGGTCAACAAACGAATATCTACCTATGGGTTATATTCAGAACACTGAAACAGGAAACGGGCTTTTCTGGCAGATAGAGCATAACGGCTCGTGGCACTGGGAGATAAGCGACCAGAGAGGACATTTTTACCTTGCGCTCAGCGGACCTAACGAACAGCAATCTCACTGGTTCAAGAACCTTGCTCCCGGGGAGAGCTTTACGTCCGTTCCTGTCGCAGTCGGCGTATGCCGTGACTTTGACGATGGTATGGGCGAGCTTACAAGATACCGCCGTGCGATACGCAGAAAGAATGCCGATAACGAAAAGCTGGCGGTTATTTTCAATGACTATATGAACTGTCTTTGGGGCGACCCTACAGAAGAAAAGGAAATGCCGCTTATAAAAGCCGCCGCAGAGGCAGGATGCGAGTATTACTGCATTGATTGCGGCTGGTATGCGGACGGTTTCTGGTGGGACAGCGTGGGCGAGTGGCAGGAAAACCGCCGCCGTTTCCCGAACGGTCTTAAGAAGGTGACCGATGAGATAAGAAAATACGGTATGATACCGGGCGTATGGCTTGAGATAGAAGTTATGGGCATAAACTGCGAAATGGCAAAGAAAGTGCCTGACGAATGGTTCTTTATGCGGCACGGCAAGCGTGTATACGATCGTTCACGCTATCAGCTTGACTTTTCAAATCCCGAAGTCAGCGCTTATGCCGACAGCGTAATTGACCGTCTTGTAAAAGATTACGGTGTAGGCTACATAAAAATGGACTACAACATAGAACCGGGAATAGGCACTGAGGTAGGCTGTGACAGTGTCGGCGAAGGACTGATGCGTCACGAAAAGGCATATCTTGCGTGGCTTGACGGCGTGTTTGCACGTTACCCCGAGCTTATCATAGAAAACTGCTCAAGCGGCGGTATGAGAATAGACTATGCGATGCTCAGCCGTTATTCGATACAGTCAACGAGCGATCAGGACGATTACAGAAGATATGCTACCATAGCGGCAAACGCACCGACAGGTCTTTGCCCCGAACAGAGCGCTATATGGTCATATCCGCTGACAGACGGCGACAGAGAAGAGGTCGTGTTCAATATGGTAAACGCTATGACACAGCGTATCCATCAGAGCGGACATCTTGCAAATCTCAGCCCCGAGCGAATGTCACTTGTAAAAGAAGCGCTTGAATGTTATAAAAGTATCCGTGATGATATCAAGAAATCTGTACCGTTCTGGCCCTTGGGATTATCTCATATCGGTGACGAATGGGTAACACTGGGTCTTAAAGCAGGAAATAAAGCCTATCTTGCGGTATGGCGCAGACAAGGAAGCAACGAGTGCTGTAATATACCGATAAGATATGCAACAGAGAATGCAAAGGTAAGCTGTATATACCCGTCCTTTGACGAGGGTGGGCATAAATTCAATCCGCTTTCAAGGTCGCTTTCTGTAAAACTGCCCGAATGCTTCACGGCAAGGCTTTTTGAAATAGAATTGTAATAAAAAGGATAAGTGTTGACTTTTATACTTTAGAGTGATAAAATAGTAGTATTATTATAGAGGTATTTTACCTATTTGCTTTTGAGAAAGGGAAACGCAATGAACACAAAACTTGTTTCAAAGGATAAAGACGAGCTTTTCAAAGCGATAATGGAGCTTAGAAGTATTGAAGAATGCTACGACTTTTTTGAGGATTTATGCACTATAAGAGAGCTTGAATCAATGGCTCAGCGTCTGCATGTTGCAAAGCTGCTTGTAGAGGGCAGAGTGTACAGCGATATAGTCGAAGAAACAGGAGCCAGCACCGCCACGATAAGCCGTGTAAACAGGTCTTTACAGGGCGGAAATGACGGCTACTCCATCGTTTTCGACAGAATGAAGGATAACGATTGACCGAAAGGGTGATAATATGTCGGCATACGGTTGTTTTGCGGACGTTTACGACACGCTGACTTCCAATATCGACTATAAGGAACTTGCCGGGTATTACGACAGGATAATTACTTCTCACGGCGGCAAAAAGGGCATACTTCTTGACCTCGCCTGCGGTACGGGCAGTATGTCAATGCAGCTATCTGCTCTCGGATATGATGTTATCGGAGTGGACTTAAGCACTGAAATGCTCAGTGTGGCAAAGGAAAAACCGCACAAAAACATAGAGTATCTCTGTCAGGATATGTGCGAGCTTGATATGTACGGCACTATTGATGTTACCGTATGCGTGCTTGATAGCATAAATCATCTTGACAGCAAAGAGGATATACTGCGTTGCTTTAAGTCGGTATCTCTCTTTTGCGATCCGAAAGGACTTTTTGTGTTTGACATCAACACTGTGAGAAAGCACAGAGAGGTGCTTGCGGATAACACATTCGTGTATGATATGGAGAAAGTCTACTGCGTATGGCAGAATTATCTTGACAGTGACAGTGAAGACAGCAGGGTCGATATTGCACTTGATATTTTCACTGAAAACGAGGACGGCTCTTATGAGCGTTCCTGTGAGGATTTTTCAGAGATTGCTTTACCGCTTGAAGAAATTGAAGAATTACTGCATAAGGCAGGCTTCAGAATTCTTGACAGATATAATTATATGACAACAGAAAAGGGCAGTGAGGACAGTGAAAAGGTGCTTTACTGCTGTGCAAAGGAAACAGAATAAATGGGAAAGATAGTAAGAGCTTTATCGGCAGACGGCAGTGCGCTTTGCAGTGCTGTCGATACTACTGATATTGTAAATGAAATACACAGAATACACGGCACATCCGCAACAGCATCGGCAGCGGCAGGAAGACTTGCAACTGCGGCTTGTATTATGGGTGCGCTTATGAAAAACGAAACCGACAGACTTGAACTGAGGATAAACGGCGGCGGAAAAATCGGTACAATTACGACCGTAGCCGACTACAGAGGCAACGTAAAATGCTGTATGGACAATCCTTTTGCAGATCTGCCGCTCAACTCCAAAGGTAAACTGGATGTCGGAGGAATAGTAGGCACGGACGGTTATCTTTCGGTAATAAGAGATCTCGGTATGAAAGAGCCTTATGTCGGACAGGTGCCTATAGTGAGCGGAGAAATAGCTATGGACATAACGCAGTATTATGCGGTAAGCGAGCAGATACCTACCGTCTGCGCACTGGGCGTACTTGTCGATACCGACCTTACGATAAAAAAGGCAGGCGGATATATGATACAGCTTGTACCGCCCGTGAACGAAGCCGCTATAGATTTTATCGAAGAAAATATAAAGGATATGCAGTCCGTTACTAAAATGCTTGAGGACGGACTTACTCCCGAAGAAATAGCCCTCAAAGGACTTAAAGGCCTTGACGGAGAGATACTTGACAGCTGGGAGGCACAGTATTACTGCGATTGCTCAAGAGAGCGTACCGAGCAGGTACTTATAACGCTCGGCAAGGACGAGCTTGCAAAGCTTGCAGAGGAAGAGCCTGTCACGGAAGTGTGCTGTCATTTCTGCGATAACAAATATCGTTTTACATCGGAAGAACTGAAAGAACTTATCAAGAGGATATAATTTCTTATGAAAAAATGGCTTGTCAGAAATACGGACAATGCACTTGCAATGAAACTCAAGACCGATACGGGACTGCCGATGCTTTTGTGCAGTCTGCTTGTCGGCAGAGGAATATACACAGCCGAGCAGGCACAGCAGTATTTCAACGGTACGGAACTTTCCGACCCCTTGCTTATTGCGGATATGGATAAAGCTGTGCAGGCGATAGAAGCGGCGGTCGATAACGAAATAAAGATAACCGTGTACGGCGATTACGACTGCGACGGCGTTACATCTACCGTTATGCTTTTCACACATCTTGATGCAATAGGTGCTGACGTAAACTGGTACATACCCACCCGTGAAGAAGGCTACGGGCTGAACGAAAATGCGATACGCAAACTGCACGAGGACGGTACGGGTCTTATAATAACGGTAGACAACGGCGTTTCAGCCGTCAACGAGGCTGAACTTATATATGAACTTGGAATGAAGCTGGTCGTCACCGACCACCATCAGCTCCCTGAGATTCTGCCTAAAGCGGAGGCTATCGTAAATCCGCACAGACAAGATGACAGTTCTCCATATAAAGAGCTTGCCGGCTGCGGCGTTGCGCTAAAGCTGATTATGGCACTGGAACGTGATGTTGAAGGTGTTCTTGAGCAGTATGCCGACCTTGCGGCTATCGGCACTATAGGCGATGTTGTCGCACTGACAGGAGAAAACCGCATAATAGTAAAGCGTGGACTTCTTGAAATGCAGTACAGCGAAAATCAGGGACTTCAGGCGCTTATCAATGTGGCAGGACTTGATGCCGAAAGTATTACTTCTACAGGCATAGCGTTCGGCTTATGCCCCCGTATAAATGCCGCAGGACGTTATGACAGTCCGAAAGCGGCGGCAGAGCTTCTTATGGCTCAGACCGGACAGATAGCCGAGATAAAAGCGCAGGAACTGAATGAACTGAATGCTAAGAGAAAACAGATCGAAAGTGAGATTCTCGAAATGGCAAAGGCTCAGCTTATTGCCGACCCTAAAGCGTTCAACTCCCGTGTGCTTATTGTTTGCGGCGAGGGCTGGAATCACGGAATTATAGGTATAGTCAGTGCAAGACTTCTTGAACTTTACGAAAAGCCCTGTATCGTCATAGGAATAGAGGGCGATGAGGCAAGAGGCTCAGCGAGAAGCATCGAAGGCTTTTCACTTTATACCGCACTTGATGCGTGCAGTGAGCATCTTACACGTTTCGGAGGTCATACGAAGGCGGCAGGTTTTTCGCTTCCGAAAGACAAGGTAGATGATTTTATAGCTCAGCTGAGAAGCTATGCGGATGAAAAATTTCCTTCAATGCCGGTTATGACAACGGAGGCTGATATTGAGCCGGAGCTGTCCGACCTTGAAATATCTTCAATCGAGAATCTTCGTCATTTACAGCCTTACGGTGAAGAAAACAACGCTCCGCTGTTTTTGATGAGAAACTGCACAATTATATCCTCAAGACCGCTAAAAGACGGTAAATATACATCGTTTACCGCAGAGTATAAAGGCTCGCAGTTCAAATTTCTCTGCTTCGGAACATCGTTTGATAAGTTCGGATATTATCCCGGAGATAAGGTCGATGTGCTGAGCCATATCGAAATAAACGAATATAATGATAAAAAAAGCGTCAGCGTAAGAGTAAAGGACATACGCAGAAGTGATTTTCCGCAGGATAAGTATTTTGCCGCAAGGAATTTCTATGAAAAAATCCTCAGAGGCGAAAAAACCGATGCAAGACTTCTTAAACGTATCCTGCCCGATAAGGAGAATATGAAGCTCCCGTTCGACCTTGCAAGAAAGCTGACCTCTATAGATTCAGCCGCACAGATTGCAATGTCGCACGGTATGAATTACTGCCTTTTTATGATGTGCCTTCATGTTTTTGCGGAATTCGGTCATCTTGAGCTGGACAGAATAAACGGTACGATGAATTTCATAAAAGGCGGCAGACGTATAGAGCTTGAAAACTCGGCAGTGATAAGAAGAATAATGAAATCCTGCAGCTGAAAAATTAACGATAAACGGAGGCTGTAAGCATGACATATACAATAGATATGCTTATTGACAAGATAAAGGAAGTAGGAAAGAGCTACGACCTTGATAAAATACAGGCGGCTTATGAGCTGGCGGAAAAGGCGCACGACGGTGTTTTCCGCTCGTCCGGAGAGCCTTATATTACACACCCTGTAGCAGTAGCATATATACTTGTAGAACAGTTCTGCATGGATACAGATACAATATGCGCCGCTCTCCTGCATGACGTTGTAGAAGACACCGATGTCGGTCTTGATGTGATACAGAAGAAGTTCGGCGAAGACGTGGCGCACCTTGTTGACGGCGTTACAAAGATAGGTCAGGTTCCCCTCAACACCCGTGAGGAACAGCAGGCAGAGAATATCCGTAAGATACTTATCGCAATGTCAAAGGATATTCGTGTTATTATCATAAAGCTTGCCGACAGACTTCATAATATGAGAACGCTTGCAAGCAGACCGCCCGAAAAACAGCGCAAGACTTCTCTTGAAACGATGAACTTCTACGCACCTATAGCCCACAGGCTCGGTATCAGTGACGTAAAGGAAGAAATGGAAGACCTTGCCCTGCGCTATCTTGACCCATACGGCTTCAAGGAGATAGAGTCGCTTCTTGATGTCCATAAGGATGAGCGTGATACGTTTATCGACAAGATAAAAGGTATGATAAGAGAGCGTATATCGGACATTCAGCCACCGCCGATAATCGAGGGCAGAGTAAAAAGCATATACAGTATTTACAAGAAGGTTTATGTCAAGGGAAAGGATTTTTCGGAGATATATGATATATATGCCGTGAGGATCATTCTTCAGACAGTTGTCGAATGCTACAACGTACTCGGTATCATTCACGATATGTTCCGTCCTATCCCTTATCGTTTCAAGGACTATATAGCAATGCCCAAGCCCAACCGCTACCAGTCGCTCCATACGACCGTTATCGGCAGGGAAGGCATACCCTTTGAAGTACAGATAAGAACGCAGGAAATGCACAACACCGCTCAGTACGGCGTTGCGGCACACTGGAAATATAAAGCCGGAATATCGGGAAATGTTGCAGGTGAAAAGCGTTTCGACTGGATAAGACAGCTTCTTGAACAGCAGCAGGAAGCTGACGATGTAGAGCAGATCTCAGAGGCTATCAAGGTCGATCTCGCCCCTGACGACGTATATGTTTTCACCCCGAAGGGCGATGTTATAACACTGCCTGCAGGCTCTAATGTTATAGATTTTGCCTACGCTATTCATACGCAGGTCGGCAATAAAATGACAGGCGCAAAGGTCGGCGGCAGAATGGTGCCGTTTGACCATACACTTCACACGGGCGACATCGTTGAGATACTGACCAGCGGAAGCGATAATTACGGACCTAACCGAAACTGGAGCGAAATCGCAAAAACCAACGAAGCAAAAGCAAAAATAAGAGCGTGGTTCAAGCGTGAACGCAGAGAAGAAAATATCGAGTGCGGTAAAGCGGCATTTGAAAAAGAGATACGCAGAAACAATATTGCGGTCGATGATGAAATACTCTTGCAGGCGGCACGCCGTCAGCGTTTATCCTCGGTTGACGATTTATATGCGGCTATAGGCTACGGCGGCGTACAGCTATCCAAAATCATTACCCGCCTGAAAGAAGAGCAGGTAAAACAGCAGAGATTAAACGCTGTTCAGACACAGCCTATCGACATAGAAAAGACTATCGCCGACAACAACAAGAGAGCACAGAAGAACGGCGTTGTGCTTGACGGAATAGAAGACTGTGCGGTAAAATACGCACAGTGCTGTAATCCGCTTCCCGGCGACGATATTATGGGCTTTATCACCCGTGGCTACGGTGTGTCAATCCATAAAGCCGATTGCCAGAATGTAAAGATCGGTTTGCAGGGAGAAAACAAGGACAGATGGATAAAGGCGCATTGGGCAGTGAACTCAAGCAGTGCGTTCAGAGCCACGATAGATATTATCGCAGATGATAGAACTGCGCTTATCGCCGATATTACCACTGCGATAGCAAGCAATCATCTGCCTATCCACGAGATAAACGCCCACTATCTCAAGAACGGTAATGCAAATATAATTCTCACAATCGAGGTCAGCGGTATAGATCAGCTCAAGAGCATCATACTCAGACTTCAGAAGATACCCGGAGTAATCTCTGCCGAAAGGACAGGAAAACAGTAATGGAAATAAAAACGCTCACATTAGGCGAGCTTGGCACAAATTGCTATATTGTAATCAGCGCCGCAGGAAATGCCGCAGTGATAGACCCTGCGGATGATGCACAGCGTATCCTTGATACACTCGGAAAGGAAAACGCAGAACTTAAAATGATACTTCTCACGCACGGACATTTTGACCATACGGGAGCTGTTGCAGACCTTAAAGAACAGACAGGCGCAAAGGTATATATACATTCAAAGGACGAATGTATGCTAGATGATACGATAAAGAACGTAGCATATCTCTGCCCCGGTTATTCCTACAAACCCTTTACTGCGGATGTGCTTGTTTCCGATGGGGACATCATACGACTTGATGAGATTGAATTCAGCGTTATGCATACCCCCGGACATACCGCAGGAAGCGTGGTTTATTTTGCGGATAACTGTATGTTTGCAGGCGACACAATTTTTGAAGGCTCTGCCGGCAGAACCGATTTCTATTCGGGCGACTATATCGCACAGCGAAACAGCCTTGCACGAATCGCCGCATTGCGTGAGGATTATCTTATTTATCCCGGTCACGGCAGTTCGACTACTCTTAAACAGGAAAAGAAGTTCAATCAGTTTCTCGGACAAAGCCCGGTGGATTTCTTCTGATATGATAAGATCGCTGTATTTTGATAACACGGCATATCAATATGCCTACGAGCTTGAGCGGCTGATAAGAAATTTCTCATTGCCGCACAGGCTTGAGTTTTATACCGACAAAACTCCCCACGGCACAGATTACGCATACTTCTGCGCCGATAACTGCAAATTATCCGTTACCGTATCTGATAATGATACCGTGTATAAGGAATCCTCAGACGTCTGCGAGCCGTTTGATTATGAGAATGAGCTTTGCAGGCTTCTTTGCAGATGCATGGAAAGGTACGGTCACGCTCCGCTTCCGTGGGGAATACTTACGGGAGTACGCCCCGTGAAATATATCCGAAGCATTTACGAAACCCGTGACAATGCGGAAAAATATCTTCGTAACTCCTTGCTTGTAAGCGATAAGAAGATGCAGCTTGCAAACGATGTAATACGCATTCAGAAACCGGTTCTGGACTCACTTGACCTCAGGAAGATAAGCCTGTATATTTCGATTCCTTTCTGCCCGTCACGTTGCAGCTATTGTTCGTTTATCTCCGCTTCCGGCGAGGGTGCATTAAAGCTGATAGACGATTATTTCGGGCTTTTGCTGAAAGAGCTTGATATTTATGCCGATATTGTGAAACGTTTTTCGCTTAAAGTCGATACTGTGTATATCGGCGGAGGAACACCGACAACGTTGTCGGCTTCTCAGCTTGACCGCCTTATTGAAAAACTTGATGAGTTTGACATTACTGGTATCCGTGAATTTACCGCAGAGGCGGGAAGACCCGATACCATAACGGAAGATAAGCTGAGGGCGCTTAAAAACGGCGGTGTACGGCGCATATCCATAAATCCGCAGTCGATGAACGACAGCGTACTTGAAGCGGTCGGCAGACGTCATACGGTAAAGCAGGTGTGTGAAGCGTTTGATATAGCACGAAAGGTCGGTTTCGACTGCATAAATTCCGACATAATAGCAGGACTTCCAGCCGAAACAGAGCATAGCTTTGAAGCTTCTTTGCAACAGCTTTGCAAATTATCTCCCGAAAATATCACCGTTCATACATTGAGCCTTAAACGCTCATCAGCCTTGTTCAGACAATTCGGAAACAATATCGGCAAAGGTGCAAAATATATGACCGATACGGCATACGATATGCTTTGCGAAAAAGGCTATTTCCCGTATTATCTTTACCGTCAGAAGAATATAGCCGACAACCTTGAAAACATCGGCTATTGCAAAGACGGCTGTGAAAGCATCTATAATATCTGCATTATGGAAGATGTACAGACGATACTCGCCGCAGGGTGCGGAGCATCAACAAAGCTATATGACGGCAAGAACGTTTCAAGAGTCATCAATTACAAATATCCTTATGAATATATTTCACGTTTTGCTCTGATGAATGAGCGTAAACGTGATATCGAGAATTTCTTTGAAGAAAAATTAACTCTTGCATAATTTTTCTTATTGTGCTACAATATAAAAAAGCATTTCTGAAAGGAAACACGGCTATGGATTTTAAAGACGAAATTGATTTTATAACAGAAAAAGCAAAACAGCTTACCGATACGGGCATACGCAAGGCAGACGAGGTTATCGGTATTTCAAAACTCAAGCTGAGATGTATTCAGCTTGACGCACTGATAAAGGCAAAATACACCGAGCTTGGCAGAACTATGTACGGTATGGTTAAAAACGACAGTTCAGATGCCGACAGAATAGCACAGGCTGTAATGGATATTGACCACCTTTATAAGAAAATGGCACAGTGCAACGCCAGAATCGAGCTGATGAAGAAAATCGTTACCTGCCCCGTGTGCGGTACAAAGAACAGATTCAGCAACACATATTGCACCGCTTGTATGCACAAGCTGGTGTCAACAGATGAAGAGCCTGAGGATTATGCGTTTAATCCCGATGATGCCGAGAACAGATAAATTGATTTTGTAAAGAGGTACGATGAAAAAATCGTACCTCTTTTGTGCTATTTTTGCATAAAATGCGTTAATTTTGAAAAAACTGTTTACAAGCAGGACGATAAAGTTTATAATGTTCCTGTAAAAAACACGAGATTGCCCGAAATTGCAAATCTCGATATTAATTTGCTATCCTCTTAATCCATTTCCCATATATGAATACCCCTGTGTCAAATTTCACAGGGGTATTCTGTTTGCAATAATTTATAATAATACATTCGCTCAATTCCGGCTCAGTTCTGATAGTTGATTTTTTCTTCTGTTATCATAGGATAAGAGATAAGCTCATTACCGTCAAGGTTTTCTTTTCTCATATCAACTGCGGAAATGCGGTGATTATCGTAAGTTGTGTAATAATAAATGCCTTTATCCGCATTACAGCACGAGGTATAGATAGTAATCTCGTACTCTCCGTCTTTTACCTCACAGCAGCCTCTCTGCTGGTCAACCGAGCCGAGTATATGGAAAAACTGGCTTACGCTTTCGGTTTCGCCTTTTTCGGAAACGGAGTTAGCCTTTACAAAAGCCACACGCACAAATCTTGATTGTGACGATAAATCGCCCGGAAGTCCGATAGCACCCATTCCTCTGCTATAGGTTTTCAGCTTCAGCTTATCCGAGAAATTGTTCTGAGGCTGTTTTCTTGATAAATGCATATAATCGTTCAATCTGAACATCTGCTCGTCAAAGGGCGGATTGTTGGTAAGCACGCCTATCGGATTATCATAAACCTTTATTCCGTCCGATACCGATTCAACGGTTATTGCGCTGTTCCTGTCCGCAATTATCCAGTGGAGCTGACCTGCAGGCATCTGCTCGTCAAAGGGTGTATCGGTTATATTGATTTTAGAAATCAGCTCTTTCGCTTCATTTACGTCTGCGCATTTTCCGAGAATATACGGAATAAATTCATACTGTGCTACGTTGTCCTTATCGGGAGCGTTTTTAAAATAACGGGCATTGCCGACAAAGTTAAGCCCTGCTATACAAAGCCCTTTTTCGTTCATTGCATCATAGAACAACGGGTAACCTTTGGCAATATGAGCCGTACCGATTACTGCATAGTGGCTTTCGCAAACTCCCATATTCAGAAATTGCAATCTGAAATTTCTCGGCATGATTACAATTTCCTCGCCGTATGAACATTCGTAATCAAGCGTTCTGCCGAAATAGAAATCTTCTGTCTTGTATGTTGCGGCTGTACACATATTATTACCTCCGTGTTTTTAAAGTTTCTGTTATTATTCTACTACATTTTTCCCTGTAAGTAAAGAAATATTATGATAAAAAGGGCAGTGCCGAAACACTGCCCTCAGACTATTCACTTAAAAATCTCAATCGTTGAACTTAGCCATAAGTTCTTTTATAAGCTCCTGAACCTTGTCTGCGGTTTCCTCAACGGGAACTTTATATGAGAAGCTCTTATCCCTTGCGGAAATCTCACAGCAGTTGTCCTTCAGGTTTCTGGGGCTTACAACAACTCTCAGCGGTACGCCGAGAAGGTCTGCGTCAGAGAACATAACGCCTGCGCTTACCTGTCTGTCGTCATAGATAACCTCAGCACCTGCGTTCTGTAAAGCGTCATACAGCTTATCTGCACAAGCCTTTACATCTGCGTCATCTGAACGTACAGCGCAGATATGAACCTGCCACGGAGCGATAGGCATAGGCCAGATAGGACCGTAATCATCGTGATGCGCCTCGCATACCGAAGCCGCAAGTCTGCCGACACCGATACCGTAACAACCCATGATAGGTGTCTTTTCCTCGCCGTTGCTGTCAAGGTAGGTCATATTCATTGTCTTTGTGTACTTTGTGCCAAGCTGGAATATGTTGCCGACCTCGATACCTCTTGATATTGAAATTGAATGCTTGTGGCAGTTGGGGCAGATGCCGCCGTCAAGAATCTTTGCAAAGTCGTGATATTCAACATTTGCACAATCACGGTCAATGTCAAGACCCGTGTAGTGATATTCTTCCTTATTTGCACCGCACGAAAGGTTGTTTGTATTCTGAAGCGAAGTATCAAACAGAACGGTCATATTTTCGGGAAGACCGACAGGTCCGATATATCCTGCGTTAAGACCGCACTCTTCTGTGATTACGGCAGGGTGAATTTCACAGCCTAAGAAGTTGCGGAGCTTTGTTTCGTTTACGTCTATATCGCCTCTTGTGAATACGACAACATAGCTGTCATCTGCGTTTCTCTGATATACGACAGCCTTGCAGCTCTTTTCCTTGGGAGTATGCAAAAAGTCGCATATTTCTTCTATGGTATGGATATTCGGAGTATGAACAAGCTCCATAGGTGCGGAAACTTCATCTCTTGTATTCTCGATAATGCTGTCTGCGGCCTCCATATTTGCATTGAAACCACATTCGTGACAGCTTGCTATTGTATCCTCGCCTACGGGTGTAAGGAGCATGAATTCGTGTGAAATACTACCGCCCATCATACCTGAATCGGACTTGACCGAGATTACCTCAGGAACACCTGCACGTCTGAATATGTTTTCATAAGCCTTGTGGCACTTATCGTAATACTGCTCAAGATCTTCCTGCGATGTGTGGAACGAGTAAGCGTCCTTCATTGTGAACTCACGGACTCTGATAAGACCGCCTCTCGGACGAGCTTCATCACGGAACTTTGTCTGTATCTGATAAATCATAAAAGGGTACTTCGTGTAGCTCTTGCCGTATTCACGCACAAGATGCACAGCGGCTTCCTCGTGTGTCATACCGAGTACCATAGGCATTCTGTTGCGGTCTGTAAAACGTAACAGCTCACTGCCGATGCTTTCGTATCTGCCTGACTCCTGCCAGAGTGAAGCGGGCATAACGACAGGGAACTGTACTTCCTGTCCGTCTATCTTGTCCATTTCTTCTCTGATGATCTGTTCGATCTTCTTTGTGATTCTCTTTGTGGGTGTGTATGACGAGAAGATACCGTTAGCCATATACTTGATATAGCCGCCTCTCACCATAATTGCGTGGCTGTCAATCTGACAGTCCGAAGGTCTTTCTTTAAAACGGTCGCCGACCAGTTTTTCAAGCTTCATTATGTTGTCCTCCTGAATTTCGGGCATAAAAAAAGCCCGAAGCATTAAATTTGCTTAGGGCGAAACATTGTTCCGTGGTACCACCTAAATTCGGTATAACCGCACTTGTATCTCTGTAACGGGAGAAACCGGTAACACTCATCGTGTACAGCTCAAAGACGGGTTCGATAAAACCTTGTCGGGAGCTTGCACCAACCGCTCTTTCTCTGTGACGCAGATCTATCTACTGTTTCTTGTCATAGCTTTTCTGTATGGTATTATTTTAGCACAGAGAAGAGGGATTGTCAAGGGGGAAAAGGGAACACCGCAGAGCATTTCCTCTGCGGTGTTTTACGGAGTATGTTTGTTTATCTTTAAGCTGTATTCTGAATTTATGATGCAAGCGCCTTACCGAGAGCAACGCACTGCTCGGTAGCTGTGTCATCGGGAGCTTCGTTGCAGATAACGCCTTCGCCTGCCATAACTGCGCCGTCAGCGATGCACTGTTCCTCCCAGTTTCTCATCCATTCGCCGTCGCCCCAGCCGTAAGAACCGAAAAGTCCTACCTTCTTGCCTGACAGCTTTGCTTCACAAGCGTTGAACATAGGCTCGAACTCGCTGTCCTCAAGCTGTTCACTGCCCATTGAGGGACAACCGAAAGCGATAGAATCAAACTGATCTACCATATCCGCCGAGAAGTCAGCCGCTGTAAATACGCTTACCTCTGCGCCTGCGCTCTTTGCGCCCTCTGCAACCGAGCCTGCCATAGCCTCAGTGTTGCCTGTTCCACTCCAATATACTACTACTGTTTTCATAATAAAAATCCTTTCATTCTGATATTTTTTATATTATGCAACCGTAAGCTGCACGATACTCCTGCCGTTTGCCCACATCTTTTGGTAGACAGCTCTGCACTTGTCAAATCTCGCAAAGGTGCGCATAGCCTCGCACTCGTTGCAGTATACCTTCCAACAGCCCGTGCATCTGCTGTTTTTGCCCCCGTTATCAATAAATCCGATAACATCTCCGAGAGGATAACCTAAGAACAGCCCTATCTCGTGCGGAAATAAATCGCTTTTCGCCAGCTTGCCGCCAAGTACCTCAAGGCACAAATCAATATCTGTATTCTCGTATCCGTGACATTTCATAAAACGCTCAACGCCCGGTCGGCTGAGATCCTTAGCAAGACGTTTCGCCCTGTATACATATATAAGTGCCGTGTTCTCACGCTTTCTCAGAACCGTTACGGTAATTCCCTTGCCCGACAATTCCTTGTTCCAACGTTCTACAGCCTTGTTAAGCTCATCCGTACTGCTGTATCTGTAATTAAATAGATTCGCTGTCTTGAGTGATGCAAGAGTAGGGGAGCAATTGTCAATCAGATATTGTTCAAAACAGTATCCGTTCATAATGATGCACTTCTTTCCGCTAAAAGTTGTGATAAAGCAACCACACTGCTTGAGTGTACTCTTGCCACGGGAACGCTGTTGCGCTTCGCCTCCTGTGTTGCACTCAGCATCATCTTGTGCGATACCGTATTTGTAAACAGTATCAGTAAATCGGGAGTGCCGACCTTCTTTTTAAGCGAGCTGTTTTCCTTTACAAAGACTTTAGCCTTATCGTAACCGTAAGCCTTGCATATATCCGCATAGCGTGTTTCCATGCGCTCGTTACCGCCGATTATTACTACGCTCATATCCTGTCCTTTCTGTTTAAATGTGTTAGTTAAAACTAACCGTATCCGTTTAAATAAACGGCGAAATGCCGTTTATTCGTTAAGTTGTCTTATGTAAACTGTGTTAGCCTAAGCTAACTGTATATAGTTTATCATACGGTTTTCGTTTTGTCAATAGGGCATCGGTAATTTTTATAGAATTTTTTTGCCTCCGTAACAAATTCAAAAGCAGGCTCGCCTTTTATCAGCTTCTTTGAATACAGCCCCAATAACACCGGTGCCAACCCGTCGATGCGGATATATTCAAGTTCGCTGTCATTCATATACGGCATCATCGGAAAAGCTGTTACCCCAAGCCCTGCCTTCGCCATAGCAAAAGCCGCCTCGCAGCCGTCCGCAAGCAGTACGTTGCTGTTATTCGGCAGGCCGAGCTTCATATACCCTTCCATTGCCGCATCGGGACACTTGTGCCTTTTAATAAGTATAACACGTCTGCCGTTTATATCGTTTATATTTATGCTTTTTCTTCCGCTCAGCTCATCGTCTTTCCGGCATATCAGCATAACAGGACACTCGCACAGTGCAGTAAAGCACTCTGCTTTTGCGGTTTCGTTTTCAGACTTGATAGCGAATATAATCTGCAGCTTGTTTTCCTCAAGCAGATTATCAAGCGATTTGAACGGCATCATAGTAATCTCCGGCTCAAAATTCGGATACATCTTCCCGATAATGTTCATCACCGGTACAGCCGCATCAAGCTCGTACTGATTATGAACACCGATAGCTACTGTCCGCTTTTTCTCCTTAACATTGGTACTCAGGCGATGGATAGAATTCATCGCTGTTCTGACTATCGTTTCCGCATCGCCTATAAAAATCAGTCCCTCTTTTGTAAGCTGAACGCTTTTATTCGTTCTCAGAAACAACCTCACCCCAAGCTCCGCCTCAAGCGATGAAATCTGATGGCTGACGGCAGGCTGACTTATATTCACCATTTCTGCCGCTTTTGAAAAATTGAGGGTTTCCGCAACCGCAAGAAAGCATTCAAGCTGAGTAGTATTCATAACAAACTCCTTTTTTAATTAACGATAAATATTCTTTATTGATTATAACATATTTGTATTTTACATTCAAGACCGTTTGGTGTATTATTATCAAGGAGATAAACTGTTAGCATATTATCGGTAAGGAGGTTAACCGTTATGAATGAAACCGACATTCAGGCGATAATGATTGATAACAAGACCATAAATCAGCGTATCGAAAACAGTCTGAACGTGATTTTTGCCGATATTGATATTACTGCGGCGCAGGGCAGAGTGCTTATGTATATCGCAAATTCCCCAGGAAAAGATATATTCGCCGCCGACTTGCATAAACATCTTTGCATCTCAAAGCCTTCGGTTTCCGCACTTATTAAAAAGCTGAGAAAATCGGGATATATAAGCTGTACAGGCTGTGAAAGCGATGAACGCTACAAAAATCTTACCGCAACAAATAAGGGCAGACAGACAGCAGGGCTTATATCCCGTCATATGAGAAATATAGAGCAGGCGGCATTCCGCAGCTTTACAGATTCCGAGCTGAATGAATTCATGCGGCTTCAGAAAAAGCTGCTGAACAATATAGACAACATAAATACAGATAACTTGAAACAGAAAGGATGACAGATTAAGTGAAAGAGCTTCTTAAACAGGTAAAGCAGTACAAGAAAGATTCTGTCTTAGCTCCCGTCTATTCGGCACTTGAGGTTGTTATGGAGGTAATAATCCCTTTCGTAATGGCGTTGCTGATTGACGAAGGCGTAGAGAAAGGCAATATGAACAAGATACTGCTTTACGGAATAATTATGATAGTCCTCGCTATGATAAGTCTTTTTGCAGGAATGATGGCAGGCAAATATGCCGCAAGCGCATCGTCGGGCTTTGCCTGTAATTTAAGAGAGGCGATGTACCGCAACATACAGCGCTTCTCATTTTCAAACATAGACAAGTTCAGTACAGCAGGACTTGTTACCCGTATGACGACCGACGTAACAAACGTTCAGAACGCATATCAGATGATAATAAGAATAGCCGTTAGAGCGCCTCTTATGCTGATAAGCAGTATGGCTATGTGCTTTGTGGTAAATGCGGATATGAGCTTTATATTCCTCGGCGCTATAGTTTTCCTTGCGGTAGTTCTTGTGATAATTATGCTCAGGGCAATGAAGATTTTCAATGTGGCATTCACAAAATATGACGACCTTAACGCAAGCGTACAGGAGAATATCTCAGGCATCAGAGTGGTGAAATCGTACGTCCGTGAGGATTATGAGAACGAAAAGTTCAAGAAAGCCTCCGGCAATCTTTATAATATGTTCAAAAAAGCCGAAAGCACACTTGCTTTCAATAACCCTGTGATGATGCTTGTAATCTATGCCTGTATTATGGCAATCTGCTGGTTCGGAGCTAAGTTTATCGTTGTTGACAAGACCTTGCAGATAGGCGAGCTTACATCGCTGTTCAGCTATGTAATGGGTTCAATGATGTCGCTTATGATGCTCTCGATGATATTCGTTATGATCACAATGAGCGTTGCAAGTATGCGACGTATAACCGAGGTTCTGCGTGAACAGCCCGATCTTGCCGAGCCTTTCGCTCCCGTAGAGTTAATGTCAAACGGCAGCATAGACTTCGACAATGTGCATTTCAGATACCATAAGACAAGCGAGGAGGAGGTCCTCACCGACATAAACCTGCACATAAAGTCAGGTGAAACCATCGGAATAATCGGCGGAACGGGCTGCGGAAAGACCAGTCTTGTAAATCTTATCAGCCGTCTTTATGATGTACAGCAGGGAAGTGTAAAGGTAGGCGGCGTTGATGTAAAGGACTACGATATGAAGTTCCTGCGTGATCAGGTATCGGTAGTGTTGCAGAAAAATGTCCTGTTCTCAGGCACTATACTTGATAATCTACGCTGGGGCAACGAAAACGCCACAGAGGAAGAATGCATCGAGGCTTGTAAGTGGGCTTGCGCTGATGAATTCATCGAGCGTTTTTCCGATAAGTACAATACGGTTATCGAACGTGGCGGTACTAACGTATCCGGCGGTCAGAAACAGCGTATATGTATAGCAAGAGCACTTCTCAAAAAGCCTGCCGTGCTTATACTTGACGATTCCACAAGCGCAGTGGATACAGCTACAGACGCAAAGATAAGAGCGGCATTCCAGAAGTGCATACCCGGTACAACCAAGATAATTATTGCGCAGCGTGTATCAAGCGTTCAGGATGCGGATCGCATAGTCGTTCTTGACGACGGCAGAATAAACGGTGTCGGAACGCACGATGAGCTTGTTGCCAATAATGAGATATACAGAGATATATACGAATCTCAGACAAAGGACGGCGGCGACTTTGACCGCCCCCAGAATTAAGGAAAGGAGCGTAGCGTAATGGATAAAAGAAAAATGGGACCCCGTCCCGATGTTTCACCGAAGGAACAGGTAAAACTGCTCGGCAGAATTATTAAATACACATTCAGCCGTTATAAATTCTCGTGCATCTGCGTAGTTGTATGTATTCTTGTGCAGGCGGTCACAACGCTTGCCGGAATGCTTTTTGTACAGTCGCTTATCGACGATTATATCAAGCCTATGATTGCAGCCAAAAGCACAGACTTCACACCTCTTGCGTTTGCAATGCTCAGACTTGCGATTGTTTACGTTGTCGGTCTTGCGGCATCTTATGCGTATAACAGGATAATGGTAAACGTAGGACAAGGTACGCTCAGAAACTTCCGTAATGACCTTTTCACCAATATGGAAAAGCTCCCGATAAAGTATTTTGACACACACCAGCACGGCGATATAATGTCGGTTTATACAAATGATATTGATACATTCAGACAGTTTATCTGTCAGAGTATACCTCAGGTGATAAACTGCGGTACTACAGTTATAATCTCACTTGTTTCTATGCTTATTATGAGCATACCGATGACGATACTTGCCGTAGGTATGGCGGCTGTGATGCTTGTTGTAACAAAGAAGATCGCCGCAAAATCAGGTAAATATTTCGGTAAACAGCAGCACGATCTTGGCGAGGTCGATGGCTTTATTGAAGAAATGCTTGACGGTCAGAAGGTGGTAAAGGTGTTCTGTCACGAGCAGGAGGCAATAGACGATTTTGTAAAGATAAACGATAACCTAAGAAACAGTGCATATAAGGCAAACAAGTATGCGAATATCCTGATGCCGATAAACGCCAATATAGGCAACATCAGTTATGTTTTATGTGCGTTGCTCGGCGCAGTGCTCGCAACAAACGGCTTCGGCGGTCTTACTCTCGGTACTATTGTTTCATTCTGTACGCTCAACAAGAATTTCACAAACCCGATTTCACAGCTAAGCCAGCAGATGACGTTCGTGATAATGGCTTCAGCAGGTGCAAAGCGTCTGTTTGATCTTATGGATCAGAAGCCTGAACACGATGACGGTTATGTTGAGCTTGTCAATGCCGAAATTGATGAAAACGGCAATATTACGGAGGTCGATCACCGCACAGGCAAATGGGCGTGGAAGCATCCTCATAAGGCAGACGGCACAGTTTCGTATAAAAGGCAGGAGGGCGGTATCGTCTTTGACGGTGTAGACTTTGGCTACACTGATGAAAAAATGGTACTTCACGACATAAAGCTATATGCAAAGCCCGGTCAGAAGATCGCATTTGTAGGCTCGACCGGTGCAGGAAAAACTACCATAACCAATCTTATAAACCGTTTCTACGATATTCAGGACGGTAAGATAAGATATGACGAGATCAATATTAATAAGATAAAGAAGCCCGAACTGCGTAAGTCGCTCGGCATCGTTTTACAGGAAACCAATCTGTTCACAGGTACGGTAATGGATAATATCCGCTACGGCAAGCTGGACGCAACGGATGAAGAATGTATAGCCGCCGCAAAGCTTGCTAATGCCGACAGCTTTATAAGAAGACTTCCTGACGGTTATCAGACTATGCTTACAGGCGACGGTGCTAATTTAAGTCAGGGTCAGCGACAGCTGTTATCTATAGCAAGAGCGGCGGTCGCAGATCCGCCTGTACTGATTCTTGATGAGGCTACATCGTCAATAGATACCCGTACCGAAAAGCTTGTACAGGCGGGAATGGACGCACTTATGCACGGCAGAACAACGTTCGTTATCGCTCATAGGCTTTCAACCGTGCGCAACTCCGATTGTATTATGGTGCTTGAGCAGGGCAGAATTATCGAGCGTGGCACACATGACGAGCTTATAGAAAAGAAGGGCAAGTATTACAGCCTGTACACCGGTAACTTCTCGGAAGAAACCGCCTGAGGCAGTAAGCCGTTGCAACCCTGTTCGCCTTTCTTGAGGCAGGCAGTTTGTTAACATCTTCGCAGAATCCGCTGTTTTTATAACGGCGGATTTTTTATAAAAATATTAAAATAGGTTGAATTTATCCTAAAACTCTGATATAATATAATTACAGGAGGGATTGCATATGACCGTAAACACTAAAACGATGGTTTCGATTACTGAAGCAAATCAGAATTTTTCAAAAGTTGCCCGTCTTGTCGATGAAAACGGCTCTGCCGTGATACTGAAAAATAATGTTCCTCGTTATATAGTAATGGAGTTTTCTGAAGCAGAAAAGTTGCAAACGGCATCAGATGAAGATGTAATGAGCGTTTCCAAAAAGCTGATAGAAAAGAATATCCGTGCATACAAGGAGCTTGCAAAATGATAAAACTTACAAAAGAACAGGTTGTATCAATACACAGTTCTTTGATTAAAGCAAGCGGAGGAACTGATGGAGTGCGGGATGATGGTTTGCTCGAATCAGCTCTTGAATCACCGTTTCAAACTTTTGACGGACATGATCTTTATCCGTCAATTATACAAAAAGCGGCGAGAATCGGATATTCGTTGGTTTCAAATCATCCGTTTATCGACGGAGATAAGAGAATAGGTATACATATAATGCTGGTTTTCCTTGCGATTAACGGTATTGATATATCTTGTACTCAAGAAGATCTGATAAAGATTGGTCTTTCTCTGGCTGACGATACGATGACTTTTGAAGAATTATCCGTATGGCTGAGTTCTCACAATTGAATTTTGAAAAAAAGGAGGTGTAATTTCGCTTCCTTTTTTCATACTGCGAATAATCCTATTGCCAACCGAACTTATTTATGGTATCATTATATAAAGATTTACCCGAAAGGAGAACGCTTATGAGCGATAAATTATATACCCCTTCAAACCCGAATGCACAGCAGGGTGTACGCAATGTGCTTAAATATCTGTCCGATATAACCTACGAAAAAATCATAACCGGACAGCATACGCAGACTATGGCGCAGGAAGAGCTTTATCTTATAGAAAAGGTCACAGGAAAACAGCCTGCACTTCTCGGTTTTGAACTGCTTTCATATTCACCGAATATCAACTATTCCGATACAGACGATGAATGTATGACAGAGGTCACGGAGAATTACGGCACTCTAAAAAGAGCGTGGGAGTGGGCAGAGAAAAAGGGACTTATCACTATGTGCTGGCACTGGTTTTCTCCGCTTTACGGCAGGTCAAAATCGTTTTTCAGCGAAAATACCGACTTTGACGCAAGCAAGGCTGTGATTGACGGTACACCCGAAAATAAAGCTCTGCTTTCCGATATGGATACAATGGCAGGGATACTCCGACCCTTCTGCGAAAAGGGAGTGCCGATTCTGTGGCGACCCTTTCACGAGGGCGACGGCGATTGGTTCTGGTGGGGCAAAAAAGGAGCGGATACCGTTAAAAAGCTGTTCCGTCTTATGCACGACAGATACACGAACAGATTCCATCTTGACAATCTTATATGGGTGTGGAATTCACAGATTCCCGAATGTTATCCGGGCGATGACGTGGTGGATATAATTTCGAGGGATATGTATCCGCCTGAACACGAGCATACCTCGCAGAGCGAAATGTACTATAACCTGTGTGAGATAACGTCTGCTAAGAAAATAACGATAATCGGTGAAACAGGCACATTGCCCTGTCCTGAAGCAGTAGTATCCGAAAAAGTCGGCTGGTCGTCATATATGACGTGGTCAAAGCCGTTCTGCCTTACCGAAAAGTTCAATACCTTCGAACAGCTTAAAAAGGTGTATAACAGCGAATATGCCGTGACTAAGGACACGCTTCCCGATTTGTATTGAGCTATGAAGGGAAGATAGTATCGGGAGATACCGTATCAATGTTTCACCTTTGCCGGTGACTTAGATTTCGATTGGTTTGAAATCGGGCATTTCAGAACATTATATTAAATACCGCAAATCCGTTTTGCTTAAAGGATGGGTTTGCGGTATCGTCATATAAAACAGGAATGTATACATATAAATTTTATATGGCAAAATCGGCATTTTGACATATTTTCGGTTAAAACAACGATACGAAAATGAGAAATAAGACAAAAGTTAAGCGATTTTTCTATTGACTTTGCCCTTTATATGTGGTACAATACTAAAATGTATCATAATGGATTGATATGCGTTCGGGCTGAAATTCAGCAGTGTCGAAAGGTGTAGATTTTCCCTTTATTATGCGGAAAACACGAGCGTATAAATATCCGTGAATAAATTAAGGAGTGGTAAAGCCCATGGTGAATGTCAAGCAGGTAAAGCTGGGTAGAAATACCCGTATGAGTTTTTCCAAGATCAATGAAGTTCAGAAGATGCCGAACCTCATCGAAATTCAGAAGGATTCATATAAGTGGTTTTTGGACGAGGGTATAAAGGAAGTATTCAAGGATATTTCTTCTATTACCGACGCTAACGGCAAGCTGGTACTGAGTTTCGTTGATTATCGTCTCGATGAGAACCCCAAGTATTCTATAGAGGAGTGCAAAGAACGTGATACAACGTATGCGGCACCCCTTCGTGTAAAGGCACAGCTCAGAAACAACGAAACCGGAGAGGTTGTCGAGAATGAGATATTCATGGGCGACTTCCCGCTGATGACCGAAAGCGGCACATTCGTAATCAACGGTGCCGAGCGTGTCATTGTTTCACAGTTGGTTCGTTCCCCCGGCGTTTATTACGGCTTTGACTACGATAAAACGGGTAAGAAGTTATTCAAGTCAACTGTTATCCCCAACAGAGGTGCGTGGCTCGAATATGAGATGGACTCAAACGATATCTTCTATGTCCGTATAGATAAAAACAGAAAGATACCGGCAACAACATTCATCCGTGCGCTCGGTATCAGCAGTGACGACGACCTTATCGATCTGTTCGGCGAAGACCCCAGAATAGTTCAGACGATTCAGGAAAAGGACGCTACAAAGAACACCGAAGAGGCTTTACTTGAAGTATACAGAAAGTTAAGACCCGGTGAGCCTCCTACGGTCGATTCTGCAAATACTCATATCAACAATCTTTTCTTTGACGCAAAGAGATATGACCTTGCAAGATTCGGACGTTACAAGTACAACAAGAAGCTCGGAGTTGCTTCGAGAATCGCCGGTCATAAGGCTGCTCAGCCGATCATAGATCCTACCACGGGCGAGATTCTTGTTGACGAGAACGAGTTCATCAACGCTGAAAAGGCACAGGCTGTAGAGCAGGCAGGCGTTAAGGAATGCGTAATCTTCTCCGAAGAAAAAATTGCAAAGGTTCTCGGAAACGGAATGGTCGATATAGCAGGCTACATTCCCGAATCTATAGATGCAGAATCACTCGGTATCAACGAGAAGGTATGCTTCAGCGTACTGCGTGAGATACTTGACAAGTGCGGTGATGATGTTGAGGCACTCACAGCCGAGCTTTCAAACAGGGTAGAAGACCTTATCCCCAAGCACATCACTCTTGACGATATATTCGCAACAGTAAGCTACTTCATCAACCTTTGCGAAGGTGTCGGTGAAGTTGACGATATAGACCACCTCGGAAACAGACGTATCCGTAGCGTAGGTGAGCTTTTACAGAACCAGTTCAGAATCGGTTTTGCAAGAATGGAAAGAGTTATCCGTGAAAGAATGGGACTTCAGTCACAGGAAGGCGACAAGGTAACTCCCAACGCCCTTATCAATATCCGTCCCGTTGTTGCGGCTATCAAGGAGTTCTTCGGTTCTTCGCCGCTTTCACAGTTCATGGATCAGAACAACCCCCTTGCAGAGCTTACTCATAAGAGAAGACTTTCAGCACTCGGCCCCGGCGGTCTTTCCCGTGACCGTGCGAGCTTCGAAGTTCGAGATGTTCACTATTCCCACTACGGAAGAATGTGTCCTATCGAAACCCCCGAAGGTCCTAACATCGGTCTTATCTCTTACCTTGCTTCATTCGCAAAGATAAACAAGTACGGCTTTATTGAAGCTCCTTACCGTAAGGTTGACAAGGAAACAGGCGTTGTACTTGACGAAGTAACCTATATGACTGCCGATATGGAGGATAATTACGTTGTAGCACAGGCCAACGAACCTCTTGACGAGCAGGGAAGATTTGCAAGAAAGCGTGTAAATGCACGTTTCCGTGAAGAGATCCTTGAAGTTGACCGTGACCGTGTAGACTACATGGACGTTTCGCCTAAGATGGTTGTTTCTGTCGCTACTGCGATGATTCCGTTCCTTGAGAACGATGACGCAAACCGTGCTCTTATGGGTGCGAACATGCAGCGTCAGGCAGTACCGCTTATGGTAACACAGAATCCTATCGTAGGTACCGGTATGGAATACAAGGCAGCCGTTGATTCGGGTGCGGTTGTAGTAGCAAAGGAAGACGGTGTTGTAACAAAGTGCAGTGCCGACGAAATCGTTGTTACCGATAACAACGGTGTTGAACACAGCTACAAGCTGATAAAGTTCAAGCGTTCAAACCAGGGTACATGCGTAAACCAGCGTCCTGCTGTTTCAAAGGGTATGGAGATAAAGACCGGCGATGTTCTTGCTGACGGTCCCGCTACCAGCCAGGGTGAGATCTCACTTGGTAAGAATGCTCTTATCGGCTTCATGACATGGGAAGGCTACAACTACGAGGACGCCGTTCTTATAAATGAAAAACTCGTTTATAATGATGTCTACACATCGATCCATATAGAAGAATATGAGCTTGAATGCCGTGATACAAAGCTCGGACCGGAAGAGATAACAAGAGAGATCCCCAACGTTTCTGAGGACGCTCTTAAGGATCTTGACGAGCGTGGTATCATCCGTATCGGTGCCGAGGTTCACTCGGGCGATATTATGGTCGGCAAGGTTACACCTAAGGGTGAAACAGAGCTTACCGCAGAAGAAAGACTTCTCCGTGCTATCTTCGGTGATAAGGCAAGAGAAGTAAGAGATAATTCACTGCGTGTACCTCACGGCGAAAGCGGTATCATCGTTGACGTCAAGGTGTTCACAAGACAGAACTGTGATGAACTTTCACCCGGCGTAAATATGGTGGTAAGATGCTACATCGCACAGAAGCGTAAGATTTCTGTCGGCGATAAGATGGCGGGTCGTCACGGTAACAAGGGTGTCGTTTCCCGTATCTTAAAGCAGGAGGATATGCCTTTCCTTCCCGACGGTACACCGCTTGATATTGTACTGAACCCCCTCGGCGTTCCTTCACGAATGAACATCGGTCAGGTTCTCGAGGTACACCTCGGTTATGCTTGTAAGGCACTTGACTGGCAGATAATGACCCCTGTATTTGACGGCGCTCACGAGGCCGACATCAGAGCTTGCTTTGAAAAGGCTGAGGCTGAACGTGAAAACTACAAGGACAAGGATTCCGCAAGGATAGACTTCTCTAAGATTCCTATGCGTCCTGACTGCAAGACACAGCTTACAGACGGTCGTACAGGCGAGAAGTTCGACAGCCCTGTAACAGTAGGTTATATGTACTACCTCAAGCTCCACCACCTTGTTGACGATAAGATTCACGCACGTTCAACCGGTCCTTACTCACTGGTAACACAGCAGCCTCTCGGCGGTAAGGCACAGTTCGGCGGACAGCGTTTCGGTGAGATGGAAGTTTGGGCGCTTGAGGCTTACGGTGCGGCTTATACACTTCAGGAAATCCTTACTGTAAAGTCGGACGATATAGTAGGACGTGTTAAAACTTACGAGGCAATCGTCAAGGGCGATCCTGTTCCTAAGGCAGGCGTTCCCGAGAGCTTCAAGGTTCTGTTCAAGGAGCTTCAGTCACTCGGTCTTGACATCAAGGTACTTGATGCGGACAAGAATGAGATTGATCTCAGACAGACTTATGAAGAAGACGATGAATACGGTCAGGCGGCAGGCGAGGATACATTTGAGTATGTAGCCGAGGACGGCTCTCTTGATGACGGTTTCACAACTAAGGATATAGACGAAGACAGCGAATTCTATGCCGATAAGGACGATGAAGATGATTTTGACATCGACTTCAACGAAAATGACGCTGACGACTCGTTTGATGAATAATCAGACGATGATTTAAGCATAGGCATTGACAGAAAAGCGTGTGTTATCACACATAAACTTCTATAGAAAGAATTGAGGTCTGTAAATTGGCATATAAAACATTTGATTCAATGAAGATCGGTCTTGCTTCTCCGGATCAGATCCGTACATGGAGCTACGGCGTTGTTGAGCGTCCCGAAACAATCAACTACAGAACACAGAAGCCCGAAAGAGGCGGTCTGTACTGCGAAAAGATATTTGGTCCTACAAAGGACTGGGAGTGTTCCTGCGGTAAATACAAGAGAATCCGTTTCAAAGGTAAAATATGTGAGCGTTGCGGCGTTGAAGTAACACGCAACAAGGTAAGACGTGAGCGTATGGGTCACATAGAGCTTGCGGCTCCAGTATCGCATATCTGGTATTTCAAGGGTACACCCAGCCGTATCGGTCAGGTACTTGATATTTCACCCAAAAGACTTGAAGAAGTTCTTTACTTCACAAAGTATATAGTTGTCGATCCCGGTGATACTGTTCTCACAAAGAAGCAGATACTCACAGAAAAAGAGTATGCTGATATGAGAGAGCGTTATGAGGATGATTTCAGAGCCGAGATGGGCGCAGAAGCTATCAAGGAGCTTCTTTGCGAAATCGACCTTGACAAGCTGTCCGAGGAACTTAAGAAAGAGCTTGAGGATACTCAGCAGGGTCAGAAGAGAGTCAAGTTATTAAAAAGACTTGATGTTGTTGAGGCATTCAGACTCAGCGGTAACCGTCCCGAATGGATGATACTCGACTGCATACCCGTAATTCCTCCGGATCTGCGTCCTATGGTTATGCTGGACGGCGGCAGATTCGCCACTTCCGACCTTAACGATCTGTACAGACGTGTTATCAACAGAAACAACCGTCTTACAAAGATGAAGGAACTTCACGCACCCGACATTATCATCAGAAACGAAAAGAGAATGCTTCAGGAAGCTGTTGACGCACTTATCGACAACGGCAGACACGGCAGAGCGGTTACAGGCCCTTCAAACCGTCCTCTGAAATCTCTTTCGGATATGCTCAAGGGTAAGCAGGGACGTTTCCGTCAGAACCTTCTCGGTAAGCGTGTTGACTATTCAGGACGTTCAGTTATCGTAGTAGGCCCCGATCTTAAGATGGATCAGTGCGGTCTTCCCAAAGAAATGGCTATCGAACTGTTCAAGCCCTTTGTAATGAAGGAGCTTGACAAGCGTGGTATCGCTAACAATATAAAGAGTGCAAGAAAGATGGTAGAGCAGGCTAAGGATCCTGCTGTATGGGATGCTCTTGAAGAAGTTATCAAGGATCACCCCGTACTGCTCAACCGTGCGCCTACACTGCACAGACTCGGTATTCAGGCATTTATGCCGGTACTGGTCGAGGGTCGTGCAATCAAGCTGCATCCGCTGGTTTGTACAGCGTTCAACGCAGACTTTGATGGTGACCAGATGGCAGTGCATCTTCCTCTGTCTGCGGAAGCACAGAACGAGGCAAGAACACTTATGCTTGCCGCAAAGAACCTGCTGAAGCCTTCAGACGGCCGTCCTGTTACAGTACCTACTCAGGATATGGTACTCGGTTCTTATTATCTTACTATCGACAAGCCCGGCGAAAAGGGCGAGGGTAAAGTATTCCGTGACTTCAATGAGGCTATTATGGCTTACAATGAAGGGGATATTACGATCCACTCGGCTATCAAGGTAAGAGTTACCAAGGACGTAGGCGGAGATCATCCCGAAACAAAGATAATCGACGCTACGGTAGGACGTATTCTTTTCAACGAGCATATTCCTCAGGATCTTGGCTTTGTTGACAGAAACGATCCCGAAAAGAAGTTTGATCTCGAAATCGGCTTCAAGGTAAGAAAGAAAGAGCTTGGAAAAATCATCGACAAGTGCCTCAAGGTTCACGGAACACCTATGACGGCGCAGGTTCTTGATAAAATAAAGGCTATGGGTTACAAATACTCGACTAAGGCGGCAATCACAGTAGCTGTATGCGATGCTACAATACCGCCCGAGAAAAAAGATATTCTTGCAAATGCGGATGCACAGGTTCAGGAAATCAACGAGTATTTCAACAACGGTTTCATTTCGAACGCCGAAAGAAAATCTCAGGTGCTTTCAGTATGGAACCAGGCTACAACAGATGTTACAGTTGCACTGACAAAGGGTCTTGACGATTACAACCCCATCTATATGATGGCTGACTCAGGAGCCCGTGGTAGTACAAACCAGATAAGACAGCTTGCAGGTATGCGTGGACTTATCGCAAATACATCGGGTGAAACGATTGAAATCCCGATCAGAGCTAACTACCGTGAAGGTCTTAACATCCTCGAATACTTCATTTCTTCAAGAGGTGCGAGAAAGGGTCTTGCCGATACGGCGTTAAGAACAGCCGACTCAGGTTACCTTACAAGACGTCTTGTTGACGTATCACAGGAAGTTATCGTAAGAACAGATGACTGCGGTACTACAGACGGTATCGACATTTACGAGATTCGTGAAGGCAAGGAGCTTATTGAGTCGCTTGAAGAACGTCTTACAGGCAGATACCTTGCCGAAGATTTCACTGATGACAACGGCGAAGTCCTCGTTTCAAAGGATAAGCTGATAACGGAAGCTGATGCCAAGATGATAGTTGCATCGGGCGTAAAGACCGTTAAAATACGTTCAGTTCTTACCTGCCATGCAGAACACGGAGTCTGCGCAAAGTGCTACGGTTCTTCACTTGCTAACGGCAAGAAGATTACGATTGGCGAAGCAGTTGGTATCATAGCCGCACAGTCTATCGGTGAGCCCGGTACACAGCTTACCATGAGAACGTTCCATACCGGTGGTATTGCATCGGCTGAAGATATTACACAGGGTCTTCCCAGAGTAGAAGAACTGTTCGAGTCACGTCGTCCCAAGAATGCCGCAATTATGGCTAAGCATTCCGGTAAGACAAGAATCGACGAGATAAAGAAAACCAGACACGTTATCATTACAACAGCAGACGGTGAGGAGCATCCTTATCCCGTACCTTTCGGCTACAAGCTGAAAATACAGGATGGTGATTTCATCGAAGCCGGTGAAACACTTACAGAAGGTAGCGTAAATCCTCACGATGTACTTGAGGTAAAGGGCGAGGAAGCAGTTCAGAACTACATTATCGCCGAGGTACAGAAGGTATATCGCTTACAGGGTGTTGACATCAACGATAAGCATATCGAAGTTATTGTTCGTCAGATGATGAGAAAGGCTCGTGTAACCAACCCCGGTAGCAGTTATCTGCTTCCCGGCTCGGTTATTGACAAGAATGAGCTTGTCAAGGTAAACAATGAGCTTGAACAGCGCAAGGAAGCCGGCGAACAGATTGAACCCGTAGAGTGCGAAGCGGTTCTTCTCGGTATCACAAAGGCTGCACTTGCAACAGACAGCTTTATGTCTGCCGCTTCATTCCAGGAAACCACAAGAGTTCTTACCGACGCTGCAATTCACGGCAAGGTAGATCCTCTGCTCGGTCTGAAGGAAAATGTTATCATAGGTAAACTTATTCCCGCAGGCACAGGTCTTGAGGCAATGGAGAAGGAAAAAGAAGAAAGAGAAAAGGCTGCCGAAGCTGTTGCTGAATCGGATGAAAACGAATCAGACAGTGAAGAAGTTGGCGAAACTGCACAAAATTAAGTTGTAATTCAGTCCAAAGGCGACGATTGTTACAAAGTTTTTTCGGTAAAACGAAAAGGCTTGACAATCGCCGCCTTTTTGTATATAATATTTAAATGTGTGCAGAATAAATGCGTAAAAGCGTTATTCTGTGGCATAAATTTTTAATAATTTTGCAAGGAGGTGTAACATTTGCCAACCTTTAACCAGCTCGTTCGTAAGGGCAGAGCAGTTGCAGAAAAGAAGTCTAAGGCTCCCGCACTGCAGAAGAGCATGAACACTCTGAAGAAGGAAACAGTAGATATGTCTTCTCCCCAGAAGAGAGGCGTATGCACAGCTGTTCGTACTGCTACCCCTAAGAAGCCTAACTCTGCTATGAGAAAGATTGCCAGAGTAAGACTTTCCAACGGTTATGAAGTTACTGCTTATATTCCGGGTATCGGACACAAACTGCAGGAACACAGCGTTGTACTGATCCGTGGCGGCCGTGTTAAGGATCTCCCCGGTGTACGTTACCACATCGTCAGAGGCACACTTGATGCTCAGGGTGTTGACGGAAGAATGCAGGGCAGATCAAAGTACGGAGCTAAGCGTCCGAAGGCTGGTGCGAAAAAAGCGTAACTGATGACTTTTAGCCACTTTTGTGGAGTAATATATTATATTACCTCTGCAATTGGACGGCGGGAGTTAATCGCTTTCGAGTACCGATGATTTTCATTATTTATGAAGGAGGGAAGTAAAGTGCCAAGAAGAGGTAATGTTCCTAAGCGTGATGTATTACCCGATCCTATGTACGGCTCAGAGCTCGTAACAAGACTCGTAAACAATATCATGCTCGACGGCAAGAAGGGTGTTGCTCAGAAGATCGTATACGGTGCATTTGACATCGTAGCCGAGAAGTCAGGTAAGGGCGCACTTGAAGCTTTTGAAGAAGCTATGGAAAATATCATGCCTCAGTTAGAGGTAAAGGCACGCCGTGTCGGCGGTGCCACATATCAGGTTCCTATGGAAGTTCGTCCCGAAAGAAGAAGAACTTTAGGTCTGAGATGGATTACTCTGTACGCAAGACAGAGAAACGAAAAGACAATGAAGGAAAGACTTGCAAACGAGATCCTCGACGCTATGAACGGTCAGGGCGGAGCTTGCAAGAAGCGCGATGATACACACAGAATGGCTGAAGCTAACAGAGCTTTCGCACATTACAAGTGGTAATCAATAAAACGGAGGAAATATGGCTAGAGACGTAACTCTTGAAATGACCCGTAATATTGGTATCATGGCTCACATCGACGCAGGTAAGACAACTACGACCGAGCGTATCCTGTTCTACACCGGTATCAACCACAAGATCGGTGAGACCCACGACGGTTCTGCTACGATGGACTGGATGGAGCAGGAGCAGGAAAGAGGTATCACAATTACTTCTGCTGCTACTACTGCATACTGGAAGAAGCACAGAATCAATATTATCGATACTCCCGGACACGTTGACTTTACTGTTGAAGTTGAGCGTTCGCTGCGAGTTCTTGACGGATCTGTTACAGTTTTATGTGCTAAGGGCGGTGTTGAGCCCCAGTCAGAAACTGTATGGCGTCAGGCAGACAAGTATCATGTTCCGAGAATGGCATACATCAACAAGATGGACATCATGGGTGCAGACTTCTATAATGTTGTAAGCATGATGAAGGACAGACTTAAATGTAATGCTGTTCCGATACAGCTCCCTATCGGTGCCGAAGATACATTCAGAGGTATCGTAGACCTTATCGAAATGAAAGCTGACATCTACTATGATGATCTCGGTAAGGACATGCGTGTGGAAGAAATTCCGGACGATATGAAGGAGAAGGCTCAGGAATATCACGATGCACTCATCGAGGCTGTTGCTGAGCAGGACGAGGAACTTATGAACAAGTACCTCGAAGGTGAAGAAATCACCGTTGAAGAAATCAAGGCTGTACTCAGAAAGGCAACGATTGACAATGAGATCGTTCCTGTAACCTGTGGTACATCTTATAAGAATAAGGGCGTACAGAAGCTCCTCGATGCAATCGTTGACTATATGCCCTCTCCTCTTGATGTTCCTTCTATCAAGGGTGTTAACCCCGAAACAGGCGAAGAAGTTGAAAGACACGCAGGCGACGATCAGCCGTTCTCTGCACTCGCTTTCAAGATTGCTACAGACCCCTTCGTTGGTAAGCTCTGCTTCTTCAGAGTTTACTCAGGTATCGTAGCAGCCGGTTCTACTGTTCTTAACGCAACTAAGGACAAGAAGGAGCGTATGGGACGTATTCTTCAGATGCACGCTAACCACAGAGCAGACCTCGAAGTTTGCTACTGCGGCGATATTGCAGCTGCTGTAGGTGTCAAGAACACTACAACAGGTGATACGCTGTGTGATGAGAACAATCCCGTAATCCTTGAGTCTATGGAATTCCCAGAGCCTGTTATCTCGCTCGCTATTGAACCCAAGACCAAGGCAGGTCAGGAAAAGATGGCTATTGCTCTTGCGAAGCTCGCAGAGGAAGACCCCACTTTCAGAACCTATACAAATGAGGAAACAGGTCAGACAATCATCGCCGGAATGGGCGAACTTCACCTCGAAATCATCGTAGACAGACTTCTCCGTGAATTTAAGGTTGAGGCTAATGTTGGTGCTCCTCAGGTTGCATATAAAGAGACAATCACCACTAATGCAGACGTTGATACAAAGTATGCACGTCAGTCAGGTGGTAAGGGTCAGTACGGTCACGTTAAGCTCCATGTTTACCCGAACGAGTCCGGTAAGGGCTATGAGTTCATTAACGCAATTGTCGGCGGTTCAATTCCCAAGGAATATATCCCCGCAGTTGACGCAGGTATTCAGGGCGCTTTACAGTCCGGTGTTCTTGCAGGCTATCAGACAGTAGACGTTAAGGTTGAGCTTTATGACGGTTCATACCACGAGGTCGACTCTTCTGAAATGGCATTCAAGATCGCAGGTTCAATGGCTATCAAGGAAGCATGCCGCAAGGCTAACCCCGTTATCCTTGAACCTATTATGAAGGTAGTTGTAACAGTTCCCGAAGAATACATGGGCGACGTTATCGGCGACTTAAGCTCACGTCGTGGTGAGATACAGGGTATGGAAGACAGAAACGGCGTTAAGCAGATTAATGCTTTCGTTCCTCTGTCAGAAATGTTCGGTTACTCAAACGATCTGCGTTCTAAGTCACAGGGTCGTGGTCAGTATGTAATGGAACCCAGCCACTACATTCAGGTTCCCAAGTCAATTGCAGATGGAATCATCAGCAAGAGAGCAAAGGACTAATAAAATTTTTCTGAAAGAGCAAAAAAGACTTGTTTTTTGAGAAATAATCTGATAAAATACTAAGTGTATGGAATACACATAATTAAAGGAGGAAAATTCCAATGGCAAAGCAGAAATTTGAACGTACCAAGCCCCACGTAAACATTGGTACAATCGGTCACGTAGACCACGGTAAGACTACTTTAACAGCAGCTATCACTAAGGTTCTTTCACTCAAGGGCTATGCTCAGTTCGAAGCATACGATATGATCGACAAGGCTCCCGAGGAGAGAGAGCGTGGTATCACAATCAACACAGCTCACGTTGAGTATGAGACAGACAAGCGTCACTACGCACACGTTGACTGCCCCGGCCATGCTGACTATATCAAGAACATGATCACAGGTGCTGCTCAGATGGACGGCGCTATCCTCGTTGTTGCTGGTACAGACGGTCCTATGGCTCAGACTAAGGAGCACATCCTTCTCGCTCACCAGGTAGGCGTTCCCGCAATCGTTGTATTTATCAACAAGTGCGATGACGTTGACGATCCCGAGCTTCTCGACCTCGTTGAGATGGATATCCGTGAGACACTTTCAGAGCACGACTTCCCCGGTGATGAAATCCCCGTTATCCGTGGTTCTGCTAAGGTTGCTCTTGATTGCCCCAGCAAGGACATCAACGCTCCCGAATATGCTTGCATCATAGAGCTTATGAATGCAGTTGACGATTACATTCCTACTCCTGATCGTAAGTCTGATCTCCCCTTCCTTATGCCTGTTGAGGATACTATGACAATTTCTGGTCGTGGTACAGTTGCTACAGGTAGAGTTGAGAGAGGTATCCTCAAGCTCAACGATACAGTTGAAATCACAGGTCTTACAGACGAGCCTAAGCAGACAGTTGTAACAGGTATCGAAATGTTCCGTAAGCTCCTTGACTTTGCTGAAGCAGGTGACAACATCGGTACACTTCTCCGTGGTATCCAGAGAAACGAAATCGAGCGTGGTCAGGTTCTCTGCAAGCCCGGTTCAATCCACCCCCACAAGAAGTTCAAGGGTCAGGTTTACGTATTAAAGAAAGAAGAAGGCGGACGTCATACTCCTTTCTTCTCAAACTACAGACCTCAGTTCTTCTTCAGAACAACTGACGTTACAGGCGTTATCACACTTCCTGCTGACAAGGAAATGTGCATGCCCGGCGATAACGTAACAATGGATGTTGAGCTTATCACTCCTATCGCTATCGAAGAAGGTCTCCGTTTCGCTATCCGTGAAGGCGGTAGAACTGTTGGTTCAGGCGTAGTTACAGCTATCAACGAATAATTTGAGATTTTAACATCTTATATAAGACGATATCCGCTTTCACAAGCGGATATTGTTTTTATATAATTCTTTTTGAGAGGTTTTTTATGCAGCTTCCTGAATATGTTTATGAGGTATTACAAAAACTTAATAACAACGGGTATGAAGCATACTGCGTCGGTGGCTGTGTAAGAGATTATCTGCTCGGTCAATGTCCGGAAGACTATGATGTAACGACATCTGCACTGCCCGAACAGATAATAGAAGTTTTTGACGGATACCGTTTGCTGACGGTCGGATTAAAGCACGGAACCGTAACGGTAATAATCAATAAGCATCCGGTAGAAATCACAACTTACAGAATCGACGGCGAATATATCGATCACCGCCATCCTTCAAAAGTCGGATTTACTCCGAATCTTGCTGATGACCTTGCAAGACGGGATTTAACGATCAATGCAATAGCGTATAATGATAAGGTCGGTATGGTCGATTTGTACGGCGGGGCAGAGGACCTGAAAAACGGCATTATAAGATGCGTCGGAGATCCGATGAAACGCTTTGACGAGGATGGATTAAGGATTCTCCGTGCCTTGCGTTTTGCGTCACGCTATGGTTTTAGCATTGATAAGGAAACATCGGACGCTATTCACAGACAGAAATTCTTGCTTTCATTTATTTCTGCGGAGCGGATAAATAGTGAGCTGTGCGGAATACTTACCGGCGATTGCTATGACATTCTCCGTAATTACAGCGATGTTATCTGCGAGATTATTCCCGAGATGTATCCGTGCATAGGCTTTGAACAGCATTCAAAGTATCACGATAAGACGGTTTACGGTCATATAGCTGCTACCGTAGCTGCTGCTGAGCCTACTGTAGAAGCTCGCCTTACAATGCTTTTGCACGATATCGGCAAGCCTGACAGCTTTTTTATGAAGGATGGTGCAGGCCATTTTTACGGTCATGCCGATGTCAGCTGTAAAATTGCTGAAAAAATACTTGAAAGATTGCGTTTCAGCAATAAAATTAAAGACGAGGTATTGTTTTTAATCGAAAATCATGGTATAGTTATTAACGATGATATTCGCAGTATAAGAAGAGGCGTTGCACGTTACGGTGCGGAGCGTTTTCTTAAACTGATAAAGGTGCATTATTATGACACCTGCGGAAAATCACCTGCATATTTCGGCGAAAAAGCTCTTTTTGACAGCATCGAAAAGCATACGAGGGAGTTTCTTGAAAATGAACCGCCTATGAGCCTTAAACAGCTTAAAGTCAACGGTTCCGACATTTCACAGCTTGGCTTTACGGGTAAAGAAATCGGGAAGGCTCTCAATTTTCTGCTTGAACAGGTTGTAAACGGAAATTGCGAAAATGAAAAGGATAGCCTTTTGGCTTTGATAGAAAATAATTATTTGTAAACGGAAAGGATTAAGATTATGTCTGCTACTGATATTGGAATTGATTTAGGCACGGCGAATGTTATAATTACGCTTGGAAACAAGGGCATTGTTGTCAACGAGCCGTCTGTTGTTGCTTATGATAAAAAGAAACACTGTGTTCTTGCTGTAGGAAACGAAGCGTACAAAATGATAGGCAGAACGCCCGAATATATTGTTGCGGTAAAACCGCTCAAAGACGGTGTTATCTCTGATAATGAGATGACGGAAGCAATGATAATCGAATTTATCAGAAAGGTTATCGGACGAATTGTTAAGCCGAGAATTATTCTTTGCGTCCCTTCGTCTGTTACCGATGTCGAAAACAGAGCTGTAGTTGAGGCTGCGCTTTGTGCCGGTGCAAGAAAGGTATTTATTATAGAAGAACCTATTGCCGCACTGCTCGGTGCAGGTATTGATATTTCAAAGCCTAACGGCACAATGGTTGTCGATGTCGGCGGAGGAACGGCTGATATTGCGGTTGTTTCGTTCAACGGTATTGTAAAAAGCTGTTCGCTTAAGATGGCTGGTAATAAGTTTGATGCGGCCATCATAAGAGGCGTTACGATGAAATACAAAATACTTATCGGTGAAAAGACGGCAGAGCAGGCAAAAAAAGAAATCGCCAACGTATATAATCCGACAGGCGATGTGAAAATAACAGTAAAGGGCAGACATCTTATAAAAGGCCTTCCCGAAAGCGTTGAGATCAGCGATAAGGATATGTACGATTTTCTGCATGACAGCGTAATGGAGATAGTCGATAAGATAAAGGAAGTATTTGAGCAGACCCCTCCCGAGCTTGTGGGCGATATTCTGACAAACGGCATAGTGCTGACAGGCGGCGGAGCAATGCTCAAGGGCTTCACGGATCTTGTAACCGAAGCTGTAGGTGCACCGTGCTATGTTGCAGATGATCCGATTGAATGTGTTGCAAAGGGTGTTGCGAAGGCGTTCGATTATACAGATGATCTTCTTGACGGCTTTGAGAAGATTTCGCTGTACAGATATAAATAAGATATATACTTAAGCACGGAAATACGTTTCCGTGCTTTTGAAATAACTCGGAAATAACGATTTTGGCGTTCAGCCTGATTTTTAGATTGATAGTAACAGATAAAATGTGCTATTATTTAATATTAGACGGAGGTATTTTTATGTCGCAGATTGATATACGTTTCTTTTCACGGTCGCTCAACCGTCATACTTCATTCAAAATGTATATTCCCGATGATAAGCGCAATTACGGCGGGGTTTATGATAAGCAGAATATGAAAACACTGTTCATTCTGCATGGTTACACACAGGACGGCAACAACTGGATACCGGAATATATTTCGGAAAAATATAACTTTGCCGTTGTGATTCCTCACGGCGAAAACTCATTCTGGCTTGACGGATTATCTACAGGGCATAAGTATTGCACTTATGTCGGTGAAGAGCTTATCGACTATATACGAAATACATTCGGGCTTGCACAGACTGCAGAGGATACTGCGATAATGGGGTATTCAATGGGCGGCTTCGGTGCGCTTCATACTGCATTCGCTTATCCCGATACATTCGGTAAGGTGTGCGCAATGTCGTCCGCACTTATTGTTCATGAAATAGCAGGTATGAAGGACGGCGGTGACAACGGGGTGGCAAATTACGCATATTACCATGAATGCTTCGGAAACCTTGACGAAGTTGTCGCAAGCGATAACAATCCTGAAATTCTTGTAAAGCGACTTTCACAAGAAAATAAGAAAATACCGCAGATATATATGGCTTGCGGCACAGAGGACTTTTTGCTTGAGAATAACAGGCAGTTTCATAAGTTTTTGGACACTAACAATATACCTCACGTTTACCTTGAAAGTGGCGGCGGTCACGATATGACATTCTGGAACGAATATGTAGTTAAATTTACTGATATGATGTTCGGAAAATAAGCAAAAATTATACCCACAAGCGATAATTTCGCTTGTGGGTACATTTTTTCAGACATCTTCCATCTGTTTTCCGAAATACATTGCGGCTGCTTCAACAAGAGCCTTTGTTTTTTCGTCAACAGCCGAATTTTCCTTATCCGACAGCATGATGACCGCTCCGTTGACATCTCCGTCTGCCATTATCGGCGCACAGGCAACGGCAAAGCGATCTACACCTTCAATGGGGTTCATTTTTACACCGTCTGCTGTACGGTAAAGAGATTTCCTTTGCTCGATAAGGTCTTCAAGCGAGCTTGATACCCTGCGTTCAAGCACTTCTTTTTTCTGAATGCCAGATGCGGCTATAACGTGGTCACGGTCGCATATAACTGTAGGCATCCCTCCGACTTTGTACAATACATCTGCGTACTGATCCGCTGTACCTGAAATTTCTCCGACAGGGGAGTATTTACGGAAAATTACTTCTCCGTCTACACTTGTATATATTTCAAGCGGTGTGCCTTCTCTTATTCTCATTGTTCGCCTTATCTCTTTAGGTATAACGACTCTTCCGAGGTCGTCAATACGTCTTACTATTCCCGTAGCTTTCATTATATAGTCATTCCTTTCTGAAGAAACGGTTTTTGATCCTGCAAACATATTATTCCTTGCCGTGTGTCAATTATTCAGAAATTTGTCACATATTGAAATTTATGCTCGCAAGCAGGGAACCCGGACTTTCAAAGAGAATTACTTTTAATATTGATTTTAAACTCTTTTTGTAGTATAATTAAAATCGTATGATTATCTTCCGGAGGTGTTACTGTGACTGCTGATGAAGAATATATGACTCTCTGTATCGAACTCGCAAAAAAGGCGGCGGAAAAAGGTGAGTGTCCTGTAGGCGCCATCGTAGTTGACAAGGACGGGAGAATAATCGGTGAAGGGTATAATATGCGTGAAGCCGAGCAGATGCCGACTGCTCATGCGGAGATAATCGCAATAGAACAAGCCGCCAAAGCTATGAACTCGTGGCGGCTTACGGAATGTACATTATATGTTACTCTTGAACCTTGTCCTATGTGTGCGGGCGCTATAATCAATTCCCGTATAAAAAGGCTGGTTTACGGTGCTTTTGATGAAAAGGGCGGGGCTTGCGCCTCGCTCATGGAAATGTTCGATTATCCGTTCAACCATCGTCCGATGGTGAGAAGCAGAGTTTTGCAGGATGAATGTGCAAAGCTGCTTACGGAATTCTTTAAAGACCTCAGGACCTGAAATTGTCCGTAGCTGCGGGCATTCCCGACAGGGCTTTTTTGTACAGCTTGTCGATTATAACAGCTAAGGCTGTTACTGTCACAGATAACGCTATGATTACGGAAACGATTTTTTTCATATAAAGTCCCTTTCTGCAGTGGTGTTAATCTGTATTTATACGGTCTAAACGCTTTTCTGCGTTCTTGATAAGGCTTAAAAGCGCTGTTCCTTGCTTGTCGTATTCGGCTTCTATCGAATTTGTCGTTATTGACGGTGCATTGTCTGCATCGTTTGCGGCATCTGCGGCAGCACCGACTTCAAGGAAGATCGCAGAATCTATAAGATGAAGTGCGGAAGTGGGCGATATGCCGAAAAGATTATCGTCGTTCTTTCTGTTTGCATTATATGTTATTCTGAACGCTTTGTAGACGGAAAGAGTAAGCATTGATGAAACGCTCTTGCTGAGCTTTGATGATTTGATTTTCTGTAAAATCGAGAAAATCACTTCAATGCTGTTAGTTATCAGCTTTTTGTTAAGCGCAAGCATAATATCGCCCGATTTTGAATCACCGGACGAGTTTCCGTCGGGAATATCGCTTTCGGTAATTATACCGCCGTTGGAAACCGGCGAACGACCGAGCAGATAGTCAGTAGAAACGTTATAGTAGTCAGCCGCTTTTACAAGGAACTCAAGACCACATTCACGTTTGCCTTTTTCATAATGTGACAGGAGTGCCTGAGCGATGCCAAGATCGGCGGCAACCTGTTTTTGTGTAAGTCCACGTTCTTTGCGGAGCAGGGAAAGTATTCTTGGAAAATCGGTATTCATTATACGATATAACCTCTCTGATTCTGACAATATTCACACAGTATATTATAACGGAGTTATTCCCTATTGTAAAGCGTGATTTTATACAAAAAATCAAGTGCTTTTTTATGTAATAACTCTATAATAAAACAAAAATCGCCGTAATCGGCATAATTATCAGTAAAAATCAACCGAAAGGAAGTAAAAAATGAAGAATTACAGACTTTATCTTATCCGTCACGGAATCACAAGCGGAAATCTTGAAGGAAAATATATAGGAACAACGGATCTGCCGCTTAGCGAAGAGGGGGAAGATGCTATATCGTCGCTTGCGGCTCTTGACGTTTACCCTAAGGTACAGAAGGTTTATTCCAGCCCTCTCAAGCGTTGCTTGCAGACCGCCGATATTATTTATCCCGAACGTCTGCTTAAGCGTATCGACGGTATCGCAGAGCTTGACTTCGGGGAATATGAAGGAAAAACGCAAGCCGAGCTTCAGAGCGATGAAAAGTATCTCGAATGGCTGAAGGGCGGATATGATGCCGCACCTCCGAATGGTGAAAGCTACGGACATTTTACATTAAGATGCCTTGAAGGCCTTGAAGAAATATTCAAGGATATGATGGCAAACGAGGTTACATCAGCCGCCGTTATCACGCATTCAGGCGTTATTATGAATCTTCTTTCGGGATACGGTCTGCCCAAGATGAAGCCTATCGACTTTGCCTGCAATCAGGGCGAGGGATTTGAAATACAGCTAAGCACATTTCTGTGGCAGCACGGACCCGTATTTGAAATCGTAGGAAAATTATTCTGAGAAAACGGAGATAAACAATGGATATTTTAAAGCAGCTGGCGGAAGAATTCAAGATAAGAAATACGCACGTAGAAAACACAGTAAAGCTGATAGATGACGGCAATACGATCCCGTTTATTTCTCGCTACAGAAAAGAGATGACGGGAGGACTTGACGATCAGCTTTTGCGAGAACTCAGCGAAAGACTGACATACCTTCGTAATCTTGAAAGCAGAAAAGAAGAAGTAAAGTCGCTTATCGAAAGCGGAGGAAATCTTACCGACAAGATTACGCAGGATCTTTTAAACGCAAAGACGCTTGCTGAAGTCGAGGACATCTACAGACCCTTCAAGCCAAAGCGTAAGACAAGAGCAGGCATAGCAAAAGAAAAAGGCCTTCAGCCCCTTGCCGATTTCATACTCGCTCAGACGCTCGCTTCTCCCACTGCCGAAGCAGAGAAATATATAAGTGAAGAAAAGGGCGTTGAAACCGTTGACGATGCAATAAACGGAGCATTGGACATTATTTCCGAAACGGTTTCGGATGATGCGGATCTACGTAAAAAGCTGTATGCTGAGTACACGGGTCATGCACTGATAGTATCAAAAGCCACCGATGAAAAAGCTGAAACCGTTTATAAGAATTATTATGATTACAGCGAGCTTGCGTGTAAGATACCTCCGCACAGACTTCTCGCACTTGACAGAGGAGAACGTGAGGATGCACTCAAGGTCAGCATTGAGCCGGAAGAACAGTATGTTATGAAACATATCTACAGAGCGTATGTGAAAGCGGAAAACGATTGCGGACGGCTGGTGCGCTCAGCTTGTGACGACAGCTTCAAGCGTCTTATCCACCCTTCGCTTGAAAGACGTCTCAGAAACGAGCTTACCGAGAAAGCGTGTGACAGCAGTATACATACATTTTCGGACAACCTGAGACAGCTTCTTATGCAGCCGCCTGTGAAAAACAGCGTTGCTCTCGGCTTCGATCCCGGCTACAGAACAGGCTGTAAGGTAGCCGTTGTTGATGCTACAGGCAAGGTTCTTGACACATCGGTAGTGTATCCGACACCCCCGAAGAGCGATATTGCAGGAGCGGAAAGAATAATCAAAAACCTTATCGAAAAGCACAAGGTCGATATTATCGCTATAGGAAACGGTACGGCAAGCCACGAGAGCGAAGTGTTTATGGCAGATCTATTAAAGAAGATTGACAGAAAGGTAAGCTATATGGTCGTATCCGAGGCAGGCGCAAGCGTATACTCGGCAAGCAAGCTGGCGGCTGAGGAATTCCCCGAATATGATGTTTCACTGCGTAGTGCCGTATCTATCGCAAGACGGCTTCAGGATCCGCTTGCAGAGCTTGTTAAGATAGATCCGAAAGCAATCGGTGTAGGTCAGTATCAGCACGATATGCCGCCCGCAAAACTGTCGGACGCTCTGGGCGGAGTAGTAGAGGACAGTGTAAACAGCGTCGGCGTGGATCTTAATACTGCCTCGGTTTCACTTCTCGGATATGTTGCAGGCATCAATTCCGCCGTTGCAAAGAACATAGTTACATACAGAGAGGAAAACGGTGTGTTCACTAACCGTAAGGAGCTTTTGAAGGTGTCGAAGCTTGGCAAGAAGGCTTACGAACAGTGCGCAGGCTTTATGCGTATACACGGCGGTAAATATCCGCTTGACAACACCTCAGTACACCCCGAAAGCTATAAGGCGGCAGAAGCACTTCTTGAAAAGTGCGGATTTAAGCTCGCAGATGTTTCGGGCGGCATTCCGTCGATAAAAGAGCAGGTCAGAGCCATCGGTGTAAAGAAGCTGTCTGATGAACTCGGAATAGGTGAAATGACGCTTGCTGACATCACAAACGAACTTGCAAAGCCCGGCAGAGATCCAAGAGATGAACTGCCGCCGCCCCTGCTGAGAACAGATGTGGCGGATATTAACAGCCTTAAGCCCGGTATGATACTTGACGGTACAGTTAGAAATGTTATTGATTTCGGCGTATTCGTTGATATAGGAGTTCATCAGGACGGTCTTGTACATATCTCGCAGATATGCGACAAATATATAAAGCATCCTCTTGAGGTTGTAAAGGTCGGGGACATTGTAAAGGTAAAGGTGCTTGATATTGACCCTGCCAAAAAGCGTATTTCTCTTACGATGAAGGGAGTTTGAAATGATAGAATCGGTTCTTAAATATACATCTGAAAATGTCGGTGAATTTGTAAAGTACAATATTTTCGGCAAGAGCAAAGCGTCAAAAGTATATGTAATATGCTACCTTGTCGCAATGGCGCTTATAGGAGCTGTCGGAATAGTTCTTGCTATAGTCACTCAGATGTGGTGGTTTATCTTTGCTACGGTTATCTGTACTTTGCTTATAGTTGCTACAGGACTTGTTCTTTCGGTAACGCTTAAAAAGTACACTAAGGAAATTTTTGATATCAATTCAAAGAACGGATATGACACAATTGAGATAACGGCAAGCAGTATTGTGCTTAAAAACAGCGGTGCGGCAAAGGCTGTCGCCGAGTGGACAGCAGTAGCTTCTGTTGATTTCTATAAATCAAGTGCCTATATCGTAACTCATGACGGATATCTTTTCATTATAAATGAAAGTGATATCAAAGAGGGCTCTCTTGACGAACTCCGTCAGATAGCGGATGAGAAGCTGGTGAAGGCTGATGATTAATTATCAGCTTGAAACGGACAGGATAATCGCATCGCTTGATTATGCGCCTACGCTTCTGCTTCACGCCTGCTGTGCACCGTGCAGCAGTTATGTACTCGAATATCTTGCGGAGCATTTCAATATCACCGTGTTTTTCTACAATCCGAATATCACCGAAAAGGAAGAATACGAAAAGCGTAAAAACGAGCTGAAACGTCTGATAGCCGAAAAACCGTTCAGGTATCCCGTGAAGATGATTGACGGCGATTATTCCCCGCAGATATTCTTTGATATGGCAAAGGGTATGGAGAATATCGCTGAAGGCGGGGAAAGATGCTTTTTGTGCTATGAGATACGTCTGAGAGAAACGGCAAGGCTTGCAAAAGAACTGGACTTCGAGTATTTCTGTACCACGCTTTCGGTAAGCCCTCATAAAAATGCCGCAAAGCTGAACGAGCTTGGCGGCAGGCTCAGCGATGAATATAAAATACCGTATCTTTATTCTGATTTTAAAAAACGCAACGGATATAAGCGTTCCATAGAGCTTTCGGCACAGTACGGATTATACCGGCAGAATTACTGCGGATGTATCTACAGTCGTATTCAGGCGGAGAAAAAAGAGCAGGAAAAAAATTTTCAAAACGAAACGAAAACTGTTGTCAAACCGTAAAAAGTGTGGTAAAATAAATACGGTTATGCAATAAAACTGTCAAAAGAGGTGAAAGACGATGACTGCGGACCCCAGCGGGAAACGAATAACTGAAAAATAATACAGCACAGCAGTCGTCGCATAACGGCTTCCTGTGCAGAAAAGAGGTACGTTATGCTTAAATATTACAAGACAGTTGAAAACACAATTGTTGAGCTTGACACAATGGAGCCGGGATGCTGGGTATCTGCCGTTGCACCCACAGAAACTGAGATTTCCTCGCTTCAGGAGGAACTGAACATCGACCGTGATTTTATCCGTTCTGCACTCGATGAGGAAGAAACCTCCCGTATTGAAAGCGATGACGGTCAGACGCTCATAGTCCTTGACTATCCCGTTGCGGAAAAGGTTCAGGATAAGGATGATACGATAAGCTATTACACAATGCCTATGGGTATCATTATAACTGACAGCCATGTTGTAACGGTCTGCCTTAAAGAAAACATCATAATAGACGAATTTACAAAAGGCATAGTAAAAGGCATACAGACCCAGTTCAAAACAAGATTTGTATTCCATATGCTGCTAAGGATCGCAGGAAAGTATCTCCTGTATCTTAAGCAGATAGATAAGCTGTCGAACTATGTTGAACAGCAGCTGCACAAATCAATGAAGAACAAGGAGCTTATACAGCTTCTCGGACTTGAGAAATCACTTGTATATTTCTCAACATCGCTTAAATCTACCGAAACAGTGCTTGAAAAGATATTGAGGGGCAGAGTAATAAAGCTGTACGAGGAAGATCAGGAACTTCTTGAAGACGTACTGATCGAAGTAAAGCAGGCAATCGAGATGAGCAATATCTATTCAAACATACTTTCGGGTACAATGGACGCATTCGCAAGCGTAATATCAAACAATCTGAATATTGTAATGAAGGTGCTTACGGTTATTACGATAGTAATGTCCGTGCCTACGATGGTATTCAGCTTTTACGGTATGAATGTTCTGGATCTGCCGCTTCCGTATACTTGGTTCCCAGTTCTGATTTCCGTAATTCTTGCCGTCATTGTTGCAATACTGATAACAAAAAATAAGTTTTATAAATAAATCCCGGAGGGTATATGGAAAAAGTAAAAATATCTATAAGCGGACACGATTTTTACTTGAAAAGCGAAGATCCGAACAGAATGTACGAAACTGCGGAGAATCTTCAGAAAAGGATAGATAAACTGAGTGCGATGGCGGCATCAATGTCACTTACCGATATTGTAATGCTTGCGGCGCTCGATATAGCCGATGAAAATTACGATAACAGAAACGTTGTGATAAAGGCTCAGCAGCTTTCGCAGGAGATACAGGCAAAATCTCTTGCCTGCGAAAAAAGAGCAGAGGAACTTGAAAAACAGCTTTCCGATTCCGACACCGAGCTTGCATCGCTTAAAATAACTGCGTCTGAGGCACAAAGTGAACTTTCTGCACTCAAAGAACAGCTTGCGGGAGTTGAGGCTCAGAAATCGGATTTGCTTGCATTAAGGTCCGAGAACGAAAGGCTGAAAGAGCAGGTTACCGCTCTTACTGCAGAAAAGGATTCGCTTACTGAAATCGGCGCTGATGAAATCGAGCAGCTGGGCACACGCATAGATGAACTTACAGCCGAAAACACAGCGCTTTCCGAAAAGGCGGAAAATGCGGATAACGCATTGAAAAACGAAAATGCACAGCTGAAAAATCAAGTTGAAGAGTTGAAAGCGGAAAACGTAGCGCTCAGAGCTTCAAGCGAAAATGCCGATTCTTCATCAGCTGAGAACGAGGCGCTTAAATCAAGGTTGGCAGAACTTACAGAAAAGAACAGACACACAGAGGAATTGCTTGAAAAGCTGAGAACAGACCATGAAAATCTGGTTTCAAAGAGCGGTCAGGATGAGTTGTTACTGGCTCAGATCGATAAACTGCAAGGCACTGTGGATACATACGAAAAGACCTTTGACGAATACGCAAATCAGCGTAACGCAGAGGTCAAGGATCTGAACGATGAGTTATCGGCACTGAGAAAGAAATATGCCGAGCTCAGCGCACAGATGAACGAGATTGTAAACGACGGTCAGATGACATTATGAGTGAAATTTTAGCTCCGTGCGGAGCAATGGAAAGTCTGACAGCGGCAGTAAATGCCGGTGCAGACGCAGTATACCTCGGAGAAGAATACTTCTCCGCAAGAAAAAATGCAGATAACTTTACCGCAGAGCAGTTGTGCGATGCGGTACGTTTTTGTCATTACAGCGGTGTTAAGGTGTATGTTACGCTGAATACCCTTGTATTTGACAGGGAGATACCCTTGCTTGCAAAAGCGATAGAAAATTGCGCAAAAGCGGATGTTGACGCATTCATAGTGCAGGATATGGGCGTTGCAAGGCTCGCCCGGCAAATTGTGCCGGAGCTTCCCTTACACGCTTCGACACAGATGACGGTCAATTCGCCCGAGGGCGCTATAATGGCGAAAGAGCTCGGATTTACCCGTGTTGTTCTGGGCAGGGAATTATCGCTTGCACAGATAAAGGCAATAACGGAAAGCTGCGACATTGAAACAGAGCTTTTCGTACACGGTGCGCTGTGCGTCTGCATTAGCGGTCAGTGCTATATGAGCAGTGTACTCGGCGGACGAAGCGGTAACAGAGGATTGTGCGCTCAGCCGTGCCGACTTGATTTTACAAGCGGCGACAGGCACAATGTGCTGTCGCTTAAGGATCTGTCATTGACGGAAAAATTGCCTGAGCTTGCGAAAGCAGGTATCACCTCGTTCAAGATTGAGGGAAGAATGAAACGTCCGGAATACGTTGCAGGTGCCGTAAATGCCTGCAGGGTGGCTCTTGACGGCGGTACGCCCGACCTTATATCGCTTAAAAACGTATTTTCGAGAAGCGGATTTACAAGCGGATATTTTGATGATGATTTCAAAAATATGCAGGGTGTCCGCACTAAAGACGATGTTACATCGGCAACGTCCAAGGTGCTTTCCGCTATGAAACAGTATTATCATAAGCCTTTCAGACGCTTTCCTGCCGATATTACCGTTAACGTAAAAAACGGACAGCCTGTTAGTTATAAGCTGTCGGCTTGCGGCGTAAGTTCGTCCGCTGTAGGCGATATTCCCGAAAAGGCGGTAAACAGAGCGGTTACTGCGGAATACCTTGAAAATCAGTGCAGTAAGCTTGGCGGTACTGTATATTTTCCGGGAAATATCACTGTAAATGTTGATGACGGGTTATCCGTTTCAGCGGCTCAGCTTAACGAGCTTAGAAGAAAAGCAATTGAAAACGTAAGTGGAAAGATACTCGAAAAAAATTCTCATCATTACAGAATATCGCCTTATATTCCGCTTGACAGTAAGGACGGAAAGAAGATACGCCCCGAATTCAGATGTGAGGTAAATACGCCCTTACAGCTTGAGCAGGTACTTCAGGAGGATGAATATTCATATATTTACGCTCCTATGGGTCTGCTTGACGAAGCTACACCTGATAAATTCAGAATAATCGTTGTTCCTCCGGTATTTCTTGCCGATTGTGAAAGCGATGTATTGAAAAAGCTGTCATTGCTGAAAAAACAGGGATACGAGCATATTGCCGTTCATACGCTTTCGCATATAGGAATAGCAAGAAAGCTCGGTATGAAGGCGCACGGTATGTCAAGACTCAATATTACAAACCGCTATTCACTCAGAGAGTACGAAAAAATGGGACTTAGCGATACCGCACTTTCGTTTGAACTGCTTATGAGCGATGCGGTGTCACTTTGCGCAGACAGTGAGATAAAGACGGGAATAGTCGGCTACGGCAGACTTCCCCTTATGATAACAAGAAGATGTCCGATAAACAACGGCAAGCCCTGCGGAAAAGCCAAAAGAGCGGATTGTCCGCATTATATAACCGACAGGCAGGGAAATAATATGCCGTGTATGTGCAGTGAGAACACTGTCGAGATATTGAATCCCGACAAGCTGTATCTCAGCGACAGACAATCGGAGCTTGCAAAGTTCGATTTCGTATTGCTTAAATTCACAGACGAAACCGATACGGGAGAAGTGCTTGAAATGTATCTTGACGATATAAAGCCGGACGGAAAGCTCACAAGAGGATTATACTACAGAGGAGTTCAATAATGTTCATAAATGTGAAAAAGCTGAACGGCAAGGCAAAGTTACCTGAGCGTGCTACTGCGACAAGCGCAGGTGCGGATCTGTGCGCCTGCATAGATGACGATGTTGTACTGATGCCGGGCGACAGGAAGCTGATACCGACGGGACTTGCGATTGCTGTACCGACAGGATACGGCGGTTTTGTGTTTGCAAGGAGCGGACTTTCCTCAAAATTCGGCGTTTCGCTTGCAAACTGCGTCGGCGTTATCGACAGTGACTACAGAGGAGAGGTAAAGATTTCCGTTATAAATCATTCCGATGAGCCGTATACCGTTAAAAACGGAGAGCGTATTGCTCAGCTTGTCATAATGCCTGTGGATTTATGCGAGTACGGATTGTGCGATGAACTTGATGATACAGAGCGTGGCACGGGCGGATTCGGCTCTACAGGTCGGATGTAATGCAAATTGCATAAATATCCGATAAAATCGGACGATTATTTATGAATATTTAATTCGGCATTTTTGTTGTATGCTTTTTCAAAAAGTGGTATAATAAATATCGAATTGTAAATACGAAACACCCGGAGGTTTGACGAATGTTTTCAAAAGATATAGGTATAGACTTAGGCACAGCCAACACGCTTGTTTATATGAGAGGAAAGGGCATTATAATAAGAGAGCCCAGCGTTGTTGCGGTTGATGTGAAGATGGACAGAGTGCGTTATGTCGGTCAGGAGGCTAAGGACGTTATAGGCCGTACACCCGGCTCTATAGTAGCTGTAAGACCTCTTAAGGACGGCGTTATCGCTGATTTTGATATGACAACAAGTATGCTTCAGGAGTTTATCAGAAAAGCTCTTAAAGGCAGAGCCTTTGCAGGCTCAAGAGTAAGAGTTATCATCTGCATTCCTTCGGGCGTTACTGCTGTTGAACGCAGAGCGGTAAAAGAGGCAACACAGAACGCAGGCGCAAAGCGTGTTTCTATCATTGAAGAACCTATGGCGGCCGCTATAGGCGCAGGACTTCCGGTAGCCGAGCCTACAGGCAGTATGATAGTTGACATCGGCGGCGGCACAAGCGAAGTAGCGGTTATTTCGCTCGGCGGTATTGTAACATCACGTTCCGTAAGAGTAGCAGGCGATGAGTTCGATTCTTCTATCATAAACTACATCAAGAAGAAATATAACCTGCTCATCGGTGAAAGAACAGCCGAGAATATAAAGATTGCAATAGGCTCCGCATATCCCTATGCAGACAATGAGCCTTCAATGGATATAAAGGGCAGAAACCTTCTGAACGGTTTACCCGAAAACATTACCGTAACATCCGAAGAGATAAGAGAAGCGCTTTCAGAGCCTCTCAGCCATGTAATTGAGGCAATAAAGGTAACTCTTGAAAAGACCCCTCCGGAGCTTGCCGCAGATATAATAGATCAGGGAATAATGCTTGCAGGCGGCGGCGCACTGCTTAAAGGTCTTGATCTTCTTATCCACGCCGAAACCGGTATGCCGGTAAAGGTTGCCGAAAGACCCCTTGACTGCGTGGCTGACGGTACCGGTAAGGTTCTTGAGAACATTGATAAGCTGATTGACGTTCTCACAGACGACGATACAAGATATTGATTATCCGAAAATATAGTGCTTATGACTAACTGTTTTTTACAGTTAGTCATAATGTGTTATATAAACGTATTCAGACAGCACTGAAAGGTATTGTATGCGTGACTTTTTTAAAGGCTTTAAATTCAAAATAATAGTTTGCGTTTTTGCGTTGGTGCTTGGCGTTGTTATTTATGCTGCGGTTTCGGGCGGTTTTTCTACCTTCCCCGAAAATGTGCTGTCAACAATAGCAAAGCCTTTTGTTTCTGTTTCAAATGCCGTATCGCAGTGGGTCGAAGGCACTTTGGACAAATTCGCAAATGCAGACAGATATAAGTCTGAGAACGAGGAGCTTAAAGACAAGCTCAACGAACAATACCGTCAGATAATCGAGCTTGAAAATGTCAAGCACGAGAACGATCAGCTTAAAGAAATACTGAAGATAAAAGAAGAAAACTCCGATTTCGAATTTTCCGCACCCTGTAATATAATCGCACATAATTCTAATGATGCGTATGCAGGCTTCACTATCGACAGAGGCTCTGATGACGGAATTTCACTTTATGACCCCGTAATGACTTCAAACGGACTTATAGGTATGGTGAGCGAAATAGCGCCAAATTACGCAAAGGTATCTACCATACTCTCCGATGAGATAAACGTTGGTGTAATGACCTTTGACAGCAAGGTTACCGGTATACTTGACAACGATATAAAGAATGCCAATGAGGGTAACTGCCTTATGAGCTATATCACTAAGGACAGCGGCATCAAGAAAGGCGAGATAGTAAAATCCGTTGCCGGTGTTGTTTTCCCGGGAAATCTTCTTATAGGAACTGTCGAAAAGGTATATGATGACGAAAACGGACTTTCCGTTCATGCGGTTATAAAGCCTGCTGTTGATGTCCGTACAATAACCGATTGTGTTGTAATAACTGATTTCAAAGGGCAGGGTGTTGTTGACTGATGAAATTCAGAATTCTCAGATATTCTGCCATGACACGCAGAGAGATTTATAAAAGTATTGCAAAGTGGGTGCTTTTTTCACTTGTTTTGCTGGTGTCATACACAATTGAAGTGACTATGCCGTTTGCGTCATGGCAGCCCTATCTTACGCTTACGACAGCTGTGGCTGTGTCGTTTTTCAGCGAAGAACTGAGCGGTGTTGTCTTTGCGGCTTTTGCAGGGATGATGCACGATCTTGCGATGGGCTCGCTGTTCGGCTTTACGTCGATATGGCTGACGCCGTGCTGCCTTTTTGTTACTCTGCTTGTTGTAAACCTTATTCACAGAAATATTCTGAACTTTCTCTGGATGAATCTGACCGCAGTTATTCTGGTGCAGTCTGCGGAGCTTTTATTCAAATATATAATATGGAGAAACCCCGACATTGATGTAGTGCTGATTAATTATGTGCTTCCCGCTTTAATAGCGACCGTAATTCTGTCCGCACCGCTTTATTTGATAATCAGACAGATAAACAAAAAACTGGGAGTCGAAAATAATACCGATGATATTCTGACCGCTTTTGAAGATGTCGAAGACGATGAAGACAAAGTAAGATATTAACGGAGGGCGGAGTGAGCAAACTTAGCAGACAGATAAGAAATCTGGTTTTTGTACTTGTTGTTGTGATATTATCCTTTGCCTGCACTATTGAGCTTTTGCAGATACAGATAGTTGACGGTGAGTATTATAAAGACCAGACAGCAAACACATATACGGCAAATCAGACTGTGCAGGCGGCACGAGGTCAGATTTTTACCAAGGATGGCAAGGTAGTAAATACCAACAGACTGGTATATAAGATAATTGTGCAGAAGGCGTTCTTTAAATCAGGCACAGAAAACGATGTCATTGCAAAAACGCTGAAAATACTTCAGAATAACGATCAGAAGTGGATAGATACTCTTCCCGTCAGCAAAACTACGCCTTATAAATTTACGGGCGATGATGACGAAATAGATACGCTGCGTTCAAAGTTGGAGCTGGGAGTTTATGCGACTGCGGAAAACTGCATGAATGCACTGTACGAAAAATTTGAGATTTCAGATTCTTACGGACAGGAAATGCGCAGGTACATTGCAGGTGTACGCTATGAAATGCTTATCCGTGATTTCTCTTATCAGAACCGTTATACTCTGGCTGAGGATGTTTCCGTTCAGACAGTAATAGAACTCAAAGAGCAGAGTTTTATGCTTGGCGGAATTGATATAATAGAAGAAGCTATACGTCAGTATGACGGCAAGGATTTCATTCCTCAGGTGGTCGGAAGAATAGGCGCTATTTCGGCGGATGAATATGCCGAATTGTCCGATAAAGGCTACAGCCTTAACGATACCACGGGTAAATGGGGCATCGAGAGCGCTATGGAAAGCACTCTCAGAGGTCAGAACGGAATACGCTCCATTACAAGAGATTCATCGGGTATGGTGGTTTCAGACGAAATAACAAAGGCGGCAACGGCAGGAAATTCCGTAAGGCTGACTATAGAAAGCGATTTCCAGAACGATGTTCAGGCGATTCTTGAAAACCATATAAAATGGCTCCATTACAATAACGATCCAACAAGAGGAAACAAGGTAGACGCAGGCGGCGTAGTTGTCCTTGACGCAAAGACAGGTGCCGTTCTTGCAATGGCGAACTATCCCAACTACGATATAAATAATTATATCGATCTTATCAATAATCCGAAAGACCCGAATCCGACCTACAACAGATGTATATACGGTCTTTATCGTCCCGGCTCAGCCTTCAAGACAATAACGGCGACCGCCGCACTTGTTTCGGGTATCGCCAACGAGAACACGGAGGTTTACTGCGGAGGAATATACACTTATTACAGCGACTATCAGCCCGGTTGTATAATGGGCTTCGTCGGCGATGTTACGGTAAGAACCGCACTGAGATATTCGTGTAATATCTATTTCTATGATATGGCTCGTCAGATGGGCATTGATTATCTTGCAAAAGTGGCAGGATGGTTCGGTGTCGGTCAGGACCTCAACCTTGAAATAGGCGGGGCGACAGGCAATATGAGTACGCCCGAATACATTGAATCGCTCGGCGGAACATGGACGCCCGGCTCGACTATACAGGCAGGTATAGGACAGCTTGAAACGACCGTAACACCTCTTAATCTCGCCGTGATAGCACTTACACTCGCAAACGACGGCACACGCTATCAGCCCTATCTCGTTGACAGCGTCACAAGCTACGATGGTACAAAGACAATAAAGAAAACAGAGCCTACTGTAGCGTATAAAATAGATGCCGATAAGCATATATTTCAGGTAGTGCGTGAAGGTATGATAATGGTTGCGGACGATGTACAGTGGCCTATGGGCTCAGGTATAACACAGCTTGCGGATCTGCCCTACGGCGTAGCGATAAAAACAGGTACGCCTCAGGTAACCGCAGATACGTTCAACTCAACGATTCTCGGATATTATCCCGCAGAAGACCCTCAGATATGTTTCGGTATCGTTCTTGAAAAGGGCGAGTTCTCCAGACTTATGGTTAGAAATATCATCGAGTCATATTTCTACAATAACTATAAGCCGGTTACAAACGAAAAGGGCGATATTATTCTTCCGTGGGGCGGTCAGAGTACCAACACTCCGGGAAGACCTGCAAGGGGAGAGGCTGATAAAAACAATTCAGATACCTCAGGCAGTACAACCAACTGACAATTATTATGCAGTATGCACAAAAAAGCGAGCGTAAAACATATTGATTTAACAAATTTTGATTTTTTTCACTTAAAAGTCTTTATTTATGCTCGCTTTTATGGTACAATAATAACAATTAGAACAATGATAAGCAAATTATGCGTATCAGCGCAAGGAGAGCGAATTTTATGTCACAGATTATAGCAGTAACCGCAGGTAAGGGCGGAACAGGTAAATCCACCACTTCGGCAAACGTTGCCCGTGGGTTAGCCGCATTAGGCAAAAGAACACTTCTCGTTGAGCTCGACTTCGGATTAAGATGTCTTGATATAATGCTCGGCATCAAGGATAAGGTAAAGCATGATATAGGTGAGTACCTTGAAGGAAAGATAGACATTCTTACTGCAACAACAAAGGTTGAAACAGTAGAGAATTTATATCTTGTCTGTGCTACGAGAAACCCGTTCATGGACATAAATCCCGAAAAGATTATGGGTGTTTGCGAAGAAATGCGTCAGCATTTCGATTACATAATCATCGACACGGCAGGTGTAGGAAGCTCGGTGTTCAGCGTTATCAAGGCGGCTGAACTGATACTTATGGTTACTACGCCCGATACAGTATGCGTCCGTGACGGTGCTATTCTTTCTGACTTCTTATATGTAAAGAACTGTACAAATCAAAGACTTATCATAAATAAGGTAAGCCAGAACTTCAAGGACGAAGAAATTCTCTACGACCTTGATGAAGTTATGGACTCTGTAGGTATACAGCTTCTGGGCGTTGTGCCTGAGGACAACAATATCAAGGTGTGCGGAGCAAAGGGTATGCCTTTACCTCCGACTTGTCCCGGTGCTAAGGCTTATGCCGCTATCGCAAGGAGAATACTTGGGGAAGATGTACCGCTTACTATTAATATCAACTGATAACATCAGGGACGGTACGAAAAGTTAAGAAAAAGAGGTATAATATGAATATTGCACTAATTGCTCATGATTCAAAGAAGGAATTGATGGTTCAGTTCTGTATAGCGTATTGCGGCGTACTGAGCCGACATAATCTATGCGCTACCGGTACTACCGGCAAGCTCGTATCAGAGGCAACAGGGCTTCATATTCAGCGTTATCTCAGCGGATCTCAGGGGGGAGATCAGCAGATAGCCGCACGAATTTCATGTAATGAGATAGATGTGCTGATTTTTTTCAGAGATCCTTTAAATGCTAAAGCGTACGAGCCTAATGAAATGAATCTTTTGCGTCTTTGCGACGTTCATAATATTCCGCTTGCTACGAATATAGCTACAGCTGAAGCGCTTATTCACGCTCTTGAAAGAGGCGATCTTGACTGGCGTGAAATTGTCAGAGGATAAAGTAATTATGCAGGCGTACTTATGTACGCCTTTTTTATGCAGAAAAACGAAAGGAACAACAAAAAGATGGAGTTAGTAACCAAAAAACCCAGAGGAACAGAAGATAAACTGCCAAAGGAAATATATAAGTGGCACACTGTTGAGAAAATTGCAAGAAATGTAGCTGAGGCATACGGCTGTAAGGAGATTCGTACTCCTACGTTTGAGCACACCGAGCTTTTCCAGCGAGGAGTAGGCGGCACTACCGACGTTGTACAGAAGGAAATGTACACCTTCAACGATAAGAAGGGCAGAAGCATAACGCTGAAGCCTGAGGGTACAGCAGGCGCTGTCCGTGCCGTTATCGAAAACGGACTTCTTAATGATGCGCTTCCGCTTAAAACATATTATTTCACACGTTGCTTCAGATATGAAGCTCCGCAGAGCGGCCGCCTCCGTGAATTCAATCAGGTCGGAATCGAATATTTCGGCACTGCTTCGCCTGCGGCTGACGCTGAAGTTATCGCACTTGCAAATGACATTATCAAAAGTCTTGGCGTAAAGAACATAAGCCTTGAGATAAACAGCATAGGCTGTCCTAAATGCCGTGCGGAATACCACAAGGCGCTGAAGGAATATTATTCTCAGTATAAGGATCAGCTTTGCGGCACCTGCCTCGAAAGACTTGACCGCAACCCTATGAGATTGCTCGACTGCAAGAGCGAGATATGCAGCAGCTTCAAGAAGGACGCTCCTATGATACTCGATTATCTTTGCAATGATTGCAGGGAACACTTCGAAAATGTAAAGAAACGTCTTGATGTACTCGGAGTATCCTATACCGTAAATCCTCTGATAGTGCGTGGACTTGACTACTACACAAATACCGTATTTGAATTTATCTCGAATGAGATCGGTTCGCAGGGCGCTGTATGTGCAGGCGGCAGATACAACGGACTTGTAGAAGAAATAGGCGGAAACAGCGTTCCCGGACTCGGATTCGCTATGGGTCTTGAGCGTATCATAATGGTAATGGAAAATCAGAAGCTGGAATTTGAGCCTGAAAAGAAGTGCGACCTTTATATAGCTTCATTTGACGATGAAACAAGCATATACGCAATGGAACTTGTTCAGAAGCTCCGTGAGGAAGGCTTCTGGGCTGAGTGTGACATTTCCGGCAGAAGCTTCAAGGCACAGATGAAGTACGCAAATAAAATCGGCGCTACTTACTGTATGGTAATAGGCGGCGATGAGATGAATACCAAGTCTGCAAAGCTCAAGCGTATGTCTGACGGCACAGAAACGCCCGTAACACTGGATGATAAATTCAGCGAGAAGCTCAACACTATGATACTTGAAATAGTATAATGTTCACCTTAGCTTGAAATTATGAACGATATATGGAATCCGTGGCACGGTTGCAGGAAAATCAGCGACGGATGTAAAAACTGTTACGTCTACAGACGTGACGCACAATACGATATAGACAGCACGGCAGTAGTGAAAAACAAAACGTTTTACGCTCCTGCCGAGCGTTATAAATACGGTAATTATAAAATGGTGCCGGACGGCAATATCATTTATACCTGTTTCACCTCCGATTTCTTTCTTGACGAGGCGGATAAATGGCGTGATGAGTGCTGGCAGATGATAAGACAGCGTCCTGATGTAACATTTCTGATAATCACAAAGCGTATCCACAGATTTTCAAAGTGTACCCCTGCCGATTGGGGCGAGGGATACGACAATGTTCATATCTGCTGTACCTGTGAAAATCAGAAAATGGCAGATTTTCGCCTGCCGATTTTTCTTGAAGCCCCGATAAAACACAAGTCGATTATATGCGAGCCTTTGCTCGAACATATTGATTTAAGCCCGTATCTCGACAAGTCGCAGATAACTGAGGTGGTTGTCGGCGGCGAATCCGGAAACGAAGCGAGAGAATGTAATTATGACTGGATTCTCAGCATCAGAGAGCAGTGTATAGATGCAGGTATTGACTTTCATTTTCGTCAGACGGGCGCAAGGTTTGTCAAAGACGGCAGGCTTTACAGGATAGAAAGAAAATTTCAGCACTCACAGGCACGCAAGGCAAATATTGATGTTGTTTTCAAAACTGTTTGACATTTTGTTATTGCGGTGTTATAATTAATTTGTGTTTTTATACACTACTAAAGACCGCTCTCGTATGGCGGCTTAACGGAGGAAAAACAATGATAAAAGTTACACTGAAAGACGGCAGCGTAAAGGAACTTGAAAGTGCTTGTTCCGTATTTGACGTTGCAAAGGAAATAAGCCCTCGTCTTGCAAAGGCGGCTTGCGTTGCAAAGATTGACGGCGAGATCAAGGATCTGCGTACTGTAATTGACAGCGACTGCACACTTGAAATACTTACATTTGACGATGAAGATGGTAAGAAAGCGTTCCGTCACACTGCATCTCACATTCTGGCACAGGCTGTCAAAAGACTTTACCCTGAGGTAAAGCTGGCGATAGGTCCTGCTATAGATAATGGATTCTATTACGATTTTGATAAAGAAACTCCCTTTATGCCCGAAGATCTCGAGGCTATCGAAGCAGAGATGAAGAAGATAGTAAAGGAAGATTTAAAGCTCGAACAGTTTGAAATGGCTCCTGCAGATGCTATTAAGTATCTTAAGGAGATTGACGAGCCTTACAAGGTTGAGCTTTGCGAGGAACACGCAGGCAAGAACGAGCCTATATCCTTCTATAAGCAGGGCGAATTCACAGATTTATGTGCAGGTCCTCACCTTATGTCAACAGGCTATGTAAAGGCATTCAAGCTGACAAGCTGCACAGGCGCTTACTGGAGAGGCAGTGAAAAGAACAAGATGCTCTCCCGTATCTATGCCACAGCATTCCCCAAGGCATCAGAGCTTGAGGCATACCTCAATATGATTGAAGAAGCGAAGAAGCGTGACCACAGAAAGCTCGGCAAGGAGCTTGAGCTGTTCACTATTATGGACGAGGGTCCCGGCTTCCCGTTCTTCTTACCTAAGGGTATGACACTCAAGAATACTCTTATTGATTACTGGCGTCAGATACACACCCGTGACGGCTATGTTGAGATTTCCACTCCTATAATGCTTAACCGTCAGCTTTGGGAAACATCGGGTCACTGGGATCATTACAAAGAGAATATGTATACTACTGTAATTGACGATACAGAGTTTGCCATAAAGCCTATGAACTGCCCAGGCGGAATACTTGTATACAAGTCAAAGCCCCGTTCATACAGAGATTTACCTATAAGAATGGGCGAACTCGGACTTGTTCACCGTCACGAAAAGTCAGGCGCACTTCACGGCCTTATGCGTGTAAGATGCTTCACACAGGACGATGCGCATATCTTTATGACTCCCGATCAGATTACGGACGAGATAAAGGGCGTTGTAAGACTTATTGACGAGGTTTACAAGCTGTTCGGATTCAAGTATCACGTTGAGCTTTCAACACAGCCCGAAGACAGTATGGGCAGTCAGGAAGACTGGGATATGGCTACAGAGGGTCTGCGTAAGGCTCTTGACAGTCTTGGACTTCCTTACGTTGTAAACGAGGGCGACGGTGCATTCTACGGTCCTAAGATTGACTTCCATCTTGAAGACTCGCTCGGCAGAACGTGGCAGTGCGGTACTATCCAGCTTGACTTCCAGCTGCCTATGAGATTTGAACTTGAATACACAGGTGCGGACGGCGAAAAGCACAGACCTATTATGATTCACCGTGTTGTATTCGGCTCTATCGAAAGATTTATCGGTATCCTGACCGAACATTTTGCAGGTGCGTTCCCAATATGGCTTGCTCCCGTACAGGTTGAGCTTATGCCTATTGCCGACCGTCACAACGAGTTTACATCAAAGGTTGCCGCAGAGCTTAAGAAGCGTGGCATAAGAGTAGAGGTTGACGGCAGAAGCGAGAAGATAGGCTTCAAGATTCGTGAAGCACAGCTTCAGAAGATTCCTTATATGCTTGTTATAGGCGATAAGGAGGTTGAAACAGAAAACGTTTCTATCCGTTGCCGCAAGCGTGGCGATATCGGTACAATGTCGGTATCTGATTTCTGCGATATGGTAGAAAAAGAGATAAGAGAAAAGACTATCATTACCGATTGATAGCTTAAAGGAGGTCTTATTATGGATCTTACTTCTTACATTGCGAGTATGTCTGTCAGTATGGCACAGGCAAACGTAGCACAGAGCGTTTCCACAGCAATGCTGTCAAAGAGCATCGACAGCATCGAGCAAAGCGGGGCAGAGGTAGTTGATCTTATCAACAGCGCCGATATTCCGCCTGCCGGAGTAACAGGACACGTTCTGAATATCAAAGCATAATTTTTGAAAACTGCCGATCTTTCGGCAGTTTTTCTTTTTCCCCTCTTGACATGGAGTTGACTCCATGTGATAATATAGAAGCACCGAAAGGACGTGATATATTATGACTATTTCAGAAGTCAGCAAAAAGTACGATATTTCAACCGACACGCTCCGCTACTATGAACGTATCGGCTTACTGCCCCCTGTTCCGAGAACAAAGAGCGGTCTGCGTGATTATGACGAGAATTCCTGCAAATCCGTAGAGTTTATCAAGTGTATGCGTAACGCAGGACTTCCCATTGAGGCACTTATAGAATATATGACGCTTTTCAAAGAGGGCGACTCTACCGCAGAAGCCCGTATGGCGATACTCATCGAACAGCGTGAGGCTCTTATAAACAGGATTGAAGAAATGCAGAGTACGCTTTCCCGCCTTGATAAGAAAATCGAAATGTACAAGGGTATGTGTTCGCCCGGTTGTTGCGGTAACAAGTAGGATTATAAAAACAGCGCCCGTGTAAAGCCACACGGACGCTGTTTTATATGCAGTTTAATTATTTAAATCTTCGTATCATCAAGCACTTCCTGTATCTCCTTTTCTGATACGGTGAGATACCCTTGAATAAATGAATTCAGTACGTTTCTGTACGCACCCACAGGATTGTCGAAAACCCTCTTTTCCATCTGTTCGGCGCTTTCCTTTGTCGGAGCGTAGATTTTAAGCTCCATAAGATCCGTTCCGCCCATCTCGTTTATAAACCGTATGCAAAGCTGATAGCCGCCTTGCTCGACCTTTACTATCTCGGTCTTGACGGTTTTTTCGAGCCGTGAATGTGAAGTGATTTTCTTTGCGTAGTATATCGTGTCCTCCCTTATCGAAAGGGGAATAGTGTAAGCAAGCTCGATAGCGAGATATTCACTCTTCGCCGTAGGCAGACAGGTTTCGTCATTGCCGGCTTTTTCGCAGATTATAAGACCCTTATCTTCCATATCGAAAAGACAGCAGATAAGATCGAAATACATTACAAAATCGTGGTCGACCGTGCATCGCATAAGCTCGTCTTTTGTGATACTGCCGACCTTGTACAGAATATATGCCACAAGCACCTCAATGTCCTTGCGGTCATAGAGCGTGTATTTAGGAACCGGTATACTCATATTGCTCCTCCTTTCAGATATGAACGTCAGATAACATAAGATAAAATCGCAAGGTTTGCCGCCGACTCAATGCAGGGTACAGCCCTCGGAACGATGCAGGGATCGTGCCTGCCCTTGATACCAAGCGTTTCTTCCGTCATAGTGGTATAATCAACTGTTTTCTGCAGACGGGCGATTGACGGGGTAGGCTTCATCGCAACACGGAATACTATAGGCATACCGCTTGTGATACCGCCTAAAATGCCTCCGTGGTTATTCGTCCTTGTCCTGATTTCGCCATTTTCAATGCAGAACTCGTCATTGTTGTTACTGCCGTACATATTCGCAACATCAAAGCCTGCGCCGAATTCAATGCCCTTGACAGCAGGCACGCCGAATACCGCCTGTGAAATCCTGTTTTCGATGCCGTCGAACATAGGCGAGCCTATGCCTGCAGGAAGTCCGACCGCCGCATATTCGATAATTCCGCCTACCGAATCGAGCTTTGCCGCCGCACCTGCTATAACATCTCTCATCTGCTGCTCAACGTTGGTGTTGATAAGCGGAAGATAGCGGCTTCTGACCTGCTTTAATTGCTCGGAATTCACGTTCACAGGGTCAAAGCGTTCATCGCCTGCGTCTATTATCGACAGGATATGCGCCCCTGTGGTTATCCCCTTGCTTTCGAGTATCTGCGATGCTATCGCTCCCGCAAAAACCAGCGGTGCGGTAATTCTTCCCGAAAAATGTCCACCGCCACGCAGATCGTTACTGCCGTTATAACGCACATATCCCGTATAATCGGCGTGACCTGGCCGTGCAAGGTGGCTCACGCTCTTATAATCAGCCGAATGCTGATCTGTATTCTGTATCACAGCGCAAAGGGGAGTGCCTGTCAGCACACCGTCCACCATTCCCGATACTACATTCGGGAAATCCTTCTCACTGCGCATTGTGCTTGTGCCGTCTTTCTTCGGCGCACGTCTTGCCATAAAGTCAAGCACAGCGTCAAAGTCGATTCTGATTCCACCCGGAAGCCCGTCTATAACAACGCCGATAGCCTTTCCGTGCGATTCGCCGAATATTGAAACCGAAAGCTCTCCGAATTTAAACGCTGATGACATCTGCTATACCTCCGAGCGCACTGAAATCGTCAAAAAATCCCGGATAGGATTTGTTTGTGCATTCTGCGCCTTTTATAATTACCTCGCCTGTTGATCTTGTAGCCGCAACAGCGCCTGCCATTGCTATCCTGTGATCGTTATAATTGCGTACCGTACCGCCCTTGAACGCTTCAACAGGGAATATTTCAATGCTGTTTTCCATAGAAATTGCTTTACCGCCTAAATCGTTTATAAGCTCTGTGGTGGCGGCAAGACGGTCGCATTCCTTGATGCGTAATCTCTCGCAGTTGATTATCCTGCACGGCTTTTCCCAGAAGCTCATCATCACCGCAATCGCAGGAACGAGGTCGGGAATATCCGATGCGTCTATTACCGACAGATCGCCGCCGTTTCTGAATTTTTCGGCAATGTCAACTATAGCCTTATCACCCTGCACGCTGTTCAGGTTGAGATTTGTAAGCTCTATATCCGAGCCTGCACAGTTTGCCGCAAGAAAAAACGCACTCTGCGACATATCGGCCTCCACCGTGCAATTATGCGGCTGATACTTCTGACCGCCTTTTATAAAATAACCGTTCTCTGTTTCGCAAACCCCGACCCCGAACTGCTTCATACAATCTGTCGTAATATTGACATAAGGCTTCGACTCAAGACGGGTAGTAAGAATTATCTCGCTGTCCTTTGAAAGCACAGATAGTGCGAACAGAAGCCCTGTTATAAACTGCGATGAAACACTTCCGTCAATATAATACTTTCCGCCGCTTAACTTGCCCTTGACCCTGTACGGCATCGAAAGCGTTTCGAACACAGCGCCGTTTTCCGTCATAGGCTCGATCAGCGGCGTTATAGGTCTTTCGGGGAGTTTTCCTCTGCCCGTAAATTCCGCTTCACAGCCGAACGCCGAGAATATCGGTATCATAAATCTTAGCGTTGAGCCGCTTTCAAAGCAATCCACTGCGGCTTTTTGTGAGGGCTGAGTTATTCCCGTAATGTCATAACTGCCGTCTTTGCCGTTTATTTTTGCACCGAGTGCCGTCAATGCGTTTATTGTTGCGTGCAGATCCATGCACTCAAGCAGGTTATCTATATGCGTAGTACCGTCGCAAAAAGCCGCACATATAAGCATCCTGTGAGAAATGCTCTTTGACGGCGGCACTATCAGCTTTCCGCTGAGTTTTGACGGTGTTATTTTTATATCCATTGTGTTCCACCTTGATATACGTTTATCTAATTAATAATACTATAAAACAGCCCAAAAGTCAAGAAAATCACACTCCGGTAACAGAAAAACCCTCCCCGAAATCCCGGAGAGGGTAGTTGTCATTAAATTGTCTCGCATCCGATACGAGTAAATCTTAAAGCCCACATCCGATAAAATCCGATGTATAGGGCAGTGATTATCTCTTTGAGAACTGGGGAGCACGACGTGCAGCCTTTAAGCCGTACTTCTTTCTTTCCTTCATTCTGGGGTCACGAGTTAAGAAGCCTGCCTTCTTGAGTACGGGACGAAGCTCGTCGCTGTACTGAAGTAATGCTCTTGAAAGGCCGTGGCGGATAGCGCCTGCCTGACCTGTAACACCGCCGCCTGCAACTGTGCAGACAATGTCAAACTTCTCTGTTGTTCCTGTAAGAGCGAGAGGCTGACGAACGATGAGCTTTAATGTCTCAAGACCGAAATAATCGTCGATGCCACGACCGTTTACAGTAATAACACCGCTGCCGGGATAAACACGTACTCTGGCAACTGAGTGCTTTCTTCTACCTGTTCCGTAGTAATAAGGCTTTGATTCGTACATTGTTATCCCTCCTTAATATTTGAATTCTTCGGGCTTCTGAGCGCCGTTCTTGTGCTCTGCACCTGCATAAAGACGCATTCTTGTTGCGGCCTTTCTGCCAAGTGTGTTGTTGGGGAGCATACCCTCAATTGCAAGCTGCATAGCCTTTTCGGGCTTCTCGCTCATGAGCTTGCTGTACTGTACTTCCTTAAGACCGCCGATGTAGCCGGTGTGCCATCTGTAGTACTTGTTCTCAAGCTTGTTGCCTGTTAAAACTGCCTTTGCGCAGTTAATTATGATTACATGATCGCCACAGTCGCAGTGAGGTGCGTATGTGGGCTTGTGCTTACCACGGAGAATGTGAGCAGCCTTTGCAGCAACACGGCCGAGGGGCTTTCCTGCTGCATCGAGAATATACCACTTACGTTCAACTGTTTCAGCTTTAGGCATAAATGTTGACATTCTGATTCTTCCTTTCAATTACTCTTGAGGTTTGACCTCTGTTTGATTATTTTCACAACGTTTAATATTATAGCCATCCGTCAGCCTTTTGTCAAACGATTTTTCACGCAAAATCTAAATATATATCTATTTCTCTTTAAATCTCTTTAAATATCGCTGTTTCTCTCTATTTCTCTCTTGCGATTTCACTTTATTTCAGCCTGTTGCAAATAAGTGCGTTTTTCTTGATATATTGCCGTTATGCTTTTGTTTTTGCCGTAAGACTCTTTTGCCGTTTCATTATCGGATGTCAGCCGTAAAAGCCGGATAAAGTGCTGTAAAAACGCATTTTCGGTAATATGTAATCTCGTTTATCCCGATTCATCTTGCAATTAATGCTGTTTTGTGCTATTCTGAATGTTATAATACTAAAAGGAGCAACGCTAATGACGCAATATCACAATATCCCGCCCGTGTACGATAAAAACAGCCGTATACTTATATTAGGCTCGTTTCCGTCTGTGAAGTCACGGGAGGCACAGTTTTTCTACGGACACCCTCAGAACCGTTTCTGGAAGGTGATGTCGGCGGTTCTTGACTGCGACCTGCCTGTAACGGTACAGCAGAAGAAGCTGATGCTGTTAAGCCATAATATCGCCGTATGGGATGTTATCGGTTCGTGTGAAATAACAGGCTCGTCCGATGCCACCATAAGCTCGGTAGTCCCGAACGATATAGCCGGACTTGTAGCCGAAACTTCCGTTACAAGAATTTTTACAAACGGTGCGAGAGCATATAAAGCGTATAAGCAATATTGCCGTGAAAATGTCGGAATAGAAGCGGTAAAGCTGCCGTCAACCAGCCCTGCAAACGCAACTTTCTCGCTTGAACGGCTCATATCCGTATGGAAATCTCAGATTCTGTCGCAGTAGCTTATGGTTATATTACGCTCCTTTGCGTTTTTTATCAGATGGTCAAGCCTTATAAGTATCGCCTTTTCTTCATAGACGATTGCCTCGATTTTTTCGGGGTCTGTTTCCATATCGAAAAGCTGACGTGTCTTTTCAAGCCTGCTTTGAAGATACTCCAGCCGTGAACGCATTTCTTCGGCTTCGCTGAAAGTATGCTCCTTGCTTTCCGCTTTAAATGATCTGCAAAAATTTAAGCACATAAAATGCCCGTCCTTTCAAAGAGTTTTTACATTCTATGAAAGTGACGGGCTTAAAATTACCGACAGAGCCTTTCTATTGCTTTTGCAAAAATTACCGTGTTGTCGAGAAGCTCCTCAACAGGCACGAATTCATCTGCACCGTGTATCCTGTAATCCGTGTCGGGATGCTCAACGCCGAAGGCGACACCGCCCTCGATCCCGTGTACATAAGTTCCTCCGCCGATAGCTATACATTCGCCTTTTTTGCCGGTATGCTCTTCGTATACATCAAGAAGCGTCTTTACAAGAAAGCTGTCGGGAGAGGCATAATGAGCGTTTGTTCCTGTAAACTCCGCTATTGAAATACCCGTGCCGTCTACGGCATTTTTTAGCTTGCTTTTCAGCTGAGATAATGTCATACTCATCGGAAATCTTATGTCGGTATTAAAGTCAAGTCTGCCGTTTTCAGCGTTTATAAGGCTTAAAACGCAGGTAAGCGCACCCGATTTATCCTCGCAGGCAATCCCCAATGAATAACCTTCTGTTTCTCCGTAAGGATAACGTTTCAGAATATCACCGAGCAGTTTTTTTGTTTCGTCCTTAATATCGAGCGTCACAAGCATTTCGAGCATTGCCGTTATTGCATTTTTCGCCTTTTGCGGAGTAGATGCGTGAGCAGATTCGCCCTTGCAGATAACCTTTATACCGCTCTCTGTCTGTTCTGCGGTAAAGCAACAGTTGTTCTTATTATTTGTAATATATGAACAAACAGCCTCCCTGTGCTTTGAAGCGAGAACTGCGTAACACTCGGCAGGAACGGCGTTTATCACCTGTCCGCCGCTGATTTCCAAAATGTCGTCATTGCCCATTTGTGCCGTGTACTGTGTTCTCGCCATACCTTTTTCGCAGTTTATAAGCGGATAGGATGCATCGGGAGTAAACACCATCGAAGGCATCTCGTCATTTTTGAGATAATATTCAATATCGGCAGATCCGTTTTCCTCGTTTGTACCGAATATCAGCCGTACACCCTTTGACAGCTTTACCCCAAGCTCTTTTATGCTGTACAGAGCGTAAAGTGCGGATACCGCAGGTCCTTTATCGTCGGTAACACCTCTGCCGTAGAGGATACCGTCCTTTTCGGTGACCTTAAACGGATCATACGTCCAGCCTTTACCGGCGGGAACAACGTCAAGGTGGCACAGCACCGCAAGAGAAGGCTTGCTTTCGCCGTTGGGAAGATAGTCGGCCGTTGCGTAATAATTTTCACGGTTATTTACCGTAAAGCCCATTTCTTCGGCTTTGTCAAGTATTATTCCGAGTGCCTTTGCAGGCTCTTTTCCGAAGGGAAAATTTTCTTCCGCTTTTCCTTCTATGCTCGGCACTTCTACAAGCGTTGACAGCAGAGAAATAATATCTTCCTTGTTTTTCTCCGCAAAATTTCTGTATTTACTGTTATCCATTCCGACACTTCCTTTTGATTTTGTATCATTATTATACTACTCCGAGCCGAAAAGGTCAATTAATTCATTTGACATTTTTTGTGAAGTATGATATACTAATTAAAATAAATATATGCTTCAGGGAGGATACCCTATGAGTGCAAAAACCCCTATCGGCAGTAATTTAAAGCTGTTCAGAGCAAAGAAAAAACTTCTTAAGGATTTTATAACCAATGACCCTTATCTTTCGGGAGAACTGGGCAATTATAAACACGGCACACTTTTCAGACACGACATTGTATTTGTAAGCATAACAGACGGAAGTCATACCGCCGATTTGTTTACGGGAGAGGGCGAGGACTTTTTGTCGGCATTCGCCTCGGCTATGAACAGTGCCGAAAAGTACGTTTCGGATAATGATATTGTTCCGCTGTGGGTAAAGGTTGACTGTGTGAACAGCTGTAAGATCTGTACCCGTGCGGAATTTGAAGAAGAAATACGCTCAAGCCGTGAATTTTTCTTCAAAAAAGGCGTCAGCTTCGATACAGGCTTTGAAACCGCACTTCTTGAAGCACAACTTAATTGCTGCGGACTTATAAACTATAAGAACGGCACTCTTGACGATAATAAAATCAGGGATTTCCTCAGCAGCCGCACCACCCTTGAATCAATCCCCGACAATGTGTTATCGTTTACAACAGTCGGATATATCTGTGACGAAAACAAAAAGCTGTACAAGCTATATCCCGATGAGGAAAACTACGGCAGAAGAATTGTGTCGGAGCTGACAAAAGACGATATTAAGCAGGTCATAGAAACGTCATCGGTATATCTTGCGAATGCTGTCAAAGATAACGGGCAGTTTGATTACGGCGTAAATCCCGTGAACGATTTTCATTTCGTTACATATAACATACTGCGTCATTCCGGTACTATCTGGAGCCTTATAATGCAGTACGATACCACAAAGGACGAGAAGCTCGTGCCGAAGATCGAAAGCACGATAGACTTCCTTATGCAGAGCATAGAATATTCCGACAGCGACCACGCCTATCTTGTAGAGCGCAAGTCGGATGAAATAAAGCTCGGCGGTAACGCTATCGCTATAGTGACCTTGTCCACCTATGCCGCCGTATTTGAAAGCGACAGGTATGATAAGCTGATAGCCGCTCTTGCAAACTCTGTTCTTGATATGCAGGAAGAGGACGGCAGCTATTATCACGTTTTATCCTTCCCCGATTTTCAGCGCAAGGAACGTGACAGGATCGTGTACTATGACGGCGAGGCAACATTTGCACTTGCAAGAGCGTACAGTATCACAAAAGACAGCCGTTATCTTGAAGCCGCAGAAAAAGCACTCGATTATTTCATCAAGAATGATTATACACGTTTTTGCGACCACTGGATAGCGTATGCGGTAAACGAGGTCACTATCCACGACCCTAAGGAACGCTATCTGAACTTCGGACTTAAGAACGCAAACGATAATCTGAACAAGATTTTCAATCAGGATACGACCTTCCATACATTCCTTGAGCTTCTTATGGCGGCTTTCAGCCTTTATGAGAGGATAAAAGAGAAGAATATATATGTGTCATATATGCAGAGATTCAACTTTGAAGCATTTATCAGGACGATTTACCGACGTGCGCATTATATGCTTGGCGGCTATCTCTATCCCGAGATAGCAATGTATATGAAGGTGCCGGAATCTGTAGCATATACTTTCTGCGTGCGTCATGACAGCTACAGAATAAGAATAGACGATGTTCAGCATTATATCGGCGGTTATTATAATTTCTACAGAAATTTTGACAAGCTGAACGAATATTACAAGCAAATCACAGATAAGCCGAAAACACGGCAGAGCGAAACGCCCGTAGACAGCGAGAGAGCCTCGTTTGTCAACTGGATACTCAGCAATATCTGATTTTGAGAGGATAGCTTATGAACTTCATGCAACTTCGTGAAAGACAGCCGAAATTCCCCGTTACCGTAAAGACGGGAGAGGGAGTAGTAGAGCTTATCTGGAATAAAATTGAATATGCTGACGGCTACCGTGTGTTTGCGTCGCCTGTCGGCAAGAATCATTTTGTCGGTGTAATTAACGTCAAAGGCACTACTGCCGTGATGAAAAAACGTGCAAACGGCGTTCCTATGCAGTATAAGGTCAAGGCGTTCAGAATTGCGGACGGTCCGGATAATTTTTTCGGAGAGTCCGAAATTGTCATAGCGTGTCCGCTTGAAACTCCACGCAGACTTACCGCAATAGTCGGAAGCGACGGTATATGCACATTGTCATGGAGATACAACTCGCAGTGTGACGGATTCAAGATCTATGCCGATTCGAATGAAAGCGGAAAATATTCTTTTGTGTGCTACAGCGGAAAGAATTCCTGCAGGCTTGACAGCTTCACAAAAAGCGGTAAGGTTTCGTTTGTTGTACGCAGTTTTATAATGACAGGGCATATGGAAAAGCTGGGCGTTTCTTCTGCTCCTGCCGAAGCTGTTCTTCCCAAATCCAAAGGCGCTAAGGCAGTGCAGTTCGACCATTCGATGATAAGAAAAACGGCAGGCGATTATAAAACAAGACGCTTTGCCGGCAAGGACGGAAGGCTTTGCAACGATCACCATAAATGCACCGTGATGATAGGCGGCGATATTACCGTTTCGGCTGAAATGCAGAAAAATGCGGCAAAGGGAATGCCTGTTTTTGACGAGGCTTTTTCATCGCTCGGCGGAATATTCGGTTCGTTTGATTTTTCCGTTGCGATGCTTGATACGGATATTAACGATAAAAAGGCGTATACATTTGAGGACAGCCGTGTCATCAACTGCCCGTCCACGATTGCCGACGCTGTATGCAAGAGCGGAATAGACGCACTTGCCGTTAACGCAGGACTTCTGCAGAGAGCGCCGCAGTCGCTCGAAAAGTATCCGCTTACGGTTATAACCGAGAACGACTGCACACAGGGCGGAGAAAAGTTCAGCATTGTAAATATCAACAATATAAATGTCGGATTCATTTCTGCGACAGTGAACAAGGATATATCGCAGTATGTGTCACAGCTCAGAAAAGCAGGGGCAGAGTACATATTCTTCTTCTGTTCGTGGAATGAACGTCATACGCCTGCGGTAAAGCCTAAGTGGAGAAATCAGGCGGTAAAGGCTGCGGAGAGCGGAGCGGATATAATTATCGGCAACGGACTTAACGCCATTGCCGAATATGATGTTATAGAGTGCGCAGACGGAAGACGTGTTCCTGTGGCTTATTCGCTCGGCTCGCTTATTCCTGCCGATCCTGCGACACGCTTTGAGAAGATAGGAGCGTTACTTTGTGTAAGGCTCAAGCGTGATACCGCAACAGGTAAAGTTAATACCGACCTTTGCGGATACATTCCTTATGCGTTCAAGGATTACGGCACGGAACACAGAGCGGTGCTTTTATCCGATGATAATGCACGTTATTTCGGGCTGTCGGTATACGATACGCTAAAAAAGCAGGTGGCAACGGCACTCGGCGATAAAATAGAGCTTGCAAGATATGCCGAGAAGCCCGAACAGCAATCGTTTGCACTTCTCGGCTCGGCACTGATTTCGGAGCTTTTCAAGGACGATAACGATGTTGAAACCGACCGTTCGCATCTGTTCATATCTCAGCTTACTATGAACGGAACGCATTGCGATGTTGACGAGAAATACTTCCGTGACGGTGTTATGCCTCTTTACTACAACCTTTCCAAAGGCTATGACGAATACCTTGCCGAAAATAAGGCTGATGCGCTTATAACGGACCTTTATTACGCTGTTTCCACGCCTGTTTACAGGCTCGGAGATTCGCTTTATTCGGGCGGAAAAGCGTTTATACAATCACGTTTCTACGAGGAAAACAAAAGTCGGCTGAAACGGCTCGATATAAAGGATGAAGCGGTGTGGAAGCCTCTGCTTGACAAGTTCATTGATTCGGTTACCGCTGTGTATGACAGGGAGAAGATTATACTTGTACGCATAACGGATCCCAAGCTGTACTATGTCAACGGACGATATGTACGCTCGACAGACCGCTCGTGCAACTTCAAGCTGCTTCTTGATATGGAGAACTACTTTATAAGACGTGTTTCTCCGAAGGTCATCGACATATCACGGTTCTATCCCGGTGTGATAAACAAAAGGGGAAGAAGCTATGCGGTATGCCGTGATGAGCATTTCCGCAATAACATTTCGTTGATTGCCAAAAGTATATGCTCCGGCAAGAAGGCAAACTATGTCAACTCGCTTGCTTACGACCCTGAAATATGGCTCACGGAAGTGGCTGAAAACTTTGATATAATCAAGGCAGGCAAGGCGGAAAGCTTCTTCTTCGGCACAAACAATGCCGTAGACTACTTTATAAGCAGGCTGAGCCGTGACTTTATCTGTGCGGAATTCAAGGATATTCTCAGGCTGAAAACAAGTGAGCTTGTCACGTTCAATGAGATAAGGGCTTGTTATGATTTCGGCAGAAACGCAGTGCTGAAGCGGGTTTATAACGGCATCTGCGCTATACGCAAGGGCAATATTGCGAATGCGGATATTGATGAGATCATAAGGCTCGGATTATATGCACAAAGCGATCTTGCTAAGACGTTGGAATCATTTTACAACAAAAACGGGATTATCAGAAACTGTGTGCTTTCGACTAAGAATCTTAGCTTCTATCTCAAGTGTGCAAGGCTGTGGATGGCAGGCACAGACAAGGATGCGGTGGCACAGCTTGCCCGTAGATATTACGAAAAACACAGACCTGTGATTCTTGATGTTTTTGGCAGGGCAGACGGCGGCGACATTCCGGAGCTTGCAGACGGTACGGTAAAGGGCAGTGTGATAAGCGGTTATTCGGCTCTGACAGTGTGTTCGGAGAAACCTGCGGATATTGATCTGAGCTATATTGATGACAAATCGGCTGTTTTTACCGAGCTTACACGCTCATACTTTGCGAATGCGCACGGCGACTGGCTTTTAGTCGATTTTTCGGATATTGTGAAGCCGATTTACAGGCATAGGTCGGCGTATGTCGCATCAATTGATGAATTATGCTGTTCTATGGCTTACAGAGCATTTATGACGGACGATGAGGTTTTCGAGCCGTTCAAGGAAAATGCTGACAGTAAATTTATCGAAAAAGCGATTTCCGATTTTGCAAGAACCGTAAAAGCAAAATACGGGAAAAACATAATATTACGGAAAACGTATCTTCCGCTTAACAGATTGGATATTACAGGAAGAATCCGTCCTTTTGACGATACGGAATTTCTATCCGAGAAAGAAAATCTGATAAGCAGAGCAGAGGAGATATTTGTAAAATGCACAGACTGCTATATAATTGACTATGAAAGCCGGTATCTGCCTGTGTGCGCCGATAAAAACGCCGATATTTCCGAGCGCATGCTTGAAAGCGACTTCTATAAAGAGGCGGCAGCTGCCGTTGACCGCATAATTTCGGGAACAAGCAAAAAGACGGTAAACAATGTGGATATAGTCGGCTATCTTGAGCGGTGCGAGCGTATCAGAAAGGATAACCCCGATATGTCTGCCGAGCTTTCCCGTGAGATATTCGGCGGTGCGTCGGAGATATTCATGACAGAATAAATTTTATGTATGTTTAAAGCCCTTTGAGGAAAACTCGGAGGGCTTTTGGTTTTAGTTGGGCTGAAAGTGTTTTGTATAATGTGCTTGAGCTATATCGTTCAGTTCTGATTACAATAGTAAGGCTACCGATAGTTCTTTTTGTCGGATAGCACTTCTCGGGTTCGCTATTCAAATCGATGCACCTGTCAATATGAAAGAGGGAGACAACCAAAGGGATCAGGTACAAGTCTGAGCCTCGCTTACGCAAGGCTCGTGCACTCCGCTAAAGCTCCGCTGGACTTGACAGCCCCTCTCCCTGTCCCTTAGGTTTTCTCCCTCTTGGCTCCCTCTTTCCTTACCCATACCCACACCCCGTCGGGGTGTTGGCTAAACTCGAATAACCACCTGAACATTGTACGACCTGTTAATACAGGGACGCTTAACGCTACACGTCCGCAGGTTAGTACATATATCTCAGGTTAGTGGCGTTTTTTTGAAAGGTCAATGTCAGAGCAGTTGTACAGATGCACTCACGAAACTATTAATGCCTTGTAGATATGAAAAGTGTTTTAAGCGGTATTGGCGATATATCTCACTGTGTGGCTTTAATAACAATCGTTTTTTCGATAGACTGAAAGCGGTCACAGCATTTCGCTGTGACCGCTTATCTGCTTTATTGCTTTGTGTAATTCCGCCGTTTAACTAACTTTAGCTGAATCGCAACAATTCCAAAGGCGGAACTTGAAGCGGCTCACAGCCGCTTAGTCGCCGAAGGATACGCCGATGCTTTTTCCTGTGATGACAAGCTCGTCATTTTCGGGAACGAACTTTGTCTTCATCGTTACATCGGACAGCTTGTTTTCGGAAATCTTACTGCCGATTTTTGCGACCGTGTAGCCGTATTTTTCCTGCTTTATAAGCATTGCGGCTCTTGCACCGAACTTTGTTGCAAGCACTCTGTCATAAGCGGAGGGCGAACCGCCTCTTAATATATGACCGGGAACAACTGTTCTTGACTCAAAGCCTGTTGCGGCTTCAATCTGCTTTGCTATGCGGTTTGTAACTGTTGTTTCACCCGCTTCGGCACGTTTTTTTGCACGTTCCTTTTTCTTCATAGCGGCTTCCGCAATATCCATTGCACCCTCTGCGACCGCAATTATAGAGAATGTCTTTCCGGACTGCGCACGTTTTTCGCAAGCGTCGATGACTTTATCAATATCATAAGGAATCTCTGGGATAAGAATAATATCAGCACCGCCTGCAATACCGGAATAAAGCGTCAGCCAGCCTGCCTTGTTGCCCATTATCTCGATTACCATAATACGTCTGTGGGAAGTAGCAGTCGTGTGGATTCTGTCAACGACCTCAGTCGCAATATCTACTGCGGTATGGAAGCCGAATGTAACATCTGTTCCCCATATATCGTTATCTATCGTCTTGGGAAGTCCGATTATATTCAGACCCTCTTCGGAAAGAAGATTTGCGGTCTTATGAGTTCCGTTGCCGCCGAGCGTCAGTATGCAGTCGAGCTTCTGCTGTTTATAGGTGGCTTTCATTTCAGCGACCTTGTCTATATTATCCGCCTCTATTACCTGCATCATCTTATATGGTGTACGCTTTGTGCCGAGTATCGTTCCGCCCTGAGTAAGTATGCCGGAAAAATCCTCCGGCTTCATTATACGGCAGTTATTATGGATCAGACCGTGGAAACCGTTGGATATGCCGACTATCTCAACGTTGTCCTCGCCGAACATGGAGTAACAGGCTTTTGCCGCACCTCTTATAGTAGCGTTAAGTCCGGGGCAGTCGCCGCCGCTTGTCAGTATACCTATTCTGCGTTTTGCCATTTGTACATCCAGCCTTTCCTGAAAGATTTGTTGTTTTCTGCTAATTAAATTATAGCATACATACTCCAAAAGTCAAGAAAATATTATAGCTCGGATTATGCAGATTATACAATTTCTGTGCGTTATACGCCTGTATATATGCCCGCGAACAGCGGCAGCATCGTTTCATTGTCAAGTATCATATACATGAACGGACGATTAAGAATTACCTGCTTTTCGGCAATTACACGCCCCTCGTCAACTAATTCCACAAGAGCGGCGGCTCCTGCCTTCGTACCTTTTTCGTTTACCTCTATTTTCGTCTTGTGGATCACTTCGCCGATGGATATATTGCCCATTGTCGATTTACCGATACCTGAAAAATCGGCGTTATTTTGGTCAAACGCAGTCGGCATACCGAGTGCCGAAAGGGCATCGTTCAGCTTTGAGGAATATTCATAGCCAAATTTCGGAAGCTTTACCTCTACAATGCAGTCTTCGGCACTTCCGAGTATCTTGCTTAATTTTTCACCCGATAACGATGTTATAAAGCTTTTGATATCACCGCCAGGCAGTATTGCGGCAAAGCTGTACTTGCCGTCCTTGTACTGCTTTATAAAGCCCTTGCAATCCTCATCTTCCAGATAAATACTTTCATCGGAGCACAACATAGTGACTTTCATAAGCTTGTCTTCGGAGTTTGTGAATTTTCCGTCCGCTATATCATTTTCGCGATAGATGATATCCCATTCCGCGTCAAAGCTGACAGCATTTACAAGATACATAATCGCTTCGTCCGGAATGCTGTCAAGTATGTTGTTTATCATACCGTCGGTATTGTCGCTTACCCAATTGTTGATCTCTTTGCACGTTGCGTTGTCAAATGCACGCTTGTATATCGCCGTACCGAAATAATCCGCATTTTTCTGCAAAAAGTCCTTTTCAACGGTAAGTCTGTTTTCTTCATCTCTGAACCATATCGAATTTGCGTTTTTCAGCTTGAAGTCCTCGCCTGATGTAAGCGAGCCGCTGAATGATGAAAGATATTTGTTCAGTTCGTCAAGGGGCATTCCGCTCCCGAGTACCTTTTCCATTTCATCTTTGGTCTGACCGTTTGCACCGTTTGCTGTCATTGTGAGTGCGGATGATACCGACAGGGGAGAGATAAGAGTGTTTGATTTGCCGTCAAAGCATTTCTTAAGCAGTTCGACAGAGAAATTGCCGTATGCGTTTTTAAAAGCATCGTCGGGTTTTACAGTTTCGTGGCTTGCGGCTTTGATGCCTGTCATAAGATCCGTTGTTTCGAGGGATTTTTCCGACTGACAAGCCGAGAGGGTGAGAGTTGACGCGATGAGTGAACCTGCGATTATTGCTGATAAAATTCTTCTTTTCATACTATTCTCCTTTCGATAGACGGTTTATGCACCGTCATTTATCATATACCTGTATACACGCCTGCAAACAGCGGCAGCATCGTTTCGTTGTCGAGTATCATATACATAAACGGGCGGTTCAGGATTACCTGCTTGTCGCCGTCCGGAGCGGCGGACATAACCACGCCTGTTGCGGCGACAGCCCTTGTACCTTCTTCGGTAACGGATATCTTCGTTTTGTGTAGTACATCACTGATGAGAAGTTTATCACCCGAAATACCCGAAAAATCAGCACTGTCGGAAAAGGCTGTAGGCATACCGAGAGCTTTCAATGCTTCACTGAGTTCGGCGCTGTATTCGTACTCAAACTTCGGCATTTTAGCAACAACATTAGTGCTTTCGGCATTCTGTAACATTTTGAAAAGCTTATCTCCATTGAGCAAACCGACAAAATCCGATATAGAAACATTGCTGTCGGGGAGAATTGCGGCGAAACCGTACTTACCGCCTTTATATTTCTTGATAAAGCCTGTGCAGTTATCGTCGTTTATGTATTCGCTTTCTTCGGAAATCAGCATTGTGACTGACTGCTCGTTGCCGTTAGCGTCTGTGAACGTTCCGTCTTCAACAAAGTTGTCATAGTAGTAGTTTTCCCATTTGGCATCAAATGCTGTTGCGTTGATAAGTGCAATATTTGAAAGCGCATCGCCGTTGTCAAGAAGCTTGTCGATCATACCGTCTGTATGTTCACTGACCCAATTGTTGATATCGTTCACAATCTCGCTGTTATATGCACGCTTGTATATTTCGGCATGGTAAAAGTCGGCGTTGGTCTGTAAAAACTCATTGTTCACATTGAAATTGTTGTCTTTGATAAACCATATCGAATTTGCGTTTTTCAGCTTGAAGTCCTCGCCTGATGTAAGCGAGCCGCTGAATGATGAAAGATATTTGTTCAGTTCGTCAAGGGGCATTCCGCTCCCGAGTACCTTTTCCATTTCATCTTTGGTCTGACCGTTTGCACCGTTTGCTGTCATTGTGAGTGCGGATGATACCGACAGGGGAGAGATAAGAGTGTTTGATTTGCCGTCAAAGCATTTCTTAAGCAGTTCGACAGAGAAATTGCCGTATGCGTTTTTAAAAGCATCGTCGGGTTTTACAGTTTCGTGGCTTGCGGCTTTGATGCCTGTCATAAGATCCGTTGTTTCGAGGGATTTTTCCGACTGACAAGCCGAGAGTGAGAGTGCTGATATGAGTATTGCGCTTGTTAATGTGAAGGATGTAAATTTTCGTTTCATAAATAGTTCCTTTCGCAGTAAGCAAATCGTGTACTGTATTCGCATATAATACAATTCAAAGCGTCTGATTGTCCACGGAATAATGTATTTTCTGATTAAATTATATAATATTTTCCCTCAAAGTCAATAAAAGTTACAAGATTGTAACCATTTCGTCGGCATCATGCAACCGCTTTTGCCGACCGCTGAGTTCAACGGGCGGCGGTGGCGTTTTTAATGACGATATTTCGGTTTTCTCTATTGACAAACTGCGTTGTGATGGATTATAATTATGTAAGGAGCGTGTAAGATTTTACACGGTAAAATTCCATGAAGTTTTTTTAAAATAAGGAGAAAAGATATGGCATACATACTCGGTGTCGATATAGGTACGTCCGGTACAAAAACAGTGCTTTTCAGCGAGGACGGCACACCTGTTGCATCGGCGCTTTACGATTATCCTCTTTACACTCCCTGCAACGGCTATGCCGAGCAGGATCCTGCGGACTGGTGGAATGCCTGTGTGAACAGCATCCGTGACGTAGTTGCAAAGAGCGGAGTTCCCGCAGATGAGATAAAGGGCGTAGGCCTTTCGGGACAGATGCACGGACTTGTAATGCTGGACAAGGATAACAAGGTAATCAGAAACAGCATTATCTGGTGCGATCAGCGTACAGGAAAGGAAGTTGTCGAGATTACCGAAAAGGTAGGTCACGACAGACTTATCGCTATCACCGCAAACCCTGCTATAACAGGCTTTACAGCCGCAAAGATAATGTGGGTAAAGAATAACGAGCCTGAAAATTATGAAAAGTGCCGCCATATTCTTCTCCCCAAGGACTATATAAGATTTATGCTCACGGGCGAGTTTGCTACCGAGGTTTCAGACGCATCGGGTATGCAGTTGCTTGATATTCCCGGCAGATGCTGGTCTGACGAGGTTCTGACTAAGCTCGGTATCGACAAGTCGCTTCTTGCCAAGGTTTACGAAAGCCCTGAGATAACAGGTACCGTTACAAAGGCTGTAGCGCAGGCTACAGGTCTTAAGGAGGGTACGCCCGTAGTCGGCGGTGCAGGCGATAATGCGGCTGCCGCTGTCGGAACAGGCGTAGTAGAGGACGGTAAGGCTTTCACTACTATCGGTTCAAGCGGCGTTGTGTTTGCTCATACTTCCGATATATCTATCGACCCCAAGGGCAGAGTGCATACATTCTGCTGTGCTGTGCCGGGATGCTGGCACGTTATGGGCGTTACTCAGTCCGCAGGTCTGTCGCTCAAGTGGTTCAGGGATAATTTTGCGTGGAGCGAGATGGAAACAGCCGCTTCTATGGGCGTTGACCCGTATTACCTTATGGATAAGGAAGCCGACAGTGTGCCGATAGGTGCAAACAGACTGCTCTATATGCCTTATCTCAACGGTGAGAGAACACCTCACCTTGACCCCAACGTAAGAGGTGCATTTGTAGGTCTTTCCACAATGCACAAGAAGAAGGATATGCTCAGAGCCGTTATGGAAGGCGTTTCTTATTCACTGCGTGACTGTGTTGAGGTTATGCGTGAGATGAATATAAGCATTGATGATATGATGGCTTGCGGCGGCGGCGGAACATCACCGCTGTGGCGGCAGATGCTCGCAGACCTTTATGCCTGCAACGTAAAGACTACAGCAAACAAGGAAGGCCCCGCACTCGGCGTTGCACTTCTTGCGGCAGTAGGCGCAGGAATATACAGCTCTGTTCCAGAGGCGTGCAAGGCGGTAATCAAGCCCGAAAAGATACAGGAGCCTATTGCTGAAAACAGTGCCAAGTACGAAAAGGTATATGCGCTTTACAAGAAGCTGTATCCCGCTATGAAGGCAAACTTTGACGAGCTGGCTTCGCTTGATGTATAATTTGCAATATTGTCAGTAACGGAATACGGCTTTTGTGTGTTGCCGTAATCCGTAGGAATATTATGCTAAGTCCGGTTAACCGGAAAGGAGTACCTATGAAACTTTTTATCGACACAGCCAACGTTGATGACATCAGACGTGCCAATGATATGGGCATTATCTGCGGTGTTACCACAAACCCCTCTCTTATCGCTAAAGAGGGAAGAGATTTCAAGCAGGTAGTAAAGGAAATCACAGAAATCGTAGACGGTCCTGTTTCAGCCGAAGTAATTTCGCTTGAAGCAGACAAGATGGTCGAGGAGGCTCTGCCCCTTGCCGCTATACATAAGAATATCGTTATAAAGCTCCCTATGTGCGAGGAGGGTCTTAAGGCCTGCAAGCAGCTTACCGCAAAGGGTATAAAGACAAACGTTACTCTCGTATTCTCAGCCGCTCAGGCACTTCTTGCCGCAAGAGCAGGCGCTACATTTGTAAGCCCGTTCCTCGGCAGACTTGACGATATAGGCATGGAAGGCATGAACCTTATCGAAGAGATCGTTGACATATTCAATGCACAGGGCATTGAAACAGAGATTATCGCCGCATCTATCCGTAACCCGATGCACGTTACACAGGCGGCAAGACTCGGATGTGATATTGCAACCGTTCCTATGAACGTACTTCTCCAGATGCTTAAGCACCCCCTTACCGACAACGGTATCGACAGGTTCCTTAAGGACTGGGAAGGATTCACTTCCAAGCAGAAGTAATTAAAGCCGCTCAAAAAGCGTGCTTAAAATAACCGAAAGGAAAAATGAAATGTACAGTAATTTAGTTGACACGATCGGCTTTCTCAAGGGAATAGATCCCGATGTTGCTGACGCAATGGACAAGGAGCTTGCCCGTCAGAAAAGAAATCTTGAGCTTATTGCAAGTGAGAATATCGTTTCTCCTGCTGTTATGGCGGCTATGGGAAGCGTTCTTACGAACAAGTATGCTGAGGGATACCCCGGCAAGCGTTATTACGGCGGATGCGAGGACGTTGATATAGTTGAGAATATCGCTATTGAACGTGCCTGCAAGCTGTTCGGAGCAAAGTATGCGAATGTACAGGCTCACTCCGGCGCACAGGCTAACACGGCGGTTTATTTTGCACTGCTGAATCCCGGCGACACGGTAATGGGTATGAGCCTTGCTCACGGCGGACACCTTACACACGGTTCTCCCGTAAACATTTCGGGCAAATACTTCAACTTCGTACCTTACGGACTTGATGAGGAAACTGGCAGACTGAATTACGACAATATACTTGCACTTGCCAAGGAGAATAAGCCCAAGATGATCGTTGCGGGTGCGAGCGCATATCCCAGAGCAATTGACTTTGAAAAGCTCTCGGCTATTGCTAAGGAAGTCGGCGCATATCTTATGGTAGATATGGCGCACATTGCAGGTCTTGTTGCAGGCGGTCAGCATATGTCGCCCGTGCCTTATGCAGACGTTGTGACTACTACAACGCATAAGACACTGAGAGGACCTCGTGGCGGACTTATCCTTACAAATGACGAGGAGCTTGCAAAGAAGATCAACAAGGCTATATTCCCCGGCATACAGGGCGGACCTCTGATGCACGTTATCGCCGCTAAGGCTGTATGCTTCGGCGAGGCACTGAAGCCCGAATTTACAGAGTATGCAAAGCAGATTGTAAAGAACGCATCCGTTCTTGCCGATTCTCTGCTTGAAAAGGGATTCAATCTTGTATCGGGCGGTACAGACAACCACCTTATGCTTGTTGACCTCCAGCCTTTCAATATCACGGGTAAAGAGCTTGAGAAGAAGCTCGACGAGGTGTATATCACAGTTAACAAGAATGCTATACCCAACGATCCTCAGAGTCCTTTCGTAACGAGCGGCGTGCGCATCGGTACACCTGCGGTTACGACAAGAGGATTAAAGGAAGACGATATGAAGCAGATTGCACAGTGCATCTATCTTACTGCGACCGACTTTGACAACAGTGCCGACAAGGTAAGAGAAACAGTAACTGAAATCTGCAGAAAGTACCCTCTGTACGAATAATTGTATATAAGCGAGAACGAGAGATTGATTCCCTCGTTTTCGTGTTGTATAAAATATCGGTTAATTGTTGAATATAGAAAGGAATTTGTAAATGACAGCATCTGCAAGAGATATTATTTTTAATCACTCGGAGAGAGTAGCTCCGCTCGGACTTATTGCTATACCCGGTTCTGAGGAGCTTGGCAAGAAGGTCAACGATTACCTTGTAACATGGTCAAGGGAAGCAGGCTACGATTATGATAATTTTCTCATTGAGAACGAATGCCCCAGATTTTCTTCCGGTGACGGTAAGGCTCTTATCAAGAACACTGTAAGAGGTTATGATGTTTATATTATTGCCGATTTCGGCAACTACAGCCTTGAATATCCGCTGTTCGGCAGAATGAACCGTATGTCGCCCGACGATCACTTCCAGAACCTCAAGCGTATCATACAGGCTATCGGCGGTAAGGCTCACCGTATCAACGTTATCACGCCTATACTTTACGGCGGAAGACAGCACAGAAGAAACTACAGAGAGTCGCTTGACTGCGCTGTAGCGCTTCAGGAGCTTCAGAATATGGGCGTTTCCAATATCATTGCGTTTGACGCTCACGACCCCAGAGTATGCAATGCAGTTCCCCTGATGGGCTTTGATAATATAATCCCCACATATCAGGTGCTGAAGGCTCTGTTCAAGTATGTAAATGACTTCAAGATGGATAAGGATCATTTTATGGTTGTCAGCCCCGATGAAGGTGCGCTCAACAGAAATATGTACTATTCATCTGTACTGGGTGTAGATCTCGGTATGTTCTATAAAAGACGTGACTATTCGCAGGTAGTGAACGGTCGTAACCCTATCGTAGCTCACGAATATCTCGGTAACTCGGTAGAGGGCAAGGATGTGTTCATTGCTGACGATATTATTTCATCGGGCGAGTCTATGCTTGATATTGCTATCGAGCTTAAGAAGCGTAACGCAAAGAGAATTTTTGCGTATGCGACATATCCTATCTTCACAAACGGTCTTGAAGCGTTTGACAAGGCCTATGCCGACGGCAAGATCGACTATGTGTTCGGTACAAACCTTTCCTACAGAACGCCCGAACTGCTCAGCAGGGAATGGTTCTGCGAGGTTGACGTGTCGAAGTATCTGTCATATCTGATTATGGCTCTTAACCACGATATGTCTATCAGCAAGGTAATTGATCCTCACCAGAAGATAAGCGCTTTACTTGAAAAGCACAAGAACGACTGATAAGGTAATATGGTATTTCAGCCTCCGCTCTGTGACGGGCGGAGGCTTATATTTTACAGGAGATGAATTATGCCGTTAGCAGACAGAATACGTCCTTCGACGCTTGATGAGGTTGTTGGACAAAGGCACATCTTAGCGCAGGGAAAACCGCTTTACAATATCATCAGCAGGGGAAAGATACCCAATATGATATTCTACGGGCCGTCGGGAGTGGGCAAAACCACTGTGGCAAATATTATCGCCCAAAAAACAAGTATGAGCCTGTACAGGCTGAACGGTACGCAGGCATCGACATCGGACATAAAGGACGTTGTTGCAAATTTAGGGACATTCGGTGCGGCAGGCGGAATTCTGCTATTCCTTGACGAGATACAATATCTCAATAAAAAGCAGCAGCAGACACTGCTCGAATATATCGAGAGCGGAGAAATAACGCTGATCGCATCTACGACGGAGAATCCGTATTTCTATGTATACAGTGCCGTTCTTTCACGCTGTACCGTGTTTGAATTCAAGCAGGTGACGGCGGAGGATATACTTCCTGCGGTGGAACGTGCTTTCAGGCTTATGGGCGAGGAGATGCACACGCAGTTCACGCTTGAGGAAGGCGTTGTAAGCCATATTGCTTACGGCTGCGGCGGCGATGTGAGAAAGGCGGCGAATACGGTTGAGCTTTGCTGTCTTTCGAGCGAGGGCGATACGGTGACGATGGAAACCGCAAAGCTGCTTACGCAGAAGAGCAGTATGAACTACGACCGTGACGGCGATCATCATTATGATATTCTGTCGGGGCTGCAGAAGTCGATAAGAGGCTCGGACGAAAATGCGGCGCTTCATTATGCGGCACGTTTGCTTGCGGCAGGGGATATTACCTCGCTTTGCAGACGACTTCTTGTTATAGCGAGCGAGGATATAGGGCTTGCGTATCCTATGGCAGTGCCGATAGTGAAGGCTTGCGTTGACAGTGCGTTACAGCTTGGGCTTCCTGAGGCGAGGATACCGCTGGGTGAAGCGGTTGTCCTGCTTGCAACATCGCCGAAGTCCAACAGTGCGTATCTCGGTATAAATGCCGCTATGCAGGATGTCGAGGACGGCAAAACAGGAGATATACCCCGACAGCTTCAGAACAAGCATTATGACGGAGAGGGCAATGCGGTGAAGGGTCAGCATTATCTTTATCCGCACGACTATCCGGATCATTATGTAAAACAGCAGTATCTGCCCGACGCTATAAAGGATAGGGTCTATTATACGTTCGGCGATAACAAATTTGAACAGCAGTCAAAGGCATATTGGGATAAGATAAAAGGGAAGAAGTAAAAGAATCCGACAGCGTTACTTGCTGTCGGATTTCAGTTTATAGAAAAAGTCTTGTATTTGCTGTATTTCTGTTATATCATTCAGCTTCGGCTACGATAGTAAACTACTGATAGTTCTGTTTGTCGGACAGCACTTCTCGGGTTCGCTATTCGAGTGGGTACACCTGTCAATATGAAAGAGGGAGACAACCAAAGGGATCAGGACAAGGGACTTGACAGCCCCTCTCCCTGTCCCTTAGGTTTTCTCCCTCTTGCTCCCACTTTCCTTACCCATACCCACACCCCGTCGGGGTGTTGGCTGAACTTGAACAACTACCTGAACATTGTATATCCTGTCGATGCGGGGACGCTTAATGCTACACGTCCGCATATTAGTACATATATCTCAGGTTAGTGGCGTTTTTTTGAAGAGTCAATGTCAGTGCAGTTGTACCGGTATACTCACGAAAATATTAATACCTTATCGGTATGGAAACTGTTTTAAGCAGTGTTGGCGATATGTTTAACGGTGCGGATTTAATAATAACCGGTTTTTCGACAGTCTGTGATCCGACGGCGTTACTTGCTGTCGGATCTTTTTTTGCACGGTTTATTTGAAAAGCTGACGTATAGCTGATTTATGCCGATATATAAAACGAATATCCCGAACAGCTTTCGCAGAACAGCCACATCAGTAATTCCTGCGACATAGCTTCCGACAATGGCACAGGGAAGTCCAAGTATAAGATATTTTCCCACAAGCTTTAAGTCTGTCAGCTTGTTTTTTATGTGTATGACAAGGGAGAGCAGTGCAATTGGGAGAAAGAAAAGAAGGTTTATCCCTTGCGCAATATCCTGCGGTATTTCAGTGAATACCGAAAGATACACGAGCAGAATAAAGCCTCCGCCAAGTCCCATTGACGCAGTGGCTCCGGTGAGTATTCCCACTAAAATATTCATAATATCATCCTTACTCCGCTTGCGATCATAAGCAGACCGAATATTATCCTTATCAGCCTGTCGGGGATTTTTCCGAGAAGAAAAGAGCCGAGTATCGCACCGATAAGACCATAGGGTATATATTCCCACGCTGTGCCGAAATCCAGTTTTCCGTTCATTAAATATATAACGGCGGTGACAAGGCTCAGTACGAATATCAGGGCGACAGAGGAAGCGTGGGCTTTTTTCGGCTCTGTGCCGTTTTTCTCAAAGGCAGGCACGGCGACCGTTCCGCCGCCGGAGCCGAACAAGCCGTTAAGAAAACCGCAAAGCGAGCCGTAAAGCAGATGGGTGTGCTTTCCTGTGCGGTCGGATTTTCGTTTACGTTTACTGTTCATAGAGATAGCTTTTGCAGAAAAAAGCGGATTATGCAAAATGAAAAGCCGTACTGTTTTTAAGCAGTACGGCTGTAATTTTTAAGACCACCTTGCCGTGGTATGACGATGAAACCCGCACATAAAGTACGGTGGGTAACTTTCCCCCGATTGTTTCACGCTCCCTTCTTCCGCATGGCGGGAGGTCTGCAATCCGCAAACGGAGAGAAATCCCTATTAAAGAGTGTCGGATCATATGAAATCATACTGAAGCGAACAAGGCAGTGTATTAACTTTTATTCTTCCTCTTCGTCAAGCTCCTCAAACACGTTGAAGAATTCCTTGGCTACACGGTCGTATTCCTTATCGTCATCTATTGTTGACAGATAAACCTCATCGTTCTTGTTTACTTCCTTCAGGATAACGTAAACGTCGCTGTCGGCGTTCTCGTCTTCTTCTTCGGGAATAACGGCGCAGTATGAGCAACCGTCAACCTCGATGCGTCCGATAAGCTCAAATGTAACGGTATCGCCGTTTTCGTCCTCGAGGTCTATATACTCGGCAGTGTCTAAGTCGTTGTCTGTGATGTTTTCGATTTCTGACATTGTTTATTCCTTCCTTTTCCGAGGACCGTTTCAAGACCTCTGTTCTGTATATAATTTTACACGAAACCAAAGGTGTTGTCAAGAGGTATTTTATGATTTTCTCACAATACTATTCCTGCACAGGTCAAATTCCCTTAAAATAGCAAATCGCTGTATTTTTAAGTTATAAAGATAGGCTAAACACGCCAATATTGTGTAAACTGTGTAACTATGTGACTAATATACAAAACCACGATGTGCAATTTGTACAGTTTTCATTCAGAAAAGTGTTGACTTATGCCTTTTGTTATGTTATCATATAGACAAGGAAAAGGAAAGTTCCCCAGACAGAATAAAACATCTTCATGCTGACTATTTAACACGATAAAGAGGGTTTTATTCAACATATATACGATTCGGAAACCGTATATAAATAAAGTCGGATAGGAGGCGAGTCCAATGGGTCAGGAAAAAAGTGAGTCACAGCAGTCTGTTGAGGCTCGCAACATAAAGTAAGAAGTGAATAGTACGATGACAATACTCATACGGTACTCATCGACACACATAATAAAAGGGTTTTGACCTTTAATTGCGAGTAAAACGGCTACCGGGACAAAGAAAACAAGAAACCTTATAGCGATTTGAAAAATCGCAGATTTCCGCAAAAGCGTTTATTATATATAGCTTTCAAGGTAAATACAGGTAAGGTGATTGAGATGTACAGTTCAAGACATTCAAAGAGGCAGTTCTACTGATAACAGCTTAATATCCTGCATCGGCAGAAGTCGATACAGAGGATAAATAAGAAGCCGAAAAAGCTGAAAGAAGCTGATTAAAGCTCTTAAGGATGTGTTTCAAATGGTAATATACGCTGACTGCATAATAAAGCATCAAAGAAAGGTGCTTAACGAAGAAAGACAGTGAGGTATAGTCCAATGTACTGACAACGTACAGGTAGTGTGAACTACGAAATAATGTAAAAGTCGGTTAAGTTTAACGGCAGACAGGAAGTTGGTAGGATGGTACCACGATGATGGCTGCAGAATATGCGAAGAACGCATAAAGCAAGGCAGTAAGCCGATAACCGATTCGACAATTGAATATAACAATAACGGACGGGCTTTGGAGTATGTGTTGCTTCAAAGCCCGTTTTCAGTATTGCGCATATGAGCTTTTGCCGCTTAAAGACACATACAAAATAATAATCAGGCAAAATGAGAAAAGCAAGCCGTTGACGTTGTGATGTGCGTCAACGGCTTGCTTTTGTTGTCAGTATATTTCCTGTTCAAGATTTCTGAACATATCGTCATCGAAAAAATCCGTAATGCTTATCTGTAGTCCGTCGCAGAGCTTTTTCAAAGTTACTATACCGATATTTTTGGATTTCATATTGATTATGTCGTTTACGGTCGATTGGGTAACAGCCGAAAGAGTTGCCAGCTTGTTTACGGTTATGTTTTTATCCCTGCATAGCTGTAAAATGCGCTTTGAAACAGCTTCGGAAACAGATTTGCATACCATTATCATCATTCCTTTCAGTAATGATGATACCACAAATTTCCGATAATTATTAACGGTAAACCGTTGACAAACAAGTGATGATATGATATAATTCAATTAACGGTAAACCGTTAATATCTTATATGAAAGGAAGTTATAGTTATGGCAAGATGTCCGTATCTGGATTACGAGTCGGGAGGAGCACTTTTTTCTCAGGGAGATTATGTCTGTAAGCTTTGCAATAAAAACATTTCCGAGAACGAAGTGAAGAATAAGTGCAAAACTGATTATGGCGATGAATACGAAAAGTGTCCTGTATATAAGAATCGTTGAAGCTTATGGAGTAGGAGAAATGTATGTCATATAATACTAATGATATAATGGGCTATGCACAAGATCCGATTGTATTTTCTAACGAGCAGGGTGGTAACGAACTTTATGAAAAAGTTAAAGAAGTTATGGTGTATGGCATAAACGAAAATGGTTTGCCAGCTACAATGTTTGAAGATACCATCAAAAGCGGAGGAATGTTTGGCACAAAATGCCCTTTATTGATGATAAGACATTCCGATTCATCGTGCAGATTTTTTATGATTGGAATATTTGTTTACGGTAATCAAGTTATGTTTGCGTTGTTTGGTGAATCAGCAGAAAATACTAAATATAACCGTAAGCAGTATTATCAAGAAAACGGAAACTTCATTAAAGCTGCTTTAATCAAGCCAGATGAATTTAAATTGCAATCAGAGCTTCAATGGAGAGAAGACATATTAAATGTATTTAATAATGCTACACATTGATGTGTCAAATGCAATTGATAATTAGGAGCTTCGAATGTATCTTTTTGTATGTGCTTTATGTATGTTTATTGACGGTGTGTTAGCGGCAGGAGCTAAATTGAAATCTATCAGATACAATACACAATATACTGTATTTGAAAATAAATTATTCATAGTTATTTTTTGCATCGGAGCATTTTTCGGAATTGGTGCTTATGGTGTAGATAAAATGGAACTTGTCGCAATAATTATAACTGCAATTGTGGCTTTTGTCGTTGGGTTTGTGGTTTTATATTATATTGGCAAGCATCGAGCAGAATAATCTGATAGTATGGTTATATTAATATTTATAAAGATGAATAAAACGGTGAGCCTCACAAGCCCACCGTTTTTTGTTTTACAGCCTTCCGGTATATTTCCTGTTCAAGATTCCCGTACATATCGTCATCGAAAAAATCCGTAATGGTTATCCGGAGTTGTTTGCAGGGAACGGGAACGTGTGCAAATTCTGTCGGAAAAGTGCAGTTTTTGAATAATTGCTTGACTATCTCTTTTCGGAATGTTAATCTTTATTCAGCCTTTAAATCGGCTTATATATTGAATAAGGAGCATAGGAAAAAATTACAGTTTTCGTTCAGGCAAAATTAGCTGTAACATAAAATATAAGCATATAAATAAAACTTTTTATAAAAATCGGAGATACCGTCTACAGCTAAAAGTAACCGCAGACGATCTGACGGATTTTGCGGTTGTTGTTAAAGCACCGTAAGATTCAACTGCGAGGAGGTAAATATGTATAAGAAATCAGGTTCTAAACTGAAAACAATCGCACTTCTTATCAGAGTGTTCGGTTTTATAGTAGCATTAGCTTCCGCTATAGCTTGCTGGAGCATAGCAGGGAATATCAGCAGTTACAACGAAACTTTAAAGAGCGTTATGATAGGTGCAGGATTCGAGATAGGTATTATAATAATTGTCCCTGTTCTTATCGGTTCGCTTATACTTGAAGGATTCGGCGATCTGATAGTTCTTACGGATGACAATAACGAATGCCTTAGAAAAATGGCAGGTCTTCCTGCTAAACAGACGGTTAACGTGCCTAACACTTATTACAATAACAATGCGGTTAATCCCGCAAGTACAGCTTACAATAACAATGCGGTTAATCCCGCAAGTACAGCAGGTACGGCAAATGCCCAGAATTCTTCAGGCACCTGGGTTTGCGCAAAATGCGGTAAGGTTAATAATTCAAGAGGAGATTTCTGCGTAGGCTGCGGAGTAAGAAAGCCTTTCCTTTAATCCAATCGGAATTTACGGCGGATGTATTTCTGCTGTGTATCGAATGTGCGTGGCACATATTGATTTTGCGTGTTCCTTATTCAATAAATGCGAAAACGGCGTACTGAAAATGTACGTCGTTTTTGCAATTTTGCTTATTCGATTTTTGAGGCGGCGCATTGCTATCAGTAAAAATAAATTTTTACTATTGTTCATTCCCGACCGTTTTGCTATCCTGCATATATCTGTAACGTATAAAAAGGTCGGAATCTGAGGCGGCACATTGCCGCAAGGTCGGAATTTGAAGCGACACATTGCCGTTAGTAAAAATAAAATCTTTACTATCGTTCATTCCCGACCGTTTTGCTATCCTGCATATATCTGTAACGTATAAAAAGGTCGGAATTACGAGCCGAAGTACTCGGCTTAGTAGCCGTATTCGTCGGAGATGATGATTACTTTTATTCTGTCCTTGTCACGCTGATGAGCCATTATGACATAATCGTTGCAGATCCTGTCGGGGCTTAAGCAGTGCGCACATCTGCCTGTTTTTGCACAGGGGGTGTTTCTGCCGAGCCTTACACAGTTTGCGGGAGATGCAATCGTTTCAAGACGGTCAACGGCTGAGTGGAGGTCTGTTACAATCTTGTTTAAGCCGGCAACAATGATTACCTGCTTAGGTCCGAATATCATGGCGGCTACACGGTTGCCGGTGCCGTCTACGTTGTATAATTCGCCGTATTCGGTTATCGCATTGGTGCTTGCAAAGTAGGTGTCGGCTGAAAAAGCCTTCCTGTAAAGGTCGTTTACCTCATCGGGAGAGAGCTTTTCACGGTCAATGTAGATACCGCTGTAGTTTTCGTTCAGGAAATCCTGAATGCCTGTTTCCTTGAGCGTCATTGTTCCGCCGGAAACTATCAGCTTGTCGTCCTTTATAAGCTCCTTTATTATCTGCTTAGCCTCGTCGGGAGTATCGACAAGATAGCCCTTCATATTGTTCTTTTCGAGGGCGGATATTACCTTTTCCGCTCTTTTTTTGAGTGCGGCTTTTACATTTTCGTTCATATTATCAGTTCCTTTCGTCATTTTGTGCGGTATGACCGCTGTATAAGATAAATATAACATATTTCGCAAAAAAGTCAAGAATAGTGATAGACATTTAAAGCTGAATGTGCTATAATTGACTATAAGCAGAGTTGTGAACTGCGGTTTATGAAGATACGATATAAAACGGTAATATTCCGATAAATAGAAAGGAACATAATATGGAAATATTAAAGCTTAGTGCGCCCTGCAAGGATTATATCTGGGGCGGTAACAGATTAAGAGAGGAATACGGCAAGGTATCAGACGCAGATAAGATAGCTGAGAGCTGGGAGCTGTCCTGCCATAAGGACGGTCAGAGCGTTATCGCAAACGGCAAGGACAAAGGCAAGACGCTTTCCGAGTATGTAGCGGAAAACAAGAATGCACTCGGTACAGCCTGCGGCAGATTCGAGTATTTCCCCATACTTATAAAGCTTATTGACGCAAAGGATAATCTGTCTGTACAGGTACACCCCGACAATGATTATGCTATGCGTGTAGAGGGCGAGTACGGCAAGACGGAAATGTGGTATATCGTTGACTGTGAGGAAGGCTCACAGCTTATCTACGGCTTTGATAAAGAAATTTCAAGAGAAGAATTTGCGGACAGAATAAAGAACAATACCTTACTTGAGGTCACTAACAATGTTCCAGTTCATAAGGGAGATGTGTTCTTCATCGAGTCGGGTACGCTCCACGCTATCGGCAAGGGTATACTTATTGCCGAGATTCAGCAGAACAGCAATACGACATACAGAGTATATGACTACGGCAGAGTAGGAAAGGACGGAAAGCCCAGAGAGCTTCATATTGAAAAGGCTATAGACGTTACCGAGCTTTGCCCTCCGAAATATGATACAAAGCCTCAGGGCAAGCCTGTAAAGATAGACGGCGGCGAGGAAACATTGCTCCGCAGCTGTGAATATTTCGATGTTCATAAAATCAAGGTTTCAGGAACAGTAACGCTTGACGCAGACGAAAAGTCGTTTATGTCGGTTCTGGTGCTTGACGGCAGCGGTAAGATCGGTGAGCTTGACGCAAAGAAGGGCGACAGCTTCTTTGTTCCTGCAGGCTACGGCAGATTTACTCTTACGGGTAATCTTGAGGTAATTCTTTCTGATATAGTTTAAGACTTGTGTTTTGAAAGGTTAAAGGGGATATATGAAGTATTATATCGGCGTTGACATTGGCGGTACGAATATCAAGGCAGGAGTGGTTGACGAGAACGCACAGCTCGTTTCGAAAATATCGCTCAAGACAAATGCGGCAGACGGTTATAAAAGCGTCCTTGCGGTAATCATTGACGCTGTCGAACAGGCTGTACAGCTTTCGGGCGAGGACATTGACCGGATAAAGACTATCGGTGTCGGCTGTCCGGGAACTATGGATAACGAAAACGGCACGGTGCTTTATTCAAATAATCTGCACTGGGAGAACGTTCCGCTTGCAAAGGATCTTGCAGAACATTTCGGCAAGCGTATCATTCTTGAAAATGACGCTAATGTTGCGGCATACGGCGAGTATCTCGCAGGTGCGGCAAAGGGTGCGAAAAACGCCGTGGTGCTGACGCTCGGAACTGGTGTGGGCGCAGGTATAATTATTAACGGCGAGATATACAGCGGTTCAAACAACGCAGGCGGCGAGATAGGTCATACTGTTATCGAGGTTGACGGTGCGCCGTGTACCTGCGGAAGAAACGGCTGTTTTGAGGCTTATTCTTCGGCTACGGGACTTGTCCGCATGACGAGGGAAATGATTGAGAAATATCCGAGCGGACGGCTTCACGAAATGGTTGACCGTGACGGGAAAATTTCAGCAAGAACCGCGTTCAATGCCGCTAAGCTGGGCGACCCTGAGGGAAGGGAAGTTGTTGATAAATATATCAAGTATCTTGCCTGTGGCATTGCGAATGTGATAAACGTATTCCAGCCCGATATTCTCTGTATCGGAGGAGGAGTATGCAACGAGGGCGATAATCTGCTTATACCGCTGAAAGCACAGGTGGCAAAGCAGATATACTCAAAAAACAATGCTAAGAATACCGAGATAGTAATCTGCACGCTTGCAAATGAAGCAGGTATGATCGGCAGTGCCATGCTCGGCAGAAAATAAAAACACTTTTTACAAAGGAAAGGACAGTAAAAATGAGAAGCGATCTTATCAAGAGCGGCGTAGACAGAACACCGCACAAAGCCTTACTGAAGGCACTGGGTGTAACAGACAGCGAGATGCACAAGCCGTTTATTGCCGTTGTATGTGCGGCAAGCGACTATGTTCCCGGTCATGCGCATCTGCACGAAATATCAAGACAGGTAAAGGACGGTATAAGAAACGCAGGCGGCGTTCCTTTTGAATTCTTCACCATCGGCGTGTGCGACGGCCTTGCAATGAACCATAGAGGCATGAGATATTCTCTTGCATCCCGTGAGCTTATCTGCGACAGCATCGAGGTAATGCTGACGGCACATCCTCTTGACGGTATTGTATTTATACCGAACTGCGACAAGATAGTTCCCGGTATGATAATGGCTGCCGCAAGAATGAACCTCCCCTCTATTTTTGTAAGCGGCGGTCCTATGAACCCCGGCAGAGTACAGGGCAAGAGAGTAGGATATAACGAGATATACGAAGCTATCGGTCAGTATTCCAACGGCACTATAGGAGATGATGTTCTTCTTGACTACGAGAATAACGCTTGTCCTACCTGCGGCTCATGTTCGGGTATGTACACGGCGAACTCAATGAACTGCCTTACAGAAGCAATCGGCCTTTCGATGCCGAAGTCGGGTACAGAGCCTGCTGTAAATGCCGCTCGCCGCAGACTTGCAAAGGAAACGGGCGAAAGAATAGTTGAACTTGTAAAGCAGAACATCTGCGCTAAGGATATTATCACAAAGAAAAATATGATGAACGCACTCGCTACCGATATGGCAATCGGCGCTTCCTCAAATACGGTACTTCATCTTCTTGCTATCGCACACGAGGCAGGAGTAGACATTTCTCTTGACGATATTGACAACAAGAGCAAGACAACACCTCAGCTTTCAAAACTCAATCCTGCAAGTGATATATTCATAACAGACCTTAACGATGTAGGCGGTATCCAGTCGGTTATCAAGGAGCTTGCAAAGGGCGGTCACGTTGATACAAGCGTTCTTACTGTTTCGGGTACACAGGCTGACAGAATCGCCAAGGCTCCGAATGCAGACGGAACAATAATCCACACCTGCGAGAATCCTATCAGAAAAGACGGCGGTCTTGCAATACTCAGCGGTAACCTTGCAGAAAACGGCTCTGTTGTAAAGCAGGGTGCAGTTAAGCCCGAAATGATGGACTTCACAGGTACTGCGAAGGTATTTGACGGCGAACAGGCTGCTTGTGACGCTATCCTCAATAACGTTATCATCCCCGGTGACGTTGTTGTTATCCGCTATGAAGGCCCCAAGGGTGGCCCCGGTATGCCTGAGATGCTTGCTCCTACGGCGGCTATTGTCGGCAAGGGTCTTGACGGAAGCGTTGCTCTTATCACAGACGGACGTTTCAGCGGTGCCAGCAGAGGTGCGGCGGTAGGTCACGTTTCTCCCGAGGCGGCTGACGGCGGACTTATAGCTTACGTTGAAAACGGAGATAAGATACATATCAATATACCTGCAAGAAGCATTGAACTTCTCGTTGACGATGAAACGATAGCACAGCGTAAGGCTAAGGGCGTAAACGCTCCCGTAAGACAGCTTGACGGTTATCTCAAGCGTTACGCAAAGCTGGTTACAAGCTCGAATACAGGCGCTGTATTTGAAGACTGATATGCTAATTTAATACTGTTCAGCAAAGGCTGTGTATTTAGGTACACAGCCTTGCGGTGATATTGATGACAGAAGGGGGCGGTAGCTATCGCTCATAATGATAATATGCACGCAGGACACAGGGAGCGTATGATAAGCCGCCTTAAAGAGTTCGGCAGTGAGGGGTTTCAGTCACACGAGCTGCTTGAAATGATGCTGTACAGCTCTTTTAAGCAGTGTGACACAAACCCGATAGCGCACAGGCTTATTGACAGATTCGGAACGCTCAGCGGTGTGTTCTCCGCAAGCGAAAACGAGTTGTGCGAGGTCGAGGGTGTAGGCAGGTCTACCGCTCAGATGATAATCGTACTTCGTGCGAACATAGAGCGTATGCTGGCTGAGAGCGTTCAGAAGGGTGAGATGCTCGGCGCATCCGGAGCGGTAAAGGACTATTGTATGGGGCTTTTCCGCTTTGTAGATACCGAACAGCTGAGAATGATATTTCTCGACAGCGAGTATTGTTTTATGTCGCAGGAAATAATAAGCACGGGTGCGCTTGAACAGGTGCGGCCGGATATAATGAGATTGCTTGAAAAGGCAGTGCAGAAAAGATGCCCTATAGTCGTTATGACGCATAACCATCCGAGAGGCAGTGAAATGCCGTCTAAGGAGGATAAGATAATGACGAGAAATCTTTTCAACCTTCTTGAAAAGGCAGGAATTTATCTTGCCGACCACGTTATAGTCGGTATGCACGGCAGTCTTTCTATGCGTGAGAACGGTATTCTTCCTGATATATGGAACGATTTTTAAGGAGCTAAAATGGACAAGTTCGTATTAAAATCAAATTATAAGCCGATGGGCGATCAGCCACAGGCTATAGACAGCCTTGCAAACGGTGTGCTTGACGGCGATAAGGAACAGGTTCTGCTCGGAGTTACCGGTTCGGGAAAAACCTTTACTATGGCAAATATTATCGAAAAGGTCAACCGACCCACGCTTATCCTTGCGCATAACAAGACGCTTGCGGCACAGCTGTGCAGTGAGTTCAAGGAGTTTTTTCCGGATAATGCTGTCGAATATTTTGTAAGCTATTACGACTACTATCAGCCTGAGGCGTATATTCCGTCAACCGATGCCTATATCGAAAAGGACAGTGCGATAAACGACGAGATAGACCGCCTGCGACACTCGGCAACAGCGGCTCTTGCGGAGCGCAGGGATGTAATTATCGTTGCCAGTGTAAGCTGTATCTACAGCTTGGGCAGTCCGGAGGATTACCGTGAGAATATGCTTTCTATCCGTGAGGGTCAGGAACGAAGCCGTGACGATATAATAAAAAGGCTTGTCGAAATACAGTATGAACGCAACGATATGAATTTCATCCGTAACAAGTTCAGGGTAAGAGGCGATGTACTTGAGGTTTTCCCTGCGGGAAGTACGTCCGACAAGGCGATAAGGATAGAATTTTTCGGTGATGAGATAGACAGAATATCCGAGATAGATATAGTGACAGGCGAGGTGAAACGCCGCTTTTCGCACGTTGCCATTTTCCCTGCGTCACATTACATCGTAAGCAAGGCAAGGCTTGAAAATTCGCTTACCGAGATAGAAAACGAAATGGAAGAACGTGTTAAATTCTTCACCGATAACCATAAGCTGATAGAGGCGCAGAGGATAGAGCAGAGAACACGCTATGATATGGAAATGCTCCGTGAGATAGGAACGTGTAAGGGCGTAGAGAACTATTCACGGGTGCTTGCAGGAAGAGCGCCGGGCAGCTCGCCTATAACTCTTATGCACCATTTTCCGAAAGATTTTCTTATGTTCATTGACGAGAGCCACGTTACATTGCCGCAGGTAAGAGGTATGTACGGCGGCGACTTTGCACGAAAGAAAAACCTTGTGGATTACGGCTTCCGTCTGCCGTCTGCGTATGATAACCGACCGATGAATTTTGACGAGTTTACCTCGATGATAAATCAGGTCATTTATGTTTCGGCTACACCGGGAGAATACGAAAAGAGCCACGCTGTGAATACAGCCGAGCAGGTCATACGTCCTACGGGTCTGCTTGATCCGATAATCGAGATAAAGCCTGTTGCGGGACAGATAGAGGATCTTTATTCCGAAATAAACGAGCGTACCAAAAAGGGTGAGTGTGTGCTTATCACTACGCTTACAAAGAAAATGGCTGAGGATCTGACGGCTTATTACGAAAAGCTCGGCGTGAAGATACGCTATATGCACCACGATATTGATTCTATCGAACGTATGGAGATAATTAGAGATCTGCGTATGCACGTCTTTGATGTGCTTGTCGGAATAAATCTTCTGCGTGAGGGTCTTGACTTGCCGGAGGTATCGCTTGTTGCGATACTTGACGCAGATAAAGAGGGCTTTTTACGAAGCGAAACCTCACTTATACAGACTATAGGCAGGGCGGCAAGAAACGCCGAAGGCAAGGTCATAATGTATGCCGATACGGTTACGGACAGTATGGAAAAGGCAGTGACCGAAACCAACCGCCGCCGTGAGATTCAGATGAAATATAACGAGGAACACGGCATCACTCCAAAGACTATAGTAAAGGATGTAAGGGCGGTGCTGGAAATATCGTCCGGCAAGGATAAGGGCAAAAAGAGAAAATACACCAAGGCAGAGCGTGAGGCGCTTATCAAACAGTATACCGCAGAGATGAAGAATGCGGCAAAGCTGCTTGACTTTGAACATGCCGCATATCTGCGTGATAAGATAAAGGAGCTTCAGGAAAGCAAGTAAGCTGTTGACGGAGATGACAAAAGAAAATGGGAATAGATAAAATAATCATCAAGGGTGCAAGAGAGCATAATCTGAAGAATATTGATATAGAACTGCCCCGTGACAAGTTGATAGTTATGACGGGACTTTCGGGATCGGGAAAGTCATCGCTTGCATTCGATACTATTTATGCGGACGGTCAGAGAAGGTATATCGAGAGCCTGTCATCATATGCAAGAATGTTCCTCGGACAGATGGAAAAGCCCGATGTTGACAGCATAGAGGGATTATCTCCCGCTATATCAATAGACCAGAAAACAACCTCGAAAAACCCCCGTTCCACTGTCGGAACGGTAACGGAGATATACGACTATCTCAGACTGCTTTATGCAAGAGTAGGCATTCCGCACTGTCCTGTCTGCGGTAAAGAGATAAGACAGCAGACGGTGGATCAGATAGTTGACAAGGTAATGGAACTGCCCGAGCGGACAAAGTTTCAGATCTTATCGCCGATAGTAAGAGGCAGAAAGGGCGAATACCGCAAGGAACTTGAGGACCTTGTAAAGCAGGGCTACGCAAGAGTGCGTATTGACGGGATAATCTACGATCTTTCCGAGCAGATAAAGCTTGACAAGAACAAGAAGCATAATATAGAAGTCGTTGTGGACCGTCTTGTTATGAAAGAGGATATAAAGTCACGTTTATCCGACAGCCTTGAGGTTGCGGGAAATCTTTCGGGCGGACTTATTCTTATAGATGTAATTGACGGCGAAGAACTGAGTTTTTCACAGAACTATGCCTGCCCCGAACACGGAGTAAGCATAGAGGAGCTTGTACCGAGAATGTTCTCGTTCAACAATCCCTTCGGCGCTTGTCCTACCTGTACCGGTCTCGGAATTTTCAGAAGGATAGATGTAGACCTGATTTTACCGAACCGTGATCTTACTATCCGTGAAAATGCGATAAAGGCGAGCGGCTGGAAGTATGCGGACGGAACTATAGCGCAGATGTATTTTGACGCTGTTGCAAACGAATACGGTTTCAGCGTGGATCAGCCTGTAAAGGAACTGACAAAGGAACAGTTAGATGCGGTGCTTTACGGTACGGGCAAAAAGAAGATAAAGGTCGTGCGCAGTAAAGAGCAGGGCGGCGGTGTCTATATGACGGCGTTCGAAGGAGTAGTAAACAACCTTGAAAGACGTTATAAGGAAACAACGAGCGTATATTCAAGAGAGGATATAGCTCAGTATATGGGTGATGCGGTGTGTCCCGACTGTCACGGTCAGCGACTGAAAAAGGAGGCTCTTTGCGTTACCGTATGCGGTAAGAATATCAACGAATTCTGCGATATGAGCATCAGCGAAGCACTTGAATTTGTCAAAAGCATAAAGCTGTCTGAACGTGATATGATGATAGCAAGTCAGATACTGAAAGAAATCAAGGAACGTCTGGGATTTCTGAGCAGCGTCGGACTTGAATATCTGACATTATCAAGAACGGCAGGTACTCTTTCGGGCGGTGAAAGTCAGCGAATAAGGCTTGCAACCCAGATAGGCAGCAGTCTTATGGGAGTGTTGTATATCCTTGACGAGCCGAGCATTGGACTTCATCAGAGGGATAACGACAAGCTTATCGCAACGCTGAAAAGATTGCGTGACCTCGGAAATACGCTTATAGTCGTTGAGCATGATGAGGATACGATGAGGGCGGCTGATTTTATCGTTGACATAGGTCCCGGCGCGGGCGTTCACGGAGGTGAGGTTATCTGTGCAGGCACGCTTGACGATATAATGAAGTGCGAGCGCTCGATAACAGGACAGTATCTCACGGGAAAATTAAAGATAGAAGTACCCGAAAAACGCAGAAAGCCAACTAAGAAGTGGCTTAAGATAACAGGCTGCCGTGAAAATAATCTGAAGAACATTACGGTAAAAGTACCGCTCGGAATATTCACCTGCATTACAGGCGTATCGGGCAGCGGCAAGAGTTCGCTTGTAAATGAGATAATCTACAAGCACCTTGTCGCAAAGCTGAACCGTGCAAGAATAAAACCCGGTGCATTCGATACATTCGAGGGTACGGAGTATCTTGACAAGGTAATAGCTATCGACCAGTCACCGATAGGCAGAACACCGAGGAGCAACCCTGCGACCTATACGGGTGTATTCAACGATATAAGAGAGCTGTTCGCATCGACCAATGACGCAAAGATGAGGGGCTATACAAGCGGAAGATTTTCATTCAATGTAAAGGGCGGACGCTGCGAAGCCTGCGAGGGCGACGGTATCAACAAGATAGAAATGCACTTCCTGCCCGATATATATGTACCGTGCGAGGTCTGCAAGGGCAAACGCTATAACCGTGAAACGCTCGAGGTTCACTACAGAGGCAAGAATATTTACGATGTGCTTGAAATGACGGTAGAAGAGGGTATAGCTTTCTTTGAAAATCACGAAAAGATAAAGAGAAAGTTGCAGACACTTTACGATGTAGGACTTGGATATGTAAAGATAGGTCAGCCTGCGACAACGCTTTCGGGCGGTGAGGCACAGAGAGTAAAGCTGGCTTCGGAGCTTTCAAAGCGTGCGACAGGCAAGACGGTGTACATTCTTGACGAGCCTACAACAGGACTTCATACCGCCGATGTACACAAGCTGATAGATGTTCTTCAGAAGCTGACCGACGGCGGAAATACCGTTCTCGTTATCGAACACAACCTTGATGTTATAAAAACAGCCGACTATATCATTGATATGGGGCCTGAGGGCGGAAGCGGCGGCGGTACGGTGATTGCTACCGGCACTCCCGAAGATGTAGCGGCAAATTCCGTAAGCTATACGGGCAGGTATTTAGCACCTATGCTCGGTATCGAGAGGACGGAGCAGACGATGCTTGAATAAATTCTATACGGACAGATAAGTAATAATTCTTATCTGTCCGTATTTTGATAATATAGGCAGGCTTAAAAAGAAAAAATTCAGGTACGCCCGATAGATAACAGCAGAGTTACCGATTGCTAACCGAAAAAATTAAGAAAATCCCTTGAAAATGGCGAGAGAATAGTATATAATATATTTGTATGTTCCGGGTATTTCCCGGCAAAGAACTACCGGTGACCGTGACAAGCTACGGCTGCGGTCACGAAAATTTGAAAGGAGTCTACAACTGTTATGACGTATTCACATGAAGTTGAAACTATGTGTCCCGTGAAGCAGGGCGTAGCGCACGGCGCAGCTCCCATTCCGGAAGAAGCAAAGTGGGTAAAGGCGAAGGAAATCAAGGATATTTCCGGTTTTACACACGGTATCGGCTGGTGTGCACCCCAGCAGGGTACATGTAAGCTGTCTTTAAATGTTAAGGATGGTGTAATTCAGGAGGCACTCGTTGAAACTATCGGTTGCTCAGGTATGACACATTCTGCAGCTATGGCGGCTGAAATTCTTCCCGGCAGAACAATTCTCGAGGCACTTAATACTGACCTCGTTTGTGACGCTATAAACACAGCAATGAGAGAACTCTTCCTCCAGATCGTTTACGGCAGAAGCCAGAGTGCTTTCTCAGAGGACGGTCTTGCAATCGGTGCAGGTCTTGAGGATCTCGGTAAGGGCCTTCGTTCACAGGTAGGTACAATGTACGGTACTCTCAAGAAGGGTCCTCGTTACCTCGAAATGACAGACGGTTATGTTACAGGTCTTGCACTCAATGAAGATGATGAGATCATCGGCTACAAGTTCGTTAACTTCGGCAAGATGATGGAATTCATCAAGAACGGTGACGATGCTAACACAGCATTCGAAAAGGCACAGGGTCAGTACGGCCGTGTTAACGATGCTGTAAAGATCATCGACCCCAGAAAGCAGTAAGGAGGAAATAACAATGGCTTTATTTGAATCATATGACAGACGTGAACCCCAGATTCTCGCTGTTTTAAAGAACTATGGTATAGGCTCTGTTGAAGAGTGTGCAGAAATCTGCAAGGCTAAGGGTCTTGACATCTACAAGCTCGTTGAAGGCATTCAGCCTATCTGCTTCGAAAACGCTAAGTGGGCTTACACAGTAGGCTGTGCTATCGCTATCAAGAAGGGCTGCAAGAGAGCCGCTGACGCTGCCGCTGCTATAGGCGAAGGCTTACAGGCATTCTGCATCCCCGGTTCAGTTGCTGATCAGCGTAAGGTTGGTCTTGGCCACGGTAACTTAGGCAAGATGCTTCTTGAAGAAGATACAAAGTGCTTCTGCTTCCTCGCAGGTCACGAATCATTCGCAGCTGCAGAAGGTGCTATCGGTATCGCTGAAAAGGCAAACAAGGTTCGTAAGGAACCCCTGCGTGTTATCCTTAACGGTTTAGGTAAGGATGCCGCTCAGATCATCGCTCGTATCAACGGCTTCACATACGTTGAAACAGAGATGGATTACTACACAGGTGAGGTTAAGGAAGTATTCCGCAAGTCTTACTCTGACGGTCTTCGTGCTAAGGTTAACTGCTACGGCGCTAACGACGTAACAGAAGGCGTTGCAATCATGTGGAAGGAAGGCGTTGACGTTTCTATCACAGGTAACTCAACTAACCCCACACGTTTCCAGCACCCCGTTGCAGGCACATACAAGAAGGAATGTGTTGAAAAGGGCAAGAAGTACTTCTCAGTTGCATCAGGCGGCGGTACAGGTCGTACACTCCACCCCGATAACATGGCTGCAGGCCCTGCTTCATACGGTATGACAGATACAATGGGTCGTATGCACTCTGACGCTCAGTTCGCAGGTTCTTCTTCAGTTCCCGCACACGTTGAGATGATGGGTCTTATCGGTATGGGCAACAACCCCATGGTTGGTGCTACAGTTGCTTGCGCAGTTGCTGTTGAGGAAGCGCTGAAGTAATTGATTTGGCTTAGTAATGCGCTGTTAAGTGCTGAATAAGTCTGAAAAATACCGAAAAATCATACAGTGTATGACACAAGTATGACACAAATATGACACAAATTTAAGGCGGTCGCTGTTTGGTGACCGCCTTATAAGAAAGTTTTATGTAGGGTATGGTGTAACTCAGTAAAATGGGTTACACCATATCTTTTTGTTATGCTACGAAGAGGAAGTTTTGCGGGTTTTCTCGGATTTCTTCCATCGTAGCAAGAATTTCGTTTTCGGTAGGAATATCTATCATACCAACCGCAGCAAAGTAAATATCTACTTTCACATAACAATGACCGCTTGATTTATCGTTGTTATGGACTTCAATACGCTCAATCAGAGAATTTACAAGTGTCGGCGTGAGTTCGTTTATCTCGGTCATATCACGCAAGGTTTTTAAAAGTAACCTTAAATCAACCGATTTTTGCTTTGCCGCCTGTAAGGTTTGTCGGTTATCGGCAACTTCTTGTGTCAATGCCTTTTGTTCTTTTTCATAGTTTTGGAGAATTTTTGAAAAGCACTCATCGGATAACACACCGCTTGCATTTTGTTCAAAGACCTTTTCAATCAATCTGCCAATTTCGGCAATTCGCTTTGAACTTTGTTCAACAGATTGCTCAAGTCTTTTGTATTCTTTCTGCTGAATAGCGTTGGTTTTCTTTGCCGGCATATTCAGAAATACGGCTTCGTGGCATTTCACGAAATCCGCTAAGCTGCTGATTGCTTCAAGCACTATTATTTCAAGCACAATGTCACGAATATAGTGAATTTGACAAGTCCCTCTGCTATCTTTGTAGTTAGAACATCTCCAAAATTCCTGATTGCGTTTCAGGCTCTTTGCAGCACAGAAATGTAGTTTTGCGCCACAATCGGGGCAAAATACCAATCCCGAAAACAAGCTTGTTCTTCCCGTTGCTGTCGGTCTTCGGCGGTGTTTGCAAAGTTCCTGCACCCTTAGCCATTGTTCTTCGGATATTATCGGCTCCTGCATATTCGGTATGATTTGGTAATCTTCTGTGGCATTATGGATTTTCTTATGAACCTTGTAGCTGAACGTAGTGCTTTTGAAGTTCATTATGCCTTTCGTTTAGCAAGAATCCAATTCAAAACGGTTTCATCATAAAACACGATATTGCCGCCTCCGTGGTAGTTGTAAATGCCACGGCTGTTAAAGTATTCGTTGTCGGGGATTTCAAGAGCCAGCAATTCGCTGATTTGCTCAGCTGTATATCCCTTTTCACGGAAGGCAGCTTGCAAGCCCTTATAGGCAGAGCGTGCCTTTTCAGAGCCGTAATACTCGTCGTTTTCAGCCATAAAGATATACACAGCAACATCATTCTGTGCTATCGGCTGGTAGTCACCGTCCCATTGCGAAGCTCCGTGCAGATACGCCGCATACAAATCGGGGCGCATGGAAACGGCTTGAGACATTGTTTCACCGCCTGCCGAATATCCGGCAGCGTAAACTCTTGATTTGTCAACTGAAAAGTTTTCGATAAAGTATTCGGTTAATTGGGTCGCCTGCCGTGCAGATGTTTCGTGCCAGTCGGTAAGCTGTGCAGAAACTACAATCACATCTTCGGGAAGTTCTGTCCATGCCCGAAAACCGTTCCACTCCAAATTACTGCCCGACGAATCCTCGCCGAACCACATCATACCGTACCCCGGCATTGTCATTACCAGCGGATAAGTCTTACTCCCGTCGTAATCCTCCGGCAAATAATAACTATAATGAATTTCACCGTCGTTGCCGTTTAGAATCTGCTCGGCGATAACACCAGTTTTTTGGGGTGATTTTTCTGTTTCATTCGGCGCTTCCGATTTGGCAGGAACGGTGACAGATGTGCTGTTGTTTTCGGTATTGTCTATCGGCTGATTTGCCGAGCAAGCGGTAAGCAAAAGCGAAGTAAACAATATAACAGCAGATAGCACCACACCTTTTTTCATTTATTTCACCTCTTTTTGGAAGTCTGCTGTTAATGTAGCTTTATCATCATCTCTGCAATCGCTGGATCATAGTGAGAGAAAAACAGGCTTTCTTTTTCATCCAATGCCCGGATAGCGTTCATATCGCTTGCGTCCAGAGCAAAATCAAAGACATTGATATTTTCTTCCATACGCTCCTTGTGGGTGGATTTCGGGATTACCACGACATCGCTTTGCAAAAGGAAACGCAGAGCGACCTGTGCTGCACTTTTGCCGTGCTTTTTGCCGATTTCATTCAGCACGGGATTGGTAAAGAAATCGTTTCTTCCCTCGGCAAACGGACCCCAAGATTCGTGCTGTACGCCGTATTTTTCCATATATTCGTGGGCGGTTTTCTGCTGCTGGAAAATATGCGTTTCTACTTGATTGATTGCAGGTTTGACCTCTACGAAACTACACAAATCAATCAGTCTGTCGGGATAGAAATTTGAAACGCCGATTGCACGAATCCAACCCTCTTTATAGGCTTCTTCCATTGCACGGTAAGTGCCGTAGTAATCGTTAAAGGGCTGATGAATCAAAACGAGGTCAATATACTCGGTTTGCAGTTTTCTCAAAGATTCCTCAAGTGATTCCTTTGCTTTCTCATAACCGCCGTTTGTAATCCACACCTTTGTTGTAATAAAAAGCTCCTCACGGGGAACCCGCATTTGTTAATAGCGTTTCCGACCGCTTCCTCATTGCCGTATGACTGCGCTGTATCAATCGAGCGATACCCTGCGCTGATTGCGTCTAATACGCAGCGTTCACATTCTTCATTTGATAACTGATATACGCCGTAGCCCAGCTTCGGCATTTTGATTCCATTGTTCAAAGTTACATATTCCATTATTTTCACTCTTTTCGCTGTTATTGTAACAGTCATTGCATTACAAATCTTCTTTCAGTTCCAGTTTGCTGTATGCCTCTATCAGTTCCGGCGTAGCCGTATAATAGCGTGTATTCTTATCCAGCTTTTGAATCTCCGACAATTCCTCATCTGTCAAAGAAAAATCGAAAATATTAAAGTTCTCACGAATATGCTCCGGGTTTTTAGAACCCGGAATTACAATGTTGCCGCATTGTGTATGCCAGCGCAGGATAATCTGTGCGTTGGTTTTCCCGTATTTTTCCCCAAGCTGCGAGAACAGCGGCTCTTCAATCAAATTTTTATCGCCGTGTCCCAACGGATACCACGCCATAAGAGCCATATCTGTTTGTGAAAGAATCTCTTTTAATTTTGTCTGCGGATAATACGGGTGCGCCTCTACCTGTACTACCTGCGGCTTGATTTCCATAGTATCAATAGCCTCTTGCAAAAGCTCATCGGGGAAATTTGAAAGTCCGATTGCTTTCACTTTCCCTTCCTTATAAGCCTTCTCAATGGCTTTATATCCTTCACGCCAGTTATCGGTAGGCTGATGAAGAAAAAGCAGATCAATGTAGTCTGTATCAAGGCGCTTCAGGCTCTCGTCAATCGCCGTTTCTTTTTCATATACAGTCGGCCACAGTTTTGTTACGAGAAAAATATCCTTTCTCGCAACACCGCTGCTTTTGATTCCCCGGCCTGTTCCGCTTTCATTCATATAGCCGTTTGCCGTATCAATCAGCCGAACACCGCTTTTGAGAGCATTTTCAACCGCACTTTGTGCCTCTGCTGGTGACATCATAAAAACTCCGATTCCTGCCATTGGCATTTTGATTCCGTTATTCAAAGTTACATATTCCATAATTTATTTCTCCTTATTTTATATTTGCATAATCTTCGTTGCTGACAGGCTCGCACCATTCGGTATGGGTATTATCTCCCGGTACTTCCACCGCAAGATGAGAGAACCAGCTATCCGGAGCTGCACCGTGCCAATGTTTCACGCCTGTCGGGATATTGATAACATCACCCGCTGTCATACAGATTGGTGTCTTGCCCCATTCCTGATAAAAACCTCTGCCGGCAACGCAGACCAAAATCTGACCGCCGCCTTTCTCGGCGCGGTGGATATGCCAGTTATTCCGACACCCCGGTTCAAAGGTCACATTGAAAATGCCCACCTGCTCTTTTGAAATAGGGGCAAGATAACTTTGTCCCGCAAAATACTGTGCAAAGGTATCGTTTGGCTGTCCAATCGGAAAGAGCATAGATTTTTCATAAGCGGTCTTTTCGTCCGCTTCATTTGCGTCCTCTTTCCAAATATCTTTTGCCAAACGGAAAGCCGCCCACGCTTTGGGCCAGCCTGCATAAAAGGCTGCGTGTGTGATAATCTCGGCAATTTCGCTTTTGGTAATGCCGTTCGCCTTTGCCGATTCCAGATGATGAACAAATGAGGTATCGGTAAGCCCTTGTGAAAGAAGCGCTACCACGGTAATCAAAGAGCGTTCTTTCAAGGAGAGTTTGTCCTCTCTGCTCCATATCTGACCGAAAAGTACATCGTCATTGAGTTCTGCAAATTTCGGTGCAAATTCTCCGAGGGCGGTTCTTCCCGCCGTTTGCTTTACTGCCATATTGCTATCCTCCTAAAATGTGATATTAGAGCTTCTTTGATAATTTAGCCGCTTCGGAACGGTTGGTTGCCATACCGGCATATTTCATTCCGTAAAGTCCGGCAAAGCGTTTCATCGTATATTCTCCGGCTTCCAGCATCCATTTTTCCGGCGCAGCGCCCTGAAAGAGGAAATAAAGTGTTCTGCCCGACAATGAGCCGTTTTGCACCAAACCGTAGAAGCGATCCAGCATATTTCGCACTGAGCCGCAGATGTTGTGCCAATACAGCGGAGAGCCGATAACAATTACCTCTGCCTGTTCCATTTTTGCAATGACCTGACCCAGCCCGTCGCCCTCCAATTTCTGTCCGTAACTTCCGATTTTATAATCGGTCAGATTCAGCGTTTCGTATTCTTTTCCTTGCAGAAGCTCTTTTGCGAGGGCAGCAGTATTCCCGTTCGAATTTGGGCTTCCGTTGATAAACAAAATGTTCATTCTTTATTCCTCCTGATTTTATCTGCTAAACATTTTTACCCATTTCATAGGCTTGTGCCATAGCGCGGGTATTCAGTATCTTGCCCTTTTCATAAACGCCTGTACCGTAAATCACACCCATTTCCTTTGCGCCGTTTACGCAGTCTGCATAGCCACGGAAGCAGGCAAGGGTGGTTTCCATAGACGATTTATCTTCATCGGCGGCGGTCATAATGTAGTAAAACTCTTTATCCTTAACCTCCAGCCAGCGTGCAACTGTTCGGTCAATCACCGCCTTTAACTGTGCGTCAATGGAATAGAAATAAACGGGACTTGCCAGCACAAGCACATCAGCGTCGATCATCGCTTGCAGGATTTCAGCCATATCGTCTTTATAGGCACATTCGCCGCCGTGTTCACGGCAGAAATAACAGGCGTGACAAGGGGCAATCTTTTTGCTTGCCACATTGATTTTGGTTACATTGTTTCCCGCTTCCTTTGCACCACGCATAAATTCATCGCAGAGCAAATCGGAATTGCCGCCTTTGCGGGGGCTGCCGGATAAGATAAGTACATTTTTCATTGTTCAAATTCTCCTTGTTTAGTTTTTGTAACCGAGCTTGGTCAGCCATTCGTCAACATCGCTTTCAGCGTTCGCTACATTGTTGCCCGAATAAGTAAAGTAGTCATCGGTCAGTACGGTGGAATCCGGGCAAAGCTCAGCTACGGTAGAAATGCTGCTTGCACCTGACGAACTGCCGTTATGGGTAAAGAATGGAATAATTGTCTTGCCGGACAGGTCGTATTCTTCAAGGAAAGACCAAACAGGCATTGGCAGGTCATACCACCAAATTGGGAAACCCAAAAAGATAACATCATATTCAGCCATAGTTTCGCTGTCTATATGAGAGGAAAGGGGCGGGCGAGTACCATTGTTTAGTTCGTCCTGCGCCCGGTCAAATACATTGTCCTCTGTGTAGTCCACTTCGGGAGTAATTCTGAACAGTTCGCCGCCTGTTTTATCGGAAATCCAGTTTGCAACCTGCTGTGTGTTGCCCGACCACGAGAAATAGGCTACCAAGATATTTGAATCTCCGGCTGTGCTTTCTTCGGGGGTGCTGTCGGCGGAATCATCTGTATTGTCGTCTGTGACGGTATTATTGCTTACGGCTGTATCGGTGCTATCCGTAGTGATGTCGTTCTGTTGACCGCAGGCGGCCAGAGCAAATACACAACCGATACATAAAACAAGTGAAATAATGGATTTCAATAATTTATTCATAGTGCCTCCTTGAATTTTCATTTTTATTTTTCTTCATTTGCAGGAGTTTTCTCCCATAATAAGCGATAAAAGCAAAGGGAAAGGACATTGCGACCGTTTCAAAAAAGTATAAGACTGCCGATTTATCGGTATCAAAAAACTTAAACTCGGTAAGGTAAAACAGTTCCTCATAAAAGGCTCTGCCGATAAACACATAAACGCCGTATGCCGCCGGTAAAACGGCAAGGATTTGACCTGCCCGCAGGAGTTTCTTATTCTTTTTCAGTTTGTTTATCAAAGGTGTCAAATGAAGTCCCATATGCAGGCTCATCAAGACGAATGCCCACGCAGTCGATACGAGGTGAAGCGTCCTTCCTATCCTTGCACCACCCAAATTCAGAAAAGCAAAAACCTTTCCTGAAACCAGCACCGAACTTACTATACAGCACAGCATAGCGGCAAGAAGCGCAATATTGATAATCGCTGATGTTGTCCTTGCCGGAGTGTATTTCCCTTTGAAAAGGGATTGATACCAACGGAAATTCAAGATGGTATGGGTGATAAACAAGGCAAACAGCGTGATACCGAGCCATTCGTGTAATCCGTCCGACCATAAATATTCCTGCATAAGAGCGACAAAAATCAGATACATCGCAATATCAATGATGATTTTAAATGTTCGCCTGCACCTCATTTTCATCACCTCCATATCCAGCGCAATCCATTGTAAAAGTAGAGCATAGCGTAATATCCCGAATGATCGCCGTCAGATTCAAGATAATAGAGATTGCCCTCTGCTTCATTATCGGCAAAACGGAAAAGTCCGCTGTCGCTTTCTCTCATAGCGTCAATTCCATTCTTAAATCCCGAATAGGCGAAATCATTCGTACCCGAAGCGGCAAAGATAAAGAAATCGTCCCATTCGTGTCCCGAATCTTTTATTACGCTCTCATAGGTTTCGGTGCTTGCCGCCGGGCCGCCGCTTGACGGCATAAAATAGCGGAAGTAGTCAAGGGAATGTTCAAAGGTGCGCCAAGTTGCCATAGAACCCATTGAAAAGCCGCAGAAAGCCCGGTAATCACGAGAAGCGGCAATCGCTTCGGGGGTGGTGTCCTCGGCATAGGTACTGTATTTGCCTTCCACCGCTGGGATAAGGTCGTTTATCAGCTCATTGTGATAATTGTCGGTCAGCCTCAAAGCAAGGCTGTAATCTCCGCTGTCCTCCGGGCTTGTGTTGTTGTATGTAGGACAAACAACAATCATCGGCTGAATTTCGCCGTTCGCAATCCCGTGGTCGAGAATATGCTTCATTCCATGCGGCTCATCGGGGCTGCCGAGATAGGTATATTCGTTGCTCCAACCACCGTGCATAAGGTAGAACACAGGATATTGCTTGCTTTCGTCATAGCCATAGGGCAGATATACGACAGCGTGCTTTTGGAGCCTTTGGCTCTTTTCATTGTAGGAAAAGGATTCGTAAGTATCGTAATAAAAGTCTTGCAAAGTGCCCTGTTGTTCCGCCTCAGTCAAATAACTGTCGGGAATCGGGGTGAGCGAAGCAGGAAAGCGGTTTGTATCTTTCTCTGTATCAGACGGCACACCGTTGTTTTCAGCTTCTAATCTGTTTTCTGTTCCCAATACCTCGCTGCTTGCCGAGGTGTCGGGGGTCTGTGAATCACACGCCGAAAGAATGAGCGACGAGGCTATCAGCGTAGTCAAAATTAGAATACCTTTTTTCATAGCGTTATCTTTCAAGGCTTTCTACCCAAGCCGTCACATCGCTTTCGCTGATGCTGGAACGGAAACGCTGGCCTTCCTGCCAATCACCCGTACCTGCCATTTCTGCAAGCAGTTTGCCGCTTTCGCCAAGTCCCGAACTGGAAGAAGTGCAGAAAGGAATGACTGTTTTCCCTGTAAAATCGTTTGCCTCAATAAAGCCATTAACCGGCCAAGCGGCAATGCCCCACCAAATGGGATAGCCGATAAAAATCGTGTCGTATTCGTCCCAATTTTCTACGGTGCTTTTTACAAGGGCAATATCACGCTCATCTGGGTTATCGTGTTCACGCACAACACGGCTGTTATCGTCCGTCCAGTTAAGGTCAGCGTCGCTGTACGGCTCGGTAGGTTCTAACTTAAACAAATCGCCGTTTGTTGCGGCAGCAATATAGTTCGCCACATTCTCGGTATTGCCGGTTGCGGAGTAGTAGACAACCAATGTTTTTCCTGCTTCATCGGTAGACTGCTGTGCTTCGGCAGAAGAATCGGGCTGTTCTTCGGCTTGTTTCAGATCAAGAGAATTTACCCAATCAACGATTTCCTGTTCTGCGTCCTGAATGTCATTGCGGGAAATAGATTTGCCGTCCAATACCTCGGCGTTTGGCTCAAGTTCTTTGATTGTGGAAATTGTACCAGAAAAGCCGCTGCCGCCGTGGGTGTTAAAGGGAATAATCGTCTTGCCGGAAAAATCGTACTCGTCAAAGAAAGAGTAGAGAATCATCGGCATATCGCCCCACCAGTTGGGATAACCGACAAAGATATTTTCGTAGGTATCAAAGTTTTCAATCATATCTTTGATTTTCGGTCTTGCATTGTCGTTTTGTTCTTCTTTTGCAAGGTCAACAAGCTTGTCGTGGTCGGTGGGATAGGGCGTTTCCGGCTCAATACGGAAAATGTCAGCACCGACGGTTTCCTGAATCACATACGCCATATACTGCGTATTGCCCAGAGTTTCACCGTCGATTACAACCGTACTGTCATCAACATTATCGGGCATCGAGAAGTACACCGCAAGATTTTTCCCGTTTGTGTTACTCGGCGTAGGGGTGCTCTCGTTTGTCTGCGAACTGCTTTCTTCGCGTGTTGATTCGCCGGGGGATTGATTTGTTGAGCAGGCCGCCAGCGACAGCACCATAGCAAGTGCCATAAAAAGCGAAATAATCTTTTTCATCGTTTTTTCCTTTCTGTTTTTAATAACATTCCTTGAAGATTTCAAGGATTTCTTCGTGGGTCATTTTTTTATAACTGCCGGGCATAAGAGCGCAGGAATCTGCAATGACTTTCAAGTCGGTATTTTCATTCACGCCCAAGTCCTGCAAAGACACGGGCAGTCCGATTTCTACAATGAAATCTTTCAAAGCTTCAATACCTGCAAGGGCGATTTCTTCGTCCGTTTTGCCCTCTGTTGAAACTCCCATAACCTCGGTTGCAAACCGTTTGAATTTCGGCAAGCCGTATTTGTAAATATGGCGATAGTAGACTGGGTGCAGAACTGCAAGCCCCTCGCCGTGGTTGCAGTTTGTGTATGCACCGAGCTGGTGTTCCATTTGGTGGCACTCAAAATCCATTCGCTTGCCCAGTTTGATAATGCGGTTTTCCGCCATTGTCGCCGCCCACATCAAATTGCTTCGTGCAGTGTAGTCCTGCGGATTCTGAATAGCAGCACGCAGGTTGTGGATTACACTTCGCATAAGCGCCTCTGAAATATCGTCCGATACATTGTCCTCATTCGGCTCGCTGAAATAAATCTCCATAATGTGCGAAAGAATATCAAAGCCACCGGAAACCATTTGCTTTTTGGGAACGCTGTAAGTATAGGTGGGGTCAAGCAGGGCGAATTTTGGGTTGCATTGCGGATAATCTCTGCCTGTCTTGATTTTCAATTCCTCATTGGTAATGACTGCGCCGCCGTTGCACTCGCTGCCCGTACCTGCCACGGTAACGATCACGCCGAGAGGTAACGGCTCGAAGTCAAAAACACCCGGTCTTTTCCAGAAATCTTCCCATACATCGCCGTCATAACGGGCGGCAATCGAAATCGCCTTGCAGCAGTCCATAACCGAACCGCCGCCGATTCCCAAAAGCAGACTGACATCATTTTTCTTTGCCAGCTTCGTACCCTCCAATACCTTCGCATAGGTGGGATTCGCCATAATACCGCTAAACTCCACAACGGTTTTTCCTGCGGCTTCCAAGATGTTTGTTACCTCGTCATAGATACCGTTTTTCTTGATTGAGCCGCCGCCATAACATAGCATAACGGTATCGCCGTAGGCTTTCGTCAGGCAGCAAAGGTATTCCTTTACACAGCCTTTTCCGAAAAACACCTTTGTAGAATTTTCAAAAATAAAGTTATTCATTGTCATAGTCCTTTCTCTGATTTATTGATAATTTGAGCTAATCATTGCATTTGATTTTCCCAAAAATTCACAGCGCCGTTTATCCAACCCTCCGCAATCGTTCCCGTTCCGAGACCGAAGCCGTGGCGAAGTCCCTCGTAATGATGAAACTCTGTTGGGATTCCAAGCTCGTTTAAGCGATTCAGCCGAGCCTCCATCGTACGCCAGTTTGCAATACCGTCATTTTCGCCCACACAAGCGTAAGTCGGCGGGTCGCTTTCGCTGTATTCGCTGTGACCTGTGTACTGCATAATCACAGCCCCGGCCTGCGGTAAATCTTTTTCCCCGAACGCAGCCGTGCCGTAAGAGCCGAGCCAAGCCGCCATTCTTCCTCCTGCCGAGCCGCCCCAAAGGGAATAGCAATCGGTGTTTACTTCTAATTCGTCGGCATTTTCAAATATAAAGCTGATTGCTCTCGCTAAATCCTCGCAGGCTGTCCCGGCGCCGGGGCGGTAGATCAAGGCAAAGGCGTTGTAGCCCATTTTGGATAATTCCAAAGCGTGGGGAAAACTGTCGTGCATTGCACCTACATAGGCAAATCCACCGCCTGCGTTGCATACCGCAAACCGTTCACCGGGATTTCCTTTGAAGAAGAACAAGCCTGTATCTTCTTTTGCGGGATCAGCCGCTTTTTCTTCATCGGTATAAATATCGTAAAAGATTACATCTCCGTTTTCAGCATGGCTTTTCATATAGTTTGCAATCTCTACCGTTTTGTCGGGGTCAATATTGTTGTACCAAGTGAGCCCCAGTTTGCCTAATGTATCGCCGCTGTAATAGCTGCTGTTCACAGGAAATATCAGCCTGCCGTAATCGCCAAAGGCGGTGTCATTTATCACATCGGAGATTTCCGTATCTTGCGTATATTGTTCTGTATCATTCTGATTTGTTTGCACAGTAGTTTCTGCTCCTTTGAAATTTGTGTCCGATTCAGTGCTGTTAATATCTGCGCTGCACCCTGCCAAGAAAACGGCTATGCAAATCAGTATCGCAACAAAAGCATTTGCTCTCAAAGTCGTCACCAACCTTTCTAATTACATTATAAAAAAAACGAGACTTCATGAGAAGTCTCGTTTCGTTCATCAGTTTATACCCAAAAGTTATAACAATCTGTTTAGTGGTACAATTCCTTGCTCACCTTTTCGGCAGCATCCAAAAACTGCTGTACGGTAGGCGTTGGAGTGGGAGAATGGAGGATTCCATAGGGAATACAATGGTTCCACTCCACAGGTATTACTTTCAGTAGAGGGTGAACATTCGCCCATCCGGGAATAGCCAGCAATACATCATTTGTATTCTCACAACGATTAAATATATCCATTCCGTAAAAGTCAAAATCCACAATATTTATTTGTGGGTGATTCTGCCAAAGGTCGTCTCGGAGCTGATCGACATAGCGGCTCCAGCCACGGTGCATAAGCAGCAGATTTTCGCCGTAGAGGTCAGAAAGCTGCAATTTATCTTTGGTTGCCAATCGGTGGTGAATAGAAACAGCACAATGAAACGGGCCTCTAATCAATTCCAAGCCCGCACAAGCACGAACATTCAACATTGTATCATCGAAGATACCGCCGACTATATCAATGTTTTTGCCTAAATTGGCTAAAATCTCCCGTGCGTTTTCGGGAGTGTTCTCAAAGGGTACAATTTGAAATTTGATATTTGGGTGCAAGGCTTGAACTCTCGACCAAAGTTCCATAAGAAGCTGTGCAGGGGTGATAGGCGATGAACCGATACGAATAATATTGCTATCTTCCTGCATTGCATTTTTGGCTCTTGTAATGGAATCTCTACAATATTGTATAATGTATTTTGAATCCTGATATAGAGAGTGTCCGGCCTTTGTTAAGTGTAGCCCTCTGTGTGTCCGATCAAATAGTTTAACGCCCAACGAATCCTCCAGCAAATTGATTTGTTTGATAACAGCTGTAGGTGTAATAAAGGATTCCTCCGCCGCTTTGTTAAAGCTGCCTGCGTCCGCTACTCTTATAAATGTTTCAAGCTGCGGGTTATACATAACATTTCACCTGCCTTATTGGGACGAATTATCTTTTCTTCATAAATCTATCGGCTTGTTCGCCGTTTTAGGAATCATCCAAGAATGCCCGAATTTTTTTATTCCGTCTATTCTGATTTCTTCACATAGTTTTTGAACACGCGTTCAGAGATTTCCCATTTTTGCGCCGCTTCTCTGACTGATATGTAATTCATTTCTATCTTCCAAAAAGTACGCATAACCGAATAATCTTACAATTATAATTGTATTCGGATATGCGTATTTTGTCAAGAGGCAAACTTATGTATCAAGCCGCCTGCATTTCTGCAAGCGGCTTGTGCTTTCACTCGGGAAATATAACTTCTGCATTTATAATTTCAGATACTTTGTTGCGAATATTATTCATTTTTTGTACCCACAGCATTGCATTTGACACTTTAAGTTGTTCGTTCACACCTTCACTTTTTGCCATTTGATTTACGAGCCGAAAAAACATTTCTTCAGCTTGATTGTTTATATCGGAAAGATACGAATTTAATTTGCCACTTATAAGCAAGTTGGTGTATGTAATTTTGCGGTGTGTTTTTAGATAACGCAGATGTCGCTGTCCCCAAATACCTATCGGCTTTTCTTCTTCGGTCGGAAGCGTAAGGCAAGGAATGAGATAATTGCCCTGTTGTTCGTATGTACCGCCATCTGTTCAAAAATAGTCTTTTCCATAATCTTAAACATCCGTCATCTTTATTTTGAATTTTTTAATCGGTGTGTGAGCAAATTTGATAATCAGCTCATCAACAGCATCCGTATATCTTCTGTCTATAATAAGTTTATTTATCAAATTATTCAGACTGTCGATAATAACGCTGTACTCATAATTGTCAATCGCTAAGTAATATTTTTGCTTTCGCATACGTTCGCCTCCTTTGTACCTTTATTGTATCAAGAGAAATCCGGGATGACGAATGTGCGATTTTATTTTTGGACATAAAGAGAGACAGTACAAAAAGCATTTCTGCCTTCTACACTGTCTTTCCGCCTTTGCAACGCCCGTAATGCTTGTATCTGATGTGTTTTCAAATTACTTCCTTATGTAGTGTTAGCATTTGGTGACCGCCTTGATTTTTTGCAAAGTTCAATACACAATCCTGGATATAAGTTCAATAATCACAAACGAATGATGGCTTAGGACTATTGGTTGTTTATTCGATCTTTTTGATCTCTTCTAAAAGCTGTTCCTTCTTTCGATGTGTATATACGCGTTCCGTTAAGTCTGCAATGTTGTGACCGAGGATCAGCTTCAGACAATATTCGTCAACTTTTGCTTCCTTAGCAAGTGTAGCAAAGGTATGACGTGTTTCGTGAGGAGAATGATCCATTCCAAGTGCACAGGTCAGATTTTTGAATCGGTTATAATACTGGGTATAAGACATTCCTTTTTCACTGTTACAGTTGTCAACAGTAAACAACAGATGTGAATTGTTATTGGAAAAATAGCGTTTTTCGATAGCATGATTGCCATGTTTACAGTCGGACCAGGAGTTTTAGAACGTATATCAAAATATATGAGTTGCGATATTGATCGTCTTATCAATACCGGGATTAAGGTAGACGAAAATAATAAAGCTCAAAGTGTAAAATCCACTAAAGAGATTATTTTAGATATTCTGAATGCGCTTCCGGGAAATAAAGAGTACAAAAATCTTCAGGTATATATTTCAACTGTCATCATAACAAATCTATTAAAGTTAGGTATAGGAAAAAGCAAACTTATAGAAGCAGGTCTTTTGGTAAAAAAATTGAGAAATTGTATGATTTCGAAGCAGACTCCAGCACTAAAACACCTCTTAATCTGTCAGATTTGATGAATCTTTCTAATAAGCTTGCTATTAATTACGATACAATGCTGACTGGCAGAGTAGTTAAAATCTCTGAAGATGAGTAATGTAACCGGTTTTGAAGAACTGAATCAAAAAGCTCGTACGTAACAGGATGCGTACGAGCTTTCCTATGTTCAGGTTTAAGAAGTAGGGTATTCACGAAATCCGCTTCAGGTGTACAAAGAATCCATTAAAGGTATCCACAAAATCCGGTAGAAGCATATTTTGATCAGAAGAAACGAAGAAAATAGCATCTCTATTTGCAAGTATTTTAATAACAAACAACTTCTGAATTATTGTCGTAAACTTTATTTTTTCAACTTCCGCTAAGGAATATTTGCGGAAGTTGGAAGGATTTTTATCCCGTTTTTAAATGAAATTACTGAAAAGAAAATTAAGCAGCACAGCAAGGTTTCTCTTTTCAGTAATCAAACATGATACATCGGTTAAGCCAAAATACACATTGGCTTTGCTGAGTATCAGAATATGGAACTCGATATTGCTTCGCTGCAGCCGTTCTTTTCTTTATCAAGAGCATGATTATAGATCATCGTTGTGTTGATACTCTCATGTCTTGCAAACTGTTGAACTTCGGTAATATCTTTGCCGGCGAGTAATGAGAGTGTTACAGCTGTATGACGCATACTGTGTGCTGTAAGCCGAGGAGTGTCATATCCGGCTTTAATCAGATATTCTTTTACAATTCCACTGACTGAGCGTGAACTTAATCTTTTTCCGTTGTTATTGTTACTACTGCTTACAAATAGCGGGGAAGTATCTGATTTATCATCTTTTCTTGAGGATAAGTAAGTTCTTATTGCTTTCTCGACTGCATCGGGCAATTTTACATAATCATTCTTCTCAATCTTACCTTTTCCTTGTATAAAGAGGACTGTACTTTCACCGATATTACGTATGTCGCCAATGTTTGCTCTGGTAACTTCAACGGTTCTGAGCCCACCTGTAATCATCAGAACGATGATTGCATAATCTCTCAAACCCTGTGTAGTACCGAAATCAACACAACTCAGAACATTCTTGACCTGAGCCCCGGTAAGATAGTCTTTTTTATGTTCTTTATCTATTTTTGCTCCTTTAATATGTTCTGCTATATTCGGATAATAACCTTCTTCATTTGTCCAAGTAAAAAATATCTTTGCAGCGGTTATATAATTTTGGATTGTTGTTGGTTTAAGTCCCTTCGCAAACAGATAGTTACGATATGCCAACAAATCTTCACAACGTGGAGAAGTCACATTATTTGACAGTAAGTAGCTAAACATTTGCTTCAATGATTTTTTATATGTTTCTACAGTTTTGGGGCTGGCGTCGAGGTATTTGATGAATTGTTCATACAGATTGATATCTATTGTTTCTCGGTTTTTGATTAATGCATTCGTATGACTAACCATGCTAAGCGATTCCATAACTGCCTCCGTTTAATTTTTGTATACGCATGTTTTCTTCTGCTATTATAGCAGATATGTTGCGTATAAGTCAAGCGTAAGTAAGATCATAGAAGGCAAGTTCATCTGCGGTTAAACCGAGTTAGTCGCTTTCCTTATTTACCTCGGCTATATGCTTAGCTAAGGATCAATGTTCCTACTGATTTTAATACCATAGAAAAACCTTCTCCGAGTTCAAAATTACCGAAAAGGCATAAAAATAAGGGCTTTCGAGGTCAAACACTGACTTCGAAAGCCTTTTTTCACTTTATTCAGTTATGGATTTCTGACGTTTCAAGTCCAGCGGCACTGTGGGGTGTAAGCCTTGCGGTGTATGGATTTTGGAAAAATTAAAAGGTATCATTACCCCTCAATGCTGACAACCGGTACACCGACCTTCACCACATAATCTATCGTATTTTTAGTTCTGCTTTTCTCAGTTGAATACGGCTATGGCTCTGAGCGTACACCTTTGTGTATACCTATGATGGGGTTTCGTATACCATTCATCTCATAACTATTTCCATAAGGCTCTTGTAGCTGTCCACAACATCGTAGATCACGTTATTACTGCTGATAGCCTTGAAATGCTCTCTTGCACAGTGAATCTTGGACTGCTCAATCAGCCGGAGTTGCATGGAGGACATAGAGCCTTTCGTCTCAGCAACAAAGTAGATATGCTTGACGGTACCTTCATAGAAAGCTATCGCCCAGTCCGGATTATAGTGTCCTACTGGCGTTGCGATATAGAAGCTGTCCGGCAGCTTCACATAAACCGCAACATCTGTGTTGGTGTCCAAATCGGCAGCAAAATCACGCTCGTTTGTGGAATCATACACGATATGATCGTATAGATGCCGCTGCGCTTTCATCGCGTTCGTTCCAAGCTTACCCTTGATGGTCGGTTCGGTAAAAATGTCCGTGTCGTAATGTTCATCCAGCACATTGTAGGTGATGTGCTGGATAATTGCAGTTGCCTTTTCATCATTGATTAGGGCGGCTGCTTTGATAATGAACTCTTCCGGATTGAACTTGAACTGCTCAAAAACGGATTTCTCAATGCCGGTCAGAATTGCAACGACAGCCTTTCGCGTCAAGCCTGTCTCTCCGACCAGCTTGCCGATCAGATCATACTTCACGCTACTGCCCACGCGGATTTGCTTGCTGCTGTCATAAGTAGAAGACTTTGACTTCGAGAATGCACTTCCGTCAAGAAGCGAGTCCTTTGACTTGATCTCATCCATCGCACCGGTTTCAACTTTGAAGAAGATTTTCGGCACATGAAGATTCCTGTTGATGGAAGCAATCGCCTTGTTTACAAGCTCATCGGTATCAAAATCAACCACATACACAGATTTCGGGCTGATACGTTTCCAGAGAGCTTTGAACTCCGGCATGGCGAGCTTGTCGGGATCAACTTGCAGCTCGACGTTCTTGTCGCGGGCATTCTCCGGCTGCATAGCGCGGCTGTCATAGACGGAATCAAGAATATTGATCACAGAATCGCGGCTGTCCGCCACTTCCTCCGCAACCTGAATCGCGCCGTTTGCTTTGTCGGCATAATATTTGTCAGTCAGTACACCGCGCTTGACATATCCGTTGGCGATCAAATCCTCAAAGATTGCCTGAGCCGTATCGCCGTCTACAACCTGTTCGTTGCCTCTGGCATCCACAATGACCTTGCCCTTGAAGAGGTCGGCAGTAACAGCCACAGGGCGTCCTGCAACCGCATCGGCAAGCTCACTTTGCAAGCCTTTTGCAAAGCTGTCATAGCTTTCGCTGGCAATAACGGTCAGCACATTGATAGAATGAACATCATTGCCGAGGACGTTGGCATCCATACGCTCGCCGTCTTGATTGACGCAAAGGCGCAATCCGCGACCGACCTCTTGCCGCTTGCGAACCTCGCTGCTGCTTTGTTTCAGCGTACAAATCTGGAACACGTTCGGGTTATCCCAACCTTCACGCAGCGCAGAATGGGAGAAAATGAAACGCACCGGGGACTTTTTGGGATCACGATCCAGAAGCAGCTCCTTATTCTTCATGATCAGGTCATAGGCGTCAATATCGTCAGATGTGCCTTCTTTTTTGTCGGAGAGCTTACTGTCAGTCATCTTGCCCTTTTTGTCAACGGAGAAGTAACCAGCATGGGTATCATGGGCAGAAATCGCGTCCAGATACCGTATGTAGTCTTCATCTCCAATTTCCCGCTGCATGGAACTGAGGATGTCGTTGTACTCTTCCTCAAACATATCGGCATAGATGCCGTTAAACGGATGTCCAGCCTCGTCGTACTGCTTGTATTTTGCAACCTCGTCGATGAAGAACAGCGACAGAACTTTGATGCCCTTATGGAAAAGCTGACGCTCCCGCTCCAAGTGAGAAAGAATCGTTTCGCGGATCTGAATGCGTCGGAGCTGGTCTTCGCTGACCTTACCGATCACATCTCCGGCAAAGATTTTGATACCGTTCAGGAACTCTACGGAGTTGTCGCGTCCGTCGATAGACTTGACCACAAAGCCTTCCTTATACTCGTCGAGCTTGCCAGACTCGCCGGAGTTGTCATAGAGGTTGTAGCCAATACCGACCGTGGCGGTTTTCTTGCGAAGTCCCTTTGCTCCAATGTAGTCAAACTGAATGGTCGCTGTCGGGTCAGCTTTGGAAAGGTTGATGCTTTCCAGATAGACGAAGCCCTCGGTTGCCGTGCTGCCGGACTCTGTGATGCCCTTGACGGCAATTTTCTTGACCAACTGTTTGTTGTACGCCTCCATTGCATCGAGGCGATAAACCATGTTATAAATGCTGTCCGCCTTATGAGTGGCTGAGTAGCGCAGCGTCAGCAGCGGATTAAACTCTTTCAGGCGTTCCTTAGTTTGCTTGCCCTCGACCGACTGCGGCTCGTCGATAATCAGAATCGGGTTCGTTTTTGCAATAATATCAATCGGGCGACGGGAACGGAATTCGTCCAGCTTCATGTAAATACGCCGCGCGTCCTTACCCTTGGCATTGAACGCCTGAGAGTTGATAATCATAACGTTTATGGAGCTATCCGACGCAAAGCGGTCAATTTCCGTAAGTTGGGCGGAATTATAGATAAAGAATCGGATCTTCTTGCCGTATTCCTCCGCAAAATGTTCCTGCGTCACCTGAAAGGACTTATAAACACCCTCGCGGATGGCAATGCTCGGCACGACCACGATGAACTTACTCCAACCGTAGTGCTTGTTCAGCTCATACATGGTCTTGATGTAGGTATAAGTCTTGCCGACACCGGTTTCCATTTCAATTGTCAGGTTATAACGACCTTCCAGCTTGTCCGACGGCTTGATCTGATTGGTGCGCTGCACCTTTTGCAGATGTTCCAGAATCAGCTTGTCGGAAAGCTCCGGCACAATACGTTCATTACGCCAGCCGGTGAAGTCCGCGTCGTCTGTCATGGTCTGTTGACCGTAGCCCCTGTCTATCATGTAGGTTGGCGTGAGGTACGGCTGTCCGGCAAAGACGTCAACCACTGCCTTTGCCGCATCCGCTTGAAATTTTTGATGTTTGAATTGCAGTTTCATGAGGTAGCCTCCAGCATTTTAGTGATGTACGGCAGTGCTGCAATTCCAACTTGAATGCCTTTCTCCGCAATCCATTTCAAAGCACTACTAATTTTTTCCCAGCGCTTTTCCTTATCTTTTTCAGCGGATATGGAGGCAAGTTTTCCAGACAGCATCTCTTTCTCTTCATCCGAAAGCACGGATTCCGGTAGTTCCTGTATATTGTGAATTGTCTGTTCAAAAGTTACAACTACTGTTGCGCTTACATCTTGATTCACATGCTGTGTTACGGTTACTGCTCCATCTGTACCCTGGAATGGCTTATATAGTCCGGAGGCAAGATTCAATTTATAGTTTTGGAGCTTTGCTCTTAATAGCTTAGCATCCCCAATATAATCAACAGGTGTATTCGCGCCATAGTGAGTAAAACTGTAATTATCCAGTTCGCTCTTTAATGACTCAATTTCCGGTTCGTAAACGGCAATGATCTCTGTTTGCAGCTCTTTTGCCTTTCCAACATCTTTTTTTGTTATGGCATCATCAAGCGCACAAATGTATCCTTCTAATACCTTTATTTTTTCTTCCATAAAGTGTGTCATAATACGGTGTCCTCCTTAGATCACCCTCACGCGCTTGGAAATGTCGCCCGCGTCCTCCGGCATATAGAACTTGAAAATCTCAAACACGTTGATCTTCTCCGGGCTGGATGCAAAGCCGGAATCGCGGAAGACGGCGCGGAGCGGCTTGCGCTGTGCGATCTCCTTGACCACGCTTTCGGGAATATTCGCGTCAAAGCAAGCGATGAGGTCGCCGTCGTTGTAGGTGTGGACGGTGCAGCCATCGATCTGCTCTGACTTGTAGGGCAGTGACAGCGGCAGCCCCCAGTCGATCAGGCAGCCGAACAGCAGGTCGAGGTCGGTGCGGTCATCCTTGATGTTGGATTCAAGACCCGCGAGCATCCCCTGATCGTAGTCATCCGGCGCATAGTAGACATCCTTCATGTTGCTATCGTCCAGCTTGAGAACACGGAAACCGATGTCGAGGTCTTGCGTGGTCATGGGGCTTTCGGACTTGATCTTGTCTCCGGCGCGGCGGATGCGCTCTTTTCCTATTTCACATATGTTTCGAAATACGACCGGGTTTCCTGCCTTGTCCTGCTCACACGGTTCAGGAACCTGTACCATAATAAACCGCCGATGTCCAGAGTCTTCGTAATTCATTTGCATTATCGCATCAGCAGTCGATGCAGACCCAGAAAAGAAATCCATGACAATGCAGTTTTTGTCTGCACCAATTTGCAGCAAGTATTTCAGCAAAAGTGTCGGTTTAGGGGTGCTAAAGAGGTTAGTTACAGGGATTTCGGGAAATAACTTTTTTAACTCATATTTAGCGCCACGAGTATGACCTGTTACATCCAAGTCTATACACAATGAAGACGGTGGTAAGCCCTCCATATCACAGAGATATGTTCTTCTGATTAAACGCGTCTCATCATCAGAGAAACGCAATTCTCCCGTTTTTAGTTTTTCCTGAACTGTTTCCCATGACCATCTCCACCCATTAGCCGGATGATGGATGATTTTTCCACTCGGAGTTGTAATATCATATTGCAAATTTACACGTAATCCCGGATTATTTACCGGATTTCCATCAAACCACGGTCCTCTTGGATCATTATCAGGGTTTTTGAAATGCGACCTCTTTTTAGGATCGTTAATGAAGTTGGGACACCAATTAGGATTTTTAGAGTATACTAAAATATAATTGTGATCTTCCGAAAAGGTCAGCGCATTATTATTACTATTATCACTTGAGCGCCAGATCAAATCGCCAATAAAGCACCTTGCACCAAACACTTCATCACAAAGCATTTTCAAGCTTGCGTGTTCTGTATGGTCAATAGTGATAAATATTGCACCGTTTTCTTCCAAGAAATTCCTTGCAAGCATAAGCCGGGAATACATCATTGATAGCCAATTCGAATGAAAACGCGGGTTTGCTGCACCATTTGGAACAAACTGAATATTATCGTCATCGTCTCGATAGTTTATCGATTCTTCATACTCTTCAGTAGACATCTCAAAGCTGTCTGTATAAACAAATACATCTGTTCCTGTATTATAGGGTGGATCAATGAAAATCATCTTCACCTTGCCGAGATAGCTTTCCTGCAAGAGCTTGAGGACTTCCAGATTATCGCCCTCGATGTAGAGGTTTTCGGTGGTGTCCCAATCCTTGCTCTCCGCCACACAGGGGCGCAGCGTCTTCCGGATCGGCTTGTTGGCTTCTACGATAGCCGCCTTCTTGCCGACCCATGTGAACTCGTATGCCTCGTCGCCGTCCACCACGTCCGGCGAGAGCATCTGTTTCAGCAGCTCAAAGTTGACCGCCCGCTTGTACACCTTCTTCTCCGGCGTGCTGTGTTCCTCGTCCAGCATCTCTGTGATGCAGTTCGGAAACAGGGCAGCAATGCGGTCTATATTCTGTGCCGTCATATCTGGCGATTCCATGCGTAGTTTATCCATTTTCATCTTCCTCCGTGTTCATATCTGTGAGTTCTTGCTTTCCGCTCAGGTCAACAGTCGTGCAGAACCGCTTTGTTTCTGCATTTTCGCCAAATGCCACTGGGTATTTTTGAGAATAGTAATTACCAATTATGTCCCCATAAAGCAGTTCAATAATGTAATCGTTTCCTTTCACGATGTTTGCATCATCACAGAAAATGTGAAAGTAAAACGAATCGCCCTGCTTAATAGTGTACAGGCTTACGCCCCTTCGCTTTTCGCCCTTTTTATAAAAAGCAACCATTGTATTAGTTGCTGCACCATTCCCGACATTTTCAACCTCGAAAGGCACGGAAACAAAAGAGCAAGCTTGGAGTGTATGACATCCGCCGCCTTGATTGCACCACTCAAATCCACCAGATTTCAAGCGTTGCTGCTGAGCGTCTGAAAGCCTGTCCCTATACTCTATCGTTGCTTGATTGATAATAATGTAGACTTTTTCGAGCCTATATTCCTCGTATGCAGATGTGCCCTGATCTTGCTCTCCTATACTTTTTCCCGTCTGGCTAGGAGCAAAGCCGGAAAAGAGATTCGTTTTTGAATGTGATTTATAATGGGTCAAAGCGAGATAGGGCTTGACTCTATTTGCTTCGTCAATTCGATAGTTTCTCTGCGCATATTCTATCGAAATGTAAACTCCGATGATGGTTGTCGCTGACGCAAGCATAACACCATAAAATGCAAGCGCATCGCCTGCTCCCCATTCAGCGATAAATATGTTCAAAGGAGATGTTAGCTTGAACAGGCTGTTTATTCCAAACGGAATTGCAACGATAAAGATTGCGAAAGCAAGTAGCAGTTTCCATTTATATTTTGATAAAAATGCCTTCATTTCAATCTGCTAACCTCTTTTTTATTGCGATTCCTGTATGCCATGCGAATTGTCTCAAATTCTTCCGGTTTCTGCTCTAACTCAGCCAGTTTTTCTTTGAGAAATTGAAAGGCAAATTCAGAGAATTTGTGTGTTACCGAGCTTCTTGATACTGTTATTTCCAGATGATATTTCTTTGCCTCTTTCATCTTGTAGTACCAAATCAGCGCGTACAAATCCTGCGTGCTGATATTTAGCTTCTCTGCAAGCTGACGTTGAATATATGGGTGCGTCTCATCAGGATTTCCCTCTGGGACGGGAACTTCTTCCGCTAAGTCGATGTTGCCAGTCACCTTGATAACGGGAATACCGTCCGTTTCGCTGAAACTACCCTCCTTGATAAATTTTGCTTTTCTTAGAACCTGTGTCACTAATTTTCGGTCAAAAGCAACATCAACCCCATACGGTGTGCTGATCTTTCCGTTAGAGTAGTTTACAATGCCAAGGTTGGCTGTTTTATTATCTCGAATTACCTCAAATAGTCTCAAAAGTCCCTCACGCTCTTTTGTCGTGCGTTCTTCAATGAGGCGGCTCATTTCTGCAAATTTTATTTTTTCGCTTCTTGCACGATAGCGATAGTAGACATCGCCACTATTTATTTTCTCACCGTCGTTTGGCTTTTGCGCTATAATCGGCTTGTATTCCGCTTCCGCCGTGTATATCCATCCGATTTTCAAGAACTGCTTAGTACCTGTTCCGTCAGTTACAGGCACCTCGATGACAAGCGTACCGCAATCCCAATCCATTGCGGGCGCAAACAGCGAGTTTATTGTCTCAGAGAATTGCTCCTGACTCATATTTTCAAAGTTATCATTTTTTAATCCAATAATCATTCGCGGATTGTCCTTAACGCCAAAAATGATATATCCACCACGATTGTTGGAGTATGCAGCCATAGTCTTTGCGTATTTGGCAGTGCTGTTTTTATTGAAGGATTCCTTGAACTCAACAGTATTACTTTCGCGGCTTTTCAACGCCCCCGCAGCATTTCTGCTTGACAGCACTTTTCTTACGGTTTCTTCATGGTTCATCCGCTAAAGCACCTCCAAACTCCTTCTCAATTTCTTCAACTCCGCGTTCATTTCCATCCGCTGGTTCAGCTGCTTCTCTTTCTTCATCTTGTTTTCCAGCACGGAAATCTGCTTTTCAAGTTGCTTCTTCTTTTCGTCCCGTTCGACAGATTCTTTCAGACTTTCGCCGGAATCTGTTTGCAGCTTGTCCCCGGCAATCTGGCGAACGAGACTTTCATAGACGGCGTCCATGTTCAAGCCGTCGATACTAAGATGCAGCTCATCTTCCGTCATCCAGTCGGTATGATAATAGCGGCTCACCTTGAAGGCATTGCTGCCGGACGCGGCAGCCTCCTTGCAGCCGATCCACGCCTGAGCCTTGCCGTCACAGGTCAGAATGAAGAGAATGTGGTACGGGATTTCCTTGTCGATTTGTTTCAGCACAGCTTCGTCAAACTGAGGATTATTCAGCCGCACTTCAAACACTTCAATCTCGGTCACGGCAGTGCCGGGCGCAAGGTTAGCGGTAGAGGCTGCAATTTTGTTGCGCCAGTAAATTGTTTTTATTTGGTCTATGAACACTTTTTTTAGAGCAGGAGTTATGGTAAGGTTATCATAGAATTTCTGTTTCGGAATTCGTTTGTTGAATTCCGTTGTTTTTGGTAATCCAAGCATAGTTCAATCTCCTTACTTAACCACCAGGAAACAGATGAGTTCAAAATCATCCAGCCCGGAAATATCCGACATAAGTGCGGAAGTGCCACCTGCGGAGAAGAGACTGTCGATATCGTTTTCTTCCTTGGTGTCAACGATGGAGTTGATTGCTTCATTCAGCAGTTCGGAGAATTCTGCCATGTCCTTGCCATCATTGGTTTCTGCGTTGAATTTACGGCAAAGTTCTGTCACGGGTTCGCTCTTGCCACGGCAAAGCAATCGCACATCATCAAGCAGTTTCTTCGGGTTCAGATAATCGCAGATGATTTTTCCGTCCATACCGATATAAATCATATAGAACGGATGGATGCGGTTCTGATTATCAATGTTCACACTCTTGTTTATGTTCTTCAGCACGAAGATGACGCCCTCCGGCAGCTCATCGGTAGCAGGAACAACAGCATGGAGACCACGAGGCTTTTTATCCATATCACCATGGTTCTTTACATATTCGAGCAGATCAAGGCGGAATTCATTCAGTCCCAAGTCCATAATGGAGATGCCTTCGGACATATCCTCGATATCTACCACCTCCTCCTGGAGGCGTTTGAGTTGCTGCTTTCTGTATTCCAGGTCTCCTTTTTCTTCGGCATTGATAAGGTCATCATCACCCGTGGAGGTCATAACCGTAATTTTCATACGGGTCTCGACTCTTGACTTCAGATTGATGTAGTCATCAAGAGTGAGGTCAGGCCAGAAGTTCACTAGCTGGATGTAATTATTTGTGCTGCCGATACGGTCGATACGACCGAAACGCTGAATGATACGTACAGGGTTTCAGTGAATATCGTAGTTAATCAGATAATCGCAGTCTTGCAGGTTCTGACCTTCAGAAATACAGTCGGTGGCAATCAGAATGTCGATTTCTACCTTACTGTTCGGCATCAGCACATCACGACCTTTAGACTTCGGAGAGAAGCAGGTCAGCACATTGTTGAGGGTTGCCTTGAACTCTTTTATGGTAGTCTTGCCATCAATGTCGCCCGTGATAACGGCGGTATCCAGTCCGTATTTCTTTTTTACAAAAGTGCTTACATTTTCGTAGAGGTATTCTGCAGTGTCGGAGAACGCCGAGAAAATGATAACCTTCTTATTATCGGGGTTAATCGGATTCTCGATTTTCCGGGAGAGCAGCGTGAGAAGTTCCTGCAATTTGCTGTCATGTTTCGGTGTAATGTCCGCTACCATAAGTGTCAGCAATTCCAGGACTTCTGCGTCTTGCTGAAGCTCGGTACGCCAGGTCTTATAGTCCATATCTGCAAGGTCGATTTTGACCTTTTTGCCTACAGAAAAATAGTCGGTGTTGCTATCATCCATGTCGAATTCAGATTCCTGAGCTTCGTACATAGTTATGTCGGCAGTACCGTATTTTTCAAAACGGTTTATTGCCTCAATGGTGCTGTCAATGAGTCCCTTGATACGTGTAAGCGTCAACTGGAAAGAATGAACAGAACTTTCCAGCCGTTTCAAAAGGTTGATGCTCATCAAACGTCGTATGCCTTGCTCACGTCCGGTTTGTGTAAGGTTTTCGCCCTTGTTGTGTGTCTGCTCAGCGTACTTCTGTATCTTACTTGGAAAAATATAGTTGGATGGTGTGTAGATGCACAAACTTAACAGCATTAGCTGGGCGTATATTTCATTGTAGTTAATGGCGTTTTCCAAATCAGTAAGGCAGGGACGCTTGGAGATAGGTGGCAGCCTTTCCGGAAATTTGCCGATTTTTGCGGAGTTATAATATTTTTCAATATGCTTTCTGGATCTTGCTATGGTTACGCTATCCAAAACTTCAAAGAAGTCAAAATCAAGGGTGCGGAGCAACGCATCGGTGGAGCGTTCCTCTACAGGAAGTTTGCTCCAGGCGTTGAATGCCTTTTGAGCCTGCTTAAAAATATCCTCAATGGATTTCTTGGTATTCAGCTTGGAATTGATGTTTTCGGAGTCGCCTTCATAGGCAATCGCAAGCTGATTTTTCAAATCAACAAAACGGTTATTAACAGGAGTAGCAGAAAGCATCAGCACCTTGGTTTTTACACCGGAGCGGATGACTCTTTCCATCAGTTTCATGTAGCGGTTCTCCACGGTGTTGCTGTGCGTACCGATACCGTTTCGGAAGTTGTGACTTTCATCGATGACAACCAGGTCGTAGTTGCCCCAATTTAGACGGTCGAGGTCAAGACCATTGGAAGTTCCGTGAGCACGGGAGAGATCTGTGTGGAACAGAACATCATAGTTTAAGCGGTCAGATGCAATTGGGTTATTGACATAGTTGTCTTTGTATGTATTCCAGTTCTCAGCCAGCTTTTTCGGGCAAAGCACAAGGACGGACTTGTTACGGTTCTCATAGTATTTTACAACCGCCAATGCAGTGAAGGTTTTACCGAGACCAACGCTGTCTGCCAGGATGCAGCCGTTGTATTTTTCCAGTTTGTTGATGATGGCGAGAACGGCGTCCTTTTGGAAGTCATATAGCATCGACCAAATCTTGCTCTCTTTAAATCCGGTAGCTTCATTTGGCAGCTCGTCCTCGGAAATATCATCCAGGAATTCACTGAAAACATGGTACAGCGTTGTGAAGTAAATGAATTCCGGAGGGTTCTCATTGTAAGCGCTACTAATACTTTCGATGATTTCTTCAGTAACATCCTGCATCTTGGTCTTGTCATTCCAAAGGGTTTCAAATAACTGCATGTACTGTATAGAGAATGGTGCCTCCATGCGATTGACCATGTTGTAGCTATTATTTCCGCGCTCACAGCCAATATCCACGGTAGTGAAACCGCCTATCGGCATATAGGCGACCTGTTCGGCAGGAGCATCAACGGTCATAAAGCCACCCATATTTTCTCCGGTAATGTTAGATTTGAAGGTAGCTTTCTTACGAATCCAATCGGCACATTCTCTTGCAATGGCTTTCTGTGTCATTTCGTTACGTAGCTTAATTTCAAATTCTGTTCCATACAAGCTGGTTTCACGCGAGAGGCGTGGAATGTAAAATTCGCGCTTTGCCTTGGAAGCCTTCTCCTTTGTAAAGGTTGGGGAGGTAAATATGAAACGGAACTCGTCAACGGAATCAAGCTGTTTTTTCAGTTCCTTGTATGCATACATAGAGAAGCAGGCAGCTGCAATAGAGACCTTGCTGCCCTTGGAAATGGTTGTCACCATATCATCTTTTACGATTTCCTGTATATTGTCATAGATTTTCATAGGTTTACCCATCTTTCCAGGAGTGTCAGCATCATTCGCACCTGTTGCTCCTTACTTAATGATTTCCGCAAGATTATAGTTCACCATAGCAATATTCTATCATCATAGGTGTACCAAAGAACGGATATTTAATCTTTGATGGTCTCCAGAATATCTTCAATGGTACTATCTAACGCTTTACAAATACGCAGCAGGATATCTGTGCTGATATTTTCTCACTGTCGGTGTTTTGTTTTTTCGCAGTCTCTCCATATAGGTGCAAACTGCAATTTACTTTGATTTCAAGTCAAAATTGTCGGCACACAATTTTTCTATTAACTCCGCATAATAATCGGCATCCTGCAGGATACCATTGACTTCAAACGAAGGCGCATAATCAACTTCATAATGTTCTCCAAATTTAATAGGATTTAGTCCGCTGTTAGCAATTTGGCGCATAGATTCGAAGCTATTCATTGTGAATTGACTAAAATCTCTTACTTGCTTATCAAATAAAAACTATGGATCAACTTTCTCGCCGGCAACTCTCATTATTGTTTATAAAACTTAATCAGTATTGCTGAGCAATACGCAATATCTGAGTATTTGCCTATTTGTTTTATAGCATACCACAAAATAGTATAAAATGCAAGAAAAACGTAGCTTTTTAACAAAAAATCGTGCCATAAATCAGAAATTTTGCAACATTTCAGCAAAATGCTTTTTCGATAGTTTCAATAGAAGAGAAGTAAACAAACAACTTTTCGTAGCGGAGATGATTTTCTTTCACATTGTAAGAGTTAAAATCAAGATTTAGCTAAAATTTATGCATCAGTCCGTTTTATTGTACACCTACTTTGCTAGAATTATATAAAAATATACCTGAATGGTAATACAAAGTTTATTTTTGACATTTATTGCACTCTGATTGTCAATACTGTTCTTCGTTTGTATGATATAATAAAGACAAATAAAAAACGGAGGTCAAAAAATATGGAAAGCAAAAACGTATTTGATGCTATCATGGACTATATCGATGATAGTGTAAAGCTCAGCTATGAAGAAATTTCACGTGGAATATACGAAATATCCGGATATACTGATTTGGATTTCGGAAAATTTCTTTCGATTTTGTCAGCAGGAAAAATTGGTTTGCACAATTATTTTCTGAAAAGAAGGATGTATTTCATTTCTAAGGAACTTGTTGATGATCCAAGTAAATCGGTAGCTGATATTGCACAGGAATACGGTTATTCAGAACAGTCGTCGCTCTCCAGAGCTGTCAAACAGTGCTATGGAATAACACCGGGAAAAATCAGAAAAGAAAAGCTTGAGATGAAGAACGAAAAACTGCAGTTGTCGGATTTCATTAAAGATAATTACGAAAATAACAACAGACTCTGTATTGCGTTGAAAAATGAGATCGGCGACACTTGCAATAATGATTTTGGCTACTTCGAGAGCTTTATCCATTTCTTTTTATTGTGAATATGTACGTCGGATGTTTGATCGGATAGAAAAAATGGTTGATGATATGATGGGATCTGATGACAGTTATCTGCCGGATATTTTTGCTGAGTCGTCTGAAACGATAATAGAAATAATAAAGGAGATCTTAGGTGATGATCTTCCTAAATACATAAAGCCATGCACATATTCTGACTATTTTGGTAATAAAGCCGTAGGCAGAAACGCTATCAATAAAATACAAAGAGCATGGTACTATGAACCGGAGGCATTTACCGTTAACAAAAAACGAGGCATATTAGAATATAGGATTCCCGATAATACCGGTACTTATATCTTGGAGCAGATACGTCAAGAATTGCCTCCCAGTCTGAACGCACAGGTCGTATCAAGAACGATGACAATGAATCTTGACGCAGCGTGTGAGTTTTTTGGTTTAGATTTTAAAATGAATTTTTGGGGCAGGTTACATCGAAGAAAGTGAATTGAATTAAAGCACATCAAGCGTCAGTAAATCATATTCAGAATATTGTCCCATATCCCAAAGTTTTTTGCCGTAGAAAGTCGTTCTATTATACCCCTGAATATCAAACGCAGGCTGTATTGCTTTCCGCTCCTTATCCAAAATCCTTGAAAGTAATATACACCGCCTGAGATACAAGGCGTTAAGTTATTTGACAAGAACAAAAAGATGTGTTATGCTATATGCAATTTATCTAAGATCAAACATGATGAGTAATTATTACTGAAAGCAAGGAGGCATCGTTATGGCAGAACTTAAGAACTGGTACATTCATTATGACTACGGAGAGTTCATCGCACACGGATTAGCATACGGAAGGGCATCGTATAAATTCAGTGACGGCGCAGGCGTACATACCTCACCGATAAGCTCGGTGGAAATCGACGAATCAGGGCTTCATATACAGACAAGAAACACGCTTTATTTTTTGGATAAAGACTTCATAAATGTGGATCAACACGACGATTCATTAAATGCCTTAGCGCAAGAGTTCTTTAAAGACGATCCCGAATTGTTCCTTTCAAAAATTCACAAATGGTTAAGCAAGGCACAGGAGGATTTTAATAAAAATCATACTTTGCTTGGCAATGATACGGTCTACCTTGAGCTTATCCCGTCTACCGACAGTTTCTTTTATCGTGCGTTGTATAAAGATGAATACGGAAGAACGCATATTGAAAGAGCAGAGTACCATGTAGGAAATTTTCAGGATTCTTTGATCCTGTGTAAATCGGGTGTGCGTTGGTTTCCGGAAAGTCGGGGTATTCAATTCTACGACAGACTTTACATAGAGGAGCCGCCGAAGGATAAGGTCGGATGTATCAAAAATGTCGGCACAAAACCGATGAAGATAACATTTGTAACAGATAAGGAAATAATCCTGCAGCCTGGTGAGCTCTACAAGGCAGAATAACTCGGGCATCATCTGCAATCATTTTACCGACAATTCAGAACGTTATTAAAAAATTATGGCAAAAATCAGGAGCACAAATGAACTTTTATATATCCGATCTGCATATCGGTCACGAAAACGTAATCAGGTTTGACAACAGACCTTTTGCAAATGCAGACGAAATGAACGATACAATATTTTCTAACTGGAACAGCCGTGTGACTCGGGACGATACCGTGTATATTCTCGGTGACTTTATATGGCACAAGGAAAGCAAATGGTATGATATCGTATCCGGACTTACAGGCAATAAAGTGAAAGTGCTTGTCAGAGGTAATCACGATCCGAGACAGTACAGCAGTAATGTTAAAAATCTGTTTCAGGATATAACGAATATAAAGGAAATTGTGGACGAGGGCAGGCACGTTCTTATGTGCCATTATCCGATACCGTTTTTCCGTACTGATTTTTCTGAAACGTCATATATGCTGTACGGTCATGTGCATACTACAAAGGAATATGATTATGTAAAGGGACTCAGAAAGACGTTGGCGGCAAACAGGGATGTACACGGAACTCCGCTTACTAATTTCATCAATGTAGGTGCGATGATGTCATATATGAATTACACACCGAGAACTCTTGATGAAATAATTGCAGGCGATGAGGAATATCGTAAGTCAGATGAGTATTGAAACAGCTTTGTGATATTATAAAGAAAGACCGCCTTGCTATCATCAGATGCAAGGCGGTCTTCCTGCGTTAACGCAAGTATAAGACTTAATTGTTTGCTCGGAGTAACCGTCTGCAAAGCAGCGATTCCTCATATTTGATTTTATCATAGCTATTGCGTGATGTCAAGACGATATCAGAGTATTTTTGCATCTGAAAGGAGAAAAATATGAAGGAAGTAAATCCAGAAACTTTCACAACAGATATTTCAGACATAAACAAAAGAAAAGCGTTTGCCATACTGAAAGATTTTGTTCTCGGCGACGAATGTTATCAGGGAGAAATTCTCGCTGTTTGCGGCTTGAAAAGAACGGGTAAAACAACTCTTTTGAAGCAGTTGCTTTGCGATATTGTCGCATATACTGCGTCCTGTGCTTTTTTAGAAATGCAGGACAGCGATACAATGAAAATGCTTGAAAGAAGAATTGGAGAAGAACAAGCAAAAGGTAAGACGGTTATATTTATCAATGAAATAACCAAAGTGTCCGATTTTATCAATAATTCCTCTGTGCTTGCGGATTGCTTTGCAAAAGCGGGTGTAAGAATAATAATCTCAGGAATGGACAGTTTAAGCATCGCTTTTGCAGAAGATTACGAGCTGTATGACAGAGTAAGGAAAGTCAATACGACTTATATTTCTTTTGCGGAATACCACACACTTTTCCCTTTGGAAAATATATATGATTATATTCGGTACGGAGGTTTGTTTTACAAAAATGAAGCCGAAAAATCCACAATCGGATATGAAAATATACTGAGCTATCTGCACGATGCAGTTACTATGAATATTGCAAATTCATTAAAGAATAACGCCGATATAGACAAGAGGGATTCCGCACTTATAAATATCAACGAAACCGAGCTTGCCGAGCTTAAAAGTATTACAGAAAAGGCTGCAGAGCTGTATAGCGGTTCGCCCGACGGAGAGATTATTACCGCTTTGACAGATAAAAAAGATAATGCCGAACAGTTCGCCCGGATGCTCAGTTCGGGTAAAAATGCCGATTGTTACATTACCCCACAGATGATAAAAGAGCTTGAAAAATGGCTGAAAGAAATCGGCTTTCTTTCGTTTATTGAAAAAAGAACATTCGCAAATGTATCGGGAGTGTGGAAAAAACTGCCTCCGACTTATGAATATCATATAGTACAGCCTGCTGTCAGATACAGTTTTCTGAAAAAAGCAGCTGAATCTGAGATAGAACGGTATCAGCACCTTGATAAGCAAAGGCAAAAAGAAATGGCGGAAACTCTGAACCGTAATATGTTAGACGAGATAGTCGGGCAGACGGTTATCTTTGACGTTATGAGCTCTTTGCCTGACGAACGCTATATCGTCTGCAAGCCCGAATTTATGCACGAAAACCGCCTTATCAACGGTTATGATATGCTTATTTATGATAGACAGGAAAACAGTTACAGATATTTTTTGATAAGACGAAAGTCGGATGATTATGCCGATAATATTGAAGAAATAACGTCGGTAGCGGAATCGCATTTCGGAGAATGTAAAAGCGTCTGTTTGCTGTACGCCGAAAAACCTCCGAACGGTTTTGCCGGCAGGGAATGTTATAATATATCCGATTTCCTGATTGCCGTAGATAAATACGGAGATATGGACAAAGTAATGATCTCGCTAAAAAAGCGGGGAAGTAATTAAAGCAATTTCAGGTTGCTTAATTACTTCTCCCACGACTTTTCAAGATACTGTACCGGTACTGTTTCTGTCAGCCATACGCCGTTTTCGGACAGAAAGAACGTATATCCGTCCCGTGACATTTCACCGCTTTTAACCCGGTAGATAAACGGTTTACCGTGCCTTATGCCGACCTTTCTCGCGGTATCGGTATCCTTTGACAGATGAACATACAGCCTTGATTTGTGCAGAAGTCCCTGCTCGTCGATCGACTGAGTAAATCTTTCGGCTGTGCCGTGATAGAGGTATTCCGGCGGTATAGCCGTTTTGAGTTCGACATCTACCTTTATCGAATGTCCCTGGTTCGCTCTTATTTTGCTTTTGTCTTCGTTGAATGAATATCTTTGCTTGTTGTCATTTTTTACGATTTCGCACAACCTGTCAAAGCTGATTGGCTCTTTATTTTCAGCAATGCACGCTAAAAGCTCGGTCACATCAGCCCAGCCGTGCTCATCCAGTACAAGCCCGGCACTTTCGGGTTTGTGCCTTAATAAAAGAGCCATGTACTTGCTGATCTCTGTATCTGTCATGATTTCACCTCATTTAATTTTTTATTGTGATAAATTATAGCACGGATTTTTTTCTTGTCAAGTTTGCGGGAAGTATTGAGCTTCTGCTTTTGCTGTAGCAGATATATTTCGCATTATGAGCGTTTATATTTTCAAACAAGCTATGCATTGACAAACGCAATTTGATATGTTAAAATCCAAATTAACAAGATGTATCTGTTCTGATTCATATATTTATAACAGGTGGTGATTTCGTGTCATATACGCAATATAATTTCAAAAGAGATTTTTTCTATGAAGCTGAAAACGCAATAGAAAACAGTAGTATCACGTTTATTACCGGTCCGAAGAAATGCGGGAAAACGGTATGTCTGCGTCAGCTGGCTGATGCTTATGAAAATGCGCTATACATCAATATGAAGTATGATTTTGATACAGATGAAAAACGGAATGATATTGTAAGCAGTGTAGCAAACAGCATAGCTAACGGTCAGAAGATAATTTACCTTATCGACGATGCCGAATATTTGGCACTACCTGATAAAGATATAGCAAAAATAGCTGGTGCGTATAGCAAATACGATAATCAATGCACAAAAGTGGTTTTTGCCGGCAGTCATTCAGAATTACTTGAGTTTTGGGGGCATATCGCTTGTGGCGGTAATGCGTCTTTTATAAGAGTCGGCTTTCTGAGCTTCTCCGAATGGCTGTCGTTCAAAGGAATGACAGATGTTTCCAAGAGGGCATACGCAGACTTTTTGCACGGCTGTAAGGAGTTTTGCCAAGGCTTTGATAATACAGAAAAATATTTGCAGGATTACCTTGATGAAACGGCTGAGCTTGCTGAAAAGCCTATAGAGTATATTACCGGTGCAGAAACCGAAAGCGTTAACGTTAATACTATTCTCGATGTCTTATGTTCCTCCCTTAAAGAGCAGATAAATAATGCTGATGTTTCAAAAATTCATACAGGCAACCTTGAAAAATCGGTGCATATAAGCAATTATGACCGTAAGAACGCCATGCGATTTTTATCCGACAACAAGCTTGCAACGCTGACCTATATTACCGATAAGCCTACAGCCGATCCGTATATAACACAGAAATTTCTGAAGCCGTCAAACGAATTGTACAGAAACCCCGAGGTGTTTTCAAGGCTCAGACTTACTGTTGATTATCCGATGTTCTGTATTGATCTGATAAATAGTGCAACAAAAGTTGCAAACCCGGACAAGATTTCCGATGATATTTTAAGAATAATCGTAACAGCTCATATCAGGAGCTTGCTTTCCTGCAGCGGCGTGTTTGAGTATGAAAATAGTCCCGTATCAACGGTTTTTATCGGCAATAGCGGATATTCGGTTGAAGTGTTGCTTTCCGATGACATCGATTTATCACATAGTCTTGATTCGGTTCCCGAAGATTATGAGAAAATTATTCTGACAACAAGCAGGGACGAAGTAGCGGGCGGCATACGCCTGATACCGTATTACAGATTTATTTTTGATAAATCCGATAACAGAAAGAAGGTTCAATATGAAAATCAATGAAAAAATCCGTACTTTACGCATAAGAAGCAGACTTACGCAAAATCAGACAGCAGATTTTCTTGATGTAACACCATCATTTATCGCTCAAGTTGAGAACGGAACAGCCGCTCTTACTGCGGATATGGTGAACAGGCTGTCGGCACTTTATTGTATACCTCTTGAAGATCTTATCAGTGATAATGAAGAATGTTTGCAAAATGCCGATGACCTCAGCGGATATTCTGTCGACAATCTGAAAGCAATAGCGGATGTCAGCAGGATAGCACTGAATGCAAATTTTATGACAAGAAGGCTGAAAGCAAATAAAGTGCTATAGAACGAAAACCGCCTCTGAGCAATCCAATACTAAGGGGCGGTTTTGGCGTGCTATTCTACGAACTCTAATTGGATTTCGTCAAAGCTGGGATGAGCATCACTGAAAAGTTTAATGCAAGCTTCGATTTCTTTACTTGAATTTGAGTTTACATAATATTCCTCTGTAATGATTCCATCCAGTGCTTTGAGGCCGGCATCATCATGCAATTTGCCATTTGGCATCCGAATGTTCTGACGTCCTGTTATTGCGATTTTAACCATTTTCTTTCACCTCCTTTGTTAGTATTTTAGCATCTTTTTATTATTGGTGTGCGGTTTTCGGTGCATTTGGATAAAATTGTTATTATGTTAATGCAATGTGTAAAAGAAAATAGCAGTATATTTATCTGGTGTTTGAATAAATTGCACTTATTCGGCAAAATTAAAGTAGAAATTGCTTCGGATAAGAAGTTTATGGATTGGATTTTGAAGAAATATTGCAAAATACAATTGACATTGCCCATTGGTAATGGTATAATTAACAAATGAACATAGAAAATGGAGGGATCAGTATGTTGCTTAGCTTTACTGTAAGCAATTATAAATCGTTTAAACAGAGTAACACCCTTTCTATGGTGCCTGCACCTAAGCAAAAAGGGCTTGACTATAGTATATGCAAAGAGAAAATCGGAAAAACGAGCTATAAAGCTTTATGCTCAACTGTAATGTATGGTCCGAATGCGTCCGGTAAAACAAATATAATCGGTGCTATGGATACATTCCGTGCAATTGTGCTTCGTGGAAATATACGGAACAGTGAAGAACAAGCATCTCCCAATGCGGCTGCCTACTCGCTCGAACTTATTCCTAATAAGGATATATCCGCTCCCGTGACGATGGCGATCGAATTTATCAATAATGGCGTTAAATACAAGTATGAAATAACACTGGATATCGGGTTATTTCTTGAAAGAGACAAGAAAAGAAAAATATTGTCGGAAACGTTTTACGTTAATAATGTAATGGTTTTTCAACGTGACGAAACTATAAAAATAGGAAACTTATCACAGATCTCATCTTATCTGATAGAAGCGGATATAAGTAAGAACAGAAGCTTTGCTGATATTTCCGAAAAATCACTTTTAGCAGATGAATTATTTCTCACCGGTGCTTTTAAACTCTTGTTCGCTCCTAAACTTGTACAGCAGTTTACCGATTGGATAAGCGAAAAGTTTATGGTTATATACCATGCGAATGAGGTTCAGTTTATCAATAGATTTGCTGATCCTAAGGAAAAAACAATATACATTGATACAACCACACAGCAAGCCGCTAAACTTTTTGGAATCAATTCCAATGGTATCGGGTATTTTTCGGGAGATGACGGTACTATGAAGCTTTGCTCGGTAATTGATAATTTAAATATTGCTAAAGGAAAAGGCGTCGTTATTCAATCCGATATTTATGAGTCATATGGCACACTGCGATTTGTAAATATTTTTCCTTTGATAATACGTGCCTTAGATACCGGAAGCACACTTGTTATAGATGAATTTGATGCGTCTATTCATCCGATCGCACTCATGAATATAATCAATATTTTCCATAATGATGAGGTGAATACTCGTCACGCACAGCTGATATTCAATACGCACAACCCGATTTTCCTGAATTCAAATATGTTCAGACGTGATGAAATAAAATTTGTAGAACGTGATGATACGACACACGAAAGTTCTATTTACGCATTGTCAGATTTCGGAACGTCAGGGAAAAATGCTGTACGCAAGGGTGATGATTATATGAAAAATTATTTCGTTGATCAATATGGCGCTATCAACAATATTGATTTCACCGATGTGATCAAAGATGTTCTTGGTGTCAATGGAGAGAGTTCGGATGAGAAAACTAACTAAAAAGTATTATTTCTCGGTTGAAGGCGAAACTGAAAAATGGTATCTGGATTGGCTTCAAGACTTGATAAATAATTCAGATGCGTCATGCAAAGTGTCGTTTAATTCAAAGGTAGAGAAAGATCCTGTGAAATATGTAAAGGGGCTTTCAATCCAAGGCAAGACTACAGTATTTCATTTTTATGACTATGAAAGTAATGAAAGCGATTATCAGAAACAATTTGAAAAGGTAATGGATAGAATGCGTGAAGCCGAAAATCTCGGAAAAACAATTAAATATCAGTTTGGATACAGCAATTTTACTTTTGATTTATGGATAGTATTACATAAAGCGGATTGTAACGGTATGCTCACTGACAGAAGTAAATACCTCGAGAAAATTAATAGTGCTTACTCTGAAAAATTTGAAACGATGGGTAAATACAAGACAAGAGATAACTTCGCCGGATGCTTAGCGAAATTAACTCTTGATGATGTTTGTAATGCCGTTAAGCGTTCAGAGAAAATAATGAGGTCAAATAAAGAATTATACAATTTGATGTCATATAAGAAGTTCTCGTATTATCGTGAAAACCCTTCACTTGAAGTAGGCACAATCATCGGTGGTATTCTCAGAGAATGTGGCGTTATGTGATATTGAACACGCTTTCCTGCTGAACGCATATAGTCCGTCCTATATCGCACAGGATATATTTAACGTAAAGGAGAAGCATAATGATCAATCCACATGAAACCGAAGCCTTTGACTTCCTTTATAATTTCGTTCATGAACACGCTGAAGGTGTGTATTATTTGACATTTCAAGATGGTGTACAGATATCTGCGGAATATGATACAGACTATGAAACGGACAATGGCATTGATGTTGATGATGTCGGTTATGAGGAATATATAGCGATTGTTTTTAAAAATACGGCTGACAATACTATTTTTGAAGTAAGCTGTTTTTCTTTCCCGACCAAAGTAAGCTATAATGGCGAGCGGATAATATAATTATAAACATATTAGAGTTGAGAGCAGAGCATTGCAGAATGCGTATATCGTCCTATACCGCCCCGTATACATTTAACGTATTCAGCAGCGTATGACACAAAAATGACACAAAAAATAGCAAGCGGCTCTGTTGTGCGAAATATCAGCGAAAATAGCTTCTGTTGAGGAAGCGCTGAAGGCTTAATCAATAACATCGGTACAAGATAATATACTATATTAGGCGGTCGCTGTTTGGTGACCGCCTTTTTGCATAAAACCGCTCAAAAATGCCGATTAAACGTTAAAAACTATATCTGCCCCTCACTATACACATAAAAATGAAGCAGAAAAATCCAAATGCAGATATGCTTGTTGCGTCTTATTTGCCGTTATGCTATAATTTAATCAGAATCAATTAGGAGCGTGAGAAAATGCTCAGTGCCATATATCCTGTTCCGGCAAGCGAAGTCAGGCTGCCGTTTTATCTGTCGGGAATCGGGAGAACATCGCCCGAATTTCACGTTAAGCGTGATAAGGGGCTTACCTCGCATCAGTTTCTTTATACTGCAAAAGGCTGTGGTGTTTTAGAAGTCGGCAACAGAAAATATAAGCTCGAAAAGAACTCCTTTATGTATCTTCCGCCCGAATTGCCTCACGAGTATTATCCTGAAAATGATGAATGGAATACCTGCTGGATGGTGTTCAGAGGCGACTTTCTTAAAGGCATTATGAATACAATGGGCTTCAGCGGAGAAATGGTCGCAGTTGACGCTGACCTTACCGCCTTTGAAAAGATATTCGGCAGAATATACAGTCTTGCGGCGGATAATCTTCATAGCGGCGAAAAATGCTCGTTGCTGATATATAACGCAGTGTTGGCGGCAAAAGAGATATTCGGCGGAAAGCAGGAAGAAAACAACACGGGAAATCTCATAGCGGATAATGCTGTCAGATATATAAACGAGCATTACGGCGATGATATTACGTTAAATGAGCTTGCCTGCCTTTCCGGCGTTTCACCGCAGTATTTCGACCGTGTTTTCAGAGAACGACTTAATATGCGGCCTATGGAGTATATCGCTCGTGTCAAGATCTCAAAAGCCAAGTCGATGCTTCTTGACTCCGATATTTCCGTGACACAGCTTTCAAAAAGTCTGGGATATACCGGCCCCACTTATTTCGGAATCGTATTCAAAAAGTATGAGGGGATTTCGCCTTCCGAGTTCAGAAAAAACGGCGGTAGTGTAATTTAGTTTCAAAAAGTTAGAGTTATCATTAATTTAAGATTGACGGCGGACGTTTTCCGATATATATTTATATTGTAATTTTATATCGGAAGGGGTGCTTTTATGGGCATTTTAAAACGAATAACCGCACTTGCCATCGGTGCGGCGATTATGTGCACCGCAGTTAATACTGTATTTGCGGAAAATAATAACAGAGGTGATACGGTGAATATTAAAATTGACGGCAGTAAAGCAAACACAAGCGAAAACTTCCTCTACAGAGGACAGGGCATGATCAGCTGTAACGGCTCGTCAAGGCTTTTGCTTGACTATAAGGAGAAAAATCCCGAAAGCTATGACAAGATACTTGAACATCTTTACGGCAAAAACGGACTTAAATTTACTCACTTCAAGGTGGAAATGGGCGCGGATGTAAATACATCGTCCGGCACAGAGCCTGCGACCATGAGATATGAGGATGAAAAAGCCGATGTGACCCGTGGGGCAGGTTTTCAGCTTGCCGCCGATATTAAAAAGATAAATCCGGACGTAACACTTGATATGTTGTGGTGGAGCGAGCCGCGCTGGGTCACGGATGCCAAAGACGTGTATGCGGCAAGGTATAAGTGGTATAAGCAGACGCTTGATGCCGCTTATGAAACCTACGGTCTTGTGTTTGATTATGTAAGTGCGAACCAAAATGAGCGTGCCGTTGATACGGATTGGATAATCTATCTTTCAAAAGCCCTCAAAAGTGAAAAGGACTGTCCGTATGATTACTCTGAGATCAAGATAGTTGCGGCGGACGAATGCGGCACTTGGGGCATATCAAGGCTGATGATGAAGAATAAGGAGCTGTGTGATGCGGTCGATGTGATCGGTTCTCACTACACAAGCTTCGCTGATGATACTACAAAAAAGCTTGCGGAGGAATACGGCAAGGAATTATGGTTTTCCGAGGGAAGCTCACCTATGACCTATGCACAGTCGGCTTACCGCTTTGACGAGGGTAATTCCGGACTTACAGGTCTTAACGGTGTGCTTGACATTGCAAACCGTATGATTACAATGGTTAGCGGCGGATATATGACGCTGTATGAATATCAGCCTGCCGTTGCAGGATATTATGACGGCGTTACATATTGTCACAAACAGCTTATAAACGCCTGCACCCCGTGGAACGGCTATTACACCCTTGACAGCGGATATTATATGAATCTGCATTTCTCACAGTTTATGGATAAGGACTGGAGCTTTATATATGACGCTTGTTACGGAGATGCAAAGGTCGGCGGTGACGGTCACGCACTGGTCGATGCAAAGTACAGCTATATCACCGCTTGCAGTGCGGAAGGCGATTACAGCACGATTATTACAAATACGACATCGGAGCCTATCACATATAACTTTGAGATAGCAAACCTCGCAAAAGCGGATAATGAAGTATATGTATGGGAAACAAGAGGTCCTGATGAGGGTCAGGAGTACAATGCTAATTATTTCAAGAAGATTTCGACAGTTACTCCCGAAAACGGCAAGTATTCGGTTACGATAAAGCCGTATTCGATGATAACTGTATCAACTTTGAATATATCAGAGCCTGAATTTGATGTGCCGCAGGAAAGCGACAATAAGTTACTCTCATTGCCGTACACAGATGATTTCGGTTATTCCGATGAGTTCCTTTCATCAAGAGGAAACGCACCGCTTTACACGACCGATGAGGGCGGCGCTTTTGAGGTTGCCGAAAAGAACGGCGAAAAGGTGCTGATGCAGAAGATTACAAAGGATATTAAGGCTAACGAATGGGGCGGTACACCTGATCCGACAACTAATTTCGGCGATGACCGCTGGTATAATTACAGCGTAAGTGCGGATATACTTACAGACGGGAAAGACAGCTATGCAGGTGTAGGTCTGAGATATATCCTCGCAGACAGCGGAAGGAGCGGTTACAGCGTTACGCTTTACGAAAACGGAAACTGGAATTTCTTCGGCGGAAAGAAGAAGGTTCTTGACGGAAATATAGCAGACTTTGATTCGTCAAAGTGGCATAATATAAAAATTTCCGCACTGAACAATGATATAACAGTTTCAGTCGATGGCGAAAAAATAATTGATTATAAGGCTGAAGAGGGCGGCTACAGTGCAGGAAGAGCGGCACTCTACAGTTCATATAACAATTGCTGTTTTGATAATGTCAAGGTTGAGGCAACCGACAGCGTTCAGCCGTATGTGAACAAGTTTGATAATTTTGACAACATATTTACTTACAGCGAAAACGGCTGGGAACACAGCACTATGGACAGTTTCAAAAACTACAAGCGTACAATTTCGCATGGCGCTGAAGGGGCTTATTTCACCGTTGATTTTGAGGGAACGGGCATTATCCTTACAGGCGTACAGAAAGGCGACACGGTTGTAAGCATTGAGGTTGACGGCAAAACCGTTAATAAGGAATATACCGTATCAAAAACCGGCAACAGACAGTCGTTCTCGCTGATAAACGGCTTGGAGCAGGGCAGTCATACTCTTAAATTGACTGTCGTAAGCGGAAGCTGTTCTGTCGATGCGGCACAGGTGCTGTACGATTATGAGGCTGTAAATAAAGCCGTAATAAGCGAAACGTCATCGGTAGCCGAAAGCACAGATTCATCCGACAGCGTTCCCGAAGATAACGACAAATCAGCAAAAAGCAACGGCGGTAAAGGCTCATTTCCGTTTGTTCCCGTTGCCGTAGGAGCGGTTGCTGTGGCTGCCGCAATCGGCGCAGGTGTTGCGATAGCAAAAATGAAAAAGAAGAAAGATTGATAATCAGGAGGGTATATTATGTCAAGATTTGAGATAAGAGATAAGTTTTATTTGGACGGGAAACCGTTCAAGATAATTTCGGGTTCAATACATTATTTTCGCACCGTACCGGAATATTGGCAGGACAGGCTTGAAAAGCTCGTAAATATCGGATGCAATACAGTTGAAACGTATATTCCGTGGAATTTTCACGAAACTGAAAAAGGAAATTTCAATTGGAACGGAATGCATGATATCTGCCGTTTTATAGAGCTTGCCGATAAACTCGGACTTTATATGATTATCAGACCGTCGCCGTATATCTGTTCAGAGTGGGAGTTCGGCGGATTGCCTGCGTGGTTGTTAAAAGACCGTTCAATGCGTCTGAGATGCTCCTACAAGCCATACCTTAATGCAGTGGACAGTTATTACAGCGTTCTTATGCCCAAGCTTGCACCTTATCAGATTGATAATGGCGGCAATATAATTATGATGCAGATTGAAAATGAGTATGGCTATTATGGAAATGACACGTCATATCTTGAGTTTCTGAGAGATACTATGCGTAAGTACGGCATAACTGTACCGTTTGTGACATCTGATGGTCCGTGGAGTGAATTTGTTTTCAAATCAGGTATGGTTGACGGTGCATTGCCGACCGGCAATTTCGGCTCTTCTGCTGAATGGCAGTTTGGTGAAATGCGGCGTTTTATCGGAGAAGATAAACCGCTCATGTGTATGGAATTCTGGAACGGCTGGTTTGACGTCTGGGGCGAAGAACACAATATCACAGCACCTGAAAAGGCAGCTCAAGAACTTGATATTCTGCTCAAAAATGGCAGTATGAATTTCTATATGTTCGAGGGCGGAACAAATTTCGGGTTTATGTCCGGAAAGAACAATGAGAAAAAGACAGGCATAGTGACATCGTATGATTATGATGCACCCTTGACAGAAGATGGTCGAATAACCGAAAAATACGAAAAGTGCAAAGAGGTGATTTCTCGTTATACCGATATAAATGAAGTCCCGCTTACAACACAAATAAGACGTCTGGAATACGGAAAAATCCGATGCACCGCCAAAACCGATCTTTTCAGCACACTTGACAGTATCTCAGACCCGGTAAAGTCGGTGTACCCGCTGAGCTTTGAGGAACTGGACAGCTATTACGGTTATGTTCTTTACAGATTACACATCAGGGAAAACGAAACAGTCAGCACTGTGAGATGCGAAAATACCGCAGACAGAGTACAAGGCTTCAGAAACGGCAAGTATGCGTTTACGGCTTTTGCCGAAACGATAGACGAACAGTTTGAGCTTGCTGAAAAATTCGCAGGCGGAACAACAGATCTACTTGTTGAGAACATCGGAAGAGTTAACTTTGGTACAGGACTTGAGTGTCAGCACAAGGGCGTTCTCGGCGGAGTAAGAATTAACGATCACAGACAGTATGGATTTGAAATGTTCACACTTTCACTTGATGAAAATCAGCTTGGCAGAATAGACTATAACCGTGGTTACAATGACGGTGTACCGGCATTTTATAAATTTGAATTTGAAATAAGTGAAATCGCTGATACATTTCTGGATACCGATGGCTTCGGAAAGGGTGTTGCGTTTATTAACGGATTCAATCTCGGCAGATTCTGGAATATAGGCCCTCAGAAAAAGCTGTATATTCCGGCTCCGCTTCTGAAAAAAGGTAAAAATGAAATAGTTATTTTTGAAACCGAAGGAAATAGCGCAGACAGCATCACTTTGTCAGATAATAACTGAATTTATGTAAGCCTCTGCTTTTTTGCAGAGGCTGTTTTATCAGCTATTGACACATATGTTATAATAAGAATGTATATACCAATCTCTGAAAGGAAAAATTTTCATATGCAAGAATATGTAATGGGAAACGGTGCGATAGCACTGGGTGCGCTTGCGGCAGGTGTAAATCTTGTTGCAGGTTATCCGGGTACACCGTCCTCCGAAATACTTGAAACCATTTCGAAATACCGGCACGATGGCGTATATATCGAATGGTCCGTAAACGAAAAAGCCGCTATGGAAGTAGCGGCGGCTGCGGCGTACAGTGGCGCAAGAGCAATGGTGACTATGAAACAGGTTGGACTCAACGTTGCCGCCGATCCGCTTATGTCGCTCGCCTATGTAGGCGTAAAGGGCGGTATGGTGATAGTGTCGGCTGACGACCCCGGTCCTATATCTTCACAGACAGAGCAGGATACCAGAAGATTCGCTGATTTCTGCCGTATACCCGTGTTTGATCCGTCATCTCCCGAAGAAGCGTATAAGATGATAGGAGAAGCGTTTGAGTATTCGGAAAAATACAACACTCCCGTTTTATTCAGACCTACGACCCGTGTCTGTCACGCCTACGCTTCGATCGATAACTGCGATAGCCCTTCACCTAAAAAATACGAGGGCTTTGTAAAGGATTCAAAGAAGTGGGTAATTTTCCCCCGCCTTTCTTTTGCAAATCACATTATGATAGAAAAGCGTAACGTTGAGATCGGTAAGGATTTTTCGACCTACAGCGCAAACAAAGCCGAAGGCGTTAATTCGGAAAAAGCGGTTGTCACATCGGGCATCAGCTACGCATACACAAAGGAATGCCTTAAGGATTATCCGGATGTAAAGCTGATAAAGATTGCTACGGCATATCCTTTCCCCGAAGATTTTGTGCTTTCATCTCTTGAGGGAGCGAAAGAGGTTCTCTGCATAGAGGAGCTTAGCCCCTTTATCGAGGAGCAGATTCTGAAGCTGACAGGAAAGCACGGATTACAGCTTAAAGTGTCGGGAAAGCTTGACGGAAAGGTTCAGGCAGGCGGTGAAAACAGCACAGATAAGATTGCCGCTATACTCGGTGACTTTTTAGGAAAAGATTTCACGGCGGACGGTTACGATCTGTCGGACGCTCCTGCGCTTCCCGTTCGTCCTCCTGTGCTTTGTGCAGGTTGTCCCCACCGTGCGTCATTCTATGCGGTAAAGCAGGCTATGAAAGGCAGAAAGGCATATTTCTGCGGCGATATAGGCTGTTATACTCTCGGAAACGCAATGCCTCTTGATATGGTTGATACCTGTCTTTGTATGGGGGCAGGCATCACTATGGCACAGGGCTTTAACCATACGGACAGTGACGGCGTATGCTTCGGCTTTGTCGGTGATTCCACGTTCTTCGCATCGGGCATCACGGGCGTTGTAAATGCGGTACATAATAACGCAGATATGATTCTCTGCGTTCTTGACAATTCCACAACGGCAATGACAGGTCATCAGTCGCACCCCGGTCTTGACAACAACCTTATGGGACAGATAGTTGACAAGATAAATATCGCAAAGGTGCTTGAGGGTATCGGTGTTAAAAAGATAATCACGGTAGACCCGCTTGACCTTGACGCATCTGTAAAGGCTGTCTATGAATGTGCGGATATGCCCGGTGTGAAGGCTGTGATATTCAAATCACCTTGTATAGCAATATCTAAGCCTACGGCAAAATGCAGAATTTCCGACAAGTGCATACAGTGCAAGAAATGTATCCGTGAGATCGGCTGTCCCGCACTTATTGTCGCAGACGGTAAGGTGACGATCGACAACAATCTCTGTACAGGATGCAAACTTTGCGCTCAGATCTGCCCTGTAAACGCTATAGGAGGTGGAGCCGATGAATAAAAACATACTTATCTGCGGTGTCGGCGGACAGGGAACCGTGCTTGCGTCAAAGATCATAGCGGCATCAGCTATGATTGAAGGCAGTGCAGTGCATTCTGCCGAAACCATAGGAATGGCACAGCGTGGCGGTTCGGTAACGAGCCATGTAAGAATAGGCGAGGCATATTCTCCTCTGATTCCTTACGGCACAGCCGATATGATACTTGCCTTTGAGCCTGCTGAGGCTGTTCGTAATCTGATATATCTCAAAAAGGGCGGTATCGTTATTGTGAACAGCGTTCCGGTAAAGCCCGTTACAGAATCGCTTGCCGATACAGGCTATGACGGAACTTCAATGCTCGAATATCTTAAAAGCAAATGCGGCTGCGTTGTTATAGACGCAAAGAAGATATGCGAACCGTCCGGTTCGTCACGATATTTCAATATTGCGATACTCGGAGTAGCTGTCGGCACAGGCAGGCTCGGCATATCAAAGGAAACCATACTGAAAGAAATAGAAAAACGTGTACCTTCAAAATTTGTCGAAACGAATAAAGCGGCATTTTTTGCAGGATACAGGGAGGGCGAAAAATATGAAACTGAATGAGAAACAGCTGGCGATGGTTGACGCTCAGATAAAAAGACTTATCAAAACGGACAGCTATTACGGAAAGATGTACAGAGATGCCGGAATTGACGGTGTTTCAAGCCAGGAGGACTTTGAAAAGCTCCCCTTTTCGAGCAAGGCAGACCTGAGATATGCTTATCCGCTCGGAATACAGGCTGTACCCGATGAAGAAGTGGTGCGTATCCATTCTTCCTCAGGCACAACGGGTAAGCCTGTAATTATCCCTTATACAGCCAAGGACGTTGATGACTGGTCACTGATGATAGCACGTTGCTATGAAATGGCAGGAATCACCGACAAGGACCGCATACAGATTACGGCAGGATACGGCCTGTGGACAGCAGGAATCGGATTTCAGGCAGGCTGTGAAAAGCTGGGCGCTATGGCTATCCCGATGGGACCGGGCAACACCGATAAACAGCTTCAGATGATGGTAGACCTTAAATCGACGGTTCTTACGGCAACATCTTCTTATGCCTTACTTCTTTCTGAGGAGATAAACAAACGCAATATGCGTGATAAGATTTATCTTAAGAAGGGCATTTTCGGCTCTGAGCGTTGGAGCGATAAGATGCGTAACTACATAAGGACTGAGCTTGGCGTTGAAATATATGATATTTACGGTCTTACCGAAATATACGGACCCGGTATAGGTATCAGCTGTGCGGAAGATGACGGTATGCACTACTGGGACGATTATGTTTATATTGAAATAATCGACCCGAAAACAGAAAAGCCCGTTCCCGACGGGGTAGAGGGCGAGGTAGTAATTACTACTCTTGTAAAGGAAGGCGCACCACTCCTGCGTTTCAGAACGCACGATATATCACGCATTATCCCTGAGCCTTGCAAGTGCGGAAGTCATTATCCCAGACTTGACACGGTAAAGGGACGCAGTGACGATATGTTCAAGGTACACGGCGTAAATATGTTCCCGAGCCAGGTTGAAGAAATACTCGGAATGGTGGACGGCGTTTCAAGTGAGTACAATATCAATATCGCACACGATGAAAGCATAAACCGTGACGTTATCCTTGTAACTGTCGAGGCAGAGGGCAGAGTCAGCTTCGACAAGACAGGCGATACTATAAGAGAGCTGTTCAAGTCAAAGCTCAGCGTTACACCGAAGATAACCGTTGTTCCTGTCGGAACGCTTCCGAGAACAGAGAAGAAGGCAAAGAGAGTTATCGACCACAGAGAATAACAGATATACAGCAAAACCTCCCGCTTTTCGACGGGAGGTTTTTTATTACATCTTTATTATTCCGAAAGCGTTTGCGACCGAGCTTATAAGAATTATCGCCGCAAATACTGGACACAGATATTTTATCATGAAATTGAATATCTTCTTTCGTTTGAAAGTGCCGTTTTCCGCAGTCATTTCTTCTTCGATCTTCTTTACGCCAACAACTCTTGAAACAAGCAGACAGGTTGCGATAGCCGCTATCGGCATCATTACCGAGTTTGTAAGGAAGTCAAAGAAATCAAGCATCTGCATTCCGAGTATCTGTGCAAAGCCGAGCGGTCCGTAGCCAAGACAGGACAGTGTTCCGAGTGCTATCATAATAACGGTGACTATTACGGTTGATTTCTTTCTGCCCCAGCCGAGCTGATCCTGAAAGGTCGAAACCGCACTTTCTGTAAGTGCAATTGAGCTTGTCAGTGCCGCACATAAAACGAGGAAGAAGAAAAGTATTCCGACAAACGTTCCTGCCGAAAGCCCCGAAAAGACCTTAGGAAGCGTAATGAACATCAGCGATGGTCCTGCCTGCAGTGTATCAGGATCGCCGCCCGAGAACGCAAATACGGCAGGTATTATCATAAGCCCTGCCATAATCGCAATGCCCGTGTCGAATATTTCAACGTTGGTGGTAGACTTTTCTATTGAAACGTCCTTTTTCATATATGAGCCGAATGTTATCAGTATGCCCATTGCTATTGACAGCGAGTAGAACATCTGACCCATAGCGGATACTACCGTCATCCACGAGAAGTTAGAGAAGTTCGGTATCAGGAAATATTTCACACCCTCAAGTGCGCCCGGCATAGTAACGGAATATGCGGTTATCATTATCGAAAGGATAACAAGCACAGGCATCATAAACTTTGATACGCGCTCGATGCCGTTTCGTACCCCGCCGAAAATTACCGCAACCGTAAGCGCCGTGAAGATAAGGAAACATATCTCGGCACTGCGGCCGCTTGAAATAAAGCCTGTAAAATATCCGTCGGAGGCGAGCTGTCCGCCGTTTCCGATTATATATTCATAAAGATATTTGATGACCCAGCCGCCGATAACAGAGTAGTATGGCACTATCAGAATCGGTATTACTGCGTTTATCCAGCCGCCGAGCGTCAGCCACTTTGACTTTCCGAATGAACGGTATGCACCGACAGGGCTTTTCTGCGTCATTCTGCCTATTGCGGTTTCTGCTGTTATCATCGTATAGCCGAATGTCAGCGCAAGGATGATATATATCAGCAGAAAAATTCCTCCGCCGTATTTTGCCGCAAGATACGGAAACCTCCAGATATTGCCCAGTCCCACCGACGCTCCTGCGGCGGCAAGAACAAATCCGAGCTTTCCCGAAAAGGAACTGCGTTTATGCTTTTGTTTTTCCATTTTTACTCCTTGATAATGTAGATAATGTATATTTCCTCTTTTAATTGCAGATATACTTTCGCCGTAAGAACGGCTGGATCTGAAATATGAGGTCAGACGAATGAAAGGTATCTCCCGACAACACAACATTAAATCAGACTGTCGAAAAAACTCTATCGTTGTTAAAAATGGGGTTGTGGGGCGTAGCCCCCAACAGGGACTAGGGGCGGTAGCCCCAGTAATATAGCCCCTTTCCGGGGGAAAGGGGTTTGGGGATAGGGATAATAAATCAGAAGTTTATTTCAAAAACAGACTTTTTCTACAAGCTGATCAAATATCATTATACTACTTTTTTTATCTGTTGTACAGCGTTTTTACGGCAAAGATGGTAATTAAAGCAAATTCTATGAATTTTTCCTGTCGCTGTAAATAATCAAAATGCCCCCGCCGATAAAGCAGGAGCGTTTTGTTTTATTTCGGCAATTTACTTGTTGTTCTTGCGAACCGTTATAGCCATAGCCGCAAGACCGCCTACTGCCGCCGCACCGAGTGCCGCAAGCTCGAAAGCGGGAACACCTGTGTTTACGTTGTCTGTACTGCTTGTGCTGTCACCGGGTGTTACCTGTGAAACCGTGTCGGGTATAGCTGTGCTGTCGTTTGTGCTTTCGTCAACAGAGGTCGAGCCGCCGGGAGTGATGATCTCCTCCGCACCGCTTACAACTCCGTCAACAATCTCCTCTGCGCCGTTTAACACACCGTCAATGATGTTATCGCCGTTGGCCGCAGACGCAGATAAACCGCATAAGCTCATAGCGGCTATGGAAGCTAATATAGCTGCTGTCTTTTTCATACCGTTTTTCCTTTCGTTTATTCTGTTCATTAGGATTTCAGTATCCGTTTTGCTGTTCGGCATATTTATAATCAATATGCTGTGCGTTATTATTATGAGCGTATGAAAAAACGATATTCTGTAAAAACGCAGAAATGCGATGGTATAAATTACAAAAACGGCAGTATCGCAACCGCCGTTTTTGATGATGTATAAATTTCTAAATTATTCGAACATACTTCCGAACTGCTTTACAAACGCATCTGCTACAACAGTGCCGCCTTCGCCGTTCGGATGACCGCCGTAAACCGCTTTTTCGGGTTCAGCTTCGGTTGACAGCAGAGCAGAGAAGTCAAAGAACTTTGCTCCGTATTTTTCGGCAATAGCCGGTATTTTTTCGTTGAGTGCAGTCCTTATGCCCTCGTTTGTTTCCTTGAAGTCCTGAGGAGGTGCGTTGAACAGGATTACATCACAGCCCTTTTTGGTAAGATATGAAACTATCGTGTCAAGGTAGCCCTCGATCTCTTCCGCAGTGCTTTTCTTTCCCCCATATTTTCCGGATACTATATCATTTGTTCCGAAAGCAACAATTACCGTGTCATATTCCGATACTCTTGAAAGCCAGCTTTCGTTTGCCACAGCGTCACTTGCTCTTGCCCAGCCAAGACCACAGTTGAAGAATGCTACATCGCTTCCAAGCTGTGTCGATATCTTTGAAGCCCAGAACTCGTATTTCATCTGCTCTGTCTGACAGCCCTGCGTTATACTGTCACCGATAGCGGCTAAAGTGTGCTTTACGTTTCTCTTTGCGCCTATAAGCTGAGGCAGTGGAATTTCATCGCAGTAATCGAACTGCGTGCCGTCCGATGAGCTTGTAGTCGAGGTAAGAGTTGCCATTTTTGTGCAGGGTATTCCCTTGCCTGAAACCGTCCATTCCCACACAAGATAGTGTCCTTCCGGAATATTGATGGTTACCGTGTCGCTGGTGTAGCTTTCATCGGGCTTAACATCCTTTTTGGTTTTGCCTCCGAATGTAACGGGAGTGCGGTTGGTTATTTCATCTTCAACGCCTGTTCCGCCGTCTGCAACTGTAGCGTTTGATATGGTGTAGCTGCCTCCGCTTTTACCGACATAAGCGATTTTTCCTTTTGAATAAGTAGAGTCTACCGTGTTCGTAAAGAAGAATTTATATTCAAACTCGCCGTATTCTTCGACAGGAAGATATGCTCTGTATGTGATGTTTTCCGCTTCTTCAATGTAGAAATTGTTGCCGGTCGATATTACCGTGTTGGAAACGTAGGTCGTATAATCTGTTACCGGCTTGGCATTCTGCGATGAATCGGCTTCGCTTTCGGAGGAACTGCCACTGTTTTCCTGCGTCTGTGACACGCTTTGCGAATCGGCAGCGGATGAGCTTTCGCCCGTCTGAGATGTGCAGGCGGTGGCGGTAAACACCGAAACCGTAAGCACAAAAGCTAAAAAAATTCTGATTTTCTTCATAGAGTACCCTTTCACACAATAAATATTAATGATATTTATAATTAAAGCGGCGACTGCTTTTAACATTCGCCGCTTTGATGATAAATTTTAGCCTGTTCCCAAAGCCTTTTTAGCACTGTTCCAGCTGTTATCGTCAATAATGTAGTCATCACCGCTCTTGTCGCCGTAAGGAATATAGAAATCGGTCACGCTCGACTTGTTCTGCGACAGCGTATAGACTATTGCCTTGACCTTTGCGTCATAATCGTTCTGCTCGATATTCGTGTTGGTGAAATTGATTATAAAGTTAATATATTCGTCAAGCGTCTTACTGCTTGCGCCGATGAAATTCTGATCGATAAACGATGAAATGACCGTTGCGTTCAGCTTGCAGGGATAAAGCTCGTCCTTGACTCCGTAATCGGGCAGTGTTAGGTAAGCGTACATCTGCTCGGCAGTGAAAATCTGCGTACCCTTCTTTATAATAGTCACGGTGTTATCCTTTTTATTCTCGTACTTTATCTCGCTCGGTACGGTCAGCGTTGTGTTTCCTACCATATCGAACAGCTCTGTAAGCGTGGATTTTGTAAAGCGGATATATTTGTTTATGCTAAGACCGGTCTTTGATGAGAGCAGTTTTGCAACCTCCGCCTCTCCCGACTGCTCACATATCTGCTTTATGGTATTTCCGCCGTCGATTACGGCATTCGGAAGATACGGCATAAGAACAAATGTGTTGTTCTTGGCTATGTATGTGATTGTCATGTATTTATCGGGCGTCTTGTCATTATCGGCGGAAAGCGTTACGAGAACAGAAAAATCGTAGGTTGAATCCGGAGTGAAAATAGCCGTCTGATTCTGCGAAACGTTTACTGTTGCGTCCTTATCCTGCGAGTCATAGAATGATTTTAGCAATATGGATGAAACCAATATCAGAAGTAGACCCGTTACCACAAATGTGATAACGTAGATATACCAGTTGCTTCTTCTTCTTTTATTCAAATTTATCAACCTCCGAAGGCTTGAAATTTACTCAGAAAAATAGTATAATACTATAATAGCATAAAAAGAGAAAAAAAACAAGGCTTATTTTACAACGGATTTTGTTGTCGCAGGTATGATATTCTTGCTGTTTTTCCCGATATTACGATAATAATTATATAAAGAGGTTTTGTAATGAACAGATTTCTGAAACGTGCGTGGGCTGAAATTGACCTTGACGCACTTGAGCATAATTATAACGAGATAAAAAAACTCGCAAAGGGCAAGGATATACTTGCCGTTGTTAAAGCCAACGCTTACGGTCACGATGACAAGGCGGTCTGCCTTAAATTGCAGGAGCTTGGTGTGGAGTATTACGGCGTTTCTAATCTTTGGGAGGGCGAAAAGCTCCGTCAGCACGGCATAACGGGCACAATACTGACATTCGGTTATACCGATGAAGATTATTTCGATGAACTTCTCGAATACGGAATAACCCAGACGGCAGGAAGCGTTCAGTATGCAAAGCAGCTCAGCGATTATGCTGTAAGCAAGGGAGTAAAGCTCCCTGTGCATATCAAAGTGAATACCGGTATGACCCGTGTAGGAATTGACTCACAGCAGGAAATGCTTGATATTCTTGCTATGCCCGGACTTGACTGCAAGGCCGCATATACTCACTTTGCGGCGGCTGACAGCCTTGACCCGTCAGATGTGGAGTATACCGACAGACAGCAGGAAAAGCTGATGAAGATAGCAAAAGACAAGGGGCTTCTTATCCATTCGCAGAACAGCGGCGGAATAATCTATCACGGCGATTTCGGCGGAGATATAGTCCGTGCCGGTGTTATACTGTACGGTCATTACCCTAACTATCCGCTTGAAGTGCCGTTTGATATGAAAAGTGTGATGACGGTAAAATCGGTCGTTTCTCAGCTTAAAACAATTCCTGCAGGTACGCAGATAAGCTACGGCAGAACATATACCGCCGAAAAGGAAATGACGGTCGCCGTTATACCGATAGGATACGCTGACGGATATTTCCGTGATTTCAGTTCCAAGGGAAAAATGCTTATAAACGGCGTGCTGTGCAACGTAGTCGGCAGGGTCTGCATGGACCAGACTATAGTTGATGTAAGCAATGTGCCGGATATTAAAACAGGCAATATAGTTTATGTTTATTCCGATAAATGCAGGGAAACAAGCGTAGATTACAATGCGTCGCTTATTGATACCATAGGATATGAGCTTACCTGTGCGGTTGCTCTGCGTATTCCGAGAGTTATCATCGAAAACGGCAGAATAAAGGAAGTAGTCCGTTACGGGCTTATATAACTGCCGTAAAAGTTAAAAACGATAAAGCCGTGAGTTATAAGAAGATACTCACGGCTTTCAGTTTGTAAAAAAACCTCTTGACTATTAAAAAAGGGGTCGCAGGGGCGGAGCCCCCGACAGGGTCTAGGGGCGGTAGCCCCAGTAAAATTCCCCTTTCCTTGGGAAAGGGGGCAGGGGGATAGGGATAATAAATCAGAAGTTTGTTTCCAAAACAGATTTTTTTGCATAATTTAGTTGCTAATAAAAACAATTTTTTTACATTATTTAATCTCTCTTGACATATATTTCAATTCACGGTATAATATGAATATACATTTACTGTAATTGTGTCAAATATTCGTCTTGGTTCTCTATGCTCGTATAATGCTCCGGTTATATTTAACCCATATCAACAGATACGCCGTTATGTTATGCAGGAGGTAAATTAAATGAATTTGTTAAAGAAATGCAATTTTATATTATTAGCTCTTTTTATATGGGTTTTAACAGTTTTATACAATGGTATATTCGTTAATTATTTGTCTGATTTAATTCTTCCTATTTCCAATCCGTCTTGGTTGGGGTTTGTTGCTCATATATTGATACAATTGATAATTATATGCACATCAACAATAATCACGATAAAGTACCTTGACCTTAATGTAAAACAGCTGTTGTTTTCAATTGCAATTATGTATCTGCTATTTGCAGTTTATTCTCCTCCGGCATTATATATGTTTGTATTTACGGGTGAATGGAATGGTTTCTGGCAACAATCTCATCCTGCCATGCCATCTTGGAAAGCGTCAATTTTCATCACTCTGCAATACGGTATTGTTATGCTGATAACAACGCTGATTGCTTGCAGAAAGAAGTGTGCAAGTGATCAAAAATGAAGATTTATTTTAAATATTCGCCGGTATGTTATGCAGGAGGTGAATTAATATGAAGCATTTGAAAAAATTAAACTTTGTTGTGTTGCCTTTAGCTATCTGGGTGACTATGATTTTTTATCATGGAATAGTTTTAAAACCGTTCTCGGATTTAATGATGAATATATCAGCGCCGTTTGTATTGAGCTTTGTTCTTCATACTATTGTCCAATTGCTCGTAATAAGCTCGCTGACAGTGACGGCAGTAAAGAAGCTCGGTTATAAATTAAAGTATTCGATTATTTCAGTTGTGTTAATGTATGTGCTTTTTGCAATCTTGTCCCCACCGTCAATTTATATGTTTGTGTTTACGGGAGGATTGAAAATAGGCTTTGCATCAGGTCAGCCTGCCATGCCGTCTTGGAAAGCGTCTATTTTCATAACTGTGCAATACGGTATCGTTATGCTGATAACAACGCTGATTGCTTGCAGAAAGAAGTGTGCAAGTGATCAAAAATGAAAATTTGTTTTCAATATTCGTCGTTATGACGGATATAGTTTTCGGCAAAGATTACAGAAAGGAAAAGATAACAATATGAAAAAACACCCGTTGCTTTCTAATTACATATTATTCGTAAACAAGGCGTATATATTCATCTCTATTATAATACTTTCGCTGGTTGTTTTAACAGGTTGTCCCCTAAAGATAAGCGCACGAGAAGAGGCAGAGGACATTGTTGCCACTGTAATCGAGTATATCAATAAAAGGGATTCTGAAGGACTAATCGCATTGTTCTGTGAAGAGGTTAAAGAAAACTATGAATTAACTGCTGATGTTGATATACTGTTTAATATGTTTGACGGCGAAATAACATCTTATGAAGTTTCTGCCGTAGCATCAGGCGAAAAATCAGAACTTTTCGGAAAAAGTTCTTATAACATAAGAGCAATTGTCGAAGCATACGTTGATGACAAGGAATACAGAATAGAAGTCAGCAAAACGATATACAACGATCGAAAACCGCAGCGTGTTGGTATTACTACTGTTATGGCAATGGATGAAAATGTAAAGGAAATGTTCTTTGTCGGCGAAGTTAATGTAATTACTTACGGACGAAGATAAAATATACAGTATACGATACTATTTGTATTTAATAAATAAGGAAAAATTGAAGCTCAATATCTGATTTTTGATATGGAGGAAAATACGTTATGGATACCTTGGTAAAAATAATGGGTTCTTTTTTGGCATTAAGCCTTATTATGATTTTGTCATCTTGTATTGTAAATGAACATGTTGATGAAGGCAACATTAAAGAAAATGCAGTCCGAATGATGGAATGTATTGTCAATAAAGATTCTGAAAAATTGTTCGATTTTTATAGCAAAGATATGAAGGAAAATTATCAAGATAGCTCTTTGGACGAAATCCGACAGCTTTTTGAATATATTGATGGTGCAATTACTTCATATAGCTATGAAGGTAAAGGAGGAGGCGAAGAAGCCAAAAACGATGGTATAATTTACTATTACAGCTGCCATCCGGAATTTGATTTTACCACCGAAACCGGACAAGAATATACTATTTCGTTTTCGTATTTGTATATATGGAATGAACATCCTGAGTATGAAGGGATCGATATGATCCAAATATGCAAAGACGGAGATTGGGGCGAAAAACTGATAATTGGCAGAAATCATTACAAATAATAAAGACCCTTATTGAGGAACAGATAATATTTCCAACCCACACGAAACTATCAGCTATTACCTTTTGTCAAGGAAGTGAGATAATATGTTTATTCGTAAAATGATTTTAGCTGTTTTGTGCCTATCACTTTTATGTGCTTCTATTTTTCTAATTATATGGTTGCCAAAAAGCGATTTGGAGAAGTATATTATTATGCACAACACAAATTATAGTGAAAAATGGAACTATAAGTATGCAAATTACAATAAAGAAGATCAAACGCTATCTATAAAATTTGAAAAGAAAAGCGGTGCATGGAATGAAAACTTAGACAATATCTATGAAATATACAAATGGCTAACCGTGAAAGTTTATGAAACAGATAATTTAAAAAGCTATTCATTTAACTTAGACTTTATTTGTAACGGTGAATACTTTTCAATTCGAAATGTATCTACAGACTTAAATCGATTGGAAATATGGTGCAATACAGTTGTCGAACTTGATAAGATATCCGACAAATTCTCGAAAGCTACAAAATTATATTTATTTCCGGCATATTATAAGGATATAACAGAAATTGAGGGATTCGACAACCTTCAATATGTTTGTTTCAGTCAGGCTATAACAGATGATGAAATTGCGACAATACAATCGTATTTCCCCGATTGTAAATTCGAATGCAATTACTCAATGTGACAGCAACAAAGGGTTAATGAAGTCGTGAAATAGGTATGATTATTCCGTCTGAACCAAAATATGGAGTTCATTATCACCACATTAAGTTAAGAGCAATGCTGTTTGAAACCAAATTGTTAATTGTCGGTCAAAGGCTTTCTTTATGCAGTATTTAGCCGTTCTTGCGGCAAAAAAGAATGTTCCAACAGTTCTAACCAATGTTGCCCAACGATATAAAAGCACGAAGCGGGCATTCATAAGATATTCTGTCAACTTATTCATCATTGGAGAAACAGATAATATTTCCAACCCACACGAAACTATCAGTTATTACCTTTTGTCAGGGAGGTGAGATAATATGTTTATTCGTAAAATGATTTCAGCTATCACACCAATTTTTGTATGGCTTGTAATCAATGTCTATGTCTTGATTTTCTCAAAGTTTTTAAGTCCATTGAGTGGTTTGATAGTAGATATATTGCCTTCAAGTCTTCCGTGGGTGTTAGCAATAACGCTTATAATAAATGCTTTTGCTCAGGTAGCGATTGTAAGCCTGACGACAATAGTAGCAATCAGAAAATTCAGCTATAAAATCAAGTGCTTAACATTTTCAATACCAATTATGTATCTGCTTTTTTTACTATATAATCAGCCTTTCATTTATATCTTTGTAAATACAAATGAAAAAAGTGTATTCCTTGACTACACTCCGGCAATGCCTTCATGGAAAGCGTCTATTTTCATCACTCTACAATATGGTATTGTTATGCTGATAACAACGCTGATTGCTTGCAGAAAGAAGGGTGCAAATGATCAAATAGCAAGATAATTGAATCTAGACTGGAGGAAGAATGAGAACGTTTATAAAATATATCGTTTCGGTAATTATTATTTCTATTGTATCATATTCTCTTCAAGTTTTATGGGTTAAAATTGTTGAACCAATTATGGAATCGAACGGTATCATGTTTCGGGGTATTTTGCCGGAGGGACAGATTATTAGCGGAATTGCTGTTATACTAATAAATATTGTGGGAGCAGTCGTTTTGGAGTACTATTCAAAGGAAACATCCCAATATGGTTATGTCTATTTTACAATATATTATATATAGTATTTCTTTTAATATATAGTCCCGGTAGGTTGGAGTTTCATCTTTCCGATAATTTCTTTACCTCTGTTCCTTTTATGGCTTTTATACTTGATATTATTCCATTTGTAATTGCTCGTATTTGTATACAAGGACAGAAAGGATAACAATATGAAAAAACACCCGTTGCTTTCTAATTTCATTTTTACGATGGCGATCCAGATAGGTGTGTATCTGATTGAAATATTTGAAGTGAAAATAATTGAGCCTTTGCTTCAAGCGATGGGAGTCAGAAGTGAAGGAATATTGCCGCCTACGGCAGTAGTAGGGCTCATTGTTTTCAGTGCAGTATTGATAGCGGCGGCAATTGCGGCAGGCGTTATTCGCTCAAAGGTTTATTTTTGGATACCGTCATTCATTTTGATATTTATTGGGTTTGCAATTTATTATCCTGATAATCTTGCAAGAATCAACGAAGACAACATAATCAATTTGCCATGGATAGCGGAACATTTTGGTTATGGTAGTATAATGTATTCTGCTATCTGTATAGCTGTAGCTAAGTTCCTTTGTGAGCTTCTTCCGTATATGATTACCCGTATACTGTTACTTCGGAAAGACCGCAAACAAGGCGAAAGCACTCACTGACGAAATAAAACAAATACAAATACGCTGACATCACGTCGGGCAAATCAGCAATTATCTTATTATTTGTCAGCAAAGATTGACGGAAAGGAAAGTGTAAAAATATGAAAAAACACACGTTGCTTTTTAATTTCATTTTTACGATGGCGATTCAGATAGGTGTGTATCTGATTATAATATTTGAACTGCAAATAATTGAACCTATCCTTCAAGCATTGGGAGTCAGAAGTGAAGGGATAATGGCACCAACGGAAGTGGTAAGGGTCTTTGTTATCAGAGTAATTTTAATAGCGGCGGCAATTTCGGCAGGCATTATTCGCTCAAAGGTTTATTTCTGGATACCATCTTTTCTGTTGATATTTGTTGGCTTTGCGATTTATTATCCCGATATTCTTCCGAGAGTCGGAAAAAACAGCATAGTGAATTTGCCATTGATTGCAGAACATTTAGGTTATGGTACTATAATGTATTCTGCTATCTGTCAAGTTGTATTTTCGTTCTTTTATCAGCTTATTCCTTATACGATTACCCGTATACTATTACTTCGGAAAGACCGCAAACAAGGCAAAAGCACTCACTGACGAAATAAAACAAATACAAATACGTTGACATCACGTTCGGACAAATCAGCGGCTGATACTATCGGTCATCAGCCGCATTTTTGCATAAAAAAAGAAGCCACAAAAAGTGACTTCTTTTGGCGCAGAAAGAGGGATTTGAAATTTAAAAACTCATAGCAAATCGTTGATAGCTTTATTAACTTTGTCAGCTACACGGCGGTGTTCTTCGTTGAATGTATGTTGATAAATTGTTTTAAGCATATACGGTGTGCTGTGACCAAGTCTTTCCATTGCATATTTATCTGAAATGCCTAACTGCAACATAAGACTTGCGTTAGCGTGTCTGAGGGAATGCATTGTAAAGCGTCGCATACCGTACTTTTCCTGCAACTTGAAAAATCTATCTAAAATCATATTAGGCGTAAGATTGTTTACGATATAATCGCCCTTATGTTCGATAGAATCAAGTCTTTTTATCAAATAGTCGGGTACAGCAAGCTCTCTCGTGCTTGTAAAACTTTTATTTGTGCTTTTTTCGATTAATTTGTTATTTTCGTTTGGCACAATTGCACCCTTAACGTAAATACGGCAATTACGATAATTGCTCCACTTCAGAGCTTGAATTTCTGATTGTCGCAAGCCGAGTAATAATGCAAACAGTACAGGTATTTCAATATCTTCGCCATAAACAGATGATATAATCGTGTGCATCTCATCAGGTGTAGGTACTATATAATTAACCGGTTCTTTCGGTTTAAGACGTATTGATGATGTGTCTATTTCGATTCGATTTTGCTTGAAAACTGCTGTAATTAAACCGAATTGATTGTTTATCGTTTTGGATGCGTATTTGATTGCATTGTGATTAGCCCACTTTTGCAACACTAATTCATTGATTTCTGACAATGTAAGATCGTTAATATAATCGTAAGCGTTTCGCTGAAGTATACGGTATCCTCTGATAGTTGATGGCGACAGAATGTTTTCTTTACTCTTTATGTATTGTTCTAAAGCAGTTTCGAAAGTCAAGGTATTGTTAGCATCTTCGCTTTCGAGGATAAGCACAAGTTTGTCAAGTAATTGTTTTTTCGTCATATTTTATCTCCATTTCCAATTAATTCGATTATTATAACACATTTGGGAATGTAAGTCCAATATTCCAAAGCACAGTTCGTCTGTGCTTTTTATTTTTTTAAAGGAGGTGAACTAATGCCGGCAAAGATAATTGATTTTACAGCACCGCACAAACGTAAAACAGAAAGCGAAATTGAAATATCAAAAGTTGAGAAGATGGCTCTTGACAATAAGATGAGCTACGGACAGTATGTAGCTATGATTGAAGAAGAAAAGAAGAAAGGATACACGCAACAGTAATCAATTTAACAGGTGCGACACCGTGTCGCACCTATATGAGAGCGACAGAATCCTATGGCAGTGCAACTCTGCCGGCTCTCACCATCGGAACACAGTATTAAGAGGTAGTTTCTTATGATGGGAATGGAAGTGTTCCGTAACATCGGGCGATGATAGCTACATCGAGGACGGAAAAGTAAGCCTGCCGTCCTTTCCCGGTGTTATTTTTAAAAGAGGCTTGATTTTTATGTGTTGCGACAGCAACAGAAAGAAGAGGTTTACTTATGAAAAAAATCATTACTGTAGCTAATCAGAAAGGCGGAGTCGGTAAAACTACAACCGTTGTTAATCTTGCGGCTAATCTCAAGCGTGAAGGATACAATGTCCTTTGTATCGACCTTGACGGACAGGGTAATCTGTCTGACTATCTCGGATATACAGGTGACGAAGGAACGCCGGTTATTACCGACTTGATCAAGGCTGAAATGTCTAAGAATATCACAGATGATATGATAAATGCCGCTATTCTGACAAGCGTCGCTGACGGAATAGACTACATTCCGTCCGACATCTCACTGTCTATGGCAGATATGTTTATGGCATCCGCAATCGGAAGAGAAATGATACTTCGCAAGTTGCTGTCGAAAGCAATTTTTGATAAGTATGACTACATAATAATCGACTGTTTACCATCGCTTGGAATCCTTGTTGTCAATGCACTTGTAGCCGCTAATGGTGTACTGATACCTGTACAGACACAGAAATTTGCACTGAACGGGATAATCCAGTTTGAAGAAATCATCGCAATGGCGAAAGAACTTAATCCGACACTTTCTGTATACGGTGTTATAGAAACAATGTGCGATAACACGAATATGACAAAAGGTGTTGACGAAGCACTCAAGAGCAGATACGGCAATCTTATTTTTGAGAGCCGTATATCAAAAAGTGTTATGGCGAGCAACAGCACAGCGGAGCAGAAAGCTATGACGATAAACACAAAACTCGGCGGACAGTACGCTGAGCTGACGAGAGAACTTATAGAAAGGTGCAAATAATATGGCATTTGATTTTACAAATATAAAGGCAAAGGGAAAGCTCAACGGGCTTTCCTCTTTTTCTTCTCTGCCGGCTGAGGATGATACAGTTAAGATAACACCTATTCCGATAGATATGATTGATCCGTACACGGAAAGCTTGCACCCGTTTAAATCGTACACAGTCGATAAAATTGACGAACTTGCTGAGAGCATAAAGGTCAACGGCTTATTACAGCCGATTATCGTGAGCCGTAAATCTGACGGACGCTATATGATTATAGCCGGACACAACCGTTTCCGTGCGTGTCAGAAAAACAATATGGACACTATAGACGCAGTTGTCAGAAATGAACTTACGGCTACACAGCGAAAGTTGATGATGGTTGATACAAACCTTGAACAAAGGCATAAGCTGACCGCCAAAGAACGTGCGTTAGCGTATAAAATAAAGCAGGATTGCTTGAAAGAACTCGGAGCAACAAACCCTACAGCAGTAATTGCAAAGGAGAACGGCGAAAGCCGTAAATCAGTACAGAGATACATTGCAATCAGCAGGCTAACACCGGAACTGCTCGATATGGTTGACACAGACAGAATTAAATTATCTGTCGGCGTTACGGTATCAGCTGTAGATACAGAAACTCAGAATAGCTTATCGGAGTATCTCATCAGCGAGGGCGAAAAGGCAACCGTAGATGAAAAACAGGCAAAAGAAATACAGCTTGAAGCAACTGTTAAGCCGCTATCGGTTGATGATATTGCAGAAATCCTTGAAAAAAAGCCACAGAAAGAAAAAAAGCAAAGCGATATAATCAAAATCCATTACGCTGACATTGCAGACAGTGTTATGGGACTGCCGAAGGAAGAAATTGAACCGCTTGTGCGTTGGCTCTTGACTAATAATAAAGCTCAGATTGCCAATTACTGCAATGATAAAGGTTTTGTTTCCGTTGCCGAAACAACAGCTGATAGCGATGCAGAGAGTATTGACGGCATTCTGATGGATGATGAGGATGAATTCAAAATATGAAAAAGGAGAAAAATATGACCGATAAGATAAGAATATTTGTCGATATGGATGGTACTCTTGCAAGGTTTCACGACGAAAACTTGTATCTTGAACGGATGTTTGAGAAAGGCTTCTTTGCAGGGCTGAAACCGTTTGACAATGCTGTTGAGGCAATAAAACATATCATAGATAATCATCCAAATGTCGATGTGTATGTGCTGTCGGCAACTATCACAACACCTTATTGCCTCGCAGAAAAAAACGCATGGCTTGATAAGTATCTGCCTAACGTAGACAAAGAACACAGAATACTCATGGAAAGCTCCGCCGGCTTTAAGTCACTTTGTGTGCCGGGCAATTATATGTACAAAGACGATAACGGCAAATATCATATCAAAATATCTGAAAATGATATTTTGATAGATGATTATAACAAAAACCTTGAAGGATGGGAAAGAGACGGCGGTACGGCAATTAAAGCCAAAAACAATATTAATCACAGAGGTTTGTATGGTGCCTTGTGGAATGGTGAATTGATAGATGTAACAGATACCGCTGATAGTATAGTGGAACGTCTGACCGAGATTATCGTGAGCCGGGAAAAAGGCATTGAAGAAAACCGCTACAATGAAGATGATGAAGAATTAGAAATTGATTGAATAACCATTGTCAAGGAAAAAGGAGAAAAATATGACTGCAACAGAAAACAAAATAAACCATATTGTCGCTATCACAAACGGTAGCGACATTTATTTTCCGAAAAAACTTATGGCAAGGCGTGATCTTGCCGATGATACAAAACTGCTTTTTGCGGTGGCTATGACCGATCATTGCAATATGACGGTATCGGAATTTTCGGATTTTCTTTTAACTCACGTTAGTGAGCAGGCTAAAACAAAGAGGGCTAAGCGAGAGATAAAAAGACTTGCAGGACAGCTCGATGAAATACTCGGTTAAAAACGGAGGACAGACAAATGAACGAAAAGCTGAACACAGTATTTGACATTATCAATGCCACAAATACCGTCAGTGCGAATCGCTACCTGTCACACGCTCTTGGTGCAGAAGTAGCTATTATATACAATGCTCTGCTTGCAAAGTATGCATACTACAACAAGCACGATATGATACCGGATGACTGGTTTTATTCGACCATTGATGACTTATGGCGAAGCACGGCATTGTCAGAAAAGACACAGAAAAGAGCCATAGCCATTCTTGTAAAAGAGGGGCTTATCGAATGCAAACGTAAAGGAATGCCTGCAAAGCGTTCCTTTTTTATTTGCAACGCTTACGAAAAAATAGTTGCACTCATCGAAAAAGGTAAAGAAATTCTTGGTGAAACTACTGCGGAAACCGCAAAATCAACGGCAATAGAAGGCAATTCTGCTGTTCAGCCAAAACGGCAGAACAAGAACAGCCGAAAGTCAGCAACAAGTTACGCCGTTTCGGCAGAACATACTTATAATAAAACAAAAGAAAATAATCAGAAGTTATAAAACATCAGCAAAAGACGGTTGCTGATGTTATGCAGACAGCTATGGGCAAAGGCACTTACTATCACGGCGAATACAAGACACCGGGAGAAGTATCGGAAGCTGTCAGCTGTATTGATGAGAACGGTATGCAATACATATTAGATTGCTGTGAAAAATACAGCACCAAAATAAGAAATCTGAAAGCGTACATAACATCGCTTATTTTTACAATGGCAAACAGCTGTCAAACAACGATACGTTCTCAGATTGAAGAAAACAGTAACAGCAGTTTTGACGTATACAAGCTCGATCAATGGGCATTGGAGCAATACGCCACAGGCATTTAAAGCCTGCAGAAAAAAGAAAGTATTCTGTAGGCTGAAACACAAACTCAATCAACGTTTAAAGGAGAATATACTATGCTTACCTCAAAGCAGTATCACGACTTGCTGAAAGCCAAGCTCAAACGCTTCAGCAGGTCGCAGGAAGAATGGAAAAAGTTTCTTGCAACTTCGGCAAGAATGTACAAATATGGTTTTAAGGAAAGCGTATCTATCTTTGCACAGAAGCCGAATGCTACAGCCTGTGCCGAGATAAAAACGTGGAAAAAGGCAACGAACCGCCGTGTTATCCGTACAAGCGAAGCAATCGGTCTTGTATATTCGACTGATAACGTCAATGTTACAAGTATACGCTATGTGTTTGATATATCGAATACCGTCAAGGTAAATGAACAGTCGAAAACTCCGTACTTCTGGACGATTGATGATACCTGCGAAGAACGTGTGTACAACGAACTTAAGCAGGCATACGGCGTTACGGACGCAATCAACCTTGAAGAAGCAATCAAGAAAATTGTCCGTGAACGCATAGCATACTTGACAAAAGATGTACAAAGTAATATAATAAAATCAGTGGAGGGCTCGGCGGCGGAAGAACTTGACGAATTCGCTTTATTGGCGGTTTGCGAACGCTTCGCCAGTGAGAGTGCCACATACGCAATACTTCACCGTTGCGGTATCGAATATGACGCAGATTTCAGTGACATATACAATTTTGACACTGTAAACGCTATAACCGCTGTCGGAGATATTATCAATCAAACAAGCGAAGAAGTATTACGCAGTATCGAAAAAACAATGAAAGCCATTCTGAAGGAGGAATACTATGAACGCATACGAGAAACAGCCCGAAACGATAACGAAAGTGATAGACGGCGTGGAAATAACATACAAATTCGACAGGGAAACGGAAACATATCTTCCGTTCTCGGATACGAAGGAGGAGAAGATCGACATCGGCAAGTACGGCAGGATGAGGCTGAAATTTCTCAGAGAGCAGAAACCGATACCGATGACGTTCAACCAGCTGATGATAAACGGAGAGCTGGAGCAGCATCTGCTGACAGTGAACGAGCAGTGTATCAGCAGAGTGTCGGAATTCGTGGAGAAGAACAGGGAGAAGTACGGAGCGACGGACGCATTGCAGAACAGCAATCCGCTCGAATGGACGAGAATCTGCAATTCGCTGAGAATGATGGCAGAGGAACAGGTGCTCAGCGAGATAGTTTACGCATAACCGAACAAGAAACAGCAGTATCAAGCGAAAATGATACTGTTGTTTCTTTATCCGAAGAAAATGAGATTACCGAAACTCTTACAGGAGAAGAAATTCAGATTATCCTGCGTTATGACCGCTTTCTGAAACACAGCAAGTCGGAAATAGCAGGATTTTTTCTTTCTGACAGCAATGAAATTAATCGTGCCGAGTATCTGAAATCTGCTTACGATGAAGCCTATACCGAGATTATGGTAGGCGATCAGCGGTACGGTTATCATAACGATATACACGGACTCGAGCTATGGAAAGGTCCGAGTTATCTCAGTATGACGGCAAATATGCACATAAGTTGGGATTGTGCTGCAGACATAGTCAATGATATGATAAATTCGCACGAATACTTGTCAGCCGACGAGCTTGACAAGCAGGCTGACTATGTGGATATAGAGCCGCAGAAAGAAGAAAATGGGGAGCAGCTAACATTCTTCGATATGGACTTACCTGCCGTATCAGAAGGTTATGTACTTCCGGTAGAAAATATCAAGTCTGAACATTTTGACAATCTGTTAAGGCTCGGAAGTATCAAAAACCGTAACAGCAGACAGACAATAATTGCATACTTCAAGAAGCCCGGTCATAATGCACAGGAACGTGCGGATTTTCTAAGGTCACAATATCTTACACAATACCGCAATGAAGATATAAACGATACCGCTTTCGGCATAAAGAGCCTTGATAATAAGTTATCGGCGTACTTTTCCGAAAGCGGTATTACTCTCAAAGCAGGTGACAGTGTATTCTCGATCGGTGGAAATGCAGAAAGCATATCCTGGACGGAAGCTACAGACAGAATACAGAAAATGCTTGATGAAGGCACTTACGCACCGCAGACTGTGATTGACGCATCAACAGAAATTGAAGCAAAACAGACAGCAAACAGTATGTGGGAGTTATGGCGGGGCCAGAACAAGGACAGTAATATCAGACTTGATATTGATGACAGCGATTTTACGCATACATCAGAAACAATAGGATGTATAGCGGAAAAACTGCTTCATGACCGTGAATGGCTTGAAAAAACAGCCAACGCTTTTATGCGTTATGCCTATGAATGGCAAGCTGACCGCTCAGTACAGAGATTTAACGGTTATATGTACAACCCGGTTACCGTATCTGCAGAGCTATCTGACCTGCTGAAAGAAGAAATCAACTACACAGCACAGGAATATGTTCCGTTCCCGGCAACACCGTATGTAAATGCAGACCATATCGAGATGTATTTCAGAAAGTACGGACATATTGAAGGTGCAAAAGGCAAAATCAGAGAATATTTTACATCTCACATTGACACAAAGGCTCAGACCGCATATCTAAAAAGCATATACGAAAACAGCGGTTGTATGTCCGGAGAGTTTGACTTCAACGCAATATCCGCCAAAGGCGCAGTGTTCCGAATATCTGTTGACGGCATAAAATCTGACGAGAAGCACGTTTCGTGGGAAGAATGTGCAAAAACGGTATTTAAGTCAATAAAGAACGACAGATATACAAAGCCGTCGTTTGTAGCCGAAAAGACGGATGCGGAAAATAAGGTAGAGCAGGAGGAACCGGTCAAGTTAAAATCAATTGTAATCGACCTTACTCCACCAAAAGAAAGCAAAGAACCGCATACCGATTACACAGAATACGTCGGCAAAGAATTTGAATATGAAAACAGAAAATACAAGATTGACTGCATAAATGAAGGCACTGTATCAGCACAGGATATGACGATGCTTGAAACATACCGCTATCCTATATTCCGAGTGCTTGATACCGAAACTGTCCTCGGAATAATCAGAGAACAGCAACAGCTGACAGAAAAAGAAAAGACGCTTTCAGATTACACCTTATCATCGGACGATTATTCGGATCTCGGCGGTGAAAAATCACGTTTTAGACATAACATAGAAGCAATTAAAACACTTAAAGCCATCGAAAGCGAAAACAGAAACGCTACTCCCGATGAGCAGAAAGTGCTTGCAAAGTATGTCGGTTGGGGCGGTCTTTCATCTGCTTTCAATGAAAGCAATAATGCCTGGGCTGATGAGCATAAGGAAATCTCAGACCTGCTTACTCCCGATGAGTATGCAATGGCAAGAGAAAACACAATGACAGCGTTTTATACTTCCCCCGAAATAATCGGTGCGGTCTATGACGGACTTAAAAGTATCGGTTTTGACGGCGGAAATATACTGGACCCTTCAGCAGGCACAGGTAACTTTTTCGGAGCTATGCCTGTAGAAATGCGAGAAAAGTCAAAGCTGTACGGTGTAGAGCTTGACAGCGTATCTGCAAGAATAGCAAAACAGCTGTATCAGTCGGCAAATATTACCGAAGGAGCATATGAAAAGCGTGTATTGAATGATAATTTCTACGACGCCGCTATTTCAAATGTGCCTTTCGGACAGTTCAAGGTACACGATAAGCGATACGACAGCCTTAATCTGAACATACACGACTATTTCTTTGCAAAATCGCTTGACAAGGTAAGACCGGGCGGAGTTATCGCCTTTATCACAACAAGCGGTACGCTTGATAAGTCAAACAGCAAGTTTAGAAAGTATATGGCGGAACGTGCCGAGCTTCTCGGTGCAGTCAGACTGCCAAACACAGCATTCAAAGCCGTAGCCGGCACAGAAGTTACATCGGATATTATCTTTCTGCAGAAAAGGGATAAGATACAGTCGGTAAACAGTGAAAACTGCGAATGGCTTGACTTAGGCACAGATGACAACGGCATACCGATGAACAGCTACTTTGTGAATCATCCCGATATGATAATCGGTGAAATGAAACAAGGCATAGAGTACAGTATGTACGGTGACGCAACAGCAACAGCCTGTGTTGCTCCCGAAGGGTACGACATCGTGTCGCACCTGCATAACGCAGTTACAAGAATAGACGGCGAATATCACCCGTATACTCCTCAACAGGATGAAATCAAGTACGGAGAGCTGAAAAAAGAAACAATTCCGGCTGATGAAAGTGTGGATAACTACACATATACGCTGTATAACGGTAACGTGTATTACCGTGAAAACAGCATAATGACAAAGGTCGATAAAAGTGCGGACAGAATAGCTGCTCTGATTGACCTCAAAGAAATTACAAGAACTCTGCTGCAGCAACAGCTCCGGGGCTTTGAGCAGTCATACATTGACAGTACACGCAAGGAGTTGAACGAGCATTATGACGTTTTTGTAAAAAAATACGGCTATATAAACAGCAAGGCAAACGAAACGGCATTCAGTGCAGACAGCTCATACTATCTGTTACGCTCGCTTGAAAAGTTTGACAAGACAGATAACACATACAACGGTAAGGCTGATATATTTATAAAGAATACCGTAAGACCTGTAAAGACGGTAGTCAGTGTGTCAACAGCCGTTGAAAGTATCGGCGTTTCTCTTTGTGAGAAAGGCTGTATTGATATTCCGTATATGGCAAGCCTTTGCGGACTTTCGGAAGAACAGACGATAAAGGATTGTATAGACGCAGGTGCTATATATAAAGTACCGCCGTTCCCACCTCGTCCGGATAAGATTGATATATACGTTACTGCCGATGAATACCTCAGTGGTAATATCCGTGACAAGCTGTCATTTGCAAGGACTGCCGCACTCACAAGTGAAGAATATCAGCATAATGTTGAAGCACTTGAAAAGGTAATGCCTAAACCGCTTACAGCGTCGGAAATAGATATACGAATCGGTGTTACTTGGCTTGACACAAAATATTACGATGATTTTATCCGTGATACGTTTGACGCTTACGGAAGCTGGAGAATGAAAATCAAGACATACTATTCTCCGGTAACCGGCGAATTCAACGTATCAAATAAAAGCTCTGAGCCGTCCAATGTCAAGGTTAACAACGAATTCGGCACAAGCCGAATGAACGCATTGCAGATATTCGAGCATACGTTAAATCAGCGTACTGTCAAGGTTTATGACAGAGTTGTTGATGTTGACGGCAAAGTGAAATCTGTGCTTAATTCAAAGGAGACCGAAAAGGCACAGGAAAAGCAGGAACTTATCAAGGAAGCGTTTGCAAACTGGATATACAGAGATCCGGAAAGAAGGCAGAATATAGTTGACAAGTATAACGAGCTTTTCAATTCGATAAGACCTCGGACATTTGACGGCAGTCACCTTGTGCTTCACGGAGCAAGCGATAAATACAAGCTGTTTGATCATCAGTGTAATGCTCTTGCAAGAACACTGTACGGCGGTAATACACTGCTTGCACACGTTGTCGGAGCAGGCAAGACCTTTGAAATGGTAGCGTCTGTAATGGAAAGCAAATATATCGGCGTATGCCACAAGTCACTTATATGTGTACCAAACCACATAGTCGGACAGATAGCAAGCGACTTTATGGAGCTTTATCCCGGTGCGAATATCCTTGTAGCAACCGAAAAGGATTTTGAGATGAAAAACCGCAAGCTGTTATGCTCTAAAATCGCCACAGGCGATTACGATGCGGTTATCATAGGACACTCACAGCTGCTTAAAATTCCGCTGTCGTATGAACGTCAGAAAGAATATATCAGAGAAGATATACGTCAGCTTGAAAATGCTCTGCAGGATATGAAAGGAGGTTATCTTGACGATGGGCAGAGATACAGTGTAAAACAGCTTGAAAAGACAAAGAAAAACTACGAAGCCCGTCTTGAGAAGCTGACTGATAACGAAGTTGACGATGTAGTCACCTTTGAAGAACTCGGTGTTGACCGGATCTACATTGATGAAGCCCATATGTTTAAAAATCTGTATATGCCGACAAAGATGAGTAATGTTGCCGGAATACAGATGACGGAGGCGAAAAAATCATCGGACCTTTACTACAAATGTAAATATCTTGATGAGATAACGGGCGGTAAGGGTGTTGTATTTGCAACAGGCACTCCGGTGTCAAACAGTATGACAGAGTTGTATACGATGATGAGATACTTGCAAGCAGGAACACTTCAACGGCTCGGATTACAGCATTTTGATGCTTGGGCGGCAAATTACGCTGATATTACTAATACAATGGAACTCGCCCCCGAAGGAAACACATACAGAATGCGTACAAGGTTTGCGAGATTTCATAATCTCCCGGAGCTGATGACGATATTCAAGGAATGTGCGGATATAAAGACCGCCGATGACCTTGAACTGAACGTTCCGGAAGCTGTCTTTGAAAATATCGCCGCAGAGCCTTCAAATACGCAGAAAGAGCTGATGAAAGGTCTTTCAGAAAGAGCAACAAAAATACACGACAAACTTGTTGATCCAACCGTGGACAATATGCTTAAAGTAACTTCGGACGGCAGAAAGATAGGTCTTGATCAGCGACTTATGAATCCTTTATTGCCGGACGAGGATAATTCAAAAGTAAATCTCTGTGTTGACAAAGTTTATGATATATGGCAGAACACCGCAGAGGACAGACTGACGCAATTGATTTTCTGCGACTTCTCAACTCCGAAGAATGACGGCAGTTTCAATCTTTACGATGATGTCCGTGACAAGCTGATAGCAAAGGGCGTTCCCGAAAACGAAATCGCCTACATACACGATTACAATACCGATGTGAAAAAACAGACGCTTTTTGCAAAGGTACGCAAGGGCGATGTGCGTGTGTTGCTTGGATCAACTGCAAAATGCGGTGCAGGTACTAATGTACAGGATAAACTGATAGCATTACATCATCTTGATTGCCCGTGGCGTCCTGCCGACCTTGAACAGCGAGAAGGACGAATAATAAGACAAGGCAATCAGAATGACAAGGTTTATATTTACCGCTACGTTACTAAAGATACGTTTGACGCCTATCTCTATCAGATAATCGAGAACAAGCAGAAAGGTATATCACAGATTATGACCAGCAAGACACCGGTCAGAAACTGTGAAGATGTTGACGAAGCGGTACTGAACTACAGTGAGGTCAAGGCACTTTGCACAGGCAATCCTCTTATTAAGGAGCGTATGGAGCTTGATATTGATATATCAAAGCTGAAACGCTTGCAGTCGGCTTATTTATCAGAAAAATACAGCCTTGAGGATAAACTGCTGAAGATATATCCACAGCGTAAAGCCGACGCCGAAAAGTATATTGCTAACACTGCTATGGACGCAGAAAGCTATAAGCAATACAGCGAGGAATTCACGGAAATGACAATAAACGGAGTGACCTTTACCGACAAGAAGGAAGCCGCAAACGCATTGTTACACACAATACGGACCGTCGGCTCCACAGACTTGCCGAAGATAGGTACATATAAAGGTTATGATATGAAAGTGTCGTTCGACGGTGCTTATGGCGTTTATTATGTCACTATGGTAGGAAAAGCACGTTATACCTGGCAGGTCGGACAGGACCCGCTTGGAAACCTTACCCGAATGGAGAACACGCTGAAATCAATTGGCAATGTTCACGAAAAAGCAATACACGACCTTGATGTAATTAACCGTGACATTGCAACTGCGAATGAATTTGTGCATACTCCGTGGGCAAGAGAAAAGGAACTTTCCGAAAAATCCGCAAGGCTCAGAGAGGTTGATAGGCTGATAGCCGAAGCTGAAAAGAACGGTCAGCCAAATAATGAGCAGAGCGTTGACAGCGAGGAAGAACAGGAAATGTAAAACAGAGAGGGTGCGACATCGTGTCGCACCCTTACAATTTTTGAATTGTGGCAACCGGTAAAAAGAGGAGGATAAAATGAAACTGAATATCAGAAAAGAGGCTTTACAAAGAAAAAAAATAATGAAGTCAATTATAAGCAGTATCGGTTGGATTTTAAATAAAGCACTTGATATATATTTATCAATAATGGGAATCGGAGCTACAATGTGTCTATTCTCACCTGAGTATATGAGAACGCTGTATGAATGTGATTATAGAATCAAACAGGTCATCGGAAGTGTTCTGTCTGTATCATTGGTATTTTCATTAGTGTTATTTATATTGAAGTCGTTTAATTTGATTTACAGATTATAGAATAATGAGCTTACCTAAAAGCCCTGTAATTAGTATCAGCGAAATTATAGCAAAAACAATTTGTGTTTTTGTGTTACATAAATTGCTTATTTGGCTTAATGAAGATTGCTTAATGAGCAAATTAAAATTGTTACAACAGTTATCTACGAATGATGCGATAAGTAATAAAAACAAAATTATACTACCAAGTAACTGGCTAATAGCAACAGTTAACATTTGCAATACGTTCGATATATCAAAATCGGTTGATGATATGTTGCCGTGTAAAAAGTTAATAACTGAATCGAATAAGTTTACTGTATAATCCCATTGAACTCCAATTGGAAACCAATAGAAGAATGACCAAAAAGCTAAAAAAAATATCGTTGATATTAAAAAAATATTATCTTTTTTGCATTTTATATATTTAAACTTTGCCACAAATAACGGCGGAAAAAGCGAAAGAATCAGAAAGAATGCAAAAACACGTAACAAACACCAACAAATTCCTATCGTAAAGCAAAATAATATAAATATGCCGATAGAATCGCATTGCTTGTCTTGATTTGTTTGAACATAATTGATATTTGTAACATTATTGCTACCAATATTGATTGTGTTATTAGAGTTAATATTTGTTGAACTATCAACATTGATATTGAGAGTTGGATTAAGGCTATTAGCTTCTCTTTTTTGCGGTTCATTTGTTTTATTTGCGTTTTTTACTGCCAGAAATGAAATAACTATAGAAAAAGCTGAAGCGATAACCGATAATATAATATTGATTATATTTAATAAATCCACTTTTAATCACCTCAAATATAATATTACCATAAAACGAAAGGAATTTCAATATGCTTGGAGAAACAATCAAAAAAATGCGTTTAGAGCAAGGCTTGTCTTGCTATGAACTTGCAAAACGTTCCGGACACCCGGTTTCATCTGTTTATGGAATAGAAAACGGGGATAATAAAAACCCCCGATTTGAAATACTATGTGACATAGCAGATGTGTTAAATGTATCTATAGAAGATTTCAAGAAATCGTTCAAAAAATAAAAAGTCAGGTGCAGGTGCGACACGATGTCGCACCTATATGAGAGTAAGAGTATCTTATGACAGTGCAACTCTGCCGACTCTCACCGAAAAACAAAACGAATAACAAAACGGAGGTTATAATGGATTACAATAAAATGATAAATATAAAACGTGAAACAAATGTAAATGACAATGCGTTTGCAATGCCGCCTAACAAAAAAATCACTGATACAGATGACGGTGGCGGATCATATTACGGCAATGATATAGGCGTGAAAATTGAAGATGATTACAGCTATATGATTGAGGATGAAAACGAAGATACGGTAAAAAGCGTCAAGTTATCAAAAGAGCTGCTGTCATATTTCCTCAATGAGATTAAAAATATAGCGGTATCACTGCTTGAGCCATATCACACACATACATTTACCGTAAGTGTAACCGATGATTTTAAGGAAAGCATCAATAGAATGGGCGTGATTGAGCCGTTACTTATAGCACAGTCCGCAAATTATGGTAAGTATGAGGTTATATCCGGACATAGAAGGCTTGAAGCCGCAAAAGCGGTCGGTCTTGAAAAACTTCCCTGCAGAATCGCAAGAGAAGATACTCCCCGTGAAATTCTTGATGAGATTATGGTTATAACCAATCTTCAAAGAAGAAACACATTCACAAAAATGGAACTTGCACGGTCGCTCAGATTGCTGAATGACAGCCGGAAGAAACAAGGATACAGAACAGATATTATGAACAGCTCCGGGACGTCAACCAAAACAGAACTCGCAGAAGAATTTGGAATATCGGTTAAAAAGCTATATATGCTAATTAGCTTTACTCAGCTGATTAATTACTTTGCTAAGAAGGTTGACGATAATACGTTACCCGATAAGGTTGCATACTGTTTAGCATTTTTATCAGAGTATGAACAACATATCGTAGAGGAATATCTCACCAGCAATCCGAATTATGTTCTGACAGCCGATAAAGCGGAACGCTTGAAAGACAAAAAGGATAAGGATAAAAATCTTGATAAACGGACAATCGACGCTATTCTTTCAGCCGTCCGACAGAGAAAAACGATTGAAACAACTACAGTAAAACTTAATACAAGTACATTTGAAAAATACGGACTAAAAGGAAAAACCGCAAACGAAATTTCGGATATACTCGAAAAAGCGTTGCAAAACTATTTCGAGAACGAGCAGGAAATTGAATGATAGGTGCGACATCGTGACGCACCTATGACAATAACAGCGGATTTTTCTTTTCTGAAGGCTTTTGTTGCTTGAACATAGCCAAATGCAAAGGCGTATGAAAACAACTGGTTTACGAAACACCCATTGCAAAGCAATGGCAGGAATAGAACGGTTGACCGTTCGCTGTAATACCGCTTTGCTATCGCAAAAAACAATGGTTACAACGTGGTTTCTATGGTTGAAAATGTGGTTAACTTAGTTTCACTGTGAAACTAAGTTTGTGAACACGCATTGCAATCACGAAAATCAAGTTTTTTTCAGTTTGCTTAACGGTAGAAAAACGGCTATAAAAATTATGAAGAAAGGGGTAAAAAATAGTGATAAACAAAAAAACTGTGCAGCTTTCGGTTGTCCTTAACGAAAGAGTTTATGACGATGTTAAAAAGTTAGCAATAAAAAAGCGTACTTCAATGGGCAACATAATTCGTTCTTTTATTATAAAAGGACTTAATGTAGAAAATCACGATGAAAATGAAGAAGAATTCCGTCGTATGATACACGATGAAATGACAGAAGTTTTCAAGCAGGAAGCAGAAAGGCTTATAAAGCTACAGGTGAAATCAACAAAGGCAAGTGCAATCACGATGTATACAGGATTACAGATTATGTCGGAGTCTTTTGCGGATGATGTCAGCTTTGCACGTGTTGTAGCATCTGCAAGCAAACAAGCGGCGGCATATATGAAACAGAAAGAGAAATCTGATGATGAGTATATGCAGGATACTAATGAGATCTTAAACGGAATGAAGAAGGTAGTCAGAGCGGGTGAAGAATAATGTCATCGGCACTCATATATAAAATGAGGCTGACAGCTCCGAATAAGCCCGGTACGGCAAGCCACAATTCCAATTACGTCAAGTATATTGCGGAGCGTGAACACGTTATGAAACTTTCGCCGGAAAGTGAAAGCGGACTGTTCGGCAGGATAGACGGTACAAATAATGATGAGCTGGACGTCACCGATACACAAAACTATGTTTACGGTATCTCAAAAGCAGGAGTTACAGTGTACAACGCATACATATCATTCCGACCGGAGATCGCTAAAAGGCTTGAACTTGACAGCCTTGAGAAGTGGCAGAACTACATTAAGTTTCACATTGAAACACTGATGAGAGGGTACGATATACCTAAAGACAGATTTGAATATATTGCGGCTGTTCACGACAAGAAGGGACAGCCGCATATTCATATCTCGTTTTGGGATAAGGACCCACCTGTCACAGTACAATTTGTAAAAAAGGAGGTATCGGATAATGTAAGAAAAAAACTGATACACGATACATTCGCAAATGAGCTGTCGTATTATTACGGCATAAGCAACGAAGCAATGTCGGATGCAAAAGAGCTTGTCGGAAAGCTGATGATTGATTTTGAACGTGACATTTCCGGTATCTATTCCAATCGTTTCTCCGGAGTTGATATATCCGAAGAATTGATACAGTGGTACACCGATATACTGAACAATCTGCCAAGGCAAGGAAGAATAGCCTATGCATATCTTCCGAAAGAAACCAAGGACAAGGTTATCGGTATGATAAAAGAAATGATTATGTTGCCGAAGATGAAATCTATCATCAATGACTATTATTCGGGTGCAAGATCGGCGGCAGAAATGTTCGACAGCAAAGAAACCGAAAACGGCAAATCCGAAATTGACAGGAAAATGCGGAAAGCCGCAGGCGATTTGTATAACAGGCTCGGCAACATTATTCTGAAATCAATGCTGAGAACTCTGAAAGAGAACAATGAGCAGAGAGATAAGGATAACGCTGAGATAAGCACAAAGATAACTGTTGACAGTATGGTATATGCTTTGAACGCAGTGAGCAGATTGTTCAGAACACAAGGCTCTGCCGGAACGGTAAACACTGCTCACGCTCTGATCGGTGAGCTGTCAAAACAAGCAAAGAAAGACATTGCAAGGCAGAAACAGGATAAAGGATATGAGGTGTAAATTAGAGTGTTAAGTGTGACACTTTTCTACAAATGAAAGATAATAATTGCTGAATTTGTTGCATTTATCTTTAGATTGTGATAAAATATTTATACGGTAATCGGCACATTAAGAAAGAGGTGCTTAATATGAAATTATCATTAAAGAACGTCGGCATGATAAAGAATGCCAATATTAAACTCAACGGAATAACTGTAATAGCCGGAAAGAATGGCACAGGAAAAAGCACTATAGGGAAAACATTGTTTACAATTTTCAATAGTTTTTCTCATTATGAAGACGAGATTAAAAATGCTCGAGTAAAACAGTTTGCACAGGAAATAGAGAAAAAAGTAGCTCAATTAAATATAGCTGAAGATTTTTATAATTGTTCTGTTATAGCAGAATCAATGTTTAGTAACCCTGATTATTACCAAGATGATGAAAAATTGAAAGACCTTATTAAAAGTTCTTTTGATGATAGCTGGTTAGGTATGGTATATGATAACAATGGAGAACCAATTAGCTCATCGGAACAGATTGTAGTCAATGACGAATTTCTGCAAGTTATAAAGGATACATTTGTCGTATATAACAGAATATCCGATACCGTGATTTACAGCAATTTATTTAACAGGCGAATAATAAGTGAATTCAAGTCCCAAATTAATAATGAATATGCTGATGAAACTGGTAGCATTGAGCTTACAATCAAAGACAAAACTGTTACGGTCGAAGTGAATAATAATCTCGTTTCCTCGATCAAAGATTATTTCTCTTTAAATACTGAAGCTCTGTATTTAGATGATCCGTTTATTCTTGATGAGTTGCCCGGTTTTAATTACAGACCAAGATTATATAACAGAGCTATCCATCAGTTTCATCTTAGAGCTAAGCTTCTACAAGAAAATAACGGTTCTGAAATCGAAGAAGTAGTTAGAGAAGAGGCTATTACTGGTCATATAAATAAGGTCATAAGAAAAATTGATAAAGCTTGTAATGGCGAATTAGCGAATACAAGTGGCGGAGTTATTTACAAATCTGACTTAAGCAACAAAGTGTTCAGAATGGCAAATGTTTCGACTGGGCTTAAAACATTCATTATTATAAAGAGATTATTGCTCAACGGCTCTCTTGAAGATAATGGAACTTTGATTTTAGACGAGCCAGAGATACATTTACACCCCGAATGGCAAGTGCTTTTTGCGGAAATAATCGTACTGCTACAAAAAGAATTCAATATGCACATACTGTTAAATACACACAGCCCGTATTTTATTGAGGCTATTGAGGTTTTTGTAGATAAATACGGCGTGAAAGATAAATCTTGCTTCTATCTTGCAGAAAAAGTCGGCAATGAAGCTATAGTAAATGATGTCACAGGCAAAACCGAAAAAATATATAAGCAATTAGCTGAGCCATTTCAGGTGCTTGAAAATTTGAGGTGGGAAAATGATTGACGAAAATGCATTACTATTATACAAAAATCATATAACCACATTGCAGAATACTTCGAAAGATACTGCAAATAACGATTCTATGACTGATAGTAAAATCAGCGTTTATAATTTTGATAATATAAAACGAAATTACGCTAAAAAGCGTTGCCGTAATAAAAACGCAGTAACTTCCGTTGATGCTATTTATAAATGTACGACAAATGGTGATTTTATATTTATAGAATTTAAAAATGGTAGAATAAATGACAATATGGCTGATGAAGTAGCCGATAAAATTAAGGATAGTCTTTTAATTTTTTGCGATATAACAAAATGCAGTATTTCAGAAACCAGAAAACACCTGGATTTTATTTTGGTGTATAATCAAGATAAAGAATCGTATAGCCGTAAGCAAATAAGTTCTCACATAAGTAATAAGGCGGGAGAGACATTCATCGATTTTGGATTAAAAAAATACAAAAACATATATTTTAAAGAAGTGTATACATATAGCAAGGAAATCTTTAATACCGAAATTGATAAGTTGCTCATTTAACTAATATATAAATTGTAAAACGACCCCATACAGGGTCGTTTAATTTTTTATTGCTAATGTAGGTACGACACGGTGTCGCACAGGACGCTCCTGTCGCACTTAAAATAAAGGAGGTACAAATTACAAATGAACGAATTAAAGGCACAGCTTATCAAGAATATGCAGGCAGAGCTTGACAAGCTGAAAGAAGACTTGCTGAATATCTCGCCACAGGAAATACTCAGCAGAGCATATGAATATGCGATGAAAACGGAAATAATCTATGCAGCACACGACAGTGTGCTTGATGATCATCAGATCGAAGCACTGCTAAAACACCCATCACCGCTAAGTGATGTATACAACAAGTATCTGAAGCATGATGAAACATCATTATCGGACGAGCTTGCAAACTGCCTTGCGGAAGAAGCAAATGTAGAACTGCACCACAATGAAAATACCGAGGAAAAGCGTCACGAAGAATACAGCGACGCTTTTTTTATTGATAACGGACTAAAGCGTATTGTGTGGATTTATTACAATCCCGACAGTAACGCCGGAGGACAATACGTTACTAACATCATCAGTTTTGATAAGCTGGCGAAAATTTCATCGGTAAATCGCATTGTTGACGATTACTTTAATACGCAGATAAGCTCATTGTGTACACAGTATCTTTCAGATGTTGGTACGGATGATTATAAGGCGGCTGAACGAATGTTTTACGATAACCCCGATTTCGTCAATGTAACATATACAACAATGCAGGCTCTTACAAAAATTGCACTGACCAATGAATGGGAAAATGAGTTACACAATGATCTTCCCTCTTTTATCAAATCTGCGTTTGCGTGGGATGAGCTTATAGGATATGGCAGTATAGATGATGAAATTCAGTACGAAGAAACACCGGCAAAAGTTGTCCGTGACTTCTTCTTGAAAGAAAAAGGTACTATGTATTCATACGAGGGCGAATACACGGATTGCATTTGGAACCTTGAGGAACGTGACGGAAAGCTCATAATAAACATAGCTGTAGAGCGTGAAAATGAAAGCAAACCGTTATTTTCATTCGACAAAACATTTGAATGGAATGATATTACAAATGCGGTTATCGCCCGAATTCAGCAGGAAAAAATATACAACAAGCTCGTAGAACACTGTTATAAATTCAGTAAATACCATACAGACGATTACAGAGTATATGATCCCGAAGAAGGCAGAACAGTAATCAGAGGCAGTGCCGAGCAGATAAAAGAATGTTTCGGCAAACTTTTAAATAAGCAGGAAGTCAAAATGCTTATTGAAACCGAAATCGTTCCTGCACTTGCAAAAGCCGATGAGCAGTTTGAAATTGATTGTGAAAACGATGATATGGAAATATAAGTGCGACATCGTGACGCACCTGTAGAAAGGAATAACATATATGAATGAATCAAAAACAAGAAGAGATTGGGAAGAAGAAGCAGACACGTTTATTTCTGAATGGAGAAAGGCTACCGATGCTGATCCTACATTCGATGACGTGCTGAAAGAAGCAAATAGTATCGGGGAAAAAGAGATAAGTGAAATGTCTGATAACGGTAGACGTTACTCAGAAAACACTCCTAAAAAATATGCTGAAACGTTATGGGGATATATCAATGATATTCTTGAAAAAGAAGAAGAAATGGAAATATAAGCATATACGGTGCAACACCGTGACGCACCTATAAATAAATCAAATACCAAAGGAGGACAGAAAAATGTCAGAAGAAACTAAGAAGCCTGCTGAGGAGCAGACAAAGAAAGCTGAATATATCAGCGAGAAAGCAATGGCGGAGATACTCAAAGGTATCCGTCAGAGATTACCTGTTAAGGAATACGCAAACAAGAAGTTTTCACCCGAACAGATGAAGCAGATAAGGCTCGGTATGAAAAGCGGTATATCATACCAGCTCTATGCCGCACCGTACATCTCTCCGTCAGCTATGAAACAGTGGCGCAAGATGCTTGAGAAAGGTGTTGGTGATAAAGACATCATCGACTATCTTGCACAGGACGGACGTTCCTATGACGCTGAACAGATAAAGCAGATCCGTATGGGAATGAAGGATAAACTTGACGTAAAGCTGTTTGCAAATCCCGATTATTCTGCCGAGCAGATGAAGCAGATAAGGCTCGGTGTCAAGAATGACATTGATTATGAGGTCTATGCAAACGGGAATTTTACGGCGGAACAGATGCAGAAAATCAGACTTGAGATGCTGATTGCAAAGATAATTGACTTCATCAAGGAAAAGTTTACTCAGCTGTATCAGTCGATGAAGGCATACGCAAATCTGTATATGACAAAGCTCCCTGTCGAGCCGGAAGAAGATATGTCTCCCGAAGATGTAAAGGACGCACAGCTCTTTACTCTTATGAAACGTGCGTATGACAAGATGAACGATAATTATGAGGATTTCGAGGAGATGAGCTTCGACGAAAAGGTTGACAGCATAATTAGAGAGTTTGAACGTGTCAACGAAAACGAAAGAACGCATACTGTTGCAAAGAGCAATGAACTTATCCCGGAAGGTACAGAAAAACTTGAAGAAAGATGTTTCTCGGACCGTAAGAATATATCCGATGTAGTAATTCCCGGAAGTATCCGAGAAATACCATATATGGCTTTCGCAAGCTCATCGGTGAAAACAGCAGTAATCGAGCCGGGCGTTGAAAGTATCAGCTCCTGTGCTTTTGCGGCTACTGACCTTGAGAGTATATCAATTCCCGATACAGTTAAGCATATCGGTGAACAGGCATTTGCTATGACCGATATAACCTCGATAGAAATCCCTGCAAGCGTAAAGGCTATCGGTTATCTTGCTTTCAACGGTTGCAGAAATCTGAAAGAAGTTACACTTTCAAAGGGTACGATATTTGATAAGGACACTTTCCCGGAAGGTGTCAACATCAGATACAGAGAAAACGAGCAGGAACAGAGTGAACCCGAAGAAGAGGAAGGTTTTGAACCGGAGATTTAACGCAAAGGGCGTTAAACATATATCATACAGGTGCGACAGAAGCGTTCTGTGCGACAGGAGCGTCCGGTGCGACACCGTGTCGCACCTGTAAATGCAGAAAGGAATGAAAACAATGTTAAACGTAAAAGTAACAAGACTGCAACCTGTGGTATCACAGAATGCAAACAAGCTCAGAGCCATAGCCGACATCGAAATCGGCAACGGACTTATGATCTATGGACTGCTGTATAAGCTGAACAAGGATAACGAATTCTATGTACAGATGCCTCAGCATATCGGACGTGACGGCGATTATCACTCCACGGTTGAGCCGCTGTCTAAGGAATTTGCGGCAAGAATAAAGGCTGAGATTGAAAAAGCCAATATCGAGGGTAAAAATTACACGCCCACAAGCGAGGAAAGTGAGCCGCTCAGATTTACTTTCAATATGAGAAACGGTGCAAACGGTAGCGTATACGGAAATATGCGTGTCAACGATGATCTGCTTGTACATAACATAAGTGTTAAGGACAGGCTGGATGCAGAAACCGGCAATGTCGTGAAGTTTATTTCTCTGCCGTCAAAGCAGGCTGACAACGGTCAGTGGTGGAGCGTTGTAAGACCTTCAAACGATACGGTTAAGGAAGCTATAAATCATTACGGCATATCCGCAATCGGCAAAATTGCCGTTGAAACCGTAGGAAATATCAAGTATAAAGATTTGAAGGAAAAAGCACCGGAGCTTTCTTTTTACCGTCATCAGAACGTGAATTACGGCAAGGCTGTCGGAGAAGAATTGTCAAAGGCAGGTATTATGTGGAGCGGTAAGGTCGAAAAGACCGGTATGGTCATCACAATATCCGCAGACGAGAACGATTCCTATTCGAAGATAATAACTGAAATGCGTGAGCGTAACAAGGCTCAGACAGCAGAGCAGGCACAGACAGCGGGAAAGGTTGACGAAAGTGCATTTTTTGATATGAATGCACCTGAGCCTTTCTGAAACAAATAATATGTAATTTACCGGGATTGTGAAAGCAGTCCCGGCTTTTACATTACAGGAGGCAAAATGAAAAAATTATTTAAAATCATTGCAACTCTTGTCGGATGTGTGATTGCACCTGTTGTATCTGTATTTTTATCATACAGTCTTGATGTTATGCTGACAACACAGGAGCTGAAACTGTTTGACTTCAACACCTGTCTTGAAGGTCTGAAAGTCAATCAGAAACAACAGCAGCTCTTTATGGTATTTACAGCACTGCTTATAGGTCTGATTATCTTTGTTGTGTTTGTTGTGATGAACAACAAGTATAAGGCTGATACAATAACGGTCACACCGAAAATCAAGATACCCGTTCCTGCAGGCGAAGGTCAGAACGGCTCGGCACGGTTTATGAACGACAGCGAAAAGCATAGCGTTTTCGCTACATACAAGCTGAAACAGTCAAGTGATTTATGCCGTGTACTGAACAGAAACGGCGAAGATTATTACAATGCTGTTTCAAAAAAAGGTAAATATCTGCCCTTTATTCCGATACCGCTTGATAAGATTAACAAAAATGAGTTTCCTGCCAAAGGCGGACTTGTTGTTGGAATGAAAAAGCACGGCACTTACGAGGAAATCTCATACATAGCGAAAGACTATCACTCGTTGATATTCGGGGCAACAGGCTCCGGTAAGACAAGAACACTTGTTTTACAGTCAATTATCTTCACTGCAATGGCTGGCGAAGGCATTGTAGTAAATGATCCGAAAGGTGAAATCTACTACTATACTCATCGTGTTCTTGAGTCACTCGGCTATGAAGTAATTGTAATGGACCTGCAGAATCCCGAAAAATCGTGCGGCAAGAACTTATTGCAACCGATAATCGACGCTGTAAACGAGAAAAAGACCGATAAGGCACAGAGAGCAACGTGGGACTTAATCGAAATGCTTGTACCGAAGTCGGACAAGGGCGAGCCGATATGGACAAACGGTGAAAAGGCTATCATCGGTGCCTGTGTGCTTGCTGTAGTATGTGATAACACGGATAAGCCGCAATATCAGAATCTCACGAATGTGTATTACTTCCTTGCCAATATGGTTAAGCCCGGTGCGGATAACAAGACACCGCTTGAAAGTTATATTGCAAAGCTGGACGATACACACCCGGCTAAGTCACTGCTCGGCATTACAGATGTTGCACCGAGCAGAACAAGGGCAAGTTTTTATACATCAGCACTGACAACATTAAGATTGTTTGCGACAAACGATATTGCCAGTGTAACCGGCACGTCAGATTTTGATTTTACTACGATTGCTCAGAAGAAACAGGCAATATTCTACATCCTGCCCGACCAAAAGACAAGCTATTATCCTATAGTTACCTTGCTTGTCAATCAGCAGTATGAACTGCTTGTAGACTATGCAAAGGACCACGGTAACAGATTGCCGATAAGGGTAAACTTCTTCCTGGACGAGTTTGGTAACTTCACGCCGATAAGCGATATACAGGCAAAACTCACTGTCGCAAGAGGTTACGGAATACGTTTCAATCTGTTCATACAGGATATGGCACAGCTTGAAGATAAGTATGACAAGAATGTTGCTAATATCATAATGGGTAACTGTACCGTATGGGTATATCTTGCGGCGGCGGGCAAGGAAACAAACGAACTTATAAGCAGTAAGCTCGGTAAGTACACAACACTAAAATACAGCTCATCGGGAAATAAAGCAAGATACTCAAATCCCTCATCGGGATTTTCTTCACAACTTGAGGGACGAGAACTTCTTACGGCAGATGAACTTGCAAGATTTTCACGTCCATATCAGCTTGTAATGGTACTTGGTGAATATCCGGCTGTAATGGTGTCATACGACCTGCACAAGTGGCAGTTTAACCGCTTTATGGGACTCGGAAACGAGAGCCATAACAAGCAGTACATTCAGATTGTCACTGACAGCAGACAGGATAAGCGTGATACAAACGCTAAAATTCCGTTATGGGAGGTCTGGAAAGAGCAGACACCGCAAGCACCGCAGGAAATCGAGTACAATTACTTGTTAAGGCGAAAAGAAGCAAAAGAAAACAATGAAAAATCCGAAACCTATGATATTACTAAAAACGCATTCTATATTGCGGAAGATGAGGTAATTGACAAGGGAGAGGACTTATTCCGGAGGAAAGAATAATGAACAAGTTAAAGAAAATCAGAAACCGCATTTATACCGTCATATCATCGTTTGTGACGGTGACATTTCTTACAATGTCGGGATTTGCACAGGGCAATTTTGCAAACAGCGTAATTGTGACAGGCACAAAGAATCTGATAGCAGATGTCAGCTCCTGGCTTACAGGTATAGCGATAACTGTTACCGCTGTTGTATGTGTAGCTCTGTTTATAGCACGTGGCTTATCTGATGAACAGGATAAGAAAATGTGGGACAAGAGAATTAAGACAACAATTGTTTCTGGAATATTAGCGATAACAATAACATCACTGATAGGTGTAATTGCCGGCTATTTCAAATAATCTTATGTTACATAAAATACGTTCAAGGGCATATCTTACAGGCAACGACAGTGTATTAGCTGTTGCTGATGTAAATATTGATGATGCGGTAACAATCCGTGACTGCCGGCTTTTAAAAAGTGCGGACGGCAACATCGAAGCACAGTTACCGCAAATCAAAAACAAAGACGGAACATACACACAGACAGTACAGCTGATTAATTATCAGTCTGTACTGATGAAATCGCTGAAAGCAAGCATTTTCGAAGCGTATACAAATGCTCTCAAAGGGAATCCGCCTGTATCAAAAGAAAAAACTTTTGAAATGGAAAAAGAGCAGTTTGAACTGCAAAGGCAGGGCGTTAAAGCAGAAATACGGCGGATTAACTTGCCGAATTGTCCTGCACTTAAAGCGATAGCCGATATAACAATTGACAACTGGCTTGTTGTCAGAAATATACGGCTTGTTGCCGAAAAGGACGGAAAAATAAAGCCGGTAATGCCGCAGAAATCATTGCCGGACGGCACACGATGTGATCGGGTGGCGATAAAAGATGATACGCTGCTTGAAAAAATACGGACAGCAACAACTCAACTATATATGCGGCACGATGTGCCACAGCAATCGGCAATAGCAAAAGCGGACGATATGTATATGTTCCCGTAAATGTGAGGTGATAAATTAATGGCGGCTATATTAGTTATTCTGTTTTCCGTCATACTGAGCAGTATGACACCGCTTGTTTTTGAAGCGAGCGACCAACTGATACCGATAGTCTTTGAAGTTGACAAGACGCTCGGACAGTATCTCTCAACAGCGTCATCAACGATATATAATATAGGCATTTCACTGATGATACTGAAATTTCTTAAAAAGGGCTTTGAAATATACGTTATGGGAACAGACGGAGATCCGGATATGGACCCGTTACAGCTTGTGACGAATTTCATAAAAGCAATGGCTGTCGCTATAGGTTTCAGACCTATTTATGATATTTTCGTGCGGATACTTAAAGAAACAGTAAACGCAATAACGACAAGTATGAACATCTACAAGGAAGTAACCGACTTTACCGGAATAGGATTTACTAACGGCGTATTCTTCCTCATAGCACTTGTACTGTTCTTGATACTGTTCTGCAAGGCTTTTGAACTTGGTATCAATATGATGATATTAAATATCGGAATGCCGCTTGCCTGTACCGGACTACTTGATAATGACAAAGGAATGTTCAAAAACTACTTTATGACCTATGTCAAGACATTTCTGACCGTACTTATACAAGTAGTTCTTAGCAAGCTCGGACTTTATATCATAGTCACATCTGCCGGTATAGGAAACATTGTATCGGGCAATTTTGATTTGGTAAAAATGTTCCTGGGCTTGGCTTGTCTTACTACAGCACTCAGTACGCCTAAACTGCTCGCAGAGTTTCTTGTGCCTTCCGGTCCGGGCGGTGGTGCTATGAGCAAAATATATGCGGTAAACACGATTAAGACAGCGATAAAGGGTGTTACAAAATAGGAGGGATAAATGACTACAATTGACCAGCTCAGTCTGATAATACAGGGCTTACTCGTAGCAGGAGTAGCACTCAGAGTAATTATCCTGCTGATAAAGATTGTTCTCAATCCCGATGATAAGCCACAACTGGTACCGAAAATAAGAAATGCACTTGTATTTATGGTTTTTGGTATCATAATTTTTCAGATAAAAGACCTTATCGTCCGGTACTATTCATAAGGAGGACAGACAGATGAACGATGAACGTTTATACATCCCGTATGGCTTGATAATAGAAAAGCAATGGTGGGAAGGTTGCGGACCGAAGCAGAAGCCACAGCTGATAATCGGCGGGCTTATATCACTCGGACTTACGGTTTTTATTTCTCTGCTGATACATATAATAATCGGACTTGCAGTAGGAATATTCGGTATTTTTGCTACAGTAGCACTGATTACAAAGCAGGACAAGACAAATCTTTCAATGATCGACTACATCGGGCTGATGATCCGAAAAAACAAGGAGCAGCAGAATTTTCTTTACAAGTATAAAGATGATTATGGGATTATGTGACAAAGATACACAACAGGTGCGTCACTGTGACGCACCTTGAATATAAGAGCAACAGTAATCATACGGGTGCAAATCCCGTAGCTCTGAAAGTAAAAGTGTGACCGGAGCGTCCGGTGCGACACCGTGTCGCACTTGGAAATTGACATTTATTGTCGCTTATTTTAGAACGGAGATTAGAAATGTATACTAAAGAAAAAAACACAGAAAAATCAAAATTAACCGATAATGCCGAAAAAATCAATTGCGAAGCTTGTTATGAGCCGTGCATATTTGAATTGAAAGATTCCGTCCATACTTTCAATATAGGATTACTCGACATTCTTAAATGTATTAAATTTGCCGAGGATGAGGGAATAGTTCCTAAATTACCTGAAGAATGGTGGATCTCTATTTCACAGCAATTCGGTTATTTCGATGAGGAACGGTAATGAAATGAATGTTTTAAAATAATTTGACACGATTTTAATTTTAAGATATAATTAGGAGTATAAATATGAAATTCGTAATTTATTCAATTTTAGTACCGAATATGGTTTATTGGATTACGTATTTTGTGATATGCGAGGTGTTTAAAATGGACTCCTTAGTGGGTGCAATTGTCGGTTCGGCTGCTACAATATTCGTGGGTATATTAGGTTTGATAGGCGTTTGTATAAGCAACGGAAGAAAAAGCAAAAAATTAAATGACAATCTTGTTAAATTGCAGGATTGCCAAATCGGCGTAAAAGACGGTGAACTTTCAATTGCAAACCGACTCGGAGTAACAAACGGCGAAGAAACAAATCTTACGGCACAAAATAAAATTCTCAGGGAAGATCACAAGAATATTAAAATAATCCTAAATGAAGAAATCAAGAAGAGCATTAATATCGTTGCAGACAACGCAAAGAATACATACACATTTATTGTGAATGAGAGCGAAATGAGAAAACAAAAAGAACAGTTACTCCAAAGCAATGAATACAGATGGGCACAAGCCATTGATGATTTAACTTTGTTTAAAAACATATTAGGAGAGAAAAATCAACTAATTGCCGATTTGTATCGAGAAAAATCTGAATTAGAGGAAGCAAATAAAGAACTTGATGAAGTAATTAAAACGCAAGCCAAACAGATAGAAGAGCTAAACGCTAAACTCAATCCCGATAAGCACGTTCACTCTCAAGAGCAGGGAATGTACCCGACACTTTAATATATAGAGAGATCTAAGCGACTGAAATCAGCCGCTTTTTCTTTTTCTGAAAGTAAAAATCCAAAGCAGTCCGCACCCGTAGGACTGCTTTTTTATATCGGAGCGTAAGCGTATGCGGGTGCAACTCCCGTAGCTCTGAAAATATAAGTGCGACCGGAGCGTCCGGTGCGACACCGTGTCGCACCTCAAATAAGCCGCAGAAAAAAGAAAGCCCGCCCAAAATGCTGTAATCGTGTAAAAGTTGGCAGAAAGCAACAAAAAGCGATACTATACTTTGTCAATGTTTTTGTCGCTGTCGGCTGGACTTTTTGCCGTAAGTGTGTTACAATATACTTGAAAGAATAGTACCGTACCGAATCGAAAGGAGATGCACAAATGGCAAGAAATATAGTAAAGGCAAAGCTGGATATAATATTCAAGAAGTTGTTCACGGACGAGGGAAATCAGCATTTACTACAGGCTTACTTATCGGATACGCTCGGTATACCGTATGATTCGATAGAAAGCCTCGTTGTACTCAATTCCGAGATAATGCCGGACAGCATAACCGAGAAATACAGCCGTATGGATATTCGTATGAAAGCCAATGGCAGACTGATAAACGTTGAAATGCAGATAAAGGACGAGGGCGATTACAAGGATCGTTCGCTCTACTACCTGTCTAAGCTGTACAGCGGACAGCTTAAAAGCGGAGAGGTGTACGGCTCGCTGAACCAGTGCATTTCGATAAATATCATCAACTTCAATCTCTTTGACTGCGAAGAATATCATTCATCGTTCTCAATGAGAGAGGACAGCAGAAACGAACAGCTTACAGACAAGTTTACGGCTCATTACTTCGAGCTGAAGAAAATAGGCAAGAATATCGACAAGAACAACAAGCAGGAGCTATGGCTCAGACTTATCAATGCAGAAACGGAGGATGAACTTGATATGTTACAGCAGACAGGCGTAAAGCAGATACAGGACGCAGTAGTTGTACTGCATAAGATGAGTGCGGACGAAAAGACAAGAGAGCTTGCGGAAATGCGTGAAAAGGCTCTGCATATCGAAGCAACCGAAAAGGCACACGCAAAAGCCGAGGGAAGAGCCGAGGGAAGAGCCGATTTACTCGAAGAACTCTTAAAGCAAGGCATAATAACAGAAGAGCAAGCCAAGAACTACAGAAATTGAGTTAACTAAAAACCCCACACCACAAAGGAGGACAAAATGAAACGTACCCACACCATACTCGCAACAATAACCCTTATCAGCGTAATACTGACCAGTGCTTGCACGGCAGGCAGTGCAAGCAGCACAACGTCCTCTGCACCCGAAACGGCAGTGACAACTACCGTTCCGGCAGTGACGGGAACAGTGATAGATAGGATCGACGAGCCGAAAGCCGAAGCGACTACAGCTCAGACCACCGCTACTACAGCAGTGACCACCACAAAGCCACAGGAAACAAAGAAAGCTGAAACTACCACTACCACCACAAAAGCGGTAACAACGGCAAAGCCGGAAACGACAACAACAGCAGCAACGACTAAGCCTGCTCCCGAATGGACAGAGAGCAAGGCAAGCGGTACAAAGTACGTCAACACAGACTGCTACAGCAGAAAGAAAGCCGTACTCGGTGCTGAAACGGTAAAGTTGTACAGTGTGAATGACACGGTCACAGTTACGGCTAAGACCGATACAGGTTACTTCAAACTTTCTGACGATAGCTTTATCCACGGCGATTATCTGAGCGACAGCAAGACCGTTATACAGACTACAACGACCGCAAAGAAAGCGGAAACACCAAAGCCTGCGACCACCACCACAAAGAAGCAGGAAAGCAAGCCGGCTGAAACTAAATGGAAGTTCACAAAATCCGACTGTGAGTACATCATAGAAGAATGCTACAAATGGGCTGACAAGAACGGTTATAAGTATAAGAGAGTGAACGAAATTAAATACCCGAACGGCGGTTATTGGGATTACTCAAATGGTGAAGAAGTTTGGGTTGATGTAAAGAGAAACTGCCAATATGGTGAAGTGTATAAAAACAGCAGTTGGGATACCACTTATAAAACTGTGGGTCACCCATACTTTTGGGGATCAGCAAGAAACGAACAAGTGATAAATAAAAATGAAGAAATCATTAGTACAATTACTTTTATGTGCAATGATATTAAGTATTACAATGAAGAAGGATACACTCCAGTTTTAGATTTTACACCATACAGTGAATTTGTTTCATACACAAAAGACAGACCGGGATTTATAGGCTGTTCAAACTTAGTAGACGATGGAACAATAGATTATATTTTGTTTGTGATATATGGCGCATAAAACAAAAACACCACATTTTTTGAGGACTATGTAACAACTGCTTGCAGTTGCTGATATAGTCCTTTTTGTTTGTAGAATTAAGCATCAAGCTTTTTCCGAACAAGATAACGTTCGTTTTCTATTTGATTAATTAGTTGAGAAACTTCTTGATTAATTGTAAGTTCTTCTTTTATCTGCGTAATCAATGAAATGCTGTTTAGAGAAATGTTGTCGAGAATATAAGACTTAAAGCTGGTGGTGGAGTAAATCATAGTGAAAATCTGATATTCTCCGTTATAGCCTTGAAGGATTATATGTAATATTGAATAATTAGGGCTTTTTTCGTTAAATTTATTTAAATTGAATGAAATATATTCCTTTTCAAATTCAACAACAACAATGACTTCGCCTGATTGAAAATAATACCCTCTGTTACCGGAATATTCAGGTGTATTAATTTCATGTGAAAACGCTGTTATATCTATATTGCCGTTGTCAATTGCGGCAAACACAACTTTTTTGTATTCACCGGATATAGAAAGTGGATCAAAGTGTATTGTATAAGGCGTAAGGTTATATCTGAAATTGGGTGTTTTATCGCATACTACATCGTCAACAACAACAGGAGTATCAGCTGATAAAAAATAATTCAAATGCGAATTTTTTATGCTGAATTCATTAGCGATTGTTCCTATCCAAATAGAAATATATAAACTCAATAAAGAGACAAGGAGTGAAGCGAATGCTAATCCATTAGATAACAATTGTGAAGACTTGGCAGTCCCATCGCTTTGTCTTTTATGTAACTTTCTTTTTTTGCTACTCATATTATTACAACTCCTTTATAATGTTATTGTGAGTATTATATCAAACTGCGATATAGTTGTCAACCGACAAATAAATTTTAATAGAAAAAATTCAAAGCTGTCTGAGAAGGCAGCTTTTTTATATATAAAATTAATTAACGAAAGGAAAAAAGAAAATGAAAAAAGTGATTAAAAAACTTGCTTCATTGTTGATGGTAACTGTATTTGTTATCACCGGCACAACATTTCAAATGCTTGCAGGGGCATTGTCCGAAAGTGTTATTAACGGAAAACAGAAACTTTACATTTCATATTATCCGTACAGTTATAACTTTTCGGGAAGTGGTCTTGGAACATCAATTTACGGACAGTTTGTTAAAATCAATGTAGGCTCAGCAAATGGTGAATATGCTTATTGTATGGATGCGGAGGCAGATAGCGGTATAACTGGTACTTCTATTTTTACAGCTGAAGATTTTAATTTGTCTGACTGGGTAAAACGCAATTATACATCTAATCAGATAAAACTAATGAAATATGCTGCGATATACACAATTAAAAACGCATCGGAGACCAAATACGGTTATTCCAATGAGGTAGAGAATATAGCAAGCCAAATTATTAATTGGACGATACTGCATAATTGGTTTAATACCTCATCAGAGTCAAGTGTACTGAATGTGTATACAGCTAATATGCCGTCAAGTGTAGCAAGCAATGTAAAGGCTTGTTACAATAAAATCAAAGAACAAATATTATCACACAAAACTATTCCAAGTTTTGCAGTAGGCAAAGGACAGACACCTACGCCAAAGAAGATGACAACAAATGCTGACGGCACATTTTCTATTACGCTTACTGACAATAAAAACTGCTCATCATATTTTGACTGGGCAAAGGCGCTTAATAACTCAAAATACAAAAATTATTTATCGATTACTACCAATTCTGCAGGTAAATTGGTTATAAAATCTACAAAACCGATACCAAAATCGGATGAGTTCGAGCTTACCGCCAAGAAAACCAAAAGCAAATATCAAAACGAGCTTGATACGGCTTCACCGGTAGCTTTGATAGTCGATGAAAGCCAGTTGAGTGGACAGAATGCTGTTGGTTATACAAATACCGACAACGACCCCGTTACTGCTTCAATATCCTTGTACACTGATACTATTGGCACAGCTCAGATAAAGAAAGTTTGGGAACACAATCACGATGCTTCAAGCACGAAAGCCGATAACAGCGACATCTATTTCACGATAAAGAACAGCTCGGGTTCGCCCGTGAAGGCTACAGGCAAGGCAGGCTCGTATACCTACTCTACAAGCGGTTCCGTAACTAAGTTCAAGCTCAACAGCAGTAACACTTTTTTAGTAAAATCGTTACCTGCAGGAACGTATACGGTCTACGAATTTGGTAATGACGGCAACGGTATACCGAATTATACAAGAAAGAATCTCAGTCAAACAGTAACCGTTACAGCCGGAGGCACAGGAACAGTTACTTTCAAAAATACGAGAAATACCGGTACGGGCAAGGTTATAAAAACTTGGGTAGACACCAACGGTAATGCCATAGCCGCAAGCAACAACGTTGAAAGAAATAAGCAGATATATTTCCGCATCAAAAACGCTGACGGAAAATATATAACTGTCAACGGTACGAAGTACAGCGGCTCATATACGTTTACAGGAACATCGACTAAAGCTACATCGCTGTATGTTAATCCCAGTACAGGTACTTTCACTGTTTCCGACCTTCCGACCGGAAAGTACACCGTGTATGAGTATGGCTCTCCGGAGGGCTATTCGGTCAACAAAGCATATCAGACAATTACCATCTCAAGAGATAAAACATCGTCCGTGTCTTTCATAAATAGCGAGGACAGCGGTACGGCTCAGATAAAGAAGGTATGGCTGTCCGATACAACACTGTCAGCTTCAGAAAAAGCAAATCTTGAGAAAAACGTTTACTTTACTGTCAAGGACGCTAATGGTAAGTATATCAAGGTTACAGGCTCGGCAGGAGCTTATGTTTATGCCGGCACTCAGACTACAGCGAACAATTTAAAACTCAGTGGCAGTAAAATTAATATAACCAAGCTCCCGTTGGGTACATACAAGGTGACCGAAGTCAATAACGCAAGCGGTTACAATCCGAAAACGCAGACAAAGACGGTCACTATCGCCAATAAGGGCGAAACAAAAAGCGTATCTTTTACAAACAAATCAACACCTGTTGTTGTTATAAGAAAACATTTCTCTGATGAGGACAATCTGACAGAAGCACAGCTCAAAGAACAGTATGCTAAAGTTACCGTAAATCTGCAGGTGCTTGGCTACAGCGGAAGTGTTTCCTCGAATCCGCCGGCAGGATATTATGTTAATTTTACCGGTAGCAATGGCAATTATACTTTCAAAGATGTAACTGCTACAAAGTCATCTGCATCTGACTTAAAGCTGAATGAAAACGGCGAAATGACTATATCGTTCGGCGCTAACACCACTCCGTATTATCTTTCTGTCATTGAAACGTACAGCGGTACGGATTACGATGTTGATAACCGGGACCAGCGTATTGACCTGGGCAACGGTGATCCGAATGCTGTAATCGACCTTGATGACATTGAGCTTGACAATCAGCTTAAGACAGGCTCTGTGCAGATTGACAAGCAGTTCCTTGACACTGACGGCTCAGTCATAAAGATACCTGATGATAAACTTGCCGAAGTTGCTTTCAAGGTTATGCACAACGGCAAGTATCTGACCTTTACAGGTAGCGATGGCACATACACTTATAAAGGCGAGAACAATACGGGTACTACATTAAAGCTTAACAAAAGCACATATAACTTTGTTGCAAATGAGCTTCCTGCAAGAGAAGAATACACTGTGTACGAAGTAAGCGGTACAACAGGTTACAGTTTCTCGATTGATCCCGTAACATTCACGATCACACCTGCAGGCTCGGTAAAGAAAGTGTTTACCAACAAGGCAATGACGGGTACGATAAGTATTGTTAAGCACAGTGCAGACGGTGTACTTTCCGGCTGGCAGTTCAGAGTAACCGGCACAGCCAAGACCGGACAGAGTTATGACAAGACCTTTACTACCGATGCAAAGGGTACAATCACAATCAGTAATATCCGTATCGGTGATTACAAGGTTACAGAGGTCAAGACAGGTAAAACGGTGGGGTACATTACCGAGAACAGCAAAGACCTTGAGGTCAAGAACGATACTGTAACAACTGTCAACATCGAGAACAAGCCGTATGCGAATATCGTTATCAACAAGGTTGACGCAAAGACCGGCGAAAAGGTAAGCGGTGCTACATTCGGTATTTACACAGACGCTGAATGTGAAATTCCGGCACAGGCATATACATCAGCTACAGATGATACTCTGACAGACGCTGTAATCACAGAAAGTGCGACAGGCAAGTACACTTGCAATTTCCTGCCGATTGAGAGCAAGGACGGCACAACTTACTATGTAAAGGAGCTTATTGCTCCCGAAGGGTACTACCTTGACACAAACGTACACGCAGTAACACTTAAAACAGCAAACGCTACTGTATCGGTAAACAACGAAATCGGAAAATCCGACTTCAACGAATATCCTTACGGTCACGGTGCTGTAATCAAGGAATGGAAACTTGATAACGGCACAGCAGATATGACAGCCGATGAAATCGCACAGATGAAAGCGGAGCTTGAAAAGAGCCTGTATTTCACTGTAAAGGACAGCAACGGCAAGTACATCACAGCTACAGGTGCAGACGGCGTATACACATATAACGGCGAAAGTACATCAGAATTCAAGTATGTTCTTCAGAACAGCACATTTACAATCGCAGAACTGCCTACAGGTGACTACACCGTGACAGAATTCAGCACACTTTCCGATTACACAATCAAGTCGGAAAATCCTGTGAAGATAACTGTAGTCAGAAATCAGACAGCAACGGCAACGTTTGTAAACGAGCGTGAAACAGGCACAGGTAAGGTTATAAAGGTATGGAAGCAGTTTGATACAATGACAGCCGCTGAACAGGCTGAAATCGAAAAAAATGTATACTTTACCGTAACCGACAGCAACGGTGCTTATCTCAAGGTTAAGGAAAGCAACGGTAGCTACATCTACTGCGGCACACAGAAAACAGAAACAAAATTTGCTCTGAAAAACGGTGCGTTTGTAATCGCAGAACTGCCTACAGGTGACTATACCGTGACAGAATTCAGCACACTTTCCGATTACACAATCAAGTCGGAAAATCCCGTGAAGATAACTGTAGCAAGAAATCAGACAGCAACGGCAACGTTTGTAAACGAGCGTGACACAGGCACAGGCAAGGTTATAAAGGTATGGAAGCAGTTTGATACAATGACAGCCGCTGAACAGGCTGAAATCGAAAAAAATGTATACTTTACCGTAACCGACAGCAACGGTGCTTATCTCAAGGTTAAGGAAAGCAACGGTAGCTACATCTACTGTGGCACACAGAAAACGAAAACAAAATTTGCTCTGAAAAACGGTGCATTTGTAATCGCAGAACTGCCTACAGGCGAATACACGGTGACTGAGTACAACAATGCAAAGGACTACAGCCCGAAGCAGCAGACTCAGAAAATAAAAATCACCAAGAATACAGCGGCAGTGCTGACATTTACAAACATCCGTGACACAGGCAACGCAAGTATCGTGAAGAAATGGACAAACCCCAACGGGCTGACAACGGCTCAGAAGGCAGAACTTGAAAAGAACGTGTACTTTACTGTAAAGAATGCTGACGGTGCATACTTAAAGACTGTATCAAAGAACGGCAAGTATGTATATAACGGCAGTCAGACAGCAGAAGCACGTTTCATGCTGACAAACGGCAAGTTTGAGCTTACAGAGTTGCCGACAGGCAAGTACACGATAACCGAAATCAGCAACGCTGAGGGTTATCTGCCCAAGACGCAGGTCAAGACGATCACGGTAACTAAGGACGCAACTGCAAGTGCAGAGTTTGTCAATAAGGTCATTGTCGGCAATGTCACATTGACAAAGGTCGATGAGGACTATCCCGAAAACAAATTAACAGGTGCTGTATTTACAGTTTACAAGAGCGATAAGAAAACCGTAGTCGGCACAATGAAAGAAACCGAAACAGGCGTGTACAGCCTTGAGGGACTTGTATACGGCGAATACTATGTGCAGGAAACAAAGGCTCCGAAATACTTCGTCCGTGATGTGAATTTCTACTATTTCCAGATCGTAAATGACGGCGAAACCGTAGAAGTATCTAACGATGAGCTTGGCAAGGGTACATTTATCAACTCACCTCAGAAGGGCGAAATCAAGATAGTAAAGACATCGTACAACAATAAGGTTGAAGGCTTCAAATTTGAGGTTTCCGGTACAACATACACCGGACAGACTTTCAAGAAAACATACACAACTGATAAGGATGGTATTATAAGAATAACTGACCTGAGAGCAGGCGAGTATACCATTCACGAAGTCAAGGATTCTGCTTCGGCAGGCTATCTATTACCTGAAGATAAACAGCTGACGATCGACCGTGACGGTGCAATGCTCGTTGCCAAAATGCACAACGATAAAATACCTGATAATCCTCCGACAGGTGCAGGCGAGGACGGCTTTATGCAGACGGCGGTTATTATCATATCAACGGTAATGATGAGTGCGGCTGTTGTGCTTGCATTCCCGTTATCGAAGCGTAAGAGAAAACGCTAAGCAGCATTAAAATTTTATTGTCACCGGGCGGCAGAAAAGCTCTGCCGCCTTTGTGGTGGCTTATGGAGGTAAGATATGAAAAGAATACTGAATAAGTCAGCAAATGCAATGAGAAAAAAGGACACAGGTAAATCATTAAGTAAAATCAAGCCTGATAATATTCAGGTGTTCGGAAGCTACGTCATAACTGATCCCAAAGGCGAACTGTACAGAAATTCAGAAAATTGCTTTTCGAAAAGAGGTAATTATATGAAAAGGAATCTGCTATCAAATTCTCATTTTAAATTGTTGTTTTCAAATTGCGATAATGCCAAAAAAGAGAAAAGAACGAAACCCTACTATTCTCAAAACGAGATACGACTTACTAACTTAGATACCGGAGAGGTTTATTCAACGAAAATAAGGCAAGAGTATTCGGACGAAAGAACAACTTGTTCCTTTGCTATAAATCAATATCTCAAAGAGGGGAATTATTTGATAGAGTTTATTTATTAAATTGTTTGAGGTGCGTCACGGTGTCGCACCTGTATAAAAGATTGACGTATTTTTACCGATATGATAGAATGGAGATGATAACGAATGAATGTAAGAAAAAAACTTGATAAATTGTGCAAAGAACAGTTACACAGCGGAGTTAAAACGTATGATGAAGCACTTGATTTTCTGAGAGAATTCACCTGCGTTTATGATAAATGCAAATCAGATAAAGAGTATGTTCCCGGATTGTCCCATTATGACTTTATGTACTGGGTAAACCCTATCAGAGAAGCATTTGCAGAAAACGACTACAAAAAAGCTGTAGAAAAGCTGATTGACACATATATGGAGCAGAACGCCTATTTGTATCAATCAAGAGTAAAAAATTCAATAATGATATTGTTGCGACAATATGTAAACTCAGAAAGGGAAAAATGATGAACAGTAATGTGTGTACGGCTAATCAGAAGAATTATAATCAAGCAATGGAATATGTTAATCTCACACTTGAAAGAGATACAGCAACAAAAGCAGACAATCTTCTGTTTCTGAAATTTATGATTGATTCTATAGGTCGTGACATAGAAACAGATATAAATAAAATTGTATCGAAAAACGATTTTCGTTACGCATTACTTTTTAAATTATCAAAAATGTACTTCGAATTGCTAAATTCTTAAGTTTAAAGCGACTGGTTTCAGCCGCTTTTTCTTTTTCTGATAGCGAAAATACAAAGCTGTGCCGACGGGTACGGCTTTTTTATATACAATAAAACAGGTGCGACAGGTGCGACCTGTGCTACATCGTGACGCACCTATAAAACAAGGAGGATAAAATGCAACAGCTTATAATTTTAATCGTAGCACTTGCTCTTGCAGGCGGAGTGTATCTGTTTCTGACAATCAGCAAGAAGAAAAACAAGGAACAGACAGAAGAAAACGCAGTCGAGATGATGACTGCAAACGAAATGATAAACGTAAAGGATATTCGTAACAATTGCTTACATACGAATGACGGGTACACATTTACCTTTATCGAAATCGGCGGTATGAGTATGGAGCTTTTCTCGGAAAGTGAAAAGCTGGCATACTGCAAAAACATAACTTCCATCGTTTCACGTTTTCAGTTTCCGTATAAATATATGGCTATTTCCTCGCCGTATGTAATCAAGCATATGGTGACGGCAGACAGCAACAGGCTTAAAAATGCAAGCGGTCTGTGTAAACAAATGCTTGAGGACGATATAAATTTCGCCACCAAAATGGTAATTGACGATAACAAGATTGACCGCAGATTTTTCTTTATGCTGTTCTCCAAAGACGAGGACGAGAAAACTATCCTCAAGCGTACAGAGGATACAATAAACGCTTTCAACAGTGAGGTGGACGGAATGTCCTGCGAACTTGTGAAAGACAAGGATATTATAAAAATGTATAACCTTTTCACAAATCCCGCATACATAGCTTACGAAAGAACAGATGATGTATATTTATCTATGTCACAGATTATTGCGACAAATTCTTAAAGGAGGAAAAAATGAAAAACAAGAAGTACCAGTTTGAAATTGAAGAAAACAATGTAATCCGTGCCGCAATAGCCCCGATGGGCATTGATTTCAGACCGAATACCCGTTTTTATATGGGTGACTACATCTGCCGTATCTATGCGATAATGCAATATCCGCCTACGCAGGAATACGGCTGGGTGTCAAAGATAAATAACATAGCAGGAACTATCGTAAACTTTACAAGCACACCGATTACAGAAGCGAATATTGTGGATCAGCTATCGAAAATAATCAATGCCGCCCGTGCCGAAGCTGAGAATACCCGTGACGCATTACAGCGACAGAGAAAAACAAAAACAGCGGACGATACAACACGTCTTATGGCTCGAATGGAAGAAAACAACGAAAAGATAGCTAAATTCTGCTGTACTGTGATGGTTATGGGCAACGATGAAATCGACTTTGAGCAGAAATGTAACCGTGTTGAAAGCATAATCAGCGGTGTCGGCTGTAAACTGCGTTGTTTATCCCGTATGCAAAAGGACGCCTGGAAACACATATCCCCGTCCTACGCTCCTGTAGAGCTTATCGGTGATGTCGGTAATCGTCCTATGCCGGTTAATGCTTTCTACGGCGGTTTCCCGTTTCAGAACAGCGGCTTTAACGACGGGGTAGGTTATTATCTTGGTGTGGATAATGATGGTACGCCGATTATTTTCGACCTTTGGAAGCGTGACGGAGCGAGGACAAACAGCAATATCAGTATAATAGGCGGCTCCGGTAAGGGTAAAACTACACTCATAAAGCACATTATCGTATCAGAACTGATACGGGGAACAAAAGTAATTGTCATAGATCCCGAAACAGAGTACAAGGCTATCTGCGATATGTTCCGTGAAGATGGCATATCACGGTGGATAGACGCTTGCGGTGGCAGAAACGGAATGATAAATCCATTACAGGTACGTCCTAAACCGCTTTCGGACGAGGAGGAAGAAGAAGCCGAGAGCAAGGGTATCAGTGAGCTTGCATTACATCTTAAAACGCTTGAAATTTTCTTTGAACTGTATCTTCCCGAACTTACTCAGATACAGAAAGCCTTACTTACGAAAGGTCTTATCGCTATGTATGAAAAATTCGGCATAACCTGGGATACAAGCGTAACATTTATGAAGAATACCGACTTCCCGGTTATGACGGATTTGTATAACACTTTGCTTGAGCAGAGAAAAACAGCTGAAAAAGGTGTAACCGATGATATGGACAAGCTGATACTGCTACTTGAAAATATAACAACAGGTGCGGACAGCTTCCTTTGGAACGGTCACACGACAATGCAGTCAAATGCACAGTTTATCGTGTTCGATACGCAGAATATGAAAATTATGAGCGATGCAATGAAATCAACGCAGTATTTTAATCTTCTGTCGTGGTGCTGGCAACAGATGAGTGCAGACAGAAGCGAAAAGGTGATGGTTGTATGCGACGAAGCGTGGCTCCTTATAAATCCCGATGTTCCGCAGGCGATGAGCTACCTTAGAGATACCGAGAAAAGAGCAAGAAAGTACAGCGGCGCACTTGCCGTTGCAACGCAGAACGTTGTAGACTTCCTTGATTCTAAAGTCAAGCTGTATGCACAGCCTGTACTGGATCTGCCGTCTACAAAGTTTATTTTCGGCTGTGAGGGCGATGACCTTAAAGCCGTATCGACACTATACAATTTTACCGATGCACAAAGAGAGCTTGTTGCCGCAGGCAATCGTGCGGAGTGCCTTATGAAAGCCGGTGGACGGTCACTCAAACTCAAGGTACAGTTACCCGAAAAGCGTCTGAAACAGTTAGGATTGGGAGGTAATTAATATGACTGTATCGACGGCTATTGCAAAAATAATAACTACATTAGCGTCAAACGAAAAAGGAAGAAAGGTAATAGGAGCAGCATTACTTACTCCGATTGTAATAATTCTTTTGGGAATCGGTGTATTTATTGCCTTGCTAACCGGATTGTTCAGTTTGCTTTACGGTGCAGTGCGTGATACAAGCGTCAGCCAATCTTGGAATGATATACGAAAAAATGTGGAATCCGCTCTGAGCGGTGTCAACTCCTCAATCAATACACAGGTCAAGAACGATACATACAGTTTTATGCCGGACTTTTCGATAAACCTGTCAAAGTCTGTTCTGCAGAAAACTTTTTCAGAGGGTAACAGCTCATTTTTGTTGCTGTACGATACCAAAGAGGTCAATGACAGCGTTGCAAAAGCGAAGAAGTATATAGATAAGCTGAAAAAGGTAAAATCACAGAAAGAACTTGAACAGCTTAACGAAGAAATTGATTTAAGCAGCTACAAATATTCTAACCTTGCGAAAGATAAGGAATTCCGGGACGATAAATCGTATGATATGAGCAAATACAGTCAGAGTACGGTACAGCTTATAAACACACTCGTCAAGCCTGAAATGCCGACATACGACTATGACGAAGAAACCGTAACAATTGACGGTGTAAAGGCAAAAAAGCAGATACTTACTGTACATAAGGATAACAAGACTCAGATAGTGGAGTACACCTGTTACGGCGAAGGTGACATATATCTTCCGAGATTGCTTGCGTTATATCAAGCGGAAACATTCAGCCGCTTTGAAGATATGGCAGAAAGTGACGCAAGCGGACTTGATAACGATATAGCAAGTGCTATCGAGAATGTCAGCTCAGACGAAAGCGGAGGTGCAACAGCAGATGGTTTTGACGTTGCCTGTCTGAACGTGTTCCAGGCACAGGAGATAGGACAGATATTCGAGAGAGCGGCTCTTGAGGGTAAATTTTCCGCAAAAGTCAGTACGGAAAAGACCGGTACTACAGAAAAACTGTCAATAACGGTAAAAACACCGTCTGAAGATGACTGGTACGAAATGTTCAATGTGGACGAGAAGTACAGGGATTACACCAAAGAAAATACGCAGATAATCGAGCGTATCTTATCCGACGCACAGATAAATAATTTGTACATATCGGTAGACAGTACAGCTCAACGTGCATTGTTCGTGTACTTTCAAGGCTTTTTCAATCTCCCGGTCGAAGCCGATGATTTAAAGGAAAACACAAACGGTATCCTTACAACGCTGAATGACTTTGAAACAATACACAGCCGTGGCACAAGCACGATAGGAAAAGCATACGAATCGGGTATAACACTGTATCTGAACGACGAGGATACCGAGGTCAGAGCGGAGATACTTCCCGATGTAGGCGAGTGCATACAGGATGTGTATATCTATGACGTTTATGACGCAGAAAAACGCAAGGTAGTAAAAGATAAGCCAAATTATACATACAACTGCTCGGCGGTACAGCTTGCGTACATAATTGATACGGATGTGTTTGCGGAGGAATACGGCTTTGATTTTCCGACTATCGTAACAACCACAGGTACGGAGATAAAGCACGATGACGGTGTTCTGACGCTGATGATAGAATACAGCTGTCTTGACAAGCTTGAAACTATTTCGGAGCAGGACATAGGATTATCACTGTATGACGTATACGACAAAGACGAGAAGATAGTAATAGGCTATGCTCACTCCGGCAAACACAGCAAGGAAAAGGACGAGGGCTTATCAGCGACAGGCTGGAGCCATACATTCGGAAGTGAGATAATACCGCATTTGTGCGTCAAAACTGCGTTTGTAGATGGAGAGGTAACGCCTCCGGAGCTTGATAATCCGCATATCTATGACGGCTTATCGGTGCGTTTTGTCGGAGCAAAGGTAAATCCTTTGCTTTGGTTTAAGGCTTACAGGACTGACGTTAACAAGGACCTGCTTGACAGCATAAGTGCGATACAGGTGAAAAAATAAAAGGAGAATTTGATTATGGAAAATGGAGAAAAGCTGTTTGATACATTCGGTGAATATCTTGAAAAATGCGGTGATGTGGAATTTGATTTTTTCTGCGATGACTTGTATTGTGACCATACTGTAGTATGGAACAGCTTCAATAACAGGCTGACAGAAAAAGCAAAGGAAAAATGGAACAAACTGCTCGGCTCAAAATATGAAGTTACTTACTCTGATGATAAGTATCGTATCAGACAGATAAACATACCCGATGAAAATCTGCGTAAATCCTGCCTTGATTTTGCGTATGCACAGGCAGGATATATTCCGGCATCAGAGTACGACGAGCTGTTTTGTAGCGAAAACCGCATTTGCATAGGTAATTGTTATGTAAATTTCGGAATCAAAACAACATCGTTGTCCGGAGAAACAAGACAGGATTGCGAAAATCTGAATATGACGGACTGTATGACGCTGTACGGACGAATAGCAATGAACAATCCTGTCAGCTGTGAAACAGCACTGACTGTCAATGCAGTGAGCGTAGCAGGAAATACAACCGTACCGCTGATAGTATGCAGAAAAGGCACTTTCAGCTATGTGAACAACTGGCAGACTGATAAATTACTCGGTAATGAGAAAATGTTTAAGATGATAGCTGATAAGGCGAAGATCGAAGCTAAATCCTACAACAAATTTGAAGAAGAAGAACCGGAGGTATAAAAATGTTTTTATTCCCGCTTTTAATGGTAGAAAAGAAACGTCAGACAATGCTCAGCGAGATACGCAAGGAGCTTGAGATGAATCAGAAGATAACAACAGTGAACAATCTTTCGTATTTCATCAAGGAAGAGCTGAAATATTATGAGTACATCACTCATATCATAATCGACCTTGAATTTATCGAGGAAAAGGGCGATGAATTCCTTACGAGCTTAAAGGCTCTTGTGATGGCAACGGACGTGCCGATAATCATATACGCCGAAGGAGTATATCCCGGTGATATGCTGCTGTCGGAAATAGCAAGACAGGGACTTGCGAATATCATAGGCGAAACGCCCAAAACGTTGAAGCAGATAAGCCGTAACAAAATGCAGAAAGACCTGCGTGAAGCACTGATAAAGTCAACTGCCGACCGCAGAATAGGGCTGAGGGAAGAACGTCAGAGAAGATTTGACGTTACATATATCCCGGTGCAGAAAGGCAATAACAATGCAATACCGAATTACAACAACTGCGACCTGCATTTATCAATCGGTTTATTCGGAGCAATGCGTCGTGTCGGTACTACAACATACGCAATACAGCTTGCAGAGTATTTCACTGCAAGAGGAGCAAAGGTAGCGTTCTTCAGCAAGAACGAACTTACTGACGGCGATCTGAACATACTCCAGGAAACATACAAGGAAGAAACGGTGTCAAAGGGAACGTATTTCACATATCGCAACATCGACTTCTATTTCTTCGGCAGAGTGCCGGAGAACTGGGGAATCTACAATGTTGTAATCAATGATTACGGCACAGACACAGAGCAGATTGACAACTGGCTGTCCTGTCACTACAGATACATTGTGAGCGGTTTCAACGAAACCGACATAATACAGCTTATGTCACTGCTCGAAACCGACAAGAATGATACAAAGCGGCTAATAGGCAGAGATTACAGAATAGCGTTCAATTTCGGAGATCCGTCAATGTGTGGTGAACAGTACAGGTATCTTTGTTCAAATCTTGCAACTTCGGCAAGAATTACGATGAACGGCTTTCTTCCGTACAAGTTTAATTTGCCGCAGTGGTTTTTGCAGACGTGTGACACGGAATTTGAAAACTACAGAATGTATATCTCAAACATAAAGAGATAACGGAGGTGGCAATATGGCACATCTTGAAGAAGATATAATTGAACGAGCAAAAAATACCGATATGATAGCCCTTCTCGAAAGCGAGGAGGGCTTTTCCTTTAAAAGCACTTATGGGGAAAGGGAATTCAAGTGCATTGAGCATAACAGCCTTGTTGTAAACGGCAACCGACGCAGATGGTACTGGAACAGCCGACAGGTCGGCGGCAACAATGCCATTGATTACCTTGTAAAGATACGGGGTATGAATTTCAGAGATGCGGTATTACATCTTGTCGGGGATAGGGAGCAAACGGCATATACGCCGATAAGGAAGGCGGTAACGGAAAATGTATCTGTATCAGAACCTGTACGGTTCGTTCTGCCGGAACAGGCTCACTTCCCGGACGGCAGACGAAATTACAGTAATATCATTGCTTATCTTAACAAGGGCAGAGGTATTGATATGAACATCATCAATGCACTGATAGCTTCCGGTCAAATTTATCAAGGAGTGCAGTACAACGGCTTGCATATAGTCGGATACAACGATGAGGGAATGGCTTTTTATCGCTTTAATGATAACCGTGACTGGATTGATTATAGATTGCAAACGCTGAGAGCTTCACCGACAGCAACAGATACATATCAAGCTGAAGCTGTTTCTTCAAAATATGTTGATAAAATTCTTCTGAAGGATAACACAAAAATATTTAAGAATAATCTTGTTGTATCGACCGGGAAAAACGCTCAAGGTGAAATATCCTATGCAGCATTCCGCATAGCAAGCACAAATTACAGATTCCGGGGAGAAGTAGCCGGGAGCGATAAGGCAAGCGGCTTTCTGATTGAGAGCGAGGGTATGAACGATTGTGTGTATGTTTTTGAATCGTTTATCGACGCTATGAGCCACGCCAACCTGTATAATATAAAGTACGGAAATAAGGACGCCTGGAAACTGCACAACAGGCTTGCTCTCGGCGGAACAGCGGACACGGCTCTGATGGAGCTGTTAAAGCGTAAACCGAATATCCGTAATATTTGTCTGTGCCTGGATAATGATAGTGCAGGACACACTGCGGCAAAGGAAATAGCAGGTAAGTTCAGAAGTATGGGATATGTGAATATCTATGAACGTTATTCCAATGAAAAAGATTACAACGATGAGCTTAAAAAAGTAAAATCAATAATAAACGAACAAGCAGAAGAAAATGAAGTATAAATAATATTTTGACAATTCAGATATATTATGTTAAAATGAGGTGTCGAATGAAAAAATCGTATTATTTTTCAATATGGGCTTGCACAATTTGGGGCATTTTAGTTGCTTTAAATTATTCATATTTTCAAGGAGATAAACAAAATATGGACGATACTACAGTTGACTTTATTCAAAAGCTAATTATTGCAATTTTGCCGGCACTTATCACCGGTTTACTTACTTTTTTTATCGGAAAAAAGTCCAGGATAAATAATTTGTCTAATAATATAGATGAGTTAAAAAATCTGATTGGCTCTCAAGAAGGAACAACGTTGACGAAATACGTTTCTGATACTTTTAACAGCATAAAAGAAGACATCGGACGTCAAGACAGAGGGTCCCTTAGTAAACAACACGATAATTTGCAGAATATGCTTAAAAAAGAAATCGAATTAATAGAAAAAAGAAATGATAGTGATACAAATCGGTTACTAAAATTTGATAACGAACAACAGAATATCGACAATGCAATAAACCAGTTTATTTTGTTTCAAAAAAGCTGGTATAAACAGGTAAATACTATAACTGAATTGCAAGCAGAAAACAGCAAGCTTAACGCAATAATAAAGGAAAAAGAAAGAGAAAATGATGCTATTAGAGAAGAACTCAAGAATACATATCAATTGGAAATAAAAGTATGCAACGAGAAAATTGAGTCCTTAACTCAGCAAAATAAATTGTTATCAAGTAAATTAGAGGCAAATCGTATAAATCATCAAAACAAATTCACAAACACGAATGTAAAAGATGAAATTATATCGAAGAACAATTTCAGAACTAAAGATGATGATGAAATAGAGTTGTAAAGCAGAGAGTGGCAGTTAATGCCACTCTTTTTTGATAATTTAATAAAGGAGGATAACCCAATGCAGAACAGCAAAAGCTACTTTGTATTGCCTAATACAGCATTCGGCTTATCCTCCGAAGAATTTTCTGTGCTTGCTTATCTGCTGTCAATTCCAACGGCAAAAAAGCGTGTCAGACAGCAGACCATAGCAGAGAAGTGCAATATAGGCAGTCGCAATACTGTAACAAAAGCAATAAACAGCCTGCTTACAAAAGGATATATATTTACAAAAATCCGCACAAGACGTGTTAATTACTGGTATGGCACAAATATCTATTATCTTAACGAGGACGCAGTATGCGATTTTTCAAAAGGATACACATTGATACAGCGGAGCGTTTTTGAATACGGCTTATCGCCGGCACAGCTGAAGGTATATGCTTTCATTGCAAAGTCAATCAACTCAAAGCTCGGCTACTGCTGGAACAGCTATACCGATATATCCAAAGGCACAGGTATGTCCCGTAGCACTGTAATTGCTCTAATACATCAGTTAGAATACAGAGGGCTTATAAGCAAAATCAGAAAAATGAGATACGGCTGTCCTAAAGTTTATGCCGACAATGTTTACTGCATAAAACTGAAAAGAAAAAAGCGGATAAAAAAAGAAGTACAGCCCCGCAAAGACTGTACCTCTCAAAAATCCAATGTAAATTATAACTTACAGCTTGATAATAACACAGAGCCTGCATTTTGTCAAGTCCTGCTGAGCGATTTTTTTCAAACGAGGGGTAGTCCGAAATATGAGCATCTATATATTACCCAGCAAGTTAGCCACAGAAAAAGAAAAGTAAGTAAATTAAATTTACTATATAGCAGTATATATAGGATACTTAGGAAGGTTTATTCCTGTTTTTCTTCAAAAAAGTCATTAAGAAACCGGATAAGGAGAAAAAATAAGGCTCCGCCTTGATATTTGATGTTTTCGGCTTTTCTTTTCTGCGGCTAAACGGTAAGCCGAAGAATATTGCCGAGCATAAGATAGGATTTGAGGGTTAGGTACGACACCGTGACGCACCTAACGCTACGGTCGCACAGGTCGCTACGGTCGCACCTGCATTCTTAGTTTGCACTTGCAATGATATGAAAATTATGTTAGAATGGAGAAAATATGTTAACAAAAGAGATCGTTTACGACTTATACAAAAAGTTTGCAAGATCCGGAACGTCGATTGTAACAGTTCCTTACAAAGAAATCGACAAAGAAGCCTTCAAAGCAAAATGCTGGGATGCGTTTGAATGGCACAGATGGCTCTTCCAAAATACGCTTAAACTTCCCGTTATACGAGATGATCTCACAAGAAACTTTTTTGTAAAGAGAGATGATAATGTGAACAAGCTATCTGTTGTTATCAAAATTCCTTATGAATATCACAATCAATATGCAGACGCTATTTATGAGTTAAACAACGTTGTCAGCCAAGACGGCTGCTGTATGCTTTTTGTGAACAATATGATTTACTCATTTGCTTCGTATTTAGTTATCGAAGATGATTATCAAAATTACGAGAAGATTAAAGCAGCAATTGAAAAGTATCAATTAGAAATTGATATGACGCAAACACTTGACAGCTTATACAGTCAATTGTATTCGAGAGCGTACAACACCATCAATTTCACAAGCAATTGCAGTAAAGATCAGATATTACTACAAATGACCGCCGTTTATGCTTACAAAGATAAAGACGAATTAGCTCGATCCGGCTACTATGTTTCTGAAACCGATAAGCCAAACGTTTTTATTTCCTATTCTCACAACGACAAAATTATCGTAAAAGACGTAAAAGACCGAATTGCTATGTGCGGGCTAAACGTGTGGTTTGATGAAAATTGTATCGATGTCGGCAAACACATAATAAACGAGTTTATGGACGGGATAGCAAAATCCGATTATGCTATTATTTTTGCAAGCAAAAGCACAGTCAGCTCCGTTTACTCTAAAACAGAAATTCAAAATATATTTGCAAAGGCTCTAAACAATGAAATCGAATTGTTTATCGTTAAGTTAGACGATGTCGATATGAACAGCATTTTTCCAAACCTCAAAAACTATAAATACTATGATTTTTATCAAGAACATAACATTGATAAGTTGGTAATGAGTATTGTTGATTTTGTCAAAAAGAAGTAGTTGTTGCAGGTGCGTCACCGTGTCGCACCTTGCTTATCTTTGAAAATATATCTATAATTTTTAAGTAATAATATAATTTACGACTATTATATTTGTTCGATAATCATTATAGCCGATTGACAAAAAGTGATTTTGGTGTTATAATATATTCAATAAACAAAACGTCAAAAATAAGAGGAGTTATAATGAAAGAGTATAAAAGTTTATTTACATTTTGCGGTATAGTTCTATCTGAAATAATCGCCTTCGCTATAACAAATATATTTTCTTTGGATTTTTCTATGCAAGTACCAATAGGTAATTTGATTTTGATTTTCTTACTAGTAATGACAGGATTTACATATTTTTTCATTCATTTAAATAAAAAACTTCAAGAAACGAAAAAGGATAATAATAAATTAAAATCAGAGTTAGCAGAAAATAGTATTGATTATAATTCTGGAAATATGCTTCTAATGATGGCTTTTACACAAAGCCAGTATAAAGAATTAAAAATAAGTATGCTTGAGGAAGCATATAAAAAACATAATAATTTAATAGCTGGGTTATATCTTGCAGATATATATTCAAACGGTATTGAATACAATGGAAAAGTATTCATCAAAAAGAACCGTGAGAAGAGTGCGAGAATTTATGAATGCATGTGCGATTACGACAAGTACGGAGTATGTGAATGGATGTTAGGTTGGTATTACCAAAACCGACTTATAGATAAAGCTAAAATTAAATCAAACTATATTGATATAGCTGAAAAATATTACATAAAGTCTAAAGATAAAGGTTTCCCGAAAGCTTTCAACAGCATTGGTAATTTTATGATTAAAAAATTGAACGGGCATGTTGAGAGCGAGGAAATAAATGCAATAGCTATGTATATAGAAGCAAGTAATAAGAACGATATTTTTGGTACTTTGAATTGCGGTAATCATTATTTTTATAAATATAAGCTAAACTGTAATATTGAAGACATAGATTCTGCTATTAAATATTATAAAATTGCAGCTCAGAAAAAAAGTGAAGAGGGTTACTTAAAGCTTGGAATATGTTATGAGGAGAAATACTCAAAAACATATCATTCTTCTAAAGATGATTCATTGTTAGTAAAAGCAAGAAACTGCTATGTTAAAGCAATTACATCTATAGTATTTGATAATCAATTTAGTGCTTCTGCTTATTACAAACTTGGACGTTTAATTGCCCAATATCCCAATTTAGCTAATGATACGATTACAAAGAAAGCAATAAAACCATATCGTTTTGGAAACGCATACATAGAATGTTTTGTTAAGTCATACGAAATGTTCCAGGCAGTTATGGCTATGGAAGATGGCTCAAAAGCTACAGGTACATTTAAACAGTATTATGATAATATAATAAGGGATTTTAATAACTTTGCTAAATAGCACACAGAAACGCACATAAGTATGGAGATGTCATACTTATAATATTTAATGATATAACGGATTATAAAGAATATGTTATGATTTCTGTGAATTCTGTATGTTTTATAGTAACGGAAACTTAGTATGATCGACAACAACTCAAAACACAAATACGGTGACATCATCTCAGAGAATGATTAGATACTCAAAAATTATCAGTTGAGATTTTTGGTATAATGTAATGGAAACGCCCTCTGTCAGAGCTTTAACAGCTTTGGCAGAGGGCGTTTTTTGTTTCTCCTCGGAATATAGCTCTCAGAAAAAAGAAAAATCAGCGAGAGCGGTTGTATATGTTTTGCACAATATAGCTACTAAAAAATCAGCATTTTTACTATAATTTTTTGTGCCTTTACCGTTGACAAAATTACCAAAACACGGTATAATTATCAATAAGGAGTGATATATAAAAAACACTCCGCAGGAGTAGGGCTTTACCAGAGCCGTTACTCTTTTCCTCAGACGATGGCATAACATCTACTGATATAGCGAAGTGGCTACATCTGTGTCCTATATACATATTATAGCACAGATTAAATACATTATGCAAGAGCTTTCAGAAGATTTATGGGTATTCGTCTGATGGCTCTTGTTTTTTATTTGAAAGGTTAAAATTGATTTAATGAAAATTTCAATTTGTTTTGAAAATTTGATTGAAAAAGCACTAAATCTGATTGGCATTGATAGCCGTAATGATTATATTGCCGGCATATCAGTCAATATAGAAGAAAGCAACTATAATGCTGAAACCTTTGAAAGCGATTTCGCCGGTGAAATTACTCTATATCAAATCATCAACGAAAAACACGAGTTAATAGGTTTCTTTGAATTCGTAATCAGATTCTCTGAAATAAATCTGAATAAAAGCATAGTGTTGCAAAATACTACACCGATAGGGGAGAACAAAATTGAGGGAACAACAGTGAAATACTCTGAAGAATTCTAAAAATCGAGTTCCCTGTGTATTGTTACAACCCATTTAGGTCTTCTATGATTAGCTTTTGCTTCATCGTAATCTATACAGATGTAATCAATGTAGTCCATACGAGCCAACAGAATTAACATCTCTCTGACGGCTTTGTTATATGCCCGATCATCTATACCGATTACTGCTTCAACCATTTCTCCGTAGTCTGAATAACACCATTTACCCGGAGATCCGCTGACAAATGACTTGTCAACAAAGTAATAATATAGATTTCTTAAATAGTCCGGGAACTTGCCTTGCTTTTGATTTCTAATTCTTTCGAGAATTTCATTTCGTTTATTCTCGTCATATAATTTAATCTTAAACAAGACTGCTCCCTTCATACATATATGATATACATGGCGTAAATCCGCAGTGTATATCCCCACCTGTCCACACGACAGTACAAATTGAATGCCGACCATTGTCAGAGATGACCTACAGCCGAGATAACTACGCATTAGTTCTGAGAACATCGTGTAAGCAACACGGGAGAGGAACAGTAAACGCCGGTTTACTGCAAACCACCGACTAACAAGTCACAGTTCAGAAACGCCGCATTCTGCGGAGCGAGTATATATACCGTACCTCTAATACGGTTGAGCTACATCGGACCGGGTAGGTGTTAAGCTACGGAGAGATGCGAAAGCGTTAATCGAAACAGTGAGTCGGAACGCAAAATGTATAATATATCATGGCGGAGTAGTTACCGCTATTCCGCTGTGATTTTTATATTTATACCTTTAGGGACACTGGTGTACAGTATCCCTAAAAGTGTAAATATTGTTGGCGCAGAAAGAGGGATTTGAACCCTCGCGCCGGTTTCCCGACCTACTCCCTTAGCAGGGGAGCCCCTTCACCACTTGGGTATTTCTGCATGGCGAATTAATAATATAAAATTTAAATGGTGCCGCTGATCGGACTTGAACCGATACGGTATTGCTACCGAGGGATTTTAAGTCCCTTGTGTCTGCCGATTCCACCACAGCGGCATATTCTGTTGTGCGGTGATTAACCTTGATATATTATACACTTATTTTTCCTGCTTGTCAAGTGTTTTTTGAAAATTTTATTAAATTATTTTCTGCTTTTCCATCTTGTTTTTTATTCCGAAATAGTGTAAAATATTAATTGAAATATACCTAAAAAACAGGATACAATTTCCAACAATTCTATAGTTATCATGAAAGGGGAATACAAATGAGGATAGCTCTGTTTACAGAAACATACCTGCCGAGCATCAACGGTGTAGTCACCCACGTTAAAACTTTAAAGGAGGGTCTTGAAGCGCTCGGACATACGGTACTGGTGGTTACCGCTGATTCAAGGGTAAACAATCACGTTATTGCGGACGATGTAATGTACTGTCCCGCCGTAAAACTCAAAAAAATCTACAATTATGATATAGCGCCGCCTATAAGCAAGGAACGTCTTGATAAGATCAAGAGCTTTGCTCCCGACATAATTCATATCCATAACGAATTCGGAGTAGGCATTTCCGGTGTACTTATCGCAAGAACTCTCAAAGTACCGCTTGTATATACGCTCCATACAATGTATGACGATTATGTATATTATGTAGCAAAAACAAAAGGCTTCGGCAAGATCGTAACTTCCGCCAGCCACCTTTACGCAAAGATGCTCGCATCAACAGCTTCGGCTATTACAGGACCATCGCCCAAGGTTTCGGAATATTTCAAAGCCTGCGGCGTAAAGAAGCCCGTCCACGTTATACCGAATTCCGTGGAGCTTGACGTATTCAAGCCCGAAAACGTTGATAGAAACGATGCTGTCAGGATGAGAAGAAAGTTCGGATTTGCCGATGACGATATGGTGTTCTGCTTCTGCGGCAGACTCGGCAAGGAAAAGAACATAACGCTTCTTCTTGAATACTGGGCTAAAAATGTCAGACCCGAAGATAAGATAAAGCTGTTCATACTCGGTGACGGACCTTTGCACGAACAGCATTGCAAGGAAGCCGATGAACTCGGTATATCCGATATGGTGAAATTTGCGGGCAGGGTAGAACACCCCGATTTACCCGTATATTATGCCTGCTGTGACGCATATATCACAGCGTCACTCTCCGACACCTGCTCAATTTCCATGCTCGAGGGTATGGCTATGCACCTTCCTGTTCTCAGCCTTAAGGACGACCTCAATGTCGGACAGGTAAAGGACGGTATCAACGGCTATAACTTTACCGATGCCGACAGTATGTACGAGCTTCTGAAAAAACTCCGTGATATGCCTAAGGACGAGCTTGCCGAGTTTGGCAGGCAGACGAGGGAGTCAATAAAGACATCCGGTGCTGTACGCCTTGCTAACGATTTACTCGATGTGTATAAAGAGGCAATCGAGGTTTACAAGAAGAAGAACAAAAAACGTAAGCTTAAGAAACGCTATCGTGTTATCAGACACAGATATGTTAAGCGTCCCGTAACAAAAACAGGTAAGTCTATATAATAATAAGCGGCGGATCTAAACAATCCGCCGCTTCAGTTTGTAGAAAAAGTCTATTTTTATAAAAATAGAGCAAATTCTCTATCCCTAACCCCAAACCCCTTCCCCGTGGGGAAGAGCCGTGTATGCTCGGTTGGCTTTGCGTCCTTGCAAAGCCCTTGGGCATACACGCCAGGCATCCGTGCAAGGGATGAGTGTGGGGCTGCCGCCCTCACCCCGCTTGGGGCTACGCCCCAAACCCCATTTTCAAAAACATAGAGGTTTATCGACAGTCTGAATCGGCGGATTCAAACAATCCGCCGCTTGCTTATTCCTTCACGATTTTCAGCACAGGGTAGCCGTCAATGTACGGCTTTATGATATACGGATGCTTTTTGGCATAATCCAGCATTATATCCGCAAGTGAGCCTTGTTCATTATATTTCTTGTTTATGAACGTTGACAGCTTGGAAACCGGCAGAGCGGACACCGTTTCACATACGGGAGAAACGGTTATGCCGAGAAGATTTTCGCTTATGCGGTTGACTCTGAAAGGCCACACACGGCAATCAAAAGGCTTGTTGTCGCCAAGCGCACAGCCCTTTTCGGTAAGCATAGGACAGTAGGTAAGCTCGTCGCCGTCCTTGAAGTGCATCACAAACCTGTATCCGTCCTCATACGGCTCAAGCTCAGCGTTTTCATCAATGTTCTTTTTTATATATTCTGCCGTTTCGGGCGGAATAACAGGTATCTCCCATATATCGTCCTTGTCGAACACGCAACAGACACGGCACTTTGCGCAGGCTTCACGGCTGAGAATTTCAGTAAGCATTTAAAATCATTCCTTTCGGTTATATCTTATCACAACCGTGAGCAATGTGCAACCGTAAAATTTTGCTTTAAATTACTGTAATTATGTCAATTTGGTTACAATTTGTAAAAACTATTGATTTTAACACGTTGTTTTGGTATAATTAATAATAACTCATACTGTGTATTCAGTGAGAAATTCTGATGTTGCATCTGTGCAGCTGTTGAACAAAGGATATTATATGGAAAATAATAACTCAGTAAATTTTGCAGATTACGAATTTATACCGAAGCTTTTAACTCAGATCGAAAAAGTCATTATAGGCAAGCATGACGTAGTGAAAATGCTCGTTGCCGCCTTGCTTTCCGGCGGTCATGTGCTGATAGAGGACGTGCCGGGTACGGGAAAAACAACGCTTGCAATGACGCTCGCTAAAGCGACCTCGCTTTCGTGCAGACGTGTTCAGTTCACCCCCGATGTCATGGCGTCCGATATAACAGGCTTTACTATGTACAATAAGGAAAGCGAACGCTTTGAATACCGCAACGGACTTGTTATGAGCAATATTTTTATTGCCGATGAAATAAACAGAACCTCCCCGAAAACCCAGTCGGCTCTGCTTGAAGCAATGGAAGAGAAGAAGGTAACGGTAGACGGTGTCGCACATAAGCTCCCCGATCCGTTTATGGTAATTGCCACAGAGAATGAATTCGGCTATGTCGGAACATATCCTCTGCCGGAGGCTCAGCTTGACCGTTTTCTTATAAAACTCTCCGTAGGCTATCCCACGGCTGAGGACGAGGCGATGATTCTTTACAGAAGAAAAAACGGCGACCCTATCGAAACCGTTGAGCCTGTATGCAGTGCCGATGATATTACACGTTGCATTTCTGCCGTAAGAAATACGCATATAGATGCGGCTATATATAAGTACATTGTTGATATAGTTTCCGCTACGAGAAACCATCCGTTTGTGGCACTCGGCGCAAGCCCCCGTGCGTCTATCGCTCTTATGAGAGCGTCGCAGAGTATCGCTTTTATGGACGGCCGTAATTATGTTACTCCCGAGGACGTAGCGCTTATGGTAAATTATGTCCTTCCGCACAGAATACATCTCACTCAGGAGGCAAAGGTCAAGCGTGTAAGCGTTGGACTTGTTATTTCCGAAATAATGAAAGCAGTAAGACCGCCCTTTAAAAGCAACGAATAAGGTGAAAGGTCGGTTTGTATGGCTAAATACAGATTTTATTATATATTGTTCGCCGTTGTCAGCACCGTGCTTATGTTTTCGTACAAGAGCAAGCTGACTTCGGTGCTTTTCCTTATTGCGATAGCAATTCCCGTAATTTCATTCGTTCTTCTTGTTTTTTCAAGGCTTCTTGTCAAAATCAGAATCGAATACCGCTCGCTCACAGCGGAAAAGTTTGAAAATACCGATATTTCGGTAACGGTTACCAACCGTTTTATCATACCGTTGTCGCCTGCGGAGCTTATAGGCTGTTTCCCGTACAGGAACAGTGAAAAGTTTGAATATCACAAGCTGATGATAAGCGTACCGCCTTTTTCTTCCGTTACGGTTAATTTCAATTCACCGATAAGGTTCAGAGGCGTTTATAAGTCGGGTATTGAGAAGTTGGTGATATATGACCTTTTCAAGCTCTTTCGTATGAACAAAACGATGGAATGCTACGAGGACTTTGTCGTACTGCCCAGAAAACTCGTTATCGACCCCATAATCGACTCAGGCGACGGCGACAGTGAAACGCTTTCGCAGAATAATTTTTCGCTTGATAAGAACGCTTTCGCAAGTATAAGGGAATACAGGGCAGAGGATTCCATCAAAAACGTTCACTGGACAATGTCCGCAAAGCACGACAAGCTGATGGTAAAGCAGATGGAACGCAGTATAGGCGGAAGCTGCGTGATTATTCCCGACCTTAACGAATATTTCCCGTTTGACGAGGATAATTACGATGCTACAGACAGCATTATAGAGGTAATGCTTGCACTTGACCTGTCGCTTATCTCAATGAAACAGCGTTGCCTCAATGCGTGGTATTCTCCTGCGGACAAGCAGTGCGAGCAGTTTTCCGTCAAGAACGAAGAGGACAATATGCTTCTGTTTGATATAATCAGCAGACTTCCTCGCCAGACGGATACCTTCCTTCCCGAAACCGTTGCGAGAAGCTGTATGGAAGCCTCAGCCGATATATCTGCCGTTTACTTTGTCACATCGCAGTTAAGACGTGATTTTATCGGCAAAATGACCGATATTGAGTTGTTCCGCAACAAGAGAGTTAAAATCCTGCTGGTCAGCGGAGCCATCGAAACCGATGAGCAGGCAGAGCTTGCAGATGCCGTTGCGGTGACGCAGGGCTTTGAACTTTGGAAGATAGATAAGGATAATATCGTTCAGTCGCTCAATGCGGCGATAGAATTGCATAAAAAGCAATGACAACACATCCGGAATCTTAAAAATCATAACGGAGAATAGATTTGAAACGTAATAACAGTAAAAAGGACAGCTCCGCTAAACAGCAGGCGATCGTTCTTGTCGGAAATACTTACCGCAGGAACGTGAATCCGATACCTGTCATAGCGGTCAAGCTGGTTCTTGCCTATATGCTCACTGTCGGCACTGTAATGAGCTTTATCAATATATACGACATACCGTTTGAATTCGGCTCTGCCATAGCGCAGGTGCTTCTTTTCGTGACGGCTTTTATGCCTGTATTCATATTCATAAAAAAACGCTACGCTTTGCCTGCGTTTGCGGTCGGTGCCGCCATAGTGTACTTTTTCTTTCACAAATCAATAAACGAATCGCTTATTTTATTCAAGGATTACATTTTTATTCAGCTTGACAGCAGGTTGCTTTCTACGCTACAGTATGTTCCCGTCAATTCCCATGCGTTCCTTACAAGAACGCAGGATTTTGTCAGCGGAATGAATACGGCTATGCTTATTCTGACCTGCATAATCAGCTTTATATGCGTGCTGTGCTGTTATAAAAAATTCCACCCTATAGCTGTAATAGTTACATGGAGCGTGATGTTCATACCTTCGTTTCTGTCGGAGGATGCAGATTATTCCATGTACATTCTGCTTGCGGTAACCGCATTTTTCGGGCTTCTTGCGATAAACTCGGCAAACGGTTTCTATTCGCAGGTGCCCGTAAATAATGCGAACGGTGCAAAGAATAAACCCTCCAACGACGAAAAAACGTTCAGAAAAAATCTGCGTAAGAAAAATCCGCTACAGACGGCAAAATCCGAGCTTTCACGCTACAGCAGGAACTGCCTTTGCGGTATACTTGCGGCTGTTATCACATTCGGTGCGACCTTCGGCTCACAAAAGCTCTTTCCGGATATGAGCTATATCAACACAGACAATATCATAAACTCGACCGTAAAGTTCTTTACGGATATAGGAGAATATTTCAGCCTTGCGTTTTCGGGCAATGCAGGCGGGCTATTCAACGGCTATTTCTCATCGGACAACTTCCTTATCAACAACAATATAGAACTGAATGCGCCGCCGCAGTCGGCAAATGAACCTGTGCTTAAAGTAAGATCGACCTACGAAACAGGTATGTACCTTGTCGGTGACATCGGCGTTGATTTCACGGGTAAAAGCTGGGTGAGCATCAGAAAAAAGGTCGGAAAGGACGAGCTGTACAGCGGTGAATATAACATCAGCGACAGCTTCTCACCCGAAAAGATAGCACAGGCAGAGCAGTATATGAGATTGTTCGGCGGTCTGACGCAGAAGACGCTTACGTCTGCGGATTATTCTTATATCTACGATCACTCGGAATCATCGGGCTATGCGGGAATACGTCTTGCTATGGAGGAAAGCGACTTCAGTGATCATTTCAATCCGAACTTTATGTATTCCTCGCAGAGCGTAAGCATTGAATATCTCAAGAACACAAGCATTGTATTCAAGCCATTCCTTCCCGATAACAACGCCTATATGAAAAATGAGAATTTCAATTACTACGGCGATACGATAATAAGAATAGCTGACAGAAAGAACTGGATGAAGAGTTTTGAAACAAATGTTCTTATTCCGGCTAATACAGGAACATTTGTGTTCGCAGACGATGCTATGACCGACAGTGATAAGGCGTCATTGCTTTATTCTCTCGGATTCGGCAGTTACTCGGATGCAATGACATATATCGAAGATAAGAAAGAATACGACCGTTACGTCAGAAACACCTACACCACAGTTCCCGAAAGCGAAAAGGAGAACATCAGAAGATTCCTTGACGAATTTGAAGGCAAAGACGGCGATAACGCAGGTACCGTTGATAACGAACTGCTGTATGTTTACGGAATGTGCGAGTATCTGCGATCACATTACGCCTATTCGCTTACAGCCGATAATACTTCCGACAAGAGCAATACTATGCTTGGAAACTTCCTTTTCGGCACAAAGCAGGGACACTGCGCCCTCTATGCCAGCGCAATGACGCTTGCACTGCGTGAAAAAGGTATACCTGCCCGTTATATAACAGGCTTCACAACAGGAAAGCTCGAGCTTAACGGAAGCACGGGAATGTATGAAAAAACCATACACGAAAATTCACTTCATGCGTGGGTTGAAGTATACACGGAGGATTTCGGCTGGCTGCCGTTCGATCCGACAGGCTACGGCGGAAACAGCATCACAGGCGATTATATAGATCCCTCTCAGACGGACGCACCTGTAACTACAGCACCGCCTCAGACTACCTCATCAACGGTAACTACGACTGTGTCCCCGTCGCAGACAACAGCTACGACACCGCCCGTTACATCCGCTCCTTCTGACAATTCTGCGGATAATTCCGGAAACAATTCGGGCAGTGACACACCCGTTAAAACCGACTATTCACTTCTTATAAAGATAGCTTTAGCCGTGCTCGGCGTAATTGCACTTATCGCACTGATATTTGCGTTTATCAAATCGGTAAAGCGTAAAAACGAAAACCGTATGAAGAGTTTCAGAAAGTCAAAGGATACAGTTTCCGCCGTAAAGGATATGTACGGTTTTATTATGAAGCTGTTCGGTACTACCGATCTTGTTCCGTGTGACAATGAGCTTCCGCTTGAATTTGCCGTCCGTGCCGATGAGAAGCTGAAAACGCTCGGAACGGATACAAGCCTTGTAAGAATTATGAACATAATCGAAAAGGCAGAATTTTCAAACGAGGAAATATCCGAGCAGGAGCGTGCCGAGGTTTACTTGTATACAAAACAGCTTTATGCGCTTGTGCTTCAGAACTCCGGACGCATAAAAAGAATTTGGATTAAAGTCACTTTTTGACAATTAATTCAATATAATTGTTGTAAATTCCGTGATAATCTGTTATAATTATATCAGAAGTAAGCAAAAGCTGCAAAGCGGAAAGGAAATATAATATGAGACTTATAACAAGATCTGATTTTGACGGTCTTGCCTGTGGTGCATTACTGCTTGAGGCAAAGGTCGTTGACAGCTGGATGTTTGCTCATCCGAAGGATATTCAGGACGGGCTTGTTCCCGTAACAGAAAATGACGTTCTCGCAAATGTACCCTTTGCTCCCGGTTGCGGACTTTGGTTTGACCACCATTCAAGCGAGGAAGAACGTCTGAAAATAAAAGGTCATTACAAGGGCGAAAGCAGGATTTCTCCCAGTGCCGCCAGAATCATATATGAATATTACGGCGGTAAGGAGCGTTTCCCGAATTTTGACGATCTGATGCTTGCTGTAGATAAGGTCGACAGCGGACAGCTGACCGCAGAAGAAATACTGAACCCTACAGGCTGGATACTTATCGGCTTCCTTATGGACCCACGCACAGGTCTCGGACGTTTCAGAAACTTCAGGATAAGCAACTATCAGCTTATGGAAAAATTGCTTGTCTGCTGTGCGACAATGTCTACAGAAGAAATTCTCAATATGCCCGATATACAGGAAAGAATCAAGCTGTATAACGAACAGACCGAGCTGTTCAAACAGATGGTAGCCGAGCATTCAAGAGTTGAGGGCGATGTTATAATATCCGATATGCGTAATGTCGATCCTATCTATACCGGAAACAGATTTATGATATACAGCCTTTATCCGCATCAGAACATATCTGCATGGATAGTAAACGGAAAGGGCGGAAAAGGATGTTCCGTAGCGGTCGGTTATTCTATACTTAACCGCACGAGCAACGTTGACGTAGGCTCGCTTATGCTCAAGTACGGCGGCGGCGGTCACAGAGCGGTCGGCACCTGTCAGTTCAAGGACGAGGAAATCGAAGAAAAGCTACCGATGCTGCTTGACGAGCTTGTAAATTACGACAAGTATTATTCTGCAACTCCCGTGTAAAGCACAGCTTTAAATAACGAAAGGTACATATATGACGGTACAGGAATATGCGGTTAAGCTCCGCAGCAATATTTCAAAAATCATAAAGGGCAAGGACGATAAGATAGACCTTGTCATAATGGCTCTTTTAAGCGGCGGTCACGTTCTGCTTGACGATGTTCCGGGAACAGGCAAGACTGTTCTTGCAAAGGCACTCGCAAGAAGCATTGACGCAGGCTTTTCAAGAATACAATTTACCCCCGACCTGTTACCGTCCGATATCACCGGTATCCACTTTTTCAATATGAAAGAGCAGGAGTTCATGTTCCGTGCAGGTCCTGTGTTCACGAATATTCTTCTTGCCGATGAAATAAACCGTGCTACGCCCAGAACGCAGTCGGCTCTGCTTCAGTGTATGGAAGAAAAGCAGGTGACTATAGACGGAGAACTTTTTCTTATCGATAAGCCGTTCATCGTACTTGCAACGCAGAATCCCGTAGAAACGGCAGGAACTTATCCGCTTCCCGAGGCACAGCTTGACCGTTTTATGATAAAGCTGTCTGTAGGTTATTCCGACAGGGAATCGGAAATGCAGATACTCGATAATTCAAGAGCGGTTCACCCTGTAGAAAATCTTACTGCAGTAACCGATAAGACAGAGCTTCTTGAAATGATGAACAGGGTAGAGAATATCAAGGTGAACGAGGCTGTAAGAGGATACATTGCCGATATAGGAAATGCCAGCCGTCATAACAGCGAGATTAAGCTCGGCCTCAGTACACGAGGACTTATTGCGCTGAAAAATATGTCGCAGGCAAGGGCGGCACTGCGTGGCAGGGAATTTGTAACCCCTGATGATGTAAAGGCGGTCGCGCCGTATGTCTGCGTACACAGACTTATCTGCAGAAGTACGGTTATGCGTGACCCCGACAGTGCAAAACGTGAGATTCTTGACAAAATGATAAAGGAGCTTCCCGTTCCCACGGAGCAGATTTAAATGGAGCTTGTAGCGATTATTCTTGTGATTGCGGCGGTAGCAGCCGCAGAAGTGCTTATTTTCGGAAAGTACGCACTGAAAGGAATATATTACAGTGCGTCGGTAAACAAGGCCGAGGTCTACGAGGGCGAAACCCTCGAACTGACTGAGGTCGTTGAGAACCGACGCTTTGTTGCTTTGCCGTGGATAAAGACGGAGCTTTCCGCTTCACGCTGGCTTGCGTTCAGCAGAAAGGATTCCGCCGCACAGACAAGCGGCGGCGACAATACCTTTATTCCGGGCGTTTTTTCGCTGAAGCCCCGAAGTAAATGTACAAGAGTCAGAAAAATAAAATGTATGAAACGTGGCGTATTCTCCTTTGACGATACGGTTGTGACCGCTACAGATATGCTGGGTCTTGTAAGAGTTTCAAGAGGCTTCAAGGTCGGGATAAGCATTACCGTCCTGCCTGTCGGCGCAGACGGAGAAAATGCGGTGCTGTCATTCAACGAGCCTGTCGGTGAAATTCTTGTCAGACGTTTCATAAACGAGGATCCGTTTATGATTGCAGGCTCAAGGGAATATACGGGCAGAGAACCGCTCAACCGCATAAACTGGAAGTATACCGCCGTTACCGGTAAGCTGATGGCTATGAACAACGAGTTTACCACCTCACGAAACACCCTTATACTTATGAATATGCAGAGAAAGGGAGTGGTGCCGGTAACGTCCGCAGATATAAGAGATACCGAAGCGTTTATAAAGCTGTCCGTCAGGCTGATGTGGGAAAGCATTGACAGCGGCTGCGGTTTTGCTTTCGCAACGAACGGCGGTAACGCAAACGGTACAGCCACCGGCTTTGTAAAGACAGCCGAACAGTGCGAGGGCGTACTCAGAATGCTCGCACAGCTTTCCGACAGCTGCAGCTTTGATTTCGGCTCGTTTCTCCATGCACTGAATTACGGCAGTTTCACAGATGTGATTATTCTGACGCCTTATATTGACGATGAAATGGCATTGTTTGCAAAAGAGCTTGAAAGCCGTGATAAAGCGGCGGTTTTCTATACAACGGGCAACATTCCCGAAAATACAGACGCTCAGATATTGCACGCAAGAAAATTCTCATACACGTTTAATGCAGGCTATGCGGAGGGTACGCAATGAAAAAGGATTTTTTGATGAAATGCGTTGCCGCACTGGCTATGCTTCTTGTTCCCCTGCCGCTGATGTTTGTTTTCGAGGTGACGGCTTTCAAGGGCTTTATGCTGTGGCATTATCCGATATATTATGCCGTAGCCGCCATATCCGCCGCATCCGGCTATTTTCTGATGTGCCTCAGACGTTCACAGCACACTCCGAAAACGATTTTTCTTGTAAATACGCTTATTGCTCTTACGGCAACGGCGCTTGTCGTTCTTGTAGCCGTAGTTTCCTCGCAGATAAATAACGTACTTGGCGAAAACGGCTTTAACGTATTCTATTTCTGCGTTGCTCTTATGCCGTCCGTTATTGTATGGTATCTTCTCGGAATGAGTCTTAAAAAGAACAGATTTGACGATATATTCACTCCGATATGGCTCGGAATCTATCTTGTCGAAACGTTCATCTGCTATATTTTCTGCTGTGTAATGTCGGCGGATATGGAATATCTCGGCGCTTCGGAACACAGGATTTCGGTTCTTCTTGTGGTAATGGCGCTTCTTACGGTATTGCTTATCAACCAGTCGAATATTCGCTCCGAGATTGACAGACGCAGAAACACCAACCTTATAGTACCCAAAGGGCTAAGGCTTTACAACGCAAAGCTGATAGCGATAGTCGGTGCGGTGATACTTGCGGCGCTGATGCTCAAGGATTATGTAGCCGCAGGTCTTACTTGGCTTGCGAAAATGACCGTTAAGATAATAGATACGCTGCTCTTCAACATCCGCTTTCTGCAGACCGAGCAGATGACCCCTGAGGACACACAGCTCCCCGATTCCGATATTCTTTCGGCTGAGGGCGGAAGCCGTGATTTTCTGCTTTATATTCTTGTCGTTGTCATTGTCGTACTTGTTATCGTGTTCAGAAAGAAAATACTGTCGCTGATGCGAAAGATAGCAGGACGCATCTTCGGAAAATATTCCGCCGATGACACTGTGCAAGAGGTTTATGACGATTACACAGACAGCTACGAGGAGCTTGATATAAGGCAGGAGAGGATAGTAAACGAAACGGATAAGGACTGCCTTAAGCGCTACCGTAAAGCTAAGGATAACAACGAAAAATTCAGGCTCGGCTACAGATTATACGCTATGTGGCTTTCAAAACGCAGTACGGAGGATATTTCCACGAAAACAGTCGAACAGCACCGCATTATCTCCGAAAAGCTGTATCACGGCACAAACAATATCGGAGCATTTTCCGACAGCTACAGCAAAATACGGTACGATGACGAGCCTGCGACCAATGATGACATTCTTCTTTCCGACAGCCTCATAAACGAGCTTTATAAATAGCACAATGTAAAATTTGTGTAAAGTCTATTGACAATTGTAAATAAATGTGTTATCATTTCCACATGATAAAAGGGAGTAGTCGGGGGATCGTTCACAGAATGATCCCTGTACGGTGTCGTCAATACGATTTCGAACGCTTTAAGCCTCAGAGATCCGTGCCGTACTGAGTATACGCTTATGACAAGACTTTTGTCGCAATTTCTTTGCGGCAAAGGTCTGTTTTTTTATGCCTTTGCCCAAAATACGAAAGGAAAGGTTACGGTAATATGAATTATTACGACATGAACACACAGGAGGTTCTTTCACAGCTTGATACAAGTATGAACGGACTTACAGGCGGGGAGGCTGAAAGCAGGCTTTCCCGTTACGGAAAAAACGAAATAACCGAGCGGAAGAAAAAGGGCGTTTTAAGAGTATTTGCGGAGCAGTTTGCGGATTTGCTTGTAATTATTCTGATAATCTCCGCTCTTGTTTCTGTTTTCACCGACAACATAGAAAGTGCGATCGTTATCATCTGCGTTATCACTATGAATGCGGTTCTTGGCACTGTCCAGCATTTCAAGGCAGAAAAATCGCTTGAGGCGCTCAAGTCAATGTCATCACCCACTGCAAAGGTAATGAGGGATAACAACATCCATATCGTCAATGCGTCCGATGTAACCGTAGGCGATATTGTACTGGTAGAGCAGGGCGACATTGTCTGTGCGGACGGCAGACTTGTTTCGTGTGCGTCCCTTCAGGTAAACGAAAGCTCGCTTACAGGCGAAAGCAACGGAATAGACAAGTTCACTGAGATGCTGACAGGCGAAAAAATACCGCTCGGCGACAGAAAGAATATGGTCTACACAGGCTCTCTTGTAACGGCAGGCAGAGGTATGTTTGTTGTAACAGCTGTCGGAATGGATACGGAGCTTGGCAAGATAGCAGGACTTATTAACAAGGCTGAGCGTAAAAAGACCCCGTTACAGCATAGCCTTGACAAGTTCTCAAAACAGCTTTCTGTAGCGATTCCCGTTCTCTGCCTTATAGTTATGATACTCTATATCGTAAGAGGAACACCCGTTCTTGATTCGCTGATGTTCGCCGTAGCGCTTGCTGTAGCCGCAATACCCGAAGCGTTAAGCTCGATAGTTACTATCGCCCTCGCCATAGGCACACGAAAAATGGCGGAGCAAAACGCTGTAATAAAGGATCTCAAGGCGGTCGAAGGTCTTGGCTGTGTGTCTGTTATATGCAGTGATAAAACAGGAACGCTCACCCAGAATAAAATGACCGTAAGACAGGTCTATTTAAACGGCAAAGAGCAAAATGCCGATGCTTCTGCCTGCAATGCGGATTCCGCACTTCTCGAAAGAGCGATGGCTCTGTGCAACGATGCCGCCTATTCTGACGGCAACGCAATAGGCGACCCTACCGAAACCGCACTGTCCGATTATATCGGTGTTCCGGTTTATGAAAAGATACGCTCCGATTATCCGAGAGTTTCCGAAATACCTTTTGACAGCGAAAGAAAGCTGATGAGTACCTGCCATATAGTTGACGGCAAGCGTACAATGTTCACAAAGGGCGCAACGGATAACCTGCTTTCACGTCTGGTTTCCGTCTGCGATAACGGCACAGTCAGAAGCATAACAGACGATGATAAACGTAAAATCGCACTTGCAAACGAGCATTTTTCCGGACAGGGAATGCGTGTGCTTGCATTCGCCTATAAGCTATCTGAAAATGAAGAGGCAGACACTGAGGATAACTATATCTTCATAGGTCTTGCGGCAATGACCGATCCGCCCCGCCCCGAAAGCAAGGCGGCAGTCGCTGATTGCATAAGAGCAGGAATAAAGCCTGTAATGATAACGGGCGACCACAAGGTAACGGCAAGTGCTATAGCAAGAGAAATCGGCATTATGCGTGACGGCGATATAAGCCTTGACGGAGTTCAGCTTGACGAAATGACCGATGAGGAGCTTGACAGCGTTATCGAAAAGGTTTCCGTTTATGCCCGTGTATCTCCCGACAATAAGATAAGGATAGTTGAACGCTGGCAGAACAAGGGCAAGGTAGTAGCTATGACAGGCGACGGTGTAAACGATGCTCCTGCGCTGAAAAAGGCAGATGTAGGTGTTGCTATGGGCATCACCGGTACGCAGGTATCAAAGGATGCCGCTTCGATGATACTTACCGATGACAATTTCGCTACTATCATCAAATCTGTAGCAAACGGCAGAGCGATCTACGCAAATATCAAGAATGCCGTAAAATTCCTGCTGTCAGGCAACCTTGCGGCAATAATCGCCGTATTATGTACCGCTATACCCGGACTTCCGACACCGTTCACGGCTGTTCAGCTCCTGTTTATAAATCTTCTTACCGACTCACTGCCTGCTATAGCCATAAGTATGGAAAAAGCAGATAAATCGCTCCTTTCGCAAAAGCCAAGAAATACAGGCGAATCCTTCCTCACAAAAGCAATGTCGCTCGGCATAGTGACAGGCGGAGTGCTTATCGCCGCTGCGGTAATGACTGCCTACTTTATCGGAAGTGCAGTTTCAGCCGAGCTTGGCTGTGCAATGGCATTCAGCACACTGTGTATATCAAGGCTGTTTCACGGCTTCAACTGCCGCAGTGATAAATCAATATTCAAAGTCGGCTTAACGTCAAACAGATTCTCACTGCTTGCTTTTCTTGCAGGAATAATATTCCTTGTTTTAGCGGTATTTGTTCCCGGTGTAAGCGGCTTGTTCTCGGCACAGCTTATGAATATCGGATATTTCGGTATCTCGCTTGCAATAGGCTTTGTACCTACGCTGATAATACAGCTTGTAAGGATAATCAGAGAAGCACGCAGAAAATAATCTGCGACCGACATAAATCAAAAGCAGTTCTGAACGAAAAAAAGGTTTACATTTCATTTAGTATATGGTACAATAAAACTGCGGTAATACCGTAATTTTTGTTTGGATGGTAAATAGTATGAGCATTGAAAAAAAACTCTGGGGCAATCATAACGGAAAGGATTGCTACTTATTCACGCTTGAAAACGGCAATATGACAGCCGAAATTACAAACTACGCAGGCTCGCTTGTAAAGCTGATCGTACCCGATAAGGACGGTAACAGGGGCGATATACTCTTAGGCTATGATACGCTTGACGGTTACATAGCAGGAACAAGCAGTCAGGGCGCTTTAGTCGGAAGATATGCAAACCGTATCGGCGGCGCTAAGTTCACCCTTAACGGCAAGGAATATACTCTTGCCAAAAACGACAACGGCAACACGCTTCACGGCGGTAATGTCGGCTTCAATAAGAAGGTATGGGACGTCAAGGATTACGGCGAAAACGGCAATCCCTATGTAGTGTTCTCCTATACGAGCGTTGACGGCGAGGAGGGCTTCCCCGGAACGCTGACGCTTGATGTTAAGTATACTCTGACAGCCGATTCGATTGAGATATGCTATAATGCGGTAAGCGACAAGGATACGGTGATGAATTTCACTAACCACTCGTATTTCAATCTGAACGGAACCGACGCAGGAAATATCAAGGACCACATCGCACAGATATTTGCCGATAAATACACCCCCGTAAGCCCTGTGCTTATCCCGACAGGAGAAATAGCAAGCGTAAAGGGTACTCCGTTTGACTTTACCGCACCTAAGAGAATAGGCGAGGATATGGATAACGGCAAGCTCCCCGGCGGATATGACCATAACTATGTTTTAGGCGAAACAAAGGAAATGAGAAAAGCCGCAGAGATATATTCCGATAAGACAGGCAGAGTAATGACAACCTACACCGATATGCCCGCTATACAGTTCTATATAAGCGGCGGTCTTGGCGGCGAAACAGGCAAGGGCGGCAAGGAAATGTTCAAGAATCAGGGCTTCTGCCTTGAAAGCCAGTTCTGCCCCGACTCACCCAACAAGCCTCAGTTCAAGCCCACCTGCGTTTATAAGGCAGGGGAGCAGTACAACTTTACTACCATATATAAGTTCTCTGTAAAGTAAAAAATATAACAAAAATACCGCAATCCCATTCGGAATTGCGGTATTAGATTACTGCCCGAAATGTGTTGTTTCCTTCGGCTCAAGCGCAAGCTCTTCCTCCTTGCACGGTCTGACGATCAGCTTAGATATACAATTATCGTGAACCTCGATAACCTTGAAAATTATATCCTTATAGCGAACCTTCGGGTGTTCGCCCTCTTCTTCGGGAATATATCCGAGCAGGTCGGTAACAAAGCCTGCGATTGTGTCATATTCGTGGTCTTCTTCAAGCTCATAGCCGAACAGTTCGAGTACATCTTCGGGATCGGCCTCACCGCTGACCTCGTATGCGCCGTTCGAGCGGGGGATTATCATATCCTTTTCCTCGTCATACTCGTCCTCTATGTTGCCCATTATCGACTCGATTATATCCTCAAGCGTGATGATACCTGCCGTACCGCCGTATTCGTCAATCACAATGCCCATACCCGACTTGAGATTAGTCAGGAACTTGAACACGTCCGAACAACTGCACGATTCGGGAACATATACCGCCTCACGCAGAAAGTCCTCTATTTTCAGCTTATCCTTGTTTTCGTTTCCGACAAGGCAGAGAAGATCCTTTACTATGATTATTCCGACTATAGCGTCAATGTTTTCCTTGTATACGGGTATTCTTGAAAAGCCCTTTTCAAGTGCAATATAGACAATATCGTCAAGAGATGAATTTACATCTACTCCGACAATGTTCTTTCTGTGCGTCATTACATCCGATGCGACAAGATCGCCGAACTCAAACACGTTGTTTATCAGCTGTGCCGATTCGTCCTCAAGGTTGCCGTATTCGTTGCCCGCATCGACCATAGACATAATGTTGTCCTGCGTGGTTTCTTCCTTGTCGTAGTAGCTGTCGCCGAGTGCCTTTGATAACAGCTTATCAAGACCTTTGTTCAGTAAAATCAGCGGTGCAAGCAGTATCTTTACCGCTCGCTTAGGTTTTCGGGGGTCTGCGTCCATTTTGTTTCCTTTCAAATATCAAAATATATTTTTCGGCAGAACTTCGTGTCCTGCCACACATTGTAGAAAAGTTCTATCTTTTAATAATGGGGTTGAGGGGCGTAGCCCCCAATAGGGTCGAGGGGCGATAGCCCCCGATAATTAGCCCCGGCACGGATGCCGGGCGTGTATGCCCAAAGGCTCTATGCAAGGACGCATACAAGTGGTCGAACAAAGTCGGTGCAGGACGCACCGACAACAAACGACCACGATTGCACAGATGCAGAGCCAACAAAGCATACACAGCCCTTCACCACGGGGAAGGGGTTTGGGGATAGGGATAGAGAATTTTCTATATTTGTTAAATTTAATTTTCCTCAAAATTTCGGCAGAACTTCGTGTCCTGCCGATATCTTTATATATCTTACCATATTTTATGACATAAATCAAGACTTTATATCAAGTCCGAAGAAACGCACCGCATTTTCATTGCAGATTCTAATAGCTTCTTCAGTCGGTATACCCTTTATTTCAGCCAGCTTTTCCGCTGTTTTATGCGTCATAGAGCTGTCACAGCGACTTCCTCTGAACGGCACGGGTGCCATATATGGGCTGTCCGTTTCAAGCATTATTCTGTCACTTGGGATGATCTCGCACGAATGTACCGCCTTTTTAGCGTTCTTGAATGTCAATACGCCTGTGAAGCTGATATATGCGCCGAGCTTTAAAAGCTCCTTTGCTGTTTCCGGACTTCCTGAATAGCAATGCACCACAAATTTATCCGGAGTAGTGCGGTGCAGTATTTTCATCATATCTTCCGTAGCGTCACGGCAGTGGATAACGGCAGGGAGGGAAAGTTCGTTTGCAAGCTTTATCTGATTTTCAAATATCTCCTGCTGCCTTTCTGCGTCATAGCCGTCATAGTGATAGTCAATTCCTATCTCGCCTATAGCGACCGCCTTTTTATTCTTTGCAAGCGTTCTCAGCATATCAATGTAATTATCGGATGTGTCGGCTATATTTTCGGGATGAATGCCTACCGCACAGAATACATTTTCGTAACGCTCGGTAAGTTTCAGTGAAAACTCGCAGGTCGGAATATCCACGCTCATATTTATGATTGCCAGCACATTGTCGGATAAAATGCGGTCGAGAACCTCATATCTGTCCTCGTCAAACCACCTGTCGTCATAGTGTGCGTGAGTATCTATAATTTTCATTACTTCAATATCTTTACGCTGTCACGGATAATCAGCTTGCCCGTTACAAGCGTTCTGCCCCTTGAATAATTTTTATCCCTTATCTTCTTGATTATCGTTTCGACAGCCTCATAAGACATTCTCTTGCTGTCAACATCTATCGTTGTGATACGGGGATTTGAAATAGTAGAGTAGATGTGATTATCGTAGCCGACTATCGAAATGTCGTCGGGTACTACATAGCCCTCGCTTCTGAGCTGATTGAGCAGGCAGTAAGCCGCCTCGTCACAGTTGCAGACAAAAGCTGTCGGCTTCTGTGCAGGAAGGTCAAAGTGAGGATAGCTTGTGCCTTCGGGGCCTCTGTCGTCAATTACCCACTCACTGCGCAGAGGTATGCCTTTTTCAAGCAGAGCCTTGTAATATCCGAGGTATCTGTCCTGTATGCTTGATGTTGACGTTATAGTACCGAGGAAGCCTATGTTGCGGTGTCCTGCGTTTATAAGATAGTTTGTAAGCATATAAGAGCCGAAGAAGCTGTCTGAAAGAATGGTGTCTGTGCGGTTGTCACTGCTGTAGAAGTCGAGGAAAACCACAGGAATATCAAGGTCCAGCAGTTCGCTTACATATTCATCGTCAAACTGTCCGAGTACGATTACGCCGTCAACCTTTTTGTCCGATACCGAATTCGGCATTGAACGGTTCGCCTGATCGCTTTCTGAAATTACATCGAGTATGCCGTAATAGTTCTGCTTTTGCAGAAGCTCCACGATATGACGGTACATTACCCAGTAGAACGCACTTGCGTCATTTATAAAGTGCTTTGCCACTACTATACTTATGTTGAACGTAAAGCCTTCCTTAGATGACTTTGACGTATAGCTGAAACGGTATCCCATTTCGTTTGCTTTCTGCTTTATCTTCTCACGAAGCTCCTCGCTTACGCCGTCCTTGTCGCCCAGTGCCTTTGATACTGTAACGGTGCTTATATCCATAGCCTTTGCTATGTCGCTCATTGTAACGGATTTTTTCTTCATCAAATCTTACCTCTGTACTCGTCAATTTAGCTAATAACTTTATATCTGCCTTTATATAATAGTGTAACCTAAAACCGAGTTTTTGTAAAGTAACTTTTTGCACAAAAAACAATTGTATACATGCGTTCTGTTTATAAAATTAGCTAAAGTTATAATTGTAACGCTCCGTTTTCACTGTTTTAAGCAGATTCAGGGTAAAAAACGTACACTTTTTAAGAAAATAATACGTTTCTATGAAAACCGTTATCACGATTTTTTTGAAGTAAAAACCTGCGCTTTGTAACAAATGATAAAATTACATATCGAATTTTGGTCAAATGTTACATTGAAAACGGTTTCACAATACTGTATAATTGTAATATAGCTTAATTGAGGGAGAAAATGCTGATGAGTGTTACTATCAAGGACGTTGCAAAGGCGGCTAACGTTTCCGTTGCAACCGTTTCAAGAGTTCTTAATAAAAAATCCAACGTTTCCGAAGAGGCGATACAGGCGGTAAACAGTGCTGTTCAGGCACTCGGATACAGCCCCAGCTTTCTTGGCAGAGATTTAAGAAAAAGCGAAACGAGAAGAATACTTGCCATCATAGCGTCAACAGAGCAGAGCTTCTACTCGGACGTTATAAGAGGTATGGAGGTAGCCGCATTCTCACAGGGCTATGATGTTCTGATCGCTACCACCCACGACGATCCCAACCACGAAATGCACCTGCTCGGTATGCTTTTCTCAAGAGCCGTAGACGGTGCGGTACTGCTCGGTCCTAAGCTGGACGCCGCAACCATCAATTCGCTCGGTGAAAAGCACAATATAGCAATGTGCCTTGAACGACTTGACAACTGTAACGTGCTTACCGTCACGATAGATAACGTAAAGGCAGGCCGTGACGCAGTAAACTACCTTATCCGCAAGGGTCATAAGAAGATAGGCCTTATCACAACTTTACAGAGAAGCCAGTCGAGCATTGACCGTGAGATAGGCTACAAGCTGGCACTCAAGGATAACGGCATTCCTTATAACGAGGATTACGTTTATTTCGGCGGCTATGAAACAGAGCAGGGTATGAGAGGCTGTGAATACCTTATGAACCTGCCAAGCCCCCCGACAGCAATATTCTCGATTTCGGATATAATCGCAATCGGCGCAATGAACTATGCGCTTTCAAAGGGCTACAGGATAGGCAAGGATCTTATCTTTATGGGCTTTGACAATATCCAGTATTCACATATGTTCGTACCCCACTTATCTACAGTCGAACAGCCGTGTTATGCACAGGGCAAGCTGGTAATCGAGAAGCTGATTGAAAATATGAAAGCGACAAATCCCGACCACAACCTTTATACATTACCGCACAGCCTTGTTCTGAGAGAATCTACAGGCGATTGATATAATAATTGATATAAAAAAGCATCACCCCGTTCACCTATGTGAACGGGGTTTTACATTACTGCTGTTCAGCGTTATTCTTATTCTTCTGCTTTTTCTGCTTCTTTTCGTCAACCTGCACTCTATTCGGGTTGCAGTCCTCAAACTCGAACCAGAACGTACTGCCGACACCGACCGTACTGTCCGCACCGAAATTTAACCTGTGCATTTCAAGCACACCCTTTACGATAGACAATCCGAGTCCGCTGCCTTTCTTTGCACGCTGATGCGTTTCGCCGTTCTTCTTGACACGATAGTATCTGTCCCAGACATATTTAAGATTTTCCGGATCGATGCCTATACCGCTGTCGCACACCTCAAGTCTTGCGGTTGTCGGTGTCTTGTGATACAGATTTACCCTTACAGTCTTGTCATCGCCTGTATAGGTCAGAGCGTTGTTGATAAAGTTGTATACTACCTGATCTATCTTTGTGATGTCGGCGTTTATAAATATATCCGGCTCAGCATTCAGCACCACGTTATAGTCCTTGATTTCGTTCAGCAGTGAGAAGCGTGGTACTATTTCACCGAGATGCTCAGAAAAATTCACCTTCTCATATTTAAGCTCCGCAACGCCGCTCTGCAACTTTGACAGATCGAGTATATCCGTTACAAGCGAGGTCAGCCTGTCCGTTTCATCAATTATGACCTGCAGATGCTTTTCACGCTTTTCGGGGTTATCGCCCGAAAGATCTCTTATCATCTCCGCATAAGCCTTTATCATCGTAAGCGGAGTACGCAGATCGTGCGAAATATTCGCCATAAGATCCTTACGCAGAGTATCCGCCTTTGCTATTTCCACAGATGCGGAACTTAGCGTATCGGTAAGCTCGTTTATCTCCGTAAAGCTGTTCTTCTTCACAGGCATATCAAACTGTCCCTGCGGCAACTTCAGCGCCGCCTTCGATATATTGATGATAGGCTTTGAAATGCTGTTTGAGAAAATGATGGACATTATGAATGCGGCAATTATGATAATACCTGCGGTAAGATTAAGCTGGCTGTGCAGAATTGCGGTCGTTGTGCCGAGCGGCTCAAGATAATTGAATATATACAGCCTTACGATGCCATTTGTTTTAAAGAACGTGCTTTCCGTACCGTCATCAAGCTGTGCTATCAGCACAATTGCCTTGCTGTCATTGTTCGTTCTCGGAATTGTAGCGGTGAAGAACGTATTTTCGCCGGAAATGATTTCTTTCATATCGTTGGGCGAAAGGCTCGTGATAAGCGAGTACACCTCTTTGTTGCTCTTGTCAAGCGAGCTTGCCCTGAAGTAAGGGCGGTTGCTGTCGGAGATTTCGATATAAATCTTCTGCTTGTCCGCAATATCCGAAACGATGGAATTGAGGTTTTCGGGCTGCTGCGACCACGCATCCTTTATCTGCTTTGCGGCAGAAGCCGTTTCCTGTATCTTCATATATTCGTAGTAGCTTGAAAGCAGCACTACCTGAAAGAAGTACAGAAAAACTATAACTATTAGCGAGAACAGCACAAATGTCAGCCATGAACGGAAACGTATGCTGTTTAGTCTGTCTTTCATTGAAAAGTGCCTTCCTGTTCTGATGTGTACCGATATAATATTACAGCCGCCACTCAAGACGGCTGTAAAAAGTATTTATACCTGGAACTTGTATCCCATACCTCTTAACGTTACAATGAATTTTCTGTACGGACCGAGATTATTTCTCAGCATCTTGATATGAGTATCAATGGTTCTGTCGTCACCGAAGAAATCGTATCCCCATACCTCTTCAAGCAGCTTGTTTCTTGTAAGTGCTATGTTCTTGTTCTTCACAAGATAGAACAGCAGGTCGTATTCCTTAGGCGTAAGGTTAGCCTTTTCGCCGTCTATGAATACGTCTCTTGCCGTAAAATTGATTTCAAGACCCTCAAATTTTACTGTTTCTCCGACAGGCTCATTTCCTGATTTATTACGTTTGATTATCGCATTGATACGGGCAAGTACCTCTTTGGGCGAGAAGGGCTTTACCACATAATCGTCAACGCCCATCTCAAAGCCGAACAGCTTGTCATATTCCTCTGTTCTTGCCGAAAGCATAAGTATAGGAGTATTCTTGAATTTTCTTATTTCCTTGCAGGCTGAAAAACCGTCAAGTCTTGGCATCATTACATCCATTATTATTATGTCGAAATCCTGCTCCTTTGCCATATCGACAGCCTGCATACCGTCTACCGCCTCATATACCGTATGACCCTCATATTCGGCATATTCCTTGATGACCTCACGGATTTTCTGTTCGTCATCCGCTACGAGAATTTTATACATAGTCTATATTCCTTTCTTTTCGGCTATCCGTTTATCGTAAAAAAAATTCAGTTTAACAAAGTAAACTGAACGGAGATAAAATAATGCACAAATCAAATTATCAATGAAATGTTGGGAGAGGAAATTATGATTATTGAATTATTCAACCACCATAAAATCTGTCAGTTTTACCTGACGCTTATTATTATATCCGCCTTTTATGATGAAAATGTGTTTGAAGTCTAAAAAAACGATAAATCGCTTTTTCACTTTATTTACTTATTTTTTATCCGCTATGCCTCTCATGAATACTTTTGCGAGCTTTTCGCAGGTTTCGGGCGGAACTGCATATAACGGACTGTTAAGTGTTGAGCTGTCGCCCGTCGGGATAGAAATTTCAATCCTTCCTATGCTGTCTTTGATGTTGTAGCACATCTTACCGCCGATATATCCGATATACAGCTTTGCACTGTACATTTCGAAATCGTCGGCTATCATTCCCGTATGCGTGTCGGGCGAAACCGAGAAAGACGAACCGATATTGATGCTGTTATCCGAAACGCCGACATTCAGCACGAACAGATTTCTGTCCGAGCATCTCACCATAGCCTTAAGTATGCTGAATACAGCTACATACAACAGCTTTTCGCTTATGTTGACAGGTATATCCTCATATATAGGCTTGTCGGTGCTGAGCCTGAAAACGATCGGTATACTGCTCATTTCCTTGTTGGCACGCTCTATTATTTTGTTCAGCTTTTCAAAGAAATATATGGCAGGCGCAGGGGGTGTCTTACGGTAAATGACCGTAGCAAGCTCCGACAGCACCTCTATATTACGCTGTATGCTGTTCAGTGCGTTATCCTCGTTACAGTGCTGTGTTGCTTTTGTGACATCGCTTCTTGCCTGTGAAAGCAGATAGCATATATCGGCATAAGTGTTTGTGCTTCCAAGCTGCATCAGCACATCGGTAAGAGTGTTGACACGCCACAGGATAAAACGCTCATCTCCGCCGGCAAAGAATGTACCTTGCGCAGAGTATTCCTTCCCGTCGATATTTACCTGTTCGGTAAGAATATCGCAGTTGATACCTTTAGGGAAAACTATTGTTTCTCCGCAGGCGGCATTTTTCCATTTGATATTACCGAATTCGTCACTTAAAAAGAACGATGTTCCCGATGAGCCGTAAAGCATTTCGAGAGATTCTGTTATTTTCTCCATAGCAATTGTGTCCTTTACGGAATTTTATTTGTTTTCGTTGTCTTTTATCAGCTTTTGCTGTTTTCCTTTATCATCAACAACATACACCCTGTCAAGCTCGGACATAAGACCTCGTTTGAAGGAAGCCCTGTATTCGTTGCGAAGCTCAAGCTGTTCTTCCTTCTCCTCGGTCGTAAGCTCACGCTCCCTAGACTTACGGGCAAGATAATTTATCCTGTCTATTTTAGCTTTATCCATAATTAAATTTCCTTTATACAAGATTTTTTATTTTTGCGATTATTCTGTTCGGCTTTTTAAGTATAAACCATACTGCCGCCGCTATGAATGTGCCGGTAACAACTGCGGCGACTGCAAGAAACGGAAGGTACGCAAATACGGACAGCGAATATATAAACGAAGCCGCAAAAATCTGCCCTACGTTATGCATCACCGCCGAGAATATGCCGGCAGGGAATACTCCCCACGCTTCTTTTATAAAAAGGTGCGTGACCGCCATTGCGGTAAACGACAGCGTACCGCCGCACAGAGAAAACAGCAAAGCCGTGATATTGCCCGATACAAGCGCCGACAACAATATCCGTGCAATAAGTATCAGTGCGGTATCATATGCTTTCCACCGACCGCCGAGATACAGTGAGAAAAGAACAGGGAAGTACGCAAGACCTATTCTGAAGCCCGGTATTGCGACAACCGGCGGTATCATACCCTCGACAATATACAGCGTAAGCGACATTACCGCAAGAAGCGCAGAGAAAACTGTTTTTTTAACTGTCATAGCTGTATTCTCCCCGTCTTGCTTCAACACGGATAACCAGCTTGTGAGGCATACATACTATAGGCTGGATTCCGTCCGATACAGGCGCTGTCTTTACGCATATTTTGTCGGGGCAGTCTGCGTCCGAAACGCTTATAGCTCCGCCGCTGACCTTAATAACATTATAACCGCCGTCATCGGAATATACGGTAAACGTCTGCTCGCTTTCGCTGTCAAGTTCTACAGTTCTTATCAGCCTGCCGTTACTGTAAATACAGGCTGTGTGTCCTGCTGTTGTTCTGCCGACAAACAGAATGCCGAGCAGTGAAAGAAAAACGATACATACGATTATAATAAGGCACACGACCTTGCGCTTGTCACCGATAAACCTGCTCATGATGCTTTGAAATCCGCAGATATGCCGTCTGAAACAGAAACGGTACCGTCATTTCTTGTGATGATATATTCCGCAATGTTGTATTTTTCATAAAACTCAGCGGTTTTTTCTTCGCCCATCACGAAAAATGCGGTAGACAGCGCATCGCTTATAAGACCGCTTGCAGAATAGACAGTACAGCTTTTTATTCCGTTGTCGGCAGGATAAGCCGTGGACGGATCTATTATGTGGATGTACTTTTTGCCGTTATGCTCGACATATCGGTTTGCACCGTTTGAAGTGGCGATGTAGCCCTCGTCTACAGTGAGAGTGCCTACAAGCGTGTTCGTTTCATCGGCGGTGATTGATATTCTGCGGCTGTTGCCGTTATCCTTGCCTATAGTAAGGATACTTCCGCCGAAATCCACCACTGCTGACGTAACTCCTGATTTTCTCAGATACGAGTCAAGCATATCCATAGCGTAGCCCTTTGCCGCCGCACCGAGATCGAGCGAGAAGCCGCCGTCGGTGAAGCAGACGGAAGTATTCTCATCATCAAATTCAATGTTGCGGTAACTGTGCTTTCCTGCGAGTTTTTTCAGTTCATCACTGTCGGGCATAGGCGGATTTTCCTTACCGAAGCCCCACATATCCGAAATATCGCCGAGTGTTATATCAAAAGCACCGTCTGTAAGACGTGAAAGTTCTGTACAGCTTTTGAGCAGGTTATATGTCGATGTGTCGACCGTCACTTTTCCTGAACCTGCGTTTTTGTTGATTTTTGAAATTTCGCTGTCCGCTTTTGTTCTTGAAAGGGTATCGTCAAGCTCGTTGAGCATTCCCACAGCGCCTGCGCAGACCTCCTCAGCCGATATGCCGTCGCCCGTTTCATATATTGCAAACGATATGAAAGTGTCGAACGTAAAGCTGTCATGCCTGTAAGGCTCAGCCTTGCCGCAGCCGCCAAGACAGACGGGCAGGGATACCGCAAAAAGCAGTGTCGGGATCAAAGATGTTTTTTTCATACCTTCTCCATTCGTTTTGTACATACTATTATATACCAAAAAGTCTCGGATTTCAACTGATTTTCTTTAATTTATATTGTATTATTGTCCGAATGTGCGTCCGCAACAAAAAAGTTGCATTTCAGACGGGTTTGTGATATAATCATTTAGTATGGAATTTTGTTTTTTGTTTTGGCTGTAAGCACGGCTCAGAACGTATGTTTACGGAGGCTGTATGCGTATTATCGGAATAGACCCCGGCTATGCGATTGTCGGTTTCGGTGTCGTTGATTATATCGGCGGAAAATTCAGCGTCAAGGATTTCGGCGCAATAACAACCGATAAGGATACGCCGTTTCCTAAACGTCTTTGTGAAATATATGAAGATTATTGTCAGATACTGGATACTTGGAAGCCCGATGCGCTTTCAATAGAACGTCTTTATTTCACGAACAACCAGAAAACAGGAATAGATGTCGCACAGGCAAGAGGCATTATAATAATGGCGGCGGCACAGCGTGGTATCGAAATAAACGAGTACACGCCCTTACAGGTAAAGCAGGCTGTCGTAGGCTACGGTCAGGCGGTAAAAAAGCAGGTGCAGGAGATGACGAAAAACATTCTCAAGCTCCCCTTTGTACCAAAGCCCGATGATACTGCGGACGCACTCGCAATGACGATATGCCACGCCCAGACGAGCGGCTCATTGCTCAGAAACATAAAGGCATCAAATATATAAGAAAAGAGTTTTGATTTATGATATACAGTGTTAACGGAACGGTAGACCTTATCGAGCCTAACCTTGCGGTCATCGACTGCGGCGGTGTGGGCTATGCCTGCCGCACCACAGCGAATACGCTGTCACAGCTTAAAATCGGCGAAAAGGCAAAACTGCTGACCTATCTTTCTGTAAGAGAGGATGCGGTCGAGCTGTTCGGCTTTTATGATGCCGCAGAGCTTAACTGCTTCAGGATGCTGATTTCCGTTTCCGGTGTCGGACCAAAAGCGGCACTGTCGATATTATCGGGAATGACACCACAGGCATTCGCACTTTGCGTTGCGTCCGGTGACGGCAAGACGCTTACAAACGCACCCGGCATCGGCAGAAAAACCGCAGAACGCATCGTCCTTGAACTTAAGGATAAGGTATCGAAGCAGGATGTAGCCGCAGGTGTAAAGGGCAGTGCAGTGCCGATAGTCGCCGCCCCGTCAAATACCTATGCCGAGGCAGTATCGGCACTTATGGTACTCGGCTATTCAAACGGCGAGGCAACATCTGCACTCAGCGGACTTGACCCGTCAGCGCCCTCAGACGAGCTTATAAGAGCAGGACTTAAAAAGCTGGCTAAATTCTGATGCTCGTCACGCATTAACTTTGAAGGGAAAGCGTATAAATGATTGAGAGAAATGACCTTTCATATACAGCCGATGACGAAGGCGCAAGAATAGTTGAGCCTCAGTTTTCCGCAGAGGATACCGATGTTGAGTTTTCCCTGCGCCCAAGAAAGCTGAACGAGTACATCGGACAGGAGAAGGTAAAGGAAAATTTACAGGTATATATACAGGCGGCAAAGAAAAGAAACGAAAGCCTTGACCACGTTTTGCTGTACGGTCCTCCCGGACTTGGCAAGACAACGCTTGCAGGAATAATAGCAAACGAGATGGGCGTTAATTTCAAAGTCACCTCAGGTCCCGCTATCGAAAAGCCGGGCGAGCTTGCGGCTTTGCTTACAGGGCTTCAGGCGGGCGATGTGCTGTTTGTAGACGAGATACACCGCCTTTCAAGACAGGTAGAGGAGATACTCTATCCCGCTCTTGAGGACTGCGTGCTTGATATTATGATAGGAAAAGGGCCTTCCGCCCAGTCGATAAGAGTTGACCTGAACAGATTTACCCTTATCGGCGCTACAACAAGAGCAGGACAGCTTACAGGGCCTCTGCGTGACAGGTTCGGAGTGATAATGCGTCTTGAAATGTACACCCCGGATGAACTTTGCGATATTGTAATGCGTTCATCGGTGATACTTTCCATTCCCTGCGACAGAAGCGGCGCTATGGAGATAGCAAAGCGTTCAAGAGGAACTCCCCGTATCGCAAACCGCCTGCTTAAGCGTGTGCGTGACTTTGCGGAAGTTATGGGCAACGGAAAGATCACAAAGGAAATGGCAGACATTGCGCTCAACAGGCTCGAGATTGATAAGCTCGGTCTTGACAGCCTTGACAAGCGTTTCCTCACTATGATAATAAACGGCTATAACGGCGGTCCTGTCGGACTTGAAACGCTGGCGTCCGCTCTCGGCGAGGAATCGGTCACGCTTGAGGATGTATGCGAGCCGTACCTTATGCAGCTGGGATTTATTTCACGAACACCCAGAGGCAGATGTGCGACCGAGCTTGCGTATAAGCATCTCGGACTTGTGCGTGACGGTCAGCAAAGGCTTGATTAAAATCATTAAAAATATATCGTGTTTGGAAAAAGGAAGAAAGGTATTTTAAGCATCATGGGCAGATTATTCGGAACAGACGGTGCCAGAGGTATAGCCGTAACAGAGCTTACCTGCGAGCTTGCAATGAATATAGGCAGAGCCGCAGCCATCGTACTTACAAAGCAGAAAACTCATAAAGGTAAAGCAAGGATACTGATAGGCAAGGACACAAGAATATCTTCGGATATTCTCGAATCTGCGCTTATCGCAGGCATAACCTCGGTAGGTGCTGACGTTGAGCTTCTCGGAGTAGTACCCACCCCCGCCGTAGCCTATCTTGTAAGATATTACGGAGCAGATGCAGGCGTGATGATCTCAGCCTCGCACAACAGCGTTGAATATAACGGCATAAAGCTGTTCTCATCGACAGGCTTCAAGCTCCCCGATGACGTTGAAAACGAGATAGAGGCGCTGATACTCGACACTCCGGAAAAAATGACGCTTGTTGACGGCTCGGATGTCGGCAGAGTAAGAACTATGTACGGTGCCGTAAGCGAGTACAACGAGCATATCCAGTCGACCGTCGACGGAAAGTTTCAGGGACTTCTTGTTGCGATAGACTGTGCAAACGGCAGTGCAAGCGCAACCGCAGAGTCGCTTTTCTATAAGTTCGGAGCGGAATATGTCTACATCAACAACGAGCCGGACGGCCTTAATATCAACGATAAATGCGGCTCCACACATATAGAACAGCTTGTAGAGCTTGTTAAAAAGCGTGGCTGTGACGTGGGCTTTGCGTTTGACGGCGATGCGGACAGATGCCTTGCTGTCGATGAAAAGGGCAACATAATAGACGGCGATAAGCTGATAGCTATCCTCTCACGTTATATGAAGGAAATCGGTACACTGAAAAACAACACTGCAGTAGTCACCGTAATGAGCAATCTCGGCTTCCACCGCTTTATGAACGAAAACAAGATAGAAACGGTATGCACGAAGGTAGGCGACCGTTACGTTCTTGAAGAAATGCTGAACAACGGTTATAATATAGGCGGCGAACAGTCCGGACACATTATTTTCCTCGACCACGCAACCACAGGCGACGGACAGCTTACAGCGGCACAGACCCTTGAACTGCTGTCGAAATGCAAACGTCCGCTGTCACAGCTTGTAAAGGACATACCCGACTTCCCCCAGCTTCTTGTCAACGTAAAGATTACCGAGGACAAAAAGGGACTATGGGACAAGACGCAGAAGATAACCGATATTATCGCACAGGCTGAACAGGCTATGGGTGAAAACGGCAGGATACTCGTCAGAGAAAGCGGAACAGAACCGCTTGTAAGAGTTATGATAGAGGGCAAAGACGAAAAGGAAGTGTATCACTGGACTCATCTCATCGCAGACACGATAAAAGAGTGCCTGTGCCGATGAAATGTTAGAGGAGTTTTTATGGCAAAGATAGAAGCAGAGCTGTACGGCAATTTTGATATTATACTTATGGATCTTCACAACACCGTTATGAGAGGCAGCACCAGCGCATCTCTTGAAGAAAGCTCGGATATCGTAGTCGGCAGCACCCGATGTGCCATCCGTGCGTATGAGCGTTACAGCTATCTCGGCAATGGCAGGGTAAGTATGAACATTACCTTGTTCCAGACCGATGACAGAATATTCGTTTCGGTAACGTCGACAGGCGGCAGTCAGGCGGTATTCTTCAAGATAAACAGGATAGGCGAAAACTCGTTTCTTGACACGATACGACCGACAGTAGACAGTTACAGGATAAGGTGAACCGACTTGAGAAAATCACAGGATTGGCAGGACTACAGACTCATAGATGCGTCTGACGGTCAGCGACTTGAAAAATGGGGCGGAATAACGCTTGTGCGACCCGACCCGCAGATAATATGGAAAAACCCCGACCCCTCGCCGCTGTGGAGCAAGGCGGATGCGGTATATCACCGTTCATCAAGCGGCGGCGGAAACTGGGAATACAGAAAACAGCTCCCTGAAAGCTGGAACATAAGCTACAAGGGACTTACCTTTATGGTAAAGCCCACAGGCTTCAAGCATACGGGAATATTTCCCGAGCAGGCGGTCAACTGGGATTTATGCTCAGAGCTTATAAAGAACGCCGGCAGGGAGATAAACGTGCTTAATATGTTCGCCTATACCGGCGGTGCAACGCTCGCCTGTGCAAAGGCAGGCGCAAAGGTATGTCACCTTGACGCAGTAAAGGGTATGGTGGACTGGGGCAGGACAAACGCAAAGCTAAGCGGTCTTTCCGACAAGCCGATAAGGTGGATAGTAGACGATGCGGTAAAGTTTCTCGGCAGGGAGATAAGGCGAGGCAACCGCTATGACGGTATCATACTCGACCCCCCAAGCTACGGCAGAGGAACAAACGGCGAGATGTGGAAGCTTGAGGACAGCATATGCGACCTTATGAATATGTGTACCGAGGTGCTTTCCGATAACCCTCTGTTCATTGTACTCAACAGCTACACGACAGGTCTTTCCTCATCGGTAATGACTTACCTTTTACAGATGACGGTAGGCAGAAAATACAAGATAAGAGTAGATTCGCAGGAGATAGGACTTCCCGTTGAACAGACAGGGCTTGCAGTGCCTGCGGGAAACACCGCTGTAGTATATTTCGATTAAACGGCGGCAAAGGAGAACGGATTGAAAGATAACGAGATAATTAAAACCGAAGACCTTATATTCGATTATACCGTATTTGACGAAAACGGCGATGAAACAGGCAAGAACCGCATTCTTACCGACATAAACCTTTCGATAGAAAAGGGCAGTTTCGTAGCTGTGCTTGGCCATAACGGAAGCGGTAAGTCGACCCTTGCAAAGCACTTCAACGGCATTCTTCTTCCCACCTCGGGCAAGGTGCTTGTTGACGGCATAGATACGACAGACGAGAGCAGGATATACGATATACGTCAGACTGTCGGAATGGTTTTCCAGAATCCCGACAACCAGATAGTAGCGACTATAGTAGAAGAAGACGTTGCGTTCGCACTCGAAAATCTCGGCGTACCTCCCGATGAAATACGCAAAAGGGTAGATGACGCACTGAAAACGGTCGATATGTACGAGTACCGCAACCACGCTCCGCATCAGCTTTCAGGCGGTCAGAAGCAGAGAGTTGCGATAGCAGGCATAATCGCAATGCGCCCACGATGCATAGTAATGGACGAGCCGACCGCAATGCTTGACCCGAAGGGCAGAAAAGAGATAATGTCGACCATAAAGACGCTCAACAAGGAGCACGGTATAACCGTTGTGCTGATAACTCATTATATGGAGGAGGCCGCAAAGGCTGACCGTGTTATAGTTATCGACAAGGGTAATATATTGCTTGACGATGTGCCGAAAAGGATATTCTCACAGGTGGAGCTGTTAAAGTCGGTCGGACTTGACGTTCCGCAGGCGACCGAGCTTATGTACGAGCTTAAAAAATGCGGACTTGACGTTCCCGATGATATAATAGATGAAGATGAATGCGCACAGGTGCTGTACGACATTCTCAAAAATAAGGAATAAAAAATGAATGTGATAGAACTTAAGGGGCTTACCTATAAATACAGCGTCGGCACTCCGTTTGAGTCAACCGCTGTGGATAATGTAGACCTTACCATAGAAAAAGGCGAATTCTGCGGAATAATCGGTCACACGGGAAGCGGAAAATCAACGCTTATCCAGCACCTGAACGGTCTTGTAAAGCCGACGTCGGGTGAAGTGCTGATAGACGGCCGGAATATATGGAGCAAGGGTGTTGATATACGCTCGATAAGATTTAAAGTCGGACTTGTATTCCAGTATTCCGAGTATCAGCTGTTTGAAGAAACTGTGTACAAGGATATAGCGTACGGTCCTAAGAATATGGGCTGCGATGAAGCCGAGATCGACCGCAGAGTGCGTGAGGCGGCAGAAAATATGGGTATCCGTGAGGAGCTTCTCGAACGCTCGCCGTTTGACCTTTCGGGCGGACAGAAACGCCGTGTCGCACTTGCAGGTGTTATCGCAATGGATCCCGAGATACTTATCCTTGACGAGCCAGCGGCAGGACTTGACCCTATAGGCAGGGAAAAGGTACTCGGCAAGATAAGCGATTACCACAAGAAATACGGCAAGACGATACTTCTTGTTTCTCACTCTATGGAGGACATAGTAAAGTATGCCGATAAGGTGCTTGTTATGAACAAGGGCAAGCTGTTCTGCCACGAGGATACAGACAGCGTATTCGCAAGACAGGACGAAATTATAAAGATAGGTCTTGATGTTCCTCAGATCACAAAGATCATGATGAAGCTGAGAGATAAAGGTGTAGATTTAGGAAAAGATATATATACTGTTGAACGTGCAAAAGAGAGAATAATGCAGTATATGGATAAAGGAACGATATGCTGAAGGATATTACAATAGGACAGTTTTTCCCGGGCAATTCAATAATCCACAGGCTCGACAGCCGTTTCAAGATAGTGCTTGATATAGCCTATGTCGTAATGCTGTTTATGGCAGGGAATTATTGCTCGCTTATCTCGGCGGGACTGTTCATGCTGATTATTTATATGATGTCGGGGATCAGCTTCAAGCTGATTTTCAAGAGCCTTAAACCCATTATGCCGATAATACTGTTTACCTGTATACTGAATCTGTTCTTTATACACGGTGAGGGAGATCCGCTTGTAAAGCTGGGATTTATCACGATTTACGCAGAGGGCATAAATACATCGGTGTTTATGACGGTGAGGATAGTGTTCCTTATTGTCGGAATGTCGCTTCTCACCTATACGACCTCGCCCATAGCGCTGACAGACGCAATAGAGCGTCTGCTGTCGCCGCTCAAGAAGCTTCACTTTCCCGTTCACGAGCTTGCTATGATGATGACTATAGCACTGAGATTTATCCCTACTCTTATCGAAGAAACCGATAAGATAATGTCGGCTCAGAAGGCAAGAGGAGCAAACCTGGATACAGGCGGACTTGTAAAGAAGGCAAAGGCTCTGATACCCGTGCTGATACCGCTGTTCGTGTCCGCTTTCAAGCGTGCAAACGAGCTTGCTCTTGCTATGGAGTGCCGTTGCTACAGAGGCGGCGAGGGCAGAACACGCATGAAACAGCTTAAATTCGGAGCAAGGGATATTGTCGCAACGGTTGTAATGGCTGTAATGTTCACATTAATCATTCTTATGAACATTTATGTGGCTGTACCCGGAATTTAAGGTGAACTATGCGTAATCTTAAAGTAACAATGGCATATAACGGCACTGCCTATCACGGCTACCAGCGCCAGAACAATGCAAACAGCATACAGCAGACAGTCGAGGAAGTGCTTTCAAAACTGCTCTGCGAGGATATTACGATAAACGGCTGTTCACGGACAGACACGGGTGTGCACGCAAGAGCGTTTGTGTTCAACGTAAAAACGAACTGCCCCATTCCCTGCGAGGGCTTTATAAAAGGCGGCAACGCACTTTTACCGCAGGATATAGCCTTTCTTTCCTGCGAAGATATGCCCGACAGCTTTCACGCAAGGTTTGACAGCAAGGGAAAGGAATACATATACAGGATTTACACAGGTGATGTGCGTGATGTTTTCTCGGCGGATACTGCGCTTCATTATCCCTATAAGCCCGATATTGAGAAAATGCGGAAAGCGGCTCGGCTTATAGTCGGCGAGCATGATTTTGCGTCCTTCTGCAAGGCGGAGGCTAAAGAACATCTGCTGACCACCGTCAGAACCGTCTATTCGATAGATGTTGAACAGACGGGCGATTTTGTTGAAATTAAAGTCTGCGGAAACGGCTTTCTTCACAATATGGTAAGAATTATAGTAGGAACTCTTATTTATATCAGCGAGGGAAAACGTACAGAGCAGGATATAATAAACGCACTTACAAAGCCCGACAGGGAGTTTGCGGGAAAGACCGTTCCCCCCTGCGGACTGTATCTCAACAAGGTATTTTACGAAAACGATGTTTAAATGAAAGTGGGGTAAATATGAAAGTACCCGAAAAAAATCCTCTTGAAACGGAGAAAAACAACGATATAAACGATGTTTCTCTTTACAGGAAAAAGAAGAAAAAAGCAAAGCGGATAAGAAACCTTATAATTCTGCTTGTTGTTATTCTGGCTCTTATTCCTGTATGGATATACCGTGATACGATATTTGAGCCTCTGCGTGGCATAGCGTCAAGAATTTCTACCACTACAGCTCAGAGCGAGGGCTATCCCATTTCCCTCACCGGCAGGAACGATTATTCGTTCTGTCCGCTCGGTGACGGGTTCTCACTGCTCAGCGACACATATCTTTATTCGTATAACGAGAACGGCGGACAGAATTTTGCCTTACAGCACGGCTATGTTCACCCTATGACCGTTTCAAACTCAAAACGTGTGGTTATTTACGATAAGGGCGGTCACGATTTTTCTCTGTTCAACAAGACGAGCGAGATATTCAAGCAGAATATCCCCGACGAAGTCATAGTATCCGTTTTTCTCGGCAGCTCCGAGCATACAGCCGTTGTGACCTCCGGCGGAAGATACTCAAACGTTATCTACGTTTATGACGGCGGAGGAAAATGGCAATATACACAGCGTTTCATTGACGATAACGTTATGCAGGTCGCATTCTCCGATGACAACAGGTTCATCTACGTTACAAGAGTGACCTCGGATAACGGCGATATTGTCACAAAGCTCTCAAAATACGATATTACGGGTGACGGCACTGAGCTGTGGACGCAGACGATAAGCGACTGCGTGACGCTCTCGCTTTCGGTAAACGGCAGTACGCTGACCGTAACGGGCGACAGCGAAATACGCACCTATAACACCGACAGCGGCGAGCCTATCGGCAATTACAGCTATCAGGGAACGATAGAGAACTTTGACGCTCTCTCATCAAAAAAAGCTTTTGTGCTTGATAATTATACGGACGGAGGAAAGAAGCTGATACTTCTTGACGAAAAGTGCGAGGTGACCGCACAGGCAGAGGTGTCCTCCGATGTAAAGCGTATAAGAGTTGTCGATAACTCTGTTATTGTAATGACAGAATCGGATATAACGCAGTATGACTATTCGCTTGTGTCCGTGAAGAAAACCCTGCTCACAGACAGCTATTCGGATTTCATAAAGGTTGGCGGTTCAATACTTCTTATGGGGTATGACAGCCTTGATTGCATACAGCTTTAATTGCAGAAAGGAAGGAATATGGGAACTGAATTTTTCTGGTTTTATGATTTTATTCTTGCGGCTATACTTATAGGTATGATGTTTATAGGAGCGAAAAAGGGCTTTGTCCGTATGGTGCTGAGCCTGTGTGCCTTCGCCGCTTCATTTGTGATAGCGCTTATGATAAGCAACGGCGTTTCGGGCTGGATATATGACAGCTTTATCAGCAAACCGCTTGAACAGACTATCTCGACCTCTATCAACGATGCGCTCGGCGACAACGTTGTTACACAGATAGGCAAGATAGATATGGAAAAGGCGAAAATAAACGGTAAGAGCATTGACAGCCTTGAGCTGAAAGCCGACAAGGCAGGCAAGGTAACCGTAAATCTCGGTAATGTGAACTTAAGCAACACAGGCATAAGCAAGGTCGATCTTACCTCATTCGGCGTGGATAAAAACGTTGATTATTCAAATATCAATCTCGGCTCTGTGCAGATATACGAAAGCGATATTGAAAAGTACGGCATCGAGAATATGATACTTACTGAGGTTCTTGCACAGAATATCAAGAACAGCGAGGTGGCCAACAGCGTAAACGAAATAATAGATAAAATCGGTGAAACCGTTCCTGCTCTCGACCTTAAAGGCAAGACGATAGATGATATTGACGGCGGTACGATAAACAGCGTTGTTGTAAGCGTAGTGCAGTCGTCGGGCAATCCCGGCAAGGCTGTTCTTGACAATGTTGCAAAGCCCGTAGTGCTTGTACCGTTAAGAACGATTATATTTGTCGTTCTGTTCATTCTTATATTTATTATCCTCTCGATAGTAATAAAGGCGACCTCCGTTATAAACAAGCTGCCGCTTATAGGAAAGCTGAATTCGCTTCTGGGCGGTGTTGCAGGACTTTTGCAGGGACTTGTAATAGTGTTCATTGTTGTGATAATAGCCCACATGGCTGTTGAGCTGACAAACAACACGCTTATATTCCTGAACGATATGACTATCAACAAGTCTTTTGCGTTCAGTAAAATATACAACTTCTCGTTCCTCGATTTCCTTAACTAAATACTCAGTTAACAAAAGCGAACTATAATAATAAGTAAGCTGTTAACAGCAGTGTTATTTTACGAAACCGCCCCTTCGCATAAGCGATAACAGCTTACAATACAATAAAAATACAAAAGAACCTAAAGAAAGGTTGGATATAAATGCTTTGCTCAAGATGTAAAAAAAGACAAGCGGTAGTTTTTATCTCGACAATACAGGGCAATGACAAGCGTGACGAGGGACTTTGCCTTATCTGCGCAAAAGAGCTCGGTGTTCCGCAGGTAAACGACTACCTTGAAAAAATGGGAATCAGCGATGAGGACCTTGAAGAAAGCTATAAAATGATTTTCGGTGACGTTGATGAAGAAACAGACGCAGACAGCGGCGCAGACGATGACTTCACACCGGGCGGCGCAGGTACAATGATGCCCTTCTTCAAGCGTTTTGCCGCAAACAAGGACAGTCAGACCGAAAGCGAAAAGCAGGACTTAAAGGACGATAAGAAGCACAATAAGAAAAAAGAGGAGAAAAAGAGAAAATTCCTCGATACCTATTGCACCAATCTTACCGCCAAGGCAAAAAAAGGCGAGATTGACCGTATAATCGGCAGAGAGAAAGAAATCTACCGTGTAATGCAGATTTTATCACGCCGTACAAAGAACAACCCCTGCATAATAGGCGAACCCGGTGTCGGTAAAACCGCTATTGCAGAGGGCATAGCTCAGAAGCTGGCGGACGGCGATGTTCCCTTCAGACTTCAGGGTAAGGAGCTTTATATGCTCGACCTTACCTCCCTTGTCGCAGGCACGCAGTTCAGAGGTCAGTTCGAAGGCCGTGTGAAAGCGCTTATTGAGGAGATAAAGACCGCAGGTAATATAATCCTCTTTATTGACGAGGTCCATAACCTTGTCGGCACAGGCGACAGCGAAGGCACGATGAATGCCGCAAATATCCTCAAGCCTGCTTTGTCAAGGGGAGAGGTGCAGGTCATCGGCGCTACAACGTTCAACGAGTACAGAAAGTATATCGAAAAGGATTCTGCGCTTGAAAGACGTTTCCAGCCCGTAACGGCAAACGAGCCGTCAATAGAGGATACTATCGAGCTTTTAAAGGGCATCAAGGAATACTACGAAGAATACCACAAGCTGTATGTCAGCGATGATATTTTAAAAAGCTGTGCCGTTCTCAGTGAACGCTACATTACCGACAGGTATCTTCCCGACAAGGCGATAGACCTGCTCGACGAGGCGGCGGCTTGCGCAAGCATAAACAGCAAGGAGCTTACCGAGTACGAACAGCTCAAAAAGAAAAACAAGGCTCTTGAAACCGAAGAAAACAACCTGTCCGCCGAAACCGAGAACAAGGATTATCAGCGTATAGCCGAGATAAAGACCGAGCTTGCAAAGAATACAGCCCGTATTGACGAGCTTGAGCCTATGATAAAGGAAGTACACGTTACAGAAAACGATGTCTGCAAGGTCATCGAGTTGTGGACGGGTATCCCGGCAAGCAAGCTGCTTGAAACCGAATTCAAGCGTATCGCAAACCTTGAAAGCGTGCTTAAATCAAAGGTAGTCGGTCAGGACGAAGCGTGCGAGCTTGTAGCCGCCGCTATAAAAAGAACACGAGTTCAGCTTTCCGCACGTCGCAGACCTGCGTCATTCATTTTCGTAGGACCTACCGGTGTCGGCAAGACCGAGCTTGTAAAGGTGCTTGCAAACGAGCTTTTCAATACGGTCGATCCGCTTATAAGGCTTGATATGTCCGAGTTTATGGAAAAGCACAGCGTTTCGAGAATTATCGGCTCTCCTCCCGGATATGTAGGATACGATGAGGCAGGTCAGCTCACCGAAAAGGTACGCAGAAAGCCCTATTCCGTAATTCTCTTTGACGAGATAGAAAAGGCTCATCCCGATGTAATGAACATTCTCCTGCAGATTCTTGACGAAGGCAAGGTGACCGATGCTCACGGCAGAACGGTCAGCTTCGAGAATACCGTAATCGCCATGACCTCAAACGCAGGCTCATCGTTCAATACAAGCGGTCTTGGCTTTGCAAAGAGCGAGGCGGATATTTCAAAGGACAAGGCGATGAAGGCTCTTGGCGAATTCCTTCGCCCCGAATTCTTAAGCCGTGTTGACGAGGTAGTAGTGTTCAAGCCCCTCACCCTCGATGCCTACAAGGGCATTGCCGGACTTATGATAGGCGAGATGAAAGAGCCTCTGCTCGAAAAGAACATAACGCTTAACGTCAGCGATGAGGCTTATGAGCTCGTTGCGAAAAAAGCGTCCGGCGGCAAGTTCGGCGGCAGAGATGTCCGCAAAGTTGTCCGTAAGGATATTGAGGACAAGGTAGCAAATATCATAGTCGAAGCCGACGGCAACATATCACAGATAGACGTTGACGCAGACGGCGACGAGATAAAGGTAACAGGCAAGTAAATAAGCAGGGCATTGCATTAACTCCGGCAGGTAATGCAATGCCCGTTTTATAATCGAAAGGATTACTATGGCAGTAATTATTACAGGCGGAACAGGAGCGATCGGCAGTGCTATGGCTCGTGCCTTCGCAAAAACAAACGATGTTGCTATAATCTACAAAAGCTCCGATGAAAAAGCCCGTCAGCTTGAAAATGAACTCGGCTGCAAGGCATATAAGGCAGATGTTACCTCCGCTGAAGAGGTGTCGGCTGCGGTAGAACGCATAGCGGCTGATTTCGGAAAAATAGATGTGCTTATCAATAACGCCGGCATATCCCAGATTAAAATGCTGAGCGATGTCACCGAGCTTGACTGGTACAATATGATTGATGTTCACCTTACGGGCGCATTCAATATGACAAAGGCGGTACTGCCTTTTATGATAAATCGCAAACAAGGAAGCATCATCAACATTTCGTCGGTGTGGGGAGTATACGGAGCGTCCTGCGAAGTGCCTTACTCAACGGTCAAGGCAGGACTTATCGGCTTCACAAAATCACTCTCCAAAGAGGTCGCCCCCAGCGGAATAACCGTAAACTGCATCGCCCCGGGAGTAATCGACAGCCCTATGAACAACGCTCACCTGTCGCCCGATGAGATGAACGAGCTTATCGCCGAAACTCCGCTCGGCAGGCTCGGAACACCCGATGATGTGGCAAAGGCGGCTGTATACCTTGCCTTTGCAGGCTTCGTCACAGGTCAGATACTCGGAGTAGACGGCGGATTTTATTGATTAACTTAATACATTTGAGCTGTACCTTTTCGGTACAGCTCAGATTGTCGATAAACTGATTGTTATTAAAGCCCACACAGTGAAGTATATTGCCAACACCGCTTAAAACAGTTCCCATACCGACAAGTTATTGATAATTTCGTGAGTGCATCATTACAACTGCACTGACATTGGCTCTTCAAAAAAACGCCACTAACCTGAGATATATGTACTAATATGCGGACATGTAGCGTTAAGCGTCCCTGATTTGACAGGATATACAATGTTTAGGTGATTATTCGAGTTCCACCAACACCCCGACGGGGTGGGGGTGTGAGTAAGGAAAGAGGGAGCCACGAGGGAGAGAACCTAAGAGATAGGGAGAGGGGCTGTCAAGTCCCTTGCCCTAGTCTCTTTGGTTCTTTCCCTCGTTAATATTGACAAGTGTACCAATTCGAATAGCGAACCCGAGAAGTGCTGTCCGACAAATAGCACTATCGGTAGCCTGCTATTGTAGTTAAAGCTGAATGATATAACAGAAGCACATTAAGTAACATACTTTTTCTACAGTCTGAAGCTGTACCTTTTCGGTACAGCCTTTTCTTTTTCCCTGACAAACAGTAATATTATGTCCCGCACCCTCATATATTGTGTTAAAACCCGTACAAGAGGGAAACAGCTAAAGGAGGATTATATGGACTTTTCCGTAAAGAAAGAGCCTGTATTTGTCACGGAAGTGATATATGACGGACAGGCGGAGCAGGGTGTCGAGTTTGATTATGTCCTGCCGGATTATTACCCCGACATTTTCAGAATATTAAGATGCACCCTTCGTCCCGGAATAGTATCCTGCAACATTTCGGGCGACAAGCTGATACTCGACGGTGTGATATGCATCACCGCACTCTATCTTAGCGAGGGCGGAGGTATGGAGTGCGTAGAGCATCGCTACAGCTATTCAAAAACGGTCGATTTGCCGAAATCAGCCGACAACGGCACGGTAACTGTCGAGCCTAAGGTGGATTATACTACCTGCCGTGCGGTTTCAGGCAGACGTATTGATGTCAGGGGAGCGGTCAGCTTCAGGATAAAGGTCGAGAACATAACACCGTTTGAGATAATAACGGATATTGAAGGCTGTAACATACAGACAAGAAAAAATAAAGTAAGCTGTACAAGAAAACTCACTGCAGGAAAGCAGTTCGTTGTCCGTGAAGATATAGGCGTATCCGGCATTGACGGCACAGTGAAAGCCGTTGTAAGCTGTGATGCCACAGCGGTCGTGAATGACTGCAAGATAATCGCAGACAAGGTCGTGCTTAAGGGCGAGGCAAAGCTGAAAGCGCTCTATCTTGTCGGAAACGATAACGGCACATATCTTCAGACAATGGAAGCCGAAATTCCCCTCAGCCAGATAGTCGATATGCAGGGCATTGACGAAAGGCACACCTGCTACGCCCTGTTCAGAGTTCTGTCGTGCGCTCTTACGGTAAAGTCCGCCGATGATGATGCATCGGGAGTATTCGGCTGTGAGCTGACAATCGGCTCTCAGATTACCGCAACGCTTGAAGAAAGCATTTATCCCGTCACCGATATGTATTCCACGTCCTACGAATCAAGCTACACCACTTCTGCATTAAAAACCGAATCCGACCACAGATTTATCAGCAGAACGCTTAATATCAAACAGCTTATCGAGTGCGAAAACGGCATTCCCGACAGCGTGACGGACGCTGAATGCTTCGTATCGGAAATAATCTGCAGACCGTGTGAAAACGGCGAGCTTAAAGTGAGCGGTAAACTGCTTTGTAATATCAGTGCCGTAAAGGACAACGAGCCGGTATTCATTGAAAAAAATCTGCCGTTTGATGTTTCGGAACAGCTCGGTATGGTTACCGACGGTTGCGTCATACAGCCTGTCGTGAACATATCGTCCGTAAGTTACAGCATTACCGATGACGGTATCGAAATAAGATGCTCGCTTCTTATGCAGGGATGTATGTATGTTTGCGGCACAAGTCAGATAATAAAGCAGATAGAGCTTAACGAAAACGCAGAAAAGCAAAAGTGCGATGATTATTCGCTGAAGCTGTATTTTGCCGATGAAAACGAGGATGTATGGAACATAGCAAAACGCTATAACACTTCTGCGGCGGCGATAGAATCCGAAAACGAGGTCACCGACGGCAAAGTGTCAGGCCTGCTTCTGATTCCGATAATATAACAATACTCAAGATACGGCATTTTGCTGACAGATAAGGAGAATTTATGCCAAAATCAATTTATAAGGATATTTCCGAGCGAACAGGCGGAAATATCTATATAGGAGTTGTCGGTCCCGTCCGTTCGGGGAAATCGACCTTTATCAGCAGGTTTATGAACGTGCTGGTTGTACCGTCAATCGAAGACGAATTCCGCAGGGAAAGGGCAGTGGATGAGCTTCCTCAGTCTGCGGCAGGAAAAACGATAATGACCACAGAGCCGAAATTCGTGCCTGAGGAAGCGGTAAATATCACCGTTGACGAAAGTGTGGAAATGAATGTAAGACTTATCGACTGCGTAGGCTACATAGTTCCCGGCGCAAAGGGCTATATAGAAAACGAAGCGCCGAGAATGGTCAAAACGCCATGGTTTGACGAGGAAGTGCCGTTCAATATGGCGGCGGAGGTCGGTACTCATAAGGTAATCACAGAACACAGCACCATAGGACTTGTGGTCACCACAGACGGCAGTATCACCGATATTCCGAGAGAGGAATACGAGGCGGCGGAGGAGCGTGTGATAAACGAGCTGAAAAGCATAAAAAAGCCGTTTACCGTAGTGCTTAACTGCAGCGATCCCTCATCGGAAGAATCAAAAGAGCTTGCTTGCAGGCTTTCGGAAAAGTACGGCTGTACCGTTACACCGCTGAACTGTCTTTACATCACCGAAGAAAATATAAAGGAACTGCTGTCCGATGTGCTTATGGGCTTTCCCGTAAGGGAGATAGGCATAAAACTGCCGAAGTGGTTAGCGTCCCTCGATAATGACCATTACCTGAAAAAGCAGGTATTCGAAGCTGTAAGGACATCTGCGGAAAATATCTCCTGTATGGGTGATTTAGACAGCTTCACGGGCAAAATAGGGCAGTGCGAAAGCGTCAGCCGTTGCAGTAAGGATAAAACGGAGCTTGGCTCGGGAACAGCCTATGTCACAGTGGAGCTGGGGCAGGAGCTTTTCTACAAGGTACTTGGCGAAACCACAGGCATCGAGCTTAGCGACGAGGGCGACCTTATGCCTTGTATGATTGAACTTGCAAGAATCAAGAAAGAGTACGAAAAAGTCAGCACCGCACTTGAGCAGGTCAGAGCCACAGGATACGGGATAGTAATGCCGTCTGCCGAGGAGCTTACCCTTGAAGAACCCGAAATTGTAAAGCAGGGCGGAAAATTCGGCGTAAGGCTCAAAGCGTCAGCCCCGTCAATTCATATGACCCTTGCAAATATCAACACTGAGGTAAACCCGATAGTCGGCAGTGAAAAGCAATCGGAGGATCTTGTAAGGTATCTTCTCAGAGAATTTGAGGAAAATCCCACAAAGATATGGGAAAGCAATATTTTCGGAAAATCACTCCACGAGCTTGTAAACGAGGGCCTGCACAATAAGCTGAGCCGTATGCCCGATGACGCAAGAGCAAAACTGCAGGAGGCGATACAGAGGATTATCAATGACGGCTGTAACGGGCTTATCTGTCTTATATTATAAAAGTCCGCCATATAAAAAGACCGCACCTCATCACAGGTGCGGTCTTACTCTGTCGATAAACCGATTATTATTAAAGCTCACGCAGTGAAATATTTCACCAACCTCGCCCTGCGCCAACCCCTCCAAAACCGCACTATCCCACTCACTTTTCGTAATGCCAACATCTGTATGTGCCGATATGCTTTCACATCCGCACTATCCTATTCGCTTTTCGTAGGGGAGTGGGCTTGCCCCTCCCGTTGCACCGACCCACTCCATTCCCACAACCATTGCAAAAGGGCAACATGCCCTCGCCTCGCACCACCACCTTTGCCTCCCTTGTCAAAGGGAGGTGGATTGGCGGCAAGGCACAAACCTTAACATTATTGCATTTACTTGCGATATGCTCACCATTTTTATATTGCAAACTTTTCTGCCGTCAAGACGGAGGGATTGCCACACCTACCGCACCCTTTCCGTTTCTCTGACACCTCCGTTAACAATCCCTCAATAGTTGGCAGTGCTTCGCACTGCAACAGAAGCTCACCTTTACACAAGGGAGCTAAAGGCGATACTGCTTTACCAACCTTTCCAAAACCACACTATCCCTCGAAAATTGCCAACACTCTTGCCTTTTAATGAACGCTTTGTCGGTTTCGCAAAATGTAGCAAATCGCCAACACCCTTGCCTCCCCTCGAAAAAGGGGAGGTGGCACGGCTGATACAATTTTTTCGCTTGCTGTACAGTATTCAGATACTCCTGCCTTTACAATTCTGAAACTATTCCGAGCCGTGACGGTGGGGATTGTAATAGATAAGAAGTTTTGAAGATAGTAGTGCTATTAATTTCAATCTCTTACTCTCCGCACCAACCCCTCCAAAACCGTACTATCCCACTCGCTTTTCGTAGGGTGAGGGTCTGTGTGTGCTTTTTGGTTTCGCATCCATGCGAAACTATGGGCACACACGCTAAGGCATCCTTGCCTTGCTTGCCCCTCCCGTTGCACCGACCCACTCCATTCCCACAACCATTGCAAAAGGGCAACATGCCCTCGCCTCGCACCACCACCCTTGCCTCCCTTGTCAAAGGTGAGGTGCTGTCGCCCGATAAAATTCGGGCGACGACCGGAGGGATTGCCACACCACCAACTTTGCCTCGCACCAACCCTTCCAAAACCGCACTATCCCACTCACTTTTCGTACTGCAATCGTCTGTGTGTGTGCTTATATGGTTTTACTTTTGAACTATCCCACTTGCTTTTCGACTGCATTCGTCTGTGTGTGCTTATACGATTTTGCTTTTGAACTATCCCACTCGCTTTTCGTAGGGGAGTGGGCTTGCCCCTCCCGTTGCACCGAATACTGCCATTCCCACACAACCATTGCAAAA